>OIXV01000005.1_pt1 | contig 220705 bp, 193 predicted proteins | sample 1587771 | NCBI WGS metagenome assembly OIXV01 (sample SAMEA3888893, study PRJEB22519) | human gut metagenome | biome: human gut; feature: human-associated habitat; material: faeces | place: Denmark | collected 2010
TAGCGAAATTCCTTGTCGGGTAAGTTCCGACCTGCACGAATGGCGTAACGACTTCCCCGCTGTCTCGACCAGGAGCTCGGCGAAATTGCAGTACGAGTAAAGATGCTCGTTAAGCGCAGAAGGACGAAAAGACCCCGGGACCTTTACTATACCTTGGTATTGGCATTCGGTGTGGATTGTGTAGCATAGGCGGGAGGCCGAGAGGCGCGGTCGCCAGATCGCGCGGAGCCGTAAGGTGAAATACCGCTCTGTTCTCGTTTGACGTCTCACCTCGAACGGTCATCCTGTTCAGGGACAGTGCCTGGCGGGTAGTTTAACTGGGGCGGTTGCCTCCCAAAGAGTAACGGAGGCGCTCAAAGGTCCGCTCAGCCCGGTTGGCAATCGGGTGTCGAGTGCAATCGCACAAGCGGGCTTGACTGCGAGGACGGCGGTCCGAGCAGGGACGAAAGTCGGAGATAGTGATCCGGTGCCGGCGCACGGGCGCGGCATCGCTCAACGGATAAAAGGTACCCCGGGGATAACAGGCTGATCATTCCCAAGAGTCCATATCGACGGGATGGTTTGGCACCTCGATGTCGGCTCGTCGCATCCTGGGGCTGGAGCAGGTCCCAAGGGTTCGGCTGTTCGCCGATTAAAGCGGCACGCGAGCTGGGTTCAGAACGTCGTGAGACAGTTTGGTCTCTATCCTCTGCGCTCGTTGGAATCCTGGGGAGGCCTGCCCATAGTACGAGAGGACCTGGGTGGACGAACCTCTGGTATGCCGGTTGTCGCGCCAGCGGCACGGCCGGTTGGCTACGTTCGGGAGGGATAACCGCTGAAAGCATCTAAGCGGGAAGCCTGCTCCGAGATTAGGATTCCTTACGGTCTTGAACCGTTGAAGCCCGCATGTGGAACACGTGTTTGATAGGCCGGAGGTGGAAGCCCCGCGAGGGGTGGAGCCGACCGGTACTAACGGGCGACGGCGACATAGCAGCCCATTCCCCCTCCTGTGTGTGGGGGTGGGTCCGCGTCTTTTTCTGCTGCTGGATTGTTCCAGGCGACAATGAGCGCTGGAATGGTCACGAATACGATGTCGATGAGCGTTTTGTCTCGCGTCCGCTAGCCGGTTCCCGGACCGCCACGGCACGCGCCGGTGGCGGCGCGTGGGTGGTTTTCTTTGGCCGGTCGGGGTCCCTGTTTTGGGGGTCCGGGCCGTCGGTGGTGGTTTTTGCGGTGGCCATGGCCCAGGTGTGACGCCCGGTCCCTTTCCGAACCCGGAAGCTAAGGCCTGGCACGGTGATGGTACTGCACCCGGCAGGGTGTGGGAGAGTAACACGCCGCCGCAAACATTCGTTCAGGTGGGGTACCCATTGGGACCCCGCCTTTTTTGTATATGCTTTCTTTTGTTCTCTAGAGGGCATTACATCTGATAATTCTTGTAATCTAACTGTTGTGCTTTCATTCTTTCTCTGTCACAACCTGCGGATAGGAAACAACATATAGTTTTTGCCTGTGCCGGGGTCGGTGAAGTCCTGAACGGCACCGGCCAGAGAAAACTGCTTTTCTTCCAGCAGGGCAAGCATTTTCTGGAAGATATCCGGCTCGTCACATTCTGCCTGAAGATATTCAAAGCCGGGAATCACCCACTTTGTCCAACCATCGGGAGCCGGTGCCTCGTCCTGACATTCCACTCCGGCCAGATACAGCCCTTTGCTGAAACCGGACTCCCATGGACGGAAAGACCGGGAAAAATCCGTCATGGCTCCCCAAATGCCTACAAGGTTTCCGCTTTCATCTTTCTTCGCCAAATCCGCCACTTCGTCAAAATGTCCATTGGCATCTGCCCATAGCCTCTGAACAAAGCCGGCACCATTTTCTGTAGAACCCTCCCTGCCGATGACGACAAAGGTGGTTTTTATAAGCGTAGCGATTTTCATAACACCCTTTCCAGATTATGGATTCATGCTCAAGTGAGCGTACATATGGGTTTCAAATTTCGCCACATTGCCATAGCCCACCATATTGCCATAACCCAGCATACCGGGTGAACGTGGATGCGCATTCCACCCGTCATCACACGCATGTTTCCCGCGAACACCGAAGAAGGTGTGTCGTGGCGGGCAGATTATGCATGCAAAAGGACAGATTATTCCGTGATGAGCGATACGTAGGGTATGAAAATCGCCACCTTCATCACGCCTAATCGTTGAAAATACCCGTCTTTACCGTGCCACGAATAAAGCATAACCAATCCGTATGCAATGGCAGAACTCAAAGGCTATTGGTTTGCCAATCTCGTCTACGGGACCATGAGATCACTTGAAGCGCTGACAATGCCGCAGCGTCTGAGAGTAGAAGGAGAACAGCATGAGTTCAACAACGAAACTCAAAATGAACTATAGGAAATTCAACACGATTTGGACCACCGTGGTCGCGGTGCTGGTGGTAGTCGCGATTGCGGCTACGGTAGTGATGAACTTCTTTTCGCTGTCCATGGAGATTTTTCTGGGGCGTGGAGCACGGGTCGTGGAACCCGATCCGGAGATGTCCAATGTAGACACGGCCTATTACGAGTCGAATGCCGGCTCCACGGACGAACTGAATGAGCGGACCAATCAGACCGCACAGGCCATCGCCGAACAGGGCATCGTATTGATGAAGAATAACAACGATGCATTGCCGATAGCGAAGCAATCCAAGGTCACACCGTTTGGGTATCGCTACGGGAATCCGATTTATGGTGGCATAGGCTTAGGAAGCGTGAATACGGCATCCTCCCGCATCTACACCGCCAAGCGTGCCCTGAGCGAATTCTTTACCGTGAATTCGGACGTGGAAAAGGCGATGGACGAGGCTACGGCGCGAGGCCTCGACTCCGATGGCTACCAGAAGCCGGATGAGAAAACCGGCTTTGAAGGATCCACCGATACAATCATCGAATTCGATCCCAGCATCTACGACGGCCTTGAGGATTCCGCGAATGGCACCACCGGAATCGTATTCATCGGTCGTTCCGGCGGCGAAGGCGGCGACGTGACCGCCGATATGCCGGGCAGCGCCATCGAGGGCAAGGGCTATGCGGATGGCACTCCCCATCAGCTGGCCATCAGCCAGGATGAACGCAACACCGCCACATTCCCGACCAAGGAGGAGATGGCCGATATCTCCGCCGCGTTCAACGCCAAAACAGACGACGAGGGCCGGCTCATCCTACAGCAGATGGATCTGGACACCGACACCACCCTCGGCAACACTGCCGGCAGCAAAGTCTACACCACCGAGAAGCCGACCACCAATGCCGATAACGGACTGACGCTGTCGGATCTACGTGGCGTTGACTTCAATGATGCGAAGTGGGACCAGCTGCTTGACCAGCTTGAATGGCCGTCAAGAATGCCAGAATGACTGTGAAGTATGTGGATACCGACACCAAGCAGACAAAGACCAAGGTGATGCGCGGCGCCACCAGCGTGATGGGTCGCATGAACTACCTCGGCACCACGTGGAGCGGCGCGGACTATGCGCTCAACACCGACCTACTGCGTAACGAATGGGGCTTCAACGGCTTCCTCATCTCCGATATGGTGATGAACGCCGGCTCCAACAGCGTGGACCAGGCGTTGCGTTCCGGCACCGATAGCTGGATGGCATGGGGTACCGCATTCACTTCGCTGATTCACGACACAAGCTCGGCCATCGGCGTCGCCACACTGCGTCGTGCGGTAAAGGACATGAGTTACGCGATTGTCAACAGCCGAGCGATGGACGGCATCGCTCCCGGTACGAGGATCAGCTACCGGATCTCTCCCTGGAAGATCTGGCTGTACTCCGCCGACGCCGCGGTCGCAATCCTCACCATAGGCATGACCGTGGTCATGATCCGTCGTACAAAGCATGCCAAGGCGAACCCGGATCTGTACAAGCCACGTAAGCTCCGGTCCAAGAAGAAGGAGGACGCGCAACTGGAAGAAGCCTGAAACCCATAACCGAAACTGCCCTGAAAAGGCATGAGCGGCCGTATGCCGTTCACGCCTTTCCTTATCGGAATCACTGATTCCTACCGGGCGTGTTCTTCCAAGCTTCGAGTTTCATGTGGTTCAGGGCCGTGTTCGGGTCGTACGTGTCATCCAGACGTTCCTGATACATGGCGATCAATTCATCGCGGCGTCCAAGTGCTTCATATGCCGCTTCGCGAATCGTCTCCCACTCATAGGGCACAACCTCTTCAGGGAACATGACCGTGCACTGGTTCGGCTTGTCTCGCTGTACCAGATCCGCGAAATTCAGCAGATCCTGCCAACGTTCCGCGGCAATCAGGCGAGCCGCATAAGCATCGGCGAGCGGTTCGGAAGTGTGGTTGTCCCGCAGGAAGCGATCGGCTTCGTCAGCATCGCCGCTGATGCGCATCAGATCATGACGGAGAAATTGTACGGCATGATCAAACTGGTTCTGCGCGGTCTCGGCGATTTCCTTCTCCGTCAGCAACGCCGGATCAAGCATGGCAAGATCCTTCAACTCCTCCTCGGAAAGCGAGGAATCCATTTGGAAAAGGTCTATGTCGGTCTTAAGTTCCGCCAAAGGCGTGGGTTCATTGGAATCGCTGGTTTTGTGAGACTCCGCGTCCGTGGTGGTGTCTGTTGCGGAAGCAGCGAATTCACTCATCGTGGCCATCGCCTTGTTCAATGCATCGTAGGCGAACATGCGTGTGTCGTCCCATTGCGCGAACGACAGGCCGCAGGAGAGCAGCTCCACCATTTGCATGGCGTTGAGTCGGAAGTCATCATTGCATGCGACCTGCGTAATCATACGTAGCGACTGCTCTCCGGTCATGGGATCGGCGTTGCAGGCCACGGCATCCATATATACGCGCACGTTTTGGATGAGATCTTTCAGATAATCGAATCCTTCGTTGTCACGGTCGGCGACGTTGCCTACAAAACGGGCCGTCATCTCTACGGCCTTGGCGAGGTTACCGACTGCGTCAAGCCAGCGCGTACTCACCACGGCGTTACCGACTACGGCATCCACGCCGGAAAGGGCCTGTGAATCGAGGTGAAAGGTCGGCATGTCCATGCGAGGCATCTCTACGCCGGTGTCGGTGCGTTCGGCGGTGGGCACGATGGCGGCGATGGAATCGAAATACCATTGCATGGGCATGCTGATTACGTTATCGGCATCGGAAAGCTGAGCCACAGGTACATTGTTGCGATTTTCGGCGTCCTTTTGGGACGCTTCACGGATCAGATGATTCCACAGGAACGTCGGACCATCGAATTCCCCCGTTCGCAACCAACCATTGTTGACGTAATCGATGAGATCATCGACTTCCTGACGACGGTTGATTCTGCCGTGTGCGTTGCTCATGCGCCCGCCTTTCCCGTAATAGACCAGGCAATGCACTGTACAGGCTACATCATGAGACGGTACAACACTAGGGAAATACACGGGAGGTCAAGCGTGAAACATCGCGTGAAAACAATCTCCGCCGTTCCGTGATGAGATTCTTCCGCCGTTACGTTGCGTTGGCGCAACGAGCGACGAATCTCAGTACTTGTTGGCGCCTGATCCGACGAAATTGACTTCAAAGCCGCGATGATAGTGCAGGAACATGTCGGCGCCGTAGCGGTCGACAGGACGATGCGTGAACAGCATGCGGATAGCGAATGCGGTCTGTACGTCATACGGCAGGTTCATGAATTCCTTGTGAGCGTCCCAGTACGGATTCATGGTGATGGCCGCATCCGGCACGTAGGCATAGCCGTAACCATCTTCGTTCACATAGCCCATGAACGGTAGATCCCAAGCATTATGGGCGGTGAGGGCGCGCTTGAAATCCTCGACCTGAGCGAGGGCCTCGTCGCTGATGCCGAGTTCCTTGGCGACCTTGTTGGCTGCGGCGGTTTTGGCGTTGGCATCCTGTCCGAACATGCTGAGATCCACATTGATGATGGTTTTCTCGTCTGCCATGATGATGTTCCTTTCGTGGATTTGTACTTTTGTGTACATATGATATGTGCGTTTTAATGTTCTTTTTATTTGCAAAATGAACATTGAAACTCGGTTTGCGTGTGTGGTGATAGTGGTTGCTCAATGCTTCCGAGAACAACCATAGCATGCTCCAGTAAGTAAGAAAACGCTGTAATTCACCCTTTTGTGGTCTGTATTAGCGGAAAAACGTTGTGATTCCAATGATTGATAGCAGATAAAATAATATGAGAAAAGTTAACATTGAGCGTGTTCTTTTTCTTCTGCGATGATGTGTTATATTTCTGTTCAAACGAACATTTCAGGTCTGGCTGAGATGATACGGCGTATCGCTGGCCTCGTGAATGAAGGCTCATATCAGGTGAATTCGCGAACGTCTTGTTCGACGCTATGTGACTCAGCGGACCAGACACGGCGAGGTCGACTCTGCGGCGCCATTCCTGCGGGAGCATTTTCTCGAAACACATGAATGAGTAAAACGTTTGGGCCGCGCGTCCATGGTGCTGCGGCCTGTCTACGCTCGTGAGCCCAACGGTCACAGTGCGGATTTGCCGGTAAGGTGGCGGTAAAGCTCCGGGTCGACGGGCTTCATGAGTTTGAGCGTGGAGATGACTACCTTGGATTCCTTGCCATCCTCACCAACATTGACGGATTCGCGTACATCATGCAATGACGCCGCATTGCCGACAAAGTAGTATGAAGTCTCTTTTTCCTCTGCCTTGCGCCGGATGAAGATCGGCACAAAGTGGCGATCCTGCCATGTCAGAGGGCGTTCGGTTCCATCAAGCAGCCACCGGAATTCGTTGGATTTCAACGACCGGTTGTTTTTGCTGAACCATTCGATTTCACCGGAGTCAAGAAAACGATCACCATATTGACTCGCCTCGTACTTGATGAAGATCGGCAACGTATTGGTGAGAGAGTCAAGCTTGTAGCCGCCGACGTTCTACGGCACCTGCTCGGCTTGCCAGCCACACAGCCGCATCACATCAAAGACGCTGTATTTCTCGCCATAGATAAATCCATGATTTTGCGCGATTCGATGCTTCACCGCGTTCCGTTCCAGAGTCAGTGCGTTACACAGACCGGCTTTGACGGTGTCCTCAAAGAACAGGTTGAATGTCGGATTGTCCAGTTGTTCAACAAATACATCAGAGAGTCTGCAACGCTCGCCATTGTCGACGGTAATGAACGGAGTCTTCCCAAAACGCTGGCTGTTCGCGGCAATGAAATATGAGTAGTCAAGTGTTGCCAATGCGGACCGCCACTGCAGTTCGCTATTATCGGCGCCAGGAAAAAGCTCGGGCAGTAGCTTCTGGAGATCGGCAATGCCCAACGAATCCAAAGCCTTGGCGGAATGAAACGCTGTAGACGACCGCTCGCTGCATTCGGGATCAATCGCATTCCAATCCAATCCGCACAGTACCGCCAAAATCAGCAGCTCGTGAGGTCGCAATCCACGAAGTTGCGTGGCGGTCAGCATCTTCAACATGCCATTGTGCACCTCGGAAGTCGGCTCAAGTTGTTCCAGATACGAAGCAGTCGCATGCCTGCCGCGAGAAAGGCTCTTTTCGCGAGAACGTACAAACGATAGGTGATCATCATTCTTTGCAGCCATGGTGTATACCAGCGAAGCGTCACGTCGTGCGATATCCATGAGCATCGGAATGCGACCCAGCTCATACCGCATCTGCTGGTATTGACGGCTGAGCAACTGCATATTCGACAAGTCGGCGGTATCGAGCGAAGCCAGCACGCGCTCGCGGGCGATCTTGTCGAAACTGATCGAAGAAATGCCGATCGTCTCGCGCTGCAGGTTCTTACGGGCGACGTCGCGATCGCCGGTATTGCCATACAGTGCGATCGGAATCAGATAGTTATTCGCATAATTGCCGATGAAATCAATGACGACAACCGAATCCTTGCCGCTTGCCTTACGCAGTCCGCGTCCAAGCTGTTGCGTGAAGATGATGCTCGACTGGGTCTGCCGGAGCATCACAATCTGGTTGATATGCGGAATATCCACACCTTCATTGAACAGGTCGACCGTGAAAATGTAATCCAGCTCGCCATTCTCCAGTTGTTCAACGGCAAGATCACGCTCCGCTTGGGAATGTTCGCCGGTAATCGCCTTTGTGCGATACGGACGTTCCGCCTGTTGGTTGATCTGCTGATTGAACAAAGCGGACAGGCGCTTCGCCTCTTCGCGCCGACTGCAGAAGACCAGACCTTGCACGTCGGTGCCGGCTTCGCCGTACAACTGGATTTTGTCGATGATATAGCGCACGCGGCTTGGGCTGGTGAGCTCCTCGAGCCAATGAGACAGATCGTTGCGTTCCTGCTCAGTCCAGTCGCTCGCCTTGATCTGCTTGCCGAGCAATCTGCCGTTCGGGGCTTCCTGAATGTACTCGTGAACCCCGTAATAATGAAACGGGCAGAGCATGTTCTCTTCAAGCGCCCGCTGCAAACGGATCTCATACGCCACGTTGTTGCCGAATAGCTCGAAGATATTGGCTCCGTCGGTACGTTCCGGCGTTGCGGTCATACCGAGCATGAAATCCGGGGTGAAGTAGTCGATGATTCGTTTGTACGAGTCAGCTGCCGCATGGTGTACTTCATCGATCAGAATGTAATCGAAATCGTATTTGCCGAACTGCACAAGCACTTCCGGGCGGGACATCGTCTGCACGGTCGCGAACAGGTATTTGCGATCGTGTTCCTTGCTGATGCCGGAAAACAGGCCGAGTTCCTTAGCGGGGCAACCGAGTACTTTCTGATATGATTCCTTGGCCTTTTTCAGGATTTGTTCCTGCTGTGCAATGTACAACATGCGTTTTGGCTTGAATTGACGGACGTCAAATGCGGATAGGTATGTTTTGCCGGTGCCGGTCGCGGAAATGATGATTGCTCGGCTTTCGCCCTGTTTGCGCAGTTGTGCAAGATTCATCAACGCTTCGACTTGCATGGCATTCGGCGTGATGGTTCCTGCATCCTGTGTCTGCCTGCGATTTGGTCGGCGCGGTGGCGCGTACCTTTTGAAATCCTCTTCATACAGTTTGAGCCATGCGTCGGTGAGTGGCTTCGATTCGCTGATCTGGGAGTTGATTTCAGCAGTGAGCTGTTCGGCCAGGCCGCTGGTATCGGTGGTTGCGACTCTCAGATTCCATTCACGATTGGAATTCAGCGCGTTGATGGTGAGATTGGAGCTGCCGATGTATGTGGAGTAGAGCGGTTCGTCATCATCCGAATGGTGAAAGACATAACCCTTTGGATGATATGGGAAATCGGCGGTGTTTTCGGTCTCGTCGGTCTGACCGGGCTGCCAGATCCGTACTTGGATGCCTGTTTCCTGCTGTAGCTTCAGTAGTTCGGCGAAAGCTTTCGGGGAGTTAAAATAGTTGAAGGTAGACGTGATGATTCTGCCGGACCGATGGTCGTTGCTGTCGGCAAAATCAAGGAAATTCTGCTTCAGCGTCTGCAAGGCGCCCTGACTGACGAAGGCAACGGACATGTCGAAATTCTGACTGCGGCCAAGTTCATCCTTGATCGCATATTCCATGGTCCTGCCATCATGGTTCGCGATCAGCATCGGCTCGTATTGCGGATCGACATCGTCCTTCTTTTCCACGAAACCCGAAAGAAGCGATTCGACCAGAGAAGAATTATGCTGCCAGCCATCGTCCGTCATCGTCTGCCGTCACTTTCTTGTGAAATCCATCGCACAGATCAGTTGCACCGCTTCGCGGTCGGCGGGCGCCCAATCCAACGTGAGCATCTCATCTGGCGAAAGCCAACGGATTTCATGGTGTTCCGTCAGTCGAGGGGTGCCGTTCAGCAGATGGCAGACGAACGAGGTAAGCACAACGGTGCCGAAGTCGTAATCGTAGGAGGATGTGCACACTTCATCTGCAACCTCAACCTCGCACAGCAACTCCTCTTCGATCTCACGATGCAATGCCTCGCGCGCGGTTTCGTGCGGTTCGATCTTGCCTCCGGGGAATTCCCAGAAACCGGCCAGCGACTTGCCTTCGCCACGTTGAGCGCACAGCACCTTACCGTTGCGGACGATGGCTGCGTCTACAACGTTGATGATGTTGCGTGGTTGTTGCTTGGCTGGTGTTGCTTCGGTCATGCTCTCTCTCATCTTCGTCAGAGGAAATCAGGACCAGGATACAACGGGGAGGAAAGAATATGCGTACCGACATGTGCGGCGGCTCATCATATTCAGTGCAAAAACCAGGAGAAGCCGCGTCTTCCGAATCATTCGGGGCGTGCCCGGGCGTATTCAGTGACTTGCGTTCTGGCTGTCATGGCTACTATTGAAGGTAACGGCAAACGGCAACCGCCTATTGTCGTGATGATCGCATACCCACTAAAACACTATTTCGCCGCCGTGTGAGCACTTTGCCTCATATTAGAAGCAACCCGCAAGCAGGCATTGACGAAAAGTGCCGATTTTCCGCGCTTTTCATTTTTCCCAAAACGCAGGCATCGCAACTCTTGCTCACACGGCGGCGAAATAGTGTTTTAGGGGGGGGTATTGCTAGGCTTCGAATGGATACGTCAGGCCCCAGTCGGCACGTAGCGAATCCATGAGTTCCATGATGCGTAGGGTGTCGGCGTGGGGCATGGCCTCGCATTCGCGGCGACCATCAAGCATGGCCTGTGCGGAGGCTGCAACCTCGTACTCGTAGCCCGTCAACTGTGGCGGAACATCATAATGGGCCTTGATCTGATGATTGCCGTCATGCACGTCGATTGAGGCGACGTTGTTGATGTTCTCGCAGGTCAGATAGCCGTCCGTGCCCCAAACGGCGCCCATACGGTCCGAATGACACAGAATGGAGCTTTGCGCCGTGGCCATTACGCCATTCTCGTAATAGAATGTCATGGAATTATGGGCATCCACGCCGGTCTCATACGCTCGCATCGACGATTCCACGCGCGCAATCGGCGCATTGTGCATGATCATGTCGATGAAGTTGATCGGATATACGCCAACATCCAACAATGCGCCGCCGGCCAAGGCCGGATCGGTGATGCGCGCCTTCGCCGTGGTGGGGTAGCACAGATTGGCATTGATGGACGTCACCTCGCCGATGACCCCGGACGCGATGATATCGTCGATCATCGTACGTGAGGGCATATAGCGCGTCCAAATCGCCTCGGCGCACAACATGCCGGTCTCACGCGATGCATCGAGCATTGCGCGGGTCTGGACGGCATTCGCGCCAAACGCCTTCTCGACCAGCACGCCCTTGCCGGCCCTCATGCACAATATGGCCTGTTCGGCATGCAGGTTATGCGGGGTCGCGATATAGACCAGATTCACATTCGAATCGGCGGCGAGCTCCTCGTACGAACCGTATGAAACCGGGAAGCCATATTGCGCGGCGAAAGCGGCTGCGCGCTCGCCGTCGCGTGCCGCGACCGCATATGGCGCAACCAGATCCGCGTAACGCGGGTCGGCCGCCATTTTCACCAATGTTTCGGCCATGCTCTGCGCAATTCGGCCTGCGCCGAGAATAGCCACGTTCACTTGTGCCATAAGAGTCCTCCTTGAACCCGTCTGATTTGCCAGATTGCGTTGCTATGCACCAGATTACGCTGAATGATCCTGGGTCTTTTGCCATAATGGGGCCGTGGCGGGAAAAAGAGTCGAAAAGTACGAACGTGGCACCCGAAGCTACATCATGTCGCATATTCGGGGCAAGGACACGTCGATCGAAACGCTCGTGCGTAGTTTCCTGTTCGCCAAGGGCCTGCGATTCCGTAAGAACGACAAGCGCTATCCAGGGCACCCTGACGTGGTGTTGCCGAAGTACCATACCGTCGTGTTCGTCAACGGATGCTTCTGGCATATGCATGAAGATTGTACGAAGCATGCCATGCCGAAGTCGAACGTGGAGTTCTGGAGCGCGAAACTGCTGCGCAACCGTAATCGCGACGCCAAGCAGCATGCCGAACTTGAGGCGATGGGTTGGCGGGTGATTGTCGTATGGGAATGCGAGCTCGGCAAGAAGGTGCGTGAGGAGCGACTCGAACGACTGTATCGCGAGATCATGGCCGGTGCCGGCGACGTTAACGATGCCGTCGGGGATGATACCGTCGGGAACGGTAGGCTAGGCAGTCCCGATGTTTGAGGAATTCCTGCGCATTATGTGGGCGACTACCGCAAAAAAGGGTTGGCTTGTCGCGTCTCGCCGTTAGAACCGAGATATGGGAAACGCTGAAGATATCGCACGAACCGTTGTTACCGCTGCTTTGTTGCCGCGGATATCGCACCGTGCGCAAATAGCCAATCCGTTCCGCGCCATGGTTTTCGGCGCAATGGCCGATGAGATGATCGCGGTCGGCACCGACGTGGTCAAGCTGAGTCTGGGCGAACCGGATTTCGGCGCCCCACCTGCGGTGCGCGATGCGATGCGTGAACAGTACGATGGCCGCCCGCTGCCGTACACCGCCGCGATGGGTCTGCCGGAACTGCGTCAGGCGATTTCCGACTTCTACAGGGAGCGTCACCACGTCGACGTCGATCCGAAACGTATTGCGATCACCGCAGGCGGATCCACGGCACTGCTACTGTCCGTTGCGCTGACGGTGAATGAGGGTGACGAGGTGTTGATTGCGGACCCGTCCTATCCGTGCAATCGCGAACTGGTGCGCGCGTTCGGCGGCAAAGTCGTGGATGTACCGACCAGTGCGGCCACTCGATTCCATCTGACGCCGGAATCATGCAGGGAATACTGGTCGGAACGCACCAAGGCCGTGATGATCACCTCGCCATCGAATCCGACCGGTACCACCATCGCCTTCGACACGTTGAAGGCCGTGTGCGAGCTGGCTCGTGAACGTGGTGCATGGCGTATCGTCGACGAAACCTACTTGGATCTGGCCGATCGTGAGCCTGACGGTTCCGATGTGAAATCCGTGCTGGCGTGCGATCCGGATGCCATTGTCTGCTCGAGCTTCTCCAAGTTCTTCGGCATGACCGGCTGGCGTTTGGGATGGATGGTTGTGCCTGAATATGCGCTTGAAGCCATGGATGACCTTGCCACCAATTTTTTCCTATGCGCGCATACGCCCACCCAGCATGCGGCGCTCGCGTGCTTTACGCCGGAAACGTTGGCTGTGTGTGAGGAACGCCGTCAGGAGCTGCTGGAACGTCGGCGCATCGTGGTTGACGGTCTGGCTGAAATCGGTTTGCCGTTGGAGGTCGAGCCGAATGGTGCGTTCTATGCGTATTTCAACATTTCCGATACGGGTCTGGATGCGTGGACGTTCTGCGAACGTGCTCTGAAGGAGGCGCATATCGCGTTGACTCCGGGACGTGACTTCGGTGAGGCTACGGCCGATACGCATGTGCGTCTGTCGTATGCGGCCTCCCGCGAGGCTTTGCGCGAGGGTTTGAAGCGTCTCGGCGATTTTGTGGCCGGGCTGCGTGCCGGTAGCGTACTTGTCTGATTGATGAGGTTTCCGTCGTGTATGTGCCCGGTGCTTCGGATTGAATGCTGGAGGGCAGCAAACGGCTTTCCGTTTGGCATATGAGAGGCCGTTGCGCGGTGGAAGAATCGCGAGGGCATGTCGCACATGAACTTAATCGCTTAAGTTGCTATGCTATGGAGGCATGGTGAATTTACGCTCGCACGCCACACGACTCGGCGTGCTCGATATCGGTTCGAATACGGTGCACATGCTTATCGTTGATGCGGCCCCGGGAGCCCGGCCCGAGCCGGAGGCGAGTGTGAAGAGCACTGTCCGCCTGATGCAATACCTCAAGGAAGATGGCACTATCAGAAAGGCCGGCGTTGAAGCCGTGCTCGAGGCCGTGCAAAAGGCGATGAAGCTTGCCGAAGAGTATGAAATCACCCAGCTGCTCGTGCTTGCCACCTCCGCATTGCGCGAAGCGCCTAACGGCGGCAAGATTCTGCGCCGCATCGAGGAGACTATCGGCCAGCCGGTCACCGTGCTGTCCGGCGTTGATGAGGCACGGCTTACCTTCCTTGCCGCTCGTCGCTGGTATGGATGGGATGCCGGACGCCTGCTCGTTCTGGACATCGGTGGCGGATCGCTCGAAGTGGCCATGGGTTCCGATGAAGACCCGACCGTGGCACTGAGCGTACCTGCTGGCGCCGGCCGCGTTACCCGCGAATTCCTGCCGGAAAACGGCGTCGCCGATGCGCAGGAGCTTGAAAAGGCCCGCAAGCAGATTCGCAGGATCCTCGATCCGATGGTCGAGGCGTTCCCTAAATCGAAGCATCCGATGCACGCGGTCGGCACGTCCAAGACGATTCGCTCATTGGCTCGCTTGGCTGGTGCCGTGCTACGTCAGCCTGGTCGTGTGGACACATCGGTGATGACTCGGGCTCAGCTTGAGGATTGGCTGCCTCGCCTTGCCTCGATTTCACCTGATCAGCGTGTGGCATTGCCGGGCGTTACGCCGGAGCGCACGTATCAGATTGTCGGCGGTGGCCTGGTGATTGATGAGATCATGCGCGCGCTTGACGTCGAGGAGATCGAAATCTGCCCATGGGCCCTGCGCGAAGGTGCGATTCTGCGCTGGCTTGACCAGTTCGGACGCACGAGATTGGGATTCTGACCTCAGAGCACCAGTGGTGTGTTCAGTGCCTCGAGCTGCTTCTTGGCCTTATGAAGCTTGGCGAAGATCTCATTGCGTTGCTCGGGGTTTTTGGCGCGCTGATGGTCGCGCGTGAGCTTGTCGATATCGGCCTGCAACTGCACGACCTGAGTGTGGCGCACAATGCGTGCGTCCAGATTCGTAGGGTCGGAGGATTCGAAGATCACCTGCGAACACAACGACTCCCACAGCGCATCCACCGAATCGACTGACGGGTCGTCGATTAATAGCATTGCCTCTCCGGCTGGAGCCCATGCCGAAGAAAACACATTGAATGTCGGCGTATGCCCGGCGCGACCTGGCAGTGCGCGACGGATGGCAAATGCGCATTCCTGCCGCGTCGTACCCTCGAAATCGGCGTCGCGCACGCAGACGAATACGATGCCCGACTTGCGTTGCGCTGCAATCAGTTCGACGATTTCCGACGGAATCGTGGCGTTTCTGCCGTGCAGTCGCAGACCGATTACCAGTATTTCCGGAATGCGTGAGCCCTGTGCAAGCGAGGTGTTCGAGGTGCGCAACAGCGCAATCATCGTAATCGCTTCGATGTCGTTGACCAAGCGTTGCTTCGTCTTGGCGGAAATCGGCACTTTCGCGGCGAACAGTCCTTTCGGAAGATTCGCTTTTTCGGCGGGAATGGCGGTGGCATTCGGCAAGCCGAGAGTGAGTGCGGTAACCGAGCCGCAGGAAGCGATCATCATTGCCGGCCTTCTTTCGTTCGAATGGCGTTCGGGACATATAGGCGTTCGTTGCCAGTAACTCTATCTCATGAACGTCGCCGAATGATGGCGGCGGCGCGTTCGGGACGATATCCTGAACGCGCCGCTCAAATGCCGCAATGTGCCTGCGGTCGTGGGACTTACTTGGCCCCTTGCTGCGCAGTGGCGGCCATGACGGCGAGTTGTTGTGGCGTGTACTTGTCGCGCTTGAATTCGGAGACGAAGTAGAGGGCGACGATCAGCAACTCGATGGCAGGCAAGATGAAAGAGAACTGCATGGTGACCGCATCGGACAGGGCGCCTTGCAGGGTCGGCAGCACGGCGCCGCCGACCAGTGCCATCACGATAATCGCGCCGGCGGTTTCGGTGTGGCGGCGGTCCTCGACGGTGGACAGGGTGCGGGCGTAGATGGTCGGCCATCCCGGTCCCAGGAACAGGCTTACGGCCACGGCGGCCCACACGGCGCCCATGCCCGGCAGGAACGCGACGCATAGCAGTGACACGCAGCCAAGCGCCATGAACGTAGCGAGTACGCGGGTCTCACGGGAGCGGGAGAGCAGATAGCTGGCAAGCAGACGGCCTACGAAGAAGACCACGTAGCTGAAGATCATGAAATCGGCGGCCTTGCGGTCGGTCATCGAGCTGCCGCCCTGATTGAGCGCAAGGCGGATGGTGAAGGACCAGATGCCGGTCTGTGCGCCGATGTAGATGAACTGCACGCCGATGCCCTTAAGGAAGCGATGGTTGTGGAACAGATAACGCAGGGTTTCGCTCAGCTTGACCTTGTTCTCGGTGGCTGGGGCGTGAGGGTTGGCGGCCGGACGGCACTTCGGGAACTTGGTGAGGGCGAACAGCACGATCAGCACAGCCAGCACGATCAGCAGATACTTGTAGGGCTCCAGTGTGCGGGCGAGTTGTTCGGCGCCATACGCCTTGGCCTCGTCCGGAGCCATCTTCGCCATCGCCGCATGCAGGTTGGAGTCTTGGAACACGAGGTATTTGCCGAGCAGGATGCCGGTGATCAGGCCAAGTGCGTTCATGGTCTGTGCGATGTTCAGACGCACGGTGCCGAGTCGTTTCGGGCCCATCAGCGTGGCATACGTGTCGGCGGAGGTTTCGAGGAAGCTCAGGCCGATCGCCTCCACGAAGATGGCAAATAGGAACACTTCGTAAGTGACCAGGCGTGAGGCGGGGAAGAAGATGAAGCAACCTATCGCGAAGAAGCTCAGGCCCGCGATGATGCCAAGTTTGTAGCTGAATTTCTTGATGAACAGTGACGCCGGAATGGCGATGAGGAAGTAGCCGCCGTAAAACGCGCTTTGCACGAAGGCGGTGGCGAGATCGCTCAGGGAGAACACGGCTTTGAACTGGGTGATGAGAATGTCGTTCAGGCTCGAAGCGATCGCCCAGATAGCGAACAGTACCGAGGTCATGGCGAACTGCAGCACCGGCGTACGGTTGAGATAGCCGTCGGGGAATTCAATCCAACGTTGTTTTTTCGGCTGTGCGCCGTCGGAAGCAGGTTCTGCGGAGGCGTTGGGGCTGGTGGGGCTGGTGGCGTCGATCGTTTGTGCATCGATTGGCCGTGTCATGGTTGCCTTCTTCTTCTGTGATGTGCAACCGTAACGGTGGTAAAGCTTGGGTTGGCCCTGAACGTTACGGCTACGTTGTTGCATACGCTTGTTCCGCCTTGCGTGTGGTACTGTGCGTGCCACATGTCGGTGGATTTGTCGCCGTAACCCGCAATTCGCGTTTGCTTAGGCCAACGAGATCGATGCGCATTGCGTTTGACGCGCATCGAAGGATTTCGATGATGGTTATGTATTGATCGGTCGGTTTATGGGTGGTATGTGTTCCGGCCGCCGTGGCAGCCGGAATGCCTTATAGCACTTGGCAGAATTCGATGGTCTCGTGGTTCGGGCCGAGCACGTTGAAGTAGCGGATGCCGTTCTCGTGGAATGTATCGATATGCTGCACCGAACCCTCCACGAAGTTCAGCCCCAGCTTCTCGGCTTCCTCGAACGCCTTGTCGATGTCGGTGACGTCAAGTGCGAAATGATTGATCGCGCCGGTCGCGTTCGCCGGCTGATCCATGGTCCACACCTCCAGTGTGAGATTGTTCAGATGCAGGAACGTGCAGCGGTCTTCGCCGTTCGGGTAAATGCCTTCACATTCGAAGCCGAGCTTCTCGTAGTACGCGATGGTGCCTTCGAGATCATTGGTGGGAATACCGACGTGACCGACTCCGGTGATGTGTTCGCGAACGCTCATATGCAAGCCTCCATTGCCTGACTATTTTTTCGGTTCAACGGGCTGTTGTTGAACTGACTAGAACGATAGCACGTTTTTCCTTTCAACGGAAAACGTTTTCTGATTTCGGCGTGTCAAAGGATTGACGTGAGTGATTGAAGTCGTCTTGAAGGATTTTATTCTGCCACGGCTTGTTGCCTGTGGAGTGTCTCGTGGTGCGCGACACGCCGTGATTTGGCAATCAGACTTGATTCGCGTATTCTTTCTTCTTGCGGCGATCAGAGCCTAGGTGAAACGCCCGGTCCCATTCCGAACCCGGAAGCTAAGGCCTAGTACGGCGATGGTACTGCACTCGGAAGAGTGTGGGAGAGTAGCGCGTCGCCGCGTTTACTCTTTATAATCCCGAGTTGAGCATGGCTCCTCGGGATTTTTGCTATTCGGATGATAATGCAGTCTGTGATGAGTTAGGTCCTGCCGATCATGAATCGTGCCGATTCCTGCGATGCGACTCTGTGATGCGACAGGGGGCTGGATTTGTTGGTGGCAGTCAAGTCGCTGTCGACGTTCCATCGCCATTGTCGTATCCGCATGCGGTAAAGCCTGACCTGCGTGTGATGTTGCTGACAGACCGGGTTGACGTATTCGGGATCCAACCATTCCGTCGAGATTCCGGATGGCTCGGGGCGGTTTGCTAGGTTACTGAAATGTCACCTGGCAAGTCATGCGTTACGTGGATTAATAGGGTCTTTGACGTGTCACTGTGCATGTGGACTCTTTTTATAGAGGGATTGTCGGGGGGGGGGGTAAGTGTTAAAAACAATATGAGAAGTTTCCAGTGCTCCGTGGTGACCTTCGCTTGCGGCTTGAGTAAAACTTCTCCACGGGATGATGAGCGGGTAGCTCTGTGTTAGTGTCTCTTGCGGGAAGTAGCGCCTGTAACGAGATGACATCTGGAGGTGAGGACGATGGCATATCAAATTACCATGAAGAGGTTGCAGGGGCATATTCAGCGGTATGAATGGCGTTTGGAACGCGTCGATGGCGGTTTCTTCACCACGGTGAAGACAGGTAGGAGCTTATCTCGCAAGTGGGCCAAGAAATCCGCACTTCGGGCGATGGAATGTGAGAAGCATCGTTCTGCAGTGTGACTGGATGTTGGTGGCTTTGAGCTTGGTCTCCAGCTGTCGGGAATTTTAACGACGAAAAGTTAGTCGATAATGAATGTTTGACTGAAGCTGATTAGGAAGCCGATGACATTGATTGGAGCAAATACGCTGATGAGAGTCTAATGGGACGGAACGTTAGGGTTCCTTTTGTTCCCTCTGTTATAGGGTACCGTACTTGGTTCATCACCAGATGCAGCATTCTTTTGCTTCCTGATATTTCTGAGACTTAGGTTTGTCTTCTGGACGACGATTCGGATTTGTTCGGTGTCATTTCGAAGTGCCGTCAGCGGTATCCTTCCCAATGGGGGAGCGGGAAAAGAATATCCTCATATGCTGTCCATGTCTGCAGAAAATCAATGTCAGGCTCGCCCAGCCAGCGTGACTCGAGGCCTTCCATTGCCGATCCGATCGCCATGGAGAGAAGGCCTACCTGCTCAGGCTTCGAATACTCCGGAGGTAGCTTCCAAGGGACTTGTTCGACCTGCTTGCGCAGACGTTGGCCTCGATGCGCGAAATATTCATGTGCCGGATGCGACTCGTCCAATGCTTCTGCCCGCAACACCAGATATGCGCGGGTCTGATAAGGGTTCTCCTCGTTGAACCGCGCGATTTCCCGATACCATTCCGGCATCAGTGCTGGATGCTTGGAAAGTTCTTCCTTTGAGAGGTTAAGCTTGCGGATGAGATAGTTGTTTGAGCTGTTCTCATCCTCGCTGAAGTCATATTGCCGCAATACCAGATCCAATAGGTTCCGTTTGTTCTTTACATGCTTGAGTACGCCTGCCTGGCTGAGTCCCGTACGATCGGCAACTTCCTGGATGGTCATGCCGAAAAAACCTCGTTCACCGATGACTTCGGTTGCGACCCGCACGATCTCGTCAATCCGCTCGCTGCTCTGTTTCCTCAATGCAATCCCTTTCGTTGCGACGCCGCAGGTTACGTTTCGCACATTTCAGCATATCCGATAGAGAAAACCATGGGACACGCGCTGTTGACACCTCCGTCTCTGGTGATATATTGATTCTACATAGGTAAGTAACTACTTACTTACTAATGTGAAACGGTGCCTTTCCCTGAGAAAGAAACATGTATTCCAATGTCGGAATTACAACGAACATGGAGGTTCGAATGTCAACCCAACAACGAGCTAACTGGAGACCATGGTTGGTCTTCGCCGGATGCTGCGTGCTCTCCTTCGTGGGTTTTGGCTTCATCGTGAACACGATGGGCCTGTATTACACACCGCTATGCGACGAATTGGGGATTTCCCGCACCCAGATCGCGCTGGCCGCATCAATTATGGCCATCGCCGCCATGCCGACCACGCTACTTGCAGGCAACATCATGAAACGTATCGACTCACGTGTCCTAATTTCCGTATGCGTGGTGGTGTGTTCTCTTTTGTTTCTCGCACAGTCATTCTTCACCCAGCTGTGGCAGTTCTACATCTCTTTCGCGTTGATGGGTGTCGCCTACGTTATTCCGATCACTCTGGCGCCGAGTGTGCTACTCGCCAACTGGTTCGAGGATAAGCTGGGACTGGCTATGGGCATTGCGCTGGGCGTCAGCGGCATCGGCGGCATGGTATTTAATCCGGTCGTTTCTTCCTGGATTACGAATTTCGGTTGGCGCACTTCATACCGTGTTACCGCACTTGTTCTGGCCATATGCATTCTGCCCTTTGCGATGTTCGCTTTCAAATTCCATCCCGACCAGGATAAAGGCGAATGCGCTTATGGACATACCGTCAATGCCGATGCTGCCAAGACCGAACAGGACGGCGAGCTGCCGGGTCTGTCGCTCAAACAGGCAGCGAAGACCCGTTCCTTCGCGTTGTTGGTTATTCTTGCCGTGCTGCTGCAGTCCGTTGCGGCGCTTGTGCAGCACGTTTCCGGTATGGAAGTTGCACGCGGCCTGACTTTGGAACAAGGGTCTCTGGTCGTTTCCGGAATCATGCTCGGTGCGGCCGTCGGCAAGGCGACTATCGGCATCCTGCTCGACCGTGTGAAAACCGAGGCGGTCATCGCCTTGTATGCGTCACTTGGACTGTGCGGCTGGGGTCTCATGGCGATTACCAGTGTGCCAGTGGTAGCCACGGTTGCCGGCTTCCTTGCGGGTATCGGCCAGGGAGTGGTGTTGGTATCCCTTCCTTGGATGATCCGTCAGTTCTTTGGGCTGAAGGATTACCCCATGATTCTAAGCGTTATCTCCGTCGGAGGCGGCATTGCATCAGCAGTCGCCAACACCATCCACGGGACGGTGTTCGATACTGCTGGTTCGTATATGCCGTCGCTCATCTCCAATGTCGTCTTCTACATGGTAGCTGCTGTCTGCGCAATAGCTGCGTACAAACTGCGCCCGATGAAGGCGGCCAAGAACAATTCCGAACAATAACACAGACACAAGGAGCCAAACAATGAGTGACGCAGATGAATTTCTTAAGAAGTATCTGGAAAATATTCGCAACCAATATAACAGCTCAGGGTTCCCGCCGAAATATGCGTCCGGAACCATGCGGACCGTCACGGTCTCCTGCCGCGATGGCGTGGAACTGACCACTGATATCTACACACCTGTCATGAAAGGACCATATCCGACCATCGTGGTGCGTTGCCCCTACCCGCAGCAAGTCGATTTATGGAGGCTGCATGGTGAAGAGCTTACTAAACGCGGTTATGCCATGGTATGCGAATGGTGTCGTGGCACCTATACATCCGGCGGAACATGGGAGCCGAATATCAATGAACGCAATGACGGTGCTGATTTGCTTGCCTGGTTGGAAACGCAGGATTGGGTCGAGACCATTGGCCTGTGGGGTACTTCATACCTATCCCTGACCTGCTGGGTCGTGGCCGACATCGCCACATCCAAGGTGGCATCCATCTGTGCGAACCATTATGGCACCGACCGATTCTCTTCCGCCTATCAGAAAGGCTCATTCCGTTGCGACGTGCTTACTGCATGGGCCATGCAGAACGCCGGGCATCCCGTTAACGCCGACTATCTCAAGTCCTCGTTGCATCTGCCGCAAATGACCGTGGATGAGGATATGTGGGGAGGCCGTCTCGACTGGTATCGCGACTGGATCAGTCATCCAAAAGGGACTGATTCCTACTGGGATGAAGGTTTCTGGGGGCTGCTCAAAAAGATTCCTTCCAACGTGAAGGTTCCAATGTTCATCAATGAGGGATGGTTCGATCATCATCTCGGCAGTGCGCTTACCGGCTATGCCTCTCTCGACCCCGATATCAGGAAACACTCTTGGTTGCGTATCGGCTGTTGGAACCATTATTTCAATAATCCTCTTGAAGGGCTCGAGCCCGCAAACCTCAATGCCACCGAGGTGCCTGCAGCACTGGGATGGTTCGATCTGACCCTCAAACAGCATCGGATTCCGGAACGTAAGGTTGAATACTACGAGGTCGGTGATGATTCCTGGCACACCGTAACGCAATGGCCGCTATCAGCCGATGACGTCGAAGAGAGCCGATTGTTCTTCGCCTTGTCCGGTGACGAATCCGATCAGAACGCACACGCCCTTGTCGATCGGCCGAAAGCGAAGACGGAAGCATTGCAGTACAACTATGATCCGGCCAATCCTGTCGCAACTCGTGGTGGTGAGGCCTTGTTGACCACGATGCAGGAAATTGGCGCTCGCATTCAGCCGAAACCGGGTTACCGTGCCGATGTGCTCAGTTTTCTCACAGCACCATTTGAACAGGATGTGCATATTCAGGGAGCTATCAGAGTGGAACTTTACATATCCTCCACTGCTCCCGATACGGCATTCACTGCCAAACTGATGTGCGTCGACCCGGATGGCACGGCACGCAACTACCGCGGTTCCATCACCACCATTGCGCTCGATACGCCGGATGCGGAACCCTACACGCCTGGTGACATACGCAAGGTGAGCGTAGAGATGTGGGACATATGCTGGAAGGTGCCTGCCGGATCGCGAATTCGTTGCGATATCGCATCATCGGATTTTCCACAATATTCAGTACATACCAATCGTGCCGGACTATGGAGTGAGCAGACCGGTGCAGACAAGGCCGTCCAGACCATATATATGGGTTCAGAAATGCCTTCGGCAATTGTGCTGCCGGTTCTTGCCTAATTGATGATCACAAGGAAGATGGTGCGATCATGTTGAAAGGAGAGTGCATGCCAAATTGGGAATAGCTGACTGACTTGGCTGAAAGCGGTGCCATGCCATCCGCTACGATCGGACGGCATGGCACCGCTTTATGAACAAAACACAGTGCCCCAGATAGGAATCGAACCTACGACACCTTCTTTAGGAGAGAAGTGCTCTATCCACTGAGCTACTGAGGCAACGAAGATATATTCTACACACCTTACGGACGTGGCATGTGCAAAGGCGGTGAATACGGGCGAGATTTCTTTCGCGATGCGGTAGGGTAGGGGCGTTGCGCGGCTTGTGTTCGCGCCGTCATCGGCTGGCATCCATGACATCATGCCGCGCGCAAGGAGGAACTATGGCTCAGGCAGCGAAATCACGTACGACCCGATCAGCCGACCGGTCCAACCGATTCGGCTGGTGAATGGTCGTAGGTCGCACCATGTGCGCAACTGTATCTTCGGCATGCTGGCCTGGGTGTTCGCACTTGCGTCCCTGCTCGGCACGGCTACGCACATTCTTCCGGAATCGATTCAGGCGTGGCCCTATATGCCGGTCGTCGTGTCATTGGTACCGTGGTTCGCCCTTCTTGCCATCGTCGCTTTGGTTCTTGCCGTGATTTCGAGACGTGGCTTTGCCGCAATCATGGCGATCGCAGCAATCGGATTGCAGATATGGTGGCAGTATCCGTTCTTCTACAATCAGACGAAACTGCCTCGCGCCGCGATTGCCGCGGTTTCCGGCGCTTCCATGAACACGGATGACGGGTATGCCCGTCTGATGACATGCAACGTATATAAAGGACGTGCCGATGCGCAGGAGATAGTCGACTTGGTGAAAAGCGAGCATGTGGAAGTGCTTGCCCTGCAGGAGACCACGGATGATTTCGTGGATGCGTTGAACAGGGCCGGCATCGCCGACTATCTGCCATATTCGCAGGTTTCCAGTTCGGATGGCGTCTACGGCAACGGTTTGTGGTCGGCGACCCCGCTTGGCGACCCTGCGGATGATGATGTGGATTCCAGCGCTTCGTTCATGCCGGGTGGCACGGTGAGCTTCAACGGCGGCACCACGCCCGTCCGTTTCGTTTCCGTGCACACCACTTCGCCGACCCGAAGCCGCTGGCAGCAGTGGAAGCGATCCCTAGATGAACTGGCCCGTATGAAATTCAATACCGATACCCGGTACATTTTCATGGGTGATTTCAATGCCACCTACGACCATACGCCGTTCAGGGATTTTCTTGGGAATCGTTTCATCGATGCGTCCAGGCAGGCGGCCGGCGGTTTCGTGTTCTCATGGCCTGCGGATATTGATTATGTGCCGACCTTCGCCGGAATCGATCACATCGTGCTCGACTCCGGCATGTTGGCGGGGCAGGTGAAGTCGGAGAAGATTGACGGCTCCGACCACAAGGCCCTGCTGGCGACGGTGCAGATCAGCTAGTTCAGGACAGGTTGTCCTGAGTTCCTGCGGTATTCGCGGCCGTGGCCTGTTCGGCCTGGGCTGCGTCAAGCTTGGCTCGAACCTCGCCCAGCAGGCTCTGCGCCCGCTTGGCAAGGGCCTCTCCGATTTCCCATTGGCGCATGGACTGATCGAGGTTAAGGCCGCCGGCTTCCAGCGCCTGGACGGCTTGGATGAGTTTGTCGCGTGCCTCTTCATAAGGCATCTGCTCGATGGCCTCGCGTTCCTTGTCGGTGAGGCTGGAGGCCGGGGTGCTGGTTTCACTGGTCATGTTGACTCCTTGCTGTAGTCGCGGTTTTGACTTCGGAGACGACCATGCCGTGCTTCAGGGTCATGGTGAGCTCGTCCCCGGGTTTGACGTTGTTCGCGTCGTCGATCACATGCCCGTCGGCGCTTTGGATCACCGCATAGCCGCGGTTGAGGGTGGATTGCGGGCTGAGGGCCGTCAGGGATGCGCGTGAGCGTTCGATGGTCAGGCTGGCGTCGTCGAGAATGCGGGTCAGTCCGATGCGCATACGGCTCCGGGCGTCATCGAGGAACCGTTGATGCGGTTCCAGCATGGTCAGCGGCTGTGTCAGGCTTGGCCTGTTCGCGTAGCCTTCGACCAGTCGCATCTCGTTGGCGATCGTCGCGTCGATGCGCATGCGCATGCGTTGCAGATGCACGTTGATCAGTTGTGTCTGCTCATTGACGTCAGGCACCACTTTCTTGGCGGCGTCGGTAGGGGTGGAGGCGCGCAGGTCGGCTACCAGGTCGAGCAGGGTCCAGTCATCCTCATGTCCGATGGCCGAGATCAAAGGGGTCTGTGCCGCCGCGGCGGCTCGCACCACACCTTCGTCGGAGAATCCGATGAGATCTTCGAAGGCGCCGCCGCCCCTGGCGACGATGATTACGTCGACATCCGGGTCGGCATCCATCGCACGGATGGCGGCGACTACGTCGGACGGGCATTGCTCGCCTTGCACGTGGACGTGCATCACCTTGAAATTCGCTACCGGCCAGCGTAGGCGTACGTTGGTGATCACATCGCCTTCCGCACGTGCCTGGGGGGCGCAGATCAGGCCGATGCAATGCGGGAATTCCGGAAGCGGCATTTTGCGGTCGATATCAAACAGGCCTTCGCCTTTGAGCTTTTTGCGCAGCTCGTCGATCATCGCCTTCAGACTGCCGCCTGCACCGGCTGCGATGATTGCGTCACCTCTGAGCGAAAGCGACGTGCGTTTCATCCACAGATTCGGCTTGCCGTGGATGATTACACGATCGCCCTGCACAAACGGCGTGGCGGCCGCCGCGAATTGGCCGAAGCCATTGACTTCCATCGCGATGTCCTGATAATCGTCGCGCAGGGTGAGATAGGCGCTGCCCGCACGGCGGGTGTTGATCTGTGTGATCTGCCCGGCCACCCATACGGAAGGCCAACGCTCGACGGCCATATGGAATTTCTCGCTGAGCATACTTACCGGCCAAGGATTATCCGCTGTGGTTTCGCTGGCAAGGCGGGGAAGCTGTTCAGGCTGTTTGAGGCCCGGCTGTGGCTGCGACTGCGTTGCCATGGGGTTGTATCCCGGAGTCCAAGTCATGTTGTCAAGATTCCTCCATCTTGCGGACAATGACGGCTCGGAAAACGGCGTTCGCCATGATGGATCGCACGCGGTTGCGCACGCCTACCCCCGCGTATATAGTCCTCTGTGGAGCAAATGCCAAACGACACTCCGGAACCGGTATCGTTACCTTTGTCACACAAATCAGATAATGGCGGAATGGCGCCGAAAAGTGCCATATCTAGTTTCTATGGCGGCGTGCCTCTACTAGATATAGTGCTGGGGATGACGTAGAGTACTTGAAGCCGATATAAACAGGACATGCGATGCGAAGCATGGAGACCAGTCGGAAGGCCCGACTCGGAAAGGACGAGAAATGGAAACTCAGGTTCTGGGCGCGATGAACGCGACCTCCGCAACCACTGCGGAGAGAGTGCTCGTCGAGAAGCGCGATGGTCGTGTGGTCGATTTCGATCCGATCAACATCATCAGCGCGGTGAAGTCCGCCTTCGCCGATCTCGACAAGAAGATCGGCCCGCAGGAAGAGCAGATGATCCGTGGTATCGCCAACCAGGTCGAGGCTGAGATCAAGGAACGCTACAACGGTCCGGCCAAAATCGAGGACATCCAGAATCTTGTGGAGCATGGCCTGATCGAGGATCACCTGTACGACGTGGCCCGCACCTACACCAACTATCGTCTGAACAAGGATATCGAACGCGCCAAGGCCACCGATATCAACGAGGCAGTAAGCCGACTGGTGAATCGTGACGAATCCTTGGTGCGTGAGAACGCCAACAAGGATTCCAACGTGTACTCCACCCAGCGTGACCTGCTGGCCGGAGCCGTCTCCAAGGCATCCGCCTTCTCCATGCTGCCGGATGCCGTGTCGAACGCGCATATGAAGGGCGACATTCACTTCCATGATGCCGATTACTCGCCGTTCACCGCACAATCCAACTGCTCGCTGCCGAACTATTGGGATATGCTCGCCAACGGCTTCACCTTGGGCAACGCCCCGATGGGTTCGCCGAACAGCATCAGCATTGCGGCCACGCAGATCACCCAGATCATGAAGGACGTGGCCTCCAGCCAGTACGGCGGGCAGACCGCCAACCGTGCCGACGAGCATCTGGCCGAATACGCCAAGAAGGATTACGCCAAGTTCCTGGAGCAGGCCCACGAGATCATGCCCGACGACCTGCCGATCGAAATCGCCGAGCGTCAGGTCACATTGTCCAAGAACGTCGAGCCGAAGCGCCTGCACTTCGAGGCCGACCGTGCTCCGCTGCCGATGGACGAGCCGTTCCACAAGGAAGCCGGACGCCTGGAACAGTTGCGCGAGGTCTGGGCGAAGATCCAGACCCGCAAGGCCATCTATGACGCCATGCAGACCATGGAATACCAGATCAACTCCAACCGTGTGTCCAACGGGCAGACCCCGTTCGTGACCGTCGGTTTCGGTTTGGGCACCGACTGGTTCTCTCGTGAGGTACAGCGTGCCATCTTCCTCAACCGCATCCGCGGCCTCGGTTCCGAACACCACACCGCCATTTTCCCGAAGCTGGTGTTCTCCGTCAAACATGGCATCAACGCCGACGAGGGCGATCCGAACTACGACATGAAGCAGCTCGCGCTCGAATGCGCCACCAAGCGCATGTACCCGGATGTCATCTTCTACGAGAACATCGTGAAGATCACCGGATCCTTCAAGGCTCCGATGGGCTGCCGTTCCTTCCTGCAGGGATGGATCGACCCGAAGACCGGCGAGGACGTCGAAGACGGCCGTATGAACCTCGGCGTCGTGACCGTGAACGTTCCGCGCATCGCGTTGGAATCCCACGGCGACAAGGAACGTTTTTGGAAGATCTTCGACGAGCGCATGGCCGTCGCCCATCAGGCATTGCAGTACCGCATCATGCGATGCAAGCAGGCCGCGCCGGTCAACGCCCCGACCTTGTTCCGCTTCGGTGCATTCGGTCGTCTTGGTGCCAGCGACAGCGTCGACCAGCTCTTCCGCAATGAACGCGCCACCGTATCCCTCGGATACATCGGCTTGTATGAGGCGACCAGCGTGTTCTATGGCAAGAATTGGATGCGCGATCACGGCTGGGACCCGCAGGGTAAGGAATTCGCCCTGTCGATCGTGCGCCGCATGAACGAACTGTGCAAGGAATGGTGCAAGGCCGAGGGGTACCACTATTCCGTGTACTCCACGCCGGCCGAATCCCTGACCGACCGCTTCAACCGCATGGACCGCGAGAAGTTCGGCGAGGTGGAAGGCGTGACCGACCACGACTTCTACACCAATTCCTTCCATTATCCGGTGTGGCTGCAGCCCACCCCGATGGAAAAGCTCAATTACGAGAAGGACTTCCCCTATCTCGCTTCCGGCGGCTTCATCAACTACTGCGAGTTCCCGTGCCTGCAGGCCAATCCGAAGGCTCTCGAGGCCGTATGGGATTACGCCTACAACATCGGCATCGGCTACCTTGGTACGAACACTCCGATCGACCACTGCTTCATGTGTGGTTTCCAAGGCGACTTCGAGCCGACCGAAGAAGGCTTCAAGTGCCCGGAGTGCGGCAACTCCGATCCGGACAAGTGCAATGTGACCAAGCGCACCTGCGGCTATTTGGGTAACCCGGTGCAACGCCCGATGGTGCATGGTCGCCATGAGGAGATCGCCCATCGCGTCAAGCATATGAGCGGTGAGACCGGTCATGTCATGCTGCAGGACGGCTCCGAACGCGAATGGTTCGAAGAGGCCAAGTAACGTCATGTAATGCTCCTCCTGACGAGGGGCATCCGACGAAGCTTGGTAGGGAGGGATCAGGGAGCCCAGACTTCACTGTCCCTCCCTTCGTCATACTTCGCATGCCACCTCCCTCGCGAGAGGGGTATGTGTTATCGAGGAGGCAGATGTGATCAGCAGCGTCAGCACGGCAATCAAACGACATGATTTCGCGCCGAACGAACATGATCGTGGGCCGTTCATCCCCACCGAACGCTCCAATAACCCCAAAGCCGGCCAATGGACGAACCGGATGAGCCACAACATGGTGGCCGACTACAAACGTTTTCTCATGACCGATGGCGAAGGGATTCGCTGCTCATTGTATGTTTCGGGTTGCCCGTTCTACTGCGAAGGCTGCTATAACTCCTCGATCTGGGATTTTCAGGCCGGGCATGAGTACAACGACAGACTGGAAGCGCAGATTCTCGAAGATGTCGGGCAAAGCTTCGTGCAGGGCATTACCTTCCTCGGCGGCGAGCCGATGCTCAATACCGGCATCCTGATTCCCCTGGCGCGCAAGATCCGCGAACGATACGGACATACCAAAGACATCTGGTGCTGGACCGGCTATACGTGGGAGGAGCTCATGCGTGAAGGCGAAAGTCCCGACAAGCGTGAGCTACTTGAGTTAGTCGACATTCTTGTCGATGGTCGTTATATCAAGGATCTGCATGACTCGTTGCTGCAGTTCCGTGGAAGCTCCAACCAACGCATCATTGACGTGCCGAAATCACTGGAATCCGGCGAAATCGTCATTTGGCCGAAACTGCACGACCAACTCCGCGTCATTCCGGAAATCTACGGCAAGGACCGTGCCGCGGGGGAGGGGGACGCTTCCTGACGGGTGTCCCCTTGACCATCTTGAAAACTATACAGGCTGACTAAAATAATTGTCTAAATTACGCCTTGTGTCGCGCGAATCATGCGGCACGATGGTCGCTTAGGCGTGGCCACAGACTACCATTACATATTTGGATAACCGGGCCATGGTCACCTGTGGGGACACGGGGGAGGCCTACCGGCACTACGAATAGGTATAGAGGTATACATGGTTGAAGCAGCAGATACCGCGGTCGAATCCCGCGATACGAAGCCGTTGCGTGTAGGTCTTGACATCGGTTCGACCACGGTGAAGGCCGTGGTGCTCGACCAGACCGACGCGCTCGATGGCGTGCTCTTCTCCGACTATCGTCGCCATCACGCCAACGTACGCGCCACAGTGGCGGGACTGCTTGAAGACATTCACAAGGAACTCGTGGCTCGAGATCGCGGCGACGAACCGATCCGACTGGCCATTACCGGCTCCGGCGGCCTGGCTCTGGCCGACAATCTCCATGTACCGTTCGTGCAGGAGGTCATCGCCGAGACCCGCGCCATCGATCAGGAATATCCGCAGGCCGATGTGATCATCGAACTCGGCGGCGAGGATGCCAAGATCACCTACTTGAAGCCGACTCCGGAACAGCGCATGAACGGTTCATGCGCCGGCGGTACCGGCGCGTTCATCGATCAGATGGCCACCCTGCTCGACACCGATGCAGCGGGGCTCAACGACATGGCCAAAAGTTACGAGACGCTCTATCCGATTGCTTCGCGATGCGGCGTATTCGCCAAAACCGATTTGCAGCCGCTCATCAACGATGGCGCGGCGAAGCCCGATCTGGCCGCCTCCATCTTCACCGCCGTGGCCACACAGACCATCGCAGGCCTGGCTTCCGGCCGACCGATTCACGGCACCGTGATCTTTCTCGGCGGGCCGCTCTTCTTCATGTCTGAACTACGCGAAGCCTTCCACCGCGCCCTTGAAGGCAAGGTCGACGAATTCATCGTGCCGACCGACGCTCACCTGTATGTGGCCTTCGGTTCGGCATTGTTGGCGGGTGAGCCCGACCAGCTGGAAGACGGCGTTCATTTCGAGGCACGTACCTGTGAGGATATTCTCGAGAATCTCGAGGATTTGAAGAATCTGCCTGCGAACACGCCGACCATGCCTCCGCTGTTCCCGACCGAAGCGGAACGTGAGGCGTTCAACGAACGTCATCATCGCGAGCATGTGCATATCGGTACGCTGGAAGGTGCAATCGGTCCTCATTTCCTCGGCATCGACGCCGGATCGACCACCATCAAGGCGACGCTGGTGAACGATGACCGTGAAATCGTATGGTCATCATACGCGACCAACGAAGGCAGCCCGCTGACCGCCGCCGTGAACATCGTCAAGAAAATTCAGAACGAACTGCCGCAAGACGCGTGGATCGCGCGCTCCTGCGCAACCGGTTACGGCGAAGGCCTGATCACCACCGGCCTGCACCTTGACGAAGGCGTGGTTGAAACCATGGCCCATTACCGCGGTGCCGAAATGGCGAGCCCGGGCGTCACCGCCGTCATCGACATCGGCGGCCAGGATATGAAGTATCTGGCCATTTCCGACGGCGTGATCGACTCCATCGCCGTGAACGAGGCCTGTTCCTCGGGCTGCGGCTCGTTCCTGCAAACCTTCGCGCAATCCATGGGCCTGACCATTCAGGAATTCACGCAGGCGGCCCTGAACTCCACACATCCGGTGGATTTGGGCTCGCGTTGCACCGTCTTCATGAACTCATCCGTCAAGCAGGCGCAGAAGGAAGGCGCCTCGATGGAGGACATCGCGGCCGGTCTGTGCTACTCCGTGGTGCGCAACGCCTTGTATAAGGTCATTAAGCTGCGTGATTCGGGCGAACTCGGTGACACCGTGGTGGTACAGGGCGGAACGTTCCTCAATGATGCCGTGCTACGCGCCTTCGAACTGCTCACCGAACGTGAGGTCACCCGACCGAACATCGCGGGCCTCATGGGTGCGTATGGAGCGGCCCTGACCGCGCGCATGCATTATTCCGATGTATCCGACGGACTTGATGGCGAACCTGACGATGCGGCGAACACCGGCATCAAGCAGATCGTGATCGACGGCGTGACGCACACTGCATCGAACATCATCTCCGGCGAGGACCTCGACCACCTGTCGATGACCTCCGAACGTGACGTATGCAAGCTATGCCAGAACCACTGCAAGCTCACCATCACCACTTTCCAAGACGGCTCGCGCTATGTGACCGGCAACCGCTGCGAACGCGGCGGCGACTCCAAAAAGCAACGCTCCGACAGGCCGAACCTGTACGACTACAAGTACAAGCGCTGCTTCGCCTACCGCAGGCTCACCGACAAGAAGGCCACCCGTGGCGAAATCGGCATTCCACGCGTGCTCAACATGTATGAGAACTATCCGTTCTGGTTCACACTGCTCACTTCGCTCGGCTTCAAGGTAATGATTTCCGGCCGTAGCTCGCACGAGCTGTTCGAGACCGGCATCGAATCGATCGCCTCCGAGAACATCTGTTATCCGGCCAAACTGGTGCACGGCCATGTCAAATGGCTGCTCAACAAGGGCATCAAGACCATCTTCTACCCGTGCGTGTCATATGAGGAGAACCTGGTTCCGGACACCGACAACCATTACAACTGTCCGGTCGTGGCCAACTATCCGGTGGTCATCGGTGCGAACATGCCCGAACTGCGCGAGGAAGGCGTGCGCTACATGCGCCCGTACTTCAACATGGCCAACCACGAACTTATGATCGACCGTATCGTCGAGGAGTTCGCCTGGGCTGACGTGACCCGCGAGGAAGCCGAGACCGCGGTTAAGGCCGCCTACGCCGAAAACGAGGTGTTCAAGCACGACGTGCAGATGGAGGGCCTGAAGGCGCTCGCCTACATGAAGGAACACAACTGCCGCGGCATCGTGCTTGCGGGCAGGCCCTATCATATCGATCCGGAAATCAATCATGGCATTCCGGAAACCATCTGCGCGCTCGGCATGGTGGTGCTCTCCGAGGATTCGATCTGTGAACTGCAGCCGGGGCAAAAGCTCACCCTGAGCGAATTCCTGGCCGAGGGCGAGGAAGATCCGCGTAAGAAGAACGCCAACGGATTCCGCCATGTCGGTGACCGCAAGGTGACCAAGATGCCATTGCGCGTCACCAATCAGTGGGCCTACCATTCCCGACTGTATGCGGCCGCCAACTTCGTGGCCTCCTATCCGGGGCTCGAACTCGTGCAGCTCAACTCCTTTGGCTGCGGTCTTGACGCCATCACCACGGATCAGGTGTCCGAAATCCTTGCGGACAAGGCCGACGTGTACACCATGCTGAAAATCGACGAGGTGTCCAATCTGGGTGCGGCCAAGATTCGACTGCGTTCGCTCAAGGCCGCCGTCGAGGAGCGCGAACGCAATCACAAGCGCGCCGTTGCCGCATCCATGCCCACCAAGCAGGATCAACCCGGCAATGCCGACGCCGTAGCCGACGCCAAAGCCAAGCTTGACGAGGTCAAGGCACAGCTCAAGGCCGCTGAGGCTGAGCTCAAGGCCGCCGAAACCGCGGCCATCAAGCAGGCCGGACAGGGTGGATTCCGCAAGACCGGTTCCGCCGCCCCGACTCCGGGCCGTCAGATCATGCTCGATACGGTGATGAAGGCCAATCCGAAGCTTACCGAAGCCGTGAAGGCCGCATCCAGGCGTGCCGCTGAAAATGGCATCGGCGAAAGTCGGGAAGGCAAGAAGACGGCTCATAATTCCGCCACCATGTCGAAATATGCGAACCGCATTCCATTCGGCAAGGATATGAAGGACTACACCATCGTGGCTCCGCAGATGAGCCCGATTCACTTCTCATTGGTGGAATCCGTGATCCGTTCCGGCGGCTACAAATTCGACATTCTCAAGCACGCCAGCCGCGATGATGTCGAAATCGGCCTGAAGTACGTGAACAACGATGCCTGCTATCCGGCCATCATGGTTATCGGCCAGCTTGTGAATGCGATTCTGGAAGGCAAGTATGATCCGGACACCACTGCGCTCGCCATCACGCAGACCGGCGGCATGTGCCGCGCCACCAACTACTTCGGCCTGATTCGCAAGGCGCTGGTGGATGCCGGCTATCCGCAGATTCCGGTCATTGCCATCTCCACGCAAGGTATCGAAGACAATCCGGGCTTCAAGGCGACCCCATCTCTGCTGCATCGTGCCGTCAAGGCGCTGGTCATCGGCGATCTGCTGATGAAATGCCTGTATCGGGTGCGTCCGTACGAAGTGACCGCAGGAAGTGCCGACAAGCTGTATGAGACGTGGGATGTCATCGTGCGTGAAACGCTTGAACATCACGGTTTCTCCAAGACGGCACGCAAGTTCATCGGCAAAGGGTATCTGCCGTATCAGGAGCTTGTCAAGGAAATCGTCAGGTCCTTCGACAAGTTGCCGTTGAAAGACGAGCCGCGCAAGGTGCGCGTCGGCGTAGTCGGTGAGATTCTGGTCAAGTACCAGCCGGATGCCAACAATCACGTGGTCGATGTGATTGAATCACAGGATTGCGAGGCCGTGGTGCCGGGAATCATGGAGTTCATGACCACCCGTCCGTACATTGCCGACTGGAACGAGCACTATCTCGGCATGGGTGGCAGCAAGCTTGGCTATGCCTTGATGCGTAAGGGCTTGGACCTGTATTTGAATCCGGTGCGCAAGGCAATCGGTCTGGCAAACGGCAAGTTCTCCCAGGACCTGCCGATGCCTGAACTGGTCAAGAAGGCCGGTGAGGTCACTTCCGTGGGCGTACAGGCCGGCGAAGGCTGGCTGCTGACCGCCGAGATTCTGGAACTCATCGAATCGGGATGCCCGAACGTGATTTGTGCGCAGCCGTTCGCCTGTCTGCCGAACCATGTGACCGGCCGAGGCATGTTCGGCAAGATTCGGCGTCTGCATCCGGAGGCCAACATCGTATCCATCGACTATGATCCGGGCGCTTCCGAAGCCAACCAGCTCAACCGTATCAAGCTGATGATTTCGGCGGCAAAGAAGGCGTATAGGGCCCACCAGTCTGAGCCCGCAGCCTAGTGCCTTCCTCAATCTACCGACGCTGAAACGGTCTGAGCGTCGGCAGTTTGAGGCGAATTCCAAACTACCGACGCTCAGACCGTCTCACCGTCGGCAGATTGGGACGACTTCCAAACTACCGACGGTGGCGGGCCCTCAGCGTCGGTAGATTGAGGTGGCATATAAGCGTTATCGATTTTCCATATAGCGGTTCCTGCGTTGCGGATGCCGATTTTCGTTAGGATGACCATCATGACAGCACCAAGAATTACGTATGCGCACCTGCTGACCGAGCCGAACCCGAAGCATGTGGAAAGCCTGGTCAAGTTTTTCGAATCCGGTTGCCAAGGCCGTGGAACCGGTGGCTTCGGTGTGGAGATCGAACACCTGCCGGTGCACAACAGTGACGATACCGCCGTGAACTATTACGAGGAAAACGGTATCGAGGCGTTGTTGAACCGTATTCGTCCATACTACGACGAAAGCAAGGAATACTGGGAGAACGGACGTCTTGTCGGGCTTGGACGTGAGGGCATTTCCGTTTCCCTCGAGCCGGGTGGCCAGCTCGAATGTTCGCTCGGCATCCTGCATAAACCCGAGGAACTGAGCAGACTGTACGGTGCGTTCCGACGTGAAGTCGATCCGGTGCTTGATGAGTTGGATTTCCGTTTGGTGAACTATGGCTACCAGCCGAAATCGGGCTATGCCGATATTCCCGTCAATCCGAAGGACCGGTATAAGGCCATGACCGCCTATCTTGGCCGCGTCGGTCAGTTCGGCCCGTGCATGATGCGATGCTCGGCTTCCACACAGGTGAGCATCGACTATGTTTCCGAGAGGGATGCGATTGCCAAGTTGCGTTTGGGAACGGTTATCGGTCCGATTCTGGCATGGTTTTTCCGTAACACCCCGTATTTCGAAGGGCATGAGAATCCTTATCCGTTGCTGCGTCAGCGCATGTGGGATTATTTGGATTTCCAACGCACCAATGTGATTCCCGGACTGTTTGATCCGCGTTTCGGTTGGGAGGATTACGCGGTGGATGTGCTGTCCACACCGCTGATGTTTGCCGATCTGACGCATACGCCGGAGGCACTGGCCACACCTGGAGCCGATTTGCACCATCCTGCATTCTACGAGAACGCGAACGATGCATATCCGGATCGTGAGCTTAACGCATATGAGATCAATCATGTGATCTCCACGCATTTCAACGATGTTCGTCTGAAGAATTTCATTGAATTCCGTCATTGGGATTCATTGCCGATCGCACGTGCGCAACGGCTTACTGAAATCATTGGCTCGCTGTTCTACGACTCCACGAATCGTGAACGTCTCGAATCATATTTCGATGGCATTCGCGAGGAGGATGTGCTTGAGGCCAAGGCGAATCTGCAGGCACGTGGACGCCAGTCCGCTCCTTATGGCAATTCGCTGGAATTCTGGCAGGAATTCCTGGGACTGGAGGGTGTACTGGCCGACGAGCCAGGCGATCCGAAGCATCCCAACGTGTTTCAGGCATAGGGCCGAGAGTGCCGGTTTCAATCGGCCTGCGGTCGGCTACTGATAAGAAAAGCCTGTGGGGGCATGCCGTTGCTGCCCCACAGGCTTGGATGTTGCTTGTCAGATGAATAGTGACAAGCCCAGTACGGAGACCAGTCCGGTTACGGACATTACCGTAGTGGCGGTGGTCCAAGACAGGAACGTCTCCTTGAGCGAAAGACCGAAATACTCTTTGATCATCCAGAAGCCGGCGTCGTTGACATGATCTGCGATGACCGATCCTGCACCCACTGCCAGCACCATCAATGCCGGATTGACTGAAGACATCGCCAGCATGGGAGCGACCAGTCCGGCGGCGGTGAGAGACGCCACGGTCGCGGAGCCAAGGCAGACTCGTAATACTGCGGCCACCAGCCAGGCGGCAATCAGCGGAGACATGTTGAGATTGGCGAACAGCGAGGATACGTAATCAGATATGCCGCCATCGACAAGTACCTGCTTGAATGCGCCGCCGCCGATAATCAGCAGCATCATCGCTATCTGCTTGACGGACTCGGTCATCGACGTGCTGATTTCGGGCACGGTCTTTTTGCGGGCGACTCCCATCGACCAGATTGCGAAAAGCAAGGAAAGCAGCATTGCGGCATCAGGTGCCCCGACGACTTGGATGGCCTCGTTCACCGGATTGCTTTCCGGCAGAATGAAGGAGCAGATCGTTGCGATGGCGATCAGAATGACCGGCATCATGGCGGTCAGTACGGAGATGGCGAAGCCGGGGGTCTCTTCCTCCTTGAATTCTTTGAAATCACCGAGTACTGCGATGTCGATGTTTGTGCGATATAGATCCGGGCGAACGCGATGCAGGAGCATGTTGAACAGCGGACCCGCGACAATGGTGGTACCTTTATGTTTCTTGGTATGAGGTCATGTATTTGGCGATATGTCAGCGAAGCAGGTATCCGCCGTCGACGGGGAGCATGACACCGGTCACGTAATCGGATGCCTTGGAGCACAGGAACACCATCGCTCCCATCAGTTCCTTCGGCTCTCCCCAGTGGCCCGCCGGAATATGTTCTCGGATTTCAACGCTTCGTACTGGATCCTCTTGCAGGGCCTTGGTCATAGGAGTGTTGATGTAGCCGGGAGCGAGACCATTGACCTGCACATTGTAGGGGGCCAGGGCATCGGCATAGGCTCGGGTCAGTCCCATGACTGCATGCTTGCTTGCCGCGTACGGGAAGATGAACTTGCCCGCCCGATAGGACTGCATGGAACCGATATTGACGATTTTGCCGCTTTTTTGCTCAATCATGATCTTTGCGACTTCGTGGGAAAGGTAGTACAGGGCGTTGAGATTGAGTTCGATGACGGCTTTCCAATCCTCGTCGGGGAATTCCACGAGTTCATGTCTGCGTTGCATGCCTGCATTGTTGATGAGCGCATCGATTCGTCCAAATTCCTGCATTGCCTGTTGAACGATCTTTTTGGCCGCACCTGGCTCCGTGATGTCCTGCAGCATGAATACCGCCTTGCGTCCATTGGTCTCTACGGCAGCTCGGGTCTCCTCCCACCCTTGTCGGTCGTAGGAGACGATGAACACATCCGCGCCGACTTTGCTTACGGCTTGGGTGTAATACTGCCCCAAGCCACTTGCGCCGCCCGTGATGAGTACGACTTTATCCGTCAGATTGAAGCTGTTGAGTGAGAACTCTTCCATGATGCCTCCGTTGGCTTTGTGATGGTTAGTTTAACGATACATCTTATGGTAATCAACATTCTTTGTTGTGTTAGGTGTATCGATACCCCTATGATAAACACCATATGGACGATTGTCAATCCACATGGCCTCAAGTCCTTGGGACACAAGGGGCTGAAGCATGTCGGATGGGCGTGTCGTTGACGGAACGGACTCGATGAAGAAGGGGCGGTACAATGATTGACTATTCCGACGGAAAGGGAGTTGCTATGGCAAAGGCGACCATTGCGGATATCGCACGTGAGGCGCAGGTGTCGGTGACGACCGTGTCGCGTTTTATTAACGGAAACTATGGGAAGATGAGCGCGGCTACGAAATCTCGCATTCAGGAGACTGTGGATCGTCTGGACTACAGGCCGAACGCATCGGCAAGGCGGATGCGTCAGCAAAATACGCATGTGGTGGGTGTCGTGGTCGCTGATATCTCGAATGTGTTTTCGTCATTGCTGTTCAAAGGCATCGATGAGGAGTTGCGTCCGGCTGGATACGATGTCATGCTGATGAATTCCGATAATTCTCTCGAGGAGGAGCGTGCCGAAATCAACCGTCTGTTGTCTCAAAGGGTTGATGGGCTGGTGATTCAGCCCAATGCCTCCGATTTCAACGCATATTCTTCCATCATCACAGCGCGCACGCCATTGGTCGTCGTGGATAGGGAGCCGGAGAATCTTCCCGATTCCGTATCGAGAGTGATGTCGGATAACGAGGATTCATGCATGAGGCTAGGTAAGCGACTGGCGGATGCTGGCTATGACAATGTCTTGGTGCTTTCGCGTATGAAAAGCGAGATCTCCGCACAGACTCATCGAGTGGAAGGGTTGCGGAAGGCCGCAGATGAATCCGGTGTTCTGATGATTGCGATTGATGTCAAGGACAATGACGTCGACTGGATCGAGCGAAAGCTGTCCATCGCGTTGGGTCATCTGAGCGGTAGGACCGCGATCGTGTCGTTGATGGGGCCGTTGCTGTTCGATGTGTTGGCGGTGTTGCGCGCCTTGGGCATCGGTTTCCCGGATGGCGTCGGTCTGGTCAGTTTTGATGATTGGCGCTGGAGCCAGTATGTGCACGATGGCATCTATTTGCTGGAGCAGGATCCCAGAGAGATGGGGCGCGCCGCCGCGCATGATCTGTTGTTGCAGATTCGGGCGAAGGAAAACGGGATTCCATATGAAGGAGACGGGAGTGTGGTGCTTCCCGTCTCCTTCGTGGAGGCTCCGTCGATCTGATGGTGCCTTGCTAGGCCGTGACGTTTCCGCGCGCTCGCTGGTTGGCCCGGGACTGGAATTGACTGAACGTGTTGGGGTCGCCGGAAATGCGCATGGCAGGATTGTGCAGGGCTCTGATGGCCTGCATCTCATCCGGATCCAGCTTGAATCCGAAGACATCCAGGTTCTGTCTCATGCGTTCTCGGTGTCGATGTGCCGGTAGCCGATTTCCAGAGCCTGCTCGATGGCCTGCTGCGTAGCGGTTGCCGGAATCTGATAGGTGCCGAAACCGATCTGAGGAATGGGGGCGGAATTGTTGAGTTGCATGTTTGGGACCGATGGGATTGATGGCTGCGTCATAGCGCTCCTTTGTACAGACGTTAGGAAAACGATACACCATGATGTGCGTGTCGGCGAACGGGGCCGTGTTGGCCGTGGGGTGGATGCTGGTCGGTAGACTGGGATGCATGACTGGTACGGGGAAGAAACGTGTTCGCAAATCTCCTGAGGAGCGTAAGGCCGAAATCGTTGCGGCGGCGGTCAAACTGATAGGGGAGAAGGGCTTCTATGGCACGTCGTTGAAGGACATCGCCGATGAGATCGGTATGAGTCAGCCGGGGTTGCTGCACTATATCGGCAATAAGGAGAACCTGCTGTCGATGCTCGTCACCGATAACTATGACGCTTATGGAACGCCGCGGGATTTCATGGAATCGGGCTTGCCCGGCAGTGATCCGAACGGCATGAGTTTTCCCGCATATCTGCGGTTTCTGGTGCGGTACAACGCAAAGCGACAGAGTCTGTTGCAGCTTTACATGGTGTTGGAGTCCGAAGGATTCAGCCCCGAGCATCCGTTGCATGACTATTTCGAAGAGCGCCCGAACCTTGTGTGGGAGCATTATTCCGAATATCAGTGGAATATTCCGCCTGAGGTCGGTGGATGGCGGAATATGCGGCCGACGGTGCGCATGTGTCTGGAGGCGATGGATGGCATTCAGTTGCGATGGATGCGCAAGCCTCCGATCGACCTGTACGATGAGTGGCTGCTCTTCGAGGGGATCATCTTCCCCTCCCCAGTGTGGGATAACTACCGGTAGGCTTCGTCGCCTGACGTCTGCACCCATGCGTGCAGGCTCGCATGCTTGCGGGAGGTATTGTTTTCTAATGGATGTTAGATAAGACATGCCTGATTTCTCGCCGTTCTTGACAAATTGCCGTGTCGAGATGTATCTTCTTTATATCTAATAACCGTTAGATATAAATGCAAGTGCATGTCAAGGAAGACAACAGAAAGAGGAGCCATGAGTCGCAACAGCGTGGACCATATCCTTTTCGGCGCCGCCTACTACGACGAATACCTCATGATGAAGGGAATCGATCGTATCGATGAGGATATGAGGATGATGAAGGACGCCGGGCTCAACGTGATTCGCATTGCCGAATCCACGTGGAGCACCTGCGAACCCCAACCGGGCAAATTCGACTTCACCTATGTGGACCGCGCCCTCGACGCGGCCCAGCGCGCCGGCATCGACGTCATCGTCGGTACGCCGACCTACGCCGTGCCCGGCTGGCTCGTCAAGCTCGACCCGAGCGTGCTCGCCGTCACCCCGAACGGCGAAGGCAAATACGGCGCACGCCAGATCATGAATATCGTTAACGCCACCTACCGTTTCTACGGTGAGCGCGTGATCCGCAGGCTCATCTCCCACGTGGCCGACCATCCGGCGGTCATCGGCTATCAGGTGGATAACGAGACCAAGTACTACGATTCGGTCTCCGACGACATGCAGCGTCTGTTCGTCAAATACCTGTACGAGAAATTCGATGGCGACCTCGATGAGATGAACCATCACTTTGGCCTCGACTACTGGTCCAATCGTGTGGACTCCTGGGAGGACTTCCCGGATGTGACCGCGACCATCAACGAATCCCTCGGCGGTGAGTTCGACAAGTTCCGCCGCGACCAGGTGCGCGCCTTCCTGCAGTGGCAGGCCGACATCGTGCGCGAATATGCGCACGACAACCAGTTCATTACCCACAATTTCGATTTCGAATGGCGTGGTTATTCCTTCGGCGTGCAGCCGGCCGTCGACCATTTCAAGGCTTCGACCGCTGTGGACATCACCGGTGTGGACATCTACCATCCGACCGAAGACGATCTGACCGGCAAAGAGATCGCATTCGGCGGCGATATGACCCGTTCCACCAAGGACGGCCGGAACTACCTGGTGCTCGAAACCGAAGCGCAGGGCCAGCACGGCTGGGTTCCGTTCCCGGGTCAGTTGCGCTTGCAGGCATACTCCCATCTGGCCTCCGGCGCCGACATGGTGGAATACTGGCACTGGCATTCCATCCACAATTCATTCGAAACCTACTGGAAAGGCCTGCTGAGCCACGACCTGGAACCGAACCCGACCTACCGTGAGGCCGGCGTATTCGGTCGCGAAATCGCCAAGCCAGAAGTGGGGGAGCGTCTCGTCCACCTGAAGAAGCGCAATAAGGTGGCCATCATGGTCTCCAATGAATCGCTGTCCGCGCTGGACTGGTTCCTCATCGAATCTGGCTTCCCGTTCGGTGGCGGCCTCAAGTACAACGACGTGGTGCGCAATGTGTATGACGCGTTGTTCGAACTCAATGTGGAATGCGACTTCATACCGTCCGACGCCGACGCCGAACGCCTTGCCAGGTACGGGATGATCGTGACCCCGGCCCTGTACTGCACAGGCCAGAAAACCACTGACCGTCTGCGTAAGTTTGTGGAAAACGGCGGCCATCTGGTCTCCACCATGCGTTCCTTCGTCTCCGACGACGAGGTGAGCGTGTGGGCTGACCGTGCTCCGCACAACCTCACCGACGTGTTCGGCATGACCTATAACCAGTTCACCCGCCCGAACGGTCACGTATCCGTGGAATTCGCCGGCGCGCTCGAAGGCGTTCCATCCACCCAAGCGCTTTCGCTGATCGAACTGGTGACCCCGGTTGACGGCACCGAAGTACTTGCCACCTACGGCCACTATGCATGGAAGGATTATGCGGCCGTGACCCGCAACACCTTCGGCAAAGGCAGCGCCGAGTGGATCGCCACCTTGCTGGATGCCGAATCGATTCGCGCCGTCATGCGAGAAGCCGTGGAATATGCCGGGGTCGCGGGCGCCGGCACTGCGCTCGCAGGTCGGATTGCGGTTCGCCAGGGCACGAACACTCAAGGCGAGACGGTGACGTATCTGCTCAACTATTCCGCCTCCGACGTCACCATCGCCAGTCCGGTGCCGGGTGAGGTGGTGGTCGCGCCGGTCGTGATCGCCTCGGAAGGCGAGATCGACGAGGTGGCCACGGCCGATGTTGCGCTGAAAGCGGGCGATACCGTTGCCATCGGTGACAAACTGACGATTGGCCGCTGGAACGTGGTCGTTATCGTCGGTTGAGACGAATCCGCCCGGCGCAGGAGATTTGTCGACCGACGCCGGGCGGTCGGAACGACGGCGGAATGACTTTCGTCAGGGGATGATCAGATCGATGAGGGCCTTCCATTCGGCCACGAAGTCGATGTTGTGAGATCCGTTGAGCCATCGCAGCTGCAAGCCTTCCATGGCGGAGAGCACCTGCAAGGCGGTGCGCTCCGGATCGGCGACCCCGTCGCGCTTTGCGGCGAACGCATATTCCCTGAGCAGATTGGTCTCGCGCTGTTCGAAATACTCATGCACGGGATGGTCCTTGCTGAGTGCTTCGCTTTCAAGCAACGTGTACAGGCGGACCATTTCCAGACGGTCGGCATTGGTTTCCACGGTGCCTGTGGAAATGGCTTTCAGCCCCAGATCGCAATGGTATGCAATGCCGTCCTGCAAGACTTCGCCGGTCACGCCTTCGACGCCCAAATATTTCGCGATGGCAATCTGATTGATGCGATCGGCGTACTTGAGGGTTTCTTCGAGAAGCTGTTCCTTGGAGTTGTAGTAGTAAAGGAGGCCCGCTTCGGTGATGTTCTGAGCTTGGGCGACGTCGCGAATGGTGAAGCCCCAGAAGCCGAACTGCGAAATGAACGAGATGGTGGTTTCGAGGATGCTTTTCCTACGATCCTCGGCGCTCATTCGTTTCTTGGTGGTGGTTTCCGTACGGCGACGCATGATTTCTCCTTTTTGTACTTACTAAGTTATAGCAGAGGGAGGGGGAATCGTTGAAAATCATTGGGACACGCCGGAGAATGACAGTCAGATATCTTTGTAATATGATTTAACTAAGCAGTTACTAAGTAATAGATAACTTATGTACTGCGGGGCATGGTCAACGACGATCCCTAAGGAAAATCGATGGTCGGGCATTGCCGACTTGCGTTTTTCCGCCGGGTGGTTTATGGTAAAAAAACAAGTTAATTACCATATGGTAGTTAGCAAAACGGAGCAAAGCAGCTCACACATTTCACTACTGAAGCATGAATCGAAGGAGAGAGTTTCATGAGTGAAGCAATCGCAAGCAAAGAAGAGCGTCTGTCGGCATACTACGCCAACATCGCGGCGGCGGAAAAGGACCCGTCGCTCTCGCCGGCAACGGGCAAGCCGCTCGATAAGGTCACTATCGCCCGATTCGGCGCCGGTTTCATCATTTTCGGCGTGCTATGGATGTCGGGTCTTGGCATTGTTTCCGCAGTGCTCCTACCGATGCATTACAAGACCATCGAAGGCGTCAATCCGGATGCGTTGATCGGTATCGTCAACGCCTTCACCGCGGTCGCATCCCTGATCGCCAATCTGATGTTCGGCAACTTCTCGGACCGTTCCCGCTCGAGGTTCGGACGTCGTACTCCGTGGATCCTGTTCGGTGCGGTGCTTGGCGGCGTCACCCTGTTCCTGACCGGCACCACGCATAATGCCGTGCTGCTCACCATCTTCTACTGCGCCTGCATGTTCGGCCTGAACTGCATGATCGCCCCGATGGTCGCCATCCTGTCCGATCGCGTGCCATCCGGCATTCGCGGCACCATGTCCGCCTTCTACGGCGCCGGTGCCACCATCGGTTCCCCAATCGGCACCATGCTCGGTGCACTGTTCATCAAGAATCTCATCCCGGGCTTCGCCGTCGCAGGCGTACTCATGTTCCTCGGTGGCGTCGTCTCCATGCTCATCATGCCGAAGGAGGAGTCCGCCGACTTCCTGCCGAAGGATGAAGGCTCCCTCAAGGACGTGCTCGTCTCCTTCCGTCCGCCGGCATTCCATGGCGCGCATGACTTCTACAAGGCGTTCGTTGGTCGTTTCTGCATGCTCGTTTCCTATCAGATGATTGCCGTCTATCAGCTGTACATCATCCAGAACTACATCGGACAGTCCGTCGACGAATCCGCCGTCACCGTGTCCGTCGTTTCCATGATCATGATGGTCATGTCGCTGGTCGGCTCCTTCATTTCGGGTCCGGTCTCCGACATCATCGGCCGTCGTAAGGTCCCGGTTGTCGTGGCGTCCGTGCTGTTCGCCATCGGCATCGCCATGCCGTGGGTCTTCCCCTCGTCCATGGGCATGTACCTGTTCGCAGGCATCGCCGGCCTTGGCTATGCGGTCTACTCCGCGGTCGATCAGGCCCTGCTCGTCGACGTGCTGCCGAACAAGGAAGAGGCCGGCAAGGATCTGGGCATCCTGAACATGGCTACCACTCTCGGCCAGATGTGCGGCCCGATTGTGATGTCCGCCCTCGTGGTGAACCTCGGCTACAACTTCGCGTTCCCGACCTCCATCGCCCTGGCCATCATCGGTTGCTTCTTCATCATGGCCATCAAGAAGGTCAAGTAGGCCATCCTTCCCTGAACGGGAACGGAAGGAACATCATAACAAGCAACGTGACGTGACGGCGTTGCGAACAGGGAAGCTACGGCGGTCCGTTCCGGATCGCAAGGACTCGGTCTTGCATGGTCCGAACGTGCCGGAGCGAATCGCCGTAGCTCCTCTGCAGGAAAACGTACCCGCTTGGGCGATTGCATTGCCATGACGAATGCAATGGGTCGAAACCTAGGCCGAAAACCGCAGATTCCAATATCAACGACGATATCAAGGAGTGTCCAATGACCACCTGGACCGCAACCACGCAAGACGACAGACTCGTCGACAAAACTTCCGAAATCGAATCCACCAACTCCGCCTCCGCCTCCGACTTGCAGCTCGACGGCAATGAATATCAGGCCCTGCGTGGCTTCGGCGGCTGTTTCAACGAGCTCGGCTGGCTGCCACTGCAAACGGTCACCGAAGAGGAGCGCGACCAGATCATCAAGGAACTGTTCAGTCCCGACGAGATGAACTTCACCTTCAATCGTGCACCCGTCGGTGCCAACGATTTTGCCGACCACTGGTACAGCTACGACGAGACCGACGGCGATTACGAGATGGAGCATTTCTCCGTCGAGCATGATGAAAAGACTCTGATTCCGTACATTCATCGTGCACAGGAATGGCAGCCGGATATGCAGCTGTTCTCCAGCCCGTGGAGTCCGCCGACGTGGATGAAGCGCCCGAAGGCCTACAACTACGGCCGTCTTGTGCAGACGCCGGAGAACCTCAAGGCCTACGCCAAGTATTTTGTCAGGTATGTGCAGGCCTACGCCGAACACGGCATCACCGTGAACCAGCTGCACGTGCAGAACGAGGTGTTCGCCGACCAGAAATTCCCGAGCGCCCTATGGGATTCCGAAGCGCTCAAGGTGTTCATCCGCGACTATCTCGGTCCCGCGTTCGACGAAGCCGGGATTGACACCGACATCTGGCTGGGCACGCTCAACGGCCCGGAAGACATGGCGTGGACCGGCGGCGGCTACGGCATGAAGCTCAACAACTACAACCGTTTCGTCGACAACATCCTCTTCGATGACGATGCGCGCAAGTACATCAAAGGCATCGCCTACCAGTGGGCCGGACAGAACTGCATCGCACGTACGCATGAGTCGTGGCCGGAAATCGAGCTGATTCAGTCGGAATCCGAATGCGGCACCGGCGACAACAGCTGGGAATATGCAGAGTACATCTTCCACCTGATCAACCATTACCTGCGCAACGGCGCCACCGCCTACACCTACTGGAACATGATCCTCGACGATCAGGATTCCACATGGGGATGGTGGCAGAACTCGCTGTTCACCATCACCGCCGACAAGCATGAAGTGCGCCGCAATCCGGAATATTACGTGATGCGCCACTTCTCGCACTATGTCAAGCCGGGTGCGAAGGTGCTCGGCACCACCGGCCACTTCAACTCGATGGCCATCGCATTCCGCAACCCAGACGGCACGGTGGTGGTCGTGGTCCAGAACGCCCTCGATGAGGAGCGTCCATTTGAGTTTGCCGATCCTTTGTCCGCCAACCGTGGATTCAAGGTGACGCTGGCCCCGCGTTCGTTCAACACGTTTGTGCTGGATTAACGGGGACGGCGGCTCGGTCGATGGACTGAGCTGACAGCGGCTTGGAGGGTCTGCCGAACGGTGGTCTTTCCTTTCTCTTCCCACCGTCGCCCTCGAAGCCGGTGTTGTATTGCAAGGCGCCTGCCTGACGGAATTGGTTACTGGTTCCGCATGGCAGGCGTCAACATGCTGCGAAAGGAGCCGGCATGACGTTGGGAGTCGACGAGAAGATCAATGGCGTGAATCTCGGCAACTGGTTGGTGTTGGAAAAATGGATGAAACCGGCCCTGTTCGAAGAATGCGGCGAGGATGATGAAATCTGGATGCATCGCACGATGGAACCGTCCAGGTTGGAAGCGCTGCTACGACGCCATCGTGAAACATATGTGACCGAGCGGGATTTCATCGCCATCGCTTCACACGGATACAATCTGGTGCGCATTCCCGTTCCGTACTTCGTCTTCGGCGATGTGGAGGGATATCCGGGATGCATCGAATATGTGGACCGCGCTTTTGCTTGGGCCGATCGGTGCGGATTGCAGGTGCTGCTTGACCTGCACACCGTGCCGGGCTCGCAAAACGGTTACGACAACGGCGGAATCACAGGCGTATGCACATGGCGCAAGGACCCGGAGGCCGTGGAATATGCGCTGACGGTGCTGGAACGTCTCGCCAAGCGCTATCGGAATGAGCCGGCATTGTATGGCATGGAAGTATTGAACGAGCCGATCAGCTGGCTGGTATATCGGACGGCGCCGTCCACCGGCCATGCCAAGGACAAGGAGGAGGCCAAGGGCAGCGGGCATGTGCCCATGAGATTCTTGAAAGACCTGTATCGCGACGCGTATCGGCGTTTGCGAGCCATCTTGAAACCGGAAAGCGTGATCGTGTTCCATGACGGATTCCGATTGGGCGCTTGGAGAGGCTGGTTCGGGAAGGAAGGCATGACGAACGTCATGTTGGACACGCACATCTACATCATCGCCATGGAGACATTCGTACCGGTGCCTGCGATGTGGCTGTACCGGTTGTTCGTCGCATACAGCAAGGCGATGATTCGGCTGGCCGCACGGCATGTTCCTGTCATGGTGGGCGAGTGGTGCCTGATGAATACTCTCGCGCAACGGCAGCGCGATGCGGTGGAACGCAAGGCGATCTACCGTGAAGTGGCCCGGCTTGAGTTGGATGCGTGGAACGTGTCCGCGGGGCAGATCTACTGGAGCTACCGGTTGTTGGGCAATGATGCGACGGGGGATTCCCGCGGCGGCAACGGTTTGGAAGGATGGGATCTGACGCGTGTATGGCGCAACGGATGGATGGCTCAATCGGCCGACGAAGGCGCCGATGGCGAGCGAACGGTCGATTCATGAACCGTAAGCGTCGCGGCGATCTGGCGGTTGCATGTCGAACGTGATCGGAAGCGGATCGGCGATTGAAGACGAGTTGCATGTCTCGGATAATTATATTATGATTTAACTAAGTAGTTACTAAGTACATAGAAACTACTATGAGACCGTACAAAGGAGTGCATATGGATCTGAACTACATCAAAGGCGTGAACCTCGGCAACTGGTTGGTTCTGGAGAAGTGGATGAACCCGACGTTGTTCGACGGCACCACCGCGGATGACGAATACTATCTGCCGACCCAGCTTGATCCGGCCGTTTACGAAGCGCGCATCGCAACGCATCGCGCCGAATACGTCAACGAACGCGACTTCGCCACCATCAAATCATGGGGCCTGAACTCCGTGCGCATTCCGGTGCCGTATTTCATCTTCGGCGACCGGCCGCCGTTCATCGGCTGCGTCGACGAACTCGACAAGGCGTTCAACTGGGCCGATAAGTATGGTCTGACCATTCTCATCGACCTGCATACCGCGCCGATGAGCCAGAACGGCTTCGACAATGGTGGCATCTCCGGCGTGTGCAAGTGGGCGCAACTGCCCGACGAGGTGGAATTCGTGCTGTCCGTGCTCGAACGTCTCGCCAAGCGTTACGGCAACCGTGAAGCGCTGATGGGCATTGAAATCATCAACGAACCGAACACCACCACTTCCTGGCCGATGATGAACGTGACCGAACGGTACAAGGCGGTCGATCCGGAACTGGCCGCAGGCACCGGACCGATTGCGTTCGACTGGTTGAAGGACTTCTATGTCACCGCCTACCATCACCTGCGCGACGCCGACAGGGGAGCTCTGCCGACCGATAAGGCCGTGGTGTTCCACGACGGTTTCGACATCGGGCAGTGGAAGGACTTCATGCGCGGTGATGACGGCAAGCTGGCGCCGGAATTCGAGAACGTGATTCTCGACACCCACCAGTATCTAATGACCGCCGAAATGATGGGTTGCCCGCAGACAGTCGAAGGCTACGACGATTTCGTGAGGAATACGTATGCGCCGATGATCGAGGAGATGAGCGAATACTTCCCGACGATCGTGGGCGAGTGGTGCCTGTTCAACTCCGTCGGTTGCGGCGTGGATACCCATGGCGGCCAAAGTGTGCTCAACGGTGAGGAAGGCGCACAGGCCGAGACGCTTTCTGCCGAAGAGAAGCGCGCGCTATACCAAGGTGTGGCCGAATCCCAGCTCAACGCCTGGAGCAAGGGCCACGGTTTCTACTACTGGAACTACAAGCTGCTCACCGACACCGTCAACACTCCCGGCTGGATTGGCTGGGATGCATGGGATCTCGGCCGGTGCATCGCCCAAGACTGGTTCCCGATCCAAAAGTAATCCCGTACACCAAAAACAAAGGAAAAGCAATGCTACACAATCCGATCTTCAAGGGCTTCAATCCCGACCCGGCCATCTGCCGTAAAGGCGACGATTACTACGTGGCCGTCTCCACATTCGAATGGTTCCCGGGCATCCCGATCTACCATTCCAAGGACATGAAGCACTGGGAATTGCTGACCCATGTGCTTACCGACGACACCACGCCGAACCTCACCAAGCTGCCCTCCGCCAAGGGTATTTGGGCTCCATGCCTCACCTACAATGAGGCCGAAGACATGTTCTACGTAATCTATGGCGTCATGAACTCCATGAATGCCCGATATTTCGACGTGAACAACTATCTCATCAAATCCAAAAGCATCGAAGGTCCGTGGAGTGAGCCGGTCTATCTGACCTCATCCGGATTCGACGCATCCATCCTGCATGACGATGATGGCAGAAAGTACATCGTCAGCCTTGAATGGGAAACCCGTGAAGGCTATGAGAAGCCCGGCGTGATCTGCTGCGTGGAATACGATCCGGAAACCGAGCACGTGGTCGGCTATCCGAAGCGTATCTGGCGAGGCGCAACAGACCGTGGCTGCATCGAAGCGCCGCATCTGACCAAGCGTGATGGCTGGTACTACATCATGTGCGCCGAAGGCGGCACCGGCTACAACCATGCCGTGACCATGGGCCGTTCCCGCAATGTGTGGGGTCCGTACGAGCCGGATCCGAAGGGTCCGCTCGTCACCTCCCAGCCGAAGGAATCCAACGAACGTGCCGATGACGACCATCTGAAGCCGCGTTACTTCAATCCGGAATCCATATTGCAGAAGTCCGGTCACGGATCGTACGTGGATCTGCCGAACGGCGAAACGTATCTGGTGCACCTGACCAGCCGTCCGTTTGTGCCGGAACTGCGTTGCACGCTCGGTCGTGAGACCGCCATTCAGAAGATGACGTGGACCGACGACGGCTGGCTGCGCATGGCCGACGGCTCCAATCTGGCCAAGCTGGAGGTCGAGGAACCGAATCTGCCGGATGTGCCGATGCCGGAAATCCCGCAGCATGATGACTTCGACGGCGATGAGATCGGCAACTGGTACTACTCGCCGCGCCAAATGCCGACGACCTTCGCCAACGTGACGGAACGTCCCGGCTGGCTGCGCATCCGTGGCGAGGAATCACTCGCATCGCTCAACCGTACGAGCCTGATCGCCCGCAAGCTGACCAGCGTATACGCCACCGTCACCACGAAGATGGAGTTCGAGCCGGAAGTCTACCAGCATTCCGCCGGTCTGACCGTGTACTACGACAACATGAACAACGTCTTCCTGCGCAAGTACTACTCCGAAACGCTTGGTGGCCCTGCAATCTCCATCGTGCGCCTCGAGAACGGCGAGAAGACGGAGATGCTCGACACCCGCGTGGCCGTTGAGGACAAGCCGATTCACATGCGTCTTCGCATCGAAGGCCGCCGCACCTGGTTCGAGTGGGGCTATGACGGCGAGACCTGGACTACGATCGGCCCGGATTTCGACACCACCACCTTCTCTGATGAATACTGCAAGTATGGAGAATTCACCGGCACGATGGTCGGTATCGCCGTCACCGACGCTTCGCTGCATGAGAAGACCGCCGACTTCGACTTCTTCGATTACGAGGCGGACGAGACCAAGCCGGTCGACTGAATTTCGGGCGAGTATCGAGGAGAAGCGCGGATGGCCTTGTGGGGCAGGGCCATCCGCGCTGATTATTGGTTATGCATGGGGAGACTCGTGGCTACTCGCCGTCATCGGCGGCGGGCTCACCGGTTTCCGCAGCTACCGTTGCGTCTCGCTTGCGTCGGCGCAGGATCTGCGAGGTCGCAATGGCGATCAATGCGACCGCTCCGACCGTCACCACGCCGTCGAGCGCATACACGCCCCAGCGCCACAGCGGTGTCACCTTGACGATCTTCGAGTTGGCTGACAAGCCGTTCATCGCGTTCGAGCGGGAAATCGCATAACTGATGTTATGCGCGGCACGCTGCATATTGGCGATCACACCATCGGTCATGTCGTCATCGGGCAACTTCCACAGTCCGGCATCGGTGTTGAGCCACAGGTCGGTGCCCGCTTCGAGTCCTTCGCGCAGATCTTCGTAGGCGAACACGGAGTAAGAGGCCTGATCGGTTACTACGAAACCGTTGAACCCCCATTCTCCACGAAGCGTATTGGTCATCAGGCCCTTATGTCCGCCGGTCCACCGTGAGCCGATTCGGTTCATGGAGGCCATCATGGCGGTGGCGCCGCCGTCGCGTACGCTCATCTCGAACGGCCTCAGGTACAGTTGCCGAATGGTCTGTTCGTTGGCGAATATCGCGCCACCCATGCGGTTGGTCTCCTGATCGTTGAGTGCGAAATGCTTCACCGTGGACACCACGCCCTTGGAGCCGGCTCCGGCGACTACTTTGGCGCACATTGCGCCGGACAGATATGAATCTTCGGAGAAATACTCGAACGCTCGGCCGCCGTATGGGTTGCGATGAATATTGCAGGCCGGGCCATACCAGACGGCCACCTTCAAGGCAAGGCTATCCTCGCCGATCGCCTTGCCGAACGATTCGGCCAAATCGGAATTCCAGGTTGCCGCGATTACGATTTCACTCGGATATCCCATGCCGCTTTCGCCACCGACCAAAGTGGAGGAGATACCTGCGGGGCCGTCCTTGTCGGTGGTGGCCGGAAGCTGCGTGGAACTTACGGATTTGGTGGCGTAGCCGCCGATGCGCACTAGCTGGTCGAGTTCTTTGACGCTCATCTGCCCGATCAATGCACTCCAGGATTCATCGGCATAGTCGGTGTCCATAAGCATTGACGCATTCAGTTTGCCATAGGAGGGATTGTCGGTGTCGGTGGTCGGTTTTTGCTCGGGCTCGCTTTGCGCAGTGTCGATGGTCAACGCATCAAGGAACTTCTGGGAAGCGGTCCACTTGCCATCGGCATAGGTGGCTGGCCAGCTGCCGGTCCAATCGGAGCGCGACAGGTATGTGAAAGAATTATCATAAGTGGTCAGGTCAACGTCGTCGAATTGGTTGGAGATCTTTTCATCGGTTGCGGCGGATTTGGCGTAGGTGGTGTTGTCCTGCGAGTGCACGGTGTGTTTGGCGGCCAGGGCGGCGTTGCCGTTTTCGGTCATGCCGTCCGCGGTGGTCTTGCCCTTGGCTGCGAGAATGTTGTTCAACGCATTGTGTGCATCGGTGCCGGCGACCAGGTAGTAGTCGCCCGCGTCCATGATGTAGGTGCCTTCGCCTGCGGAATCGTACGTTTTCATCGATTCCTGATCGACGTGAACGGTGACGGTTTCGCTCGCTCCGGCCTTCAACGTATCGGTCTTGGCATAGCCGACCAGTTCGACGGAGGCTTTTTCGATGCCGTTCGCCTTGTCATAGTCGGTGTATGGGGACTGCATGTACAGTTGCACGACATCTTTGCCGGCTGTCTTGCCGGTGTTGGTGACTTTCACGGATATGTCGAAGCCGCCATCGGCTTTCTTCATCGAATAATCGGACCATGTGAAATCGGTGTAGGACAGGCCGTATCCGAACGGATATGCAACCTGTTTGGTGTAATCATAATTCGAGCGGGCCTCATTGCCGAGCACCACATCCTCGTAGCGGGTCTCATAATAACGGTAGCCGACATAGATGCCTTCGGCATATGCCATGTAGGAGGAGGTGAAACGGTCTGTGCCATTGACGATGGCATACGAACCGAAATTCGCGGAGGACGGGGCGGATTTCAGGTCGTAGGCGTAGGTGTCGGGCAGGTGGCCGGACGGGTTCACCGTGCCATTGAGCGCTTCGGCCACGCCGCCGGCGCCGGTCTGTCCGAGCGAACCGATCCACATGACGGCATCGATGGAATCGTCTTCCAGGTCGGCGAGCTCCATCGGATTCTGGGTGTTGAGCAGCACCACAACCTTGTCGAAGTTGTCGGAAGCCATCTTCAGCATGGCACGTTCGTCATCGTCGAGTTGCAGGTACGTATAGCCGGATGCCAGCTTGTCGGTCGGCAGATCCTGGCTTTCGCTGCCGGAACGGCCGATGACTACGATCGCCGCATCATTATAGGAGGCGAACGACTTCTCCACATCGTCGGTGTATGCGGAGGCCGGTACCTCATTGACGGCGAAGGTGCCCTTGCCATAGGCGTCGGTGGAGGTCTTGCGGTAGTCCTTGCCGGCGCCCGTGGTGTAGAACTCGGTCAGGGTCGGATTCACGTCGAATCCGGCTTGCTCGAACGCGTCCATCAGCGATTGGGCCTTGGAGGTATCGATGGAGCCGGCGCCACCACCGCCATATACCGAGTCAACGCTATCTTGGCCGAATACGGAGATCTTCGACGTTGCTTCAAGCGGCAACGTGCCGTTCTCGTTCTTGAGCAACGTCACACCCTCTCGAAGAATGGTGGTGCCCATGTCGGCCAGTGCCTGTTCGCGCTCGTCGTCGGAGGCGTAATCCGATGTGAAATGCTCCGTGGTCTCATTGCTTGCCGATACGACCTTGGAGGTCGGCTGATTGAAATAGACGGAAATCAGGTCCGAATATTTGTTGGCGTACACGTTGCCTATCGCCGTGGCTGCGGCCAGTATGATCGCGATTGCGTACATGGCGACTGACGCGGCCAGCGGCAGAGGCCTCTTCGCTTTGCCATTGCGGGTCATGGTGCTCTCCTTTATATTCAAATCCCACATGCTGCTATCTTTGAAACTTGTGGTAATCTCATCCTATTTCGCGGGAAATTTTAAGGATTTCGATTGTCGTGAACGTCATTTTTTTGTCGTGAACGACAATGGTTGCGTACAATCAAGATAAGGAATGAGACTTGAAGAGGAGTGGTCATGCGAATCGCCATCGTCGACGATGACGCAGCCATGCGTGTTGTGATGAATGGCCATTGCCTGCGTTACGGCGAAGAGCGTGGCATGCACTTCGATGTCGAATGTTTTTCCAATGGTGACGATTTGCTGGCGGACTATCGGCGTGGACGTTTCGCCATACTGTTTCTGGACGTCGAAATGCCCGGAACCGACGGATTGGAGGTAGCCCGTCGGGTACGCCGGGTGGATGATGCCGTGACGATCGTGTTCGTGACGAATATGGCGCAGTGCGCAATTCACGGTTATGAGGTGGCGGCTTCGGACTATATCGTCAAACCGCTGACCTATTTCGATTTTGAATTGAAGTTCACCAAAGCGTTGCGTTTGGCCAAGGGGCATGCCGAAACGGTGGTGACGATCGATACCGTCGACGGATTGCGTTCCTTCGCGATAGGGGAGATCCACTATGTTGAAGTGCTGGATCATTATCTGCTGTTCCATACGCAATCCGGCGTATATAAGGCTCGAGGCAGCATCAATGAGCAGTCGAAAACGCTGCAATCGTATGGATTCGCGCGCATCCACAAGAGCTATTGCGTCAATCTGCGGCACATCAAACTGTTGGGTGCCACTGGACTTGACTGCGCCGGAACGACCCTGCCGATCGGACGGACGTACAAGACGTCGCTGATGCAGGAATATCTGCGATTTCTGGGAAGTGTGGAACGATGACCGCCGCCGACTGGAATATTGCCTGCGACTGGTTCGATTCCTTCCGATTCGTGTTCTCGGTGCTTGCCGCCACATGGATTTTCGCCCGTGGCTCGGCTACGCGACGTACCCGATACGGCCTGTGGCTCAGTATAATCATGGCGGTCGGGACGCTGTTGGCCATCGCAAACCCACTGTATGTGGGCTTGGGGGCGGTCGTCTCGTTGTCTTGGCTCAGCCAGTCCAATTTCGTGCGGATCTGGATTGCCACGGTGTTCCTGTTGGCATTGGCGGCGATCAAACTGTGCCGCCGTACATCGTGGACGAATGCGATGTCACGCTGGATGATGGGTTTGTGCGTGGAACGATTCATCACGTCATTCGTGCATAATTGGCTGTTTCTGGTGATCGTCAAGGATTTCGAAGCCGATCATCCGCTGGCCTATATGGGAATCAGTCTGTTCGCCTATGTTATGTTCTTGGGGGCCGCGGCTTTATGGCTGGCACCGTTGTTCGTGCGAGATGTGATGCCTCACACGCCGGGAAGGGCGATGTGTCTGCTGTATGCGCTCGGATTCGTGGGGCTGTATGTGGTGACGAACGCCTCCATGGGCATTAGCGAGAGCTACATCGGTACGTTGCGAAGCCTGATTGGCGGTGATGCGGAAGGGGAGCGTCTGCTCGGCTTCATACTGTATTTCAGTACCGGCATGGCCGGTTTGATGGCAGTGCTCATCTTCCTGTTCCAGTACGCGATCTACCACACGCTCGAACTGCAGCAGGAAAGCATGCTGTTGGAGGTACTCGCCGAACAGAAGAGTCGCCAATTCGATACGATCTCCGCGAATATCGACTACATCAACCGTAAGTCGCATGATTTGAAACACCAGATTGACGCACTGGAATACATGGAAGGCTCTCGCCGTAGCGAATTGGTCAAGGAGGTGCGCGAATCGTTGACCGTCTATGATGCGACGGCCAACACGGGCAACGATGCGCTCGATACGCTCATCACGGAACGTAATTTTTTCTGTGCCCGGAATAACATCCGTATGACCTGCTCGTTGGCTGGTTGCGACTGGAGCGCGATCGACGTGGTCGACCTGTATACGATTCTCGGCAATGCGCTCGATAATGCCTGTGATTATGTGATGCGTTTTGATGATGTGGACAAGCGCGTGATTTCGGTGAGCGCCCGGCAGCGGGGGAAGCTGATCGTACTATCGGTCGACAATCATTTCGAAGGTGAGCTGACGATGGTCGATGGGCTGCCGGAGACCACCAAAACGGACACGTTCGCGCATGGATTGGGCCTGAAAAGCATACGACGGATAGCCAAACGCTATGGCGGCGACGTTCTCGTCACCGCCATACCTCCGATTTTCACGGTTCAGGTCTCGTTGCTGGTGAAGTGAATTTTTTAGGAATGCGGAGTCTGCTCGTTGATGATGGGGTTATTCATGGCCGCTCCTTGTCGGTTGCGGAACGTCGGTTCATTATGATGATGGTTGACGCGAAATAACGGGAATGAAGCAGCATCGGCGCTAGACTCGAAATCATGGTTGAAGAAGAGGTTGTGAGGCGCGTGCGCAAATCGCCGGAAGAGCGCCGTGAGGAAGTGCTGGATGCGGCGGTGCAGCTGATCAGCGAACGTGGATACAACGGCATCTCCGTGCAGGATGTGGCCGATAAGGTCGGCATTTCCAAACAGGGTGTGCTGCGATACGTCGGCAACAAGGATCATATGTTGGCGATGGTGTATAGCGAGTATTACAACGGTACCGGCACTCCGGAGGATTTCTTTGCATCGGGCATGCCCGGCAGTGATCCGACCGCGCCGTTGTTTCCGGCCTACTTGCGCTATCTGGTCCGGCATAATTCGCGCCGTCGCATGATGGTGCAGTTGTTTACGGTACTGGCGGCCGAATCACTCAATCCTGGCCATCCGCTGCATGACGAATTCATGTCGCGCATGGACGGCATTTGGGAAAATTATTCGAGGTATCCGTGGCTCGTCCCGCCGCAGCTGGGTTCGTGGCATGAGAGCATGCGGCCAATCGTCCGTAAGGCCATGGAGATCATGGATGGCATTCAGCTGTGGTGGTTGCGTGAGCCGGAGGTCGATCTGTATACGGAATGGTCCGAAATGGAGAATCTGCTGTTCCCCTCACCGCTGTGGGATGCGTATCGCTGATTGAATCTGTCGGGCTGATTGGGTCTGCAGGGGCTGGTCGGTCGTGCACGATTCGGTATTGCGGCACCTTGCGTGAATCGTGCTCTGCAATCCTAATAATTAAGAATTAACTTCGGATATATGTCCACGGTCGGGAAAAGAAAAAACACGACTTGCCGAAAACGGCGTTCTCGGCAAGTCGTGCTTTCGTCAGGATGTGGGTGAGCGCGGTGCATTCACCCACTATGTAAGAGGAAAGACGTCAGGCGACCGTGAAGACGGTGCGCTTGAGATCTTCGCGACGGCTGGAATGGCCGACGAGTAGCTCGAATTCACCCGGCTCGACGATACGATTGGCATCGGGGTCGACGATGGTGCAGTCGGCGACCGGAATGTCGAATGCGACCGTCTTGCTTTCTCCCGGCTCGAGCTCGACGCGCTTGAACGACTTAAGCTCGCGATCGGTCCAGCTGTAAGAGGTGACGATGTCGCCGATGTACGCCTGCACCACTTCGATACCCTTGCGTTCGCCGGTATTGGTGAGCGTGATTTCGGCATGCACGGTGTCGGATTCGGTGAAGGCGCCGGAGTCCGGAACGTTGGTGATGGCCGGTTCGCCGTACTCGAACGTGGTATAGCCCAAGCCTTCGCCGAATGCGAATGCCGGATCCTGTGTGAGATCGGCGTAGCGGTTGCCGTGCTGGCCGCGAATCTGGTTGTAGTAGACCGGCAGCTGGCCTGCGTGGCGTGGGAAGGTGATCGGCAGACGTCCGCTCGGTTCGGTGATGCCGAGAATGATTTCGGCGATGGCCTGGCCGCCCTTCATGCCTGGGCTTGGCGCCCACAGCAGTGCGGAAGTACCTTCGGCGGCGGATTCGTCGACGATCACGCCATTGGTGCCGATCACACAGGCCGGCAACACCATCGGCTTGGAGCTCATGAGCACCACGACCAATGGCTTGCCGGTTTCGCGAGCTACGTTGGACAGCGCCTCGAGCAGTGCGTTCTGCCCGCCGAGCAGTTCCAGCGTGCCGGTGGAGCAACCTTCTCCGATGAGCTGGACCACATCGCCGACCACGGCGACAACCAAATCGGACTGTCGTGCATTCTCGATGGCTTCGTCGATCATGGCCTGGTCCACTGCGGCGGAGACGCCGATTTTCGGTCGCGGCTGACCATCCGGATAGAACTCGCCTTCCGGATCGGGTACAAGATCCACGATATTCGCACCGCGGGAGTAGACCACGTTGCATCCTGCCGGTACGAGCTGCTTGAACGCATCGAGCACGGTGGTGATCATGTGGCGCGGATGGCCGTCCGGCATCCAATTGACCTGTCCGGAATTGCCGGCCCAATCACCCAGCTGGGTCTGTGCGTCGTCGGCGAGCGGGCCGACCACGGCGATGCGTTTCGCATCGTCTGCGGCGAACGGCAGGGATCCGTTGTTCTTAAGCAGCGCCACGGATTCGCGAGTCAACTCGAGGTTGAGCCGCTGATGCTCGTCGGAGCCGATGACCGCGTCGATACGTTCCTGATCCGGCAGGCGCGGATCCTCGAACAGGCCCAGACGGAACTTGAGTGCGAGAATGCGGGAGACGGCGGCATCGATCAGTGATTCGTCGAGCAAACCGGTGCGTACCGCCTCGAGCGCACCTTCATAGAACTGCGGGGTGGTCATGACCAGATCGTTGCCGGCTTTGACCGCGTCGGCGGCCGCATGCACGTAATCCGGCTTGACTTTCTGCTCCCATACTGAGCGGCCGACGTTGTCCCAGTCGGTGATCAGCGTGCCCTGATAGTTCCAAGCGCCGCGGAGTTTGTCGGACAGCAGCCACTTGTTGAAGGTGACCGGCACGCCTTCGATGGATTCGTAGCCGAGCATGAACGTGCCGCAGCCTTCCCTGGCTACGCGTTCGAACGGCGGCAGGAACCAGGATTCCAACTTACGATGGCTCAGGTCCGCTTCGGAGGCGTCGCGGCCGCCCTGGGTTTCGGAATAACCTGCAAAATGCTTGGCGCAGGCCAGGATCGCATCCTTGGCGAGCGGTTCGCCGGCCTTGGCTCCGCCCTGATACCCTTTGACGATGCTGGAGGCCATCTCGCCGATCAGATACGGATCCTCGCCGAAGGTTTCTCCCACGCGGCCCCAACGGGTGTCGCGGCCGATGCACAGCACGGGGGAGAAGGTCCAGTGCACGCCCGTGGTGGATACTTCCTCGGCGGTGGCGCGGCCTGCGGCCTGTACCTTTTCGGAATCCCAGCTGACGGCCATGCCGAGCTGCTCCGGGAAGATGGTGGCGCCCGGCCAGAAGGAGTAGCCGTGGATGCAGTCGTCACCGATGACCAGCGGAATGCCGAGGCGGGTCTTGGTGTTCACGGTTTCGACCGCGCGGGGCAGGTCGGCGGGAGAGGTGTGCAGGATGGAGCCGACGTGCTTGTTGACGATCAGATCGTCCAGATCGCCGCTGCGGGCGTCAAGCTGCATCATCTGACCGACCTTCTCTTCGAGGGTCATGCGGCCGAGCAGGTCCGCGATGCGTTCTTCGGCGGGAAGTTCGGGGTTCTTGTATGGCAGTTCGGTGGTATTGCCGGTCATGGGATTGCTCACTTTCCTCATTGAAGCGATGTCCTTTAATTACCAATTGGTAGTTTAGCAGTTGAGGGATGGTTTTGCAAATGAAGTAATGGATGGCTTTCGAACGGACGGACCTGTTGGCATGGCAAAGCCCGTTCCCTCCGAAAGCGGAGAGAGCGGGCTTTCGGAGGGAACGGGCTTTGCCGGTTATGCGGCTTGTGCGGGCCGCTTGCGGTCGGTGAATCTACTTCACTTTTTTGATGAACAGGATCACCACTGCACCGACCATCACGGCGGCGATGGCGATGGGGAATACCAGGAAGTAACCGCCGGTGGCGACCACGATGGAGGAGACGACGATCGGTGCGATGACCTGGCCGAGGGTGTTGGCGAGGTTCAGGATGCCGAGATCCTTGCCGGCTTCGTCCGGATTCGGCAGCACGTCGACGTTCAGTGCCTGATCCACGGCCATGTAGATGCCGTATCCAAGGCCCATGAGCGCCGCATAGGCGAACATGAAGAACTGAGACTTCAGGACCCACGGCACGGCGATGCCGATGGCGATGATGGCGGAGGAGACGAACACCGGCAGCTTGCGCTTGCCGATCCTGTCGGAGATTGGACCGGAAACCAAGGATACGACAAGCGAGACGATCATGGTGATCACTGCCATGGTAGACACGGTCGCCGCGGCGGCCTTGGCATCCTGTCCGATGTACTTCATGCACACGTACAGCTGGTAGCCGACGATCATGTTGTAGCCGAAGATGAGCATCAGCCGTCCGATGAGCGCCAGGTAGAAGTCGCGTGCGCCCTTGGTCGGCGGGCGGAACTGCATGGCGACCTGCTTGATGTCGAACTTTTCGGTTGTGTCGGTGGCTGCGGACAGTTCACGCGGAAGCAGCAGCACGGTGCCGATGCCGCACAGGCACCAGCAGATGGTGCCGATCATGAAGCCGGTCTTCGGCGCGTCGATGAATGCGGATCCGATGATGGTGCCCATGGACTGGCCGACGATCTGTCCGGCGCCGTAGAAGGCGGACATGGAACCACGGTATTTCTGGGGAACGCGATCGGACAGAATCGCCACACACGGTGCGATCATGCAGTTCAGGCCAATCTGCAGCAACGACCAGGAGGCGACGATGGTCGGCAGTGTGGGGGAGATGGAGGTCAGGTAGAAACCGAGGCCGGCAATCGGGCCTCCGACGATGATCCATGGCGTACGCTTGCCGAAGCGGCTATGCGAGGCGTCGGACAGCGCACCGAAGATGACGTTGGAAATCAGGGCGAAGATGATGCCGATGGAGTTCATCGTGCCGAGAATCGTCTCGCCCTGACCGATGCCCAGCGTATTGAAGCGGGCCGGTAGCAGTACGGTGGATCCGATGGTGCCGGACATCATGAAGACGATGCAGAAGAAGATGAAGCCTGCGCCGAAACGGCCGAGGTTGAGTTTGCTTACCGGCTTGCCGGTGTCGGGAGCGAGCTCCTCGGCGGCGATGATCTGCGATTCCATGTGTATACACCTTCCTTGGTGCCTATTGCAGTTGGTTATGGGATGACTTCGTTGTTCCGGTTACTGGTTACTACCAGATAACTTATAAGTTAGCTACCGATAACTTCGATGTCAAATCATTGATGTGATTGCGGTGTGTCTTACTGGTTTTCCGTGATTTTCACATACGACTTGCGGCATAATTATTAATTGGTAACTTAAGTGATTGTCTGATGTGTCAGGAGGCTCGATATGGCGGTTGACAAGGTGGACGCCGACGATCTTGATGTGCTCGACAAATCGGCCATCACCGCGCTGATGGCGGAAACGAAGCCGAAGAAGAAAGCGGTGTCGAAAAGGATGAGCGCCGAAGAGCGCCTCAACCAGATCATCGACGTAGCCGTGCGGTTGATCGGTCAAAAGGGCTACCACGGATTGTCGTTGCAGGACATCGCTTCGGAAATCGGCGTGACGCAGACGGCCGTGATCCATCGCGTGAAAAGCAAGCACAATCTGCTGGTGCTGGTGGTGGAACGTTACTATGACATGTCGGGGGCGGAGACTGAATATCTGGGCCATTTCCGCGCAGGCGGCGACAGGGCGGGTGAGCGTCCGCATATCCCGTCCGCGTTGCGCGCGGTGGTCGAACAGAATGTGCGGCAACCTGAAATGGTGCGGCTGTTCCAAATGCTCAACACCGAGGCCATGTCGGCCGAACATCCGGCGCATCGATATTTCGTGGAGCGCACCAAAGGCATGTGGGATAATTTCGCGCAGTTTGACTGGGCGGTTCCCGAAGGGGCGGACGGCATGCTGGCATATCAGTTGGCCAATGCCGCCATGTATGGGCTTGAAGGCCGTTGGCTGGCCGATCCCGAGGGCGTGGACTATCTGGAGGAGTGGAAAAGATATGAGGCGTATCTGTTCCCGTCGCCGCAGTGGGATGGGTATCGGTGACGTCCGCGGAAGATTCGTGGGCGAGCGTCGATGATTCGTGTTTTGCCTGGCATGTCAAGGAAGCCGAATGCCGGTCGGGGTCGGGGCGGCTGTGGGCGTGTCGTGGGTTGACAAGTAAGTTATCAACCAATAAGTTACTAGTTAGTAATCAATAACAATCGGATTGTTGTTCCGGTATCCGGTTGCTGTTGATTGCTACCAGTCAACACGTTCGAACGCGTCGCACGTCGTCGTGCGGCACCGACCAACCAAAGGGCGGCAATCATGGCAGAATACAAGACCCAGGTCGAGCAGTACCGACTGTTCGAAATCAATCTCACCGGAACCACGGAAGGCAACCCATATCAGGATGTGACGCTTTCCGCCGACTTCACCAATGCCGAGACCGGCCAGATCGTTGTCGTCGGCGGCTTCTATCGCGGCAACGGCAACTACTCCGTGCGCTTCATGGCATCGTCGGCGGGGCGGTGGGCATTCACGACCCGGAGCACCGATCCGGCGCTCGACGGTCAAACCGGCGTCTTCACCGTGACTCCGGCGACGCAGGACAACCACGGTCGTGTGCTTACCGCAACCGAAGCGCTTTCCGGCAAGGCCCGCGAAGCCTATGGCAGCGAACTCAAATACCGTTTCACCTATGAGGATGGCACTCCGTACCAGCCTTACGGCACCACCTGCTACGCATGGGTGAGCCAACCGACCGACGTGCAGGACCGCACCGTCGCCACGCTCGCCGAGGCGCCGTTCAACAAGATTCGCATGTGCGTATTCCCGAAGTTCTACGACTTCAACATCGCCGACCCATGGGCCTACGCCTATCCGGGCACCCGTGAAACCGGTTTCGACCACACCTGTTTCGACGAGGAATTCTTCGCGAACCTCGATTGCCGCATCGCCCAGCTTGACGAGCTCGGTATCGAGGCGGACATCATCCTGTTGCACCCGTATGACAAGCCGGACTGGGGCTTTTCCAAGATGACCAAAGTCGAAGACGAGATGTACCTCGCCTATATGGCCCGTCGCTACGGTGCCTACAAGAACGTGTGGTGGTCGCTGGCCAACGAATACGACCTCATGCCCCAGAAGTCGCTCGAGGACTGGCGTGAGTATGCACGTGTGGTCATGGCCAACGATGCGTTCGGCCACCTGCGCTCCATCCACAACTGCATTCCGATCTACGACTACAACGAACCGTGGTGCACCCACTGCTCCATCCAGCGTGTGGACGTGACCCGTACCACCGAATGCATCGCCGACTGGCGTAAGGCCTACGGCAAGCCGGTCGTATGCGACGAACCGGGCTACGAAGGCAACATCTATTGGGGCTGGGGCAACCTGACCGGCGAAGAACTCATGCGTCGCTTCTGGGAAGGTGCCATGCGCGGCGGCTACGTGACCCACGGTGAGACGTTCATCGACGAAGACGAGCAGATCTGGTGGGCGCATGGCGGCGAACTGCACGGCGACGCCCCGGCGCGCATCGCGTTCATGCGTTCGATCTTCGACGACGTTCCGCTCGACGCGACGCCGTTGGATGGCGATCTCGACGCCGATCGGGCATGGCCGATTGCCAATCCGATCAACGGATCCGTAAACGTGGCACCTGCGGTCGAGAAGGCCGCACAGTACTGGGACGTTCCCGTGTTGCGCGGTGGTGACGATTACCAGCTGATCTATTTCGGCTGGTTCCGTCCGAAGTATCGTGAAATCCCGTTGCCGGCCGGATCCGCCTACGTGGTCGACGTGATCGACACGTGGAACATGACCGTCGAAACGCTGCCGGACGCCTACGAAAACTCCGTGCGCGTCGATCTTGGCCGTCAATACATGGCCGTGCGCATTCGCAAGGCCTGACATCATGCTTTGCCGCCTCCCTCATCAGAGGGAGGGGCCTGCCTGTTATCTCACAAAAAGCGACATGAGGGAAGAACTATGTCTGCAACCATCAAACCCCAGGGCAAACTGACGTTCCTGACGAAATTCGCCTTCGGTATGGGCGATTTCTGGACGTCCATCGGCAACATCGCCATGGCCACCTATCTGACCATGTTCTATACGGATGTGGTCAGGCTCTCGCCGTCCATGGTCGCCTCCATGCTGCTCGTCGTGCGTCTGGTGGTGGCCTTCTGGGATCTGACCGTCGGCATTCTGGTCGACCAGACCAAGTCCCGTTGGGGCAAGGCCCGCCCGTGGATGCTGTTCGGCGGCATCGCCTACGGCATTGCGTTCCTGTTCCTCTTCCTCGACCCGTTCGGCAACTCCCTGGCCGGCGTGATCTATGCGTGGGCCGTGTATGCGATCGTCAACGTGGCCTATTCGACCGTGAACGTTTCGTATGCCTCGCTCACCTCGCTGCTGACCGCCGATTCCGGTGAAAAGACGCAGCTCAACATCTTCCGCATGACCATCGCCAATGTGGGTGCCATGCTCGTCTACGTGCTCGCCATGCCGATTGTGAACGCGTTCGGGGGAACGTCGATCGGCTGGGGCGTCTTCTTCGGCGTGATCGCCGTCATGATTCCGTTCGGCTACTGGTTCACCTTCGCGAATACGCGTGAAGTCGCTTCCTTCGAATCTGACGGCGGCACGGATGGCAACGATGGCAAGGTCTGCGTGGGCGGACATTTCAAAGCGCTGGTGCGCAACAAGTACTGGTGGCTCACGCTTGGCCTGAATTTCGCGCTGTGGACCTATAACGGCATCGCCAACGGCATGGCCGCCTATATCGCCAAGTATGTGCTCGGCAATTCCAATCTGACCGCCGTAATCGGTTTGGCCACCGTCATCCCGATGGTCATCGGCCTGCCGTTCGCCGGCCCTCTTGTGGCCAGGTTTGGCAAACGCAACTCCTCGATGGCGGGACTTGTGCTCGTCGCCGCCGGCAGTCTGCTGGTGTTCATCGATCCGAGCAATCTGTGGGTGTTCTTCGTCTCCATCGTCGTGCGCATGATCGGCATCATCCCGATGAACGCCGCGCTCAATGCCATGAGCGGCGACGTGGTGGAGTACGGTGAATGGCAAAGCGGCGTGCGCTCCGACGGCATCGTGTTCAGCTCGTCCAGCTTCTCCATGAAGGTGGCCATGGGCGTCTCCTCGGCTGCCATCGCATGGGTCCTCGGCGCCAGCGGCTATGACGGTTCGCGAGCCACACAGTCCGCCGTCACCGTGTCCGCCATGGTCAACACCTTCGTATGGGTGCCGGTCGCCATGGTCGTGGTCATGGCCGTGTTGCTGTTCTTCTACGATCTTGACGGGCGCATCGGCCGGATCGGCAGGGAGCTTGCCGCTCGCCGTGCGTAGCGGAAAAGGCTATTGAGGTTTTTGTGGAATACAGGCGTGCATCCAATGGGTGCACGCCTGTTTCGTTGATGAAATTATGGTTTTCCGAAACATGATCTGGCGGCTGATGCGGAAAGTCCGCCGGTTGTCTAGGGCATTCATATACTTACTCTTGGTAATGACTATTGGTAACGATATGCGGAGGCGTCATGACGGAATCGCGAAGTGGGCGACGGCAACTGTCTTTGGATGACGTGCGTGATCTGATCGACGCATGCTGGACGGCGAAACGTATCACCGAAGCGTTGCCGGAACTACCGAGAAGCATGAAACCGCGGCATGTGCACGTCATCGACGCCATCTGGAATCTCAATCATCAGGCCGAATCCCCGACTCCGGTCGCACGGGTCAGCGGCATCAGCGCTTTTCTGGGAGTGACCGCACCGAGCATTACGAAACTGGTCAACGAGCTGGTCGGCAAAGGTCTTGTGGTCAAGCACGCATCCGAAACCGACGGTCGTGCGGTGACGTTGAGCCTGACGGAAGCCGCCGAGGAAATCCGTGAACTGTACGTGCATCAGTTCCACGAACACCTGTGCGGCGTACTGTCCGGCATCGATCCGCAAGACGCCGCCACCACGGTCGCCACGCTGCAGGCCATGCATCGGCTGATGGGCGCAGATCGGGGAGGGGAGTGGACCACGCAGGTGGCCGATGCCTGGCCGGCGCACGTCGAAACGCTGATGGCGGGTGACGAGTCCCGATCGCATACGGCGACGAAGCAATAGACCAGATGGACAACCGAAGCGTGCGACACACGATGCGATCGCGCATGTTGAAGAGAGAGGAATCGCCAATCATGACGGAACGCGAAAAACAACAGGGGCAACCGATGGAAGCAATGCGGGAGAAATCGCAGCCCGGCAAATATATGAATGAGGGACGGCTCACCGTCGTGGTGGTGGCGCTCGCCATCCTGACGTTTCTTGGCATCCTGTCCGAAACATCGCTGAACATCGCCTATTCGACACTGATGGAGGAATTCGCCATTTCCGCTGACGTGGTGCAATGGCTTACCACCGGCTATCTGTTGCTGCTTTCGGTGGCGATTCCGACCTCACCGTTCATGGTGCGCCGTTTTTCGACGAAGGCACTGTTCGTCACCGCCATCGTACTGTTCTCGGCGGGTACTCTGGTCGGAGCTCTTGCGCTGAATTTCCCGATGCTGCTCGCGGCGCGACTCATCATGGCGCTCGGAACGGGCGTTTCGCTACCGCTGCTGACCAACATCATTCTGGAAAAGGCGCCGTTGTACAGGCGAGGCATGATGCTCGGCCTGGTCAGCCTCGTGACCTGCGCGGCCCCGGCCATCGGCCCGGTGTTCGGAGGCTTGGTCATGGAATTCCTTGACTGGCATTGGATTTTCTACGCCATGATTCCGTTCCTTGTAATCGCTTTCCTGCTCGGTACCGCAACCATCCCCGACATCCGTCATGGTGAGAAGGGGTATCTGTCAGCGCCGTCGTTGCTGCTGATCGCGCTCGGTCTGGCCGGGGTCATCGTCGCGGCCAGCTTCTTCGCGCAATGGAATGGCGATTGGCGATTCTGGACCGTACTCGTCGGTGCCGTCGTGGTGTTGGCGGTGTTCGCCTTCGTGCAGCTGAGGATGGAACATCCGCTGATTGAAGTGCGTACGTTCACGTACCCTGGCTTTACGCTTGGCATGGTGATTCTGCTCATGTCGTCCGGTGGCGTGCTCGGCGTCAACTTCCTGTTGCCGATTCTGCTGCAGCGAGGTCTTGGACATACCAGCATGATCGCCGCCCTGATTCTACTGCCGGGAGCCGTGGTCGGCGCGGTTTCCGCTCCACTGATCGGCAGTGCGCTGAAAGCGCATTTCCCGCCGAAATTCATCTCCTGCGGCTTCGTGGGCGTGGCGGTCATGGACGTTGCGATGATGCTTGGCGGTGCGCATGAATGGGCGGTGGCGATAGCCTACGCGCTGTTCATGGCGGCTTCCGGGTTCGTGCTCGTACCTGATCAGACCCATGCGCTGAACCAGTTGCCGGCTTCGATGAACGCCGATGGATCCGCCGTGATGAACACCGTGCAGCAGCTCGCCGGTGCCATCGGCACGGCGGTGGCTTCCACGCTCATCGCCGAATGTGCAGGCGCGAACGCCGCTTCCGGAATGAGTCAGTCGGCGTCCTACGTGGCGGGATTCTCCACCAGCATGTGGGTGTTCCTTGGCATGGCCGTAGTCGGTGAGATTCTCGCCCTGCTCATGTTTCGCTTCTCGAAGCGCGTGGGTTGATTGCGTCTCCGGTCCGTTCAAGGAATCGTGATCTGTTGGGTCATGATTGACGGAGTACGATGTTGCCGATTGCTGAACATATGCGGATGATGCGGGCTGTGTCGTTTGATAACCGGTACAATATGCGTGAAGCGTCGTGTTGTGGCAATTATTGTACGAGACAAAGGAGCCCCTATGAAAGTTGCAAGCGGCAATGTGCTGTGGAAGCAGCGTAAGCGTAATTGGTGCCGTACTCCGTTCACCTTCACCGTATATACGCTCACCGATAAGGAGATGAGCATCAAAACGGGCATATTGAATGAGAAATTCAATCTGATCAAACTGTTTCGTATCGTCGACATCAGTGTCGAGCGTTCGTTCCTGCAGCGTCTGTTCGGCATGAGTACGCTGGTTCTTGACACGCGTGACCAGTCGTCCGGCAATGGTGTCGTGGTGTTGAAGAACATCGTGCATGGCTTCGAAGTTCGGCAGGCGCTACAGGAGGCCGTGGATGCCTCCCGCAAGGAAAACGGCATGTCCGCTCGTGAATTCATTGGTGGTCCTAGTGGCCCCGGTCCGGAAGTTCCGGGTTTCGACGATGGTTTTGACAGTCCTGACGCGGATGGCTACGCCGATGGACAGTAGCTGGGTGCGCACGGTGTTGCGTGTTCGTGCCGCGTGAATCGGTGGCGTTACTACTGGTAGAGCTGTTCAACGGATACCAGCCGTATTGACGGATCGTCCTGTGCCAGTCTCTCCAGTTCGGTGCTGAAACCGTTGAGCGCGAACAGCAGATAGTGCTTTTCCGAGCGGCGAATCGTAATTTGTTAAATCGTAATTTGAATAATTACGATTGTAGGGCGTAGAGCGGCGTGCAGCGATGGCGGGTGAAGCGGATGCGTACCGATCCGTCGGGCGTGCGGCTGCCCCAAATCTCCGTCATGGTCACGTGCGGCCAATCCCGCGGGTTGAGTTTCAACGCCATCGCAGTGCCGTCGTTGAAGCATTCCACGAGGGATTCACGCTCGATCACCTGGCTTTCTGCAGGGCCTCCGGGCGGGTTGATGACGGTCGTATTACCGGGAAAATCGTAATCGCATATCAATCGTGAACGATCGCCGGAATGGAATACGTCAAGCATGTGCTGCGAGGGGGCGAACTGATGAAAGGCAAACGCCTGCCGTCGTTCCAAATCCATAAGTATGCCCCGGCGTAAAAGATGCGGTGCCGACGCTTCGCGAATGGCCTTGCGCAGGTCCGTCATCGTGCGCAGATACTGCTTCATGTTGCACGGAGCGTCGAACGGCCAATCGGTTGAGACCAGCCACGTTGGGAGCAGATCGGAACGGACCACACCATCAGCGGGGGAGTGCGCCTTGCGGACCAGTTCGCCGGCGTAATCGTTGATCGTGGTCTGCAAATATCGCAACTGCCTCATGCGTTCGTCAACTTGCGATTGTGCGGCTGCCAGTACGCTCCGCCAATCCAATGACCCATCTTCGAAACGGTATTGTTCCAACGATTCCAGCGGGATGCCGGAAGAGATGAAGATGCGTATCACATCCACGTCAAGCATCTGGTCGGGTGTGTAATAGCGGTATCCGGTCATCGGGTCGACGGCTGCGGGCTTCAGGATGCCATGCGCGTCATAATAACGCAACGCCTTGGTGGTGATGCCATCCAATTTGGCCACCTCGCCAATCGTCAGCAGTTCGTCCTCCGCGTCCACGTCGTCCTCCTTGACCTTACCCTCGGGGCAAAGTCTACCATCGGTGCTGATTATTCCGACAAAGATGCGGAATCTGGGAAAAATTTAAAGGAGAAGCTCCCATGAATGAAAAGATGATTGAAAATCCGGCTTCAAGACAGTACGACTGGTTGGGATTGACGGGCGACGTATGCGTGGTGACCGGTGCGGTCGGCGGCATGGGCACCGCGATTTGCGGTGAGCTCGCCAAAGCCGGCGCCCGACTGGCATTGGTGGATGTGAGCGAAGAGGCTACCCGCACGTTTGCCGTCGAAGTCGCACAGACCTACGGCGCAGAGGCGAAAGGGTACGGTTGCGACATCTCCGATGCCGCCGATGTCGAGATACTGCGCAATAAGATCGTCGCGGATTTCGGCACGGTCGACGTGCTCGTCAATACCGTGGGCATTCTACGGTTCGCTCCGCTCGAGGATCTGCCTTTGCAGGATTGGAAGGATGTAATCAACGTCAACCTGACCGGTGCATTCATCCTTTCACAGGCATTCGGCAAGGTGATGCTGCAGCACAAGTCCGGTCGGATCGTGCACATCTCCACGGTCGCCTCGCACTCTCCGGAAACGTTCTCCGGCGCATATTCCTGTGCGAAAGCCGGTCTTGGCATGCTCTCCAAGATGATCGCGGCCGAATGGGGGCCGTTCGGTATTCGGTCCAACTGCGTGTGCCCATGTTTTGTGAAGACTCCGATGTCGGCCTCATTCTACGCCGATCCGCAGGTCACCAAGGATCGCGAACGGCTGATTGCATCCCGTCGCATCGGTGAAGTGCAGGACATCGCCAACGCGGTGGCATGGATGGCGTCGCCACGATCGGATTTCGTCAACGGAGACGAAGTGAACGTGGACGGTGGCTTCCATCTGATGATGGGGGATCTGACGCCGAAGCCGGGCGGTCGTCGCCAGTTCGCGGTCAACTCGCTCAAGCAGCGCGGACTGCTGTAAGCGGTACTCGAAAATCTCGGTATAACGCGAAGCCGCGCAAAGGGGTGTGGCTTCGTACGGACAATCGCAATTGCGGTTTCGAAAAGCAATTGCTGGAAAGGAAAGCCTTATATGGCAACCGCAACCAAGGAACATAACCGTTACGGCATTTTGTCGGCCGCGTTCGTGGTCATGTTCTTCGTGGCATCCATCGCCCTGTTCAGTGTATTTCTGACACCGTTGAGCGAACAGAACGGGTGGAGCAAAACCGACGTGAGTCTCTCGTATTCCATCTTCCAGACGGTCATGGCCGTCACGGGCATCTTCTCGGGTCGCATTTCCGACAAATTCGGTCCACGAAAGGTCATGCTTGTCGGCGGACTGGTGTTCGGCCTGGGCTGGTTCCTGACCGGCATGGCCACCAGCATTCCGATGCTGTATATCTGCCATGGCGTGATCGCCGGCATGGGAAACGGCCTGGTGTACAACCCGACGCTCACCACCGCGCAACGCTGGTTCCCCGACATTCGCGGCAAGGCGTCCGGCATCCTGTTGGCCGCAGCGGCCATCGGACCGGCCACGCTGTCTCCGATCGCCAGTTTCCTGTCGAGTACGTTCGGCGTCTCCACCGCGTTGAAGATTCTCGGCGTGACGTTCTGGATCACCATCACATTGGGCTCGCTGTTCGTCTCTCCGGTGCCGGAAGGGTACCGTCCGAAGGGCTGGAATCCGCCTACTCCCGCAACCTCTGCCGACAATGCCGAAGACGACGGCTTTGATTGGAAGGCGATGCTCGCTTCGCCGCGGTTCTATGTGCTGTTGCTCGTCTACGCGGCCGCGGCGACCGCCGGCACCATGCTTGTCGGTGCGCTGTCCTCGATCGCCCAGTATCAGGTCGGCCAGGTCGGTGCGATGACGGCCGCCGCCTTCGGAGCGATGGTGGTGTCGATCAACACGTTGTCGAATTTTGTGGGACGACTCGCATTCGGTGCTTTGTACGACAAGCTGGGCGCGTTCAAGTGCCTTACCGTGATGCTGATTGCCACCGCGCTGGCGATGGTGGCCATGTCGTTCGCAACGAACGCGCCGTTCTTCATCGCCTGCGTAATCGTACTCGGATTCGCTTTCGGCGCGTTGCTGGTGATTTACCCGCCGCTGACAGGCGAGACCTTCGGTACGAAGCATCTGGGCATCAACTACGGCATCATGTTCCTGGGGTACGCGCTGGGCGCATGGATCGGCCCGCGCGTTGCCACAAGCCTGTTTAATGAGACGATCGGATACCGCAACGCGTTCTACGCCGCCGCCGCAATCACCTTCGCAGGACTCGTTGTCGCGCTGATGCTGGCGGCGAAGGTCAAGAAGGTCGGCACGATGGTGCCGAATCGCAAGTGACCGGTACGACGTGAACATCGCAACGTGGTCGACGTAAGTAAGCGACGCAAGTAGGTGTCGCGAGCAAGCCAAATGAATCGCAATCACGAAAACAAGCAGACAAAGGAGTTTCCTATGACGCAACAACTCAGACTCGCGGTAATCGGCGCAGGTGCCATGGGCCGCGACCACATCCGCTATATCCAAGACAATCCCGACGCGGCATTGGTGGCGATCGCCGATCCGATGCACGAATCGGAGGAATTGGCGAAATCCATCGGTGTTGCATGGTATGCGGACTATAACGATATGTTCGACCATGTTGAGCTCGACGGTGTGGTAATCGCGTCGCCGAACAGCCTGCATCTGCCCATGGCGCGAGCCGCGCTCAAGCATGGCGTGCCGCCGCTGGTGGAAAAACCGATCAGCGACGACCTGGACGACGCGCGCATCTTCGCGAAGGAGGCCCGCGAAATCGGCCTTCCGGTATTGGTCGGTCAGCATCGCCGGCATAATCCGAAGGTGCAGCGTGCCAAGGAAATCATCGAATCCGGCGTGCTCGGCACAATCGTGACGGTTTCCGTGCATTACAACATCTACAAGCCGGATACGTATTACGACATTCCCTGGCGCAGGCAGAAAGGCGCCGGCCCGATTCTCGTGAACATGGTGCACGATGTTGATCTCATGCGCTATCTGATCGGCGAACCCGTGGAAATTCAAGGCATGGCGGCCAACAGCGCTCGAGGATTCGAAGTGGAGGATTCGGCAGTGGTCAACGTGCGCTTTGAATCCGGCACGCTTGGCTCGATCACGCTTTCCGACGCGGCGGCCAGCCCGTGGAATTGGGAAGCGACCGCACGAGAGAACCCGTTCTTCGCGCCGTTCGACACCGATGCGTATTTCATCATGGGTACCAAGGGGTCACTGTCTCTGCCGAGATTGCAGCTCTTCACATACCGGGATGGTGTAAGTGATTGGACGAAGCCGCTCACCTGTGAGATTCAGGGAGTGAAGGAAGGACTGCCGCATCGCCTGCAGCTGGTGCACTATCTGAAGGTGCTGCGCGGCGAGGTTGAGCCGATCGTCACGCCGGAAGACGCCATCAAATCGCTGGAGGTGCTCAACGCCGTCAAGAAGGCGGCGGATGAAGGTGCCATGGTGACGTTGTAGACGCCGGTCTTCGGTGATCTTCGGTGATCTGCAGGACGGGCCGCGCGCCGCCGTGTGATTTCGCTTCTGCGTCTTGATTCCTCCACCCACTGGAGGTTTTACCCCGCTGGGATGCTTCTTAGCGGGGTAATTCTTCCAGTAGATGGAGGTTTCTTACCTCGTAATGGCTTCTCTGCGTCCTGTTTCTTCCAGTGTCTGGAAGTTTCATCCTTCTGAAAGGTTCCTCAGTGGGTCAATTCTTCCAGTCGCTGGATGTTTTGTACCTCTGAGAGGTCTCTGAGCAGGTTGATTGTTCCAGTGACTGGAGGAATTTGGTCTTTGCGGAGCCCCTCAGTGTCCTGATTCTTCCAATGGTTGGATGAATCATCCCGTTTGAGAACTTCTGAGCGGGATGTTTTCCCCAGTGACTAGGTGATTTTGGACGCTAGCGGGGCTTTGGGCGGGATGATTCCTCCGGTTGCTGGGTGGCTTATTCCTCTGAGTGGCTCCTCGGCGGGGTAATTGTTCCAGTGGCTGGAGGAATTTGGCTTCTAGCGGTAGCCATCCCACTGAGGCAGCGGAAAGAGCACGTCCTCGCATTCGACCCACATGGCGTTGAGATCCTGGCCAGGCTTGCGCAGCCAGCGCAGCTGCACGCCGTCCATCATCGCGAAGCCGGCGCGCAGTACCTGTTCGGCGTCGACACCTTCGGGCACGTGCCAGCGGATGTTCTCCGCCACGTCCACGATACGCTCCTCGCGGTTGGCGAAATAGTCGTGCGCGGGATGATCGGGGTTCAGTGCCTCGGCGCTCAAGGTTGAGAACATGTGCACAAGCTTGGGACGTTTGGCGTTGATCGCCACGGTCTTACGCCACATTTCGGCGATGTGAGGGTGTTCGTTGCGCACCATGCCGGCGGTGATGTCTTCGGTTTCTCGATCGTACATCTCGTCGAGCACCGCATGCAGCAAGCCTTCTTTGCTGCCGACATAGTGCAGTACGCCCGCTTTGGTCAGGCCGACCATGGTGGCTATTTTCTGCAGTGACGTTCCGTAGTAGCCGAGCGTGCCGAAGCATTCGACCGCCGCGTTGAGGATTTCGCTTCTGCGGTCGACTTCGTCGTTGGCCATGTTCTCTCCTATGCAGCTCTGACAACAGTTCCTCATCGGGATGGAAAATTATGATTACCTTACGGTCGGTTAACTGAAATTCCAAAGATGATTGGCGTGTCGCGTATTCGATTTTGATAAAGTACCTACCAATCGGTTGGTAAAGAGTTCGGAGTTGAACTCTTGCCGAGCAAACGAAAGAGGTTCGTATGAGCGAAAGCACCTATCCTGAAGTCAACGACCTGACTCTCGAGGAGAAGGCGTCACTGACCTCCGGCGGCGACGCATGGCATCTGCAGGGCGTGGAAGCCAAGGGCATTCCGGGCTACATGATCACCGACGGCCCCCACGGCTTGCGCAAGTCCTTGGCATCCAGCACCGGTGAAACCGATTTGAACGACTCCGTGCCGGCAACCTGCTTCCCGCCGGCCGCGGGCCTGTCCAGCTCCTGGAATCCGGAACTCATCCACCAAGTGGGCGAGGCCATGGCCGAGGAATGCATTCAGGAGAAGGTGGCCGTGATTCTCGGCCCCGGCGTCAACATCAAGCGCAACCCGCTCGGCGGCCGTTGCTTCGAATACTGGTCCGAAGATCCGTATCTGGCCGGCCATGAGGCCATTGGCATCGTTGCGGGCGTGCAGTCCAAGGGCATCGGCACTTCGCTCAAGCACTTCGCCGCCAACAACCAGGAGACCGATCGCCTGCGCGTCAGCGCCAACATCTCCCAGCGCGCGCTGCGCGAAATCTACTTCCCGGCTTTCGAGCACATCGTCAAGGAAGCTCAACCGTGGACCATCATGTGCTCCTACAACCGTATCAATGGTGTGCATTCCGCGCAGAACCACTGGCTGCTCACCGACGTGCTGCGTGACGAATGGGGCTTCGAAGGCATCGTCATGAGCGACTGGGGTGCAGACCATGACCGTGTCGCCTCCCTCAACGCCGGCCTCAACCTTGAAATGCCGCCGAGCTACACCGACGATCAGATCGTCTACGCCGCCCGCGACGGTCGCATCCAGCCTGAGCAGCTCGACAGGATGGCCCAAGGCATGATCGACCTGGTCAACAAGACCCGCGCCGCCATGAGCGTCGAAGGCTACCGCTTCGACGTGGATGCCCACGACGAGGTAGCCCACCAAGCCGCCGTCGAATCCATGGTGTTGCTCAAGAACGACGACGCCATCCTGCCGGTCGCATCCGATGCAAAGGTTGCCGTCATCGGCGAATTCGCCCGTACCCCGCGCTATCAGGGCGGCGGTTCCTCCCATATCACTCCGACCAAGATGACCAGCTTCCTCGACACGCTCACCGCACGTGGCGTGGACGCCAAGTTCGCGCCGGGCTTCACCCTCGACCTCGAACCGGCTGATGCCGCAATGGCCGCCGATGCCGTCGAAGTCGCCAAGGGTGCCGACGTAGTGCTCATGTTCCTGGGTCTGCCGGAAGCCGCCGAATCCGAAGGCTTCGACCGTGAGACCCTCGACATTCCGGCCAAACAGGTCGAACTTCTGGAAGCCGTCGCCGCCGAGAACAAGAACATCGTGATCGTGCTTTCCAACGGCTCCGTCGTCTCCGTGGCGCCGTGGGCGGATAACGCCAAGGGCATCCTCGAATCCTGGCTGCTCGGACAGGCCGGCGGTCCGGCGCTCGCCGACGTGATCTTCGGCAACGTCAGCCCGTCCGGCAAGCTTGCCCAGACCGTTCCGATGGACATCAACGACGACCCGAGCATGATCAACTGGCCGGGCGAGGAAGGCCATGTCGACTATGGTGAGGGCGTGTTCGTCGGCTACCGCTACTACGACACCTATGACAAGGCGGTCGACTACCCGTTCGGCTACGGCCTGAGCTACGCCACCTTCGAAGTGTCCGACGTGAAGGTCGCCAAGACCGGCGCCAACACCGCTTCCGTAAGCGCGGTCGTGAAGAACGCCTCCGACGTTGACGCCGCCGAAACCGTGCAGGTGTACGTGGCTCCGGGCAAGTCCGCCGTGGCACGTCCGATCCACGAGCTCAAGGGTTTCAGGAAGGTGTTCCTCAAGGCTGGCGAATCTGCCGAAGTGAGCTTCGATCTGGACGAGCGCGCCTTCGCCTACTGGTCCGAGAAGTTCGATGACTGGCATGTCGAATCCGGCGAATATGCCATTGAGGTCGGTACTTCCAGTCGTGACATCGCCGGCACCGGCGTGGTTGAGCTCGATGGCGATGGCAAGGCCGAACCGCTTACCGAGTGGTCTACCTTCGGCGAATGGTCCGATGATCCGGTCGGCTCCAAGATCGTCGCATCCGTGTATGCCGAGGGCGAGGCCGGCAATCTGCCGAAGATGCCCGATAACGACATGATGCGCATGTTCCTCAGGTCCATGCCGATCAACTCCATGCCGATGCTCATGAGCGAAGGCGGTAAGAAGATCACCGCCTTCATGCTTGACGAATACGCCAAGGTCACCGAGTAAGGCGACGGAAAAGGAACCCAAACAGACTTGGGCCGAGAGCCTAGTCCGCGAATGAACCGGTGCGGACCAGGCCCTCGGCCTTTCATATAACGAATTTGCCGGCATGTTTGCCGGTAGGGGGCATCTCGCTCCGGTAAGATGGGCGAGACGACGAGTGCATGCAAGGAGGCACAATGACCGAGATCGACGAGACGGCTGGCATGAGCGAAGCGGGTCGTCACGAGTGGGAGTTGATGGTGGCCGGCGAGGTATATCAGGACTCGCATCCGGACATCGAACGCAAGCGCGCCGAGGCGAAGAGACTGTTCGTCGAATACAACAAAACCGATTACGAGGATGTCGAACGTCGTCGTGAGATCATGGAACGGCTGTTCAAATCGATTGGTGAAGACGTGTTCATCGAACCGAACTTTCGTTGCGAGGTCGGCCGCAACATCACCATCGGTTCGCATGCCTACATCAATTTCGATTGCGTGATGCTTGACAATGCGCCGATTACGCTCGGCGACTATGTGTGGATCGCGCCGATGGTCGGTCTGTTCGCCACCAATCATGCGCTTGATTTCGAAGAGCGCAAAAACGGCGCGTGCCAGGCCAAGCCGATCGTGATCGGCAACGGCGTATGGTTGGGCGGTCATGTGACCGTGCTCGGCGGCGTGACCATCGGCGACGGTGCGGTGATCGGCGCCGGAGCCGTGGTGACGCACGATATTCCGGCGAACTGCATCGCCGTCGGCAATCCCGCACGTGTGCTGCGCGAAATCACGGACGAGGATCGCACCGGATTCATGGAACGCATCAAGGCACGTGACGCGGCGTGATTTCGTCTGCCGCCCTTATCGCCATAAGCCATAAGGGTGCTGCACAATCGATCATGGTGCGAACCTTATGTGACGTATCCCGAGTTTTACGGGCGGGATCATGAGGTTCGCACCATGATCGTTTTTGCGGTTTCGGCAATCCTTGAACCGGTGCCCTCTCGTCGGAGAAAAACCCGACGACACGCGGAATGTTGTATATGCAACTGTTGTATGTGCAACGGGTTATGATATAGCACGTGACAGATGAACGAAACAATGAAATGACTTCGGTGAACCCGGCGTTCGCCGAGGCGTGGGACCAAGGTGTGTGCAAGCCGCCGAGCGTCGCCATCAGATCTCTGCACAACGTCATCAACCGGTATCTTGCGTCGACGCGTCCCGAGCAGGTGGATGGATTGAGCGGTGGCAACATCGACATCATCGCTTTCCTCGCCCGTCATTCGGAACGTGAGATTTTTCCACAGGATGTGGAACGGCGCTTCGGCGTGACCAGATCGACGTCAAGCAGGGTGCTCGGACTCATGGAACGAAAAGGACTGATCGTTCGTGAATCGGTGCGGCGCGACGCAAGGCTCAAAAAAATAGTCTTGACCGACAAATCCCGCGACATCGCCGAAGCGTTGCGTGAAAACGCCGTCGCCATGGAGAGCATACTGCTGCAAGGGCTGAACGATGACGACATTCGCCAGTTCATGCACGTGCTTGACGTGATGCAATCCAATCTGGTGGAGACCGGCATGATCGGAGACGAAAAACGTTACTCCAGTCTGGCGATCTGTGATGTGCGGGCGGATGAATCGCAAGCGGAAAACGAAGGGAAGGAAGAGGAGTGAGCGCAACAACGCAAACGGTTTCGGTTGCAAAGAACCAGTCACGGCCGAAACAGCATCTGATACGCACGTTGGGCGGATCGCTGCGTGAATACAAAAAGGACAGCTTGCTGGCGCCTGCGTTCGTGGCGGTGGAAAGCGTGCTGGAAATCCTGATTCCGACGGTCATGGCGTCGCTGATCGATCAGGGCATTTCCGGCGGCAGCATGCCGGCGATCATCAAATTCGGCGTGATCCTGTTCGTATGTTCGATGTTCTCCCTGGCGTCTGGCTTCCTTGCCGGAAAATTCGCGGCGATCGCCGCCGCGGGCCTTGCGAAGAATCTGCGTAAGGACCAGTTCGAGAAGGTTCAGGGCTTCAGCTTCACGAACATCGACAAGTTCTCCACCGGTTCGATCATCACCAGGCTCACCACCGATGTGACCAATCTGCAGAACGCCTACGGCATGATGATCCGCATGGGTGTGCGAGCCCCGATCATGGTGGTCGTGGCATGGATCTTCTCGTTCCGCATCAGCCCGTCGATCTCCTTGGTGTTCCTCGCCTGCATCCCGATTCTCGCAATCGGCCTGTGTGGTCTGGCCGTCATCGTGCACCCGGTGTTCGAGCGTGTGTTCCACACCTATGATGAGCTCAACAATGTGGTCGACGAGAACCTGCAGGACATCCGCGTAGTCAAGTCGTACAACCGCGAATCGCATGAAATAGGCAAGTTCGGTCGCATTTCCGAGCGGATCTTCAAGGATTTCACCAAGGCCGAGCGCATCATGAGCTTCAACAGCCCGCTGATGATGATCTGCATCTACGGCACCATGCTGCTCATCGCATGGATGGGCGCACAGCAGATCGTCGCTTCCGGCAACAACGCGGCCCTTGGATTGACCACCGGCGACCTGACCGCATTGGTCACCTACGCCATGCAGATCCTCATGGCCATGATGATGCTTTCCATGATCTTCGTGATGTTCATCATCTCGCAGGCTTCCGCCGAACGAATCTGCCAGATTCTCAATGAGGAAAGCACCGTCACCAATCCGGACAATCCGGTCAGGGAGGTCGTCGACGGTTCGATCGACTTCGATCATGTGACATTCCGCTATTCCGACAGTTCGGAAAAGCCGGTACTGGACGACATCAACCTCAAGATCCGCTCCGGCATGACCATCGGCATCGTCGGCGGCACCGGTTCCGCCAAGTCCAGCCTGGTGCAGCTCGTGCCGCGACTGTACGACGTGACCGAAGGCTCGCTCAAGGTCGGCGGCGTCGACGTGCGCGATTACGACCTTGAAGTGTTGCGCGACCAGGTGGCCATGGTGCTACAGAAGAACGTGCTGTTCTCCGGGACCATCGCCGAAAACCTGCGTTGGGGCAATCCGAACGCCACCGACGAGGAAATCCGTCACGCATGCCAGTTGGCGCAGGCCGACGGATTCATCCAGGAATTCCCCGATAAGTACGATACATACATCGAACAGGGCGGCACCAACGTCTCCGGCGGCCAGCGTCAGCGCCTGTGCATCGCCCGCGCCTTGCTGAAGAAGCCGAAGATCCTCATCCTCGACGATTCCACCTCCGCGGTCGACACCAAAACCGATCAGCTGATTCGTGCGGCGTTCCACAACGAGATTCCCGACACCACGAAGATCATCATCGCGCAGCGCGTCGCCTCCGTACAGGAATCCGACATGATTCTCGTCATGGACGCCGGCCACATCATGGCCGCCGGCACCCACGACGAACTGCTTGCAAGCTGTGATGAATACCGTTCCATCCATGAATCGCAGACCAGGAACCAGGTACAGCCTGAGGAACTTCAGTGAAAGGAGGAGAGAGCAATGACTGAAATGATCATCGATGAAGAGACCGAGATGAACGAGCGCCAAGAGGCGATCGACGAGGCGAAAACCGCGGAAAGCGAACCACGAAAGTCGCAGGGCGGGCCGAATGGTCCCATCGGCAAACCGATGCAGAAGGCCGCTCCCGGCACCACCAAACGCATCTTCGGCTACATTTTCCAGTACAAGTGGCGCGTGGCCATCGTGGTGCTGTGCATTCTGATCGGAGCCGCGGCACAGTCCGGATCCGCGCTGTTCCTGCAATCACTGATCGACAGTTACATCCTGCCGATGGTCGGTGCGAACAATCCTGATTGGGGTCCGCTGCTGCGCGCGTTGACGCTTATGGGATGCCTGTATGCGGCCGGCATTCTCTGCAGCTGGCTGTGGCAGTGGCTTATCGTCACCGTCGAGCAGGGCGTGCTCAAGAAGATCCGCGACGACATGTTCGCCCATCAGCAGAGCCTGCCGATCCGTTATTTCGACACCAACGAACACGGCGACATCATGAGCCGCTACACGAACGATACGGACACGTTGCGTCAGGCCATCAGCCAGTCGTTCCAGCAGATGTTCTCGTCCGCGATCACCGCCATCGCAGCGCTCATATCGATGCTGTGGCTCTCCGTGCCGGTCACCGTCTTCGTGCTGGTCTTCTCCGCACTGCTGTTCGTGGTAGTGCGCAAGGTCGTCTCCCGTTCCGGGCGCTACTTCGTCAAGCAGCAGATCGAAATCGGCGACGTGAACGCATTCGTGGAGGAATCCGTCAACGGGCAGAAGGTCATCAAGGTCTTCAACCATGAGGATGCCACGCAAAAGGACTTCGATGAAAAGAACGAGCGACTGTTCGAAGCCTCCGCCGAAGCGAACACATGGGGCAACGTGACCATGCCGATCGTGGGCAACATGGGCTACATGCTGTATATCCTGCTTGCCGTTCTCGGTGGGGTCATGGCGCTGTCGGGCGTCGGCAACTTCGGCCTGTCCGGATTCGGTACGCTCACCTTGGGTACGCTGATTTCATTGCTGACCCTGTCCCGAGCCTTCATCAATCCGCTCGGACAGGTCTCCATGCAGTTCAACATGGTGATGATGGCGCTCGCCGGCGCATCCCGTATCTTCCAGCTTATGGACGAAAAGCCGGAAGACGATGGCGGTTCCGTGACGCTCGTCAACGTGGAGCTCTCCTCCGACGGTCGCACCATGACCGAAGTCGATTACGAAACCGGTCACTGGGCTTGGAAGCGTGAGGAAGGCGATGATGGCACCCGTTCGCTCAAGGCCGCACATGCGTTGAGTCCGCGCGCCGCGGAAGTGGCGATGAAGGCTCGCGAAAACGCGATCACCTCGCCGGATGGTCGCTTGACCTTGCTGCAGGGCGACGTGCGCTTTACCGACGTGACCTTCGGGTATAACCCCGACAAGCCGGTGCTGCACGACATCACCTGGTTTGCGAAACCCGGTCAGAAAGTCGCCTTGGTCGGTGCGACCGGTGCCGGCAAGACCACGGTGACCAACCTGATCAATCGCTTCTATGACATTCAGGAAGGCATGATCCTGTACGACGGTATCTCCGTCAAGGGCATCCGCAAGCCGGATCTGCGCCGTTCCCTCGGCATCGTGTTGCAGGATGTGAATCTGTTCACCGGTACCGTGATGGACAACATACGGTATGGACGACTCGACGCCACCGATGAGGAATGCATCGAAGCCGCACGCCTGACCAATGCCGACGGCTTCATCCGCATGCTGCCGAATGGATACCAGACCGTGCTCGAGGGTGATGGTTCCGGCCTGTCGCAGGGTCAGCGCCAGCTGATCTCCATCGCACGTGCCGCCGTGGCCGATCCGCCGGCGATGATTCTCGATGAGGCGACCTCGTCCATCGATACCCGTACCGAGGAAGTGGTGCAGGCCGGCATGGACAACCTCATGAAGGGGCGTACCGTGTTCGTGATCGCTCACCGACTGTCCACCGTGCGCAATTCCGATGTGATTATGGTGCTCGATCACGGTCGCATCATCGAGCGCGGCTCGCATGATGAGCTTATTGCGCTCAAGGGCGAGTACTACCAGCTGTACACGGGAGCCGTGGAACTGGAGTAGGAACCGCAATGAAATGGCTGTGACCGCCGAGTGTGGTCACAGCCATTTTGCGTTTGGGACTTGCTTATGTTATTGGTTGCGAGGTTCTGCTTGTTGGGTAACGGGTTGGTTCTCGCAGGCTAGGACCTTTTCCCGGGTGATTTGGGGCCGTGGCTGTTGGGTAACCATTCGGTTCTCGCAGATTCGGCCCTTTTCGGTACCGATTTGAGGCCCCGCCTGTTGAGTAATACGCCGGTTCTCGCGGATTAGAGCCCTTGGCAACAACCCAAGTCAACAACAAAACTACTCAAGGTTGGCGTGGAACTCCCACAGGGAATCAAGGTCGATGCCTTGTTTGCGCACCAGGCTCATGGCGATCGCGTCGCCGACCAGCAGCAGCGACTGCTCGAACAGGCTGGTCATCGGCTGCTCGCTCGGCTTGGTGCCCGAACCCGGTTTCCCGGCGGCTGGCACATGTACGAACAGGTCGGTGTACTCCTTCATCGGGCAATCCTCGACGATGCCGATACGGGCCACTTTCGCACCGAACGACTTGGCTTTGCCTGCGATGAACAGGGGGAATCCGGTCTTGCCGGAACCGGAGCCGACGATGAGCAGGTCCTTGTCGCAGATGGCCGGCTCGGTAATCTGGCCGACCATCACGGTGTCGATGCCGAGGTGTGCGAGTCTCTTGGCGATGGCCTCGAGGGCGAGCTCGACACGGCCGACGCCCACGAAGAACACTTTGCGTGCGCCGGTGATCAGATCGGTTAGTTGGTCGATCTGGGTCTCGTCGACGTTGCCCAGTACGTCGGAAAGTTCGTTGATGATGATGCGTTCACATTCGTGGAAAGAGGTTGCGGTGGTCATGATGGTCTCCTTACGTGTGATGTGGGGATTGTGGAATTGAATGTCGTGCAAGGCCGCTTAGCGCATGCGTACCTTTTCGCCGGTGGATTCCTCGTAGGCCGCCATGGTCATGTGCCAGGCCTCTTCGATGTCGGGAGAGCGTTTGAAGATGCCGGTGTTGCCAAGCACGAAGGTGTCGGCGCCGACCTCGCGCATGCGCTTGAAATTCTTCTCATTGCATGATCCGTCGATCTGGATCTCATAGTTCAGTCCGTGTGCGTCGCGGAACTGTGCCAGACGCTCGATCTTCTTCAGTGTTTCGGGAATCAGTGGTTCGCCGGAATAGCCGATTTCCACCGTCATGACGGTCACGAGGTCGATGCGTTCCAGCAGATTCTCCATTTCGGAGAACGAGGTGAGCGGATTGACCGCAATGCCGGCGCCGCAACCATTTTCGCGAATGATGCGTAGCGTACGGAAGGCGTGTGCGCCCAGTGATTCGACATGCGGAGTCAACATGGTGGCCCCTGCGGCGACCAGTTGATCGATCCAATGGTCGATGTCGGTGACCATCATGTGCACTTCCTTGCGCAGCGTGCACAGTGGCATCATCTGCTCGATCCAGGTGGTGCACAGGCCCATGCTGGGGGAGAAGTGGCCGTCCATGATGTCGACATGGTAGGAATCGGCATAGTTGTTCAGCACCTCGACCTGTGCGGCGGGGTTACGGAAATCGCTGCAATACAGCGAAATGGCGAAATGCGGATCGCTGGATGGTGCGGTCATGATGATGTGCTCCTTGTCAATCGTTGACAAAAGTCCGTTGATGTTTGGGGTATTTGGGTGTGTTTGCCCAGAGATGCGACATTGCCGCATCTTGAGGTGTGTGAGAGGTTGGCTCCGGATTATCCGAAGGAATTGCGAATCAGCGGATGATGCGCAATGAGACTCCCATGGCGATGAGTGCGTCGGCGCACTCCGGAGTGCCTTCCGTCACGATGACGTCCAGCGCGGTGCAGTCAGCGATTTTGTAAGTGGAGACATGTCCGAATTTTTCCGGGGTGATTAGGCTCATCACCTTGGTTCCGGCTTGGATCAGCGCACGCTTGGTCTCGGCGGATTCCAGATATGGCGTGGTGATGCCGTGCGAAGGATCGATCGACGAGACGCCGAGCAGTACCAGATCGCAATGCAGTTGCTGCAGCATCGCCAGTGCCGCCGAACCGACGGTTTCCTTGGATTTGTGGTGAATGGTGCCGGTAAGCATATTCACCTCGACGTTGTCGTAGTCGGACATCCACAGGGCCACGGCCGGGCTGTTGGTGATGATGGTTCCCGCGTAGTCGCGTGGAAACGCTTGCGCGGCCAGATAGTTGGTGGAACCACCGTCAATGAAGATGACGCGGTTTTCGGCGATTTCGTTCATTGCTGCCGCTGCCAGCTTCGTTTTGACGTCCTTGCCCAGATCGACTCGATTCTCGAATCGGCTGAGCTCGGTATCCGGTTTCATCGCGCCTCCGTGCACGCGTTGCACCAGTCCTCGGTCATCCAGTTCCTGCAGGTCCTTGCGCAAGGTGGCTTCGGTGACGCCAAGCTCCTTGGCGTAATCGGTGACGACGACGCGGCCGTTGGCGTCGATCTTCCTCAAGATCTGCTCTTGGCGTTCGGCTTTCATCATCGTGCAGGCTCCTTGTCGTGTACTGCTGGACCGAGTGTTGTCATCCATCTTAGCAATCACTTTTCGATATTTATCGTTATGGCGAAAAAATCATTTCGTTTCCTTTCGTTTCGTGTTGACAACTATCGTAACCTTGTGTTATGTTGTTGTCAACAAGCAAAACGAAAGAAATCGCAAGTAAAACGAAATCAATCGAAAATGCTTGTTGTTGAGAACGACACGCCGAAAGGCGAACCGCTCTAAAACGAAAAAATACGCCACAATCGAAAATAACAACGGACGCGTAAACGTCACAGTGTATGACAAAGGAGTTTTCGCCATGAAGCGTTCTGAAGTCAATGCGGTCATCAAGCAGTTCGAGGCCCTGCTCGACCAGTACAAGTTCCGGATTCCGCCATACCTGAGCTTCACTCCGGAGGAGTGGGCCGAAAAGGGTCACGAATGGGATGAGATCCGTGATAACGCCCTGGGCTGGGATATCACCGATTACGGTGAAGGTGACTTCGAGCACAAGGGCTTGGCTCTGATCACCTTGCGCAATGGCAATGTGAAGGATCCAAAGTACACCAAGGTGTACGCCGAGAAGATCATGATGAGCATGCCAGGCCAGGTCTCCCCGATGCATTTCCACTGGAACAAGATGGAAGACATCATCGTGCGCGGTGGCGGCACCGCGGTGTTCCACCTGTACAACGCCGACCCGGAGACCGAAGAGAAACTCGACACCCCAGTGCTGGTGTGCCGTGACGGCCGCCGCTACTACGTACCGGCAGGAGAACCGATCGAACTCAACGAGGGCGAATCCCTGACCTTCTATCCGTACACCTATCACGAGTACTACATCAAGGAGGACTCTGTCCCGACCCTCGTGGGTGAGGTGTCCATGTGCAACGACGACAACACCGACAACCGCTTCTACGCACCGCTCGGCCGCTTCCCGAAGATCGAAGAGGACGAGCCGGCCTATCGTCTGCTCTGCAACGAGTATCCGGCAGCCAAGGAAGACTGAGCTCCCCCATCATTACTGCAGAGGTGCGGCAGCATTGCCGTACCTCTGGCTCAACTCACCCAAAAACAAGGACATCCGCAATGAACGCGCAATCCAAATCCGTGCTCACCATGGGCGAATTGCTGTGGGACATGCTTCCCGACGGCAAGAAGCCGGGCGGCGCGCCAGCCAACTTCGTATATCATGCCGCTCAGAATGGCGTGAAAGCCACCGCCGTCACCGCCGTTGGCGACGATGAACTCGGTCGTGAACTGGTGCAGCTGCTCACCGAACGCGGCGTCAACGTGGCCGCGCAAACCAACGAATACGCAACCGGCATCACCGCCGTCTCCCTGGATGAGAACGGCGTCCCCTCCTATGATGTGGTGCGCGATCGCGCATGGGACCACATCGCCTTCACCGATCAGGTACGCACACTGGTCGAGAATGCCGACGCCATCTGCTACGGCAGCATCGCGGCCCGCGAACCGCACGGTACGCGCGACGCAATCTATGCGATGATCGATGCCGCCGGGCCCGACACCGTGCGCTTCTTCGACATCAACATCCGTTCCGGCTTCGCCGACCATGACGTGCTCGAACGCATGCTGAACGGCGCGACGATTCTCAAGATCAATGATGAGGAACTACCGATCGTGGCGCGACTCTTTGGCATCGACGAACCGGAGTTCAAGGTGCCGTCGCAAACCGAATGCGTCAAGGCCATCAAGGAGATGTTCGATCTCGACGTGGTGATCCTCACCGCCGGCGATTCCTACAGTCTGGTGATGGACGACGAGACCATCTCGATGCTGCCGACGCCGAAGGTCGAGGTCGCCGACACCGTCGGCGCCGGCGATTCCTTCTCCGGAGCGTTCCTCGCATACTGGTTGCGCGGATTCAGCCTGCGTGCCGCTCATGAGCGTGCGGTAGAGGTGTCGGCGTTCGTATGCACCCAGCAAGGTGCATGGCCGGAATATCCGGCCCAATTGCAGGAGGACTGAGATGAAGCGTTCCGATATGCTCGCCCACGTCGGCAGCATGCAACAGGCCGCCTATGTTCGTCCGATCGAATACCAGGAAGGTCGTACGCACGGCCTGAAGGCGGTCGAAGTCAAGAACGGGCCACTGCGCTTCATGTCGATGGCCGACAAGGCGCTCGATGTGGCACTGTTCGAATATAAAGGCGAGAATCTCACATTCCTGTCGAAGCCGGGGCTGAACGGTCGCAACCAATTCGACACCAATGGCCAGGAAGCGTTGCGCTCCATCATGGGAGGTTTGTTCTTCACCTGCGGTTTCGAGAACATCTGTGGCCCGTACTCTACGCCGGAAGGCTCGCGATATCCGGCAGGCGACTACCCGATGCATGGCCGTATTCGCACCACGCCAGCCGAACATGTAAGCTCCGACGCCTACTGGGATGGCGACGATTATGTGCTCGAAGTGTCCGGTGAAATGCGTGAGGCGGAGTTATTCGGCGAGAACATGGTGCTACGCCGCCGCATCCGTTCCGTGTACGACAAGCCGTCTATCACGGTCGAGGATGAGGTGACCAACGAGTCGTTCCGTGAGGAGCCGCTCATGTGGATGTACCACTGCAACTTTGGCTGGCCGTTGCTGGCCGAAGGTGCGCAGGTGGTCATTCCGAGCCGTGGCGCAACCCCGCGTGATGACATCACCGCGGCCGACGTCACGCCATGGAATGAGATCGGTGCGCCCGAAGCCAACAAGCCGGAAAGCGTGTACATCCACGAACTGGCGGCCGATGCGGACGGCGGAAGCTTCGCCGCTGTCGTCAACCGTAAGCTCGGCCTGGGTGTGGTCATCGATTTCAATGTGGCCGATTTCCCGCATTTCATGGAGTGGAAGTCGATGGGTTCCGGTGATTATGTGGTCGGTCTCGAACCCTCGAATTCCAAGGTGTATGGCCGCGGTTGGCATGAGGAACGTGACAATCTGCATATGCTTGCCGCGCAATCCTGCGAACGCAAGACCGTCACCTTCACCGTGCTCGACGGCGTCGAGGCCATCGATGCATTGCTGGCCCGTCGCGATGCCCTTCTCTCATAACGAGAGGCGGCGTTACCAATGCTTGCCGGTCTGAACGGGTTTGGATCTCTCTATTGCTCCGTTTGAACCCCGGATACCCCGTTCGGCCGGCATCTCCTCCTCCGATGGGGGAGAATCCCCGAAGGGGTATGGGAAGACCCGTCTTCCCATACAATCGCACTATCTTTCAAGGAAGAAGGACCTATCATGTCTTCAGCTGAAGCGAATGTGGCAAAACCGACCACGCTGAGTGAATCAACCATTAAAGCCCACAAATCCGTAGCCCGTCGGCTTGCGCTGATCGCGGCACTCGGCGGTCTGCTCTACGGCTATGACTCCGCCGTCATCAACGGTGCGACCAACGCCATCAAAACCGAATTCGCCACAGGCGACGCGTTGCTCGGTCTTGCCGTTGGATCCGCGCTGATTTCCGGAGGTATCGGTGCGTTGCTTGCCGGTCGTATCGCCGACAAGATCGGCCGCGTGCCGATGATGAAGATCGCCGCCGTGCTGTTTCTGATCTGCTCGATTGGCTGCGCCATCGTGCCGAACATCTTCGTACTGGTCGCCTTCCGTGTATTCGGTGGTTTTGCGGCAGGCGTTGCGGCCATGGTGGCTCCGGTCTACATTGCGGAAATCGCGCCCACCGACGAGCGTGGTGTACTTGGAGCGTTCCAGCAGCTGGGCATCGTTATTGGCATCTTCATCTCGTTGCTTGTCAACGCGCTGCTCGTGCACATCTCCGGTGGCGCCAGCGTGTTCATGGGGCCGCTCGAAACCTGGCAGTGGATGTTCCTGTGCATGGCCGTGCCATCCGTGCTGTACTTCCTGCTTGCATTGACCATTCCCGAATCGCCGCGTTACTTGGTGGCGCAGCATCGTGACGAAGAGGCGGCCGTCGTGCTAGGCCGTATCAGCACCGACCCGGCTCCGATTTCCGACCAGATCGGTCGCATCCGCTATTCCATCGGCATCGACCACAAGCCGTCGTTCCGCGACCTCATCACTCCGGTCGGCCGTTTGAAGCCGATCGTGTGGGTGGCTATCGGCTTCATGATTCTCAACCAGTTCACAGGCATCAACGTCATTTTCTACTATTCCAACACTTTGTGGGGTGCGGTCGGCTTCACCGAGAAGGACTCCTTCACCATCACTGCCATCACGTCGTTGATCAACATCGCCGCGACCATCGGCGGCACGTTCCTGATCGATCGCGTCGGCCGCCGTCCGATGCTATTGGTCGGGTCCATCGGCATGCTCATCACCCAAGGCGGTCTGGCACTGCTCTTCGGTACCGCACCCATGGTCAACGGTGCGCCACAACTCGCCGGCTTCACTGGTCCGCTTGCCCTTGTGTGCGCCAATGGATTCGTGATTGCGTTCGGCCTGACCTGGGGTACCGTCTCGTGGGCCATGCTCGCCGAAATGTTCCCGAACTCCATGCGTTCCGCCGGCATGTCCGTCGGTACCGCGGTGCAGTATACGTCGAACTTCATCGTCACGGTAAGCTTCCCGGTGCTGTTGGCCTTCAACGTCGGCCTGATTTATGGACTGTTCGCCTTCTTCGCCTTCGTGTCTTTCTTCTTCGTGTTGAAGTTCATGAAGGAGACCAAGGGCGTTGCCCTAGAGGATATGGAAGGCTGATTGCCTACTCGAGCATCAGGTAGCGTGCTGGCGGCGTTGTGTTGGCTCCTGGCCATGGTCACAACGCCGCCGTGACGTTGTGGTGTGAGTAACGGGCGGTTCCTTGCGGATTGCGGCCGTTTTGTGTCCTGGTTGGGGCTGTGGTCGTTGGGTAACGGGCTGGTTCTCGCAGGTTAGGACCTTTTCCCGGGTGATTTGGGGCCGTGGCTGTTGGGTAACCATTCGGTTCTCGCAGATTCGGCCCTTTTCGGTACCGATTTGAGGCCCCGCCTGTTGAGTGGCACGTTGGTTCTCGCAGCCTGCATCCCATGCTGAACTGTTTGAGGGTACGCCTATTGGATAACGGGCACGCCCCTCTAACCCCGCTTGGAACCTTGCCGGCTGATGCCACCCTTATGACCGGTGGCCTTGAATGGTTTCGTGAATCCTTTGCCTCGGAAGCTCTGCGGGGCAAAGGATTGCTGCTTATCCGGCTTTGGCCAGGTCGACTTATGGAATTGCGCATGCATAAAGGGATATTGTATTTGACGGTCGCCCGTCAGTGCGCTCGCCGCCACTGTTGCGGAGTGAGCCCCGCACGCTTGCGAAATACGCGGATAAAGTAGCTGGGCGTCGAAAAACCGCAGGCACGGGCCACTTCGGTCACGTCGGAAGCGGTGCCGGAAAGCATGTGCATGGCCTGCTCGATGCGGTAGTCGGTCAGGTATTCATTTGGCGTGCGATTCACATACTCGCGAAATACGATGCAGCATTGGCTGCGGCTCATGGTACCCGCCGCCGCGATGTCGGCCAATGTGATTCGTTCCGGGAAATGCTGATGAATGAAGCCGGTCATGGTCAACGCACTCATCAAGTCACGATTATTGGCGGGGGAGTGCGATGCCGAATGCTTTGAGGATGGTGATTGCCGGTCCTGTGCCGGCTCCGGTCGTCCGGTCGTCGGATGACCAGACGCTTTCGCCATGCTCTCCCGAACCAACGCCAAAGCCGCCCCGCACAATTGGATCGCCGTTCCAATCGCCTGAATCGTATCGGACTGCGGATTGGCGGCTTCGTCGGCATTCGGCACGTTGAACTGCACGGTATCGTCAATCAGTTGCAGAATGCGCCGATGCCGTGAATCAGTATGATCCAACGGCATGTAATCCGGTGCATCAGGCCCGCACAGCATGTCCAGTTCGGCGCTCGCCGGTCGCCATAATGATTCGAACAGCGAAGGATTCACCACGGCCGCCGGGTAATGGCATTCCTCGCGGGTCGGTGAGAATCCGTAATGCAATCGATTCGAATTGACGAACAGTCCGTCGCCGGTCGGAATGTCGACGATCGCGCCGTTGACGAAGTATTTCATCGACCCGGTGAGTGCATGTACGAACTCCAGGTCGCGATGCCAGTGACAGGCCATGCTGAAGTCGAAGCGGGAGAGCGCATCATTGCGTGTATACAGCGGCAGATCAGGCTGATTGTAGTAGATGCGTTCGGAAAGATCCGAGAATACCGCCAAAGGCTGTAACGGTTGACGTTGTTTCATCCGTTCTCGCTTTCGATGGGTTTTCCGTTCAATGCAATACGATTTTGCTATTTACAAACGATTCAATGATATCGCATCGTGTGTTCTGAATGCTGATAAATATTACTCTTTTCATGTAAAGAAGAAGATTTTCTACATTGATGGAGAGATACGAATATGGCATCGCACCGCTTGTTCACGCTTCCCGTGGCCATTCTGGTCTTTCAGAGTTTTCTGCTCGGTACCAGCGAATTCATCATCGTGGGCGTACTTCCCGACATTGCCTCCGATCTCAACATTGCCGTGACCATGGTGGGTAATCTTGTGGCTATCTTCGCGTTCGTGTATGCGCCGCTCACACCGATTGGCGCCGCGATCTGTTCGAAATTCCAGCGATTCCGTGCACTGATCGCATTGTTGCTTGTATTTCTTGCCGGCAATGTGATCTGCACCTTTGCCGTGAACTATCCGATGCTGTTGCTTGCTCGCGTGGTCACCGCCTCCGTTTCGGGAGTGCTTGTGGCGGTGGCGCTCACCTTCGGACCGGACGTCACGAGTCGTGAAAACCAGCCGAGATACATGTCATGGGTGTTCTCCGGATTTTCCATCGCCTCCGTGTTCGGCATGCCGATGGGTACGTGGATTGCGGGGTTGGCGGGTTGGCGTACCAGTTTCGTCGTCATCGACGTGTTGACGGTAGTCATGATCGGCGTCATGTTCGTGGTGTTGCCGAAGCGTTCCGTGCCTTCGCAGGTGGGTATTCTCGGCCAATTCAAGCTGTTCTCCGACCGTCGAATCATCCTCGGCGTGCTCACTGTGGTGTTCGGCCTCGCCTCGAGCTATGTGTGGTACACCTACCTGACACCCATGTTTACCAACGAATTGCATGTGCCGGCGGCCTATGTGAGCGTCGCGCTCGTGGCGTTCGGCGCTTGTTGCCTGTGGAGCAACCTGTACAGCGGTAAGCTCGCCACGCGTGGCACCGGCATTTGGCCGCTCGTCGGCATGAGAAAGGCCTACGCATTGCAGTTCGTGTGCATGCTGCTGCTTCCCTTTGCCACGGCGAACGCGATGCTTGGATCGGTGTTGCTGGTGGTTCTGGGTCTTACGATCTATCTGCAGAACTCGCCTTCGCAGGTGCTGTATTCATATGTGGCCGAAACCGGCTATCCCGGCTGCGGCACGCTTGCCTCGTCGTTGAACTCCACGTCCTGCAACCTCGGTATTGCGCTCGGTTCCGCAGTTGGTGGCGTGGCCTACGATGCCGCCGGATTGCGTTGGCTCGGTCCTGTCGGCGCCGTGTTCGCCGCATTGGCGGTGCTGATGACGGTACTGTTGAAAGTCAATGACGGATGGCGTGCGATGAGATCGCACGATAGGGTGCATTTGATTACCAATCTGATAGGAAGATGAGGTACCCTGATTCGGTAAAGCTTTTACTTCACCGAATGAGGAACATCGATGGCGACCATCAAGGAAATCGCAAGACGGACGGGATTCTCGCAAGCTACGGTATCTCGGTTGCTGAATGGAGATCCCACATTATCCGTCCGCGAGGAGACGCGTCGCAAGATCATTCAGGTCAGCGAGGAACTTGGCTACAGCATGCAGACCAAACGCATCGTGATTCCGCATGAGGTGGCCTTGCTTGACAACGAGGAATCCAATGAGGCGTTGCGTGATTCCTATTTCACTGATCTGCGTGCGGCACTCGAACGCAATGCTGGGCAACAGCGTATGGAACTGACCGTGTTCCGCAATCTTGACGATATGATTGCCGAAAGTAGCGGATTTGACGGCTTTATGTCGATCGGTGCCGACCGGATCGTCGAAGAGGATCTGGAACGGTTGCATGATGCCATGCCGTATGGCGTGTTCATCGACGTGAATCCAGCGCCGGGTCTGTTTGATTCCGTACAGCCTGATCTGCAGCAGACCGTGCATGATGCCGTTGCGGCTTGTGCGGCGAAGGGAATGAAACGTGTCGGGTTCATTGGCGGCAAAGGCTGCCTGATGAACTTCTATGAGCTGGACGAAGAGAATCGCGCCACCTATTTTCGGCGTGAAGTCAAGCGTTTCGGATTGGACGCCGAGGGTCTGATCTATTCGGATGGCCTGTTTACCGTGGAGAACGGCCGCAGGCTTGGCGAACGGTTCGTGCACGATCACAACGGTGCTCTGCCGGACGCGGTGATCATTGCCGCCGATGTGATTGCGGTCGGCGTATTGCAGGCTTTCAATGCCTCCGGAGTGCTTGTGCCGCGCGACATCAGCGTGATCAGCATCAACAACCAGATGATTGCCCAGCTTACGTCACCGCCTTTGAGCACATTCGTCATCGACCAGAGCGAGCTTGCCCGCGTGGCGATCCTGACTTTGGCGGATGCCATCGCGGGCAAGCGAACCATCCGCCAGCACGCCTATCTGTCGACCTCGTTGGTCGTACGTGACAGCTTCGTGCCGGCGGAACGGTGACTTTCAGCCGTTGTGATGCCGTATCAGAACAGCTCCAGCATCACATCAAGCGTGAGCGGTCGATCGGCCGGTAGCTGGAACCGCTCATGCACCGGTGCGCCCCACGAATCGTCGCCGCCGACGCCCATCTGCGCTGCAAGCAGACGCAGGAACATGTGACGTGGGGTTGGCAGCTCCTCCTGATGGGTCGCCTCTTCCAGCATCAACGTGCTGTAGGGCAGCAGGCTTGCCGCGAAGTGTTCGTCGCCGGCTTGGCTCACACGCATGCCGTGGCCATGGCGGTCGGTCACCTCAATCCAGCGCAGCCCCTCATGATTGCCGGTTTCCTGCGGCACCAGATATGGTGCGTTGTCTGCTTCGGCAGTGCTTTCGAACACGCCGAGCTTGGCGCCGTGCAGGCGGTCACGATAGGTTTCGGCCGGTCCCAGACCGTAGAAGCGCAGGTTCGAATACTCGACCGGCAGCATCCATTCCATGCCGAACGCCGGTAGCGAAGCCGCTTCGATGCTGCCCGGATAGGTGAGGGTCAGATGGATTCGCCCGTCTTCCAGCAGCTCGTAGCGTGCGGTGACCTTCGTGCGTTGCGCGATTGCCAGTTCATACGTGTACGTGCCGACGATCGTATTGCCATCACGGACGATTTCGGTACCGACCGTCTTGGCGTAACGGCCAGCAGCGAACCATTGTGCACGGTCGAAGCCGGAGGCATTGCCGCGGTCGTTGTCGGTCAGAGGTCGGAACGTCAGCAGGTTCGGCTTGCGCGAAAGCATTTCATGGCCATCGCGGGTGAAGGAGACGAGTCCTCCCTGTGCCTTGGATAGCAATGCCTCGCGGCCGCCCGCCTTCACGCCGGCGTTCCAGCGTCCGTCGGTGACCGTCACATCATGCGTATGGCTGTCGGTCATCGCGGCGGCATCGGTGTCGGCGGCATCGTTGAAGACCTGCACATGCTGCCCGAACGTCAGCTCGAATCCGGCCGGAGCCCAGGCGGTGGTCTCGGCCAGCCGCTGATCGACCTCGTACGTCACCTCGATCGAACCATTCGGCAGCTCCTCGTCGCAACGGCTCGCCATCAGATCGGACGCGGCAGGGAATGCAATGTCGAAACGTTCGCTCGCACCGGCCGCCACGTCGAAGCGATAGTCAGCCTGCCAGCGCTCCTCGCCGTTGACCAGCATACGCGCCGTGAATACGTAGTCGGCGGTGGAGACGAACAGATTCTCATTGCGGATCGTCACACCGTGCGCATCCGGCTTGATGTTCACGTTCGCATACAGTTGCTTGACTTCCTGCGCCTTGGGGGAGGCAGTGCGGTCCGCGAAGATGATGCCGTCGCCGGAGAATTCGTAATCGTTCGGACGATCGTCCCAGTCGCCACCATACGTCAGGCGTTCGGTGCCGTCCGGCAGACGCTGGAAAAGCGCCTGGTCGATGTAATCCCAGATGAAGCCGCCCTGATACTGCTCGTAACGTTCCAGTTCGGTGTACAGATGCATGCCGCCGACGGAGTTACCCATGGCATGCATGTATTCGCATGAGATATATGGTTTTTTCGGATTGGCTTCGAGATATTCCGCAATTTCCGTCGGCTTGGCATACATGCGGCTTTCCATGTCGGAAATGTCATCGAACTGACGGTTCCAGAACACGCCCTCGTAATGCACCGGACGCAGCGGATCGTTGGCGTGCGCGAAATCGCTCATCGCCTTGAACACCGTACCTGCATACGATTCGTTGCCCAACGACCAGATCACCACGGCCGGATGATTGTAGTCGCGGCGCATCATTGACTCGATGCGGTCCACGCATGCTTCCTGCCATTCGGATTTGCTGCCCGGCACGTTGGTGTCCGGCGTGACCGGGTCGCTCGGTGCGGTCCATGAACCATGCGTCTCGATATTGGTCTCGTCGATCATGTAGATGCCATACTCATCGCACAGCTCGTACCAGCGTTCCTGATTCGGATAGTGTGAGGTGCGCACGGCGTTGATGTTGTGCTGCTTGAAGAACGTGATGTCGTACAGCATGTCTTCCTCGTTCACCGCGCGGCCACGGCGGGCGTCGAACTCATGACGGTTCACGCCCTTGAACATGATGCGCTTGCCGTTGAGCTTCATCACGCCGTTTTCGATGGCGAAATGCCGGAAGCCGATGCGCTCGCGGCTGACTTCGATCACTGTGCCGTCCGCACCGTACAGCGTCAGGTCGAGCGTGTATAGATTCGGCTCTTCCGCACTCCACGGCTTGATGTTCGCGATTACGGCTTCCGTGGTGATCGTTTCGTTTACCGGCAGTTGTTCGGACTGCCATGCGATGGTGCCATCGGTTCCGTACAGTGTTGCGACGGCCTTGGAAGCAGCGTCCGCATTGCTGATGGATGCGACGAAGGCGAGCGTCGCATCGCCGGTCGTGGCGTCGAAATCGGGGTCGATTTTCCAATCGCGTACGTGTGCGGCGGGGATGGCGGTGAGTTCGACGCTGCGATACAGTCCGTGCAGGCGCCAGAAGTCCTGGTCTTCGAGCCATGCTGCGCTACTGAATTCGAAGCATGCGACGGCAAGGGTGTTGTGGCCTTCCTGAATGGCATCGGTCACGTCGAATTCACTCGGTGTGAAGGAATCTTCGGCGTAGCCGATGAATGTACCGTTCAGCCACAGGTAGATGGCGGTGGATGCGGCGTGGAAGGTGAGTGTGATCTGACGGTTTTCGCGGATGGCGCGGGTCACGGATGCGGACGGCGTGAATTCCCTGCGGTACAGCGCCACGTGGTTGTGCTGTGGAATGTTCGGCTGCTGAGGATCCTCATGGCCGTCCCATGGGTATTGCACGTTGACGTATTGCGGTTTCAGCAAGCCCTTGGTTTCCAGATTCGATGGCACTTCGATGGATGAGAATCCGGATTCGGTGCATTGGGTCTGGGCGAAGTCGCTGGGGAATCCGGCTTCGGACATGTCGACGACCTTGACCTGCCATTGGCCATCAAGCCGTTGTTTGAGTCCGGTCGGCTCGCCGGCGAGTGGCTTATGGTCGTAGCAATGGTGGCTGGAATGTGCCGGAAGGCGGTTGACCGCGAAAACGGTAGGATCGGTCAGCCACGATTCCTGTGCTTCGGTTGAGGAAAAGATATGCGACATGATCTGCCTGCTCTCTTTCTATAGTGTCACGGCTCTGTGCGAAGGATGTAAAATCCTTTACTGATAAATAGTAACTTTCGTTATCAAAACTCGCAAGTACGTACGTCATATGCGTGGCGTGGTGTGTTCATGTTTGCTTTGATGGTCGAATCAATCGTTGAACACACATGATATGTGGCATTTTCTATCATTATCGAACAAAATACGACACGCCGGCGAAGTGTAATGATTAGTATCACATTTTACTTAACGAGGGTTAAGGCATATACTGATGCATGAGTCGAAGGAAGACTGCACGGAAACTTCTAAGGAGAAGTAACGATGGAAGAAACCCTCACCGTGGATAAGCAGGGCTCAAACCTGAAATCCCGTATGGCATATGCATTCGGCAACGTTGGCCAGTCTGCGTTCTACAACGCCCTGAGCACATACTTCATCGTGTATGTGACCAGCTCGCTGTTCGCAGGTGTCGACAAAGGCATCGCCACCAAACTCATCGGCATCATCACCAGCCTCGTCGTGATCATCCGCATCGCGGAGATCTTCATCGATCCGCTGCTGGGCAACATCATCGACAACACCAACACCAAGTGGGGCCGTTTCAAGCCGTGGCAGCTCATCGGAGGTACGGTCTCCGCATTGCTGCTCGTCGTGGTGTACACCGGCCTGTTCGGTCTGGTCAATGTCAACACCACTTGGTTCATCGTGCTGTTCGTGGTGGTGTTCATCGTGCTTGACGTGTTCTACTCGTTGCGCGACATCTCATACTGGGGCATGATCCCGGCGCTGTCGAACGACTCCCATGAGCGTTCCACCTATACCGCACTCGGCTCTTTCGGCGGTTCCATCGGCTACAACGGCCTGACCATCATCGTCATCCCGATCGTCACCTACTTCAGCTTCGTGTTCACCGGTAACCGGACGGAAAGCCAGAGTGGTTGGACCTGCTTCGCCATCATCGTGGCCATTCTCGGCATCCTGACCGTATGCTCCGTGGCGTTCGGCACCAAGGAAAGCTCCAGCACGCTGCGTGCCAACGCCGAGGAGAACGGCGGCCCGCTCGCCGCGTTCAAGGCCCTTGCCCAGAACGACCAGTTGCTGTGGGTCGCCCTGAGCTACCTGCTGTATGCCATCGCCAACGTGGCCACCACCGGCGTGCTCATGTACCTGTTCAAGTACATCCTCAACAATTCCAACGCATACTCCATCGTGGGCGTCATCCCGGTCATCACTGGTCTGATCATGGCTCCGGCATACCCGGTCCTCAACAAGCGCATTCCGCGCCGCTACCTGTATCTCGGCGGTATGGCGCTCATGATCATAGGCTATCTGCTGTTCATCATCGGCTCGTCCAGCCTGCCGATGGTCACCGTCGGACTGGTCTTCTTCTACCTGCCGCAGACCTTCATCCAGATGACCGCCATCCTGTCCCTGACCGACTCCATCGAATACGGCCAGCTGAAGAACGGTAAGCGCAACGAGGCCGTGACCCTGTCCGTGCGCCCGATGCTCGACAAGATTGCAGGTGCCTGCTCCAACGGCATCGTTGGCTTCGTGGCTGTGGCCGCCGGCATGATCGGCAACGCCACTGCCGCCGATATGACCGCCTCCAACATCCATACCTTCCAGATCTGCGCCTTCTATGTGCCGCTGGCCGTGATTGTGCTGAGCCTGCTCGTCTTTCTTTTCAAGGTGAAGATCAGCGAAAAGATGCACGATGACATCGTCAGGCAGCTCGAATCGCAGCTCGCGCAGGGGGAGCTGTCTGAGTCCTGATCGCAACCGGTATGCGATTCGTGGGTTGAGGGAGCCGCATGGTGGACGCCGTGCGGCTCTTTCCGTATGCAACGTTCATACGGCGTGCTAGGCTGAACTGCTGAAACGTATAGCAGTGATCCGTTATCAGCGGGGAGCTTCCGGAAGAACGGCGGCGATTGCAGAGGGCGTAAGTCCGCACAGTGCAATCGCAAGCTTAGTAGAACCGGCGGGATCGGCCCGAACAGCCGAACGCAAGCGGTCGCAATCGCACTGTGCAGTATGCAGGGGATGGCGGCAAGCGAGGTGGTACCGCGGTGGCGGACGTGCGGCAATCGTGCGTAAGTCGTCGTCCTCGTAGGTAGTTAAGAAGAACAGGAAACCTGCCAAACGAGGAGCATACGGTGAGCGAAACCACCAATCATGTGTATCCGAAGGCTGCTGCCGGTGAGCAGAGCGCCAACGTCGCGCCGAACCCCAGCTTCCCGAAGCTGGAGGAGTCCGTGCTTGACTATTGGGAGAAGGACGATACCTTCGCCAAGTCCGTCGAGCGTCGTCCATCCGGAGATCACAGCCAGAATGAATTCGTTTTCTTCGACGGTCCGCCGTTCGCCAATGGTCTGCCGCATTATGGCCATCTGCTGACCGGCTATGCCAAGGATGTGATTCCGCGCTACCAGACCATGAAGGGCCGCAAGGTCAACCGCGTGTTCGGCTGGGATACGCACGGTCTGCCGGCTGAGCTCGAGGCGCAGAAGGAACTGGGCATCGACTCCGTCGACCAGATCAAGGAAATCGGCATCGACAAGTTCAACGACGCCTGCCGTGCCTCCGTGCTCAAGTACACCAATGAGTGGAAGGACTACGTGCACCGTCAGGCGCGCTGGGTCGATTTCGAGCATGGCTACAAGACCCTGAATATTCCGTACATGGAATCCGTGATGTGGGCCTTCAAGCAGCTGTATGACAAGGGCTTGGCCTATCAGGGCTACCGTGTGCTGCCGTATTGCCCGAAGGATCAGACGCCGCTTTCCGCACACGAGCTGCGTATGGATGCCGACGTGTACCAGGACCGTCAGGACACCACCGTGTCTGTGGCCGTGAAGCTGCGCGACGAGGAAGACGCCTACGCCGTATTCTGGACCACCACCCCGTGGACCGTTCCGACCAACTTCGCCATCGTGGTCGGCGCCGACATCGACTATGTCGAAGTACGTCCGACCGAAGGCAGGTTCGCCGGCAAGAAATTCTATCTGGGCAAGCCGCTGCTCGGCTCCTATGCCAAGGAGCTTGGCGAGAACTATGAGATCGTGCGCGAGCTCAAGGGTGCCGAGATGGAGGGTTGGCGCTACTATCCGGTCTTCCCGTATTTCGCTGGCGACGAGCATGCCGCCGAGGGTCAGGTTCCGGGGCCGGAAGGCTATCAGATTTTCACCGCCGATTACGTCGATACCGTCGAAGGTACGGGCCTCGTGCATCAGGCTCCGTACGGCGAGGACGATATGAACACGCTCAATGCCAAGGGCATCAAGAGCGTGGACGTGCTTGACGCGGGCTGTAAGTTCACGTCGCTGTGCCCGGACTACGAGGGTCAGTATGTGTTCGATGCGAATCTGCCGATTCTGCGTAACCTGCGTGCAGGCGATGGTCCGCTGGCCCGTGTGCCGGAGGATCAGCGCGCGATTCTCTTCCAGGAGAAGAGCTACGTGCACTCCTATCCGCACTGCTGGCGTTGCGCCACCCCGCTGATCTACAAGCCGGTGAGCTCTTGGTTCGTGTCCGTGACCAAGATCAAGGACCGTCTGCTCGAGCTCAACCAGCAGATCAACTGGATTCCGGACAACGTGAAGGATGGGCAGTTCGGCAAGTGGCTTGCCAATGCCCGCGACTGGTCCATCTCTCGTAACCGTTTCTGGGGTTCGCCGATTCCGGTGTGGGTATCCGACGATCCGAAGTATCCGCGCGTCGACGTATATGGCTCGCTTGAGGAGCTGAAGGCCGACTTCGGTGATTATCCGCGCGATCATGAAGGCAATGTCAACATGCATCGCCCGTATATCGACGAACTGACCCGCGTCAACCCGGACGATCCGACCGGCAAGAGCCACATGCGCCGCATCACCGACGTAATGGACTGCTGGTTCGAATCCGGTTCCATGAGCTTCGCCCAGTACCACTATCCGTTCGAGAACAAGGAAACCTTCGAACAGCACTTCCCGTGTGACTACATCGTGGAATACATCGGCCAGACCCGTGGCTGGTTCTATGTGCTGCACATCATGGCCACCGCCCTGTTCGACAAGCCGGCATACAAGAACGTGATCTGCCACGGCATCGTGCTCGGTTCCGACGGTCAGAAGATGTCGAAGCATCTGCGCAACTATCCGGATGTGAACGGCGTGTTCAACGACTTCGGTTCCGACGCCATGCGTTGGTTCCTCATGAGTTCGCCGATCCTGCGTGGCGGCAACCTCATCGTGACCGCCGACGGCATCCGCGATACCGTACGTCAGGTGATGCTGCCGGTGTGGAGCTCCTACTATTTCTTCACCCTGTATGCCAACGCGGCCAATGGCGGTGCCGGTTTCGACGCTCGTTCGCTGCGGGCCGACGAGGTTGCCGCCTTGCCGGAAATGGATCGTTACCTGCTGGCCCGCACCCGCCGTCTGATCGAGAAGACCCAGGCTGCGCTGGATGACTTCCTGATTTCCGACGCCTGCGAAGCCGTGTCCGATTTCATCGACATGCTCACCAACTGGTACATTCGCAACAATCGCGACCGCTTCTGGAACGAGGACGAGAACGCGTTCAATACGCTGTACACCGTGCTTGAGGCATTCATGCGCGTAATCGCCCCGCTTGCTCCGATGGAGGCCGAAGCCGTGTGGCGTGGCCTGACCGGCGGCGAGTCCGTGCATCTGGCCGATTGGCCGTTCCTGGCCGATCCGACTTCTGGCGAGGCGACCGAACTTGGTCGCGTGCTGGTGGATGATCCGGCCTTGGTCGATGCTATGGAGAAGGTACGCGAGGTCGTTTCCAGCACGCTGTCCATGCGTAAGGCGAAGCAGATTCGCGTGCGCCAGCCGCTTTCCAAGCTGACTGTGATCGTGTCCGATCCGGATGCCGTTGCTGCCTACGCCGAAATCCTGAAGTCCGAGCTCAACGTCAAGGATGTCGAGCTGTGCACGCTTGAGGATGCCGAATCCCGCGGCCTGAAGATCATCAACGAGCTGCGCGTGAACGCCCGAGTCGCAGGTAAGCGTCTGCGCAAGGACGTGCAGTTTGCCATCAAGGCTTCCAAGTCCGGTGCCTGGCATGTCGATGCCTCCGGCGTGCCGGTGTGCGAGACTCCGAACGGTGAGATTGCACTGGAAGAGGGTGAATATGAGCTGATCAACAGCGTGGAGGAGAAGAACGCCGAAGAGGCCGCCAGCTCCGTGTCCGCTGCGCTGCCGACCGGTGGTTTCGTGATTCTCGACACCGAGCTGAACGACGACCTGATTGCCGAAGGCTATGCTCGCGACGTGATCCGTGCCGTGCAGGATGCCCGCAAGGCTGCCGATCTGGAGATCTCCGACCGTATTGCGTTGAAGTTGACCGTTCCGACGGGTGACGTGGCGAAGGTCGAGCAATTCAAGGACCTTGTGGCTTCCGAAACGCTTGCCACCTCCTTCGAGGTTGTGGCCGGCGCCGAGGGCTCCGAGTTGGCAGTTGAGGTTGCCAAGGCCTGAGCCGGGCTGTGAGGTTGATAACCTCATAATCTAGGCGGTGAGCCGTGTTCCGTGTGGGCGCGACTTGCCGCCTTTCGTATAGGGGCTTCCCATGTATGTATTTGGCGTCTATCTGTATGCCTGTTGGCTGGATTTGTGATTATTCAAACGTGCGGCTACAGTTATGCATTGGCTTTAAGCCCTACGACTTGATTTGTGTTTCGTGCGCATGTTCGGTCATGCATGCGGGAGCAGATCGTTGAGCGAATGGTTCTCAGTACCATCCATGTGAGTCAAGCATACATATGAGAAGCAGTCGCACTGCCGGAAGACGTGGGTTATCGCGGGTTTATTCCTGTGGCAACCCGCCCTTTCGGTTTTTATTCTGTGTAAATAACTCCCTTCGCCTACAGTTCAATTTGGCGTCATTTTTCTCTGATCTTGTCTGAAAAGGATGTTTGCCGTTGTCTTTCAGGTTTTGCAAAAAGCTGGTTTTCTTCCAACGATTTACGATTGCCATGTTGGAGTGCGGATCAACTGTAGCCTTCGGAAGTTGACGCTCTTCTGCTTCGGATGCGTATAGTAATCCTACATTTCCATTCAAAGTTGCAAAGAAGGCTTGTTCGGTGCATAGTACAGGGTTTTACCCTTAGTCCGTTTACAAACATCATGTAATTTTTGAACATCAGATTTCAACATGTCATGCGGAAGCATAATCAGAAAGCCTGGTCCTTTCCCAGTGAGTTCTTTCCGAAGCTTCTGGGCATATGCCAATTTAAACCCGGAATCTAAAATCTGAATGGACACATTGTTGGCTGGTCTGCTCATGCCCGGAGCATATTTACCAATCAGCGCAAGAGATGGATCAGGGCCCCACTGCTTCACAAGAAAACGGTGAAGCGCTACGGCCCAACCGACAAGTTCAGATTCTTCTGGTCTCCATTCGGCCTTGCCGTCATCTCCTTGTTTGCCATCGACTCTGTCAATCTCGAGATAGAATGCTGTTGCCCATGGAGCCTTGAGAGCGTCCTCTTTCTGCGCAGAAGGAGGAATGTATCTGGCCTGCCCCTCCGTTTGCAGGGGAAGGTACTCGTTAAGGAAATTTTGTTCATCTTCCTTATCGCTGATAGATGCTGCTCTCTTCTTGCCTTTCGGCGCAGGGTTCGCAGCGACAAACGCTTTCTTCAAATCATCGAGACGGCCCCTCCTCGGAAAGGAGAGAGGCCTTCCCTTCCTGAAGATGCTCCCCAATGCTGAATCAGAAGAAAGCGTCCACACACAATCCTCGGCGGCAGCGGGGAAAACATAGTCCTCATGCGCATGCAGCTCCACGACGGAACAAGCCTCACCTAAATAAGGAACTTCATCGCAAAGCAAATTCAGCGTTTTAAAAACTTCAGGTGAAGGGTTCTCATGCCATGCCCAAGTCAGCAACATTCCAGATTCAGGATACTGCTCATATGCGGTGGCGATGTAAGCCTCTGCAGGGGAAACCTTATCTTTAGGTTTCTTCTTATTTTGAACATTACCCTTATTCCGGTATACAGTAGCTCTGCTTCCAGCTCTGATAACACGGGGAAATAGTATTTCTTGCGGAGGATTATCCTCGAACCAATTCAAAGCATCATGAATTTGCTCATCTGTCAGTCCATACTCAGCGTCAACCTTCTCGAAACCAAACGTCAAATATGCCGCAGAAACAAGCGCGGAGTACAACCGATTGAGCGAAGGGTACGATTCTGGTTTACTGCCGGAATCGCTGCCCTGATAAAAACCAAGCGGGAAATAGGCCGATATTGCAAAAGCCATATCAGTTGTTGTCCTTCGAATCATCTTCGGCAGACGCATTGGCAAGAACCGCAGGATTGCCCTGGACGAGGAATTCCTGGCCTTCCCAAGTAATTCCAGCCTTCTCATGCGCCTGAGCATAAGCTTCTTCCAGAAGAGCCTCTGTCGCTTTTACGGTAAGAGGTTCCAACTCCTCCTTTTCACCATAGCGCTTGTTCAACACCACAGCCGGCTTATCCTTCTCCGCAAGGAAGCAATTCGCACGAATAAAGGGGTTCTCGTCATAGCCAGCAACATCTCGCAAAAGTACCGCAATAATAAGAGCGCGAATTGCCGCATCACCTTCAACACCCTTACCAAAATGGAAAGTGCGCACGGTGGCGAAACTCAACACACGAGTAGAAATGACGCTACGAACAGAGACACCATCCAGCAAATCTTTCTTAGCACTTGGAGGAATGGCCCCCAATCCAATGACAGAGCCTTTCCCTGACTTTTCAAAGCTTGTCTTAGTGCTATCGCTCAAATCGATGCTGTCGCCGACAATCTTCGTGCGGTCGTCTTTAGATGCCACGTTTACACTGGCACCAACCGGATCAACGCGAGCGCCTGCTCTGTGAATTGCAGGATCTTCCTCCTGCTCAGCCAAAATACCATAAGTCTCTCCCACCAGAACGGATGGAATTCTCAACTGATTCTTACTACGAGTGGAATCCCAACCTCCGAAGATGACGGTTTCGGGAGACAATTCGAAAAGCGGGAGCAGATTCTCTAGGGTAGAATTGCGCGCATTCATATACGCCTCCGCTTGGGAAGTGGACGCACCTTCATATTCTCCAACGCGGATGTGCCCGTCAAAAGCACGATGTGGAAGTTGATTATCATAGAAAGTCTTCCTACCGGCAACAGTGTCATATTCGACCGCGATATGAGGCATCTTAGAGAGGATTCCACTACCATTATGCATCGCTTCTGTCGTCGTCCCTTCAGCACGATTCGCAAAAGACGTCTTGGAGTCGATGAGCACTACCTTTACGGGTTCTTCTCGCCCCTCCATGAAGCGCATCTCATATATATATGTAGCGACTTTCTCCATGGTATATTTCGCAGGAGCAATCACACCATCCGGGCCACTTGCGGGTTCCAGCTCCTGACGCATGACCAAACTTCCGGCTCCGCCGATATGAGTGGCAGCATTCAAATCCTCGATAGTAATAGCACGCATTTTTGCGTCCTTTCTTATGTTTTTGGTACATGAACGACTACGTTCATACCATCTTGACAATTAAATGAATGGAAATGTAGGATTACTATACGCATCCGAAGCAGAAGAAGGTCAATCTGTTTGTCATCATCTTCGCCCCTCAGCTCCGGATGTGGCTCTGTCTGTTGCTGTCATTCGCCATTTCGTCTCATTACTTGTCGTGGCCCGTGAGGGCATCAAAAAGCTGTTCATACGGGTGGTTTGTCAAATGGCAACGGCGAGATTCGACCTCGCGACGCCGTTTTCCGGTACTCATCCGTTTATGCGGGCTGTCTGGGTAAATCTGGGTGATGTTAGAATCGTTCTTGTCAGTACCTTTCTATCTCGAACCCGCTATTGGCTCTGGGAGTGAGAGGTCATTCTATTTGCGGCTGTGCCTTGTCTCCCAGTTAGTCGGACGAAGCGCGTAACGCCTTGTCGGACTGATTCTGAGAGGGTGGCGACGGTAGAATCCGTAAAGTAGGGACGGTAGGAATTGTAAAGTAGTAGGCTGAAAAAGGTTAGGACAGGCAACTCCGCTCGCAATCGTACGGTCTCACACCCACCCCCCTCACAACCCCAGCCACTTACGCAAGTCAGCGATTTCGGCATCGCAGATGCCATGGCCCATGCCGGGATACTCGAAATACGTGAGATTGCCGGTCTGCTCGAGTTTGGCCCGTGCGGTGTGCTGGTCCGTGGCGGGAATCGTGCGATCCTCACGTCCATAACACAATGCAAACCGTGTGCGGCCGGTAATGGGTGCAGAGCCTTCTTCACCTTTGAATGACGGGCTCATCAGTATCGCGGCGCCAAACGAATCGGGGTGTTCCAACACCATGCGGTACGACAGATAGCCGCCTTGCGAAAACCCGATCAACACTTTACGGAACCGTACGTACGCGGGCGAGCGCAGCAGTTCGATGACGGCGTCGCCAACATCATGGCATTCGCGGCGGCGTTCTTCCGTGGAGCAGCCGTCGGGGTACCAATGATTGTTGCCGATGAACGGTCTGCTGTATGTGCCGCGGAATGACATGTAGTTCGGTTCATGGTCGGAGCCGTCGTAGAGTGCTTCGATGATGCGGATCATTTCGGTTTCGTCGTTGCCGAAACCGTGGAATCCTAGGAACAGCAGGTTGTCGTCACTGCCGAAATCGATGTTCGTCACCGTTCTTATGCGCATATGCGTCTCCCTTGATTCTGAAGATTCCTGATACCATCAGCTTATATGCAGGCCAATGGATGGCGTTCCAACGAATGGCAGTCCAACCGTTACGCATGCGGTCGGCGTAATCGTAGCGCCCGACCTATCATGAAAGCTGTTTCACCACGCGAGGCCGTTCTACGGCAATGCAAAACGTATGAACAAGCGTACGAAAAAACATGCGGAAAGGCGGTGCTGCATGAGGAAGTGCATGGCGTCACAGGATTTCCCGAATGACATATTGTCCGGTTCAGCCGATGAGGCGGCCATTGGATTGCTTGGCTGTCTGTTGATCCGTGAATTCGATGATGGCGGTATCGCGGCCGCCCGCATCGTGGAGACGGAGGCCTACGATCAGAACGATCCGGCAAGTCACGCCTTTCACGGCAGAAGCGAACGCAATGCGGCGCTGTTCGGCCCTTCCGGACGCGCATACGTCTATATCTCCTATGGCATGCATCGCTGTTTCAATGTCAGTGCGGGGGATGACGGCTTCGGCGCGGGAGCGTTGATTCGTGCCGTTGAACCGGTGCAGGGCATCGAAATCATGCGGGAGCGGCGGTTTGCGAATCGAAGTGGCAGCCGCACAACCGTCGGCAACCGCAAGGACGTCGATTTGACGAACGGTCCGGCAAAACTGTGTCAAGCCATGGGCATCGATCTGAAACTGTACGGGCATGACCTGAGCACGGCTCCATTGTATTTGGAACGCAATGCCCTGCTGGAAGGCGAGCGTATCGCGGCGTCCCCGAGAATCGGCATCAGCAAGGCGGCAGAGCGGCTGCGCCGATTCTTCATCGTGGACAATCCTTACGTTACGAAAAGTCCGTTGAACAGACGCAACACATTACTTGCAGGCTGAAGGAACATACTTGCAAACTGAAGGAGAGTCAGCGTCGCCTGCCCGAAGGGTGGCAGGGGAGTGCGGCGTCCGCCCGTCAGCTGTTGAGAAAATCAGGAATGGCTTCGGCTGCGGCGTAGCCGGCGCGATACATGCGTTCCAGTCCTTCGAACGATTTGCTCAACGTGCTCAGTCCGTATAGGCTTTCCGGCGCGAGGATGAGCACACGTCCGTCCCTCTCATACTGTTTGGCCAATGCGACCTCGTCGTTATACGTCCGGTAACGGTTCAGCAGGCGTTCGGCCGCAGCCGGATGAATATGTTTCAGGATTCTGGCCGGCCCGATGTCTTTCTTCTGCTCGCGAAGCACATTCTTCAGCCGGGTGAGGACCACGACCACACGGTCGTAGCCGTCGTCCAGCGCTTTCTGCACCGGCACCGGGTCAGCGATGCCGCCATCGTAATACGGTATGCCGTCGATCACATACGGTTCGCAGGCGACCGGCACGGCGGAAGAGGCCTTCATGATGTCGAAATTGTCGTAGCCGACATCCGACTTGTCGAAATATTTGGCCGAACCGTCTTCCGCATTGCAGGCGACGACGGTGAAACCGGTCGGATTCGCCTCGAAGGCTTCATAGTCGACCGGATATTCGCCGTCATGATTGCTCAGCGTGCTGTACACATAGTCCAGGTTGGCGAAATTGTGATTTCTGATGTAACTGTCGAAGCTGGCATATTCCTTACGGAACGCATACTCCGTGTAAAACTTATGGTTGCGTCCATGTTGCCCGGCGATGAAGGAGACCATGTTCGCGCTGCCTGCGGAGACGCCATAGCAGTGGTCGACGCTGATGCCGTCCTCCATCATGCGATCCATCACGCCCGCTCCGAAGATCGCCCGGAAGCCACCGCCAACATCGATCATCGCCGTCTTGTTCGTCATGGATGCCGTCCTTTCGTCCGTTCCCACGACTTTACGCGCGTATTGGGGACATTCGCGTTCAGCGATGAAGAAGAGCCTCGGCTAATTCGGCAATTCGTTCGGAAGTGTCGGAATTGGCGAGTTCGATTCCGCCGACGGCTTGGTCCGGAGCGAGTTTGCCCAATGATTCGAGAATGACGCTCAGGTGACGGACGGTACCCTGGTTGCCATCGATGATCGCAGCGGAATCCGGCAGCAACTCGCGGAAATAATCACGATAAAACACGAAATGCGTGCAGCCAAGCACCACCGAATCAATCGTTGACAGATCATACCGGTCGAAATAATCATGCAATGTGCGCATCACCAGATCATGATCGTCGAGTCGGCCCTGTTCGACGATTTCCACCAAACCGGGGCAAGGCTGCGGGAAAATCGTATGATCCGATTTGAAACGGTCCATCAACACCGCGAATTTCCGTTCGCGCAAGGTGAGCGGCGTCGCCGCGACGATTACGCGCTGCCGTTGCCCCTGCCCGCGCTCGCAGGCGAGTTTCAATGCCGGTTCCATGCCGATAATCGGCACGTCATACGCGTCACGCAAGGCATCCGCAGCCGCGGAAGTGGCGGTATTGCAGGCGATTACGATCGCCTTCGCGCCTTGTTGCACGAAACGCTCGACGATGGCGAACGACAGATCACGCACCTGTTCCGGTGTTCTCGTGCCATACGGGGCGTTGGCGGAGTCGCCGAAGTACAGCACCTGCTCGTTCGGCATACCCTTGCGGATCTCACGTGCCACGGAGATGCCGCCCAAGCCGGAGTCGAACACGCCGATCGGTGCCGTCGAAGTCATGATTCCTCCCATCTTCCCGTCATGACGTCTTCACATAGCCTACCGCGTGTACAGTGAATCGGTATGAGTATCCCCAGCATTGTTTACAAAGCGCACGCCACCGGCAATGATTTCGTGGTCTATGCGGATCCCGACGGCCGATACGAGCCGACCGCCGACGAAGTTCGGTTCCTGTGCGACCGTCATTTCGGCATTGGCGGCGACGGGCTGATCCGCCTTGCGCACCCGCAGGATGTGTCCGACCTGAAGGAGGCGCAACTCGCCGACTGCGCTGCGGGCCAAGCCGAATGGTTCATGGATTACCGCAATGCGGACGGCAGCCTGGCCGAAATGTGCGGCAACGGCACGCGTGCGATTACCTTGTTCGCGCAACGGCAAGGGCTCGCCGACCGACCAGGTGGCGAACCGTTCCGCCTTGGTACGCGCGGCGGCGTGAAGATCCTGACGTCGCTCGGCGAGGTGGAAGGACTCGGCAAGGACGTGTTCCGCGTCGAAATGGGCTCATGGCAGCGAGGCGACGTCGACGGGTACGAGGTGTCGATTCCCGGAACCGCCGGTTCGGCGCGCGGCACGTTCGTGGACATGGGCAACCCGCATGTGGTCGCGGTGATCGAGGATGCGTTCGCCTCGCTACCGACCGTGGAAGAGCTTGACCTGGTCGCCAAGCCGGTGGTCTCGCCCGAGATTCCGACCGACCAGAACGTGGAATTCGTGCGCATCGACGAGCAGAGCGAAGGCGACGACGAAGGGGAGGCCACCATGCGCGTGAACGAACGCGGTTGCGGCGAAACGCTCTCCTGCGGTACCGGCCTGTGTGCCACGGCGATTACGTTGCGTTCCAAAACCGGCATCGACCATTGGACCATCACGGTTCGTGGCGGCACCCTACGCGTGGACGTGACCGATGATGACGTGACGCTTACGGGCAGCGCCACGATCGTCGGCAAAGTGGAATTGCTGTAAGCTCAGGCGAACAGCATCGGGCCGTCCTTGACGAGGATGACGACGACGAGGGCGACCAGCCAAACGGCGTCGATCATCAGATCGATGTTGAGACGGTAGTATGTACGCACGCCGTCGCGGTTCATCGGCAGCTCCTGCACGACCGCAGTCGCATGCGAGAGCGCCATGAACTGAACGGTCGTGGAAAACATCAGCACCAAGCACCACGGGCACAGTGCGTTGATCACGAACAACGACTGTGAGGTCAGCCAGTACGAATAGGCGAGTGCCGCGAGTCCGCCCAGCCACGTGCAGATCGCGAACCAACGCGGCACGGCGATCCGTGCCAAGCCGATTACGGCAATCGTCACGAACACCGACTCCGCGGCGATGCCGAAGAACGCGTTTGGATAGCTCAATCCTGCGAACTTCACGATTTCCGCCTGCCAGGATTCGGCGACGGTCGAGCATGATAGTACCGCGTTCACATCGCAGTTGAGCTTCTGCCCGGGATTACGAGCCAGTTCGAGCGTCTCGGCCGACAGCACGAACGATACGACCAGTGCAACGGCCGAGGCGAGCAGCATGATCAGATACGTCCAAGTGGCACCATGACGCCACCCGCGTGGCTTGTTGTAGTCGATTTCGCTCATACGTCAATCCTTGTAACGGTCGTTTGCGACACAAACCGGCTGGTTTGCGCCATGTTATGCTGCCAATCAGCTTACGATGGTGATATGACTCACGTTGGTATTGCCGCACCGCCTGTCGTCGGCTGGGATATTCACTGCCATACCGTGTTCTCCGACGGTACGGAAACGCCGCGCACCTTGCTTGAACAGGCGAAATCCCGAGGATTGCAGGGTGTTGCCATCACCGATCACGACACCACCGCCGGCTGGTTGGATGCGCAACAGGCCGCGACATGGGCGGAACTGCCGTTGCTGCGCGGTACGGAAATCACCGCCGACGACAATCGGATCTCCGTACACATGCTGGCATTCCAGTATGATCCCGACAATGCGCAGATTCGTGAGATGTTCGCCAATACGCGGGCTGCGCGTTTACGGCGCACCAAGCGCATGGTGGAGCATATCGCCGAGGACTATCCGATTACGTGGCACAGCGTACAGGTTCAGGCGCATGAAGGCATGCGCACCACCATCGGCCGGCCGCATATCGCCGATGCGCTGGTGGCGGCCGGCGTGTATCGAACCCGTTCCGAAGCGTTCGCCGGCGTGGTGAGCACTTCCAGCAAGTACTACATTCCCACGCCTTCGCCGACTACGCATGATGTGGTCGCCGCGGTGAAGGCCGCCGGTGGCGTTACGGTAATCGCCCATGCGGGGGATCTGAGCCGCAACAGGCGGCTGCTGTCCGACGAACAGATCGAAAGCCTGATCGCGGAAGGCTTGGATGGTCTGGAAGTGTGGCATCGCGGCAATCCTCCGCAACAGCGTGAACGGTTGCTGGCAATTGCTTCGGCACATGATCTGTTGGTGACCGGCGGTTCGGATTGGCATGGCAAGGGCAAACCGAACGAGCTGGGGGAGAACCTCACCGATGCGGACACCGTGCGTGAGATCATCCGTCGAGGCGTGCTGCCGCTGTTCGGTGCGTACATGAAAATGCCCGCCGGCAATTTCGCCAACGGGCATCCGAAAAACCGTACATGAATCAGAGATTGCCGAAACCTACGGCATGCTTGGTTTCGGAACCGATGATGGCATAGCCGAGGGATCCGGCCGGCACTACGATGCGGCGGCCCTTGTCATCGGTCAGATTGATGGTCCTGCCATGCTCCACGGCATCGGCGATGGCGGTGTTCACGGCTTCGGCGCTTTCCTCGGTGCTGAAGGTGACGGTGCGTGCCACGTTCTGAATGCCCAATTCGATATCCATGATGCTCCTTGTGAGTAGTGATGATGCACATGCCGTATTGCCCGGCGCTGGCATTTATTGTACCTGTGGATTCCCGCCGGTTGCGTCGGAGACGTCCTGACCGTCGATCCTGGCCTGAGCCTGCTGCATGGTGGCCTCGTCACGCTGCAACAGCGGAATGATCATCGTGGCGGCATCGCTGTGCTCCTGCGGAATCGTCTGCTCGTTGGTGTCGTCATCACCGGCCGGACCATTGATGACGATAGTGGCGGAAGATGGCATCGTATCATGCAATTCCTTCGCGGAATGCTCCGGAATGAACGTGCTGATCGGCGCCGCCGGACCGTTATCGGCATGCTGGCCGCCAGTGACGTCAAAAGCCTCGGTCGCATCATCGGCGGAATCTCCGGAAGCCTGGATTTGTGCGGAGCCGGTTTGATCGAGGTTGCCGGTCACGTCGAACTCGCCGGTGGAATCATCCTCGACTTCGGAAGTCGCCTCGATATGACGTTCGCCGGTGACATCGGTTTCGCCGGTATCATCATTGATAAGCGACCGCTGCGCCGCCTCACGACGACGTTCGGATTCATTCAGCAGCGTACCGACGGTGATGGTGCTCGGCGGACGGTCGCCGTTGCGGTCATCCTGCGGACGCGGGGCCGACTGCGTGCGCGTCTTGGCCGTAGCGACGCCCAATTGGTGCGCAAGACGTTCGACTTGCGCCTTGAACTGCATGATCTTGGCGCTATCGGCCTGGTTCAATGCGGAGATGAAATCGCCGACCTGTTCCATCTGCAGCCACAGATTGGCGCGTAGCATGATCAAATCATCCAGACGATTGCCCAACATGCGACCATACGAAGACAGCACCGCATTGCGATGGTTCTCATCAAGTTTGGCGAAGATCCAAGCCAGGTCGCGGGCGGGATCGTTCATCTGCATATCCTGCCAGTTGGTGATCGCAGTGATGGAAGATCCGGAAAACAGGAAATCGCCGTCATGGAAACCGCCATGCACCGGACAGGTGGTAAACGACCACAGGCCGTCGGTCTCAAGAATGTTCGACCAGCTCGTAGTGATTTCCGACGGAACGTGGCCCGCCTGCCGAAGCCTTTTGATCCAAGCGGTCAGCTGGGCGCGAATCTGGCCCGTCGTGAACGCGGGATACTTCGCCTCCTGCAGAAAGGTAGGCCGCAATCGATGGATCGCACCCAAGGCGGTGCCTACGCCGGCACAATCGTCCAGCGTCAGCAAATCCAAGGAACGGGCCTGACCGACATGATGCATGGCGACCATGACCGTGGTGTCCCCAGTAGCGGAACGTTCCAGATCGCCATTGGAAAACGCGATGACGTGATCGAGATCGAAACCCAGACCGGCCAGCTCACGTGCCTGATGCAACGTCTGCGCGGCACGCACACGCCCCGCGAGACGCTTACGGCCAGCCACGGTGTTGGAGGCGAAAACATCATACAGTTTGCCGGCGGCGTCCTGGACCACGGCATGATCGATGCCGCAACCCTCGTCGGTCGAATTGGTCTGTTCGCTGCCACGTACGCCCGCCACGGCGATATTCGGCATCGCCGCGCTCGTCAGGGCGGCCATCATGAGTTTGCTTCGTTCGGTCACAAGGTCAACACTAATACACATAAGGCGTAAAGGCGTAAAACAACACCGACTTGCCGACGTTGATGACCTCCATGGCATGCGAGGGTGCACAATGGTGCATATGGACGCATCCGCAGAGACGATTCTTGAAGGGCTGGACGATGCGCAACGGGCCGCGGCCACGACGGTGAACGGACCCGTACGCATCATCGCAGGCGCAGGGGCGGGCAAAACCCGTACCGTCACGCGCCGTATCGCCTATGCATGCGCCACCGGCGAATGGGATCCACGGCGTGCACTCGCCGTGACCTTCTCCGTAAAGGCCGCAGCGGAAATGCGTTCCAGACTGTCGCAACTCGAAGTCGACGGCGCGGTCAAGGCCGCAACGTTCCATTCCGCGGCATTGCATCAAATCCGTCGCGTATGGCCCGACCTGTGCGAAGGACCGTTTCCGCACATCAGCAGGCAGCCAAGGGAATTAGTGGCGCGTTCGCTGCGCAGAGTCACCACCATGCAGGTCGATGACGAAACGGTACGCAATCTACAGGCGGAAATCAACTGGTGCAAGATCTCCCTGGTCGCACCGAACGACTACCAACGCGTGTGCGCAGCCACGCATCGACAACCTCCGGCAGGGCTTGAACCCGATCAGTTCACGGACGTGTATCAGGCATACGAAACCGAAAAGACGGCGCGCGGCGAAATCGACTTCGACGACATCCTGCTCATCGCATGCCATGTTCTGGAGAGCTATGACGAAGCATCAGCCGCCATCCGCTCATCCATCGGATGGCTCACCGTCGACGAATACCAGGACGTCTCGCCACTGCAACATCGCCTGCTGACACGATGGCTGAGCGGCAACCGCAACATTTGCGTGGTAGGCGACCCCGCGCAGACCATCTACTCGTTTGCTGGGGCCAGCAGCTACAGTCTGCTCGACTTCGCCGGTGAATTCGGCCCGCTTTCGGCCGATATCAGCCTGAACAGAGACTATCGTTCCACACCGCAGATCGTGAACTACGCCAATCGAGTACTCAAAGCGTCACCGCAGCGGGACGACTATCTTGTACTGCAATCCGGTCGGGAACAAGGCCCGAGGGTCACACAGACCGTATACGCCAGCGATACGGAAGAGGCGCAGGGCGTGGCCATGCGCATAGCCAAACTCGCCTCGCAGGGGGTATCTCCTTCCGACTGTGCGATTCTGACCCGCATCAACGCACAGCAACAGATCCTCTGCAAGGCATTGCAGGAACAGCATCTGCGCTATCGCATGCGTCGGGATAGCGGATGGCAGAACTCCGCGCTCGCCGATGACGCGCAGACGCGCCTGGCCATGTTGGAGGCGTTGGGTGTCGGCTCGGACATGAACGGTGTGACCATCTCCACCATCCATGCCTCCAAAGGCCTGGAATTCAAGCATGTGTTCCTGATCGGCTGTTCCGAAGGACTCCTGCCATACGGTTCGCCGCAGGACGGCGATCAGCTGGAGGAGGAACGACGTCTGCTGTACGTGGGCGTGACTCGCGCCGAAGACACCCTGCATCTGTCGTATGCACGCTCCAAAGACTGCCTCAACGATGGTCGAGGCCGTCGGGTCAGCCGGTTCCTGAGCTGACGTGTCCTGAATTGGCGGAAGGCCTTACTGCTGTTCTTCCCGCTCTCCGCCGTCGCCCTGCTCCTCGTCGAGAAGCTTGCTGAGTTCCGCATCCCAGTCGATGGTGCCGGACTCCGGGGCCGGAGCGTTGTTCTCCGCCTCGCTGTCTGCGGGCGGGTTGGCGGATTCAGCGGGATGGCCGACCTGCGATGCCGCGCCTGTCAACGCGTCGTTACCGGGCAACTGCGGCAGCAGATCCGGATGGGACCATTTCGCGTCGCGAGCCTCGGGGCCTTCCTGTGCTCCGATGCTCTCCCATAGTGCCGCCGCTTCGCGCATGCGCTTCGGTCGCAGCTGCATGCCCAGCAGATTTTCGAAGGTGCGTTCGGCCGGACCGCCGATGGCGCGTTCACGGCGAAGCATCTCGCGAAGCTGCTCGATATGCGGAATGTGGGCCATGCCGGCGCGCCAGACCACGGCGTCAACCCAACCTTCGACCAGGGCCAGCAGCGTCTCCAACGAAGCCATCGCCTGCCGTTGTTCCGGAGTGTCCGGAATGCCGACCTTGGTGAGATTGACTGCATCGGCCATCGATTCCGGATCCATGGTGCCCGCGTCTCGCAGTTGCTCCTCCATGGCATCGAGATCGATATCGATGCCGCGCGCATACTTGCCGATCAACGCTTCAAAACGCGGCATCAGCCACGGCACGGCGGCGAACAGGCGGGCATGGGCCAGCTCCTGCAATGCCAGGAACGCCATGACCTCGTTCACATCGATGTCGAGCGACTTCGCATATTCCACGACATTCTGCGCAATCAACGCGCCGGAAGGATTCTTCAGCAGTGCGATGCCTTGGTCGAAGCTACCGCGCACCTCATGGGACAGATCTCCGGCGGCGCGCCCGAGCTGCATGGCGAAGGACGTGTTGCCGAGCAGTTTCATCAGCTGCTCCGGATCCTTCATGCCTTCCGGAATCGGAATCGGCACCGGTCCGGCGAACATGCCGGCGATTTCACCTTGGACGGCGCCTCCCAGACGGTCGGCGATTACGGAGGCCAGGGCATCGTTCATGGACTGGGCCACGGGCGAGGCAAACTGCGCCCAAGCGTCAATGGTGCCTTCGACCCAGCCTGCACGGGTCAGTACCTGCGTTTCGCCGGGAGCCGGGTTGAATTCGCAGGCGGTGTCGAGCCACAGATTCGCCTCGCTGATCGCCTTGCGTGCGATTTCACCGTCGCCGGCACTGACGCTGCCTTCGGAACCGGAGTCGTTCGCCTGCTGCAAAGCCAGCGATTTCGCCAGCTTCACATTGATCGGGCCCTCCTCGACCGTGCGTTGCATGTCACCCATCGTATTGAGACCTCCGGCGGTGAAGGCCTGCATGAGGGACTGCACTTCGGCCGGATTCGGCAGTTTGCTGGGGTCCTGGCTGAGCAGCTGCTCGCGAATCTCATCGGGAAGGTTGGAAAGCTGATTCCAAGCCATTTCACCTTGAATCGGACCAAAGCACTCGATAAGCCACTGGCGGATCGCATTCTCGTCCATGCCGTTCCCTGCTTTCTGCATGTTTTTCTTAAGTTCAGATGCTTCCATACTATGGGAGGTATGCCCAATATGCATGTAACACGTCAACTTCACGCCAAAAGCACACTCAACCGCATCGGCAAGCGCGTGGATGGCTTCTTCGCGGCCCGTTCATGGCGCTATCTCACGGGAATGTTCACCGTGGTCCTGTGTGTGCTGGTGATGGTATTGCCCAGTGCCTATGTGGTCGAAACGCCCGGCCCTACGCAGAACGTGCTTGGCGAGTCCGGCGGCAAGCAGGTCATCGCCGTATCGGGGGTCAAGACCCATAAGGATTCCGGTCAGCTGTTGCTGGTGACCGTCAACGCCTCAGGCGTGCCGGGATATCCCGTCACCAATGCGCAGGCGCTGTGGGGCTGGGCCGATTCTCATACCACGGTGATGCCGCGCGAGGCCGTGGTTCCGGTCGGACAGACTACCGAGGAATACAAGAGCAGCAGCGAAAAGGAAATGACTTCTTCGCAGGATTCCGCCACCACCGCGGCCCTGAACTTCCTCAAAGACAAGGGCTATGACGTCTCACAGGCGAAGGTCACCATGCATGTCGATGATATCGGCGGGCCTTCCGCCGGCATGATGTATTCGTTGGGTCTGATTGACAAGATCTCCGGCGAACGGCTGTCTGGTGGCAATATCATCGCCGGAACGGGCACGATGGATGATCAGGGCAAGGTCGGTGCGATCGGTGGCATCCGCCTGAAGATGCTCGGAGCGAAACGTGACGGGGCCACCTGGTTCCTGGCGCCCGAATCCAATTGCGACGGTGTGGTAGGCCATATTCCCGACGGACTCAATGTGGTGAAGGTCTCGACCCTTGACGAGGCATATCAGGCGTTGATCGCCATCCGCGACGGGAAGGGCTCATCTCTTTCGGGGTGCAAGGCCGAGTAGCGAGTGATCGGATCGTAGAGGCGCAATCCGTGCGGATGCAATCTCGAACAGTGAGCAATTCCAGCGTTCGTAACGTATATGTTCGAGCTGTGTTGGTATATTGGCGAACGTGAACCAAACGGCATCTGATAACGCTGAAGAATTCGGTTTCCAAGCCGGCGACCTGGTACAGGAATGGCTGTGGGACGACGATGTGGACGACTCGATCCGCGCCAAGATCGAGGAACTGACCGGTGAGGAACTGGTCGACGAGGACTATGATTCCGCTGTCGATGGCGTAATCATCTGGTGGCGTGACGGCGACGACGAGGATGAGCTGTCCGATACCATCGTCGACGCGTATGCGGTTCTTGGCGATGATGGCCCGTTGTGGGTGTTGACCCCGAAACCGGGACGTCCGGGCGCCGCAAGCTCAAGCACGGTGCAGTCCGCGGCCAAGACCGCAGGCATGAATGCTGCGACGCCGCTGACCGTAAGCTCCGATTGGAACGGTATCCGGCTGCGCGCCTTCGGCAAAGGCAGATAAGACTTCCGCTCGATACGGGCGGTGTGCGTCAGACGAATGAGTGTCTGCCGCAAGTGCGGCATGCACCGTGAACACGATGCTCCATGGCTTGACTCCAATAGGATTCAAGCCATTTTTTCATTGATGGAACAGGTCGGCTTGTCCGTTACGGACGTTTTCTACAATGATTTTGGCCCCTGTAGAGTTCCGTTGCCGGTGACATAGGCAACGGAACTCTACAGGGGCCAAAAGGTATGGTTATGCAACTTCGTAGAAGCGCACATCAGGGTCAGCGGCCCAAGTCGGCTTGAGCCCGACGAAAACATCGTTCTTGAACAAATCGGTTTCGAGGTATGCCTTTGCATGCTCCATGCTGTCGAAACCGTGGATAACCTGAACGTCCTCGTCGCGAATAAGGAGCTCTTTTGTCAGGGCACCTTCGATGGTGTCAAGGAACGGCTGACGATAGTCAGTGTAGACCTTTGCCGCGGCCGGACGGTTTTCCGGATTGATGACCATGGTGATTTCAAGATAAGCTTGCACCTTCATTATGAATCCTTCCGATTATCAGCGTTTTTGCTTGCATTGCACCTTTCCGGATGCGATTCGAGCATATCGTGCTAACTCAGCGAATGGAAGATATAAAGAAGTTTATAAGTTACTTATAAATTTAATAGTAACTATATCCATCGAAGTAATCATGCTATGGTGAAGATGAAAAATCGGGAGGCGTTGAAATGTACCGGAAGAAGATGGAGGCGGACATTAGGTGCCCTTTGGAATATGGGCTTAAAGTGTTCGGCGGTAAATGGAAATCCCGTGTGATCTGTGTGCTGAATGAAAAGGGAGTTCTGAGATACAGCGCCATTCGCAAGGAAATGCTCAATGTTACCGATGCCGTGCTTTCCTCCACATTGAAGGAACTCATCAACGATGGTCTTGTTGCTCGCAAACAATACGATGAGATACCGCCGAGGGTGGAATATTCCTTAACGGACAGGGGAAAATCAGTGGTACCGATTCTTCAGAATATCTGCAAATGGGCTGGTATTTTTCAACGGGAAAGCAGCGACAATGTGATGGCGCAGTGCCAGAAATGCGATTACAACAGGCAATAGAACAATCTCTTGCCGTAAGGGAATACGTGCCTACGGGGGTAAAATAAAGAATGCTCATTCGCTGATGATTGCAGGAAACCGTGGGCGATGAGGGACTCGAACCCCCGACATCCACCGTGTAAAGGTGGCGCTCTAACCAACTGAGCTAATCGCCCGCAACGCTCTACTGTACCGTATGGTGCGTCGTGCATCGCGTGTCGGGCGAGTCGCGCGAGCCCCGCAGGTATGTTCCGACGTGTTTCGCGTGTTGTTTCCGCGACATTTTGCATGAAATCGCATGGGCGTCGAATCAATCACGTAAAGTAATGACGTTGAATACTGTCTGTAGGAGGTCGATAGCCAATGGCGCAGGAACCTGAAGCCGGTAGGAACGCATCTGGAGTCGCTCGCACCGGAAAGCGCAAGTGGGGGTATGACCCTGCGCAGGTGGACGCTTTTTTGGAGCGTGCGCACATGCTGTATGAGAGCGAAGGCGTTCAGCTGACCCAGCATGACATTCAGAATGTCTCGTTCGATCTGGTGAAGGGCGGCTATGTGATTGCCCAGGTCGACGCGGCTCTGGCCCGTCTGGAACGTGCCGTAGTCGACAAGCAGACCACGTGGGAGATCTCTCAGCATGGCCGGGTGGCCTGGAAGGCCCAGACCGAGGCGCTGTACCGTCAGCTCGACGAGCATGCCAAGCGTGCGGCCGGCGAACGTTTCAAGTCGGGGGAGCCGAAGGCGCCGTCCTACGACCGTAAGCAGGTCGACCGCATCATCGACCAGAGCATGGCGAAAGCCGCTTCCGAACTTGACATCGAAAAGATCTCCCGTGAGGATGCCAAGCATCTCGTCGATCTGAATTCGACATCCGTCGCCAACGTGATCTTCACGCAACGCAAGGGCAAGCGGGGTTATGACGAACGGCAGGTGGACTATTACCTGAGTTCATGCGTGCAGCTGCTGACCCGTCTGGAGTCATACGCCCGCGTGGCCGATTTCGTAGGCGAACCCACTGAAACCTCGCAGCAGACGTCGGCCTCCTCCGATGCCAAGGAGACCCAGTTGATCGCTCCGCTGTTCGCCAAGCCTGCGATGACGACGGAACATGACGACGAAACGGCTTCGAAGCCGGGCGAGTCGTTCGATGCGCTTAACAAGGCCGAACGTGAGATTTTCGCGGCCCCGGCCATCTCTCCCGTCAGCACGCCGGAGGCGGAGACATCGGCGACGCTCCCGCCATCCGTGCCTCCGGTATTCCAACCGTCCGTCACTCGCGCCTCCGTGGAAAACAAGGCCGAGGAAGACGCGAACGCTGAAGCTCCCGTTTCTGATATGCCGCCGAGCTTCGCTCCTGCGGCCCCGGCCTACAAACCGGCTGAGCCCGCTGCCGATTCCTCGCTGGCCGCTTTGGCCCATATGGCTGAATCGACCGACGAGCCGTCCCCGGTCGAAACCTCGTCTGCGCCGTATGTTCCGGATCTGTCCGTCCCAAGCGTGCCACAGGTCAACACCGACGCTCTCGACCTGAGCTCCATGACCTCGTTGTTGGCCGCCCAGCATACGCCGGTTCCTCCGTCCATTGACATTTCGAGCGCTTCCGCACCTTCGGCGGCACCGGCTGAACCCGCCGGAACCGCCACGAAGCCTGAGGCCCCTACTGTGGAGGATGCGGGCAAGACCGAGGAGAAGAAGGACGAATCGAAGGTTTCGCCGCTGTTCCCCGGTGATTCGCATGGCCTGAACGTCGACATTCCCGATCTGTCCTTCCCGACATTCGATGACTGATCGGCAACTGTCGTCGGTCAATCATCGGATTGTCGCATCTATCAACACTGGAGAAAACGCATAGCTTATGCAGACTTCAACAGTCGTAATTCTTGGATCCACCGGTTCCATCGGCACGCAGGGCCTCGACGTCATCTCACGCCATCCCGATCGCTTCGACGTGGTCGGTTTGGCGGCCGGCGGCGCGCATGTGGACCTGCTTGCCCGGCAGGCCGCGCGGTTTCACGTTTCAGGCGTGGCCGTGTTCGACGAGCATGCCGTGCAACCGTTGCGTGATGCTCTGGCACAGGCGGGAGCTACACATGTCGAAGTGACCGCCGGACCCGAAGCCGTGGTGAATATGGCCGGTTCCGGTGCCGATGTGGTACTCAACGGCATTACCGGTTCGATTGGTCTTGAGCCGTCCATTGCGGCGCTGCGGTCCGGCTCCCAGCTTGCATTGGCGAACAAGGAATCCGTGGTGGCCGGCGGTCACCTGCTGTTCGACGCGCAGGTTCGTGCGCAGCAGATCAACCCGGTCGATTCCGAACATTCCGCCATCTGGCAGTCGCTGCGTTCCGGCACGCATGGCGAGGTGTCCAAACTGGTCGTAACCGCATCCGGCGGTCCGTTCCGCGGTTGGACGCGCAATCAAATGATCGACATCACGCCCGAGCAGGCATTGAACCATCCGACTTGGCATATGGGGCCGGTCGTAACCATCAACTCGTCCACGTTGATGAACAAGGGCTTGGAAGTGATTGAGGCGAGCCGATTGTTCGACGTGCCGCCAAGCCGCATCGAGGTGACCGTGCACCCGCAGTCCATCGTGCATTCGATGGTCGAGTTCCGTGATGGCGCCACCATTGCGCAGGCTTCGCCACCAGACATGAGGCTGCCGATCGCGTTGGGACTCTCCGCTCCGGAACGACTTGGCGATGTCGCTGCGGCCTGTGATTGGACGAAGGCTGCCACATGGACCTTCGAACCGCTTGATGATGAGGCGTTCCCGGCCGTAAACCTTGCACGCCACTGCCTTGAGGCGTCCGAAAAGCATACCGCGGTACTGAACGCGGCCAACGAACAGGCTGTGCATGCCTTCCTGGAGCATCGTCTACCGTACCTTGGCATCGTCGATACCGTCAAAGAGGTGCTTGACGACATGGACTGTGAAATGCGAGGCAATCCGCTGTTCGCATCCGTGGAGGAAATGAGCCAACTCGAACATGAAGCTCGCCGTCGTGCCGACGAACTGATAAATAAGTAGTGGTTTGCTCAGTAGTGGTTTCGTTGGCTCCGCCGACGATGCTTTGACTTACAAGGATTATTGACGATGCCAGAAATCGAAAAGCCGTTCCGAAAGACCGGTGAAGCCGCCATCAGCGAAAGTCCGCTGCACCCGCGCCGCGAATCCCGCCGTATCATGGTGGGGCCGGTGCCTGTCGGCGGTGGAGCGCCGATCTCCGTGCAGTCCATGACCAATACGCTCACAGCCGATGTTCCCGCGACCCTGCAGCAGATCGCTGAACTGACCGCAGCCGGTTGCGACATCGTGCGTGTGGCCGTGCCCAGCCAGGATGATGCCGACGCTTTGCCGGAAATCGTAAGGAAATCGCCGATTCCGATCATCGCCGACATTCACTTTCAAAGCAAATACGTGTTTCAGGCCATCGATGCCGGCTGTGCCGCGGTACGTGTGAATCCGGGCAATATCCGCAAATTCGACGAAGTCGGTCCCTCCATCTGCAAGGCGGCCACCGATGCGGGCATCTCCCTGCGCATCGGCGTGAACGCAGGATCGCTAGACAAGGAACTGTACGCCAAATACGGCGGTCCGACCCCGGAAGCGCTCGTCGCCTCCGCCATGAAAGAAGCCCACATGTTCGAGGACGTCGGCTTCCATGACTTCAAGATCTCCGTAAAACACCATGATGTGATCACCATGGTCGAAACCTACCGTCTGCTTGCCTCCAAAGGCGACTGGCCGTTGCACCTCGGCGTCACCGAGGCAGGTCCGGCATGGCAGGGCACCATCAAGTCGTGTCTCGCGTTCGGCGCGTTGCTGGCGGAGGGTATCGGCGACACGATTCGTGTGTCATTGTCCGCTCCGCCGGTCGAGGAGGTGAAGGTCGGCTGCAAGCTGCTCGAATACATGGGACTGCGGCAACGCAAATTCGACATCATTTCCTGCCCGAGTTGCGGCCGTTCGCAGGTCGATGTGATACAGCTCGCCAATGCCGTGACCGAGGGGCTGAAGGATATCACCGCGCCGATTCGCGTGGCCGTAATGGGCTGCATCGTCAACGGCCCCGGCGAAGCTCGCGAAGCCGATCTGGGCGTGGCCTCAGGCAATGGCAAGGGGCAGATTTTCATCAAAGGCAAAGTCATCCAGACCGTGCCGGAAGACCAGATCGTCGAAACCCTGCTCACCAAGGCGCAGGATATCGCCGCACAGATGGAAAGCGACGGTCAGGTGCCGGTCAACGCCACTGGACCGGTGGTCGTACCCGTTACGCACTGAAGGTCATCTCAGCCGGAGTCGGTAGAATGAACGGCGTGTCACATCAGGAACGTCAGCTTCAAACCGCTCGCCCGGCGCGGGCATGGTCGCGCGGCAGACGGTTGATGGTAAGCCTGCCCATCTTCATTATTCTGCTGGGTGTTCTGGTTTCCATCTCGAATCTGACCGCGACCACGTGGAATTACGAACCGACCGGACAGACCATCGAAACACTGGCGTCCGATACTGCGATCACCTTCGACGACACGACCGGCAAGGCCGTCGCCCAACAGGGCGACTATGAGGTGAGTCAACGCTACATCACCATCGACGCGAAACAGCCATCCACTGGGGAAATCCAAAAAATCAAAGTGCTCATCCGTGAACCGAAAGGCGCCGGCGGCAATCGGCCCGGCGTAGTTTTCATGCACGGAGCCGGGTACGGAACCTGCGACAATTCCTTCGGCGACATCGCCTACGATCTGTCCTCCGCTGGCTTCGTCACAGCCGTGCTCGACAAGCCGGTGTGGTCCACCAATGATGCGACTCGTGATTATCCGGGATCGGCCGCCATCTACGATCAGGTCATCACATATCTGCGCTCCCTCGACAATGTCAGCGAGACGAAGGTCGGCATTTATGCGACTTCCGAAAGCACATGGATCTCCTCATATCTGCTGCAGCAGGATCATGATGTGGCGTTTCAGGTGCTCCTCAGCCCCATGGTCTACTCGCCACGACATTCGTTGGGATTTCTCGCAGCGCAGGATTTCGCGCTGGTTGGCGCGCATGACGGCTACCAGTCGATCGTGCGTCGCGTCTTCAACATCGATCCGGAACTGTTCGGACTGACCAATTTCGATATCGAGACGCTGGTGCCGCAGGCCTATTCGATACCGACGCTGGTGGCCTACGGTACCAAGGATGTGATGACCGCACAGGTCGAAGGCACCGAAAAAATCGTGGATATGGCGCACAAGGCTGGCAACTGGGACGTGACCGTACGCAGCTACCCGATCGCCAATCATGTGTTGCGCCTGGGGGACGAGGCGAACACCGGCACGCCGTTCGCCGACGACTATGTCAATGATGTGATCAGTTGGGCCGTCGGCACGACGGAAGGTCTGACACAGACCAGTGAACGCGTTGCCGGAGCCGAACTGTACCAGTCGATTGCGGTACCGCTCGAGTTGAAGGCGAATCGAGGCCTGACCATCTATCTGGTCGTATTGCATGTCAGCATGCTGTTGTTGCTGCTGGCGATTGCAGTGGTATGGCTGGCGGTGTTGATCCGTAAGATTTGGGCGCGCGCACATCGGCGTCGTTACCGCCTAGGGTTCGCTCATGGTTTCGGCAATGCGCTGGTCACGCTGACCATCGCCACCATGGCCACATTGGTATTGTTCTTCGCGGGCCTGGGCGAAGTGATCATGGGCGTGGTCAAATTGGCATGGGGCAGTGCGCCAGCTGAGGATCCGGGCATGATGTATTGGAGTTGGCCCGTCATCCAGATTGTCTGCGTGGCCGTGGTCTGGGCGTGGTCGCGTGTGTTCATGAGACTGATCGAAGTGGCGGGCAGTCGAGGTCTTGCACAATGGCCGCCACGTCAAGGCGCCATCAGGGAGATCGTCTCCGGCCGGCAGCCGGTGCTTGCCTCCACACGATTCGGTCGCATATTGTTCTGGCTGACGGCTATCGCCATGCTGGACGTGCTGCTGGTCTTCGCCTTTTGGGGACTGTTCATCTATTGAGGTATCCGCTGGGGCCGGGAGAGACAACGCAGGGCGATTATCCGGAAAGGAGGTGCACATCATGCCGTTGTATCAGGACGAAGGGGTCGTGCTGCGCACGGCAAAACTCGGTGAAGCCGATCGCATCATCACCTTGTTGACGCGCGACCACGGCAAGATCCGTGCCGTTGCCAAAGGTGTGCGCCGTACCAAATCACGGTTCGGCGGGCGTCTGGAACCGTTCATGCGTGTGGATGTGCTGGTAGCCGAAGGCCGCTCCCTTGATGTGATCTCACAGGCCGAATCAATTTCCGCCTATGCCGGACCGATCTGCGCCGACTATGGCGCCTATGCCGCAGCCAATGTGATCGCCGAAACTGCCGACAAACTCGTGGCCGGCGAACACGAGCGCATGACGATGCAGTACCGGCTGGTGTTGGGCGCGTTGAATGCGCTTGCCAAACATGCGCATGATTCGAATGCGATCGGAGACTCCTATGTGATGCGGGCATTGGCGCTTGCAGGATGGACTCCGCGCTTGCGTGCCTGCGTGGTCTGTGGAGATCCGATCGATGCCGGAAGGACCTGGTATTTTTCGATTCCAGCCGGTGGCGTGATGTGCTCCGCCGACCACACTCCGGAATCCACGCTGATTCCTTGGAACACACTCTGCCAGATGCAGGCGCTGGTCGACGGCGATTGGGGAGAGTTGGATACGGCACCACTGACCGCCGAAACCCGCCAATTGGTGGAAAAATGGGGCGAGTACTATCTGGAGCGGCCGATTCGTTCGCTGCGCTTGCTAGATTAGCGGGTATGGCTTTTGAGAACGTGGACTACAAGTCGCTTGACATTCCGGCGGCTCCTTTTTCCGATCCGTCGATTATTCCCGATTTCCCGAAGAACAAGGTACCGCGCCATGTGGGCGTAATCATGGACGGCAACGGTCGTTGGGCGCAGCAGCGCGGATTGATCCGCACCGACGGCCATCAGGCCGCCGAACCGGTGGTATTCGACACCATTGCCGGTGCCATCGAAGCGGGCGTACGCTACTTGTCGCTGTACACGTTCTCCACTGAGAACTGGAAGCGCTCGCCGCAGGAGGTGCGCTTCCTCATGGGCTTCTCGCGCGACATCATCCACCGTCGTGTGGCGCAGATGGACGAGTGGGGTGTACGCGTGCGCTGGTCCGGTCGCCGCCCGAAACTGTGGAAGTCCGTCATCGACGAACTTGAGGTGGCGCAGGAGCGCACCAAGAACAACAAGACCATCGATGTGGTGTTCTGCCTGAATTATGGAGGCCGTGCCGAAATCGCCGACGCCTGCGCAGCCATCGCGCGTGAGGTGCGTGACGGCAGGATTTCCGGCGACCGTGTGACCGAAAAGATGATTGCCGATCACCTGTACAATCCGGACATTCCGGATTGCGATCTGGTGATCCGTACTTCCGGCGAACAGCGCACCTCCAACTTCCTGCCGTGGGAGGCCGCCTACGCCGAACTCGACTTCGTGCCGGAGCTCTTCCCCGACTGCGGCCGTGAGGTGTTGTGGCGTTCCATCAGCCACTATGTTGACCGTGACCGCCGGTTCGGTGGGGTTAAGAAGTAGGATTTCACCAGGCGTTTTGGAATCTGCCGGGCATTCTTGGCGGTTCAATCGGACGTTTCCGTGAAATTGGTGGTTCGTTTGGACGAAATTAGGGCCGATTTCGTCCAAACGAACCACCAATTCCCTGATTTCGTCCGAATGAGCCGCACACGTAGCCGCACACGTGTGCCTTAGCCCGGCCCTTCCGACCGCACCGTCAACTTGTCTTGACATGGTCAGGTCGTTTAGACTGCGCAAATGGGTGAAAAAGAAGCGCACTGTTCTTTGAATCTCCTGATTGCGAAGGCGCAGCAGGAGCGACGTTGCATGCGTCCGTTCTGGGATACGGATGTCAAGGTGGTTTCGCGACGTGTCAAGCAAGGCAGTATTGTGCGGGTATATCGCGGTCTATATGCGGTCAAGGAGTATTGGGAGCGTCTTGATCAGCATGAACGGTTGCGACATGTCATCCGTTCGCTGGGGCAATGGCATGAACAATGGTTGTTCTGCGGGACAAGCGCGGCGGTCATGCACGGTTTGGAATGCTCATACCGGCAGCTGTATCCGATTCATGTCGCAGTGGATCGGTGTCGTCGTTCTAAAAGCCAGGCGAACGTGCGGTATCACGTTCTCAATGATCCCGATGCCGTAGTCATTGACGGCGTGCATGTGACGTCAATCCAGCGCACGCTTGTCGATTGCGCCGCGATGATGCCGTTTCGCTACGCGTTGGCACCGATTGATTCCGCGTTGCGTCAGGGAAGAATCACGATCGAGTCGTTGCTGGCGTATGCGGATGCTCTTCCGATGCTGCGCGGCAGGGAACGCATTCGCTCCGTAATCGCCAAGGGCAATGGTGGCAGCGAGAACGGCGGAGAATCGGAATGCCGTGCGGTATTGGATGAGTTGGGATTTCCTGTGCATTGGATTCAGGCTGAGTTTCCCTGCTCGAATCGTCACGGTCATATGCATAGGGTGGATTTCCTGTGGAAACGCGAGGATGGCACGCTGATCGCCGGGGAATTTGATGGAGTACGAAAATATGTGGATCCGTCGATGACCTCGGGACGCACGATTAGGCAGGTTGTCGATGAAGAGCGCGATCGGCAGCGGTGTTTGGGCAAGCAAGGCGTGGACATGATTCGTATGTATTACACGGATTTGGACGATGCTCGAACCCTGACGCGGCGATTGGAGAGTGCGCGTGTGCCAAGGCGGGAATCGTGCGGCTAATTATGGCTGATGGTGGTGTGTTCAGACGTTTCTACGGAATTGGTGGTTTGTTCGGACGAAATCCGGGCTGATTTCGTCCGAACAAACCACCATCTTCCAAATTTCGTCTGAACGAACCACCAAGTGCCGTGCCGGTACAGCCCGACTAACGCCGGATGCCGTCGATACGGTTCGCGAATTCACCTACGAAGCGTTCGGCATCGACATGCAATGCGACATGGATGCGGGGCGCCTGCGGATTGATCAGGCCCTCCGGATCGCCGACGGTACGGCCGCGCGTACCGTGGAAGTCACCCGTTTTCGTCTCGACCTTCATCGGCAGGTCAAGGCAGCGGACCAACGTCGAATCGACGGCGACGGCTACGGCGAGCGGATCATGCAGCGGCATGCCTGCGGAAAAGAGGCGTGCGTCGGCCCTGAGATTGGCGGCGATGGAAAAGTCAGCGATATCGGCAAGGAATCGCAGCGTGCCTGGGTCGAATAAACGATGTGAGCATGCAACGCCTTCCAAGGACGCCGATGGATCCAGCCTGGCATGCGCCCGCAGATCGGCAGTCTCCCTCCAACGTCGAGTGGCCATGCCGCCCAGCAGACACTGGTGCGTTACATCCAAACCGATCATGGTGATATCCGCGCCGGAATGGAACACACGGTCCGCTGCTTCGGGATCTTGGATGATGTTCGTTTCGGCGGTCAGATCCCAACAGTTGCCTTCCTGGGTGAGTGTGCCGCCCATCATCACCAGTCGCAGTCTGCCGGCGATGTCCGGTGCTGCGGTAAGAGCCATATCGACATCGGTTAGTGGGCCGGTGGCCACCACCGTGACGTTACGGCCATATCGGCGGACCGCGTCAATGATGAAACGCACGCCTTCCGACAGGACAGGGGAGCAAGGGACGTTTGCGGCACCAGGGGAGGAGAAGGTAAGTGAAAACGAGTCAGCGGCAGGATTCGCGTGCGGGTCATGCACGTCATAACCGCCGACGGAAATCAGCCTGCACATGTCCGATTCGGCCGAATCGGACACGCAAGTGGGTGCGGAAGCAGCCGGAATGTCCGTTTCGCCAGAATCGGACATTCCGGCAAGTGCGGAAGCGTCTGGCCCGAATCCTCCCAATCCGTCCGTGCCGTGGAACTGCGCACAGCCGGCGTCAGGAATGAATGATGCAGCCCAAGATGGATGCGACGATCCGCGCATCACTGGAACGTGCTGGAGCCCCAACCGCTCCAGCACATACTGCGTATTGCGAACGGCCTTTCCCATCGCGACATTGCCGTATGTACCGACCACGCCGAGCAGGTTGACATCATCGAAAGTCGCAAGATACGCCAAAGCCAAGGCATCGTCGATGCCGGTGTCCACGTCGAGAATCAGTTTGCGGTCGTTCATGGGTTCTTCAGACTGTATGGTCATGCATTCACTGTACCGAATCGATGCCGTAGAAGACGTGCCGAACATGCAGTGTTATCACGCGTGTTCCAAGCGTGTTCCGCATATTCGGCACGAAGGCGCATGTCGTTACCTACTTCAGGAATTCGTCGGTGGCGAGATCCTTGGCCTGTGGAGCCTCGTGAATCACCTTGTCGTGTGAATCGGTGTAGGCGTCCTCCTGCGCGAGGAAGTCGAAATACTCCTGCGCACCTTCGGTGTCGTTCGTGCCGAACACGAACGAACCGTCCTTGATTTTGGACGGATCTCCCCAATACTGGCCGTCCACGATCGTCTTCATGCTCTTCTTGACGAACGCGGGCTTGAGATTCGCATCAGGAGCCTCCTTCACAAGGATTTCCGCTGCATTGTCCGGATTGGGATACGCGTATTCGTAGCCCTTCTTGGTGGCCTCGACGAACTTCTTCACCAGATCGGGATTGGAGGATATGGTCTTGTCGCTGGTGATCACACCGATGGTGTCGGCATTGCCGGGCACGCCGTAATCGGGTTCGGTGAAGCAGTTGAGTTTCGGGCCGTACATGTCGGCCTGCACGCCCTCCCAAGTGGCGTAGAAGCCGCCGAAGTCCGCCTTCTTGCTGGACAGGGTCTGGAAGGTGGAGGTACCGACGGTTACCTTGTCGAAGGTGCCCTTGCCGCCGTCGGTCTGGATCATGCGGCGGATCACCGCGTCGGATTCGTTCGAGCCGAAGGTGGCGAAGGTCTTGCCGTCGAAGTCCTTCGGGGACGTGATCTCGGTGTTGGACGCCAGCGAGCACCAGATGGCGCTCGGCTTCTGCTGCACCTGCATGACCTGCTTGATCTTCGCGCCCTTGACGGCATACATGCTCACATTGGTGAGATTCGACAGCGCGAAGTCGGCCACGCCGTTGTTGACGGCCTGCTCGGCGCCGGCCTGCGCCACGGCCACGATATCCACGTCAAGGCCGACGCTTTTGAAATAGCCCTTGTTCTTAGCCACGTACACGCCGATATGGTTGGTATCCGGAGCCCAGGAAAGCATGAACGTCACCTTGGTCAGGCCATCCGAATCGGTTTGGGCGGAGGTGTCGTTGCTCTGGCCGCATGCGGAGACGCTGAAAACCATGGCCGCAGAGCCCAGTAGTGCGATTGCCTTGCTGGCGAATTTGCTGAAGATGCTGTTCTTCATACGATGTGATTTCCCTTGAATCTTGCTTCTCTACCGTTTTCTAGGGATGTGCTGCGGGCGGAGTTCGGGCAGAAAACGGTACGAAGGGCCCACGCCCTCCGCTCGTCCAATGCCCCCGACGACTCCTTATGTGCCCTATGGATGTACCCAGCGGGCGGTGGAATATGGCCGGTTTGCCACACATTGGCTTAACAGCGTCACCCATTATACGGGTTGGTGTGACGTGTGATGGAACTGAGGGTTTCACTGCTCCGCATCCGGATCCTCGTCGGCGTCGGCGGGGCCGAGGAGGATGCGTTCGCTCAGGTTCACCAGGCACATGAGCATGCCGGTGATTACGATGATGACCAGTGTGGCCGAGAAGATCAGCGGTGTGCGGAACGAGTTGTATGCCGCCTGCAGCCAGATGCCGAGGCCTTTGCGTGCGCCCAGATATTCCGCGGTCGCGGCGGTGGCGAAAATGTAGGCTGCGGAGACGCGGATGCCGCCATAGATCTGCCGTGCGGCGACGCGTAGCTTCACGTGCCACAGGGTCCACGTCTTCGTCGCACCGCAGGTTAACGCGACATCGGAATAAAATTGCGGCACTGCCTCGAGTCCGCGAATCGTCTGCACCGCGATCGGGAACAGGCCGAAAACCGTCACGATCACGATTTTGCCGGAAATCTCAAAACCGAACCAGATCAGAAACAACGGGGCGATCGAGATCAGCGGCATGGTCTGCGCGGCCGACAGCAGCGGAAACAATGCGGCGTTCGCCGTGCGCGAACAGTACAGGAGAATGCCAATCAGAATGCCGCATGCTACGGCGAACAAGAATCCGACGGTGCCTTCCAATAACGTGACCTGCGTTGCGGGCCAAAGCGTCGGCCAGGTTTCGACGGTGGCCTGTGCGATTTCGCTCGGAGCGGCGATCATCGTGCTCGGCACATGGCCGAGCCGTACCCAAGCCTCCCAGATCACCAGTAGCAACACGATTGCGGCAATCGTGGGAACACGTCTTGTGCAGATTGTCATGAAGCGATGCAGTGCCGTAATGATGACGGAATCCGAAGTCGCAGGCGCCGTCGCGGAGGCCTTGTTCCCAGCCGAAGGGATGTGTTGAACGCGCGTTTGAGCCATCGTTCACCTTGCTTTCTGCGCCAAAGTGGGCGCCCACGCGACCGGCGGAGGGAAATCAGTAAGGTGAGGAGCCTGCCCGCCCTCCGGTCAGAAAAGTTCATTACCGGCAGACCAGTATAGGCCATGGTGCGGAGTGCATTATCGTGTTTTTGGATGGATTGTGACTTATCTCCAACAGCAAATGGCGGATTTCCACGGAAAGCGGCTTATTCATGATACGTGGGCGTCATGAATAAGCCGCTTTCCGTGGAAATCAGACTGTTTTACAGTTCGGTCACGGCGCCGATGAACAACGGCAGACCGTCAGGGGAGTCGAATTCATAGAGGAATGGGCGGTCTACATTGAAATCGACGGTTTCGACGGGCATCATCGCCAATTCCATATCGATTTGCGTATAAGCCGCGGCCTTGGCCCCAGCCTCCGTCACTTCGATGCGCGTGCCCTGAACGATCGCTCCGATGAACATCTGCGCATCCGACATTCCAGAAAAATCAGCCTTATCCACGTTGAAGGCGTCGGTGACGCCCATCTCTTGCATCGCCTTGATCATTGAATCACTGTCGAACGTACTGTCGATGCTGAACCTCGGCAGGCTTACATTGACTTCGGTATCGCTCTGCGCATTCGATTTGGCGGAGAACGCCTTACGTAATGCGGCGGCGTCACCTCGCAACGCCTTGAACCGTGTGTTGTTGTCCGGTAGCAGAATTTTCATGCGTCCGCCATTGTCAAACGTAAGATCCACGCGTTGCCAGCCGTCGCCTTTCGTGTACGCGTCGACATCATCCGCATGCTGTTCGGTCTCGAAGGTCTTATGCATGAAATCAATGGTGCTCGTCGAACCCTGCAGCGTGTGGAAAGTGGACTTCTTGGTGGATGCCTTGTCGAACGGGTCGCTCCAACGGCCGTCGGCGTAGAGCGTATTGAGAATCGACATGCCGTTATTCTTGGGAGTGTCGATTTCGGGTTTCAACATGCCGCGAGTCTGGTCGCTGATCCATGTGCTCATCGCCTTGTTGGTGTCGTTGTCGAATGCCTTGACGCGCTTGACTTGCGTCCCGAAGATACGTCGTACGGCGTCGGTGTAGTCCTTGTTCAGCGTAAGATCGCGACGGGCCCATATCGAGTTCGCCGCATCCAAACGTGACTTGCCGCTGCGTTTGCCGATAATCGACCGGTAGATCGACGTAAGATCGTTGTCGCTCAGCTTCTCACTGGCCAGCGCCTGTTGCAGTTGCGACAGCGTATCGCCTTTCGCTCCCTGCGCGGCGACCAGCAATGCCATCTGCAACGAAGCGGGGGAGTAGTTGACGTTCTTCTGCTTGGCAAGGAACTTCACCGCGCTTTCGTAGGCGAACGACCGTGATGACTCCACCGCGGCATCGCTCGCCGCAACTGCCTTTGGCCTGAACAGGTCGGCCACCGTGTAACGTCCGCCCCAAGCGAAATACCAGAATCCCCCCGTCACTACGATTGCGATGGCAAGTACCGCCGCGATGATCGCGATGATGACACGTCTGCCGGCCTTGTTCCGTTGCGCCGACTTCGGTGTGACTATGGTCGTGCCCTTCAAATCGATGCGCTTCATGGCTTGTCCTTTCCTTTACAATATGCCGATATGTCTGGTGTTCGTACCTGGTATGAGACCCGCCTGTCATCTTCGAAATGGCGGATTGCCATCTGTTGGCTTTCAGCATATCGAACCGTGCGTGGAAGGTCATCTTTTGTCAGAGCCTCAATGACAACTTGCTCGGCATCGTGCATTTCGGATAATGATAGAAACGTAGGAAAGGGCCTGCCATGACCATTCGAATCGGAATCGTAGACAACGACCCATATGCGCTTACGGTAATGAAAACGTTGATAGAACGGCTTGATGCCGGCTTCGAAGTGATTTGGACCACCGACATAGGTGCGGTGGCGATCAGTCGTTGCGTCAGCACGGCCAAACGTCCGGATGTGCTCGTCACCGATATGGCCATGGCGGGTGCGGACGGTCCGGAAATCAGCCGCGCGATTCGGGCCCGCACCTCACAGGTCGGCATCGTGGGCGTCACCTCCTACACCGTATCGAGCTTCCGGGAGGCGGCGGTCTTCAGCGGCATGCAGGCGCTGGTCGCGAAAACGGATATAGCGAATCTCAGGAACGCCATTTGCGATGCGGCGCAAGGCAAGGCGTATCGAATGCCGATCAAAGCATGTGACGGAGTCGAAGGCGGGCGGACTTTCGAAGCGACGCAGGCGACCAATGGCGAAGCAGTACGGTTCATGGATTTGCAGGATGCCAGCAACTACATAGAAGATCAGCAGTATGCCAGGCAGGGCAAACTGTCGAACAAGGAACGCGAAACGCTTCGACTCTATGCGGATGGGCTGAATACCAAGGAAATCGCGGGGCGAATGGGTGTAAGTGTGGCGACGGTCGCCACCTTCGAACGACGGGCGACCATGAAACTGAACGCACGCTCGAGGGCGCATGCCATCGCGATCTGCATACGGAGGCATGAGTTCTGATGAAGTGGAGGACGGTCGCTCTGATATCACTTGGCGTGGGCTCGGCCGCGGAAGCCATCTGGCATATGCTGATCGGGGAGATCGGGATTCCGCTGGGCTGCTGTGTGCTTCTCGCCACATGCGTAGCGATGCTGATGCTTCGCTTTCCCCTAAGGGCCGCAATGGCGACCGTTGCGATGTGGATCGCCCTATGCTTGGTGGCTGGCGTGACGCCGGTCGGCCTGACTGCGTTGATGTTGGTCTCGTTGGCGGTGATGGCATTCCGGCGTGCGGTCGTCGCCGGCATGTGTGCGATGCTTGCGATGGTCGCCTGGCTGATGATGTGCGAAGGCATCGCGCCGCTGATACATGATGCGGACATGCCGTTCATGGCAACGTCTGCATCGTCGCAGGAACGGTCCGCCGTACAAGGGCCCGCTGAAACGGATGATGTCTATGGCGATTCCGGAAGCAGCGGTGATGCGAATGTCGAAATCGTAACGCCATCCGGTTTCCCATGGCAGGTGATGATTATGGTGTGCGTGCTGCCGATTGGATTCGTATTCGGCGGCTATTGCATGCGCCGACGATATGACGGGCAATTGGAACGGATGCGTGCGGAACAACGGCGGCGGCGTGCCCGTGCGGCGAGAAGCATCCACGATCATGTGTCCAATGATCTGGCCTATCTGGTGTTGCGCATCGACGGCGATATCGCCGAAGGGCATGTTCCCGATGATGCCGAGCTGCGTGAATTGCGATCCGTCGCGGCGAATGCGCTGACCCATACGCATCGGGTCATTGATCTGATCGAACGGGACGAGGACTCTCAAGATTCCGGCGATGCGCGGTCTCGCGGCTCGGCGCAGGCGCAACCGATGCGGAATGGAGTGACATTGCGGTCGAAACTGCAGGATATTTCCGAGCGCATGGAACGTAGGCTTACCAAACTGGGCTGTTCCGGAAGGACGATCGTCTCCGGCGAAGGCGAAGTCGCCTGCGATGATCTGATTGCCGGATTCGTGGAGGAGCTGTACGGCAACATCATCAAACATGCCGAACTTTCGGAAGGATATGTGCTGACTGTCGGCATCGAAGACGACGCCGTGCACATAGCGCTTATCGATACTCCTGCCAACCGTGATGCTGATTTGGTGCATGGCAGCGGCTTGGCGCGGTATGGGCGTCTGATCGAGGACCGCGGCGGACATATGGAGATTACGAAATCGCCGGAGGAGTGGGCGCTTTCCGCTACCATTCCTCCGGCGTAGGTTCTTCGCTGGACTATGATCCGTGTGGATCGGGATTTACTCCAGACCGATGGACTTCATGTGGTGAAGCTTAAGTGACTTGACTTCAAGTGTGCCGGATTCGGCGACAAGCTTGATGGCGCGCGGTCCTTCGGATGCGTAGCTGAAGGAGCTCATGGCCTGGCGTCCGTCATTCACGTACACTTCGACGCAGCCACGGTCCACATACACACGCAGCTTGAGCTCACCGGAGGCCAGCTCCTCATCGGAAAGCGGTGCGGCGCGGTAGCCGCGGTCGCCTTGTGCGGCGGCCTGACGGTCGATCACCACGCGTCCGATCTGAGCGTCGAATGCCACATACGTGTAGGCGCCGTCCTCGGTGGCATGAATCTTCAGTCCGGCACGTTCGGCGGTGGAGGCGTTGAGATCGATGGTCATTTCGATTTCGACGGCCTCGGCGTCATCGGAGATGGTCTTCTCGCCATTGACGCCCAGCGAGATCGCGCCATGGTCGAACGTGTCCTCGCGCAGACCCTCCATCTCGGCGACCGGAGCGGTGTGCAGATCGCCATCGGCACCCAGCGTGATCTCACGAGGCAGGGTCAGGTTGCCGCACCAGCCGTCGTCCTGCATCGGAATCGGTTCGACGAACGGGCTCATCCAGCCGTAGACGATCTGGCGCTTGCCGTCATTGAACGACTGCGGGGCATAGTAGTTGTGACCCCAGTCCCACAGACGGAACTCGGTTTCCGGCTGGAAAGCCTCACCCGGGGTCCACGTGCCGATCATGTATCCGGCATTGTTCACGTTCCGGTTCATGAAACCGCTCGGCTTCGCACCCATGGCGGAGAAGCCGATGACCCACTTCTCGTTGCCTTCCGCGTCTCGAATCGGGAAGAAGTCCGGGCATTCAAGCATGAACACGTTCGGATCCGGATGCTCGAACAGCACGCGCTCATAGGTCCAGCGCACCATGTCGTCGGAGGAGAACAGCCACATCTGGCCACGCTTCTCGGCGGAGGAGACGCCAAAGGTCATGTACCATTTGTCGCCGGTCTTCCACACCTTCGGATCGCGATAGTGGTGATCCACCTGATCGGTCGGGCAATCGATGATCATGCCGCGCTTGGTAGCGCTGGTCAGCTCGTCGTTATCCGGTTCGGCGAGCATCTGCACCTGCCAGTCGCCGCCGGTGTTGTCCACGCCGTTGGCCCAACGATGGCCGGTGTAGTAGAACTTGAGCTCGCCGTCGTCGCCGATCACCGCGGAACCGGAGAACACGCCGTTCTTCTCTTGCTCAAGAGACGGGGCGAACATGACCGGCTCGCGCTTCCAGTTGACCATGTCGGTGGAGGAGACGTGACCCCAGTGCATGGGGCCCCACTGGGTGCCATACGGGTGCAGCTGGTAGAACACGTGCCAGCGACCCTTGTAGTAGCACAGGCCGTTCGGATCGTTGATCCATCCGCCGTTGGAGGCGATGTGGAACTTCGGATACCAGCGGTTGTTGCGCTTGGCGAACATTGCGGCCACGCCCGCTTCGGCTTTGGCCAGCTCTTCGCCATGGTTCGTAAATTCGTTGAGCACCGGTGCGTCCGGGGTGAAGCCAGTCATCGTTGATTGCCTTTCATGAGGGAATGTGATTGATGTGTTTGGTTATGGTGATGATGCCCGAAGCGGCAAAAGGGGAAAACCGCTTCGAGCACCACATTTTCAGGTCGTTCTACGATTCGGGATTTGCGACTCAGGCGTTGGCCTTGGAGGCTTCCATTGCCTTGAGCTGCTTGTCGGTGTAGAACGGATCGCCGCCGACCTCCTGGTCGTCCTTCTTGATGACGAAGGTGCCGTAGACCAGTGCTGCGAGCACGATGGCGGAGATGGTGAAGAAGGTCGGACGGTCGCCCATGGCGTCATGCAGTGCGCCAAGCGGGGTGGAGAAGATCACCTGGCCGACCTGGGAGGCGATCTGGAAGCCCACCATGTACAGGGTCGCCGACAGCTTGGTGTCGAAGTGCAGGGTGAAGTAGCGGAACGCCGGCAGGCAGAACAGCGGGACCTCGATGGAGTGGAACAGCTTGACGATGGACACGGAAATCGGGTCGTGGAACACGCCGCACAGGCCGATGCGCAGGAACATCACGGTTGCGCCGAGCAGCAGGGAGTTGCGAACGCCGATCTTCTTCATGATGATCGGAACCACGCCCATCATGGCGGACTCGAGGAACACCTGGAAGGAGTTCAGGGTGCCGTAGGTGGCGTTGCCGATTTCAGTGGTGGAGAAGAGGGAGGCGTAGTAGTTCGGGAACATCTGTTGGTCGAACACGGTGTAGAAGGTGTTGGTCAGCAGCATGAAGACGATGAGCACCCACAGGGTCGGCATCTTCAGGACGGAGATCATCTCCTTGAAGGACGGGTTGGTCGGCGTGGCGTTCGGATCGGCTTCCTTCTTGAGCTCTACCTTCTGCTCGGACGGAACCCAGAAGGCGTAGACGCACAGCATGCCGAGGCCGCAGATGGAGCCGACCCAGAAGTTGAGCAGCGGGTTGATGTTGAACAGGAAGCCTGCGCACAGCGCCACGATTGCGTAGCCGAAGGAGCCCCAGGCGCGGGACTGGCCGTATTCAAAGCCGAACTTACGGGAATAGCGTTCGGTGACCGCCTCGAACAGGGAGCAACCGGCCATGAAGCCTGCGGACAGCACGATGGAGCCGATGAGCACGCCTGCGTAGCGGGTTGCGCCGCCGGCGGTGAGCATCGGGGCATATACGAACTGCACGAACGGGCCGACCAGTGCCGCTACGGCAGAGATGAAGATGACGAGCTTGCGCTTGATGCCAAGCTGGTCCTGAATGGCGCCGTATGCGAACATGATGACCAAAGTGGCCAGCGAGTTGATGGAGTAGATCTGGCCCTGCTCGGCGGAGGTCATGCCCAGGCCGTGGGTCGGGTCGGTAAGCCACCTGGAGAAGAAGGACCACCAGATGCCCCAGGAGCAGAAGAACATGAAGATGCCAAAGGAGCTCTGCAGATAGGAAGGATTCTTCCATGCAGATCGAGTTGAGCTTGCCATTGATTTCTCTTTTTCTCTTCTTGGTGCCGCTGCCGTGCGACACCGCTGTTATTTGCTGATGTTGTATTGTTTACCGTTCGTCTTCCCAGCTGCCATGTCGGGTGGCGAACTGACTCAAGTGTAACACGTCAATCGATTGACGTAAATCGATTGACGTCAATAATCGCAAAGGATATACACAATTGCCGGAATGAAGCCGAAAGTGGGGTATGCCAATACCACCCTTTCGGCGTGTCGTGAGTATGGTCGATGGCTTGCGTCGGGGTGGGGCGCCGGAGCGTCAGCGGGCCACGGAGCCCTTTTCGATCAGGGCGCAATGAATCTTCGCGGGAATCGGGGCGTCAAGCGGTGGCAGGGGAGATGTGGTTCGCGGCCATTTGGTGGTGTCGACCGGTTTGCCTTCGATCATGGAAATCAGCTTGCAGGCGGCCCAATATCCCATCTCGTAATGAGGCAGTTCCACGGTGGTCAGCTGTGGTTCCAAAGTCTCGGCGAACACACGGTGGTTATCCACGCCAACGACCGAGAGATCCTTGCCTACGGTCAGACCACGGCGGGCGGCGCACTCGTACACATACCAGGCGCGTGCATCGTTGAAACAGAAGAATCCATCGGGATTGCACGTATTGAACAATGCATCCACGGCACGCAAGGCCGGACCATTGTTCAATACGTTACATACCAACGATGCATCGAAACCGTGGTCGGTGCCTTCCAATGCGGCGCGGTAGCCGGCAAGACGGCCGTCCTGGGCGATCATGTTCTCGGAGCAGCCGACATAGGCGATACGTTCACAACCGGCTTCGATCAGACGACTGGTGGCATCGTAGGCGATTTGGAATTCGTCCGGTTCGACGCTGGGGAGTGTGTTGTTCGCGTCGGTGGCATCCACCAGCACGACCGGATAATCGGACAGACTTTTCGGCACGGTGGCGATGCGGTTCGACATCTTCGAATAGAAGAAGCCGTCCACGCCGTACCGCTTCAGTGCGGCGATCTCGCTTTCCTCGCTGGCCTGTCCGTCGGTGCTGACGGTGATCAGCATATAGCCGTAGGTGCTGGCCGCATCCTGAGCACCCAGAATGATGCCGCCTGCGTACGGAGTGGTCGCGACCTCTTCGCTGATGAATCCGAGGATGCGGGTCTTGCTGGTACGAAGGCTTCGCGCCAGAGGATTGGGCTTATACCCCAGATCGGTGGCGGTCTGACGAACGCGTTGCGCGATGTCGGGCTTGACACGCCCGACATCGCGTTTATTGAGCACCAGGGAAACGGTGGATACGGACACACCGGTCTTTTCGGCAATTTCCTTCATCGTCGTCATAAGGGCAACACTATACCTTCCCTTATTCCGGAGGATTGCATTTCTTGAGAAAACCGACGGTGTGTCAGTGCCGCATCATTGTTGGTCGCCGGAAAGAATCTCATCGACGAGTTCCTGCTTGGCGTGAATCTGGCCTTCGAATCCGGGACGGATGTCAAGCCTGATCACCACGTCGGTACGGTAGCCCTGTCCAGCGAGCTTCATGGTGGCATCGCGGATCACCTTGAGCACATCGTCGATGTCGCCTTCGATGTTGGTGAACATCGCATTGGTCTCGTTCGGCAGTCCGGATTGGCGAATCACGTCGACCGCCTGCGACACGTAGGTGGATTTTTCCGGACTTGCGCCGGCGGGGGAGATGGCGACGGCGGCCAAGGTGTTGATATACGGCTTGCCGGTTGCCGGGTCGACCGGCACCTCCTGCCGTTCGGCGTTGCGATCAAGGGACATGGTATTCCTTTCTTCGGCTCGTCTTTTCATTATGATTCAGCTTATGCGATGGTTCAGCCCGTACGGTCAGCGCCACCGCCACGCGTGGTCCATCGGGCCGGAGCCATGGCCGAGATCGAGCTGCGCCTCCAAGGCGCCCGTCAGATACAGCTTGGCATGGTCGACGGCGGTCGGCAGATCCTCGCCAAGCGCCAGATGCGATGCGATGGCGGACGACAGCGTGCATCCGGTGCCATGCGTATTCGGATTATCGACGCGATGACCCGTGAACCAGGTCACCCGACCGTTCGGCTCGACCAGCACGTCACTGGCATCCTGTGTGCCATGGCCGCCCTTGACGAGTACCGCACAGCCGAAATGATCCGCTAGCAGATGCCCTGCCACCGTCATATCGGCGGGTGTGGAGATGCTTTCGCCATTGTCATAGTTGATTGGCTGCGCGCCCTGCGTGACGGCCAGATCGCACAGCGCCTGCGTTTCCGGCATGTTCGGCGTGATCACCGTGGCCAGCGGGAACAGTTGGGAAGTCAGCGCCGCGATGGCGTCATCCTCGATGAGTTTGGCTCCGGAAGTGGCCACCATCACCGGGTCGAGTACGACGTTCGTGGCCTTGTGGAAGGTCAGTCGATCGGCGATCACGTCAATCAGCTCGACGCTGGAGACCATGCCGATTTTCACCGCCAGCGGTGGAATGTCCTCGAACACGGCGTCGATCTGTGCGGCGAGCATGTCTGGTGGGGTATTCGTGACCATGCGCACGCCGGTGGTGTTCTGCGCGGTCAGCGCCGCGATGGCGGTCATGCCGAATACGCCGTTGGCGAGCATGGTCTTCAGATCGGCCTGAATGCCCGCGCCGCCGGAGGAATCCGATCCTGCGATGCTCAATACCGGTGGCAATGTGCTGGTCATGAATGCTCCTTTGTTATCTTGTGATTCCCATGGATGAAGCTGCCGTGAAAGGGCCTGGGGATGGTCGGGGAGACCGTTTGCTCTGGCTCATTGCGCGTCGGCCACGAGCTTTTCCTGCGCCTCGGCATTGCCGAACTTCCTGCGGATGTTCTGCGAGATGGCCATCGAACAGAACTTCGGACCGCACATCGAGCAGAAGTGCGCCATCTTCGCCGGTTCGGCGGGCAGGGTGTCGTCATGGAAGGCGATGGCCGTGTCCGGATCGTAGCTCAGATTGAACTGGTCGAGCCAACGGAATTCGAAGCGCGCCTTGCTTATCGCGTTATCGCGGTCGATGGCATGCGGGTGGTGTTTGGCGATGTCGGCTGCATGGCAGGCGATCTTATAGGCGATCACGCCCTGTTTGACATCATCCTTGTTCGGCAGGCCGAGGTGCTCCTTCGGCGTCACATAGCACAGCATGGCGGTGCCGTAACGGGCGATCTCCACACCGCCGATTGCCGAGGTGATGTGGTCGTAGCCGGGGGCGGTGTCGGTCGTGAGCGGGCCCAACGTATAGAACGGGGCATCCTTGCAAATCGCCTTCTCCATTTCGATGTTCATGCGTACGGTGTCGAACGGAATGTGTCCCGGGCCTTCGATCATCACCTGCACGTCATGCTCCCATGCTCGCTGGGTGAGCTCGCCCAAGGTCATGAGCTCCGCGAACTGCGCCGCGTCGTTGGCATCCGCCAATGAGCCGGGCCGCAGGCCGTCGCCCAGAGAGAACGCCACGTCGTACTTGGCGAAGATCTCGCACAGCTCGTCGAAATGCGTATACAGGAAGCTTTCCTGATGATGTTGCAGACACCATTCGGCCATGATCGATCCGCCCCGCGAGACGATGCCCGTCATGCGGTTGGCGGTCAACGGCACGAACCGCAACAGCACGCCGGCGTGGATGGTCATGTAGTCCACGCCCTGCTCGCACTGTTCGATCACGGTGTCGCGGAACAGCTCCCAGCTGAGTTTGGAGGCGTCGTCCTCCACCTTTTCAAGCGCTTGGTACATCGGGACCGTGCCGATCGGCACGGGGGAGTTCCTGAGGATCCATTCGCGGGTGGTGTGGATGTCGTTGCCGGTGGAAAGATCCATCACAGTGTCGGCTCCCCACTTGGTGGCCCATGTGAGTTTCTCCACCTCCTCGTCGATGGAGGAGGTCACTGCGGAATTGCCCATGTTGGCGTTGAGCTTGGTAAGGAATCTCGAGCCGATGATCATCGGCTCGGCCTCGGGATGGTTGATATTGCACGGCATGACCGCGCGACCTGCGGCCAGTTCGGAACGTACCAGCTCCACGTCGCAGTGCTCGCGTTCGGCAACATAACGCATCTCCGGTGTGATGATGTCGTGACGCGCATACCACATCTGGGTAATCGGATGGTCCTTCGCCTTAAGCGGCTTATGCTGGCGGCCACGCCATTCCTTGGATGCCTTGCCGCGTTTGATGGCGCGTTTGCCGTCATCCTCGAGATTGCGCCGACGGCCCTCGTACTCCTCGACATCCCCGCGATCGCGGATCCAGTCGAGACGCAGCGGCGCCAGTCCTTCCTTCGGGTCGCACTTGGGACCTTCGGTGTTGTAATCCTTGAACGGCGCGTTCGGGCCTACGCCTGGAGTGTCGGACAACTTGATTTCGGTATATGGCACTTCAAGGTCGTAGGAGCCGAATCGGTTTTCGAAATGCACTGGCGTGGTTTTGCGGACATGCGCCTTGTCGCGCTGCTTGGAGCCGCGGGCGGCGATGTCTACGCGCTGCTGCTTGGCCAGTTTGGAAGAGGCCTTCGCTTCCTTGGCGTTCGTGAATTTCCCGTTGTTGCTCTCCGTCATCTGCGTATCGGTGGTCGTTGCCGTATCCGCCGACTGCACTCGCGGCGCGAAGCCATGCTTCGTTTCCCCGCGTACGGCCTTCCAACGGGTCACCATCTCACGGGTGGCCGCCTCCGGATCGTCCGCACCGGCGATCGCTGACACCACGAACCAGCCGGCCGCCTTCGAACGGGCCAGCATCTCCATGTCATCGGCCGTGACGCCGCCGCCGACCACGACCGGAAAATCGCTCGCCGTGCAGATGGTGTTGATCTGATCCTCGTCGAGCGTATTCCCGGAACCATCATTGCCGCCTACGGAAGCCTCCGGCTTGGTGGTGGAGACATGCAGCGGTCCGGCGCCGATATAGTCGATGCAGCCATTCGGCAGCTCGTTGATAAGCCTCACCAAGCTTTCGGTCTCGGCGGACAGGCCCACGATGGCTTCCTCACCAAGCAGCGCGCGGGCTTCACGCGGTTCCATGTCGGTCTGCCCGATATGCACGCCGTCGACCTTGATGCCCTTGTTACGGGCCTGCCAGACCACATCCACACGGTCGTCGATCACGAAGGCCACGGCATCGGACTTGTCGTTGTCTTCGATGATCTGCGCGATGTCCTGTGCCATGAGCGTCAGATCCTTGGCGTCCGTATTCTTGGCACGCAGCTGGATGAAGGTTGCGCCCCCACGCAACGCGTCATCGACCACGTCCGTGATGGGACGGCCCTTGCAGTCCTGCGGGCCGACCACGAAGTACGCGCTCATGTCGAAACAGTCGCGCATCGACGCGTATGGATAATCATTCATTGTTGGTTCCCCCTTGTTTGTGGTAAGTAATCCAGAAGTCTTGTGATGATGTGATGTCGGAACTACCGGTCTATGCCGCCGTACGTACACGATTTTGCTGTCATCGCACGTTGCCATGCATGATGGCCGGGCATCGAAGGAACGATGCATGCGTGACGTGCGGTGGAATCGTCAGTCCTCGATGATTTCGGAAGCGGCCACCTGCTCGGCGGTCACATTCCACAGGGCATCGAGCAGTGCGACCTGGAAGGATCCCGGTCCATTGGATTCCTGCTCGGCGATTTCGGATGCGCGATTGTAGAGCAACGATGCGGAAATGGCTGCGACCAGCGGTTCGGAGACCGCCAGATACGTTGCGGTCACGCCGCCCAACGAGCAGCCGGCGCCGGTGATCTTCGTCATCATCGCGCTGCCGCCGGGCAGTCGGAAGGTATGCTCGCCGTCGGTCACCAGATCGACGGCGCCGGATACGGCGACGGCACCCTTGCCTGAAGGCGAGTGCTTCGCCAGGTGACGCGCCATGCGCTGGGCGGCCTCGATCGCGGCGTCCACCTCGTCGACGGCCTCCACGCCTGCCGGACGGGTGCCGGAAGTAACGGAGTCGGACGTGGCGAGTCCCCACATCGCGTCGAGTGCGATGATTTCACTGGCGTTGCCGCGCACGATGGTCGGCGGATACATGCGGAAGGATTCGAGAATCGCGGTGCGCGTCTTGCCGATGCCGGCGGCAACCGGGTCAAGCACCCAAGTCTTGCCGTTCTTGTGCAGCTCGTAGGCGATCTGAGGCAGCGCTTCCTTGTAGAACGGCAGGAGCGTGCCCATATTGATGTAGTTCGATCCTGCGATTTCGGCGGTGTCGATGATGTCATCCGGCAGGAAGCTCATGGCCGCGGTGCCGCCCGCCGCAAGCTGGGCATTGGCTACGAGGTTGATGGTGACGAAATTGGTAAACGACTGCGCCAGCGGCGTTTGCTCACGCACATCGTTGACGGCCTGCGCGATCCGTTCGCGTAGTGCATCTCCTCGTAGTGCATCGATAGAGGTGCCATATGAGGTATCGATATATGAGTTGTCACTCATGACGCTGCTCCCTACGTTGGTCCTAACCAACAGGTTCAAAGGGTCAGGCTTGCCGCCTTTCTCAGCTTTCGACCATCCGCCGAAAAGCTCCCCTGCATGTACAAAGTGCTTTTAACCTATACGCGCCCCTTGACAGTGCCGTGTTTGAGACGTCACGTCTATGTTATTGGCGTGGGGCGCTGTCCGGCCTGCGTCTGAGTTCGGCAAGGATTCCGGGGGATGGGGTTTCTCCTGCAAGCAAGATGTCGTAGTACTGCTGCTTTTTGTCGATATAGTCGATGTCTCCTTGGATTTCGGTAAGTCGTTGTTCGAGGACGGCCCTCTTCTGCGCGAGTATTTCCTTGCGTTGCGCAATAGTGGAATCGCCTTCTTGGCAAAGTTTGGTGTAGTGTTGCATCTCCTTGATACTGAGGCCGCATCGTTTCAAACAGTTCAAACCGATGATCCATGCAATGGCTTGGTCGTCGAAGATGCGATGATTGCGTCCGTCTCGCCCAACCGCGGGAACGAGTTCGGAATTGCAGTAGAATTTCAGCGCTTCATAGTTCATGCCGGTGAGTTCGCATGCTTGCTTCATCGTGTACATGGTTTCCATTGTCGGTAGTTTCTGTCGGTAGTTTCTACCGGCGTGTTGCCGTTTGACCGGTAGTAACTACCGGATTCTAATGTGGAGCATCACCGACCGGCAAGCCGTCGGTTGCAAATAGTGATCTCATGGAAGGGAATCAAATGGAATATCTGAAACTTGCCAATGGCGTTGAGATTCCGAAGATTGGCTACGGCGTCTTCCAGGTCGGCAAAGAGGACGCTCCTCGCTGCGTGCGTGAAGCCATCGAAACCGGATATCGTCATATCGACACCGCACAGTCGTACTTCAACGAAGCGGAAGTCGGTCAAGGCATCAAAGATTCCGGTATCGACCGTAAGAATCTGTTCCTGACCACCAAGGTATGGATCAGCAATTACGGCTATGAGAATACCCTCGAATCCATTGACGTGTCGTTGAAGAAGCTCGGTACCGATTATCTTGATCTTGTGTTGCTGCACCAGCCGTTCTCCGACACCTACGGCGCATGGCGCGCGCTTGAAAAGCTCTACAAAGACGGTGTGATTCGTGCCATCGGCGTGAGCAACTTCTATCCGGATCGATTGGCCGATATGGTCGCCTTCAATGAAATCGCCCCGATGGTCAACCAGGTCGAGACCAACCCGCTTAACCAGCAGATCGAAGCCCATAAGAACATGCTTAAGCGTGGTGTGGCGCATGAGGCGTGGGCGCCGTTCGGAGAGGGCATGCAAAACATGTTCTCCAATCCGACCCTAGCCAAGATTGGCGAAGCGCACGGCAAATCCGTGGCGCAGGTGATCCTACGTTGGCTCATCCAGCGCGACATCATCGCCCTACCCAAGTCCACGCATAAGGAGCGTATGGAAGAGAATCTAAACATCTTCGATTTCTGTCTCACCGACGACGAAATGAAGACCATCGCGGGACTCGACACCAAGACCAGCCTGTTCTTCCATCACGACACCCCCGAGGCGGTCGACCGCTTCGTCGGCTACGTCAAAGCGCGTGCGGGCCGCGAGTGAATCGCGGTGAGCATGCTGCGAAAACAAGGCATTCGGGTCAACCGAAATCCTTGCCATTGACCATATGATTGAAGGCATCGCCAACACATGGTTTCATGCGTGTGACGTATGGTCGGGGGAGATCATTCTGCGGTACGGATTCCAGTTAGACAGCCCCGTCTGCTGTCAGTGCATGCCGGTAGGCTGTGCGCTTGTAAAAAGACCCCAAACCGTTCAAACCAGAAGGTGCATTGTGGCTGTATCCAAACTCGATGAAGTCGTATCCCTCGCGAAGCGTCGCGGCTTTGTGTTCCCCGCCGGTGAAATCTACGGCGGAACCCGTTCCGCATGGGATTACGGTCCGCTTGGCGTCGCGCTGAAGGACAATATCAAGCGCGAATGGTGGCGTTCCATGGTCGTCACCCGAGGTGACGTGGTGGGCGTCGACACGTCCATCATCCTCCCGCCGGCCGTGTGGGTGGCTTCCGGCCACGTGTCCGTGTTCAACGACCCGCTGATCGAATGCCTCAACTGCCACAAGCGCCATCGTGCCGACAAGCTTGAGGAGTCCTATGCCGAAAAGCATGGCGACAAGCTGCCGGAGAACGGCCTGAAGGACATCGTGTGCCCGGACTGCGGCACCCGCGGCAACTGGACCGAACCGCGTGACTTCAACATGATGCTGCGCACCCATCTCGGCCCGGTCGAGGACGAGAACTCGCTGCACTACCTGCGTCCGGAAACCGCGCAGGGCATCTTCGTGGACTTCAAGAACGTGATGACTTCCTCGCGTTCCAAGCCGCCGTTCGGCATCGCCAACATGGGCAAGTCCTTCCGTAACGAGATCACCCCGGGCAATTTCATCTTCCGCACCCGTGAGTTCGAGCAGATGGAAATGGAGTTCTTCGTGGCTCCGGGCACTGATGAGGAATGGCACCAGTACTGGATCGATGCCCGCACCCAGTGGTACATCGACCTTGGCGTCAAGCCGGAGAACCTGCGTCACTACGAACATCCGAAGGAGAAGCTGGCCCACTATTCGAAGCGCACCGTCGACATCGAATACAAGTTCGGCTTCCAAGGCTCCGATTGGGGCGAGCTCGAAGGCGTGGCCAACCGTACCGACTTCGATCTGTCCGCCCATGCCAAGCATTCCGGTGAGGATCTGAGCTACTTCAACCAGGCTACCGGTGAGAAGTATGTGCCGTACGTCATCGAGCCGGCCGCCGGCCTGACCCGTTCCCTCATGGCCTTCCTCGTGGACGCCTACGATGTCGACGAGGCGCCGAACACCAAGGGCGGCGTCGACAAGCGCACCGTGCTCCGTCTTGACCCGCGCCTGGCCCCGGTCAAGGCCGCCGTACTGCCGTTGAGCAAGAAGCCGGAATTGCAGTCCGTGGCCCAGAACCTGGCCGCTGACCTGCGTCAGCACGACTGGATGATCGACTACGACGAGGCCGGTGCCATCGGCCGTCGTTACCGCCGTGAGGACGAGATCGGCACCCCGCTATGCGTGACCGTCGACTTCGACACCCTCGACGATCAGGCCGTCACCATTCGTGAACGTGACACCATGCAGCAGGAGCGTGTGGCCCTCGACAAGGTGGCTGATTACGTGGCCGCCCGCATCGGCGAGAAGCACGTCCGTTACCCGCAGGTGCCGGTCGAGATGGGCGGCGAGGCATGGCCCGAGTCCGTCAAGATCGCCGAAGCCGGTGGTCTGTACTAAAGCATTCGTATGCCCGATAGCATTGTGACAGCCTACGAGGAATCCGACGTGCTCGATCCGCGTACCGACGCGGCACGGCCGTCGGTTCCTCCCGTTATCAGACCCGTCGATCTGGGGCCCGTGCATGTCGCCACTCCGGTCGTGCTTTCGCCGATGGCGGGAGTCACCAACTGGCCGTTCCGTGTGATTTGCGAAAGCTACGGTCCGGACGGTCTATATGTGGCCGAGATGATTACCGCGCGTGCATTGATGGCCCGTAATCCCAAGGCACTGCGGCTGTGCCGTTTCGCTCCCGGCGAGAAAATCCGTTCGCTGCAGCTCTACGGCGTGAATCCGGCGATCGTGGAACAGGCGGCGAAAATCGTTATCGACGAGAACATGGCCGATCATGTCGATCTCAATTTCGGTTGCCCCGTACCCAAGGTGACGCGGCGCGGCGGCGGATCGGCACTGCCTTGGAAGACGGATCTGTTCCGTGAGATCATCCAGCGCGTGGTCAAGGTCTGCGATGCGGCGAATGTGCCGGTGACGGCCAAGATCCGTGTCGGCATCGACCATGAGCACGAGACGTTCCTTGAGGCCGGTCATATCGCGCAGGAGGAAGGTTGCAAGGCCGTGACCCTGCATGCGCGCACCACCGCCGAATACTATGGCGGGCATTCCGATTGGAGCCGTATCGGCGAGTTGGTCGGGGCATTGGACATTCCGGTATTCGGCAACGGTGATGTCTGGGGCGCCAACGATGCATTGGCCATGGTATCCGAGACCGGTTGTGCGGGAGTTGCCATCGGCCGCGGCTGTCAGGGGCGTCCATGGCTGTTCGCGGATATCAAGAACGCATTCGCCGGCAGCGACGAACGCATCGACCCGACTTTGGGGGACGTCTGTACGGTGATCGAGCGTCACGCCCAGTTGCTGACGGAGTTCTATGATGGCGACGAGCGGATGGCCGCTCATGATCTGAGAAAACATGTCGCGTGGTATCTCAAGGGGTTCCCGGTGGGTGGTTCCACACGTCGTGCGTTCATGGAATGTGAAAACCTTGAGGATGTTCGCCGAGAGATTGGAAAACTTGATCCTGACATTCGGTTCCCCGAGCGGGTGGTAGACAAACCGAGGGGGCGCGTGCGCTTTGCCAAGAAGGTCCATCTGCCTTACGGATGGTTGGAATCCCGCGAAACAACGCATGCCGAGCGGCAGGCGCTGTTCGGGGACGATCCGATGGATGCGAGCTACTGAACGGCGGATTCCGTCCGGACCTTGGAACGAATGGGAAACGTCGGTGAGATAAAAAAGTCGGCGAAACGCCGGTACACGCCCGGAAAAGTGCGCGTAATATCAGTCCGTCTGCGATAGAGTTATGCGTAAACGTGAGTGACAGGAGACAATGGTGAGCGAGATTGCCCAGACTGACAATTTCAACGACAAGACCAACATCAAGGTCGTCGGTGTCGGTGGAGCCGGCGGTAATGCCGTCAATCGCATGATTGCCGAAGGTCTGCAGAGCGTTGAGTTCATCGCGATCAATACCGATGCAAAGGATCTGCTGCGTTCCGACGCGGACGTCAAGATCTCTTTGAACGATGCCTCGAGCCGTGGCCTCGGCGCAGGAGCCGACCCGGAGAAGGGCGCCAAGGCCGCCCAGGATCATCAGTCCGATATCGAGGAGTCGCTCAAGGGCGCCGACATGGTGTTCGTGACCTGCGGCGAAGGTGGCGGCACCGGTACCGGCGCCAGCCCGATTGTCGCACGCGCCGCGCACCAGCAGGGTGCCTTGACCATCGCCGTGGTGACTCGACCGTTCAGCTTCGAAGGACCTCAGCGTGCGGCTTCCGCCGCTCTCGGCATCGAGAATCTGCGTAAGGAGGTCGATGCGCTGATCGTGATTCCCAACGATCGACTGCTTGAGCTGTCCGACCGCACGATCGGCATCGTCGACGCCTTCAAGACCGCCGACACCGCACTCCTGGCAGGTGTGCAGGGCATCACCGACCTGATCACCGCCAACTCCTACATTCATGTCGACTTCAACGATGTCAACGCCATTCTGCGCGGTGCCGGCACGGCGCTGTTCGGCATCGGTTCCGCACGGGGCGAGGACCGCGCCACCCAGGCCGCCGAAATCGCCATCAGCTCGCCGTTGCTGGAAGAGAGCATCGAGGGTGCTCATGGCGCGCTCATCAACATCGCGGGCCCGACCGACATCAAACTGCAGGAAGCTGCGGCAGCCACCGAGTTGGTACGCAAAGCCATCCATCCGGAAGCCCAGATCATCTGGGGTCTGTCCCTGGACGACGCCTATGGCGACGAGGTGCGCATTACCGTTATCGCGGCGGGCTTCGACGCCAACTCCAAAAAGACCGAGCCGGCCGTCGCCGAGGACAAGCCGCAACCGCAGGCATCTGCCACGGTGCCGGTTTCCGCGTTGAGCGTAGGTACTCCCCAGCAGCAGCCGCAGGTGCAACCTCAGCCGGTGCAAACTCCGGCGGCACCGCAGGTGCAGCCGCTATCGAGCTATATTCCATCCACCCCGGAACCGGGTGCCCCTCAGTCGTTCGACCAGACCACCGAACATGAAGTGGTCTCCCCGAACGATCCGGGTGATCTCGATATTCCGGATTTCCTGCGCTAGACTTGACGCGTACAGGCGAAAGGAACATTCATGGCAGGATTCATGAAGAGTGCGATGTCCTATCTGGGCATGTCCGACGTGGCTGAGGATGACGATGACTTCACCGACGAAGCCGACGGCACCGAAACCTCATTCGACTCCGACCACTCGGTGACACCCCTGGCTTCGACACCCACCACGTCTTCTGCCTCCGCAGCTTCGTCTCGTGAGCAAAGCAATCCGTTTCAGGGGGGTCGTGTGAGCCGTATTACGACGATTCATCCGAAGTCCTATGAAGACGCTCAGCTGGTTGGCCGTGCCATCCGTGACGGCATTCCGGTGGTGCTGAACCTGACCGGTGTGGCCGAGTCCGTGGCCTACCGCATCGTGGACTTTTCGGCAGGTGTGGTGTTCGGGGTGCGCGGTTCCATCGAACGTGTCACTCCGCGTGTGTTCCTGCTGAGCCCGGCCCAGGTGAACATCAAGGTGGAGGAGCCGCAGGCTCCGAGCGCCGCCCACGATCTTTTCGCCGACTGACATCCTTCATTCACCTCTCGCCGTCCGTAGGCCTTGTGGCGGCGAGAGGCGGTCGGAATGCATGCAACGCATTCATGCAGCCTATTCTCATGTGATGTTGCTAGGGTGGGTCGCATGATATTGTCTTTGATCGGTCAGATTGTCCATCTGCTTGTTAACGCGTATATTTTCGTATTGTTTGTGCGCATGATTCTTGACTGGGTGTCGGTACTGTCACCGACTTGGCGCCCCAGCGGCATCATCTCCTCACTGATCGGCGCCGTCTATCAGTTGACGGAGCCGCCGCTGCGTTGGTTGCGGCAATATATTCGGCCCATTCCGATGGGTCCCATCTACTTCGATGTGGCGTTTATCGTACTGTATTTCATTCTCATCGTGATTGATTTCCTCATTTAATATCAGGTGAAACGCCCTTTTTCCGCATGAATCCGCAGGTTCCGTGATAGCATCGGAAGTTGATACAACACAGCGAGGCATCAAGCCCAAAGCGAGGTGTAAGATTTATGGCTCTGTTGACGCCGAAAGATATTAGGGAGCATACCTTCCAAACCGTGCGTTTCAAGGAAGGTTATGACGTTGATGAAGTCGACGATTTCCTCGATCAGGTAACTGAGACCGTTGAGGCCTTGGGCAAGCAGGCGGTCGCCGTCGGTCAGGCCACGCAGTCTCTTGGTCCGGATGTCGCGGGGCTCAACTCCAAGATTTCCGAGCTTAATGCCCAGGTGCAGTCCCTGCAGCAGGAGAATGCGACGCTGAAGTCCGCCTCCGAGCAGGCCGCCGGTGCCGGAGATCAGGCCGCACAGGCCGCACAGGTCGCTGCCGCCAAGCTCACGGAGGCTGAGGAAAGCAACCGTGCGTTGTCCGCTCAGAACGAACAGCTTAAGGATCAGGTGGATCGTCTGGCCGCTCAGGTGGATCAGCTCACCGCTCAGGCTGCGGAAGCCGCAGGCCAGGCCGATCTTGGCGAGCAGCTCAACGCCGTGCAGCATGAGCGTGATGAGTTCCGCGCCCGTACCGAAGACCTGTCCCGCCAGCTGGCTTCCGCTCAGCAGCAGGTCGTCGTGGCCCAGCAGCAGGCCGAGCAGATCAAGAACCTGTCCCAGCAGCTTGAGGAATCCAAGCAGCGTGAGGCTCAGTTGCGCGACCAGGTCTCCAAGGTCGAGCCGAGCACCGAGACCGGCAGCCTGCAGAAGATCGCCGGCGCCGCGGCCGCAGCCTCCACCGAGCCGGAGCGTGCCACCGCCATGCTGACCTTGGCCATGCAGCTGCACGACCAGTATGTCGACAAGGGCAAGGCCAAGGCCAAGGAGATTACCGAGCTGAGCCAGCGCAAGTACGATGAGCTCATCGGCAAGGCCAACGATTACTCCAACCGTACCCGCTCCGAAGCCGACGAGTACAACAAGAACACGCATGCCAATGCGGACTCCTATTCCGAAGACACCCGTTCCGATGCCGACGCCTACGCAGCCAAGACCCGTCAGGATGCCGACACCTACATGCAGGATCGTCACAACGAGGCCGACCAGTATATGGCCGAGAAGACCGAAGAGGGCAATGCGTACCTGAATCGGAAGAAGAACGAAGGCGACGCCTACGTTGCCCAGAAGACCCAGGAAGGCGATCAGTATCTGTCCGACAGGCAGAACGAGGGCAACTCCTACGTTGCGCAGAAGACCAATGAGGCCGACCAGTACTTCTCCACGAAGCACTCCGAGGCCGACACCTATGAGTCCGAAGTGCAGCGTCGCGCCGCCGACTATGACGCCAAGACCCGTTCCGCCGCCGACGATTACGCACAGCAGGTGCGTGACAACCTTGAATCCCAGTCCAAGGTCATCGAAGGCAATATTCAGGGCCTTAAGCAGTTCGAAACCGAATACCGCGCGCGTCTTACCGAGTTCCTCGGTCAGCTCGTGTCCCAGGTGTCCGATACGAACAACTACAGCCAGGTCGATCAGAACAACTGAGATTAGGCTGTGTCTGACATTATGACGAATGAACAAGGACGGCTGCGCACCCGCGTGGCCGTCTTTGCGTGTGTTGCCGTTATCGCGCTGGCGCTCGATCAGATCACCAAGGCATGGGCCCAACATGCCTTGGCCGATGGGCGGACCATGCGCGTGATTCCCGGGATTCTCTCATTCACGCTGGTGCATAATCCGGGTGCCTCGCTCGGTATGGGTTCCCACATGACATGGTTGATCTCCCTGTTGGCCATCGTGGCCTGCGCGGTGCTGATCGTATTGACCTTGCGTACCATCTCCATGAAATGGACCGTGATATTCGCCTTGGCGTTCGCTGGGGCGTTGGGCAATCTCATCGATCGCGTCGTCTATGCCGAAGGCTTCCTTAACGGCAAGGTGGTCGACTTTCTGAATTACGGATGGTCCGTCGGCAATGTCGCCGACATCTTTCTGATGATTGCCGGAATCGCCGCTGTGCTGCTGCTTCTGCTCGGCGAGCCGTTCAGTCAGAAGGAGCTTGACGAGCAGAACGCCGAGGCGAATGCCGCATGAGCCGGTTGGTTCCAGCGCCCGACGCGCTCGTCGGAAAGCGTTTTGACGTGGCCGTGGCCAAGATGCTCGGCATCTCACGAGCCAAAGCCGCGGACCTGATCGAGACCGGCCAGGCTCGTGTACTCGGCCGTGACATCGCCAAATCGTCGAGCCTGCAGGCGGGGGAGACCGTTGAATTCGACATCGTCGAGGAACGTTCCGAGCCGGAACCGATCGCTCATGACATGGCCGTGGTCTACGAAGACGATGACGTGGTCGTGGTCGACAAGCCGGTAGGCGTGGCCGCGCATGCTTCCGTCGGCTGGACCGGACCGACCGTACTCGGCAGTCTGCTTGACCGTGGCGTACGCATCACGTCGTACGGCGCGGCAGGCCGTCAAGGCATCGTCTCCCGGCTTGACGTCGGCACCTCCGGGCTCATGCTGGTATGCAAATCCGAACTTGCCTATGTGGAAATGCGTCGACAGTTCGCCGAACATGAAGTCGTCAAAACCTATCATGCGCTGGTGCAGGGCAACCTCAAGGAAGACAAGGCCACCATCGAGGCGCCGATCGGCCGCGCGAAGGTCTCCGATTTTCGATTCTGCGTAACGCCAGCCGGCAAGGAGGCCATCACCCATTGGGACGTGATGGAACGCTTCGGCGAAGCGACGCTCGTCTCCGTGAATCTGGAAACCGGACGTACGCACCAGATCCGCGTGCATTTCTCATCCATCGGACATCCGTTGGTGGGGGATCCCATGTACGGCGCCAATCCGCAGCTGAGCGAGGCACTCGGATTGGAACGGCAGTGGCTGCACGCCATGCAGCTCGAATTCCGTCATCCGCGTACTCATGTGTGGACCACCGTCCGGTCGCATTATCCCGTCGACCTGCAGCATGCGCTTGATGTGATGCGCAATCGTCATCGTGACGCGAATCCGACGAGGAACTGAATCACGAACAATACGATTGCGGCCAGCAGACAGATCGGACAGGTCGCGACCATCATGCATACCGCAATCAGGACCAACGAGTCCAACGGATCATAGCTGCCTCGCTGCAGATACAGCATTCCCGCAACGATCGCCACGGCCAACAGCATGGCCACGATCAGACAGATCAGGGAAACGAAACGCAATGTACGGCGGGTTTTCGCGGTCATGGCACTCCTTTGTTCGCAAGATGCGGATACCGGTTGGTTGCGACGCTAACGGGTGGAAAGGCGTATGTCCAGCGCAACCAGGGGTTGTGGACGCACCAAACGGGTTATCCACAGGCTCCGGGCGTGTCGCAAGCGACGGGCCGCGTGCGGCGACCACGGTGACGAGGTACGCGTGTCGGTTGTTTCGATGCGGTGAATTGCGGCTCTCGGCGTAGTCGGCCGTCAGGAATCATAGGTAGATTGGAGAGCATGGCTACTTCCGGAAACTTCGTGCAACTGCATAACCATACGCACTATTCGCTGCTCGACGGCGCTTCGAAGATACCGGATCTGGTCAAACGCGCCAAGGAACTGAACATGCCGGCCGTCGGCATCACGGATCATGGCAACATGCATGGCGCCTATGAGATGTGGAGCACCGCAGTCAATGCGGGCATCAAGCCAATCATCGGCATCGAAGCCTATGTCACGCCGGAAACCGCACGCCAGGACCCGACCCGAGTGAGCTGGGACACCAACTGGAACCCGGATCTTGACCCGAACCATCGCAAACGCAACCCCAACGACGTGTCCGGCGGCGGCCTAATCACGCATCTGACCATGTGGGCGGAGACCGACGAAGGCCTCGTGAACCTCATGAAAGCCTCGACCGACGCGAACCTGGAAGGGCGTGTCATGCGTTACCCGCGCATGGACAAGGAGATCCTATCCAAGTATTCCAAGGGGATCATAGCCTCATCCGGTTGCCCTTCGGGCATCATCCAAACCCGATTGCTGCTCGGTCAATTCGATGAGGCACTACGTGCGGCGGGGGAGCTGCAGGACATCTTCGGCCGAGACAACTTCTACATCGAATTCATGGACCACGGGCTGAATATCGAAAGACAGGTGACCGACGGGCTGCTTGACATCGCCAAAAAGCTCAATGCGCCGTTGCTGGCGACCAACGATTCCCATTACGTGCGTGCGGAGGATGCCGGCGCGCAGGACGCCATGCTGTGCATCAACTCCGGCTCCACCCTCGACGAGCCGGGACGATTCAAGTTCGACGGTACCGGCTACTACCTGAAATCCGCCGAAGAGATGCGTGAACTGTTCAAGGACCTTCCCGAGGCATGCGACAATACGCTGGAGATCGCCGAACGCTGCAACGTGATGTTCGACGATCATGAGGATGGCGCCTTCATGCCTCAGTTCGACTGCCCTGAAGGATGGGACGAGACCTCGCTGTTCCTGAAGAAGGTCGAAGAGGGCCTGGAAAAGCGATATGACGGCAATCCGCCGATCGAGGTGCTCAAGCAGGCCGACTACGAATGCGGCGTAATATGCCAGATGCAGTTCTGCGGTTACTTCCTTGTCGTGGCCGACTACATCAACTGGGCCAAGACGCACGGTGTGATGGTGGGGCCCGGCCGTGGTTCCGCTGCAGGCGCCATGGTGGCATACGCCATGGGCATCACCGAACTCGACCCGATTCAGCACGGTCTGATTTTCGAACGCTTCCTCAATCCGGAGCGAGTCTCCCTGCCTGATATCGACGTGGATTTCGATCCGGACGGCCGCGGCCGCGTACTCGACTATGTCGGCGAGAAATACGGTCGTGACAAGGTGGCGCAATGCGTGATCTACGGCACCATCAAAACCAAGCAGGCCTTGAAGGATTCCGCACGCATCATGGGTTTCGACTTTTCCATGGGCGAGCGCGTGACCAAGGCGTTGCCACCGGCGCAGACGGGCGGCAAGGACATCCCGTTGCATGATATCTTCGATCCGGCCTCGAAACGCTATGCCGAAGCGCGTGAGTTCCGGGAGCTGTACGATTCCGATCCGGATGCCAAGCGTGTGACCGATGAGGCGATGGGCATCGAGGGTCTGATTCGTCAGACCGGCGTGCATGCCTGCGCCACCATCATGGGTAGTGAGCCGATTACCAACACCTCGCCGCTATTGGAACGTACCGACGGTACCGTCACCACTACGCTCGAATATCACACGTGCGAAACGCTGGGTCTGGTCAAGATGGACTTCCTCGGGCTCTCCAACTTGACGGTGATTCGTGACACTCTGAACAACATCGAGGCGAACGGCAAGGACCGCATCGACCATACCAGGATTCCTTTGGATGACAAGGCCACGTACGAGTTGCTGTCGCGAGGTGACACCCTTGGCGTGTTCCAGCTCGATTCCGACGGCATGCGCTCGCTGCTGAAAACGTTGAAGCCCAGCAACTTCAACGATATCTCCGCGTTGATCGCCTTGTACCGGCCGGGCCCTATGGATATGGATTCGCATACCAACTATGCGAAGCGTAAGAACGGCTTGCAGAAGATCACGCCGATTCATCCCGAAGTGGCCGAACCGCTCAAGGAGGTGCTTGACGAGACCTATGGTCTGATCGTGTACCAGGAGCAGGTGCAGTCGGCCGCGCGGATTCTGGCGGGTTACTCTTTGGGTAAGGCAGATGTGTTGCGCCGAGCCATGGGCAAGAAGAAGCCGGAAGTGTTGGCCAAGGAGAAAATCCCGTTCTTTGCGGGCATGAAGGAGCATGGCTACTCGCAGGAGGCGGCCCAGGCCGTGTGGGACATTCTGGTGCCGTTCTCGGGGTATGCGTTCAACAAGGCGCATTCCGCCGCATACGGTTTGATCTCCTATTGGACCGCGTATCTGAAGACGCACTATCCGGTGGAATTCATGGCCGCCCTATTGCAGGGCGCCAGCACCAATAAGGACAAGACCGCACTGTATCTCGGCGAGGCGCGGCGCATGGGCATTCAGGTGCTGTCTCCGGACGTGAATGAGTCGGTATTCGAATATTCGGCGGTCGGCGATGTCGTGCGATTCGGTCTCGGTGCCATCCGCAATGTCGGCAGGAACGCCGTCGATGACATCATCAAGGAGCGCGAGAGCGGTCATGGCAAGTATGTGAACTTCCCGGATTTCGTGCGTCGCGTGCCGTTGAGTGCCTTGAACCGTCGTCTGGTGGAATCGTTGATCAAGGCCGGAGCCTTCGATTCGGTCGATCCGAACCGTCGTGCGCTGTTCACCATTCATGAGGCTGCCATCAATTCGGTGGTGGGCATCAAGCGCAAGCAGGCGGAAGGCCAGTTCGATCTGTTCTCCGATCTGGATGATTCGGCCGAACAAGACGGCATGGGAGACGCCATGGTGAGCGTGCCGGATGTGGAGGAATGGGATAAGAAGACCAAGCTCAACTTCGAGCGTGAGATGCTGGGACTGTATGTGTCCGACCATCCGTTGAGCGGCATGCAGTCGGTGTTGTCGAGTCTGCGTGAGATGTCGATCGCGCATCTGATCGATCGCGCCGGAACCATGCCTGACGGGCAGCAGGTCACGGTAGCCGGGCTGATTACGAATGTGGACCGTCGCGTATCGAAGAAGGGCAATCCTTGGGCGATCGTCACCATCGAGGATTTGGAAAGCTCCATCCAGTGCATGTTCTTCGGCAAGGTATATGAAGCGGCCGCGCCGGAACTGGCGGTCGACACCGTAGTGCAGATTCGGGGCCAAGTCGAGCGGCGCGACGAAACCGTGAGTCTGCGTGCCACGGAATTCCAGGTACCGACCTTGGAGGCGGAGGACGAGAGGCCGCTCGTGATCACGCTGCCGCAGGTTGCACTGAACCGTGATCATGTGATGCGGCTCGGGCGGATTCTGAACGATCATCCCGGCTATTGCGAGGTGAGACTTGCCATCATGGACGATCAGGGCAACGCCAAGGTGCTGACCTTCGGAGATCGCTTCCGCGTGAAGCGGGACACCTCCCTGTTCGCCGAGATCAAGATTCTTTTCGGTCCCAGCTCCCTGCCCATGGCCTGAATGAGGTCAGCGGGCCTCTTCGATGATGTTGCCTTCGGCGTCGATGTGCGGTGCGCCGTTGGCGATGCACTTGGCGACCACGCCCTTGGCCATACCGGCCGAAGCGATCAGCGTCACACCCATGAATACCGAGCAGACGATGCCGATGACCCATGCCGGTGTGAACGAGAGCGCCGCATCGAAGGCGATACCGGAGACGATCGCGCCGACGATGCCGCCAAGTGCGGTGGCGGAAATCGCAATGCCGGTCAGCTTGCCGACATCACGGCGGCCGTATTCGTGTGCAATCATGATGGATGGACCGATCGTGGCGGTGCAGGTGCCGATGCCGTAGAAGACCGCGGCGAGAATCGGCCCCCAATTCGTGGACGGGAAGCACAGGAACAGGCAGGCGAGCAGGCAGGAGACGGAGCCGACAAGCACGCCGCCCACCATGCCGAAACGGTCGAAAATCCAACCCAGTGCGACCTTGGCGACCAACACCACACCCATGTACAGCGACATGATGTAGCCGGCCCACACCACGCTATGGCCACCGGTGACCACTTCGGTGCCGTTGTTGTTCACGGACGTCATGTTGGAGACCATGTTCACGGAAACCGCGCCATTGATGATGCCGACGAACAGGAAGCCGAGTACCAGCAACCAGAATCCGGCATGCTTGCGAAGCACCTTCCAGCCCACGGCCACGTTCACTTCGGACAGTGAGTGCCCGCTCCTGCGTTCGGCCTCTTTGATCTCCTCGTCACTCAGTTCGGCGCCAAGCGGCAGCAGACCCTTCTCGCTCGGCTTGGTACGGAAGAAGATGACCGGAATCGGCAGTGCCGCGACCAAGCAGATCATGCCGAGTACGACATAGGCGGTACGCCATCCGTAATTGGCGATGACGGTGCTGGCGATCGGGGAAAGGATCATGCCACCGAAGCCGGAGCCGCACAGGGCCGCGGATACGGCCAGACCACGCTTGAGGTTGAACCAGTTGGTCACCACGACGGAGATGAACAGACGTACGCCGGAAGTGATCAGCGTGCCGGAGATCGCCGCAAGCGCGTAGATCTGCCATGCGGAGGTGACGGCGGAATATCCGAACAGCAGCAACGCGGAGAGGATCACTAGGAAGGAGGCGATCTGGCGTGCGCCGAGCTTATCGATGAGCGCACCCATGAATAGCGTCGCCACGATGGAGATCAGTGATGCAAGCGACGTGCCGGTGTTGTACTGGCCGATGGTCATGTGCAGATCGGAGACGATATGCGCCTGGAACAGTGAGGAGCAGTTCACGAATGTCGTGTAGCAGGTGCACATCATCAGGAAACCGCCGATGACGATCCACCACCCGTAGAAGAACTTCGGTTTGGTGACCGTGGTGTTTTCGGGTGCCGTCGATGCGGGTGACGCTTGGGACATGGCGGTTCTCCTTACCGTCGTGATCACTGCTGATTGCTATGCAAACTAGCATCGCCATGTAACGCCGCCGCCGTAACACATCGTGGCATGACCACCCTTATGATCATGGGGTCCGGGGTGGTCGGCCGCGCTCATGGGGCGGGAATGTCTCACAATGCGGCTGAACGTGAGATTTCTGACAGGTCTCGTGACCCGACGTTGTTACGATGGGGCGTTATGAGCGAAGAAAACTATATGCGAATCATTGATCTGCGTGGTAGGAAGCTGACCCGAGCCGAAATGCTGGATGCTATGCCGCGCGCGGAGATGGGCACCAACGAGGCCACTGAACTCGTGCAGCCGATTCTCGACGACGTAAAGGCCCGCGGCGCTGCGGCCCTTCGCGATTTCGCGGAGAAGTTCGACCATATTCGCCCCGAGAACCTGCGCGTGCCTGTCGAGGTCATGAAGGCCGCCGTCGACGAACTCGACCCGGAGGTGCGTGCCGCCATCGAGGAGTCCGTGCGCCGTTCTCGCGCCGTATCCGCCTCCCAGGTACCGGCCCCGTTCCACACCGATCTGGCCGAAGGAGCCCGTGTGTCCGAGCGCTGGATTCCGGTGCAGCGCGTCGGCCTGTATGTGCCGGGCGGCAAAGCCGTGTATCCGAGCTCCGTCATCATGAATGTGGTGCCGGCACAGGCCGCAGGCGTCGAATCCCTCGCCATCGCGACCCCGCCGAGCCGCAACAATGCCGACGGTCTTCCCGACAAGACCATTCTCGCCACCTGCTCCATCCTTGGCGTGGATGAAGTCTATGCGGTCGGCGGTGCCCAGGCCGTGGCCATGTTCGCCTACGGTGCCAAGGGCTCCGAGCCGCAGGACGGTGAGATCCTGTGCGATCCGGTCGACAAGATCACCGGTCCGGGCAACATTTTCGTGGCTACCGCCAAGCGTATGGTCTCCGGCATCGTCGGCATTGACGCCGTCGCAGGTCCGACCGAAATCGCCATCATCGCCGACGGGGGTGCCAATCCGAGCTGGCTTGCCGCCGATCTGATCGGCCAGGCCGAACACGACGAGCTTGCCGGCTCCGTGCTCATCACCGACAGCGAGGATATCGCCGCCAAGGTGCAGGAGAATCTCAAGTACCGTGTGCCGCGCACCGAGCACGCCGAACGTGTCGAAACGTCGCTGCGCGGTCGTCAGTCCGGCATCATCCTCACCGACGGCATCGAACAGTCCATCGACGCGGCCAATGCATACGCGGCCGAGCACCTCGAAATCCAGACCGCCGATCCGGATGCCGTCATCGCCAAGATCCGCAATGCCGGTGCCATCTTCCGCGGCCCGTATTCCCCGGTGCCGCTGGGTGACTACATGTCCGGCTCCAACCATGTGCTGCCGACTTCCGGCACCGCACGTTTCGCCTCCGGCCTCGGTGTACACACCTTCATGAAGCCGGTCGAAGTCATCGAATACGACGAACAGGGCCTGAAGACCCTTGCCGCCCGTGTGAATGCCTTCGCCGTTTCCGAAGATCTGCCGGCGCACGGTGAATGCGTGCTCAGCCGTTTCATTGACGATCCGTACGACAAGGCGACCATCACGGAACAGGAAGAACGGGCGGGCCTGCGATGAGCGAAACCTCCAGCAATGCGATTCCGGCATATCTGCCGCTGCGCAACGACCTGATCGGTGAGGAACCGTATGGTGCTCCGCAGCTTGACGTACCGGTATGCCTCAACGTCAACGAGAACCCGTATGCGCCGGAACCGGCCGTGGTCGAAAGCATCGCGCAGCGTGTCAGAGAGATCGCCCCGACGCTCAACCGCTATCCGGATCGCGAGCATATCGCGTTGCGTCAGGCGTTCTGCGACTACCTCAAGAAGGAATCCGGCGTCGATCTGGTCGTGGATCAGCTGTGGGGCGCCAACGGGTCCAATGAGATCATGCTGCAGCTGTTCCAGGCTTTCGGAGGTCCGGGACGCATTGCCCTGGGCTGCGATCCAACGTATTCCATGTATCCGGAATATGCGCGCGACACCTTCACCCGGTGGAAGGTCGCACACCGCGATGCGGATTTCTCACTGAACGCCGAAAACGTCATTGAGGCCATTCATGACGTCAAGCCGGCCATGATCGTGCTTACCAGCCCGAACAATCCGACCGGCACGCCTCTTGCGATGGATGACCTGAAACGTATTCTCGAGGCGGCCAAGACCGCAGAGGTCGTCGGGGCCGCCGAAGGCGTGCATCCGGTGGTCGTGGTGGATGAGGCCTATGTTGAGTTCCGCGATCCGGGCACGCCGACCGCGCTCGAACTCATCGACGAATACGAAAACCTCGCCGTGAGCCGTACCATGAGCAAGGCCTTCGCCTTCGCGGGTGCACGTGTCGGCTATCTCGCGGCCAGCAAGGGCATCATCGACTGCGTGCGTATCGTGCGCATGCCGTATCACCTGTCCGCAGTAACCCAGGCGGCGGCCTTGGCGGCCTTCGACCATACCGATGAGCAGCTCAGCCGTGTGGCTCACCTGCGCGAAATCCGCAATGCCACCGCCGCATGGCTTCGCGAGCAGACCTACAAGGGTCAGCCGCTCGAAACCGCTGCAACGCAGTCCAACTTCATTCTCTTCGGCGGTCATTTCGACAAACGCGAACGCGTTTTCGACGAACTGCTCAAACGTGGCGTACTCATCCGCGTGGTCGGCCCCGACGGTTGGATGCGCGTATGCATGGGTACCGACGAGGAGATGGCGCGTTTCCGCGAAGCGTTGGTCGAAGTGCTGCGTATTGTGGAACAGGACTGAACCATACCAATAAAGGAGTCGCAACCATGGCGCGTACCGCAACCATCGTTCGTGAGACCAGCGAATCCAAGGTTGAACTGAGCCTGAATCTCGACGGCACCGGCAAAACCGACATCGACACGTCGGTGCCGTTCTATAACCATATGATGACCGCGCTCGGCAAGCATTCGCTGATTGATCTGACCATCAAGGCGACCGGTGATACCGACATCGACGCGCATCATACCGTGGAAGACATCGCCATCGTATTTGGCGAGGCGTTGAAGCAGGCGCTTGGCGACAAGCGTGGCATCCGTCGCTTCGCCGATGCCACCGTGCCGTTGGATGAGGCGCTGGCCAAGGCGGTAGTCGACATCTCCGGCCGACCGTACTGTGTGTGCAGCGGCGAGCCGGAAGGCTTCGAATATTGTATGATTGGAGGCCATTTCACGGGTTCGCTCGTGCGCCACGTCATGGAATCCATCGCCAACCACGCCGGCATCTGCCTGCATCTGCAGGTGCTTGCCGGTCGTGATCCCCATCATATTGCCGAAGCCGAATTCAAGGCACTGGCACGTGCGTTGCGTTTTGCCATCGAACCGGATCCACGTGTGGACGGTATCCCCAGCACCAAAGGTGCTCTGTAATGAGCGACAAGGATTTGAATCCGGACGATTTCAACGCCGATGACATGCATTTCAGCGAGGAGGAGCTGGAAGCCGCCATGGCAGGATTCGAACGCGAGTTCAACGAAGCCGAAGCGGCCAAGCAGCGGGAATCGCAAGCGGAAAAGACCGATGACGACAGCGATGCCGCCGACGTGCTGAATGCGGCGCAATCCTCCCTCCAATTCGAGGATGAGCTGCAAGGTCTGCTCGGCAATCGTGCGAAGACGGCGGTGATCATAACTCGGCTGACCTCGCCGCAACTGCTTGCCGCCTTCTGCCAGATTTCTGACATCTCCGCGCAATGCGTCGGCTCCGAGCAAGGCGCCGTCGCCATACTGCGCAATCTGGATGGCGACGGTCCCGAGGCGGCCGCCAGGGACATCACCACGGTGGTGGCCGGTATGCCAGTGATCCTCGCGGTGAACCGTGCGGACAAGCTTGAGGCGATATTGTATGTGGAGGGCGAATCCGGCCAGACCTTCGCGCCGCCGGTGCTGTTCACCTCCACCGCATCGTTCGTGGAAGACCTCATGCTCGGTATCACCGATCTGGATGGTCTCAAGGATTCCGGTCTCACCATTGTGGATTCGGCTGACCTTGACCGTGACGATGCCATGAAGGTCATCGCCGAGCATACGAGATTCGGACGCGGCGGTGCCGCCATCGAATAGCTTTTCGGACAACCGGACCAATCGAACAAAGGAGAATGCCCATGACTTCCGTTGTGGTTTTCGACTATGGTTTCGGCAACGTGCGCTCCATGGTGCGTGCGTTGGCCAATCTTGACATTGATGTGACGCTCACCTCCGACCATCGGCAGGCGCTGGAGGCCGACGGTCTCGTGGTGCCGGGCGTGGGTGCCTTTGCGGCCTGCATGGAAGGCCTCAGAAGCGTCGGAGGCGATATGGTAATCAAAGATCGCCTCCGTGCCGGCCATCCCGTGCTCGGCGTATGCGTGGGCGAACAGATCATGTTCGAACGTGGTATGGAACATGGTGATGGCGAGCCCGGTCTTGGCCTGATCAGGGGAGACGTGGAATTGCTCGACGCCGACGTGGTGCCGCACATGGGTTGGGATACCGTCGAAGCTCCGGAAGGCTCCGTACTGATGAAGGGCGTGGAACACGAACGGTTCTACTTCGTGCATTCCTTTGCCGCAATGGGTGCCGCACCGGCCGACATGTCGACCGACCAGATCGATTTCGGCGGTGCCGAGGAACATGTGACCTGGTGCACCTATGGTCGCAGCCGTTTCGTCGCCGCCTACGAACGCGGGCCCCTGTTCGCCACGCAGTTCCATCCGGAGAAGTCCGCCGAAGCCGGTGCACAACTGTTGCGCAATTGGATCGCGACATTCTGATTGTCCATTCGATCGTCGGTGATTTTCCGTGTTCTCCTTACCGTCGCCGACTGTAGAACGCTGATTTGAGAAAAGAGGTAATGACATGTCTTTGACGTTGCTCCCCGCAGTCGATGTTCGTGACGGCAAGGCCGTGCGCCTGCGTCAGGGTGAATCCGGTTCCGAAACCGACTACGGCTCCCCGTTGGAAGCCGCCCGCACATGGGTGGAGTCCGGAGCGCAGTGGATTCATCTGGTCGACCTCGACGCGGCCTTCGGCACGGGCGATAACCGCGATCAGTTGAGCGCCATCGTCAGGGAGCTTGGCGATAAGGTCAATATCGAAATGTCCGGCGGCGTGCGCGATGACGCCTCGCTTGACGCGGCCCTCAAAGCCGGCGCGGCCCGTGTGAACATCGGCACCGCGGCGCTTGAGAATCCGGATTGGACCGCATCCGTGATCGGCAAGTACGGCGATCGTGTGGCCGTCGGCCTTGACGTTCGAGGCCATACCCTGGCCGCCCGCGGTTGGGTGAAGGAAGGCGGAGACCTGTTCGAGACCATGAAGTTCCTCGACGCCGCCGGTTGCTCGCGGTACGTGGTCACCGATGTGGCGCGCGACGGCATGATGAGCGGTCCGAACATCGAGCTGCTGCGTGAGGTCGCTGAGCGCACCGATGCCAAGGTCACCGCATCCGGCGGTATTTCCACACTCGATGATTTGCGCAATATCAAGGAACTCGCCGAGCTTGGCGTCGATTCCGCGATTCTCGGCAAATCGCTCTACGCCCGTGCTTTCAGCCTTGAGGAAGCGCTCGAAGTCGCACGGTAGGCATCGGCCTGAACACGCTACTTCTTGGCTGTACGTCTGCGCATCGCGAGCAGCCAGGAAGTAGCGCACATGCAGAGCACCGTCACGGTGGTGACGCCGGCAATGATTTTCATGGTGGCGTCCGAGTCGTGTCGTCTGTGCAGTATGAGCGGCTTGTCCGACGATGCCGTGCCGCCGTGCCGCATTGTCGCTTCGCCGTTGAGCCGTGGACCGCGCAGAGTGTCGGATAGGGACAGTGCCAAGGCGTTCTGCGGATCCATGATGCCCCATCCGATGGTGGTGTTGCGCTGATCGGAATGAGGACGATTCGCCGAGACGAGGATGCGCTGCCTCCACTGGGCCGGTGTCTCACTCGGGTATCGTGCGGCGATCAGTGCCGCTTCGGCGCTCACATAGGCGGTAGCGAAGCTTGTGGATGAGGCGTCCGTAGCGAACACGCAATCCACGCCTCCCGGGATGGTCGATGCCGTCATCATGCCCGGTGCCGCAACGTCCACCTGATCACCGTGCACGGAATCCTCAGTGACGTTCAAGTCGGTGTTCAGCGCGGTGACGCCGACGACCTCGCCGTAAGCCGCGGGGTAGCGTGCACCGTCCTTGGTACTGGTGGAAGTCAGCCGGTTGCCGGCGCTGGCGACAATGAGGCTCCCATGCGATTCCGCGTATTGCACGGCCTGTCTCATCTGCGGAATGTCACGGGTGTCGCTTAACGAGATGTTGATGATCTGCGCATGATGGTCGACTGCGTATATTATGGCCTGACTGACCGTTTCCATGGATGGTGCGCCCGTTTGACGACCATTTTCCTCACGGATGTTCTCGAATACCCGGATCGGTAGAATGGTGGCCTCCGGTGCGAGTCCTTGCACCGAGGATCCCTGTACGTTGCGGGCGGCGATGATGCCGGCCACGGCGGTGCCGTGACTGTAGGTGTCGGTCGTGCCGTTGGTGGGATCTTCCTGAAGGTAGCTGACACCTGGAACCACGGCGTCTTTGAGATGAGGATTGTCCACATCCACACCCGAATCGATGACTGCGACGGTTACGCCTTTGCCGGTGGATTGTTGATGCAGGGTGTCAGGATCGAACAGATCATTGGTCCACGGGCGTTGCGTGATGTAGTTCTCGACACCCGCCTGGCACTGCTCCTGCCCGTCCGCGACGGCGGCGTCGACCGACATGCCTTTCGATTCGGCGGAAACGGTCGGAGCCGAGCCTGCCGCCGCGGTGGTGAGTTGCACGCCTTGGGGGAACACGTCGATCCATGCGCGCGGAATGGTGCGAACGTCATTGCCGGAATAGCCGAGCCGCTTGAGTATTTCCTCGGAGGCCTCGGGGACGGGGTAAGCCGTACCCGTGGAGTCGATGGCGAATACGGTTCCTTTGTCAGAGGTTCCTATCGCCGCCCGGACCAATGCTCCCGCTCCGTCTCGCATGGTTACGGAATCGGAATGACTGCCGTCTGTGGAAGCTTCATAATCGCCGGTGACGGCCAGTTGCGCATGCGATGGGGTCGCCTTACCGGAGGAATGCAACGGATATACGGCGCACGCCGATGACCTGCCTTGCGCCGAAACGAGTGCGTCGACCGGCCAGGTGTCGGGAATCACCGATGTCGCGGAATTGGAGAAGTACTGGAAATCGGTGGCGCTGAGCGTACGTGGCTGCGTGAGGCGTTCCGGTTTTCCGATGATGTACAGACCGTAGGTGAAATCGCTGAGGGCGGACAGGGATCCGTCCGGCATCACGACGTATCTGGTCTGTCTGGCATCCCCCTGTTGCTGTACCACACCGCCGACCGTCACATCGACGCCATGCATGCCGATAATCTCACCTTCATTGTGCAGGGCGATGGGTTCCATGGCATCGCCCTGCTCGAACAGGTTGATCCACTGCGTGGTGGCGGTGATGACGGCCGTCTGCGGTATGCCAAGCGCTCTCAGATAGGCGTCGCGTGACGTTGGTTCGGAGGGGAGTTGGTATCGATGGGATCCGGTGACCAGATAGTCGATGCCATCCACGGAAGCGACTATGGCCTCGCGTGAGGTCTGTTTTTTTGTGTTGGCGTTGCTGACGGTCGTGTCGAGACCATGCTCGGAAGTGCAGCTGCGGATGGATCCGGTGATCAGATTGTCACGGTCCGGCAATGAGTCCGGTGCGCCGAGAATGCCTATGGTGGAACCGATGGGAATGCCCTTGAGCTGGTCATCGGCAACGGTGAGCACTTTGAAATCGGAAGAGGGGATCAACAATCGTGCGCTGATGGCGTTGATGACGGGATGCAGCGTGCCGTGGGAGCTGACATAGCGTGCCGCAGAGCCTTTGGCCACGATGAGTTTGTTGTTCTCCCAACCGGATGGCAGCGAAGGGCTGATGATGCCGTAGAACATGCTGATGAGCATGGCGATGATGGTAAGGCCCACACCGACTATCACCGGAGTCTGGTTCTTCTTCGGCATCAGCTCCACGCCGTCCGGAATGCCACTGGTGAATGCGGTGACCAGACGACGCCGTGAATAGCTTTGCGCTTCGGAAAGATCCTTCTTATCTGCCATGACAACATCCTTTATGCGGCAAGAGCGACGAATATCACAGGGTGATCGCCAGATAGGCGAGTGGCGGAAGCATCATGATGCATAGGGTTTCCGCTGCATCGGCCATGCGGGTGGCGAATAGCGACCGTCTGCGTGTGACATGCGTGAACACGATGGTCGCCAAAGCGCAACACAGCATCAGCATGGTCAGGGGAATGCTGAATTCCGGATGCATGCGCACGCTCATCAGGCCGGTGCATATGATGCCAAGACCTGCAGCGCTTACGGTAACGCACATCTCACGCAACGTATGAATCTGGCGCGAGTCAAGCAGCATGGCGAGGAATGCGACCAGGCAGATCACCGCCCCGAGTGGTGTACTGAGAGAGTTGAGCAATGGCATGGCGATGAGCAGCATCGTGGCGACGCTCACCCGTCCGATGAACAGCATGGTGGAGCCGGTAATGTAGCGTTGTTTGACCTCGGCGTAATCGATCGGTTCCGGCAGGGCGAAGATTTCCGCATCGCTATGAGGGCTTTGCACGCTGATGCGGGCGAACGACAGACACATCCAAGGCAGTGCATTCGCAGCCAAGGCGGCGAACATCGTCGCAATGATCCAGATGTTCGCCATCCATGAAGGCAGCAATGTGGAAAGTATGCCCGGAATGGCTGCCAACAGGCCGATGATGATCGGAATGAAGCCATAGGGTCGTGTGCTAGGGGCGGCGACGGCCATCAGGCATCCCGAAACCAGCAGTCCTGCACTGGCTCCGACCAGCGGCAACGTGTGAAACGCCTGATCCGGTACGAGGTACGAAGCCAGTTGATAGCCTCCCACCGCGGCGAAAATGCTTGCGGTCAGTCCGATGACGGTGGCCTGTACGGTCATGGTCTTGCCGTGTAGCAATGCAGCCAAGGCGATCAGTACTACGGAAAAGCCGATGCCAAGCGCGGCGTTCCATATCGAAACGGGAAACAATGCCAGCCAGCCGGCACTGACGGCGAGCATGCCCACGCTGATGAGCAATGAGGTGAGCGTGGTGTGATCCTTGGTCCAAGGACGGTAGACCCGTTGCACACTCGCGCCGACGGCTTCGACCACGTCGTCATACACGATGTCCGTGTCGACTGACGCGCCGGGCTCCAGCGTAAGTACGCTCTGATCGGATACATGCTGTTCCGCGAAAGTTCGTGAGGGGGAGAGCGGTTCCCCGTCAGCGGTAATCAATCGGTATCCGCCATACACGATGGAGGGGTCCAGTACGCCGAGCCTGCGGGCGATGTCCGGAAGAAGGTCCGCAACGATCGGTCCGTCCGAGACCGTGAGCGTAATGGTACGGGTGTTATAGGCGATCGTCAGTCGCCGCATGTTCGCACTGGGAACGTGCGGTAGGGGAATGGGGGCCGCCGATCGTGGACGGACAGGGGGATCATACGGCATTGCACCCGCTTTGAAATTCATATCTTCTATCTTTTCTCTCGCAAAATTCCGTATGTGACAAATCTATATTTATGACTACTGATGTGAAATAATATAGACTCCTTCTGTAAAAATCCACCGAGGATGACTCTTGATGAAAGTACGGGGGTATATCGCATATGCTGCCGAAAACTTTTAATCAATCATGCAAATGATGTAAAGTTTTTTTGGGACGACAAAAAACGCGGAAGACGTACGGTTAAGAGATTGTGTTGTAATTGAGAATTTAGCTATATTCGGATAGGCATATTTGATATAAAAGGGGTTTCTTTTATGGAAAGTTAGAGGGTATACAATTGCGAAATCCGTAGACTTAAATTACTCTGAGAAGAGTCGTTGCATTGATGGGGGCATTGCTGTCATCCAGTGTGACGCGAATAAAGAATGGTTCTCTACGGGAGGGAAACGAAACATGGCGGAAAAAATCAGAGCAGAGGAAGGCGCCATTGAAAAGGGCGCCGCTGCGGTTGAAAACGCACGACTCGGCATCGATAACCGCATTAAGGATATCGAGTCGAAGATGGCTGAACTTGGCTCATTCTGGAGCGGCGATGCCGCCAACTCCTTCAACACGCTGATGATGAGCTGGCAGGAGAAGGCCAGCGCCCTGAACCGCATTCTTAACGATCTGCGCGATAATCTGCGCGGCACCGCCAAGGATCAGGCCGCAAACGAGGAAGACAACCAATCCCGCACGTCCAAGTTGCAGTCCCTGCTGGGCTGAAGGACGAGAAACATAGACAAGCTGTAAGGAGAAACAACAATGGTGAGCTCTTTTTCCGTTCGTCCCGAGCAGGTGGATGTTCTTTCCGCCGATATCGCCAATGATGCCAAAGGCATCGCTCAAGAACTCGACAATCTCGACACCCAGGTGAAGTCCTTGATCGAGCAATGGGATGGTGCGGCCCGTGAGGCATACCATCAGGCCCAGCGTGATTGGAACGGCAAATTGCAGGAGATGAACCAGATTCTGGGGCAGATCTCTCAGGCGACCTCGCAGATCGCCCAGCAGTATGTCGAGTCCGACGCCCGTTCCGCGGGACGCTTCTAAAACATCGGGATTCGGTGAGGTCGGGACATCCCCGCACAGGGTGGGGCATCCCGACCTCACCGCCTCGTATGCAATCGATGACATGATGGGAAGAAGGGGAACAGATGGTTGAAAAAGTCAGCCTGCAGCCTGAAACGGTGCAAACCCTGGCGAAAGATTTGAACGACATGGGAGAGGATGTACGGGACGCCGATGTCCAATGGAAGGGTGCGACGCGCGGAAACGCCAACTTCTTCGAACAGATGCTTGAGAAGGATCTCAAGCGGTCCGCTCGGGCGTTCCGGCAATCCAGGGAGCGTCTTCACGAGGCGGTGCAGGAGTATGCACAGCGGCTGAGCACCACTGTGGACATCTTCACCAAAACCGAGGAATCACAGATGGATGCCATCAATGACGCCCAAGCCAAGGTGGCGGCGGCGCCGTCCGCGGATTCCACCGGACATGCTTCGGCATCCGGGATGGCGAAAATCATCACGTTGGATGAGTCCTCTTCGGACGGCGGGTCGGTGTCCGCCGGTTCGTCGTCTTCCGAGTAGGGGTGGTGCTGTGATGGTGCGGTTCGGGCGTCGGGGGCGGTTGCCCGGTATGGTGTCGGCGTTGACGTCCTGCCTGCTGTGCGCGGGCCTGTGCGCGGGATTGTGCGCGCGGACGGCGGCGGCGGACGGGACGGTCGACTGGCGCATCGAGGACATGGGCGTGCGCGACGCGTGGGATGCCGGACTGACGGGCAAGGGCGTGAAGGTCGCGGTGATCGACGACCAGGTCGTGCGGGACTATCCGGCCCTGGCGGACGCGGACGTGACGTACAGACTGGCGCTCTCGCATGGCGACTCGTGCCACGACGTATACGACAAGAACCGGGTCATGTCGAAGCGGGACATGACGCTGAGCACTGCCGACGGGTTCAACATGACCCATGGCACCCACATGGTCGCCCTGATCGTGGGCAACGGGAAGGGCTATGACGGCGGCGCCGGCATCCAGGGCATCGCGCCGGACGCGTCGGTGATCGCCTACCCGCATAACTTCGCCGCTACCGGCCCGCTCGGCGGATTCCCGAACTTCGAGGTCTGCGTGGATGCCGACGGGAACGGTGTCGACCAGCTCGTATCCAGTGTCACCGACGCGGTGGATTCGGGCGCGCGCATCATCAACATGTCGTTCCTGGACGAGGCGGACTGGGACTATTACCGGGCGGGCCTGCATGCGCTGCGCCATGGCGTGATCTTGGTGAGCGCAAGGGACAACTCCACCGAAGCGGGCCTGTACGACCTGGTGGGCGAGCCGACCTCCAGCAATTATTTTCCCGGGACGGTGACCGTCAACTCCCTGGCGCGGGACGGCACGGTGTCGGCCATATCGGATGTCATGGACGGCAACGTGTCGATCCTGAGCCCCGGGGCCGACATGCTCGTATACGGCTTCACCAACCGGCGCGAGCTCTCCCCCGGCGATGGCGGCACGTCGATCGCGGCGGCCGACCTGACGGGGTATCTGACGTTGGCGATGCAGAAGTGGCCTGAGGCGACGGGCAACCAGATCCTGCAGTCCCTGGTGCGCAATACGAAGGGTAACGATTCGGGCGAGGCACGGCTGGACGAGGAGCATCGCACGGGGTTCGGCGCGGTGGACCTGCCGCGCCTGCTGTCGGTCGACCCGACGGGCTATCCGGACGTGAACCCGCTGCTGGAGTGGGCGGTCAAAGCCAGCGAACGGCACGAGGAGACCAAGGGCATGTACACGGAGCATCCCGATTGGACGGACGCCACGTTCGCGGAGAGCGACCCGTTCTCCCCGAGCGGCGAGAAAGTCACCTGCACGACGGCGTGCGCACTGGTCGGCCGGGAGTACCGGCGCCAGGCACGGGCGTGGCGGAAGGTGGAGCAGTGTCGCAGGGACGGCGGTTCGGATTGCATGCGCTGGTCGGCGACCGCCACCGCCGACCAGGCGGACAGGCAGGCGGACGCGGACGCGGATGCGGGTTCGTCGGCGTTGCCGGGATGGGTGGTGCCGGTGGCCGGCGTGGCCGCGCTGGTGGTGGTCGGCGGAATCGTGGCGGCCGTGGTGGCGCGGCGTCGTGCCCGTGGCCGGCGCCGGCCACCGCAGGGGCCGGCCGCCGCAGTGGGTGGCGGGCCGGCGTATCCGTCCGGGGTCCCGCCGGTGCGGTATCCGCCGTCCGCCGGCCCGCCGGCCCAACAGCCGCCATTGCCGCCACGACGGTAGGCCAATCGTAATTGAACAACATCTGGAAAACGCATTCAGGAAAGGACGAATATGGCCTTTAAGGAAAAATCAACGGGCAAAAGCAACTATGAGGAACTGCTGTCGATGATTGCGCGGACGACCCAGTGGGAGTTCCCGGATGAGATCACACGGTTCTGCGATGCGATGGACAAGGCCTCCGACGCATTGGGGCGTGCTGGGACCGTACTGCAGGAGGATGGCGTGTTCGAATGCAGCGCTCGTGACACCGCATTGGCATGTTCCGACCGGATCGTCCAAAATATCAGCGATGCCGATTTCACCGCCATGGCGAAGCGATTCCGGCAGCGTATCGAAACGTTCAACGATGTCATTTGCGAGGCGCAGAACGTTCGTCTTCCCGGTGACAAGTTGAGCAAGGAATCCGAGCAGGCCATCATGAACGCCACCGAGCCGATGGACTGGATCGTGCCGGGACTTGGCACCGTGACGGGGGTTATGGGGATCGCCGGTGCGAATTTGATCTCCCGGATGCTTGCCAGCAACCGAGAAGAGGAGGCGAAAAAAGAATACAAGCGACTGATAGGAAAGGTCCAAAACAGGGCTGATGTTAATTCTTTTCTCGCGGTTGATGTGAATGGGCTCTGGCCGGCTCCCTCCACCGATGGCTCCAAGGACAAGGCAATCGGGGATTCCCCCCTTACCAATGGGTCGAACAACAAGGGATCGGGCGGTGGCCTGTCCACCATCGGTGCCGCAGGTGCGGGTGTCGGCGGCGGTACCGCTGCCGCAGGCGTGGCCGCAAAGGGCGCCGTTTCGGATTCCGCCAATGCCTCCGCCACGGCTTCGAATGCCGGCCTGTCCGCCGCCGGTATGTCGGGTGGGACGGGCCGTTCCAATGTGCCGGGATTCGATGGAGTCGGAAGCGGTTCCCGCTCGGACGGGCTGGTGTACGATCCGGCGACCGGCAGGTGGGCCTACCGCAAGGACCACATGTCGGTCGATGGCGGCATGGACGGTCTGAACGGTGCGGGCTCGCTGCATGGTGGCCTGGGGCGTACGGCGATGGCGGCCAGCGCCGGCGTGGGAGTCGGCAGCACCTTGGCTGCGGGGCGTCTCGCGGGCTCGGGTTCGTCCATGGGTGTACTCAGCGGTGGTGCCGGCGGTGCGGGGTTGGCCTCGCTGAGCGGTGCTGGCATGGGATCGTATTATGCGAACGAGCCGGTGCGGGCAACCGCCGTATCCTCATCGATCAAGGGCGCCACCGGCATGGCAGCGGGTCTGCCGAGAACCGGGTCGGCATCTTCCGCGGAGGCGGCTTCCACGCGTGGCATGACTCCGGCGATGATGGGTGCCGGGCGTGGTGCCTCTTCGAGCAAAGGTGACAAGCGCCATAACACGTTGGGGTATATCGCACCGACGATTGAAGACGACGACGAATTCATTCCCAAGCCGCTCGCAGCGATGGCAGGCCATCGCAAGCGCTCGGGCGAGTGACCGAAACCACTGGAAGAGAGAGGAAGGGGAAACCGCTTATGGCATCACAATGCATACTTTACAATCCTGACGATCTGGCTAAAACGGCGCAGGCATACCAGGAAGCCTCCAACGGGTTTGCTACGGCGAAATCCGCATTCGTGAAGACCGGAGCCGGCAACCCCGGCTTTGGTTTGTTCATGATGGCGTTATATCCTCCATATATTGCGTGCAAGATTGCGACGCAAGGGTATCTGGGCAATATCGGGCAGATGGCGGAAAAGCTGTCCACGGCGTTGCAAGGCGCATCGGAAGACAGTCAGCAGGTCGAATGCAAGTGCCAGGACCGGATCGATAACCTGCAAAAGCAGATTGATGAACACGGCGAACGCCTTACGGCACTCGAGAACAAGCAACATGACAGCGACGTCATTGGCGGTGGTGCAGGCGGTACCGGCACCGTTGGTGGCGGTGGTGTCGTTGGTGGCGGTGGCTCGGCCGATTCTTCCGGCGCCTCCGGAATGCACAGCATTTCGACACCGGCACAGGGGTCGTCAGCGGATACCTCGACGGGCGAAACCGACGATGCGCGGACTTCATATGCTCCGATCGCTACCGCGAACGGGGCCGGTTCCGGTACACGGCAAGGTGCGGGAGCGGCCGATGCCGTGCAGCCGACCGACCAGAAGACCAAGGACACCATCAACACCGTCGGTATCGATACCAATGGTGATGCCAAGGATGATTATTCCCTGAACCTTACGGGGGGTGACATCCATGCGACGGTATTGGAGGACGGTTCCATCAAACTGTCCAAACGGGACTCCGCATCCGTGCCGATGCCTCCCGGGGCCAACGCGGGGAAATCCGGCTCCTTCAGCATCGATGCCGACCACGATGGCAAGGATGATGTTTCCATGACTCCCGATGCGGGTGCGGACGCCCGCATCAGCATATTCGACAAGGACGACTCCAAATATGCGGCCATCGATTTCGACAATGATGGCGACTATGACGCCGCGGTGCGCATCGGCGACTCCGAGATGGCGCGTGAGGCCATGCGTAAGGAGACGGAGGAATCGGTGTGGCGGTCCATCGCGGCCAAGGATCCGCTAGGCAGAACAGCCGACGAATTGAAATCGCTGTATCAGGACCGCGACATCGTGGAGCTGCCTCAGCGCAGTGAGATCAAATAGAAAGGAGGCGTCGTAGCATGACTGATTCCTCATCGGAGCCAACATACTCATGGGCGAAAAGGGTAAACGACAATAAGGGACTTTTCGAATCCGCCGGAGCGATCGCAAAGCAGGCTTTGGAATCGTCTCAACAGGTTTCGGCGGCGGGATCGGCTGCCGAAAAGGGCCTGACGGAGAAGATTCATGGTGGTTTCGCCAAGGCGCGCATTGCCATTACGGCGGTTGACGCGTTATGCAAAGCCATCTTCGGATACAGTCCCGTCGATGAGTGGATCAAGAAGCCGTTCTTCGGTGATTGGGATGATCTGCGTGCCACCGCCAACCAATGGCGGGCGTTGGCCGAATCGCTGAGTGCGCTGCAAAGTGCCGTGCGCAACGTCTCCTCCAATGTCGATGAGACGTCCTGGTCCGGCAAGGCGGCCGATCTGTTCGTCATTCGTAACAATAGCCTTGCGGAGACTGCCGGCAAGGGGCCGCAGCCGTGCCTCGAAGTGGCGCAGGCGCTGGAGGCCCTGGCGGATGAGGTCGATGGAACGTTCGACATGGTCATGGACGGAATCGAACTGCTTATCGAACTGCTGGCCGCGGATGCCGCCGAATTCAGCATACCGGTTGTGGGACCGCTCGTCGGAACCGCCCAAGCTGCGGTCGATGTCGGGGTGGCGATTGACTTTGCCGTGAAAGTGACGGAATATATCGCCACGTTGTTGGGAGCCATCGCCGATTTCGTCGGGGTTGCATCCACCATGGTGAATCTGACGAGCGAATCCCAGTCGGCATTGGACCAGTTCGGTACCGGAAGCGGCGGTGCCAGTGGCGGCAGCGCCACCGCTGGCGGCGGTGGCGGCTTTGGTGGCGGCGGTGGTGGCGGCGCATGGTAGGGCCGCTCGTGTAATGCCGATATTCATGCCATGTAATTGCACAATATAGAAGGAGCGCCATGGGAAACGTGGATATTGAAATTTTCATGCAACGTCTGGATGCGATTTCCGCTCGACGCAAAGCGATGCAATCCGAGCTTGCCCGAGAGAGGCATCGTGTCGACGAACTGATCGCCGAACGCAGGAAGAACATCGAGGAGCGGCGTCGCAAAGGCGACAACGGTCGTGCTTGGCAGGTGTTGCAGCAGCGCATCGACATGGGTGAAACCTGTGAGAGTGACATTCTTTCGGGCATCGACAAGTCCCCGGAGGCGCGTGAGGTGCGCGGGTATGCCGGCAAGCTGGCGGGCTATATGCGCGATTATGTTGAGGATGTGGATGATCCGGACAACGAAGCCGCTCAGGGACGCGTCAAACTGGACGAACAGATGAAGCGTCTGCATGATCTGGAATCGCGACTGAATGCCCAGGCATGATGGTGGTGCGGCATCCGCACCATCCGCGGAATCCGTCAGGCGGGGCGGTCATGACGGCGCGCGGCCGGTAGTGCAGCGGAGCCTGGATGGTGTGGCTCTCGCCAGTGCCGCATTGTTCGGTTTCGTCGCGGTCGTCGCACTGACGGCATCCTTGATGTCTCCGTCCGTACAGGAGCAGGCGCGTGATACGCCGATGGTCCTGTTCGCCGGAATGACGCTGGCGGTATCGTTGTGTGACTGGCTATGTCTGAAAGGCATCCGTGACCATGACCGTGCCATGTCGTTGGGCGCGTTCGCGTGTTCGGTGATGCTGGCCGTATGCGGTGGCGCGGCGGCCTCATTCATGATTCGATGCACGCAGCCGATGACGGCCGGTGCGCTGTTCGCATCCTGCTACGTGGCTGTGAACATGACGCTGATGATGGTCCTTGTCGCCGATCCGACCATCGGAGGGGCAATCGTTGCTACGTTTGCGTCGTCGGTGCCCTTGATGCTGATATGCGCCGTCGCACTGATCCATACGCTGCATGTGCGGTTGCTGGCCGGTTTCGTGCTGACCGTGGCGGTCTGCTGCCTGCAGATGCTGCCCAATATCGTGATGCATGTGCCGGACCGCTATCTGGTGGAATGGCGCACCTACATGACTCGTCGTTGGACGGTACGCGGCGGTATTCCGGAAAAGTCCCGCGTACTTACACGGGCCGATGTACATGACGACATGCAGACGTTTCTGGCACGGTATTCCACCGGTTTCACGATATGCATGATGCTGATGTTGCTGACATATGCGATAGTGGCCGATTCCTGTGCGTTCGACCAGCCGTATGATCGCATCGGCTTCCTGACGCTCAGTGCCGCGCTGTTCCTGTTCCTCACCCTGAAGCCACGTCAGTCCGGTCGTCCCTTCGAACGATACCTGATGCGCCTTGGCGGTGTCACCGTGCTGCTGATCTGGTGCATGCATATGCCGCATGCGCTGCCGGATTGGGGGCAAGCCTTGCCGTTGGCGTGCGTGCTGACCGTTGGCGCGTTGGGATTGACCATGGCATTCGGCATGCTCGCCCAGCATGGCGGATTCCATTCGCTCGCATTGTCCCGCATCGGCGACGTACTGTGCTTCGCCTCCATGATGTGCACGCCGCCGGCGACGTTCTTCGCCGTCGGCGCCTTGGAATTCATAAGGGGGTTATGATGACCGCCTCGACACCGATCACTCGTTTTCGCCCGGCCGACGCGGCCAGGCAATGTGAGGCCTCCTTCATTGATTTAGGATTCGTGGTGGCGTGCGCGGGTGTCGCCGCCCTGATCAGCCACGACATCACGGTGACGGCCATGATTGCGCTTGAAGCGGTGGCGGTGCTTGCAGTGGGTGAAGGTTCCCGAGGCATAACCCCGGGCAATATGATGCTTGGGCTGCGAACGGTCCGGGTCGAAGGCATGCATGATGCCACAGCCGGGGTGCTTCCCGCCGGAATGGGACGCATCCTCATCAAATACTGCATGTTGATCGCCTCACTGCTGGCTGCATTCGTAGGGCTCCCGATAGTCATGTGTTCGCCGCTGTTCTCCGGGAACGATCTCAACCAGGGATGGGCGAACAGGCTTGCCTCGCTGGCAAGCGTCGATATCCGCCAGCCCATCGTCGTACAGGCAAGGGCACCGCGTCAACGGATCGCCATGGCGGATGAGTCGAACCCATCCATACCACGGACGGTGGCAAGAAGACCATCCTCGTTGCCTACGGTCGCTTTGCCTCCTCACCCCAAGCCGGCTCCGGCAGCGCCGGCGGTACCGGCCATGCCGGTACCCGTCGCACCGGCACCGCACATCATCATCTTCTTCGAAGACGGTTCCAAACAATCGCTCGACATCCCCTCCACGCTGGTTCTCGGCCGCAGGCCCGCAGCACAGCAACCGGAAGACGCCGTGCTCGCAGTGCCGGACCACACCGGCACCGTATCGCGTAGCCATGCACGACTTGAAATCACCGAGGATCATCTGTGGATCACCGATCTAGGCAGTACCAACGGAACGAAAGTCGTCAACGAAAACGGCGAGGAAACCAGGTTGAAGGCGCGGCAACGATTCCCCATCCACACCAGAAACCGCATTTTCCTAGGTGACATGGGATGCAGCATCATCATGCCGACAAGCAGGAGGAAACACGCTCGTGAGCGCTGAAGAAACGCAGGCCAGCAGACTCGAAGGCCCGAAAACGCCCAAAGGCAGGGTCGTGCTGCAACCTCCGCCGGAACTCGAGCCCAGCGATGGCGTCAACACGCTGCTCACTTCGCTTGTGCCGTTGCTGGGCGCCATCAGCGCCATGGTCATGATGCTGATGACCAATTCAGGACTGACCGGCATACTCACCGGCGGCATGTTCATGGTCTCGTCATTGGGATTCGTGGTGGTCAATGGTTTTCGCCAGCGTTCACAACGCATGGCCAACCTGACCGCTTCACGCAGGGAATACCTCACCTATCTGACCGGACTGCGAAAAACCGTACGCGCCGCAGGCCGCAAACAGCGTAACGCGGCGCTCTGGAACGCGCCATCGCCACAATCCCTGACGGCGCTCGCGGAAGAACCGGAACGTCGCTGGGAACGCATCCCCGCAGACGAGGACTTCATGGTCCTGCGCTGCGGCACCCAGGAGGTGCCGCTCTGCCTCAAACTCGAATCGCCCGAACTGCCGCCCTTGGCGCAGCTTGATCCCGTTTCGGCCTCGGCGGCGCATCGATTCATGCTGGCGCATCAATCCCTGCGCAACATGCCCTACACCATAGATATGCGTGCCTTCAAACGTGTGGAGCTCCTGGGCGACATCGAGCATACGGAGGCGCTCGCCCGCACGCTGGTCTGCCAGGCGGCCGTATGGCATTCGCCGGAACATCTGCGTGTGCTCGTGCTGACTTCCGTCGAACATGCGGGCCGATGGGATTGGATCCGCCTGCTGCCGCACTCCCACACGCTTAACGAGGAGTTCGATGAAGGGTGGAAAGGCGCGTCTTCGACACCTTCCGACCTGAGCCGGTTCATGGTGACCACCAACACCCACATGGTCGACGGCCTCGTTGGGGATGATGTGGTCAACCGCAATCGATACACCGGTGATGACGAGATATCCCCGCATGTGATCGTGATCAACGACGGTTTCGATCGCGACACGCTCGCCAAGGAGACCCGACTGTTCTCCTCGGATGGACTCGGAGGCGTCACCGTCATCGACATGCCCAGTCAATGGGGCGAACTCGAAGAGGACGATGTGCTACGAGTCCTCTTTTCGCAGGCCGTGATCGAAGAAGGCCTGAACGTGCTCGAAAGCCACGATGCCGACATGGTGGAGCTTTTCTCAACCACCATCAAGCCGATACGAATCGAACCGGACGGACTGACGGTGGGTGAGGCCCTCGCCGTCGCGCGTCGCCTCGGCGATGCGCCATCGCAGGAACGCTCCGACAACGGCGCGCAATCCGCAAATGCACGCAAGAAATCCTCCGAACTGCCGGATCTGCTGGGCATCAGCGACATCCGCAACATCAATCTGAACGCATTGTGGGCATATCGGACGGGCAAGGAACGGCTCCGCGCACCGATCGGCCTGTTCGATGACACCAGCACCGCGTATCTCGACATCAAGGAGATGGGTCAGCGAGGCATGGGCCCGCATGGCGTGCTGGTCGGTGCGACCGGTTCGGGCAAATCCGAGGTGCTGCGAACGCTGGTACTCTCCCTGGCCTTGAGCCATTCGCCCGATCAACTCAATTTCGTGCTCATCGATTTCAAAGGCGGTGCGACCTTTGCGGGAATGGACGGCATGCCGCACATCTCGTCCATCATCACCAATCTTGGCAGGGAGGCGTCGCTGGTCGACCGTATGGAAGACGCCTTGGACGGCGAGATCAACCGCCGTCAGGAGCTGCTGCGCGATGCCGGCAATCTGGCGAACATCACCGAATACGAAGATGCCAGAGTCAATGGCGGGCGTACCGATCTGAAGCCGTTGCCATCCTTGCTGGTGGTGGTGGATGAGTTCTCCGAACTGCTCAAAGCCAAGCCGGACATCGTACAGTCCTTTGTACGCATCGGCGCGGTGGGCCGCTCACTCGGCATACACCTGCTGATAGCCTCGCAGCGTCTTGAACAAGGCAAGCTACGCGGTCTGGACGAGCATCTGTCCTATCGCATCGGTCTCAAAACGTTCTCTGCCTCCGAATCCCGGGCGGTGCTGGGCATTCCGGACGCCTACGAACTGCCGAGCCTACCGGGCATCGGCTACCTGAAGTCCCCGGACGGCACCATCACACGATTCCGCGCATCCTACGTTTCCGGCGCACCAAAGGACCTTCCGGGAGAGACCACCACATTCCAATATGCCGTCGAACAGATGCGCGGCAAAGGCACGCCGGCCCACGTGGTGTGGCTACCGCCGCTGATCACGCCGAATTCCCTCGACGACTTCATGCCCGACCTGACCGTCACCGAACAATATGGTTTGATCTGCCCAAGCTGGAGGGCCCGCGGCACGTTGCTCGCCCCATGCGCGCTTGAAGATCGGCCACGCGAACAGAAACGCGAAATCATGGCGCTCGACCTATCCGGTGCGGGAGGTCACGTGGCCGTGGTGGGCGGACCCCTCAGCGGCAAGAGCATGATGCTGCGCTCCATCGTCGCATCGCTGGCATTGACGCATTCCCCGCTGGAGACGCAATTCTACGTCATCGACTGCGGCGGCGGTACGTTCGCCTCCATGGAAGCCCTGGAACACATCAGTGGCGTGGCTTCCGGCAACGAAGAGGAAAAAGTGCGCCGTACGCTTGCCGAAGTCTCCGGCATCATCGACTCCCGCGAACGCTTCTTCAAGGAACGGCGCATCGACGGCATGGACACCTATCGTCGGCGTCGCGCCGCGGGACAGGTCGATGACGGGTATGGCGATGTGTTTCTGGTCATCGACGGCTGGGGAGTGTTCCGTAACGATTATGAAGAGTTGGAAGCCAAGGTGCAACAGATTGTCGCACGCGGTCTGACCTTCGGCGTGCATGTATTGCTGAGTGCCAACCGGTGGTTGGAGATTCGGGCCAATATCGGCGATCTGCTCGGCACCAAGCTTGAATTGCGCCTCGGGGATCCAGGCGATTCCCAGATCGATCGCAAGATCGCCGCCACCGTGCCCAAGGGGACTCCGGGCCGTGGCCTGAGCATGGCGAAACTGCACATGCTTGCCGCGTTGCCACGTATCGATGGTGGGCACGACGCCGCTACGGTGGGCGACGGCATCGCCGATCTGATCGCCAAGGTGCATGCGGCCTGGAAGGGTAGGCCGGGCCCGAAACTGCGTCTGCTGCCTACGAATCTGCCGTATGCCGCGCTTGCTGACGCCGTGGCGGGGCAGGACGTCTCCGGAAGTCTCACCCATGGCAGGATGGTCATCGGCATCAATGAAAACGCCCTCGCTCCGGTGGTGTTGGATCTGCATAGGGAGCCGCACTGCTACCTGTTCGGGGATTCCGGCTCCGGCAAGTCCACGTTCCTGCGATTGGTGATCAACGAGATCGTGCGTGGATACCCGGATGGCAAGGCGAAGATCTTCATGGTGGATTATCGGCGTGCCAACCTCGCCCAGATTCCGGACTCGCATATGGGAGCATACCTGACCAACGACACGATGGCCACGGAACAGCTTGCGGAGCTCGCGGATTTCCTGTCGACCCGCATTCCGGGGCCGGACGTGACCGCCGAGCAATTGCGCAATCGTTCATGGTGGACGGGCTCGGAAGTCTATGTGCTGGTGGATGACTATGATTTGGTCGCGACCAGTCGGAGCAATCCGTTGCGTGCGTTGGTGCCGCTTCTGGCGCAGGCCGGCGATTTGGGGCTGCATGTCATTGTGACCAGGCGTACCGGCGGCGCGAGCCGTGCCATGTATGATCCGGTATTGCAGTCGTTCCAGGATCTTGGCATGCCCGGCATCCTGTTGTCGGGCGATCCGAACGAAGGCCAGCTGATCGGCAGGGTCAAGCCGGTGAGGGCCGTGCCGGGCCGTGCGCAGATCGTCACGCGTGACGAAGGGCTTTTCGTGGCGCAGCTCGCCACGCTTGCCATCAAGGAGTAGGAGCGGCACGGCGCGTGTTAACGATGTTCGTAACATGCGCATGGAACGATGATGCATTATGGATAAACAGCAAGAGTTTGCGCTGCGCACCGTCGAGGAACGCGACGTGCGCTTCATTCGCCTGTGGTTCACGGATGTGCTGGGAACATTGAAATCCGTTGCCATCGCACCTGCGGAACTTGAGGCCGCATTCGAGGAGGGGCTCGGATTCGACGGTTCCGCGGTGGAAGGTCTGACGCGCGTGTCCGAAGACGATATGATCGTCAAGCCTGACCCGTCCACCTTCCAGATTCTTCCATGGCGCGGCGGTCCGCAGGGTACCGCGCGCATGTTCTGTGACGTGCTCACCCCTGATGGAGAGCCGTCGCTGGGGGATCCGCGTCATGTCCTCAAGCAGGCCTTGGCCAAGGCCAAGGAGCGGGGCTTTACCTTCTACGTGCATCCGGAAATCGAGTTCTACCTGTTCGAGAAGCAGGACGATTGGTCCAAGTCGCCGACGCCGATCGACGAAGGCGGATATTTCGATCACGTGCCGCGCAGTCCAGGCATGGACTTCCGTCGTGCCACCGTGAACATGCTCGAGCAGATGGGCATTTCGGTGGAATACTCGCATCATGAGGCGGGTCCCGGTCAGAATGAGATCGATTTGCGGTATGCGGATGCGCTCACCACGGCCGACAACATCATGACCTTCCGTACCGTGGTCAAGGAGATTTCGCTGGAGCGCGGCATCCACGCCAGCTTCATGCCGAAACCGTTCTCCGACGCTCCGGGCTCCGGCATGCACACGCACCTGAGCCTGTTCGAAGGCGACGCCAACGCGTTCTATGAGGCCGGTCAGGAATTCAACATGTCCATGACCGCCCGCCAGTTCGCCGCCGGCATCCTGTACCATGCGGCGGAAATCTGCGCGGTCACCGACCAATACGTCAACTCCTACAAGCGACTGTGGGGCGGCGCCGAGGCGCCGAGCTACATCTGCTGGGGACACAACAACCGTTCCGCTCTGCTTCGCATCCCGCAATACAAGCCGGGCAAGGGCAACTCCGCACGTATGGAGTTCCGTGCGCTCGATCCGGTCGCCAATCCGTATCTGGCGTATTCCGTGCTGTTGGCCGCAGGCCTTGACGGCGTCGATAAGCAGATGCAGTTGGGCGAGTCGACCAGCGACGACGTGTGGGAGCTCACCGATGCCGAACGTCAGGCCATGGGCATTCAGCCGTTGCCGGAGTCACTTGACGAGGCGTTGAAGATCATGGAGAAGTCCGATTTCGTGGCCGGAGTGCTCGGCGAGCATGCCTTCGAGTATTTCCTGCGCAACAAGCGTCAGGAGTGGGAGGAATATCGTCAGCAGGTCACGCCGTACGAGCTGAAGAAGTATCTGCCGAAGCTGTGATTGCCGGGCGGCTCGCGTTTACGACCGTAGGCGTTTGATCGAGGAGGTCCGTCATCCGATCTGCTGGATGACGGACCTTTTGCATGCGGTCCTCGTGCGCCGCCTCCCGTTCGGAAGACCTAGCCGCGCGGATTGCCGAACCAGCTCGAATAGATGATGGCGAAATTACGGTTGCCATATGACGAACAGGCGTCGCCTTCTCCGGCCCCCGCCTCCAATGCGGCCGTATTCGGCTGATATGGCGTGTAGATGTACAGCAGTGCGGTCGCCTTGTTTTCGATATACACGTTCGTGCCGCCGCATTCGGCATTCGGATGGTACTGGATGTAGTTGAGAGCGCCGGCATGGTAGCCGTAATCGTCTTCATGCTGCACGTAGTACTGGTATCGCTTGGCTGCGCCGTACACCTGTTTGAAGAATCCCGCATATTCCGGATCGCAGTTCGCATCGTCCGGGCAACTCAGGCCCATCGCAGACTTGTACTGGAAGTCGCTCGGGTCGGTGGCGGTGAGCAGATGCTGCTCCTTCTGCAGTACGGTGAGCAGCACTTTCTGGCTTACCCCGCAGGCCTTGCCTGATTTGTAGATGATCGCCGCGGCGCTTTCGTTCTTGCCGCCTTCGTATGCCTCGCAGTATTCGTTGGCCGACTGTGATTCGGTATCGAAGGTCATGGTCTTGAGGCACCGTTCGCCCGAACATGCCGCTCCCTGCTCCTCGATGAAGGATCGGACCTGTGCTTCGCTCAAAGCGTTGCCGTTGAAGAACTGCCCGTCGGAGATGATGTTGCCGGGATTGAAATCGTATTGCGCCTGCAGCTGATTCTGCGTCTTCTCGGCCTGTCCGACTTCCACACGCCAGCTGACGAAGCGCACCAGACCCACGACCAAGGCGATTGCGATGATGATGACAAGCAGCGTCCTGCAGAGCATACCGACTCGTTTCCTGAGGCTAGCCTTTTTCCAGGTGTTGCGCAAGGACCTGAGATGGGGGAGTCTGCGCCGAGGGTTACGTTTGCGACGTTTTGTGCTTGTCATTGTGCCATATTGTAGCGCGCCAGCCTAGGGTCGATTTCGTAAGTTGAATGAACATAGTCAGCATGTGGAATTCGGATGCGTCGAAAGGGTGGAAAGGGTGCAGGGCCCGTCTAAAGTTGGCAATCGTTTCGTGATATGCAGAACGATTGACGAGAGAGTGACGTATGACGCACAACGTGAAGAAGGACCGATTTTTCAATCTTCCGGTGACGATTCTCGTGGCCTTGAGCTTCATGCTGGGCATGAGCGAGTTCATCATGGTCGGCATCCTGCCGGATATCGCGGCCGGACTGAAGGTATCCGAAGTGACCGTCGGTAATCTGGTTTCGTTATTCGCGCTTGTCTACGCACCGGTCACGCCGCTCGGCTCGGCCTTGTCGGCGCGCTTCCCGCGCTTCGCCACGCATCTGACGCTGGTCGGCGTCTTCCTGCTCGGCAACGTGCTGTGCGCGTTCGCGCCCAACTATGGCGTGCTCGTCATCGCGCGAATCCTCATCGCACTCGTCTCCGGTACGCTTGTGGCCATTGCCATGACGTACGCTCCCGATGTGACGACGGAACGATATCGCACGAAATTCATCGCATGGGTGTTCTCCGGCTTCTCCATCGCATCCGTCGTGGGGGTACCGGTCGGCACATGGGTGGCGAACGTGTTCGGCTGGCGTTGGGCGTTCCATCTGGTCAACGTGCTCACTGTCGTGCTCATCGTGCTGATGGTCATCGTATTGCCGCGCAACAGCCATATCGTGAAGATCGGCTTCCTGCCGCAGTTTCGCCTGTTCTTCGACCGGCGCATCCAGCTCGGCGTGCTCGATGTGGTGTTCGGTGCGGCCGCGAGCTACGTGTTCTACACGTACCTGACGCCGATCATGCGCGACGAGGTGCATGTGCCGGAACGGTATTTGAGTGTCGGACTGGTGATTTTCGGCGCAGCCTGCCTGTGGAGCAACCTATACGGCGGCAAGCTCGCGGACCGGGGCAGAGGAGTGGAACCGCTGACGCATATCCGCCCGATCTATTGCGCGCATGCGGTGCTCATGGCGTCGCTGATCGTGGCACATTGGGTGCCGGTGTACGGCGCGCTGCTGCTCGTGGTACTCGGCATGTTCATGTACTTGCAGAATACCTGCCGTCCTGATCCGGTTGTTGTCGTGGATGGCGGTTTTCCTTGGTTTTCCAATGGATTACCGGCTATCCGTTAACCGTGGTAATTCACTCTAATTACCGCTAAATCACGGCTTTTACCGCAAGGACGTGGGCAAAATGTGGGCACGAATCAGAGGTACATGTGGCTTCGCACGTACCTTTCGACTTCGGCGTTCTCTTCCGGCGTGCCGATGGTCAGGAGCCAGACGGCATTGTTCTTGCGTTGCACATTCCCCTTGCGCAAACACTTGATCAATCCGGCCTCTTCGAGCTTCTTGGCAATCTTGCCGAGGCGATTGTAGGCAAGTTGCTCTCGTTTCGGATTACGCGGCTCGTTGCCGATCGCCACGAGCTCGTCTGTCGATTGGGGGAGTGTCATGCCCCAGTCGATTGCGATTTTGAGCCAGCCGGAGGCGTAGGTGCGTGGCAGCATGTGCTTTTCCTTGGCTGCCTTGTCCAGCGGCCAGTCGGCGGTCAGCCATGCCATTCTGCTTAGCAGTGCGTATTGGGCGAAGTCGAAGCTGCGTGCGCCCTTGTGGGTGACGGTGAGTTTGCCTTGGCTTGCGAGTTCTTCGACTGCCAGCATGTTGCGGTATCCCATTTCACGGTCCATTTCCGACCTCCAAGCCATGCGGTACACTGGTTTCTGGAAGTCTTTGAGTGAGGCTTCATGTTTTACCTCCGTGGTGCCGTTAACACTGCGGAGGTTTTTTGTTCTACAACACATTATACGCTAACTTGCAAACATGTATTTATGGTGTGTTGTAAACAATGGCGCATACTAACCGTACAAGCGAAAAATACTAACTTGCAAACATTAAATATACATATATACATACATAACATTATTTTCATTCTTTTCATAGAGCGAGAAAAAGGAAACGAAGCTCATGCAGAACGTCTTAAGATTACTGCAATACACTTATACCGATTCGTTCAGCACCGATGAACATTCACGAAAGGATGCGAGGTAGGACATGAGGAAGGATACGTTGACGAGAGTAACCAGTAGCAGTACGGCGATGAAGGACGCAAGGAACGAAGGGCCCACAACGGCGCTTCTAGAAAGGACGGACCAAACTTGGAAGAAGAAAGCGCAAATCGCGAAGGAAGCACGAACGCTTGGAATGGAACTTCGCAAGGGCAAACAGAAGAGTTTCAGACTCACGATAGGGCAAGTCTGATCAATTCCAGGCGTACGCCATTGTTCGCCACCGAGAATTCGGCTCGATATGAACGGCAGAATCTCATGTCCGAATATCAGGAGCTTACTGGAGCGAACCTGATAACAGTAATCGATCAGATCTACCAGACGAACATGACCGTACTGGAGGAATTGTTGGGGGACTGTGACAAGTCCAAGGACCTCCATGTGATTCTCTCATCGCCCGGAGGCGATGGTGAGACTGCATTGCGCATGGTCAGGGCCATGCATTCATATTGCAGGAGACTGACCATCATCGTACCTGACATGGCCAAGAGCGCCGCAACGATTCTTTGCCTAGGGGCCGACAGAATACTCATGGGGCCATCCGGGGACCTTGGGCCGATCGACCCGCAGATGATACTCAGCAACAGCCCGTCCGGTTCGGGTATGGCGAGCGCCAAGGAGATCGTCGCGGCCGTGGACGAGGCTGAGCAGAGGGTCAATGCCAATCCGAATTCATTCGCATTGTTCTCTTCACTGCTGTCCGATGTCAATATGCTCATGATTGAACAGGCCCGCTCGGCACTTAACAGGTCGGAATCCCTGATGAGGGAGTCCTTGGCATCGCTGCCCGAACGTTCCGCTGACGAGGTAGACGCATTGGCAGACAGTCTGAAGGCGCCGCTTATCGACAATCCCTCGAGTCATTCCGCGGTCGTTTCCGCCGATGATGCGATCGGCTTCGGCCTGCCGGTTAAGAAGGCGGATATTGAGGGGCGTGAATGGCGTCTGATTTGGGCCTTGTGGACCAGATACTTCGCCATGAGTTGCTTCCCCCGCGGCAGACAGGCGATTTATGAGGGAGTCAGGGCGTCGCATGTCGGGTGATTCTGGTTCCTCGTAGCATAAAGGACCGTAAGGTCCTTTTTTGTTTAGTCACGGACAAACAGGAACAGCGTGTCATGCTTGAAAGTTACCGTACTGTCACGGTTCCTTGGAATTATGTTCACGTTCAAGCATGAACTATACATAACATATACATTAATTACATTACTTTTTCATTTTTTACATTAGTGATTTTCCATTAGTTTCGACCACGAATCACATAAAAAAGGCCCTGTCGAAGCAGGGCCAAAAAGGAAGGATCTCACTGTTTGGCGAACGTACCGCAAGAATAGATCTTCAACTGCTGGCCATCGGAAACCGTGACCTCGGGATAGCCGCCGCCAGGAATATCATTCTGCACGATACTGTCGCCAGCCTTGACCTCCCAGTAGCAGTCATCGCCAACCGCGCTCGTGGCCCGATAGGTTCCGGCTTCGATGTCCTTGCCGACCTGCCAGACGCCAGCCGACACGGAATTACGCTTCGCCTGCTCGACCTGACCAGTCAACGTCTCAAGCTGTTTCCTCGCATCATCGACCTGCTTCTGCAAATCGTCATGCTTGGACTTCAGGTCTTCGATGCCGTTCTTGATGTTGTCGGCGCTGGCGATGGTCTGGGAGGCCTGCTTGTAATCGGCCTTCTGGTCTTCCGCGAGCTTCTTGTACTTGCGATACTCCTTGTCGGCTTTGGCGGTTTCCTCGGCCACCTTGGACACGGCGGCGGAGCGTGTGCCGCGAGTGTAGGCTATCGGAGCCGTGGCGAAAACGCCGACAAGCAGACAGGCCACGGCCACGCATGCCGCGATAAGAGCACTCACCGGGCGCGAGAACGCCTTACGCAGACGGTTCAGGTTATCCATGTCAGTTGTCCTTGTCGTAGACGCTGCAATGCACGTTGGCGCTGTCGCCGGTAGCTTCCTTATGTGACACCTGCTTGCCGTCCACAGTGATCGTGCACGTCACCTGAGTATCATCAGGCGTGTCGCCGTCAAGATTGAACGACGGGTAGGCGCTGACTGTCCACGCCTTCTGCGCATCGTCGCCGGTAATGGTCTTTTCCCACGAGCCGGTAATCGTCTCGTTGCTGCTTCCGCCGTCCATGCCATAGATCACTTCGGAATCACCATTACTGATCGTTACCTGCATTTTCAGCTCTTTCGCACCCTCGTTGACGATGCCCTTCTCATAATTTTCCGAATCATGCTTGAGCTGCTTGCTGGCATCGTCGAGGCTCTTGCTTACCTGATCGGCGGCCTTGCCGTAGACGGATTGCGTGTAGAGCACTACGCCTCCAGAAATGAGGGAGATCACGAGAGCGGCTACCACCAAGGCGCGGCCTTTTCTCTTACCCTTCTTGCCTGTTGCATGCAGGGCGAAGAGGGCGAAAACGAGTCCCGCGATGGCGAAGACGAAGGCCATGTTGTTGACGATCGGTATCCATGAGAGGACAAGGGCGAGGATGGCTAGGACGAAGCCCGTGATGCCGAGGGCGCTCATGTGCTTTTCGATGGTCTGGGGCTGTGCGATTGGCGTGTAACCGGGCTGTTGCGGTTGGATTGGCTGCTGTGGCGTCGGTGCCTGCGGCTGCATGTTTTGATTTGTCATTGTGTTCTCCTTCTTCTCGAGGTAGGTGTTTCCATCCTACCCTTATGCTGATTTGCAAATATCATTTCGTGGTTGTATTTTATAAACCATAAATCGAACAAACGTTCGATTTCAAAGATTAAGGAAAGGGGCTTGCGATAATCCGCCAAGACTCACGCAAACCCCGGTTGCGGCACCAAGGGAGGTGCCTGATGCATTAGTTTACTCTCGATAGCGGTTCAGCAGTGCTTCGGGGGAAGTATGCCATAACCGGCATATCTTCTCAAGATCATTTAGCGACCATTCCTTTTTATAGACGATGCGTTCTCGGACGTAGGTTTCGCCTCGTCCGATTCCTCGTGCCAGTTCTCTGCCTGACATGTGGCGCATGCCCATCTCGGCGCAGATTGCCTTACCTACCCGCAGCCCGAAGCTGCTCATTTCAGCTTTATTAGTACCCATAGCCATATCATAGCGCGCATTAGCGCGCTTGTGCGCGCGATTGGATAGAAAATACGCGTGTCGAGTTGACATTGCGCGCAATTGCGCGCATAATCAAATCATCAGAAAGGACGCAAGCATGATGGAACAAACACTCAACAATCGGGCGCTCACCCGAATCCGCGCCGTCGTGGGAGCCAAGAAACTCTCCACAACTGCGGTAGCGGCCATGTGGAATCAAAGCATCGACATGGCAACCCGCCGACTCAACGGCAAGGTTGAGTTGAAGCTCAGCGAAATCGAAGCATTCGCACGCAATACCGGATTTGAGCCGATCGACTTCCTCTCCGAAGACTTCGACCTCTCCAAACTGGAGGCGACGGCATGACGGACATTCTCAATAACCCTCCCGCCCCGCCAGTTCGAAACCGGCTGACCGACCCGGGCGACATCCACTTCATCTCGAAGGATGGCCAGCTAATCGATTTCTACGCCGGCAGGCTCGGCAGTCTCAACATGCACATCACAACCGATGACAAGCCGGTCAACATCACCCTCACACCCGCACAATTCGAAACCTTGGCGCATTGGATGCAGGAACGAGTAGGAGCCACACGATGAAAAACCGCAGGACATTGACGGACGCACGGCTTACCGTCGCCAACCGTCCACGCAAATGGCGCAAGCCCGTCCCATGCCCGATCTGCGGCGGCAAAGACATCAGATTCCACACCTACGGCTACGGCCTTGACCGAATCAACCTGCTGATAGTCCAGTACTGGAACGTCGCATGCAGTGGTTGCCGCCGCTCCGCCGTCATCATCACCAAACACACCGACCGTAAAGAGGCAATCCGCGCATGGAACTACCTCGCCACCGACTACAAGAAGGCAAAGGAGAATACGAAATGACCAGAACCATCACCGCGAACGTGGAATCCCGCAAGATCGTCAACGATCAGGTTGTCATCGAATGGGATGACGACGAGTATGGGGAACCCACCGAAGAGAACGTCCTCAAAGCGCTCGAGGATTTGCATGTCGACTTCGCTGATGTCATCGATACTGACGATTCCATCGAAGAATACCTCAGCGTCAGCAACATCGAAGAAGACGAGGACTAGCCATGAAGTCGAATACCGGCACCCTACTGGCTACGGCACTTGCATGTATCACTGGCACTCTGCTTCTTTCGTGGGCTACCGCGCAATCCCTCGGCTGGACGATTACGTCGGCGGTGATTCTCTTCGGGTCGGTCATCTACCTCGCAGCCCAATCCGAACGAGACAACGAGGACAGCGAGGACTGACATTCTTTGCGGTTTCGGCCGCATTGCTCTGCTGGCGGAATGGTATACGCGGCGGTCTTAAAAACCGACAAAACCCCACAGCTTTTAAAGGCGGGGTGATACGGGTTCGAGTCCCGTGCGGAGCACTCAGCGTTCGCGTCAACGCCACTTGACCGTGGTTTTCAGGATTCACCACAGCCAAGAACGAAGACCGGCTGGCGGAAACGACAGCTCGCCGCGAGAAGCCGATCTGCGCGAACGCCACCAACGTCGAAAGGAAAAAGACATGAAGGACATTCAACAGTTCAATTTCAAAGGCAATCAGTTTCGCGGCCTTACCGACAAGCAGGGTGACCCGTGGTTCTTTGGTAAGGATGCATGCGATATCCTCAACATCGACACAAATCATCTTCGTGATGCGCTTGATGAAGACGAAATCACAAACCTCCGTAATTCGGAGGTTTGGAATCAGCCCGGACGAGCACCCCTTATCATCAGCGAACCCGGCCTGTACAAGCTCATTATGAGAAGCCGCAAGCCGGAAGCCAAGGAGTTCCAGCGCTGGGTCACTCACGAGGTGCTACCGCAGATCCGCAAGACGGGTGGTTACATTCCTACGACCGACGTGGATGATGATATGACCATCCTCGCCAAGGCCGTGATGATTGGCCAGCGCACGATGGAAGAGCAGAAGCGGCGCATCGCATCGCAGGAATCCCGCATCAGGGAATTGGAGCCGAAGGCCTTGTTTGCTGATGCGGTTGCCGCTTCGGACGGCACGTGCTTGGTTGGCGAACTGGCGAAGATGCTCCGCCAGAATGGTTTGGATATTGGCCAGAACCGGCTGTTCAGACTGCTTCGTGATGACGGTTTCCTTGGCAAGTCCGGTGCGAACACGAACGTGCCCACGCAGAAGGCGATGGAACTGGGCCTGTTCCGTATCAAGGAGACTGCGGTAACGCATTCGGACGGCCACGTGACGATCAGCCGCACACCGAAAGTCACTGGCAAGGGTCAGAGGTATTTCATCAACCGTTATGGCCTGAAGCATGATGCCTGAGCGCCTGCTGACCCCGCTTCAGGCCGCACGGTTTCTTGGTGTGAGTCCTCGAACCCTTGCGAATTGGCGGAGTCGCGGTGGTGGCCCACGGTACACGAAATTGGGGGTTCCGCCACCGCAGGGCAGGCAGGATAGGCGGCCGGTGCGCTACAGGCTACACGACTTGGAAACCTACGGCACCACCCTCACAAGGACGGAGGCGAGATGAAAACCCACTTGCAAACCAACACGTTCATTCCCGGCATCCGGCTCCAAAGCAAACCGGAATTGAAAGGCTCCCGGGTCGGCCGTCACGAGCCACCGACCCTGAGCGAGCAAGGCATCGACATCGACTGATTCATCACAGACAACGAGAAGGAGATCCGCAGAATGCGAGGTGAAACACAGTGAGCGACGAAACCGAAGGAACCGATTGGACGGATTTTGCGGCTGACATCGCCAAGCTCCGCGCGCACAGGCCGCAAGACCCCATGCCACGGTTAGGCAGGCAAGGAAAGCCAGCCGAAAACAAGCCAAGGAAGGAGAAGCCGGTGAGAGACATCATGCATCCGGACGATAAGACCTGCGAAGCATGGTCGAAACTCACACCGAACAGGCTCACCGCCGAACAGTCCAAAGCCGTATCGGACTGGCAGGCGCGCCGACGCATCCTCGACTATTGGCAGAAATTCATGAGCCTGAACGGTCGTCAGCCGACAGTCCGCGAAGCCAAGACGGCATTGCACATCGGCAGCGATACTCTCCTGCCCAATTTGAAACGGCTCCGCAAGGAAAACGAGCTCCCCGCCGCCCGTAAGCCGGGCGGCATGAAAACCACAGGAAAGGAAACCACCATGACCGACAAGAAACCAACCACCACGGAAAACGACGAGGCCAACGAGAAGACCGGAGCCGAAGACTACGAGGATTACGGCAATCCAGTCCGCCAGCTCGAACGGTACATCACCATTCTTGATGACTTCGCCAACGAAACCATCCGCATCCGCCGCGCCTCCTATGAGGCAATCAAGAATGACGATTGCTTCGTTTTCGCCGAACATGACTTCCTCAACGACATTCTGAGAGCCCGCCGAAGCATGGCCGCACTGCTCAAGGCACTCAAGGAAGGAGCCATTGACAAATGAGCGCATATCAGCCAGTGCTTGACCCTGCTTGCGGCGGACGAATGTTCTGGTTCGACAAGGCGGACAGCCGTGTGCTTTTCGGTGACGTGCGCGACGAAACTTGGGAACTATGTGATGGACGCAGGTTCGATGTCAAGCCGGACATGCTGATGGACTACCGTGATCTGCCGTTCCCTGACGAGACGTTCCGCATGGTCGTGCTCGACCCACCGCACCTGCGCAATGCGGGAGAGACGAGCTACATGGCGCAGAAATACGGATGTCTCGACCAAGAGACATGGCAAACCGACATCAAGACCATGTTCGCCGAATGTTTCCGTGTCCTGAAAGAGCACGGCGTGCTGATTTTCAAATGGAATGAAACACAGATACCCGTCTCTCAGATTCTCAAACTCACCACGTACAAGCCGCTTTTCGGCAACAAGCAGCCGAACCGCACCGGAACACATTGGATTGTTTTCATGAAGGAGATCGACCATGAGTGAAGAATTCGATTTCAGCAACACGAGGCCGGACGAACTGCGGGCCATCATCATCGCCAGCACGATCATCGACAAGCGCAACAGCGCCCTGCTGAAAGCCGCGAAGGCCGCGTGGGCGCAAGACCATGACGGCGGCGACATCGAAGACTGCAACTTCAACGGCATGGACGCGGGCACCATCACCTTGACCAGAGGCGGCGATGGCGGATACGCGGTGAAAGACCCTCTCGCCTATGCCGATTGTCTGCACGACATGAAGGAACCATTGGCCGGAGGCCGGAATTCATGGGAGCAACGCAATTATCCGAAGCCGGAAGCCATGACCGACGAATTCCTTGAAAACCTGATCCGCGCTCACGGTGGCGAACTGCCGCCCGGGGTCGAGTTCAAGCCGGGCCGTCCTCAAACCGTCACATTGCGGTTGCCGCGCGGATTCGTCAACAAGGCATTCCAAGCCGACCAAATCGCCAACACCCTCAAACTATTGGAAGGAAACAACACTAATGAGCAGTGAAATCACCGTCCAGCCACAACAGCAGGTGCATGCCGGACTCACATTGCACGATCAGATGACCTTCGCACAGGCCGTCGCCCAGTCCGACATCATTCCGACCGTCTACCGTGGCAAGCCAGCCAACGTGCTCGTGGCCGTAGGCTATGGTGCGCCACTCGGACTGAGCCCGATGCAGTCCTTGCAGGATATTTCCGTAATCAACGGCAAGCCGACCGCTTCGGCCAGCTTCATCGCCAGCCGTGTGCGCATGTCCGGACACAAGCTGCGCATCGTCAAGGACGAAAAACAGCTGAGCGTGACCGCAACCATCGCACGCTCCGACGACCCGGACTATCCAATCTCCGTAACCCGCGATCGCGCTTGGGCACAGCAAATGGGCCTGATTAACAAGGACAATTACAGGAAGCAGCCCTTGACCATGCTTACGTGGCGCGCCATCACCGCCGCTGCTCGTGAAGCCTGTCCGGAAATCCTCTATGGCGTGCAGTACACGGCTGACGAACTGCATGACTTCGACCCGCCAACACGTCAGCATTCCACCGCTCCATCTGATGATGTGACCGCGACCGTGGAAGACGAGGAACCGGCCCAAAAGCCGGAACCACCGGCCCAGCCGACACAGCAGATGGCATCCAAGGCACAGGCCGACGCGATCAATGGCCTGCTTCATGAGTGTGGCGTGGATTCCGCGGATATGGCGCAATATGTCTTCCATGCTCATACAGGATTGTCCGGTGTCACGTCGGCTACACAGCTCAGCCGTATCGATGCCGAAAACCTGACTGCCAGCAAGGACGTGCTCAAACAGCGCACCTTGCAGGCCATCGAAGAATATCGCAAACAGCATCAGCCGGAAGAAGCGACTGACGAAAAGAAGGAGGCATGATGGCAGGCGAATTGATGGACGAGAAGATTAGCGAGTACATGAAGTGGCTTGATGAGCAGTATTCCGAGGCTGATAAGGCGAAGAACACTTATATCAGCTACGAGTACAACGACGGACGCGCCGACGCTTTCGCCCAAGCAGAGGGCGCTTTGATGCGTATCTTCAACATCAAGGAGGCCGAGTGATGGCAGGCGAAACAATCATCACCGTGGTGGGAAATCTCACCGCCGAACCGGAGACCCGCACTACGAGCAAGGGTGATACGGTCTGCAATTTCAGCATCGCGGCCACGCCCCGCAGTTTCAACAAGCAGACGAATCAGTGGGAGGACGGGGATGCGCTGTTCATGCGGTGCACGGCTTGGCGGGACTTGGCCGCGCATTGCGCCCAAACGTTGCATAAGGGCATGCGGGTGATCGCGCAAGGGCGTTTGCAGCAGCGCACCTATCAGGCCAAGGACGGCACGAACCGCACCATCGTGGAGATGCAGGTGGATGAAATCGGCCCATCCCTACGTTACGCGACGGCTCAAGTGGCGAGAATCCAGCATGCGAACGGTGGTCAGAACATGGTTCAGGCTCCGGCTCAACAGCCGGTGGCGGGTGGTTGGGGTGCGCCAACCGACCCGTGGGGCGCCCAGCCTGCTGGCAATGCCGATGAATTCGGTGGGGAGAATGATTTCTAATGGCTAATCCTCCGAAGCAGAAGGGTACGAAGTTCGAGACGGCAACCGTCCGATACCTGCGTTGGGCGGTGCAGGACGAGCGTATCGACCGCATGGCATTGCACGGAACCAACGACACCGGCGACATCACCGGAGTCCTCTTCTGGGGCCACAAGGTGTGCATCGAATGCAAGGACACGAAGAAGCCGGACTATGCGGCACACTATTCCGAACTCACGGAAGAAATGAGCCACCTTGGCACCGATTACGGCGTACTGGTACAGCATCGAAAGGGCGTCGGCTTGGAACACATGGGCGAACAGATGGCGATAATGAGCCGCGACATGCTCGACCGGTTCACGGCCCCCTTCGCCACATCACCTATCCCGGAAGTCGTGCAGACGATGGCAGAACCACTCAACGTCAAAGGCAAGCCGCTTGTGTGGATTCCCCTACGCCTGTTCGCCTTCCTGCTGAATGATCTGCTACCGCTCGGCCCAGACGAAAACGGGGAGGTGTGAAATGAGCCACTACGTCGGATACAGCATCAGAGGCCATCAGATCGGCGAGGGTAGCGTCCCACGACGCACCGTCAACGTGCTCAAACGCGAAGGCACCGTCACCGAACCTCAGCCGGGCGCATTCCAGGCTACCGAGTTCGGCAGGCAGGTTGCGGCCATCGCAGACTATCGGGACGCCATGCCGCCGCAGGTCGAATCCTCGAATCGTATCGTCACCAAGCACCTTAACGAGTTTTGGGATTACCTCTACAGTCATCCGAAAACCTATCCGTATGAGCCTCCGAAACTGAGGGTCGTGTGTGAAAGGAGCCGTAATGCCTGACGGAATCCGCCAATGTCCAGAATGCGGCCACTATGCCATAGGCCCCGACAGGTGCCCACGAGCACAGAACCCGCGCTTGGACTGCAAATATCGGAAACAGAAAAACAGGCAACTGGCAGACATGCTCAAGAGAAAGATGGGACGATGAGCAGCCTTGAAAGCCTCTGCGAGGACATTCGCACGAACGTGACGGTCTGGAAAAGGTATCGCGACAAAGGCGGGAGCGACCCGTCCTGGTCTGACGGCGACAACATGAACCTGTGCCGAAACCACATCATCGACGACCGGCGACGCATCGAAGAGATCATCGCAAGGGACGGCATCGAACCGCCAGCAGACTTGTTCTCTCGGCTGGACAATGAGTTTCACTTCACCTTGGATGCAGCCAGCAGCGAATCGAACCACAAATGTTCAAAATACTATACGGCTGGAAACAGCGCCTTCAATCATGAGTGGGGGGGGAGACGGTATTCTGCAATCCGCCATATGGCAAGGCAATCTCGGAATGGGTGCGCAAGTGCAGCATGGAAGCCAGCCGCAAAGACACCCTCGTCGTCATGCTTCTGCCGGCTCGCACGGATACCCGCTGGTTCCAACAGTTCATTCTCGACCGTGCGGAGGTCAGGTTCCTCAAAGGGCGACTGCGGTTCGAAGCGAACGGCATACCGGGCGGGCCGGCACCATTTCCAAGCATGATCGTCGTAATGCGCACCGGGGAAAGATAAAGGAGGGCTCGGATAAATGGCTAGGCGCGGATACGTGCAATTGGTGAACGGCTTCTACACGAACGACAAGGTGCAGGAACTATGCCGCAGCGGCCATATGGACGCGATCGGCGCGTTCTGCATGGCGCTCACCTACTGCGGAGACCATCTCACGGACGGTTTCATTCCGCGCCGGACCATGCGCTTCGTCATCGGAGCCACCGACGAACAGCTCCAAGCCCTCTGCGACGTGGGAATGCTCGAGGAGGTCGAGGAAGGGTGGATAATCCATGACTATCTCAAGCATAACCGCAGTATGGAACAGGTCATGCACGTCCGCAAGAAGACCGCAGACCGAGTAGCCAAATACCGCGAAACCACAGATGTAACGGCGTTACGTGCCGACTGTAACGGCGTTACATCGGGACAAACACCAGAACACCAGAACACCAGAACACCAAAGAAAGAGAAAGAAGAATATTCTTCTTCTTTCTCCAAAGAAATCAGCATCACCGACTTCGAACAAGCAAGAGAGAAAGCCCACGCCAACAGCGAGATCATCAAGGCATATCCCGACCTTGACTTGCCGGATTCCTGGAATGCTTTCGCGGCGCACCATCATAGCGAGACCCGCACGGTCACGGACTGGTGCCGCCAATGGAAGGGCTGGTGCGAGCGCCGCGCGAAAATGAGCGGCATTCCACCCTCGAAACCACACGTGCATTCATGGCAATGCTCGCATGTGCTAGCCGCATTGCATCGCACGTTGGAAACCGCACAGCCAGACCAAACCGCCTGCCAACTCGCAGACCAACTCAACAAGAAGACCCAATGAACGAACAGGACGAGAAGCCGACCATTGAGGAAGTGATCGACTTCTGCACATTATGTCTCAAAGGCGCACGGTATCAGGTTCGCAAAGCCGAAGCGGAAAACTGTCCGCACGACAGCTCCAGCTTCCACGGAGCCGCGCACGCATTCGAATCCGTCATCGACTTCTGCCACGGAAAAAACGACTTCGATGTCTACATGCATCGACGCAACAAGAAAGGAAACAATCATGGCGACGAACGTGAGTGAAAAAGACAAGACGTTGAACGAAATCATCGAATGGTGTGAGAAGAAGTGGCAGAAAGCAAACCACGAGGCATGCTACTTCCCGATGCATGAGCCAGCGAAAAAGGCGTATGCGGAAGTTATCGAGCATTGCAAAGCCATGCTCGGCTATTCCGGTTCGATGCCTTCCGAAGCGCCGAACCAAAGCGAGGACACGGAATGACCTATCAGCTTCTCAGTGATACCGGCGGCAGCTGCGGCACTTTCGCCGCATACACTTCCGCCCTCCAACACGCACTTCATGCCGCACAAACCCTTCACCACACCTACTCCATCATCGACCTAGACGATGGTGAGGAAATCATCATGGTAGGCGATCATGCTCACTAAACATCAGAAAACCCAAGCACACCGACTCGCCGCCAACAAAATCGACTGGCACGACATCGCACGAATCCTACAAATCCCATACCCGCTAATCAGCCTTGAACTAGGAGACCACGATAGTGAAATGCCCCACCTGCGGAACAACAATCAAGCCAGCCAACTGGATCTGTGGTAACTGCCAACACGACTACTGGCGAATGATCTACCGGCTCGGCCACGAACAACTGCCAGCCCTGCACAGCCTCAGCCTCAAACAAGCACGCATCGGCAAACGCACCCACACGCCAAGCAACGGTTACGCGCCCCTCCCACTCGACCAGCATGCACTCGACCTCATCGACGCAAGCAGCCAATGGCTCGCCGAAACCGCAGGCAAAATCAACACCACGTACGCCAACCTACGTTGGGACAAGGCATGGAAACGGATCCTCGCCAACCGGCACACGGTACTCACCATGCCGACCATCGAAGACGACTACCATGCATTGCAGCGCATCGTCAGGCGCAACAACCAAGCCCTCACGCCAGCCGAAGACATGATACTCATCGGCACATGCCCACACTGCCAACGGCAGTTACAGGCACCGCCAGACGCATTGACGGCAACCTGCACCTGCGGCGGAGAATGGCCGGTACCAGCCATCAAAGCCGAACGAGACAGAAAGCTATGGGAATTGCAGATCACCGGCACGCCAAGCGACGCAGCCAACGAACTCAAACGCTACGGACTGCAAGTCAGCCGCAACCTCATAAGCCAATGGCTCAAACGAGGCAAGCTGCACGCCACGCCGACAAACCGTAAGAACGAGTACGTCTTCAACCTAGGAGAACTCGCCGCACATTTGACTGTCACCGATAAAATGGTATACTGATGTACGTCAGTACGAGATAATCGGAACTGAGAATTAGCAAAGCCCCAAGCCAGCACGCTCGGGGCTTAACTATTAGCTGATCCACCAAACTGTGGAAACAGTCTCCGGAGCCGTCCAACCAAGGGCGGCCCCTGCAATAGCCCCCGCCATTCAAGCAGGGGGCACACGCTTCGGCCCGGCACAGGCAAGCAGGGCTCTTCCCCCCTCTCGGTTCTCTCCCTACCACTGGTTCGACCCCAGTACGAAGCGCCCACATCCATACGGCAGCCACCACACAAGCAGGAGACACCCACACACATGAGCCTACGACGATGCGCATGGCACAACTGCCCACAACTTGTAACACAAGGACAACGCTACTGCAAAGCCCACAAACACGCCTACGAACAAGCACGAGGCACCGCAAGCCAACGCGGCTACGGCAAAGCACACAGGCAAGAGAGGATACGGTGGGCTAGGGCCATAGCGGAAGGGGCCACACCAACCTGCAACAAATGCGGCAAACCAATCACAAGCAACGACGCCTGGGACCTCGGCCACACCGACAACCGCCAAGCATGGACCGGACCCGAACACCGCAGTTGCAACAGACGCGACGGCCAAGCCAAGAGCACCGCAAGCCAAGAACATTGGAAACATTGACAAAGCGCAACAGCAACCACAACAAAACCAAAAAACAAAACAATCACAAACCACTTGCGAAAACCGGAAAAAATCCATTCACGAACCAAACCAGATACATCTAGGGGGTAACCCCAAACAGCCAAGACTAGGACCGCCGGAGAGGGGACTCGCAAGTTCGCGGATAGTTCAGACTTTTACCGACAAGGCATCAACCGTAAATCTTCCGATTGGAGGTGACCATGGTACGAGGTGGCGCACGAAGCCGTTCAGGCCCCGCACCAGACCCACAGTCGGCACGTTCCGACGCTCGAGGCTTAGCCGCCGACGTCACGGTACTGTCTTCCAAGGGTTACAAGCACAAACCGAAGGCGTTTCCGCTTGGCGAATGGGTGATTTACGAGACGTGGAAGGACGAGGACGGCAACATTCGCAAGACCCGCGACGATACCGCTACGGAGCGTTGGCGGGCACGTGAGGAAACGGTTTGGAAGGATCTGTGGAAGACGCCGCAGGCGATTGCTTGGCATATGCCGCAGTTCGCCTACTTGTTTTCCACGGTTGCCTTGTATGTGCGGCAGTTTGTTATCTGTGAATCGTCCGATGCGAAGGCCGCTGACCGTGCGACATTGGCGCGCTATGCCGACATCATCGGTTTGACGCCGCAAGGTTTGCATTTGAATAATTGGGTGATCATCGATGACGAAGTGAAGCCGGTGCAGTCCAATTCCGCGAAGATCATTCCGATCAAAAGCGCGAAGGAACGTTGGAAGGATTCGTTGAAGGGGTGACGTATGCAGCAGGAGATGCCGAAGACTCTTGGTTTCCTGTTTGCTGACTGGATAGCCTGGCATTGCGTCGTCCCTAATGGCTTCGACCTTGGTAAGCCGTTTGAGCTTGTCGGCTGGCAGTTGGATAATGCTATCGATTTTTATCGGGTGAAGCCTGATGCGATGTATGATCCGGCTCGGCCTCGGCAGGCGGCGGCGTTCAAGTGGCGTCGTGGGCAGATTGTCGGCGGGCAGAAGCTAGGCAAGTCGCCTTTCGGTGCTGCCGTGGCCGCGTTCGAGGGCGTGGGGCCTTGCGTGTTCTGTGGTTGGGCTAAGGGCGGAGAGGTGTTCCGCTGCAGTGACTGGGGTTGTTCCTGCGGTTTCGAGTACGAGTATTCGGCTGGTGAGCCGATGGGCATGCCGCGTCGTACCGCGCTGATTCAGTTGTTGGCAACGTCGGAAGAGCAGACGGCCAACGTGTATCGTCCGTTGCAGTCCATGGTGCGTAATGGACGTCTATCCGATTTGATGAAGGTGCGTGAAGGCTTCATCCGGTTGCCTAATGGTGGTCGTATCGACCCTGTAACAGCTTCGGCACATTCTAAGCTGGGTAATCCGGTGAACTTCGTGCTTGGTGACGAGTCTGGTATCTGGACTCGGCGGAGCGGCATGTTCGAGGTTGGTGACACGGTGATGCGTGGCGCCATGGCCATGGACGGCAGAATGTTGGAGCTTACGAATCCGTGGGACCCGATGGACGCTTCATTCGGCCAGATGACCTACGAATCCACGGCTTCGGACATTATGAAGTTCTTTCCGAAGCATGATCCGTCATTGGATTTCGCTAATCCGCAGGATAGGCGAAAGATTCTCGAATTCGTCTACTCCGGCAGTCCGTGGGTGCCGTTGGATCAAGTTGAGGCTACCGCTTCCGAACTGATGGCCCGTGACCCGGCTCAGGCTCGCCGATTCTACGGCTGTGAAATCGTACAGGGCTTAGGCTCGTACATGCCTGAACCGCTTTACGATGGCACGATGGTTGACCGTCAGCCGCCTGAGCCGGGTGCGGAGATTTGTCTCGGCTTCGACGGTTCGCAATCCGGTGACTGGACGGCATTGCGCGCGGAAACGTTGGACGGGTGGCGTTGGACGCCGACATACGGGCCGTCCGGCAGGCCATCCTATTGGAATCCCGTCGAATGGGAGGGGCGCATTCCTCGCAGTGAGGTAGATGCCTGCGTTTCCGAACTGTTCGACAAGTATAAGGTGCGCCGATTCTACTGTGACCCGCATCCGTGGGAAACACAGGTAGATACTTGGGCGTACCAGTACGGTGAGGATATTGTGGTGCCTTGGCCGACGAACCGAATAGGACGCATGTTCGACGCGCTCACCCGCTTCATGGAGGATACCGCCGACCATTCCACAACGCATTCCAACGATCGCATGGCCCGGTTGCATATGATGGCGGCGCGTAAGGTTGCGAAGCCAGGCGATAAGTATGTGCTCGGCAAGCCGAGCGAGAATCAGAAAATCGACATAACCATGGCTGACATTCTGGCACATGAGGCCGCTTCTGACATGCGCGCGCTGGGTTGGGGTTCCGAGTCCAGCAAGGTATTTGTTTTCCGATGATAGGGGGCTAACGATGGCGTGGTTGCCTGATAAGGCGCAGAATATGCTTCGTCGGCTTTCCGACCAGCTTTACGGTACCGCCGAAGTGTTCAGCAGGCTCGACCGGTATGTGGATGGCCAGCAGCATTTGCGACAGCTTGGCTTGGCTATCCCACCTGAATTGGAACGGTTCACGGTCATCGTGAACTGGCCGCGCGTCGTGGCCGAAAGCCGGGTGGACCGACTCGACCTCAAGGGGTTTCGCGTCAGAGAGAATCTTAAACTGGCTGATGATGCTTGGGAATTCTGGCGTTCCAGCGGCTTGGACGAGGATCAGAGCAGCTATCTCGATTTCGAGGTGTTCGGACGATCGTTCAAGACTGTGGAGATGGACGAAACCGGCTTGCATATCGAGAATGTGAGTCCGATTGACATTCTCGCCCATCGTGATCCAGTGACCGGGCGACTTGATGCGGCATTGCGACGGTATCGGGACGTTGACGATTACGATTTCATGAGCACTGTCGGCTGGCGCCTGTACTTGCCTGACCGCACGTACACGATCGACACGAACTATCAGGTGCGTTCCGCGGTTGAGAATCCGCTCGGCATAGTGCCGGTGGTTCCGGCCTACCGCAATCCGCGAACCACGATTCCCTTGCACAAGACGTGGCCGCGTCTACGCGGTACCAGTGCCTTGACCGATGTGATCGGCCTGACCGATGCGTGCGCACGAGACCTGACTAATGCACAGGTGGCGCAAGAGACGCATGCCGTGCCTCAGCGCGGTGTGCTTGGCGCCACCAAGGGTGACTTCGTGGATGACAATGGCAATCCGTTGACCACGTGGGAAGCCTATTTCGGCCGCATTTGGGCGTTGGGTAATCCGAATGCGAAGACTTTCGAGTTTTCCAGCTCAAGCATGGAGAATTTCGAACGCATGGTGAACCTTTACGCGCGATTGTCAAGTGGCGTTACCGGTTTGCCGCCGAACTATTTCGGCTTGGCCGCCGACGATGCCGCTTCCGCTGATGCGATTCGTTCGCGTGAGGCGAAGCTCGTGAAAAGCATTGAACGTGACCAGAGGACATTGGGACGGCAGGCGGTGCAGACATGCCGTCTTGTCGCCGGATTGTTGCGAGGCGAGAAAGCCATGAGCGCTTTCGATGATGCCGATGCGCTCTGGTACGACGCTGGAACACCAACTGTGGCTCAGAGGGCTGATGCGGTGACGAAACTGTATGCGACGGCTGATCCGACCGGTAGGCCTCTCATGCCTCGTGAGATGGCGTGGGAAGAACTTGGCTGGGGGCCGGAGAAGATCGCGCGTGCGAAGAAGCTGCTCGAGTCGGACGAGGAAGGCTGGATGCAGGGCTACGTGAAACCGGAGGTGGCAGATGGCGTACGGTCAGATGCTGCCATCGGCGGCGCGACGGCAGGCGAGCGATCTGAGACGGCGGAGCAATCGGCTGGCCGTCCGGTTAGCGGCACTGTGGCGGAGTAACGCGTCCGAGGATTTCGACGAATCCTATGCGTCATGCATGCCTGAAATGTTCAGGCTGTTGGATTCGGCGCAGTTGCAGACGGCGCGGGAGGCGATGGCGGCTACACCGGTGGCTATGGCCGCATTGGACGGCACTGACCGATTGGCGGAATACACTGTAGATCCGCGCCAGTGGGTTGGTGTGAACGGCAACGGCATGAACACCATCGATGTCATGTGGGGTGCCGTTACCAAGGGTAAGCAGGTTGTCAGCGGCGGTGGTTCGACGGACATCGCCTTGCATGTCATCGAATACGAACTGGTGCAACGCTCCCGCACTTTGCTGGCCGATACGCAACGTTCAGCCGCGATAGTCGCAGGACGAAGCCGATACGTGTACTGCGGTTACGTGCGCGGCCTGACGCCGCCAAGTTGCGGCAGATGCGTGATTCTGGCCGGACAGCCGTGCGGTAGCGAACCGTTCGAGCGGCACCCGAACTGCGATTGCATCGCCATACCGACATCCAAGACGCCGAATACGGCGCTCACGAGCGCGAACGAATACCTCGACAGTCTCTCCGACGACCAACTGGTCAAAGTGCTTGGCAGTAAGGCAAACGTTCGCGCATGGCAGGATGGCGCCGACCTGAACCAGCTGATCAACGCCTACCGGCGCAAAGGCAGCGTATCCACGGCTCAACTGTACGGCCGCAAAATCAAGTACACGATCGAAGGTCTGACGAAACGTGGCCTCGCCTCGTCGCGCATGATTAGCGCCGGATATGCGAAGGAATACGTGAAGCACGGTGGCCGGTACATGAAAGTGGATCGACCGCGACTCATGCCTGAAACGATTTATGACGTTTGTGCGCGAACCGGCAAGGATCCGCGCCAAATGCTCTACGACTACGGCTGGATACTCTAGCCGTTCCCCTTTTTTAAGACCGTAGGCTGGGCAATCTGCCTGCGGCAGTAACCAACCGCAACGGAAGGACAACAATATCATGGCTGTCGCAACAGCAGCAACTGCAAACGCAACCGCGGATTCAGCATCGAACGTGACCACCATGGCCGGTTCTCCGGCATCCGGAGACTCGAGCGTCTCCGTGGCGTCGGAGGCTACACAGGTGACTACGGCTCGTGCTCAAGCCGAAGAAGCATTGCAGAATCTGGTCAACGACAATCCCGCAACGGAAGAGCCGGAAACCAGCGAAGAACAGCAGCATTCCGAACCGGAACCGGAGACCACGGAACCGGAAGACACCGGTGAAGAGATCGAAGGCGAAGCCGAACTCGGCGACAAGGGCAAGAAAGCCCTGAACCGTATGAAGGCCGCCGTGAAAGCCTCCAAACATGAGGTCGAAACGTTGAAAGCCCGGATTTCCGAACTGGAAACGCAGATATTCAATGCGAACGTCGAAAAGGCCGCAACCGGCAAACTCCAGCATCCGGAACTCGCAATGAGGCTCGTGGAAGGCGTGGACGCCAACAGCGACAGTAAGGCCATTGACAAGGCCATCGACGCCATCCTGCGTAAATATCCTGACATGGGCGTTCCCGCACATGATTCCACTACGGACTCGTTGCAGGAGCTGTTCGGTGCGAAGCCAACCATTCCGGAGGGCGAGTCGAGGACAAGGGCGAACGCTGCGGTGTTCGGCTCACAGCTCGCGGCTCTCGGCCTCTAAAAACCGTTTTTTCTAACATTCCTTTAAGGAGGAAACTATGACCGCGCTCGATTTGAGCCGTTCCACCTCCGGCGTCTACCTGACTCCGGAACAGTCCAACGAGATTTGGACCGACGTTTTCAAGCAGTCTGCCGTCACCCAGCTTGCTAAGGGCGTGAAACTGCCTGGTTCCGGCATGGAATACGACACCCTTGGCGACCTGTCCGCAGCTAAGTGGGTCAACGAGACCGACGAGAAGCCGGTGGACAAGCCAACCATCGGCTCGCGTATCATGAAGCCGTTCAAGGTTGCGAAGATCGTGCCGGTTTCCGAGGAATTCGTACGCGACAAGGGCGCCCTGTGGGCCAAGATCAAGGAGCGTGCCTCTCAGAGCATCGCCCAGACCATCGACCAGACCTTCCTTACCGGTCTGATTGCCGCGCCGTCCACCGAAACCATGGACACGTTGAAGGATGCTCAGACCGTGAGCATCGGCTCCGGCAAGTACGCCGATTTTATTAAGATCGCCACTACCATACTCACCAACGACGGCGACCTGAACGGCATCGCCCTGTCCCCGCACGGCTTGGCTGAGGTGCTCAAAGCGACCGATGCCAACGATCATCCGCTGCTGGTGCCGAGCCAGTCCACCGAAATCGGCACCCTGTTCGGCGCCCGAGTCGTGAAATCTCCATGGGGCCACGTGCCGGAAGTCAAGGCGGATACTACCCATGGCATCAATGCGGCCAAGGAGGTGTTCGGCGTCGCCGGAGACTGGACCAACGCCCTGTACGGCACTGTCGAGGGAATCAAGATGAAGATTTCCGATCAGGCGACCATCAACGACAACGGTGCTCAGATCAACCTTTGGCAGCGTAACATGATCGCATTCCTGATCGAAGCCGAGATCGGCTTCATCGTGCGCGACAAGAAGAAGTTCGCTGTCATCACTGCCTGACGGTAGGAGGCGACCATGACGGCTGATGTCAATGATGTCGCCACTCAGCTCGGCCGAAAAATCGATGACCCGCTGGAAACGGAGCAGATCACTGCTTGGATAGAGCTTGCGGAGATAACGATTCGCAAGCGCTATCCGAATCTCGATCAGATCATCGCCGATAATCGGCTGAGCCAGAAGACGGTGAATCTGGTCGAAGCGTTGGCTGTTGCCCGGTATGCGCGTAATCCTGAGGGGACGACCAGCAAGAGCACTCGAATCGACGACTATCAGGAGACGGTGGGTACCACTAATTCGGTGGCGACCATCAATCTTCTTGATAGTGAGTGGGCTTTGCTGGAACCGAAGGATTACGGCGCGTCCGGCGCTTTCACCATCGTGCCTGCCGGTTGGAGGTGCTGATGGACGGGAAGGTGATGGCTCGCGCCCGAAGCGCGGCGGAAAGCCTGATGACCGACCAGTGTACGGTCACACGTCCCGGCGAATCTGAAACGGACCCTGATACCGGCTTGCCGACCATCGGCGGCACGAAAGTGTATGAGGGCTGTTGCAAGGTGCAGACTGCTGGCGGTTTGGCTTCCGAAAACGTCGAAGGCTCTGCTCCGCAGTTGATGGGCGCCGTCTCACTGGTCTGGAGCCTGTATGTGCATTTCCCGTATGCGACTACCGGCTTGCGGAACGGTGATTTGGTGACGGTCACGCAATCCTCTGACCAGAATCTGGCTGGTCATCGATTCCGTCTGATTTCGCCGCAAAGCGAGAAGACGCATGCGACGGCCTGCCGTTGGAACGTGAAGGAGGAGGCGTGACCGTTGATGCCAGTCAGCTCAAGGCTTTCGGCGCGAGTCTTCTTGGCGGCACTGCCGTACGTCGTGCGCTCGTATCGGCGGCAGTGAAGAAGGGTGCGCAGAACGTCAAGGAAAACATTGAAGCCGACTTGAAAACGTCCGGTAACAGGGCCTTCCGACGTATTCCGATTCACTATGACATGCAGACCGTTGGTTTGACCGGCGTGGCCGCCGACATCAGCCCTGTCAAGGGTGGTGCTGGCAGTCTCGCCAACGTCGCCTTCTTCGGTACCGCAAAAGGTGGCGGCACGCATCGATTCTACGAGCATGCCGAAGACGAACTGCCACAGCTTGCCGAATACGTGGCCAAGGCCGGAACGGAGGGGATTACGTGAGCAAAATAGTCAGCATCATGCAATTGACTTCCACGATTCTCGACCACATACCGGAACCTGCGGCAGGATGGAAGGTGTATCGGCAGACCACGCCGAAACCGACCGAGAAGCCGCCTTGGATCATCGAAACCGTGACCACAAGCGGACATATCGTCGGAGAGACACAACGCGTGCATTCCGGCATCGGTGTACTTACCGTGCGTGCGGTGAGCACTACCACGGATTCCGTGAATGTCATCGCCGACGATCTGATGATTCCGGCTTTGGCTGGCAAACGGTTCGTGGCCAACGGCTTCGATACCGGCGCCCTTGTCCTGTTTTCCGATTCCGGCGCGTATGCTGCCGGTCTGACCGCCGAGGATACGAGCCTGCTATATCAGGTGCGCCTGCTCACTTTTCATTTCAATTGGTCACGCCTGTGACCGAGGAACACATGCCTATCAGCCTCTCACGGCATAAACCGTGGGAGGCTTTGTCTTAAGGAGATAAATCATGGCCCTTGCATTGGGTACTGAGATTCCGTCCACGCCTGCGGACGGTAAGGTAGACACCATCTGGGTGCCGACCATTGCCGACATCACCAAGCCTAAGCTCGATGAGCTTACCGCTGGCACGGACATTTCCAATTACGTGACGTTGGGCGGCTGGTCTTGCGAACCGTCGCAGGATACCATTTCCGACCAGCGTGAGAACACCACGCAGGATTACGAGAATCCGGGCCGTAAGAAGATTTCCGGCCCGTCCGTCGAAGTCATCGACAACACGAACACCGAACATTCCGAACAGAATGTGGCCATGAACACCCTTACCGAGGGTGCGGAAGGCTACTTCGTGCGCCGCTATGGCAAGGACACGTCCGAAGCGTTCAAGGCCGATGACATCGTAAACGTGTACGCGGTGCGTATCGGCATGAGCGCCAAGGTTGCGATTGCCGCGAACAGCGTACTGCGTTCCAAGGTCAATTTCACGGTCAAGGCACCAGGCTGGGCCGAGAATGTGAAGGTGACCGCCTAGTTTGAATTCTTCCCGCATCATGGGCTTTCCGTTCCTTTCACCATGATGCGGGATTTTCCTTTTTCTCTGCCAAAGCAAAGGACACGACTTGATTAAGGAACTTTGTTATGGCTTTGAACGTGAAACTCCGCACTCGCACCGTCGAGGTGATTCTCGATCAGGACAAGGCGGAAGAAATCTATGCTCTTGGTGTGAAATTGGCTGGCGCTTCCGCTTCTGGTGGTGTGAGCGAGGCTGGCGGCAATCCGATTGCAACGGGATTCGCGGAACAGATCGAACAGCTTCGCAAGGATGCGAAGAAGGACACTCTCGTACTGGAGTTGGAGGCGTTGCCGTTCTCCAAATGGCAGGCAGTAGTTCGTGAGAATACCGTGACGAAGGGCGATTATGCAGGCATGCAGGACCAGTTCGGCCTTGTATCCACGGCGATTCCGCAAATGCTGAAATCGGCCACGCTCGGCGGCAAGCCGTTGCCTGAAGAGGATATGAGCGCAGACGCACTGCATGACCTGTTCGGCCAGTTGACAGACGGACAGTTCACGCCACTGTGGGAGGCCGTGCGGGATTTGAACACTTCGAGGGCTGACCCAAAAGCGGCCTCCGACCTAGCCTCGACGGTGCTCCGCAAAGCCTGATCGACGAACTGCGCCTCTGCCGCAAGCTCGGCATCAGCTTCAAACGATTCCACGGCTGGACGCCAACCTATGCCGTGCAACGCGACGCACACCGCCGCATCACAGGTTACACGGCTGAACCCGAATGGGACGAGACGGAACGTGCATGGATGCTCGCGCTCGAGGAATACGAGCAGACCTTATGCCCGTTATGCGGTTTACCACGTGATATTTGCCATGACCCGCGCGGGGAGACGGCGATGCATGCGGATGCTGAAATCTGCTGGACCACGGTACACCGGCAGATGGCAGTCAAAAAGTTGCGTGATGCCGACCCGAAAGCCATTTGGAATGATGCGCTGACCACCAAACTCACCCTGCAACCATAAGGAGGGGCCTTGGCTGACAACAAGAACATCGTAGTCCGATTGCTGGCCGATACCGGCCAGTATGAGGCCAGTCTAGCCAAGGCCGGTAAAAGTACCGATACCCTCGCTGGAGGTTTGGAGAAGACCGGCAGCAAGACCGGACTGATCGGCAAGGGCCTGACCGTGGCAGGACTGGCTGCGGCGGCGTTTGGTGCGGCGGCTGTGAAGATGACTGCCGATTTCGACCAGCAGATGTCAACCGTGCAGGCGAACACCGGTGCGACCAGTGCCGAACTCGAACAGTTACGGCAGGCGGCAATCGATGCAGGCGCGGATACCGTTTATTCCGCATCCGAATCCGCTGACGCGATCAACGACCTCGGCAAGGCTGGCATGAGCACCACCGACATTCTGTCTGGTGGCTTGTCCGGCGCCTTGAACTTGGCTGCTTCGGACGGCATGGCCGTAGGTGATGCCGCCGAGTACATGGCTAACGCGTTGACGATGTTTCATCTGAGCGGCGCGCAGGCTACACAGGTGGCCGATGCTTTGGCTGCTGGCGCGGGCAAAGCAGTAGGTGGCGTATCCGACTTTGGTGAGGCGCTCAACAATTGCGGCGGCCAAGCCTACAGTTTTGGCATGTCCATGCAGGAAACAGTCGGCGTACTCGGCCTCTTCGCCCAGAACGGCGTCATCGGCGCCGAGGCGGGCACACAGCTCAATTCCATGCTGATGAAGCTCGCCAATCCGTCCACAGCCGCCGCGAACACGATGAAAGAGCTTGGCATCAGCGCCTATGATGCTTCCGGCAACTTCGTCGGCATGGCGAACTTCGCAGGACAATTGCAGGAAGCCGAGAAGAACCTCACTCAGGAACAGCGCAATCAGGCCAATGCGACCATTTTCGGAAGCTATGCCATCAAAGCCGCAAACTATTTGTATGCGGCTGGCAAGGACGGCGTGGAACAGTGGACCGAAGCCGTTTCCGAATCCGGATATGCGGCAGAGCAGGCCGCCGCTAAGAACAACAATCTCAAAGGCGATCTTGAGAATCTGAGTGGTTCGATGGAATCGCTCATGTTGAAGATCGGCGAGGGTGCGCAAGGCCCTATCCGCAAGCTCGTACAAGGCATCGATTCACTCGTTGACGCGTTCAGTAGCCTACCGGCTTCCACACAACAGTGGATTGTGCTCGGCGGTTCGATGATCGGCGTTATCGGTGGTCTGCATAAGGTCATGACGCCACTGAACACGAGCACCAGCAAGCTCAGCCAGAGCCTCGGTCTCGCATTGGACCCGTTCCAGCGCATGTCTTCCGCCGCACCTCAGTTGACTGAGGGCATCATGCAGCTTGGTGTCGCCGCAGTCGGCTCCGGCCCGGGTTTCGAGCAACTCGCCAATGGCATGACTCGTAGCCAGTTGGCCGGAGCGGGCTTGAAGAGCATCGGTTCCGGACTCATGAACCTTCTCGGCGGCCCCTTCGGACTTGCTTTGACTGCCGCCGTGGCTGGCCTGACCATCTTCATCCAGAAGAACCAGGAAGCCAAGCAGCGCACGCAGGAGCTCGCCAACGCCATCAAATCAACCGGTAATGCGACGGACACCCTGATCGACAACGTGACCAGCGGTAACAACATGGATTGGGGCTGGTTCCAGAAGCTTCGCACCGGCTACAGCAGTTTCAACGACATGCTCAAGGATGCCGGTTTGAATGCCGCTGATTTCGCCAAGGCTGTGCAGGGCGACAAGGGCGCTATTGATAAATACAATGATGCGATGCTGGCCCTTTCCGACAAGAAATATGATTCGACATATCAGATTGTCGGCGAGGCTACGGCCAAGCTCGACCAGCAGACCAAGGCATACAATAAGGCGACCGAGCAGGTCAAGGATAATAAGGAGGCCAAGGAGCAGTTGGCGGAGGCTGACGGCAAGGCCGCTGATTCCGCCGATAGTGCCGCCGATTCGATCAGTAGCGAGGGTGATGCCGCCAGTGATGCCGCCGATCAGATTTCCGATCTGGTCAAGGCTGTGTTCAATCTGGAAGGCTCGAATCTTGACGCTGACGAAGCGGTTACCGCGATGCGGCAGAAGATCCTTGACTTGAGTGATTCGTTGACTGAGAACGGCAAGTGTCTTGACGATAACGGCAATGCGCTTGACGGCTGTCAGAAGAAGGCTTATGCCATGCAGGATAGTTTGCAGGGCTTGGCTTCGAGTGCTCAGCAGGCGGCGACGAAGATTCTCGAGAACGGTGAGGCCACCGGAGACATGGAGGCGGCTACACGGCGTGCTGGTGACGCGTTGGATGAGGCACGCCAGTCCTTCATCAATAATGCGGTGCAGGCTGGTATGACTCAGCAGGCCGCCGAAGCATTGGCTGACGCCTACGGCTTGCAACGCGGCAAAGTGGACGAGCTGAAAAGCTCCATCGATGCGTTGAAGGACAAGAACGTGAAGGTCACGACCGAAGGCACTGAAACCGCCAAGGCGCAGATCAAGACCGTTTCCGACGCGTTGGCCGCTTTGAAGGACAAGAACATTACCGTCACGCAGACCTTCCGCACGATCAACGAGATTATCGGCATCAGCAAGAAGAATGCGCCGAATTATGTCGAACCGGGAAATACGCCTGATAAGGCTGGCGGCTATACGGGCGGCATGTTCGATGGCAGTATTTTCGCCCGGTATGCGAATGGTGGTCAAGTGTTCAGCGGCTATGTCAATCCGAAGTGGGCTGGTCAGACTGGCGGCAAGAAGGACAACGTGTACTTGGCTAATGCACGGCTTGATTCCGGCGAATTCGTCACGAATGCCGAAGCCACTTCATACTATGGCCTCGGTCTCATGCAGGCCTTGAACCGTAAGGCGTTGCCGAAGGAACTGCACAGCGCGGCACCAGCTCAGCCGATCATCGTGAAAGTGGAGAGCACGCCATCTCGCGGTGACGTAACGGTGAATATGCCGATGAAGATCGTGCGTCCGGCTTCCGAATTGGCGAGTGCAGGCACGATCGTCGGACGGAAGGTTGCTAAGGCCATTCAAGGAGCGAACCTATGAGCGATGTGATTCTATCCGGTGGTGGACATGAGGTTACCTTGCATGGCGGCGACTATGAGGGGCCCGGTCTTGCTTTGACCGGGCTTGACGGCTGGTATCAGACGCCGGATTCAAACGTGACTGTAACGGCTCGTGGGCAGGGTGATGGCGGGCATGATATTAGTGCCGATGACATTCTGTATGAGGCTCGATGCGTGACCATCGGATACCGAGTGCTTGCCGGTAGCAATCGTAGTCGTGCCTTGTCGGAACTGGCCAAGCTTGACATGCTGGTGCATCAGACGGTGACTTGTCGCGTGATCGATGATGGTCAGGATACGTACTGTTCTGGCGGCTATTATGTACGTTCGCTGGATCAGAGGATTCAGAATCCGCTTTGGCAGAATCTGACGGGTGATATCACTATCGTTTTCGAGCGTCCTGAACGTTTGTCTACGAAGTCTCATGATGGTGAGGCTCGTGCGGCGACTATCCAGTCTGGCGGCTTGAGCTACGGTAGCGTGCATGCAGGCTTAGCGTATCCGCTGTCATATGGTGTGGTGTCCGGTGGTGCGACCTTGTGCCGTCTACCGAATGATGGTACGAGCCGCGCCTATCCGACGTTCATGATCAATGGTGACTGGCCAAGTGGCGTGATCCTGTACCTCAATTGCGAGGGCAGGCGTACTGAGCTTCGTTATGATTCCGCGATTCATCTCGGCACGCCGGTCCTGTTGGACACAAGGACTCGTACGGCAACTTTAGGCGGCGTTGACGTAAGCCGTCATCTTAGCTCGCGTGGTTGGCGAACTATTCCGGCTGGCAAGGCATTGACGGTACTGCTTGGAACTGCGGGTAGCGGCTGGGTCACTTGTTCCAGCCATGATACTTACATGTGATTTAAGGAGATTCTATGGCTACTACGGCTCTCGGCATCAGGCCGGACGGGGACAATCAGGGCGTCAGCCCTAGCGTGCATCGGCATATCATCAGCGCACAATGGAACAATGACGGCATCATTCAAGGTTTAGGTGTTACGGGGCGTTCCGACTTGACGTATCAGGTTGGCGCGGGGACTGCGCTTATCCAGCCGGACGGACAGTCGGGTGAGGCTGTGCTGGCCTATTGGCCGGGCGGACAGACGGAAGCGGTGTCGGCTGGCAATGCGGGACTGCCACGATATGACGTGATTTGGCTTCGTGCTCATGACTTGGACAAGGGTGATAGCGATAATCATGTTGTGGTCGGTGTGACGCAGGGTACGCCTGCGTCTGACCCTGATTTGCCGCTCGATCAGGTGCCGTCCGACGTAGTGCGTTTGACGGCCATGTATGTTCCGGCTGGCATGACCCAGACGTCCTCGGCCACGACTACGGGTGCTGAACGTTGGGCCATGCCTTACGGCGCGTCCAAGGGTCTTCTCGGGCGTAATGTGCGCAATTATGAGGGCCCGGCCAACATGGGCGACGGGGGCAAGGACTATTACGAGCAGGACACCAAGTTTTATTTGCCGACCGACCGTCTGATTGAGCTTCGTTTCACAGCGACGGCTTGCGCGTGCATGCACAGCAATCCATCCAAGCCGACCGAAAACGCTACCGAAATGGCGTGCTGGTACGCCGGCTTCCAATTGGACGGCAAGGATGTCGAGGGTGGCGGTGGCCAGTTCCAAGTGTCCCGTGCGTGGCAACAGGTGCATTTGAATGCGTTGGTTTCGGTGCCGTCCGGTTGGCATACCGTGCGCATGCGCAACCATCGCATCGGGTGGGGCGAAAATGTCTATTTCATCGCGCACAGCGACAAGCAGCAGACGTATTCCGGACGAACGTTGGAGATTTGGGATCGCGGCGTAAGCGTCGGCTGACAAAAAACGAATTGAGGGGAGTCGGATATGGCTTGGCGCGCGTACATTGTGGATACGATTACCGGGCGGATTCTCGCGCCGATTGACCTGCCGAACTTCAGCTGGTCGGTGAGCGTATCCGATTCCTCACTCGCCACGACCAAGGATAAGGGTGTTGGCGAGAATGAGGTGAGCGGCCTTAAGCTCCCTTGGACTGCGATACCTGCGGTTTCGGCGGGAGAACGCAATTACCTGCTTGCCCCAGACCGGCGTTCCATTGCCTTGTGCTGGCATTCGTCGTTGGATGATGAATGGTCGTATGGCATGCCGGTATTGTGTGGCATGATCGGACAGCGCAAGGATTCCGCGCTTGACACGGATTTCTCGCTTTCAAGCATCATGGGCTTGTTGGAAAGCCGTTATGTGGTGCGTGAGGGGAAGTTTGGTGCGGCTTCAGGCAGTACGTCGAGCGATGAAATCAGCTTCAAAAACATGTCATTGCGTGGTATTGCGGCGGAGGTTGGTTGGCTTGCGACGAATGTGAAGCCGGGCGGGGAACTGCCAATTGACTGGGCATACCGGGGTGAGAAAGGCAGTCATGAGCGCACTTATTCGTCGTGGGATATTCAGAATCTGAAAGCCAGCGACGTGTTGACGAAGATTGCGAACGTGGATGGGGGACCGGACATGCAGTTTCGTCCGAAACTGTCCGGCGACTACGTGCGCTTCGACTTCACCGCAGGCAGTGACGGTGACATATATTTAGGCCAGAAGACGATTCACCGGCTGACCTACTCACCCTACGGCGGCACCTTGGAGAATCTGACCATCGACCATCTCGGCCCGATCATGCGCGAATACGGCTCGGGTTCCGGCACGGATAAGGCTCAATTGTGCCACTTATCCGAAGACTTGAGCTTGGTGAACGGCAATCATGAGCCGTGGCCACTCAAGGAATCAGCATACAGCGATACGGATACCGACAAGGCCGATCTGCTCAAACAGCATACGGATGGCGTATTGAATGCGAACAGTCGCCCCTTGGTGCAATTCAAGGGCGTGCTGCACGCGAACGATACGGATGCGAACGGCACTCCACTTCACCCGCTCGGCAGTTTTTGGCCGGGCGAAATCATGGAATTGGACATCAGCGGATTTCCCAGTCTTACGGACGGGCTTTATGAATGCCGGTTGATGCAAATGTCCGGCGACGAGACGGACAAGGTAAGTCTGATCTTCGACGCGATGGAAGACCCAATGGCCTAACAGCCAGGAATCCACCGCATCACTATTTTAAGGCGGTAAATCATGGCCCAGCATGTTGAAATCAACCCGGACAACGAGTCGTTGCCGTTTTCGCTCGGCTTGAAGGCCGTACGTTTGGCATCGACGCAGAAGACCCACAAGACCGGTACCGTGCGCATTCCTACCTCTACAGGCAAGGATTTCATCGCCGGTGAGGGTGCCGAGGATGGTGCGAACTGGATTGACAGCGAGGGCGTGCAGACGCCGCTCGTGGACACGGACGCGATCGATAAGGCCGTGGATGAAATCTCGAAGAAGGCCGACGAGGCGATCGCCAAGGGCGAGCAGATCCGCCGGGACGCGCAGGCGGGCATCGACGACGCGCGCAAGCAGGCGCAGGCGGTCGAAGCCAAGGCCGACAAGGTCCGAACCGATCTCGAGACCGCTGCATCCCAACTGGAATCCAATATCGCGGCCGTCGACAAGAAGGCCGATCAGGTCCGAAGCGATCTGACCCGGCAGGTCCAGGATGCGAAGTCCGAGATGGACTCCACCGTCAAGGCCGCCCAATCGGCCGCCGACAAGGCGCAGTCGGCGGCCGATGCGACCGTCAAGACCGCGAACGAGGCAAAGAGCACCGCTGACAGCAATAGACAGACCATTTCACAGGTCAAAACCACTGCTGACGGTGCCGTGAATCGTGTCAGCAGTCTGGAACAGAACCTCGATGGTTTCAAATCCACTGTCGCGAAGACCTACCAGACCAAGGACGGAATGTCCGCCTACGCCACGGCCAGCGCGCTGAAGCAGACATCCGACAGCATCACCGCCGAAGTATCAAAAGTCTCCCGGACCGCCACCGGTGCCCTCAATAAGGCGACGAGTGTAGAGCAGTCCGCCAGCGGTCTTTCGACCAAGATCACTGAACAGGGTAAGACTCTCGATGCGACCGTCAAGACCGCGAACGAGGCCAAATCGACGGCTGATAGCAACAAGACCGCCATCTCGCAGGTGAGTACCACCGCCAACGACGCTCTCTCCAAGACATCTTCCTTGGAGCAGAATCTGAGTGGTTTCAAGACCAGCGTGGCCAACACCTACACCACCAAAGCGGATTTCAACAATCTGACCATTGGTGGTACGAATCTGCTTCTCAATACGAGCGGCGTGTTCGTCGGTCATCCGTCCACGTCGGGTGTGGGCGCGGATGCGGGATGGCTGCCGCTTCTGGTCGATGGTCTCACATATTCGACGTTGTCTGCCGGAACATATCAGTTGCGGTTTGAGGTGATGACGGATACGGAGGTCGGCAGTTACATCGTCCAATGGGCGGGCGCTCCATGGGACATCTACGTGTTCTCCTTGTCGAAGGGCGTGTGGAAGACCCTCACCTGTACCATCGTCAAGCCCGATGGTGCGACCGGCAAGGCGCGTGGATTCATGATCAGAGCCGATAACGTGCCCACATCGGCGACCATCAGCGTCAGGCGCGCGAAGTTTGAGAGGGGGTCGAGGCCGACTGATTGGAGTCCCGCCCCGCAGGATCTTCAACCTGTAGGAGACTATGCGACCAACAGCAGTTTGACGCAGACGGCGAACCAGATCCGCGGCGAAGTGTCGGAGAAATACCAGCCGAAGAGCGGCATGTCCTCCTATGCGACCGTCAGCGCCCTGTCGCAGAAGGCCAACGAGATAACCGGCAGAGTGCAGGAGGTCGCCAAAACCGCGCAAGGCAACACGACCACCATCTCGCAGGTGTCCCAGAAGGCCGACAGGATCAACACGACCCTGTCGCAGAAGATCGATGGCAAGGCCGACACGAGCAGGGTCAGCAGTCTGGAACAGAACCTCGATGGTTTCAAATCCACTGTCGCGAAGACCTACCAGACGAAGGGAGACTATCCGACCAAAGCCGAGGTGCAGTCCAGGATCGACCAGACCAGCAGGTCGGTGGCCTTGGATGTCGTGCAGAATTACAAGGGCGCGGACGGTAGTGGCTTGGCTACGAAGTCGGACATCAGCGTGTCGAGGACGGAAATCACCAGCGAGGTTTCCAACACGTATGCGACCAAAACCGATGTCACCAAGGAAATCAGTTCGAAGATCACGCAGAACAATTCCAGTCTGGAAGTGAAATTCTCGAACGCCGGCAGTATCGAATACGTGACCAACGGTAGTTTCCGTGAGAATCTTGACGGTTGGACGGTAGACGACGGCCAGTGGGTGCTCAACGGCGGCGACAATGCACTCCAATACTATAAGGCCGTCAGTGCAGGCGCTAAGACGTTGGGCCCACGGCAAGACCCGAGCGTACTCATGGGCACTTCCACCAGACAGCGGCTGATACGACGCAGTTTCGATATCGCCAACTATTCGAACGCGTCCGGTGCGACATTGCATATGAGCTGCCGGTTGAACGACGGCACATGGAGTGGCGGGTACCCATCCGTTGAATTGGATTCCACGTTCGATTGGATGCATGTGGACATGGTGGAAACCATCCCCGCGGGCAAGTACATCGACCGTGTAGTGCCGGTGATACGAGCGACGAACGCCTGTACGGTCAATGTCGAGGTGAGGAATTTCAGTCTGCGTGACATTACCGACTCGTATAAGAGCGCCGATGCGGTCATCAACATGACCGGGCAGGGCGTGCGTGTCGGTAAGAACAAGAACGGTGCATGGACCGGCATGAGCGCACTGGTCGGTACGGATGCCACGTTCGACGTGTTGGACACGTCCGGCAAACGGCTTCTCGAGGTCAGTGCGACTGGCGTGAAGTTCCCCCACAGCAAGGATGGCACTCGTCTCGCGCTTGGATATGTCGCTGGTTCCGGTTCCGCGAGCGACACCTTGTATATCGGTGACATCATCACCGGACAGCAGGAGGGCGGTCCGAAGAACCGTCTGGGATTCACCGGTGACGAGGTCAGCCTCGAGGGCGGCGACATCAATATCAATGCCAGCGACAATCAGTTGAGCCTGTACGGGCGTAAGGGCGCGAACCTGCTGGTGCCTGACGGCGGGAACGTGCAGGTCGGCGGACAGTCCGGCACATCCAATACCACGCTCACCCTGCGTGGTTCGACCGTGAACCTGTCTGGTGGTCTGGTCAATGTCAACGGGCGTACGCTCAACGCTCCGGTCGATGCGAAACAGTCGCAGAGGTGGAACAACATCCAATTGGACGTCAAATGCGTGAACCGTGTGGTCACGGTCAACGTGTTGCACCCGCTGGGGTCGAACGCCATCATAGGCGACCAGAGCGACCAGTGCGAGATCGGCTACATCAAGGAAGGGTATCGCCCGTCCCGGATGATCGGCTGTCATCTCGCCGCGTATAACACGACCAACCTGTTCCTCGAGATCAACCCGGCGACGGGCAAGGTGGCCTGTTTCCGAATGTGGGGCAATCAGGACGCTTGGGCGTATTTCAGCGCAAGCCTGTCCTACGTCATCTGACGTTCCCAAACGGGGGAGTGGATGCCGTATCCGGCGTCCTTCCCCTCTTCTTTCATGCCGACAACCAAACAAGGAGGCCATTATGGCTGACATTGAAAACACTACGGACACTGCCCCTATCACGGGTGGCGTGCTTGACTTGCGTCCCGCGAAGGGAGGTATCGTCTACGAGCTGCTGCGTTTGGGCCTGTCGTTCGACCATAAGGATGAGACGGGTGAATCGTGGGCGGATTACATGAAGGGCGTGACGGCCTTGTTCGCTTCCCGTGACGCTACGGAAGCCACCGTGTCGGACATTGATACGAAGGATTCCAAGACCGTCACGCTTGACCAGCTCAGGCAGGTCAAGGAGATCAAGACGTGGCGTAGTGCGGGGGCCAACGAATAGTGCCGCCGTTCCAAGACCTATTCAACAGTCAGGAGTTCTGGAGCGCGGTCATCATCAGTCTTATCGGCGGTGGCGGCATCGTCGGCGCGATCATCACCGCGTGGAGCAACAGGCGGTCGAAATCGCAGGACGAGCACGAGCAGGCGGAAGCGGGCAAGCTGGCTGCCGA
>OIXV01000006.1_pt1 | contig 214565 bp, 172 predicted proteins | sample 1587771 | NCBI WGS metagenome assembly OIXV01 (sample SAMEA3888893, study PRJEB22519) | human gut metagenome | biome: human gut; feature: human-associated habitat; material: faeces | place: Denmark | collected 2010
GCGGTACGCGAGCTGGGTTCAGAACGTCGTGAGACAGTTCGGTCCCTATCCTCCGCAGGCGCAAGGGAGTTGAGGAGGGCCGCCCCTAGTACGAGAGGACCGGGGCGGACGGGCCTCTGGTGGAGCGGTTGTCGACCAACGGCACCGCCGCCTAGCTACGCCCGGAACGGATAACCGCTGAAAGCATCTAAGCGGGAAGCCGGCTCCGAGATGAGCTCCCTGTTCGGTAAGGGCCCGGGTAGAACACCCGGTCGACAGGCCGCAGCTGCAAGCGCCGCGAGGCGCTCAGGCGAGCGGTGCTGATAGCCCGAGCTCTTCTTCACCAGCAAAGTGCGGGTATCGGAATCGAGGCATGGAGCGCGCATGCAGCCGCCAGGGTCGCCGCGGGCGACCTGGAAGAGGCACTTTCACATAGAGCCTCATGGGGGAGCGCCCCCCATGAGCGGAACCGTAGAGAGGGGGATCACCCGATCCCATTCCGAACTCGGAAGTTAAGCCCCTCCTCGCCGAAAGTACTGCGGAGCAAGTCCGTGGGAGGATAGGGCGTTCCGCTCATGGGCGGCGCTTTTTCTATCGCAAGGGGGGCCGCCGCCCGGGGGGACCCGGGGCCGCAGCCCCCCCTTTCTTCCTTTTGCCATGGCAAAGCCGCGGGCGCACCCCGCGTTCAGGGGAGAAGCGCCGGACGGCCTGCTTCCTTCGTTCGCGGAAGATGACGCCGAGTCGTGGCCCGCTTTTCCGTGCTCGCGGCGAAGACGCAGGCGTAGGGTCTAACGAGGCCCAATCGCTGCATTTTCTTTTACGGTATCCTACTGCGGGTTTTAACCATTCGCGCGCTTCTTGCGGCCATTGTCGGGCTTTTACGGTGGAGACGCCGTCTCGTTCCCATTCAGTTTCATTTCGTGAAGTACAATAGTCCAGTTTGAGTCGCATACCCAATCAATGGGTTTGATACTGCATATCGAGGAGCTTATTCAATGACGGACTTCAAGAACGAGTTTTGCATGCATACCGCAACGTGTGGCGAGCTGCGTAAGAGTGATGTTGGGCGTGAGGTTGTGCTTACTGGCTGGGCTTGGCATAATCGCGACCATGGTGGGCTGATTTTCTGCGATCTTCGCGACCGCGAGGGCTATACCCAGGTTGTTGTTGACCCCGACTGCGTCAGTGAAGAAGAGTTCCATATCGCCGAGCATCTTGGGCGCGAATACGTTTTGCGGATTTCCGGTCGTGTGCGCGCTCGTGGTGAGGGTGCCGAGAATCCGAACATGGTCACAGGTGAAATCGAGGTTCTTGCGACCTCTGTCAAAGTTCTCAACACTTCCGTCACTCCGCCGTTTTCCATCGAAGACGGCATCGAAACAGATGAAACCACTCGTATGAAGTGGCGTTACCTCGACCTTCGTCGCCCTGAGATGTATGCGAATCTCTTGCTTCGCCATAAGGTTGCGCAAGCGATGCGCCAGGCTCTCAACGAGCGTGGTTTCATCGAGGTTGAAACTCCGATTCTTGCAAACTCTACTCCTGAAGGCGCGCGCGATTACCTCGTGCCTTCCCGTCCGAACCCGGGCAAGTTCTATGCTTTGCCACAGTCTCCGCAGCAGTTCAAGCAGATGCTCATGGTCGGCGGCATTGAGCGCTATTACCAGATTGCCCGTTGCTTCCGCGACGAGGACCTGCGCGCTGACCGTCAGCCCGAGTTCACCCAGGTCGACATCGAGATGTCGTTTGTTGAAGAGACTGACGTGATGGATCTCATGGAAGGTGTCTTTAAGGAAGTCCTCAGCGCTGCCGGTGTGGAGCACGAGTTCCCTCTTCAGCGTATGCCGTGGAAAGAGGCGATGGATCGCTTCGGTTGCGACCGCCCCGATGTCCGCTTCGGCATGGAGCTCGTCGATTTGACCGACCTTATCAAGGACTGCAATTTCAAGGTGTTCACGGGCGCTGCTGCCAATGGCGGTGTTGTGAAGTGCATCAACGCGAAGTCTGCTGGCAATTGGTCGCGCGGCGAGATTGAGAAGCTTGCCGACATCGCTGCCGCAAATGGCGCGAAGGGCATGGCATGGATCGCCTACACTGATGCTGATACCGATCTTGTGGGCAAGAGCCCCATCATCAAGTTCCTCGGCGAGGAGACGCATAATGCGATCAAGGAAGCCGCAGGCGTCGAGCCGGGCGACCTGCTTCTCTTCGCGGCCGATACCTTCGATACGGCAAGCGCCGTGCTCTCCGCGTTGCGCCTGCATATGGCCGATGCTCTTGGTATCGAGCGCAACGGTCATGCTCTTTTGTGGGTCGTCGACTTCCCCATGTTCCGCTACGACGCGGACGAGAAGAAGTACGCCGCCGAACATCATCCGTTTACGATGATTCCTGAAGAGGATTGGGACAAGATCGAGTCCGATCCGCTTGCCTGCTCGAGCTATAGCTATGACATCGTCATGGACGGTTTCGAGATGGGCGGTGGTTCTATCCGTATCCATAATGCGGAGCTGCAAAAGCGCGTCCTTCGTCGTCTTGGCGTGGAAGATGACCAAATGGAAGAGAAGTTCGGCCACCTGATCCATGCGCTCGAGCTTGGCGCTCCTCCGCATGGCGGCATTGCGCTTGGCCTTGACCGCCTGGTCATGCTGCTTGCAGGCAAGCAGTCCATCCGCGACGTCATCGCTTTCCCGAAGACTTCGAGCGCATCCGACCCGATGACGGGCGCGCCGAATGAGGTAACTGGCCGCCAACTCAAGGAAGTCAACCTGCGACTTTTGTAATTCCCGATTCGCCTGACGGCAAATCGGGAACCGTCGACGCTGCGAGCCCGGCTGACGGCGCAGCTGGCGTTCCAAAGATTGCTCACGTACCCAAGGTACGCTTCGCAATCTTTTCGCGCCATCTGCACTCGTCGGCTGGGCTCTCGCTGGCTTTAGGGCGGATAGGGCGTTCTCCCAACGCTTCTTCCCATCATTCGAAAGGACCCTTATGAAAACTCTACGCCCGTATCCTCGCGCGACCATTACGCCGAAGGGCGAGCATGCCTTGGAGAAGGGGCATCCTTGGGTGTACGAGGCGGAGGTTGTCTCGCTTGAGCCGGCGCCGGGCGAGGCTGTAGTTGCCAACGGCTCGATTGTCGACGTCGTGAGCCGCAAGGGGTCGTATCTGGGGTCGGGCTTGTTGTCCGAGAAGAGCAAGATTCGCATTCGTCTCATCACCCGCAATGCGAACGATCGCTTCGACCGTGCCTTTTGGAAGCGGAAGGTGCAGTGGGCATGGAATTACCGGAAAACGGTGATGGGCGCCGATGCAAGCGCATGCCGTGTTCTGTTCTCCGAAGCTGACGGGTTCCCCGGCCTTGTCGTCGATCGCTTCGAGGACGTCCTCGTAGCCGAGACGCTTTCGGTGGGGATGGAGCGTTTGAAGCCGATGATCTTCCCCGCGCTTCTCGAAGTGCTGGCCGAAGACGGCATCGCGATTCGCGGACTCTATGAGCGCAACGACGCTTCGACCCGCTCTCTCGAAGGACTCGCCCAGACTGCGGGATGGTTTGCGGGCGCCGCGGAGGATGCGGCCTGCTCGCTCGACCCAATCAATCCCAGCCAACCCGAGGCTGCGGTGTTCGGTCCCACGACGACGCAGATTATGGAGAACGGCGTTCGTTACGAGGTGGATTTCGAGAACGGACAGAAAACGGGCTTCTTCCTCGACCAGAAGTACAATCGGCGTGCCGTCGCGCAGCTCGCGGCGGGAAGACGCGTTCTTGATTGCTTTACACATACGGGCAGCTTTGCTCTGAATGCCGCCCACGGTGGGGCGGAGTACGTGAATGCGGTCGATATCTCCGAGCTTGCCGTCGCTCAAGCGCGTAAGAATGCCCAGCTCAATGAACTTGACGGCAAGATGGACTTCACGGCGGCGAACGTCTTTGACCTGTTGCCCCAGCTCGAGGCGGCGCACGATCGCACTTATGACTTCATCGTGCTCGATCCGCCTGCGTTCACGAAAAGCCGCAAGACCATCGATTCGGCGACCCGCGGCTACAAGGAAATCAACTATCGCGCGATGAAGTTGCTGCCTCGTGGAGGCTATCTCGCAACGTGTAGCTGCAGCCATTTCATGGACACGGAACGCTTCCGACGTGTCGTGTCCTACGCCGCGCAGGACGCTGGTGTCCAGCTGCGCCAGATCGAGGAACGTCAGCAGGCGCCTGACCACCCGATTCTGTGGGGCGTTCCCGAGACGGATTACCTGAAGTTCTTCTTGTTCCAGGTTGTGTAGAGAGGCCGCCCGCTGATGGAAGCCTCGCGTTTCCTTCATGACAGTTTGTTGACAGCCCTAAGCCTTCGCGGCATCTGCACAACTTATGCGTATCATTGACCCTGTTCAACGAGTTCGAGGCGTTCTAACTCGCGTCCCGAGCAGATTTGAGGCCCGTGCATCTCGCGCGGGCCTCCTCGATTATTGGCGAAGGCGGGTGCACATTCGGATGAAGGGTTTTCTCGAGCGGATGCAGTGGAAGATGGCGGGCGCCATGCAGGGAAGGCGCGGCGCCGACTCCCTGTCGAATACGCTGGTCGTTGCAGGCATCGTCTGCCTGGTGCTGTCGGTTCTCCCCCATATGGGCATGTTCTCGTGGCCTGCGCTGGCGCTTTTGGCCTATGCGCTCTTCCGCACCTATTCGAAGAACATCGCTGCGCGCGATCGCGAGAACGAGGCGTTCCTGCGCGCGACTGAGAAACCTCGTCGCGCGCTTTCCATCGGACGGAAGAAATGGGAGAACCGCGAGACCACGCTGTACTTCAAGTGCAAGGGCTGCGGGCAGGAGCTTTCGGTCCCGCGTGGCAAGGGAACGCTTCGCGTGGTGTGCCCAAAGTGCAAGACCGAAACCGTAAAGAAATCGTAGCAGCGCATGTTCGGCTACATCATGGCAGATGAGAAGCAGCTTTCTCCTGAGGAGGTTGCCCGTTACCGCAAGGTGTACTGCGGTGTTTGCCATTCGCTGAAGGAGCAGAACGGCCAGCTGTGCCGCATGACGCTCACCTACGACATGACGTTCCTGGCGCTTCTGCTGAACTCGCTCTACGAACCGCTCGAGCACGAGGATTCTACGCGGTGCGGGGCTCATCCTACCAAGCCCCAGCCATTTGCGACGAGCGATTGCACGGAGTATGCCGCCGATGCGACGGTGCTGCTCGCGTACCACAAGCTCATGGACGATTGGCATGACGATCGCAAGGTCTCGCGGCGGGCGATGGCCCAGGCACTCTCGTCCGCCTATCGCGCGGCGTCGGCAAGACGCCCCGCAATTGCCCAGGCCATCGAATCGGGCATGACCGATATCCGCGCAATCGAGCAGCGTGGGGACGAGTCTCTCGATGCTGCCGCCAATCGCTTCGGCATGATTTTAGGCTGCATGTTCTCGTATCGGGAGGATTTTTGGGCAGGCGAGCTGCGCCGCATGGGAGCATGGCTCGGCAAGTTCGTGTATCTCATGGATGCGGTCATGGATTACGATGAGGACCTGAAATCGGGCAGCTACAATCCGCTCGTCGCGGCTGGCGCGGTGCCCGGCGATGTTTCGGAGGGGCTTCGCTCGATTGCGGCTCAGGCGGCGCAATCGTTCGAGCGTTTGCCGCTTGAGCAGGATATTCATATTCTCCGCAATGTGCTGTACGCGGGGCTATGGGGGCAGTATTGCGGGAAGTTCGGCGATGCTGCCCATGATGATGGCGAAATGACGTCGTCGGCCGCAAGGGCCGCCGACGACGATGGCGAATAGGGAACGCAATGGCAATGGACCCGTATAGCGTACTCGGCGTGTCGAGGGATGCCTCGCAAGACGAGGTGAAGAAGGCATACCGCAGGAAGGCGCGCGAGAACCACCCCGATTTGAACCCCAACGATCCGAACGCCGCCGAGCGGATGAACGAGATCAACGAGGCATACGATCGCATCATGAACCCCGAGAAATACGCCGCTGCCGATCGCCGTGCCTCCGCGGCTTCGGGCGGGGCTGCCGGCGGCGCGTCGTCGCAAGGCGCGTCGGGGTATGCCGGATACGGCGGAGCGAATCCCTTCGGCGGCTCATCAGGCGAGGGGTCGTATGGCGGCGGCTCGTACGGGGGCGGTCAGCAGGGCAATCCCTATACTTCCAGCGGCCCATACGGTTGGGCGGGAGGCTTCGGCTTCGATTTCGACGACTTTTTCGGCTACGGTGCCTCCACGGCGTCCGGTCCGATTCATCCCGAGGCGAATGCGAGCGATCCGGCGGAATTCCGCGCGGCGATCGACCTGATCAACTCGGGGGATGCGGCGCAATGCAAGCGTGCTGCCGACATTCTGGCAACGGTAACGAGCGGCGGGCGTAACGCCCGGTGGTACTACCTTTCGGCGCTCGCGAACAACGGCGCGGGCAACACGGTGATGGCGTTCGATCAGATTCGCCGCGCTGTTCGCATGGATCCGAACAATGCCGATTACCAGCGCGCATACCGTGCATTCCAAAGCGCGGGGCAGTCGTACACTCAGGAGCAGCAGACGCGCGGGTTCACCATTTCCTCTATCGATCCCACGACGCTGTGCTGCGGCTGCTGCATGCTCCAGCTGTGTCTGCAGCAGTTCATGCGCTACGGGTTCATGGGTTTTTAGGGCGCTTGTGGCCCGTCGGCTGGCGTAATGTGCCTCGCTCGCTGACTTTGGTGCTGCTTGAATGAATCACCTTGTTCTCTCGGAAGGAGACTGATATGGCAACTATCGGGATTGACTTGGGCACGACGAACAGTTGCGCCGCGGTGGTCGAGGGCGGCAAGCCGGCCATCATCCACAACGCCGAGGGCTCTCGCACGACGCCGAGCGTCGTCGCCTTCACGAAAGATGGCGAGCGCCTCGTCGGTGCGACAGCTTGTCGGCAGGCGGCAATCAACCCCGAGCGCACTATCTCCTCGGTGAAGCGCCACATGGGAACCGACTGGCGTGCGAACATCGACGGTAAACGATTCACGCCGCAGGAAATCTCCGCGATGATCCTGCGCAAGCTGCGCCGCGACGCTGAGGCGTTCCTCGGCCAGGAGGTGACGCAGGCTGTCATCACCGTCCCCGCCTACTTCAACGATATGCAACGCCAGGCCACAAAGGATGCGGGCCGCATCGCGGGGCTCGAAGTCCTGCGCATCATCAACGAGCCGACAAGCGCGGCGCTCGCGTACGGGCTCGACAACGGTGACCCTCAGAAGGTGATGGTCTACGACTTGGGCGGTGGCACGTTCGATGTGTCGATCATCGAGATCGGCGAGGGCGTGATTGAGGTGCTTGCGACTGCGGGTGACAACCATCTGGGTGGCGACGACTTCGACGAGCGCATCGCAGATTACCTGTTCGGGGTCTTCAAGCGGGAATCGGGCGTCGACGCGAGTCGCGATTCCGCCGCGGCGCAGCGCGTGCGCGAGGCGGCGCGCCAGGCGAAAGAGGAGCTGTCCTCCATGGAGACGGCGCGCGTGAACCTGCCGTTTCTGGCGCAGGGCGCATCCGGCCCGCTTCATTTGGAGGCGCAGGTCACGCGCTCGGAGTTCAACCGTATGACCGCCGATTTGGTCGAGCGCACCGAAGGCCCCGTGTCCCAGGCGCTCAACGACGCGGGCATTGCCGCCTCCGAACTGGGAAGCGTGCTGCTTGTCGGTGGGTCGACGCGCATCCCGGCGGTTCAGGACAAGGTTCGCTCCCTTACGGGGAAGGAGCCTTCGTCGTCGATCAACCCCGACGAGTGCGTCGCCGTGGGTGCGGCTATCCAGGGGGCTACGCTCGCGGGGTCTTCGACGGGGCTTGTGAAGGCGAACTCCATCCTGCTGCTCGACGTGACGCCGCTTTCCCTTTCCCTTGAGACCGTCGGCGGCGTGGCGACGCGCATCGTGGAGCGCAACACGACGCTCCCCGTGCATTACTCGCAGATCTTCACGACGGCGGCGGCGTTCCAGACGAGCGTGGAAATCAACGTGCTTCAGGGCGAGCGCCCGATGGCGCGCGACAACAAGTCTATCGGCAAATTCCGTCTGAAGGGCATCAAGCGTGCTCCCGCGGGCGTTCCCCAAATCGAGGTGACGTTCGACATCGACGCGAACGGCATCCTCACGGTTTCTGCGAAGGACAAGGGGACGGGCAAGGAGCAGTCGATCACGATCGACGAGTCGGGCCGCATGTCCGACGAGGAAATCGATCGCGCCATTCGCGATGCGGAAACCTACGCGGCGCAGGACGCGACGCGTCGCGATGCGATGGAGGTGCATGCGGAGGCGGCACGCCTGGTCCAAGAGGTTGACGCGGCGCTCGCAAAATCCGGAAAGCAGTTGGAAAAGGAAGAGAAGAAGCAGGTTAAAGCCGATTCGAATGCTCTCCGTAAGCTGCTTTCAAAGAAAACCGAGAAGCTGGAGGAAGCGGACATCGCGGCAATCCGCTCCGCCAAAGAGCAGCTCGACCGCTCAAGCGAGCATGTGAGGTCTTTGGGGTAGAGGGAGTTTTGGGGCGCGGGGCTTTCTGGAACGGTGCGCTTCGCGGCTCATTGCAAGAAATTGTGCCAGGCGCTAGCTCTCGTGCGTTTAAGGCAAGGCGGACAACCGCCTTAAGCGCACGATGTGCGGCCGGGCAGTTGTCGGGGCGGCTTTCAGGGAATCTGAATGCCGCCCCTCCGCGCGGATCCTCGCGATGTTAGGCGACGTCGGTTGCGTCCTCGCGCTGCTTGCGGTGTTCGCGGCGCTCCCGCTTCGTCATGAGCGATTCGGGCAGTTCGCGGCGGCCTTGCTCTGCAAGCTTGCGCATATCGGTGTCTGCCATGCCCTGCGTGGGGTCGTTTTTGCGCTTGTCGTAGAGCGGGTCGCCCTTATCGTTCCAAATGCGGTCGGCGACAGGCGTCCACTCCGCGATAGAGTCATGGCATTTCGCGCAGAGGCTCTCCGCGCTTTCTTTCTCCTGAAGGTCGGTGGAATGCGCACCGGCGCGCTTCACCATGTCGGCAAGCAGCCCTTCGTTTTCCAAGATGGGGCAGGGCTTGAGCAGGTTGTCGTTGAAGGGCTGGCCTTCGTAATACTGCATGAACAGAGGGGAGCGCAGCGCGTCGAGAAGGCTTGTTTCCCGAATGTTGACGTTCGCGTAATGTGCGAACACGCACGGCTCCACATCGCCTGCGGCGTTGATGTGCAAGTAGCGGCGCCCGCCGGCGATGCAGCCGCCGACGAACTCGCCGTCGTTCTGGAAGTCGAGCGTGAACAGGGGCTTCTTCTCGCGCATCTCGCGGACGAAGTGGTAGAGGTGCGCGCGCTGGTCGGCGTGCACCATAAGCGAGGTGGGCGAGCCGACGCCAACGGGCATGTACGTGAAGATCCACGCGAAAAGAGCTCCCTTCTCGATGAGCCAGTCGAAGAACTCCTCGCTGGCGATGGAGCTTGCGTTGGCGCTGGTATAGCAGCATGACACGCCGAAGGGCAGACCGTTTTCGCGCAGGAGCTCCATGGCGCGGGACACCTTGGCGTACGTTCCCTCGCCGCGGCGGGCGTCTGTGGCCTCCTCGAAGCCCTCGACGCTGATGGCGGGCACAAAGTTCGCGACTCGAATCATATCCTGCACGAACTCCTCGTCGATGAGCGTCGCGTTGGTGAACGACAGGAACGCGCAATCGGGATGCGCTTCGCATAGGTTGATAAGGTCGTGCTTGCGGACGAGCGGCTCGCCGCCGGTGTAGATGTAGACGTGGGTTCCCAGCTTGACGCCCTGGTTGATGATGGAGTCGATTTCCTCGTAGGTGAGGTTTTGCTTGTGGCCGTATTCCGCTGCCCAGCATCCGGTGCAGCGCAGATTGCAGGCGCTCGTCGGATCGAGCAGGATGGCCCAGGGAATGTTGCAGTGGTACTGATCGCGCATCGCTTCCTGCTTCGGCCATGCGAGCATGTTCGCATCAACGACGAATGTCTTGATGAGGCGGTCCCTGACCTGGGGATTCATGTCGGTGAGAATCTTCATGATAAGTTGATACCAATTCGATTCGTCATCGATTGCCTGGTGGAAGGCGGCGCGTTGAGTGGGGAACACGTCGTCGGGCGCAACTTTGTCGATCATGTCCATGATCTTCGCGACATTTCGCTCGGGATTTTCAAGTAGGTAGTCGATGGCTTTGTTGAGGGCTGCCCGCTTGATTTGGTCGGTTGCTTTCATAGTGTTGTACCTCCCATAAAATTATTCAACAAATGCGGAATAACTCTCTTAAGCGTGAGTGTAGGTCGATGAAATAAAAATACAAGTGACAAATAAACAACGTTTGTGGTAAAACCTGCAGATGAAGTTATGCTGTCCATTTTTTTGCGAGGGAGAGATATGGGCGACGTGGGGGAGAAGATGGCGAACGAGATTCAGCCGACTGGAGAGGGAGCCGCCTGTCGGGAATCCGGGGAGCGCACGGCGCCCGACCGCCGTGTTGTGCGCACGCGAAAGGCGATCCGCCAGGCGTTTTTGGCCCTCATGCAGGAGACGGAGTACCAAAAGATCACCATCACCGGAATTGCCCGCGAGGCGGACATCGACCGAAAGACGTTCTATCTGCACTACCAGTCGGTCGAGGATCTGGCGAACGAGATCGTGCAGGACGAGGCGGACCGGATCGTGCGCACATGCCTGGACTCCCTCGAGAACAGCGACGACGGCGAGAACGTGGTCGACCTGTTCAAATGGCTTTCGCTGGGGCTGGCGCCCGACCTAAAGAGCATGAAGCTCATCGCCTCGCACACTCCTTACGAACTCGTTTTGAAGAAGCTGGAATCGTCGCTTACTGCGTCGCTTATCGAGCAGGACACGCTTGGCCTGAAGAAGTTGGGGCCGTATCTCGATTTCTGCGTCGCGTATTTCAGTGCGGGGCTCGTGGCGGTGATTCGCCGCTGGATTTTAGACGAGTCGGAGATTCCCCTCGAGGATATCGCCCAGGTGACGCACTCGCTCGTCCATAGCGGTCTCGATGGCATCGTGCGGACTGTGGCCGAGGGCGGCGTAAAGGAATAGCCCCGCGTTCCTCGTGTCCGTTTGCGCGGCTGAGCTGTGTGCATTTGGTTTAAGGCCCGCTCGCGTCATGCCAACTCGCGTATACTGGGGACAACTTGAACTGAGCATTCTGAATGGGGCGGGGCGGCGACATGTTCCGAACCTGGTCAGGTCCGGGAGGAAGCAGCCATAAGGGGCCTCTGACGAGCGCCCTGTCCTATTCAGAATGCTTCATCTTGCAGGCGGCCACGAGCCGCCTGCTTGCTGCATGGGCCTCTTCTTGTAAGGACGCTATGGACATCATCAACTTCTTCATCAGTCTCCTTTCCGACCCCCGCTCGGCGATTGCAGGGTGGATTGTGGCGCTGGGCGCCGCATGGGTGTACACCCCGTTGTTCCTGATCGTGTTCGTGGAGACGGGCCTTGTGTTCTTCCCGTTTCTGCCGGGCGATTCGCTTTTGTTCGCAGCCGGCGTCTTCTCGGCTGACGGGGGCGGTCTGCACCTGTGGGCGACGCTCATCGTGTTCTACGCCGCCGCCATCTTGGGTAACACGTCCAACTACTGGATCGCCCGCTTCTTCGGCAAGCGCATCATCGACTCGGGGAAGATCAAGGCGCTCACGCCCGAGCGTATGGCGAAGCTCGACCATTTCTTCGAGCGCTACGGCGGGCTGACTATCGTGATCACGCGCTTCATGCCTTTCTTCCGCACGTTCGCCCCGTTCATCGCGGGCACCGGCCACATGAATTTCGGCAAGTTCACGCTGTTCAACGCGATTGGCGGCATTTCTTGGGTCTCTCTGTTCGTATTGGTGGGATACTTCTTTGGTGGCATTCCGTTTGTGCAAGAGCACTTCGAGATCATCGTTTTGGGCATCGTCGCGGTATCGGTGGCCCCTGCGTTCATCGGTGCGGTGAAAGCCGCGATGAGCTCGAAGAAGGGCGACAAGGCCAAAAACGCCAAGCACGCGAAATAATGCCGACACGTGCCGGCGAGGGGCGATCGGTCCCGGATACGAGGAGGCACGTGTCCGAGCTTCTATCGATACGACGAACTCTTTCCAGGAGCGTCCGGCAACCCCGGGCGCTTCTTCTATAATGGAGTGAAATGAACCGGGCGCCTTGCGCGCCGCATACGAATGCGAAGGACTCGCGCGATGTCGGAAGCTTTATACCGTAAATATCGCCCCCAGACGTTTGAGGACGTGGTGGGCCAAGAGCATATCGAGCGCACCATCAAAAATGCCATTGAGCAGGATAAAGTCAGTCATGCATACCTGTTCTGCGGCCCGCGCGGCACGGGTAAGACGACCACTGCCCGCCTGCTTGCGAAGGCGCTTTTATGCGAGGGTGGCCCGACTGCAGACCCCGACGGAACGTGCGAGGACTGTCAGCTTATCGCCGCGGGAGAGCACCCCGACGTCTACGAGCTCGATGCGGCAAGCCGCACGGGCGTCGACAACGTCCGTGAGGAGATCATCAACCGCGTGCAGTTCGCGCCGACGCGCGGGCGCTACAAGGTCTACATCATCGATGAGGTCCACATGCTCTCGGTGGCAGCGTTCAACGCGCTGCTGAAGACGCTCGAGGAGCCGCCGAGCCATGTGGTGTTCATTCTGGCGACGACCGACCCGCAGAAGGTTCCCGAGACCATCCATTCCCGCTGCCAGCGATTTGATTTCCGCCGCATCTCCGCCGAGGCCATGGTCGCGCGCTTGGGTGCGGTATGCGTGTCCGAAGGGGTCGAGTTCGAGGGCGAGGCGCTCGATTTGATCGCGCATCGCGCGGAAGGCGGCCTTCGCAACGCGCTCACCTCCCTCGAGCAGATCATCGCGTTCGGCGAGGGCAAGGTGACGCTTGCGGGTGCCGAGGCGATGCTCGGGTCGCTCGATTCGAGCGAGATGTCCGAAATCATGAACGCGGTCGGCACCCGTGATGCTGCAGCGTGCTTCCGCTGGACGGCGCAATATGTGGAAACAGGCGCCGACCTGGCCAGATTTGTGGGCGATATGGCTGAGCGCGTGCGCAACCTGTACGTGATGTCGCTTGTGGGCGCCGACGTGGCGCTGGAGGTGTCCGAGTCCGAGCGCCGAGAGCTTACAGGCGAGTTGCCGTTGTTCGGCCCCGATCGCCTGGCGCGCTTGCTCGGCGTTTTGGGCGATCTGTCGGCCGAGTTGAAGACGTCCACCAATCCTCGCCTGTCGTTCGAGATTGCGCTTACGCGCATGGTGCGGCCCGATAGCGACCTGACGCTCGAGGCGCTCGCCGAGCGCATCGAGGCGCTCGAGTCGGGGTATTCGGCCTGTTCGCGGGTGGTTGCCCCTGCTGCCGCTCCCACCGCCGCCGCTCCCGCTGCTGCTGTGGCGACGGGTGCGCCGTCGAGTGCGGCGTCAGAGCCGAGCGCCCGGGCGCATCGGGGAGCGGCGAGCTCGGCGGGCTCGGCGATGGGGCAGGCAGGCGCGTCGTTTGATTCCCGCCACGCCCGCACCGCGGCAAGTGAAATGCCGGCTTCGCAAGAGGCTGCCTCTCGGGGGGCGGGCTCTCCCGCGGGGGGCTTCCAGGCGTCGGCCGAGGCTGTTCCTGTCGTGAACGCAGCGGCGGCGACGGCGGCAGCTGGGGCGGCCCCCCGAGAGAACGTTGCTTCGGCGGCTGATGCGGTTGCTGGCGCTTCCGCAGTATGTGGCGCGATTCCCGCCGAGCTTGCGGACACGCTGCGCAACGAGGCGGCGCTGCAGCGCATCTGGAGTTCGGCCATCGCCTCGCTCAAGAAGAGCAAGGCGGCCTACGGCGTGCTCTTCTTGAACACGAAGGCTGTGCTCGACGAGGGCCGCGGTATGCTCGTCATCGAGTTCCCCGTGGAGAACGCCTTTGCGTTCAATGCTGTGCAGAAGCCCGACGTGCAGGACGCCGTTTCTGCGGCGCTCGCGCAGTCGTGCGGTGCGGCAATCCCGTTTGCCTTCTCGAAGGGCCCTTCCCAGGGTGCAAGCGCGGTGGCGGCCCCGTCCGCTTCCTCGTCAGGGGCCTCTGCTCGATCGGCGACGCAGCAAGTGCAGCCTCAGGCGTCCCATGCTGAAAGACCAAGCGCCGCTCGCGAGGCCGCAGCTGCGGCGATGCGCGCGGTTCGGGAGCGAGAGGCGGCTGCGGCGTCTGCTGAACCTGCGCGCTCGACGGCTCGACAGCCCGTTTCATCTGCGAATGCGCGCCAGGCAAGCCCGCAGGTACGCGAGCCGCAGATGCGGGGCGCCCAGAACACGGGCGCGTTCGTTCCCGAGCCAGACCCCGTTCCGCTCGATGCGTACGGCGACGCTCCCTACGACGAGCCAGTCCCCTATGGCGACGAGGACGCGTTCGTCGGGGATGCCTCCGCGTATTCTGCCGCGCCGGCTTCCCCTGCTAAACGACGGGGAGGTGGGGAGGCTCGCCGCTCGTCGGCCGCAGCTTCCTCCGTGCCTGACTTCAACCGCATGGCACGTGAGGCGGCGGCGCGAACCTCGGCGGCGGCTGGCCTTCCCCCCGAGCCGACCGATGCGAACACGTCGGCGTCGATCGACGCGACCGGTCCAAACGGCGAGCCTGCGGGCAGCGAGTTCGGCTCGCCCGATGACCTGGCCGCTATGCTCGCAGCGGGAGGTTTCGAGGGCTCGCGCGTCGAAGAAGTGAGAGAATAGCCCGACAGATAAGACGGGTTTCGCCCCGACAACGCGTTTTCGCGCGGGGCGTCGATACGTAAAGAACACTACCAGGAGGAAAAATGGCGAAACGAGGCGGATTCCCCGGCGGCGGCATGGGCAACATGGGCGCTATGATGAAGCAGGCGCAGAAGATGCAGGCCGAGCTTGCGAAGGCGCAGGAGGAAGTGAAGACGATGTCGTTCGAGGCTACGGCCGGTGGCGGCATGGTGAAGGTCACGGCGCTCGGCGACAACACGATCCAGTCCATCGCGATCGACCCCGAGGCTGTCGACCCGGAGGATGTTGAGATGCTCGAGGACATGGTCCTCGCTGCGGTGAACGAAGCGCTTCGCGGTGTCTCCGACATGGCGGCCGCCCGCATGAGCGCGGCGACCGGCGGCATGAACATCCCCGGCTTGATGTAGGCGCTTTTCGTGAACTCCGCACCTGCGATTCAAAAGCTTCTCGATGAGCTCGAGCGCCTTCCCGGTGTCGGGCCGAAGTCCGCGCAGCGCATGGCGTATTGGATCTTGAACACCGATCGCGCGACGGCGCTGCGCTTGGCTCAGTCGATCATCGAGGTGAAGGACACCGTGCATTTCTGCTCGCGGTGCTTCAACTATGCGGAAGGCGACGTGTGCGAGATCTGCGCGTCGACCAAGCGCGACGGCGGCATCATTTGCGTGGTGAGCGAGCCACGCGACATTCCTCCCATCGAGCGCACGGGCGTTTTCGGGGGCGTGTACCATGTGCTCGGGGGCGCATTGTCGCCTCTCGAGGGCATCGGTCCTGATGACTTGCATGTGGCCGAGCTTATGGCACGATTGGGCAGCGAGGACGTGAGGGAAGTGGTGCTCGCGACCAGTCCCAACGTCGAGGGGGAGACGACGGCGTCGTATCTTGCTCGACTCATCAAGCCCCTGGGTGTGAAGGTGACGCGCTTGGCGAGCGGTTTGCCTGTCGGTGGCGACTTGGAGTTCGCCGACGAGGTGACGCTCGGCCGTGCCCTCGAGGCGAGGCGCGAGCTTTAGCGTTTAGGGGGCGGCGTTTATCGGGCGAGGGTGGCAGGCGGTTCCGGCGATGACCCTTGATGGGCCACAAATCGGGACACGGTTGCTTCGTGGGCCAAACTTCAGGTCTTCGAAATGGCAAAAAATAAAGGCTCGCGTTTGCGAGCCTTTATTTGCTTCGTCCAACAGTGAGGAACCTGTCCCCTCCAAAAACAGGATTCTCGCTGTTGCCGAAGTCCGAACTGCGTAGTAGGTCGTTGCATAGTATAGCATCATTTGGCCGAATGCGCGTAACTCTTTTCATCCTGCTTGAGTGATGCGCCTCACCTCGAGCAATTGCGCGATTGGTACTCCGCTCAGCCTCTGGGGATGGTGAAAATCGAACGAATAGATCGAAGTGCGTGCACCTGCCAGACGAGGTGCATACTCCTTGTCGCTCCCTTCAGTGATATACTTTCGCCTTACGGAATAAAGACGGGAGAATCATCAATGGTCAACGTGCCGAGCCCGGCAGTCTCGATCGTCGGGCGTCACAATTCGGGGAAAACGACCCTCATCGTGAAGCTTATCGAAGAGCTTGTTGCTCGGGGCCACGACGTGGGAAGCGTGAAGCATCACAGCCACAAGGGCTTCGATATCGACTATCCGGGCAAGGATTCCTACCGCCATCGCGAAGCGGGCGCTTCGGAGACCGTCATCGCAGCGCCGGGGCAGATCGCCCGCATGAAGACGCTCAAGGGCGAGGTGGAATGCTCCGATATCGTGCGAAGCATGCCAGGCCACGATATCGTCGTCGTGGAGGGTTATCGCAAAAGCGGCCTGCCGACCATCGAGCTCATGCGTTCGGGAAACGAGGCGGACCAGCGCGTCGCTGAGGCGTTTGCCTTGGGCGCGGAGCGAGGCTGGGCGCTTGGGACCGACTTCACCCAGATTGCGAAATGCCTTTTCACGCCCGAGGGCGAGCGCATCGAGGGCGCGGAGGAGTCTTTGGACGACGACCTTCGCAACGACGGGGATCGCGCCGCGCAGTCATCTGCGGACGCAGCCCCCGGCGAGCCGGCGGCTGCGGATGAGAAAGATGACGTCCACCCCGACCTTGTGCGCAAGATGCCCGGCGTGAACACCGTCGCCATCGTGACCGATATTCCCCGCGCAATCGAGGCTGCGGCGATTTACGGCATCCCCGCGTTCGACCTTAACGACACGGTTGTCCTCGCCGATTTCGTGGAATCCCATTTCGTGCGACCGCGCGTGACGGTGGTCATCCAGGCAGGCGGCGAGAGCCGGCGCATGGGCCGCAGCAAGGCGACGGTCCCGTTTTTGGGTCGTCCGCTCATCTGCCGTCTGATCGAGCGGCTAAGCCCCGTGGCTGACGACTTAGTCATCACGACTAACGAGCCCGACAACTTGACGTTTTTGCACCAGGAGTTCCCGCAGCTCAATATCCAGCTTGTGTGCGACATCTTCTCGAGTCGCGGTGCTCTGCCGGGTCTGTACACGGCGCTCCAGGCCGCGCGCAACCCCTACGTCGCTATTGTGGCGTGCGACATGGTGTTCGCATCGGGCGCCCTCGTGGTCGCCGAGGCGCTGTGCATGAACCAGACCGGGGCCGACGTGGTCGTCCCCGTGAACAAGCACGGTTTCGAGCCCTTTCACGCGATGTACCGTCGCATGGAGTGCCTGCCCGCCGTGCGCCGTGCGCTCGATCGTGGCGAGAAGCGCGCCCAGTCGTTTTTTGGGGACGACTCCGTGGTTGTCCACGAGTTCCCGCAAAGTAAAGTGCTCGAGGCGGAGCCGATGGGCGGTTGTTTCATCAACGCGAACACGCCCGATGAGCTGCATGCGCTCGAAGACATGGTGATGGAGGGCTAGCTTCTCCATCGAGGGGATGGCGCCTCGCCGCAGGTGCGGGGCCCGCGAAAGGCAGTGATCCCAAAATGCCGAACCTTTCTGACATAGCCGATGTTGCCGAGGCGCTGGGGGGCAAATCGGTCCTCGTGGTCGAGAAGCGTTGCGTGGCGGTGCGTAACCGCCATTCGTCGTGTCGCAAATGCATCGAAGCATGCGTCGCGGACGCAATCTCGGTCGGCGACAACAACGTGAAGATCGACGCGGAGGCCTGCGTTTCCTGCGGCGCTTGCACGGTCGTCTGCCCCACCGAGGCGCTCGTTCCCGTCGAGCCTTCCGATGTTGAGCTCGCCAGTGCTGCCGCCGAGGCCACGCGCGCGCTCGGCGGCAACCTCTCCGTATTCGCATGTGCCCGCATGGCCGCGCGTCGAGAGGGCGATCCCGACAAATATGTGTCCGTCCCCTGCCTTGCGCGCATGGAGGAAAGCCTCCTTTTGCAGCTTGCCTCCCACGGTGTGAGCGATGTGGTGCTCGTCGACGGAACGTGTTCGACTTGCAAGTTCGGCGGTACGAGCGAGGGCGTCACGGCGACGGTTGAGTCGGCGAACTCTCTGCTCGCGGCGCAGGGGTCGAACGTTCGCGTTCGCCGCGCCTCGGAGTTTCCGCCCGAGGCGATCGAGACGAGCGGGCGCAAGTCGTTCGCCGCGGCGCGCCGCGGGTTCTTCTCGCAGGCGGGCGGTATGGCGAAAGACGCCGTGAAGGTCGCGACGGAGAAGGCGCTCGACGAGACGCTCGGCAAGCAGAATGAGAAGAAGGAGCTGAACCTTCGAGAGCTGCTTCGCCCCGACAAGGACGGTGGGCTGCCGCAATTCGAGCCTTCGCGGCGAATGAACGCACTCGACGCGATGGACGCAATCGGTCAGAGCGTCGTTCCCGAAATCGAGACGCGCCTGTTTGGAAGCGTATCGATCGACGAGTCGAAGTGCCGCGCGTGCGGGATGTGCACCGTGTTCTGCCCGACGGGGGCCCTTAAGAAAAGCGAGGAGAAGCCCGCTTCTGGAGAGGGCAGCTACTTGGAGTTCCAGCTGATGGAATGCGTGCAATGCAATCTGTGCGCCGACACCTGCCTACAGAAATGCATCACGGTCTCCGATGTGATCGCCACCTCCGAGCTCTTCGACTTCGAGCCGCGGCTTATCCACCTCCCCGATCCGCCGGCGCGCGGAAGCCTGCTCTCGCGCCTGAAGTCGACGGGCCGATAGCGCGTGTCGTCTACGGCCGGCCCCTCCTGTGGTCGTATTATTTCGACCGCTTGCGCGACGGATGGGTATCTGTGGTATACTGGCAACACTTTAGCGCAGTAAAGTGCAGTAGCACAGGGAAGGGTACCATGCGCGACGAGCGAGCGCGGTGTGCGAAGGAAGGAATCTCATGAAGAAACTGAAGGTAATGGCAGCAGCGGTATGCGCCCTCGCCTTGGCGGCGTGCATGCTGGCCGGTTGCTCCTCCAACAACGCTTCGAACGACAAGAAAGACGCGGCTGCGACTAGCTCGGACAAGACGGCGCTCATCGTCGGCTTCGACCAGTCGTATCCGCCGTACGGTTTCGTCGGCAACGACGGCAACTTCACCGGTTTCGATCTTGACCTCGCTGCCGAGGTTGCCAGCCGCAACGGTTGGGACATCCAGCTCGAGCCCATCGATTGGGACGCGAAGGACACGCTCCTCAACTCCGGCGCCATCACCTGCATCTGGAACGGATTCACCATGGAAGGCCGCGAGAACGACTACACCTTCTCCGATCCCTACATGCTGAATGCCCAGGTCGTCGTCGTGAAGAAGGGTAGCGGCATCGAGAGCCTCGCCGATCTTGCCGGCAAGAACGTCATCACGCAGACCGACTCGGCCGCCTACGACGTGCTCGCGGGCGACGAGGCGACCAAGGCTGACCTTAAAGCCACCTTCGCCTCGCTCGAGACCATCGGCGAGTACAACACCGCCTTCATGCAGCTCGAGTCCGGCGCCGTCGACGCCGTAGCCTGCGACCTCTCCATCGCGCAGTACCAGATGAGCGCCAAGCCCGATGCCTATGTCCAGCTTCCCGAGGATCTTTCCTCCGAGCACTACGCGGTCGGCGTGAAGAAGGGTAACACCGAGCTTGCCGATGCGATCACCAAGACGCTCAAGGAGATGAACGAGGACGGCACCATCGAGAAGCTGTGCGAGAAGTACGCTGAGTACGGTCTGTCCTACACGAACTGGATCCTCAAATAGCCAGTCGATAAGTTAGTTTGCTTGCGGGTATAACCTCCTGTAGGCAGAAGAGAATCGCGGACGGGGCAACCTGTCCGCGATTCGTGTTGCAATAAGAAAGAGGTTGCCGTGGAAATTGGAACCATGCTTTCCATGCTCGGGCAGGGCTTTGGCGTTACTTTGCAGATATTCTTCCTGACGCTGGTGGGGTCGTTGCCGCTTGGCGTGGTGGTGGCGCTTGCGCGCATGAGCCGCGTGAAGCCGATTGCCTGGATCATGAAGTTCTACATTTCCGTCATGCGCGGAACCCCGCTCATGCTGCAGATGTTCTTCATTTACTTCGCTCCCTATTATATCTTCGGAATTCCTCTGAGTATGGAGTCGAAGTTCTCCGCCACGATCGTCGCGTTCATCATCAACTACGCGGCCTACTTCGCCGAGATTTACCGTAGCGGCATCCAGTCGATTCCGCGCGGACAGTACGAGGCCGCCGAGGTCTTGGGCTACTCGCGTCTCCAGACGTTTATGAAAATCGTGCTGCCCCAGGTGATTAAAAGGATTCTTCCCGCTATGGGCAACGAAATCATCACGTTGGTAAAAGACACGTCGCTCGCGTTCGCTATCGGCGTGGCGGAGATGTTCTCGACGGCGAAGGCGCTCGTCGCCTCGCAGGTGAGCATGCTGCCCTTCGTGTTCGCAGCGGTTTTCTACTGGGTATTCAATTTCGTCGTGGAAGTGGTTCTCGGGCGCGTCGAGAAGAAGATGGGTTACTACCACGATTAGCCGTTGGGAAGGTGAGGTTTGGCAATGCCTGAAGATAATGTGCTGGTAAAGCTCGAGCACGGTAAGAAGAGCTTTGGCGATGTCGCGGTGCTCAAAGACATCTCGCTCGAGGTTCGCAAAGGCGAGGTCGTCGCCATCATCGGCCCGTCGGGAGGCGGCAAGTCGACGCTTCTGCGATGCATGACGCTGCTCGAGACGCTCGATGCCGGGTCGCTTTCCTACGGCGATTTGCCCGTGGCTGAAGATAACGGGGCGGGGCATGCCGTCTATGGAGGCAAGGATGTGATGAAGCGGGCGAAATCGCGCTTTGGCCTGGTGTTCCAGAACTTCAACCTGTTCCCGCACTATTCGGTGATCAAAAACGTCACCGACGCGCCGATCAGCGTGCAGAAGCGCCCGCGCGCAGAGGCGTTCGAGCGCGGACGCGAGCTGCTCGCGAAGATGGGTCTCGCCGACAAGGAGGACATGGTTCCTTGCGAGCTTTCCGGCGGTCAGCAGCAGCGCGTCGCGATCGCCCGTGCGCTTGCGATGGATCCTGAGGTGCTTTTCTTCGACGAGCCGACGAGTGCGCTCGACCCCGAGCTCACGCGCGACGTGCTCAAAGTCATCCGCGACCTGGCTGCTGAGCGCATGACCATGGTCATCGTGACGCACGAGATGACTTTCGCCCGCGACGTGGCGGACCGCATCATCTTCATGGACGACGGCCTTGTGGTTGAGGAAGGCCGCGCCGTGGACGTGATCAACAACCCGCAGCAGGAGCGCACGCGCGCGTTCTTAAGCCAGTACCAGCAGGGATAGGGAAGTCGCGAGAGTGCCAGGCGCCCGCAAGCGGCTCGAAGTTGCTTGCGAGGGCCGGGTGCTTGCAAGGCGTCGCGCACTCGTGAGGCGCCGGGCGCGCGAAAAGGCCGGGCGCGCGCAAAGATAAGCTCCCTGCGCCTTAGGGGGTACACCCAGAGGTGTATCTGCGTGGTGCAACGATGACGATTGCGCCACGTTTCAGGAGCTCTTCAGGATGGCGTGGTAAGGTTTGCTCAACAACCCAATGCGGGCAAAGGAGCAAACGACATGAGCGATTACAATGAGAACAACCAGGGTGGATACGACCCCCAGTCATCCAGCCAGTCGTTCGGGCAGGGGACGGGCGGCGCGCCGATCCCCCCGAATTCTTACTATCATTACCAGGGCGCGGGCCCAGGCGGTGCGGCGGGGACGAATGCCACGGTGCCAGTCAATCCCGCGTCTCCCTATGCGCAGTCGGCGGGTGCGCACAACGCGCAGGCGTACGCTGCGAAGCAGGACCCAAAGCCTAAGAAGAACCATTCGGGTGCGAAGACGTTCGGGATCGCGTTTGCGGGTGCGGCGCTTGCATGCATGCTCGTGCTCGGCGGCACCGGCGTCGTCAACACGGTGACGAGCGGCTCTCCGTCGGGCTCGACCACGGTGCTCGGCGGCACATCTTCTGCATCCACGAGCGGCAGCGCCGACGAGAACGCGACGCTTGCGGAAAGTGTCTCCCAGAAGTGCCTTCCGTCCGTGGTGGCTATCGACGTGTACACCAACCAGCAGAGCGGCTATTACGGCTACAGCACGCAGAATTCCCTTACTGAGACGTCTCTCGGCAGCGGCGTGGTGCTTTCTTCCGATGGCTACATCGTGACGAACTATCACGTGATCGAGGGCGCCGACGCCCTGAAGGTCACCATCGAGGGCGAGGAATACGATGCGGACATCATTGGCTCCGACCCCAGCTCCGACATCGCGGTCATCAAGGCGAAGAACGCTTCGGGGCTGACTGCCATGGAGCTGGGTGATTCCGACGATCTGACGGTGGGCGAATGGGTCATGTCGATCGGCAGCCCCTTCGGCCTTGAGCAGTCGGTGGCGACGGGCATCGTGTCGGCTACGAACCGCTCGCAGATCATGGACAACTCTTCCGACTCGTACCAGTACGGCCAGCAGCAGTCGAGCACCACGACGGTCTACACCAACATGATCCAGACTGACGCAGCCATCAACCCCGGCAATTCCGGCGGCGCGCTCGTCGACAAGGACGGCAAGCTCATCGGCATCAACACGCTGATCACGTCCTACTCCGGCAACTATTCCGGCGTCGGGTTCGCCATCCCTGTGAACTATGCGGTCAACCTGGCCCAACAAATCATCGAGGGGAAGACGCCGACGCATGCGCAGCTGGGCGTGTCCCTGTCCACGATTAACGCGCAGACGGCCCAGCGCTACGGCTTCTCGGTGGATGAGGGCGCCTATATCGCAGCGGTGAGCAGCGGCTCTGGCGCTGACTCCGCGGGCCTTAAGGTGGGCGACATCGTAATCGCCTTCGATGGCAAGAAGGTCTCCTCCGCGAGCGATCTTATGCTCGCCGTGCGTTCGAAGAATCCGGGCGAGACGGCTACCGTCACGATCAACCGCGACGGTCAGAGCCAAGACGTGCAGGTGACGTTGGGCTCGGACGAGAGCTCGCAGGCGCGCGCGGGCGCAAGCTCGGGGTCTAACAGCTCGAACGGCAACGGGTCGAACGGTGGCTCGCTTGAGGACCTTCTGCGCCAGTATGGTTACGGCGGCGGTTCCAGCTCGAGCGGGACGAGCGCCGATGCGGGATCTGGCGCGATTGCCCAAGCCGCGTAAGCGGGCACAACGAGCGAATCGGCACGGTTTCGGCCGCGTGGGGACTAATCCCACGCGGCCTTTTTTGTTTGAGGTGACGGAAAAGGCGTGCAGTTACGGCTCCGAGGCTCTAGCTGCGAGTCGATTCGGGTAAGATGATTCGAAATGGTTAAATCAAACGCAGAAAAAGGGGTTTCGATGGCCAACGAATACCAGTACAAGCGTGTGCTTCTGAAGCTTTCCGGCGAGGCGCTCGCCGGCGATTTGGGTTACGGAATCGATCCGAAGGTGGTCGACGACCTGGCCGACGAAATCGCGGAAATCGTGCACGACGGTGTCCAGCTCGCCGTCGTTGTGGGCGGCGGCAACATCTTCCGCGGCGTTTCGGGCGCGACGGAGGGCATGGATCGCGCGCAGGCCGACTACATCGGCATGCTCGCCACGGTCATGAACGCGCTCGCCCTGCAGGATTCCTTCGAGCGCCACGGCGTGTTCTCCCGCGTGCAGAGCGCTATCAACATGCAAGAAGTTTCCGAGCCCTACATCAGGCGTCGCGCCATCCGCCACATGGAGAAGGGCCGCGTCGTCATTCTCGCCGCAGGTACCGGCAACCCGTACTTCACGACCGACACCACCGCTGCGCTGCGCGCGTGCGAGCTCGATGTCGATTGCCTCATGAAGGCCACGAAGGTCGACGGCGTCTACGACTCGGATCCCAAGGTCAACCCGGACGCGAAGCGATTCGATTCCATCAGCTACATGGAAGTGCTCAACAAGGGCCTTCACGTGATGGACTCCACGGCGACGTCGCTTTGCATGGACAACAAGGTTCCTATGATCGTCTTCGACCTGACGGTGAAGGGGAACATTTCTCGCGCGCTCAAGGGCGAAGCGGTGGGAACCACGGTAGAATAACGGCAACGGACAAGCGGGGGTGAGACCCTCGCGTCACGCTATCGGCGGCGATGCCGCTCGAAGGGGACGAAAGGAGCTCGGATGAGCATTGACGACATTAAGGCACAGGCCGAAGAGCGCATGGGCAAGGCCCTCTCGGCGCTGCACGACAACTTCTCATCGGTGCGTACGGGGCGCGCGAACGCGATGGCGCTCGACCGCATCAAGGTGGACTACTACGGGGTTCCCACTCCCGTGAACCAGATGGCCGGCGTGAAGACGCCCGATGCCCATATGCTCGTCATCGAGCCGTGGGACAAGACGACGCTGAAGGCCATCGAAAAGGCGATCCTCGAGAGCGATCTGGGCGTGACGCCCTCCAACGACGGTACGGTCATCCGCCTGCCGTTCCCTGCGCTCACCGAGGAGCGTCGCCGCGAGCTCGTCAAGCAGTGCAAGGCGTACTCCGAGGAAGCGCGCGTCGCCATCCGCAACATCCGTCGCGACGCGAACTCCGCGGTCGAGAAGTGCATCAAGGAAGACAGCCTGCCCGAAGACGAGCAGCGCCGCGCCGAAGGTGCCATCCAAAAGATCACCGACAAGTTCATCGCCGAGGTCGACGAATCCTTCAAGAAGAAGGAAGCGGAGGTCATGGAAGTCTAGCCCCTTTTGATTCGAGGTCTTTTGAACAAACCGCTTGATATCATTTTCCCCAACCCGCCTTCGGGGCTTGCCCCCGAAGCGCTTGATGCTGCGCGTATTCCCGAGCACATCGCCGTCATCATGGACGGCAACGGTCGTTGGGCGAAAAAGCGCGCGCTCAACCGTCTGAAGGGACACAAGGCGGGAATCGAGGCGGTGCGCGAGACCATCCGCTGCGCGAGCGATCTTGGCGTTCGCTACCTGACCATCTACTCGTTCTCGACCGAGAACTGGAAGCGCCCTCAAGAGGAAGTCGTCGGGCTTATGGATCTGTTCGCTAAGACGATGCTCGCCGAGGTGGACGGCCTTCACGAGGAGCACGTTCGCGTGAAGACGATCGGGGATCTGTCCCTTCTGCCCGAGGAGACGCGCGAGGCGTTTGAGGAGGCATGGGAGAAAACCAAGAACAACACGGGGATGACCCTGGTCGTTGCCGTCAACTACGGTTCGCGCCAGGAGATTCTCCGTGCAGTCAATCGCTGCGCGGAAGAGGTGGCCGCCCGCACCGCCGACGGGCTTGCCCCGAAAGAGTTTTCCGCCGAAGATTTTGAGCGCGGGTTGTACACAGCGGGCATGCCCGATCCCGATCTGGTCATTCGGACGAGTGGAGAGGTTCGCCTGTCGAACTTCCTGCTGTGGCAGGTTGCCTACTCGGAGTTCGTCGTGACCGATGTGCTGTGGCCGGACTTCGACCGCTACGAGCTTTTGCGCTGCCTGCTCGAGTTCCAGGGGCGCGATCGCCGCTTTGGGGCGGTGAAGTAGCGTGACCCGCAAAGATGCCGACACGCGAGATGCTGCAGAGGAGTGGAAGCGCTCGGCCGAGCGCAAGGCGAGTCTGAAGGCCGCGCGCGCAACCGATGAGGAAAACGCAGGCCCGACACGTTCTACCCGCATCAAGGATTTCGCTTACAAGAAGACGCCGCAAAAGCTGAAAAATGCAACCGACCTGCAGGTTCGTTTTCGCACAGGTGCGATTTACGTAACCTTGTGCATCGTGTGCATCCTCGTAAGCGACATCTCGACGCTCGTGTTTTTGTGCGCGACGGCGGGGATTTGCGCTGGCGAGTTCTACTACATGCTGCGCGCTGACGCGAAGCTCCCTAATGAGATGCTCGGCATCATCGCCGCGATGCTCTACCCCGTAAGCGTGTACTTCCTCGGCGTGGTCGGCGCGCTGTACGTGAGCATCGCGCTTCTGCTCTCGCTTATCGTTTGGTACGTGTTTTGGCTGCGTGCGCGCGTGCCCGATGTCGGCGTGAGCTTTTTTGGCGCGGCATATACGGGTCTTCTCCTTTCGGGCATCGTAGTCGTGCGCACAGCGCTGCCCGACCCGTGGGGCGGCGTGCTCGTCATCGGCATTTTCCTGAGCATCTGGGCGAACGATTCCTTCGCTTACCTGGTCGGAAGCAAGATTGGCAAACATAAGATGGCTCCGCGCGTCAGTCCGAAAAAGAGCTGGGAAGGCTTTTTCGCGGGCATCGTCGGCTCGATGGTCATCTGGGGGTTGTTCACATTGATCCCCGGCTTGAACCTGAACCTTCCCGAGGCGCTCGGGTTCGGCCTGGTTTGCGGCCTTATGGGCGTGCTGGGCGACTTGGCCGAAAGCCGCATCAAACGCAACTCCGGTTTCAAGGATTCCGGCACGATCATGCCGGGGCATGGTGGCTTACTCGACAGGTGCGACTCCCTGTTTCTCGTTGCGGCATCATCGGCTATCCTTTTGGTGATTTCCGGGGCAATTCCCTTTAGCGTTTAAACGTCGCTTTTCAAGAAAGGTGCTTTCATGAGGCGTATCGTTGTTTTGGGATCGACGGGGTCGATCGGCGCGCAAACGCTCGACGTGGTGCGTCAGCATCCCGATAAGCTTAAGATCGTGGGGCTTGCCGTGAACACGCGCGCCCAGGATATGCTTGCGCAGGCGAAGGAGTTCGGCGTCGGTCACCTTGCCGTGGGCAGCGAAGATGTTGCTGCGGGCGAAAGCGCCCTAGATCTTGCCACGTTTGCGAAATCCTTTGGAGAAGACGGCTCGCTCGGTTTTGGGATGAGTGCCGTGGTCGACTTGGTCCGATTATCCGAGGCTGACGTGGTCGTGAATGCGCTTGTGGGTGCTGCGGGTCTGCGTGCAAGCTACGAGACGCTCAAGGCTGGTAAGGTCTTGGCGCTCGCGAACAAGGAGAGCCTCGTTGTCGGTGGCGACTTGATCATGCCGCTTGCAACGCAGGTCGATGAGGCGCGCAGGGCCTCGGGGACTGCTCCCGCGGTGGGGCCGGCGGGCGCGCTCATGCCGATCGACTCCGAGCACGGGGCAATCTACCAGTGCCTGCTCGGCGAGAACGAGCGCGAGGTCGCCAAGCTGTGGGTCACCGCATCGGGCGGGCCGTTCCGAGGTCGCACGCGCGACGATTTGCGTGACATCACGCCTGCTCAGGCGTTGAAGCATCCGACCTGGCATATGGGTGCCAAAATCTCGATCGACTCCTCCACGCTCATGAACAAGGGGCTCGAGGTCATCGAGGCGCATCATTTGTTCAACATGCCCTACGACAAGATCGAAGTCGTCGTGCAGCCGCAAAGCGCCATCCATTCCATGGTCGAATACGCCGACGGCAGCGTGAAGGCGCACCTGGGGACGACCGACATGCGTATCCCTATCCAGTTCGCGCTGTCGTACCCTGATCGATGGGAGGCTCCGGTCGCACCGCTCGACTTCCGGACGCTGGGATCTTTGGAGTTTGCCGCTCCCGATGAGAAGACGTTCCGCTGCCTTGCGCTTGCTCGTCATGCGGGCTCGGTGGGCGGAACCCTTCCCTGCGTGATGAACGCTGCGAACGAGATAGCTGTCGCCGCCTTCCTGTCCGAACGGGGAAGCTATCTGGGCATTGCGGAATGCGTCGAGGCCGTGATGTCCGAGCACGAATTGCAGGGCGTGCAGAAAGTGGAGAGCATCGAGCAGCTTCAGGCGCTGGACGCTTGGGCTCGTGCAGAAGCTGAGAAGCATATACGCTAGCCTGGAGCTTCATCGTTTTATTCGGGAGGCCGACGGATTTTGCCGTCGGCCTCCCGTGCGTTTCGTCCCCTAGCGTCTACCTGCCTTTCTCTTGCGGAGCGCAAGCGCTCCAGCTCCAATGCCGATCGCTCCCGCCGAGACCATGAGCACGGGGATTATTTTCAGTGCGAAGCCCATAAGCTCATCGCCGGTTTTTCCCAGGCTCTTACCCCTTGTGGTGCTGCCGCCTGAATCGACGATGGGCTGCGCGCCTTCGTCGACGTTCACGATGGCGTGGGCGATGCGCGCGTCTTCAAGGCTGGGCGAGGTGAGCACTGCCCTGTTCGAGAACTTCGTTCCCGCCAGTGCCTCGTCGGCGATGTCGGCGGCGAAGGTAATCGTTGCGGTGCTTCCCTTTTCGAGCGTCCCGATGAGCGCGGAGAACGTGTTGCCATCGCTTTCGAGGGCGGCATCGACTGGTTTCCCGTCGATTGCGACCTGGATGCTGTCGAAGTCGATAGGGGCCCCGCCGGGCATCTTCGTGTCCGCGACGAGCACGCTCTCGACTGTGCCACTGATTGCTGTCGCCTCGATGGTGAAGCCGATCCGCTCGCCAACGGCTGTGCTCTCCCTATCGACGCTCTTCACGAGTTCGATGTCGACCTTGGAGGCGGGCCGTTCGATGACGACAACGCGCGCTGTGCTGTGCGGCCTATCGCTTAACGTAGGTGACTCGATCGTCGCGGTGTTTTCGACGGTCGACCCGACAAGGGACCCCTCTTCGATAAGGGCCTCGTATTCGATGGAAACGTTCGATCCTGCGCTCACCTTGCCGAGTTTCAAGGCGAACGATTGGGCGTCCCTGCTTGCGAAGTCGGGTTCAATCCGTTTGCCGTCTACGGTCGTTACGAACGTGGCGTAGTCGATGGCGACCCCTTCGGGAATCCCCTCGTCCACGAGTAGCGCATCTTCGAGGTCTGTCTTGCCGACCTCGACCGATAGGGCGTAGGAAACCGTTTCTCCTGCAAAGGCGGATTCCGTTGATGACGTCTTCTCGATGCTTGCCGTGCCTGCGGGTGCGATGATGTCCACCACTGCCTGCGCGGTGCGCTCGCCCTCGAGGGTGGGTGAGGTGAGCGTCGCTCCGTTTACCACCTTGTGCCCGACAAGGTCCTCATCAGCGACGTTCGCCTTGAACGACACCACGGCAACATCGTCTTTCCCCATCGTGCCGAGCTCGATCGCGAACGAGTTTCCTTCCTGGTGCACGATGGGTTCCTCTATGGCCTTTCCGTTCACGACAGCGCTCAGGCTGGCGAAGTCGACCTCGATGCCCGAGGGGAGGCCGCTGTCGGTTATTACGGCGTCGCGCAGGGTCCCGTTGGTCGTGCGGGCCGTGATTGTGTACGTGAACGAATCTCCCACCTGCGCGGTCTCCTCGCTCGCCTCCTTCTCAAGTGAGGCGTCCGCTAAGGGCTCGCTCACCTCGACGTCGTTCGCGGCGCTCAATGCGGGGGCATCGCTCGCTTTGGCCTGTGCGCGGTTGACGACGTGCTCGGATGCGACGGGGAGTTTTGCCGAGTACTCAATCATGAGGGTCTCGCCGTCGTGCAAATCGGTGCCCGGTTGGAGGGAGAAACCGAAGACGGCGCCGTCCCTATTTTTCTCCAGTGTGACGTCGGGGTTGTCGACGGTCGTGCCATCAGGCCTGGTCACCAGGATGGACGAGGTGTCGATCGAGGCGAGCTCGTCGCTTTCGAAGCAGTCGGCGAAGGCAATGTTGTGCGCGGTCGAGCCCTTGCGGGTTTGGGTGACGGTGACAGTGTAGTGGGCGACATCCCCCGCCTCGTAGCGCTGCTTGTCGGAGGTCTTCGAGACCTGGAGCTGCGCATCCTTCACCGTAATCGACGCGTCGCCGCTTGTTTGCGTGTTGGGTTCGTCGGTTGCGGCTATCGCGGTGTTGCCGACGGTCGATCCTGCGAGCGCGGCGTCGGCGATGGCGACGGTGTAGTCGACGGACACGGCCGTCTCGCCTTCCTCGCCAAGGGGGTTCGTGCCTTGCTCGGCCTTCTCGCCGAAGCGATAGAACGTGCGCTCGGGCGAGTTGCTGGTGAGATTACGATTTGTCTCGATCGTGAAAGAGGGCTTTTCCCCGTCGGCGCTAATCACGCAGCTGTCGGTGATGTCGTTGCCCTCGGAATCCCAAACCTTGATGCTGTCTCGCTGCAATTCGACTCCCTTCGCTTGCAAAAGGTCGGAAATGACCAGGTTGCGCCCGATTGTCCCCGGCGTGTTGTTCGTCACCTTTACGTGGAAGGCCACAAGGTCGCCAACGTTGCAGGTGCTCTGTGATACGGTCTTCTCCACCTGCAAGGTTGGTTGGTTCAGCCAGGTCAAAGCACTGTCGCGCACGTTGGTTGCATTGTCGGCGCTCGCGGTCGCCGTATTCTCAATCTCCCATCCTGCGATGGGGTCCTCGGGGTAGCATGTGCAGGTGATAGTGATGGGCATATTTGCGGGAAGGTGGCTTACGGTTGTCGCGAATCCGGTCCCCGCAGGCTTTGTCGTGCAGGTGACTTCCCGCTGCTCGAGCTGGCTGGGGGTCGACCCTTCGGCTCCTATCGGATAGGAAACGCTCTCGGGGGCGCCCGAGACGTTGACCATCAGCTCGCCTGCGTCTGTTCGCCCGATCTTGAGTCCCTCGGGAAGGCTCTCATCGCTTACGACCACGTTGTTCGCAATGGCGCCATCCTTTGTGTTCTCGACGACAATCGTGTAGACAAGCGCCCCCGCATCTTGCTCGGATGCCCCGATGAAGTGCTCGTAGCGATCGGCGGTCTTTTCGATGGACAGGCTCGCCGTGTTCGTCCAAACTTCGGCAGAGTCGGACGCTTCCTCGCAGTTGTTCGCGCGGGCTGTGGCGATGTTCACCTGCTCGGCGCCGTTGCCCGCTTGGGTGGCGATGGCGGCGAAGCTCACGGTGAGCGCGTCGCCGTAGTTGAATTTGTCAAGTGAACAGCTCCAACGGTTGTCTTCGATGCTCGGGGCGGGGAGATCCTCAATACCCGCGACCTGCACCGTTTCCGGGATGAGTTCAAGCCCTTCGGGGAGGCTGTCGGAGAAGACGGCCTCGCGACACTGGGCGTTTTTCTCGCTTTGCGTGAAGGAAGCGGAGAAGCGGACTACCTCGCCTACCTCGTATTCGTAGGCGTCTGCGGTTTTGTCGACGGTGAGTCTCGGTGGGATGAGAGTCGTCTCGACGCTGTTGCTCGGATAGATTCCTTTGTCATTGACGTGGGCGTAGGCGCTGTTTGACACGGAGAGCGCGCCGTCGGCGGGGTACTCGGTGAGCTCAGCCTTGAACTCGAAGCGGTACGTCTCGCCCTGCATGCGCATGGAATGCTGCAGGTAGCTTTGCGAGAACACGAACTTGACGGCGTTTCCTCTCTCGCCCTCGTCCTCGTCGCTTTGGCTTGCGTAGACTATCTCACCCGCGTTCTCGATCAGCTGTCCCTCGCCGTCGGTGAGATAGCCGCTCCCGTCGACGTAGCGCATCTCGCGGGGAAGCGCGTCGATAATCTCGAAGTCGGTATAGGAGTAGCCGTTTCGGCAGGTCACACCACGCTCATGGACGGGAACCTCGACGGTGTAGGCAACTACGTCGCCGATCGAGACCCCTTCGGTCTTGTCGGCGATCTTGCGGACGTCGAGCTTGCCGTCTTCGACGATGTCGTCGTTGGGGTTCGGTGCGGTGAGAAACTCGTTTGTCATTGCGAAAAACGATTGCGCCGTCGAGTGCGATCCTTTCCAGGATGATACGAACGAGAGCTCGATGGGCGTTCCCTTCTGCGATCCGGTGGTGTCGAAATAGGCTCCCACCAGGCCGAGCTTGTAGAGAGGGTCGTTCGGGTCTGCGCTGATGGCGCCGTGCTCGTCCTCGACGCCGCCGCATGGGTATTCGGGCGAGGAGATGATGCTTTGCTCCTCGTCGATGGACAGGAAGTCATTCTTGTCGACGACCTGCGCGAGCGAGACGGCGCCTCCGAAGCCGAACTTCTGCCCCACATCCAGGTCGATGCAGGTCATATGCCCTTTAACCTCGTATGGATCGTCAGTTCCCGCATAGAAGAACTCGACGCTCACCTCAAGATCAGTTAAGCCCACCGTGTAGAAATTCAGGTTCTCGATGAGCGACCCTGTGCGCTGGTAGCCGCTGTTCACGAATACGCCGGGCTGGAAGGTGTCGTAATCGGCCCGCTCTTCGTATTCGTCCCAGCCGGATGCGCCGTTCGACATGACGGGCTCCACGTAATTCCAGTTGGAAAGCGTGACAACGGCGTCGACCTTGTCGTTGCCGTAGCTTGCGCCGGTGTAGCGAAGCGCGAAGCTGCCCTTCGGCGTCGTGCGGTCGATGCGCGCCGCGAATCCGGAATCGCCGGTTGCGGCAAGCTCGTCATAGTCCCGAGGGTAGTATTGCTTGATATTCGGCTCGCTCGTGAACCCTCGCACGGCTTCGACGTCGGTAAAGCTGATACCCCAGTTGAATCCTTCCGGCGTGAACGAGTCCTCGGGGATGTATTCGATGGGAACCTTGCTCGCCGCCTGTGCGACTCCAGGTGTGCAAAGCGCAGCGCCAGGGACGAGTCCGATTGCGAGGGTGAGTGTCAGAGCGATGTTGATTACCTTGCGTTTTGCCTGGTCAATCGGTTGAGGAAGCCTCCTTACGCTAGCCATAGGGGCCTCCTTGCGTGCTGAGTTCGAAAAGTTGGCTATTCATGGTGCTCCTTTCTCGCGAAATGCGCTCACTGCGCCGGGGAGTCTGAGCATAGCGTCGCGTTCTGGCGGCGAGGACGCACCAACCTTGCCGTTTCATCGCGCGTTATCTGCACGGAGGTCCCTGAAAGTCGGTGGGCAATCCCTGCAAACTCGGCTGAAACTGCACTGCGATTCGGATATCTCCAACGCAAATTCGTCGCGCATTCTCGAAAACCTGGCGAAAACCTGGCAAAAATCTGCCAGGAAGCCGGCAACGGTTCGGCAACAAAAGCCGCGCACGGGTGTAGGTTTTCTGGGCTGGGCGCATTGGTCGGCGTGGCTTTCCTATAATGGGTGCTGAACGTGTATTCGGCGACTCGCTTTCGCCCGCCTTGTATGCGAGGAGCTTGCTGTCCCGTACCCCTTCAAGCCTTCCGAGGAGTCGCTTGCATGGATATTGTCCTTATGATTTTGTACGTCTCGATTCTGCTCGGCTTCCTCGTGCTCATCCACGAGGGCGGGCATTATCTGGCGTCCCGCGCGTTTGGCGTGCGCGTGACCGAGTTCATGATCGGCTTTCCCGGACCTGGCATCGGCTTCACCAAATGGGGCACGAAGTTCGGTGTGACCTGCGTTCCCCTTGGCGGCTATGCGAAGGTGTGCGGGATGGAGCCGGGCGAGATGAGCCCCCATCTGGAAAGCGTGCTCGCGGCGATATACCGGCGCGGGACGGCAAACATGGAGGATATCGCGCAAGATTGCGGCATCTCCAACGACGACGCCCTTGCTGCCCTCGATGAGTTGGTGGAGTGGGGAAGCGTCCAGGGTCCTACGAAAAAGGACAAGTTCAACACCTACCGCGCGATGGCCACCCGTCTCACCAAGGGGCAGATTAAGCGCGCCGAGGCGGCGGGACAGCCGGTTCCTCTCGCCTATGAGCTGGGACAACCGCGCCTGGTCGACGACCCCCACGCCCTCTTCGAAAGCGAATACAACCAGCAGTACCGAAGCCTTCCCTTCTGGAAGCGAACGGTCATCCTTCTTGCGGGAATCGCCGTAAACTTGCTGTTCGCCGTCTTGGTCTTCGTGGTGGTGTACTCCATCGTAGGCGTCGATATGACGAACTCGCAGACGGGCGAGGTCTCGCATATCACCATGTCGCCCTTGCGTTCGGTGGAAGTTGGCTTCGCCTACATCGGCGCGGTGGTCCAGATGGTGGTAAGCCTGTTCAATCCGCAAACGGCGGCTGATGTCGTGTCGAACTCGACGTCGGTGGTCGGCATCGCCGTCATGTCGAAAACCTATGCCGAAGCGGGGCTTCTCGAATTCGTCTTCTTCATGGCGATGCTCTCGGTTTCGCTCGGCATCATGAATCTGCTGCCGATCCCACCCCTCGACGGCGGCCGCTTCGTCATCGAGATTTTCCAGAAACTCACGCGCAAGAACGTGTCGATGCGCGCCCTGAGCTATATGAGCGCGGCGGGAATGATTCTCTTTTTGGGATTCTTCGCCATCATGGTCAACCAGGATGTGCAGCGTTTCGTTTTCGGCAACTGGGGCTAGTCCGCGCGCCATTCGCCCAAATGCTTGCCTTCGAACCGCGGGGCAGCTTTCTTTCTTGCTAGGCTCTAGGGGAAAGAGGGAAACGGGCGAAAGGACGGCGAGGTGGCGAGCGAGGCTCCAATCGGCGTGATATTCGACTGTGACGGCACGCTCCTCGACAGCATGGGCGTGTGGCGCGAGATGGAAAGCGAGTTCGCGCATCGTGCGGGCGGCGAGCTCTCGCCAACCGACAAAGACCGGCTGACAACGATGACCACCCCCGAGGCAGGCGAGTTCTTCCACACGAAGTTCGGGCTGGGCACGTCCCCTCAAGAGGTCGTGCGCATGGTGGGTGAGTACATGATGGAGTTCTACTCGACCCGAGCGACGGCTCGCCCGGGCGCGCTCGAGTTCGTGCGCTCCTTGTTCGAGCGCGGCATCAGGCTGTCCGTGGCATCTTCCTCTCCGATGCCGTATCTGCTCGCAGGGCTTTCCCATACAGGGTTCCTCCCGATGCTCGACGCGGTGGTGTCCGTCGATGATGTGGGGAAACCGAAGCGCGAGCCCGCGGTGTACGACCGCGCGCGCTCGCTTATGGGCACCGAGCTTTCCCGTACGTGGGGTGTGGAAGACGCACTGTACGCGATCGGTACGCTCAAGCGGGCGGGGTACCATACGTTGGCGGTGTACGACTGCGATTTGTCGGGAACCTATGCGGAGCTTTCCGCGTCTGCCGAGCGCGCGGTGCGCGACTTCCGCGACCTCGACCCTGACGAGTTCATCGAATTTGCCCGAATGGTTGCCATGCCGTAGGAAAACATGCGACTCCATTCCCTATAATGGACGGCAGTGTTCATTCAGCGGGCGGCGTTCGAAAAGGGAGCATCATGGCGCATGGGGAAAGGGAAGAGATGGTCGCGGCCGAAGGTGGTGCGATTGATGCCGCATGCGAGCCGAAGCCGAAGATGCCCCTGCTGCTGAAGGTGTTCGGCGTGCTGTGCATCGTGGGCGGGGCGGTCTCCATCCCAAGCGGTGTTCTCGCGGTTGTCGTCATCGTGCAGTTTTTGCAGTCGGGCGGCCTTGCCGAAGAGGCGCTCACGCCCCTTGCCGTGACGGTGGTTCTCGTCCTTGCCCAAGCGGCTATGTTGGTGTTGTTCATCCTGCTGGGTGTGCGCCTTCTCCGCAATAAAAGACGCTATGCCGCGCTTACCGCCGAGGTCCTCATGGCGCTTGCGGCGGTGGCGCTCGCCTGCAACATCATGCTTAACGGTACCGATGTCCATATCGTGCCGACACTGGTCATCGTCGTGCTCCTGTTCTTCGTGTCGGGCTACGTCGATCCGTCGCTTTCCGAGGAGCGCGAGTTGCAGCGCAAGCTCCGCGACATGGAGACGCGCGACCAGGCGGAGGAGGGAACGCTCGGCTTGGACTCGACAGGGCGCGGCTATATCGCGCTCAACTTCTTCAACGTGTTCTGGATTTTCGTGGTCTGTAGCGTGTTGGGCCTGATCATAGAAGTGGTATATCACTTCGTCATCGTTGTTCCCGGCGAGTACCAAGATCGCGCGGGCATGCTGTTCGGGCCGTTCTCGCCCATCTACGGCGTGGGCGCAGTGCTCATGACCATGGCGCTCAACCGCTTCCACGACAAACCGGTGCCGGTGATCTTTTTGGTGAGCGCTGTGATTGGCGGCGCGTTCGAGTTCTTCGTCAGCTGGTTTATGGAAACCGCATTCGGCGCGGTGGCCTGGGACTACACGGGCACGTTCCTCTCGATCGATGGACGCACGAACGGCATGTTCATGGCAATGTGGGGCATGCTTGGCGTGTTGTGGATAAAGGCGCTCCTGCCGAAGATGCTCGACGTGGTGAACTTGATTCCCTGGAAGCTGCGCTATACCGTGACCGCAATTGCTACGGCGCTCATGCTCGTGAACGCCATCATGACGCTGCAATCGCTCGACTGCTGGTACGGACGGCTGTCGGGGCATGTTCCCGAAACGCCCATCGAACAGTTCTACGCCACGTATTTCGACAACGATTTCATGGCGAATCGGTTCGAGAGCATGACCATCAACCCCGATAGTGCGACGCGCGGGTCGGGGGCGCCGTCGGATGGCGCTCTCGGCTAGGGGCTATCAGGTCGCGCGCTGAGGCGGCGCGGCTTCGGGCCGGTCCGGTTGTCTTTGCGAGAAAAAGGCCGCTGCGGCGCAGTTCATGCTGCAGCGGCCTTTTTATGGTGCGGTTCGTGAATGGGGGCGGCTTGCGATTGGGGACTTCTACGCCCAGGGATCGCGCTCGAACAGGGGGTTCGTCTCCTGCCGGTCGGAATAGGGGTCGTAGCCGTCGTCGTCTTCGCTCTCGGCTCGGATACAAGGGTCGCGATGCGCGGGAGCATGTTTGCGCGCTGCCTCGGCAAGAAGCTCCTCGGCGGTTTTTCGCGCCCGGCCCTGCTCGTCTTCCGAAGCGCTATTCGTCATCTGCTGCCTCCTCGTGCCCAATCGCGTCGATCTCATACGGCGTCGTTTGGTACACATAGTAGTTCAGCCAGTTGGTGTAGAGCAACTGCGCGTGCGCGCGCCAGGTCGATTCTGCGGGCTGCGCGGGGTCGTCGTCGGGGTAGTAGTGCTTGGGCAGCGGCGCATTCGGATGGGTCTTCGAGTCGCGCTCGTATTCCACATTCAGGGTCTCGCGGTCGTATTCGGGGTGGCCGAACACGAAGAAATTGCGGCTGTCGGTGCTTTTCGCCATGTAGACGCCGGCCTCGTCCGACTCGGCGATGATTTCCAAGTTGGGGTTTGCCTCGATGTCCTCGGCTCGCACGTTGGTGTAGCGCGAATGGGGTGCTCGGAAGCGGTCGTCGAATCCGCGCACCCAGGGGGAAGACGGCTTCACGACGCGGTGCTCGAACACGCCGGTCGTCTTCTCGTCAAGCTCGTACTTCTCGATGCCGTAGCGATAGTAGATGCCCGCTTGGGCTCCCCAGCAGATATGCAGAGTGGAATGGACGTTCGTTTTCGACCAGTCCATGATGCGCGTGAGCTCTTCCCAGTAATCGACGTCGTGGAAATCGAGCAGCTCGACGGGCGCGCCCGTGATGATGAGGCCGTCGAAGTGCTCGTCTTTCACGTCGTCGAAGGAGACGTAGAACGTTTCCAGGTGCTCTTCGGAGACGTTTTTCGCGACGTGGCTCTTCGTGCGGAGGAGCTCCACCTCGATCTGCAGCGGCGTGTTCGAGAGCTTTCGCAGGATCTGCGTCTCGGTGGTGATTTTGGTGGGCATGAGATTTAAGAGCAGAACGCGCAAGGGGCGGATATCCTGGTGCAGCGCGCGGTGCTCGGTCATGACGAAGATGTTCTCTTTTTCGAGTTGCGCGGTTGCCGGCAGCGAATCGGGAATCTTGATAGGCATGGCGCATCCTTCCGATTGATGGAAACTTCCTCGTTATCCTAGCAAAAAATCAGTTCACCCGATTATATGAAGCAGCGATAACACATTATCGCGGAAATCGGGAAAGCGGATGGTGCGAGGCGCTTTTCTCACTCCCGATTTCCGAAGACTTTCTGCAGATGGCAATGAATAAGACGATTCCGACTTGACTTCCCCTCGCCAAGCCAGGTAGACTGCAAAAGTTCGCTTTCAAAAGCCCCGTGAAAGCAGTAAAGGCAGAAGCGTTGTGCCAACGGAGTCCAGGCCTGAGGTATGCGCGTCGGCGTAGGAAACCGGCATCTGACTGACCTGCACTTTTGAAAACAAACACCCGCTTGCGGTAACGCGCAAGCGCCCCTTGGAAGGGCCCCTCGGCTCGTTCAAGGAACAGAGTATCTATTGGAGGAAGCAAGTGAAGACGTATCATGCGAAGCCCGGCGAAGTCGAGCGCGAATGGCTTCTGATCGACGCAACCGATCAGGTTCTCGGCCGCGTGGCCACCAAGGCCGCACAGATTCTCAAGGGCAAGCACAAGCCGCAGTACACCCCGCATGTTGATACGGGCGACTTCGTAATCATCATCAACGCGGACAAGATTCGCGTTACCGGCACGAAGGCTGCAGCGAAAGAGTATTACCGCCACAGTGGTTTTCCCGGTGGTCTCAAGTCCGAAACCTTCACCGAAGCCATGGAGAAGCATCCTGAGCGCGTGATCGAGCATGCTGTTAAGGGCATGCTGCCGAAGAACACGCTGGGTCGTGCCCAGGGCATGAAGTTGAAGGTGTACGCTGGCCCTGAGCATCCTCATATGGCTCAGAAGCCCCGCGAGATCAAGATGGAGGGTTAATCATGGCAGGTGAAGCTCTGTATTACGGCACTGGCCGTCGTAAGAACGCCGTTGCTCGCGTGCGCCTCGTCCCGGGCACGGGCAAGGTGACCATCAATGGTCGCGAGGGTGCTGAGTACTTTGGCCGCGAGGCTCTTCTCGATTATGCGAAGACCCCGTTCAAGGTGACCGACACCATGGATCACTTCGACGTGATCGCTCGCATCAACGGTGGCGGCATCTCGGGTCAGGCCGGCGCTCTGCGTCACGGCATCTCCCGCGCTCTGCTCGATGCCGGCGACTATCGCGCCGAGCTCAAGAAGGCCGGCTACCTCACCCGCGACTCTCGTGTGGTCGAGCGTAAGAAGTACGGCCTGAAGAAGGCTCGTAAGCGTCCGCAGTTCTCGAAGCGCTAGTTTCTTCTGGAACATACACGGTTGCAAACCCCGTCGCTCATCCGAGCGGCGGGGTTTCTTTTTACCTCGGCGGAATGTAGGTTGATGCTTGGGGAAAGAGGGTTTAAAAAGGGGAACCCCACAATAAATGGGGGGCTGTAAGGTTTCCTTGGAGGCGCGTTGAAAAAGTGAGCTCACGATAGAACATAGAAAATGTTACTAGTCAATACGCAATTCAGAGAAAGTTAGATTTGCGGTTGAAAATATTTAGTGAGTGGTCAAAAAAGTATCCAAATATGGTTGCATTAGGCTACTAATAACGGTATCCTGAATGCGTTTTTTAGGGGAGCGGTTGCGGTGAAAAGGGGCACGGCGGCCATCAATTGAGAAAGGGGAATCTCAATGAATGCAGCACTCGATAGGATCATGGAGGCTCGCAAGTACGACGGTGTTGCCGTGAAAGGCCAAAAAGTACCGCAGCCTTCGGGAAACCTGACGACTGCAGAGCATGATAAAGCGCGCGCTGGCTTGTTCCCGGCGCTCGTCGGCTCGGGCAAGTAGCGATTATCTTTCTTTGATGACAAGGCCGGATCGGTTGCGAGGGGGCAACCGATCCGGCCTTTCTTGTACGGAGAGGTCAAGATGCTTTGGGCGGACGAATAGGCTTCTTCTCTCCCAAACTTGGCGCTCTTGCCCTCTCCAATGGATGCGTCGCAATGGCGCAGGGCGCCAAAACCGTGTTCGTATCCATCGGCACCACCCCAATCTTTCAGGAGCGCCGCCCGACAAGCAAACACTGCGAAGCGCATTATACGCGAAGGCCCCTGTCGTTATAGCTGGCGCTGAGTGGCGGAGAGGTGCCCGTTCAGTTCTTCCTGGGCGCTTCCCGTCATATAGTGACTCAGGTCTTGTAATGGATGAGTTGCAACAGGCAGCCTCCTTCGTGCCCTCGAAGCGCTGAATGCTGAAGAGCCTGTTTGCGAAGCCGCCTTGAAACGCATGTGCGCGACTTTGCGAGAGCCATCGCGAGGTCGTTCGGAAGGTGACGTAACTTCTTTGCGCCCCATCGGGTACAATGAAACCATTATGGCTAGCTCATTCAACCTGAACGCGTATGGCGCAATGTTTCGTGTGAAGGCCGCCTATTCTTTCGAGGTAGGCGGTCTTCTCGTGCGTATGTACGCGTTCATGCGCACCATCGGCACCGTGTCCATGCTCACGCTTTCGGGGTATTCCTATTTCATGGCGGGCTTGGTTGCGTCGGTGGTGGCGTTCGCCCTGTTTTTGATCTCGCCGCGTGTCTCGAAGAAAATCGACGAGCGCGGTCAGGGCGCGATTGTTGTGCCTGCCACGTGCGTCGCTCTGTCCGGTTGCGCAATCTTGCTGGTCACCGTGCTGCTCAAACTGCCGATTGCGCTGTGCTTCGTGGGCGCGGTGCTCATGGGCTTTCTGCCTACACCTCAGGCGCTTACCCGTGCTCGCTGGGTTTACCTGGTGAAATCGGGTCGCCTGGGCGACGGTGCCCCAGAGCTTAAGACTGTCTTCTCCTACGAGGGCGTGATGGACGACATCGTCTTCATGGTGAGCCCCGCGCTTTCCATCGCGCTCGCTTCGGGAATCCACCCTATCGCCGGTATGGGATGCGGCTTTATCTGCTGCGTGGTGGGAACGCTTTTGCTCGCGTCGTCTAAGGATACCGAGCCGGTGCCGGGATGGGAAAAGAAGCTTGCGAACCGGGAAGGCGCCGCGTCTGCCGATTGCTCCGAAGGTGCCGCCTCGGCCGAGTCCGGTGCGGCGGCTGAAGGCTCGCGAAACGGAAGCGCTCCTGCAGCTGGCTCGGGCATTGCGTGCGACGTTTCCGCGGATTCGGTCGACGATGCTCGCGCGAGCAAGAAGAAGCGATCCCGCAGCTTGTTCCTCACGAATCCCGTGGTGCGCACGTTGTTCTTCCTGTCGCTTCTGATGGGCTGCTTCTTCGGTATCTTTGACACCGCCACGGTGTCCTTCGCGCAGATCGAGCTTAACGACCCGGTGTTCGCAAGCCTCATCCTCGCCATCGAGTCGCTCGTGTCGACCATCGTCGGATTCGTGTTCGGCATGATTCTTTTCACCGCACGTCAAAGCAAGAAGATGCTGGCGTTCTCCATCGTAATCGGCCTCGGCTACGGGTCGATGATTTTCGTGAGCTCGTCGGTAAGCCTGCTCGTGGTCATCTTCGTCGCGGCGGGCACGTACGCCCCGTTCGTCATCACGCTGAACGAGACGGCCGAGCGCGCTGTGCCCGAGGCGAACATCACCGAGGCGCTCACGTGGGTGACCTCGGGCAGCATCTGCGGCCTTGCATTCGGGCCGACGCTCGCCGGCGTCATCATCGACACGTGGGGATCGTTCGCGTGCTTCGGCACGGGCGCCTTCGTTGCGCTCGCCATTCCGGTGCTGGCCATTCTTACCTATCCCATGATGAAGAGGCACGTGGGGTAGGGGAAGCTGACGCTAGCGTTTTCGCCTTTTTTGTCCGCGGCGGGTCGATTCTGGGGAAGAGGGCATTCTTGGCAACGGCACTTTCTATCATGTATAATGCATGCAAAGAGCATGCGTTCATGAAAGGGGGCTGCCATGCCGGCTTTGCAAGTTCGCGATTTCCCCGAGGATCTGTACGAAAAGCTGAAAGAGGTCGCCGCGAGGGAGCACAGGAGCGTTGCGCAGCAGACCATCGTCGCTGTCGAGGCGATGGTGTTGGGTGAGTGTGCGCACGCGAAGGAAGAGCCTCGCCGTTCGCTCTATCTCGATTTCGACACGGAGGCAAAGCGCGCCGCCCGCATCAAGAAGCGCCAGGAGCTGTTCGAAAGCGCGAAGGCGCATCCTCTGGTTTTGCCCCCCGATGCACCGAGCCCCGTCGATGTTATCCGCGAAGCGAGGGAAGAGCGAAGTCGGCATATCGGAGAAGTGCTTGACGAAATCATGGAGCGGAGGGTCTCCTATGGTGGTAATTGATGCAAACGCGGCTCTCGAAATGGCGTTCGAGGGTGGGCGCGGTGATGCTCTTAGGGCTCTCCTATTGCAAGGCGAAGAAGCTATTGCTCCATCTGTCTTTCATTCCGAGGTGTCAAACGCATGCTTCAAATATGCGGCTTTTGGGTCGGTGGGCGAGGAAAAAGCACAGGTCTTGCTCGATCGGGTGGAGGCCCTCGTCGATTGCTTTCATGACGACGCGTCGCTCGCGAAGGAGGCGCTCTCCGAATCGATTCGCTATCGGCATCCCGCATACGACATGTTCTATCTGGTTCTCGCCCGTCGGACAGGTGCGACGCTTTTCACTCTCGACAAAAAGATGTGGGCGCTTGCGCGCGACATGCATGTGAACTGCATCGAGGAGGCGGATCTGGCGGAAGCGACCGCGTAGCAGTTTTGCGCTCAACAGTGCCGCATCTTCCCCTGCCTTTGACGTCCTCGTTGCAACAAAGTGTTCTTTGCCCTGTAAACTGTCCGAAACAATTCGCCGTTAGTTTGATAAGCGTTGGTTAAGGGGGCGTCGCGCGGAACTTCGTGTTATCGTGTCGAGCAAGCAGCCATCAGCCAAAAGCTGCGTGGCACCCCTAAAGTAAACTGCGGTTGTGACCGCCTAATCGGCGTTTGAGACGACCAGTGAAGGAGCGCGGTATATGTCACACGTTTCAGAAATCTACGGATCGATGGTGTTCAACGAGCACACCATGCAGGAGCGTCTGCCTTCCGCAACGTACAAGCAGCTCATGAGGACCATCAAGGACGGCGAGCCGCTCAATCTCGAGGTTGCGAACGTTGTTGCCCATGCCATGAAGGAATGGGCGATTGAAAAGGGGGCCACGCACTACACGCACTGGTTCCAGCCCCTCACCGGCATCACGTCCGAGAAACATGACGCCTTCCTCGACCCGACGCCCGATGGCCGTGCTATCCAGAGCTTTTCCGGTAAGGAACTCATTCAGGGCGAGCCTGATGCGTCAAGCTTCCCCTCGGGCGGTCTGCGCGCCACCTTCGAGGCCCGCGGCTACACCGCGTGGGATCCGACGAGCTACGCGTTCGTGAAGGACGAGGTGCTGTGCATCCCCACCGCGTTCTGCAGCTATACCGGTGAAGCGCTCGACAAGAAGACGCCGCTTCTGCGTTCTATGGTCGCCATCGACGAGCAGGCGAACCGCGTGCTCAAGCTGTTCGGCGAGGGCCATCAGAAGGTCGTCACCACGGTCGGCGCCGAGCAGGAGTACTTCCTCATCTCCGAGAAGGATTATGCCAAGCGCCTCGACCTTGTGCTGACCGGCCGCACGCTGTTTGGCTATCCGCCGTGCAAGGGCCAGGAACTTGAAGAGCACTACTTCGGCGCTATCCGCCCGACGGTGAACGAGTTCATGAAAGAACTCGACGACGAGCTGTGGAAGCTCGGCGTTTCCGCGAAGACCAAGCACAACGAGGTTGCGCCTGCGCAGCACGAGCTTGCGCCGATTTTCTCGAATTCGAATCGAGCCATCGACGAGAATCTGCTCACGATGGAGAAGATGAAGCTTCTTGCCAGCCATCACGGCCTTGTCTGCTTGCAGCATGAAAAGCCGTTCGAGGGTATCAACGGCTCGGGCAAGCATAACAACTGGGCGATTTCCGCAGGCAAGAAGAACCTGCTCGACCCGGGCGAGAACCCGATGGATAACCTGCGCTTCCTCGTGTTTTTGACGGGCGTTATCCAGGCTGTTGATGATTATCAGGAGCTTTTGCGCATGTCCGTGGCGTCGGCCGGCAACGATCATCGTCTGGGTGCCAACGAGGCTCCTCCGGCGATCGTGTCCATCTTCCTGGGCGACGAGCTGGGCGCCATCGTGGATGCGCTCATCTCCGACAAGGAGTACACGTCCGCCGAGCGCGTGGCGATGGATCTGGGTGTGGCCGTGCTCCCGAACTTCCTGAAGGACAACACTGACCGCAACCGCACGAGCCCGTTCGCCTTCACCGGCAACAAGTTCGAGTTCCGCATGCCGGGCTCCGCGGTGAACCTCTCCGACGCGAACACCATTCTGAACACGGCCATGGCGAAGAGCCTGAAGGAGTTTGCCGACGCCATGGAGGGCAAGTCTGGCGATGAATTCGAGGCGGCTGCCATTGCCTATATCAAGGATGACCTGCGCAAGCACCAGCGCATCATCTTTAACGGCAACGGCTACTCCGACGAGTGGCCGGTGGAAGCCGAGCGCCGCGGCCTGGCGAATCATCCCACGACTGCCGACGCGCTGCCGTGCTTCATCGATCAGAAGAGCATCGATTTGTTCGGCGAGTTCAATGTGCTCTCCGAGGTCGAGGTTCGCTCTCGCTACGAGGTGAAGCTCGAGAAGTACAACAAGCTCCTCAATATCGAGGCGCGCACGATGAAACGCATGGTTCGCCGCTTCTTCCTGCCTGCAATCAACAGCTTCGCAGCTGACGTGGCGAGAGATATTGCCCAGGTCAAGGCGGCGCTGCCCTCTGCCGATCAGACGTTCCAGGAGAAGAAGCTGCAAACGGTGGTTGATGGCACGAAGCGCGTGGAAGAGGCGCTCGACGCCCTCAACACCGCGCATCTTGCCAATGTCGAGATTGCCGACCAGCAGGAGCGTGCAAACGACAACGCGCACCATGTCATTCCGCTTATGGACGAGCTCCGCGCCGCTGTCGACGCGATGGAGATTGTCGTCGACGACAATCACTGGCCGGTGCCGACCTACAACGAGATTCTGTTCTACTGCTAAAACGCAAGGTCATAGCCATATGGAAGAGCCCCGAGATAATTCGGGGCTCTTTTTTGATGATGTTCGAGCCCCCGACACCGTACGTTTTTTTCGATGGGGTTCGGTGTTTGCAGAATCTTGACAGGCTAAGGTGATGCGAGGGCGTATTGTGGGATGGGTGGGCGAGAAGCGAATTACCAGTACCGGCGTTTTCCCCATTTGTTGGAGCGATAATTGCTATTTCGGTCGTCGTCTTTTTCCATATAGTACTTCCCTGACTTGCTGATTCTTTTCGTGTAGCCGTCTATGCTCTCGCCAACTTTTTGGTGAAGTCGCTTCTCCGGAATCCTGCGGTTATAATCCCATTCGTCGTCATCGTCGTCATCGTCATCGTCCCAGTCATAATCCCAATCATCGTCATCGTCGTCCCAGTCGTCGTCTCGCTCCATATAGTAAGAGCCGTCGCGTGCGCGGCGTTTGGTCCATCCCCCGATGCTCTCGCCGACTCTCTGGTGGGCTCTCGTCGAGGATATCCACTGACCGCTTTTCTTGTCGTAGAAACCGCCGCCGCTGTATTTCTTGCAATATGACATGCCGAACTCCTTGTGCGAACCTGTGGTCTTAGAAGAGTGATTGCTGGGGTTGTTTCAGAGACCTGATGTCCTTCTCCTTTCTCGGCTTGACGATATCTCGGTCGTCAAGCTCGCCGAAAATGAGGGGGGAATTGGGGTTGTGCGAAGCTTGGTTTTTGAGAACCGCTTGCCGTCCATAGTTGGCATAGCAATACTTGCATCCGTGTGCGCACGTGTTGAACGATCCAATGTCGATGCTCGAAATGCACCCGCAAACAGAACGCTGAGAGGGGTCTTTTCCCGCGCTAAGCGGACAACCGATGATTCTCTCGATTAAATCTCCGTCGATGCATCGGGCGTGAGAAATGCCGTATTTCGTCAGGTCGATTTCTTCTGCGCATGTTTCCAGCTTGATGTTTTTCGGCGGGGCTATTTCTGCGAGTAGCTTGGCGATTTCTCCCATTGTTTCCGTATCGGGAGGCTCGACGCCCAACTGCTTGATTGTTTTTTGAATCTTTGCATAAGGGTCAAGGAAGCTGAAAATGCATTTCTCGGTATACCCTTCTAGCTGATTTGCGAGGCGGGCGAATTGCTCCGCATGATAGTCGACAGGGTAATCGTCTCCGACGAAGATGGGGTCGTAGCGCCAGATTACCTTTTCGGGTCCGCATTGGTCGGAAAGGCGCTTGAACGTTTCGGCAAGAACGTTCTTGCCAGGAAGGTTCTCCTCTATCGATTTGTCGTAGGGGTTGAGCGTGAATTGGAAGTAGTAGCGATACCCGAGGTTGTCGATCTCGGGGAGCTTTTCGATGAAATGCGAGGGGTTCTTTGTCCAGAAGACGATGCAGTCCACATTCTCTGGAGCTAATCTCACTTTCGATACCTGGTGGTAATTCATGGGATTGCGCACAAGGGCATAGCCTTCTCGAAGACGGTTGAGGAACCAGTCTGCATAGAATGCTGGGATGTCGGTGCGTCTGCTAGCGCTGAGTATCATTGAATTTCCTTTGGCCGTTAATGAACTCTATATGTGCTTGGTAGATGTCTGACTTCTTTTTCCAGGTCTTACCTACCTGCTTCTCCCAGTCATCGATGGAATTACATTTCTCTAAGATCTTTTCAATGCCCCAGTTGTTTTTGGGTCGACTACTCATGCGTGAATCTTCCGTGTCGAGTTCCTCGTAGAGGTCTGGCCATGCTTCGATTATCTGTTCTTTTTGTCCGCGCCAGGGATTCGTTTTTGTTTCGCAATGCGGTTTGTCGGAAACCTCCTCATAAATATGCCGCATTGCTTCTTCTGCATATTCTTTTGGATAGCCGGACAACGTTGCGTCTATGACTGTTTTCGGCATCGCGGAGTAGCCGTAAACTGCGCCCCATAGCGCATGGGCGAAGCTCAGGTCGAGAATGCCGTTTGAGAGCAAAACGCATTCGAGGTCTTCTAGGGAATCCATGCTTCCCTTTTTGCAGAATATGGCAAATGACTTCATAGTTTCGTTTGGCGCTTCGTCCAATTTGAGAGGCGTTGCGCCCTTAAGGTTGTCATATAGCATTCTCAGGAATTGCTCAAGGGCAGGTCCGTCTTGTTCGGAACACTTTCCTCCGAGTCCCCTTGCTATTTCATACACGTAGGATGGTTTGTCCTCGATGAAGAGATGCGCGTGTTTGGCGAGGGTTGCATTGAGGATGTATGCAGCTATGCGCCTCTCGTCTGCTGATACGTCAACGTTGTCGCCGGTAGAGTCTTTGCCTCGCTCGACAGTTGAGCGGGTTTCGCCTGCTGGCAGGCTAATGAATTGATTGTCGCTAACGGAAGGGATGCCGTCAAAGGCAATGAGTTTGGGCGGGTAAATCGTCCTCGTGATTTCCTTTATTGTTTCGTCAATATATGAGTTGACATCCGCGATGGTGCTTCCCGCGAATGGGCCGATCTGGAAAACCCCCGCTTCCTCCATTACCTTTGATTTGATTTCGGAGCGGTTCGAGGGACAAGAGGCATACATTTGCCTAAACATATAGTCTGGCTCTTCCCACGCTTTGAAATACTCTTTAATGATGGCCTCTTGCGACTTTGCGAGAATTCTATTGATGCCGCTACGCAGGTTTGCCATCGAGTCTTTGTCCGCCGACTTTGTCTCTCCGACCTGCGCTGACAGAGCGCCACGCATTTCTTCGAGGTGTTTTCTGAGGTCGGCATATGCTGATTCTTTCCGAGAGAGGTTTGCTCCAATGGTGTAGCCCCAAAGGATGCCTTTGATCCGATTTTTCCGAGCGTCGCTACTGAGCAATTCCTGCTTGATTTCCTCTCGGTCCTCCTTGAAGCCTTTGAGGCTGCTGGATTTTAGGTTGGTTCTCTCAGCGATTGAATCGATGGAAACAAATGATCCTTGATACCACGAGAGCAACTTGGTTTCGATGCTGCGCTGTGCTGCGTTCGTCGTCTCGATTCTTTCCCTTTGATTTCGGAAGATGAATCGCACATTGAAGGGGTTGAAATAAAGAGTCTTGTCGGTATAAAAAATTGCGCTGCCTTCGCAACTTCCCTGCCGAAGCTCGCTTTCATTGATAAGGCTGCCGTCGATTTCGAGAACGAGGGGAAACCCAGGGGTATCATCGGGGAGCTCGAATACAGGGCACGAGACAAAAAGAGGAAGGTGCGCCTCATTGTCGTTAAGGGGAACCTTGACGAATGATCGATATCCGAACGATCTCTTTTGGTAGAAGCCGCAAGGGGAGATGCTTTCATCCGCCAAAAGGCAGTTGAAGTTGCTGGTTGATGTTGGAATGTAGTATTTCATCATTATCCTGCCTGTTTAGCGTAACGGTTAAAAAGGGATATCTTCGTCGTATACGTTGCATGAGCTGTCGGTTACTGGTGTATGTCCTCTCCAGTTCAACCAGTCGCCGGTTGAGCTGGAGAGCGATTTATTGAATAGATTGTCTGGAATGCCGCTCAAAAGGGGGCTGAGATAATCCGTGTATGTGATGTAGAGAGATTGATATGTTCTTGTTGTTGCAACATAGAGGGCATTGCGGAAGCTGTCCCCCGCTGTACATTCGGGGATGAAAACCGCCTCGAATTGGGCGCCTTTGGCGCTATGGTAGGTCATGAGCTTTGGATTGGTCGTGCTCCAGTTCAAATCCATGTCGCTACTGGTCTTCTTTTCGACGCTCAGTCCGCTTTCGCTGAAGAAGCGGGCTGCTTTGTCAACGTCTTCATTTTTTGGAAAGAGGATGCCGATGTCGTCAAATTCTCGGTTGTTGATAATTGAGATGATTCCTTTCATTTCCTCTTTGTATGAATCAAATTTGAGAACATATGGCTTTTCCGAGCCTTCGTTTCGGCAACGGTTTTCAAGGTCGTCTCCCTCGGGGCAAATGCACTGCGCGAATCTCGCGATTGTCTTCGGGAGTCGGTGATTGAAGACGAGATTTTCCGTGCCGAGACCAGTCATTGCTGCGATTTTCTCGACGGAAAGCGGCGTATCTTCTCTTCGCCATCCGTAGAGCTGCTGGGCACTGTCACCGTAGAATATCGCGATGCGAGCGCTGCTCATAAATGCATCTATTGCTTCTTGCCCGAAATCTTGGACCTCGTCGACTATGATGTAGTCGCTTCTTCTCGGATCGCTCTTCCAATGATGCCAATAGTCGACGAGCGATGGGCTGATCCCGATGGCGCGAAGGGCTTCTTCCATATAGGACTTGAGTGCCTTGTTGAATACGATGATTTGCAGTGACCCGCGGTTGTTGGAGACGATATCGTGCGCTTTCCAGAGAGCAAGAATCGATTTTCCGCTTCCCGCGCACCCTTTCACAATGAATGACTTGTCGACTTTCTTATTGAGCACTTGACGTTGGAAGTCGTCAAGCTCGGATTCTCGTACGTAAAAACTGCGCTTACTCATTTCTGACATTCCTTTCATGGCTCGTTTAATGCGTTGGGATTTGCCGTCAGGGATTTATTGGGAAGGCGTCTTTTTCGCAGGTGCTTTCGAGCTGCGAAGAGCAGGGCGCTTGCTTCTCCTGGCGAAACTGAGTTGGGGGGCTGATTATGCAAGGCGTTGGCTGTTTTGAAGGAAGGGCGATACCTGTTGCTCTTGAGATGATTCGATAATTGACTCTGCTGAGATCGCAGGACGCTCGAGAGTGCTTAACCTCGAATCTCTTTTGCGAATAACAGCAGCTAGTGTTGCACGAGCCATGCAATTCTCGGCATGGGGCTGGTGCGATAATCCTGAATTCAGGCATACTCTCAAGCGTTTTGCTCGTTTGAGCATTCATGAGGACGGGGAACCATGTCCCACCCTCGGTAACTTTCGTTGCGACGTCGAGGAGGAGGCATATTCCTGTAGCGGGGGAGAGGAGCGGCAAAAAAGATGCAAGAAAGTTGGAATATGCTTGGTTGGGCTGCTCTTTCCCCATCGACACCATTTCGCTAATCATTTTTGAAGAGAGAAGGATATCTGTTGGCGCCTCAGCATGGAGGACGCAAGTGGTGTCGATGTAATCCTTGAAGCTTTCGATAGTGTAATCTTCCGCCCGGAAGTCAATTTCGAAATGGTAATGCTGCTTGGCTTGGTGAATGAGCTTCTTCGCGATGTCTCGCGCAGGTTTGTTGCCCTCAATGCCGGTAAGGAATACCCGGCGTATATTAGACAGGTTCTTGTCGATGGCGCTCAAGACGCCAAGCGCGTCACCGCATGTCCCCGATCCGATCGAGAGGATGTTGAGTGTGGTTTGATCTTGGAAGACCTCTGCAATCTCAGCGGTGTGAAGGAGATCGTCGAAGATGCAGTAGCATTCAGCATAACTCCTTGGAAGATAGGTTCCTGCGTAGATAAGTGCTTTATCTTGCGAGGACTCAAGGTTGCAGTCGAATGCTCTTTCGGCCTTCGAGGGCTGATATGATGCCTTGAGCGTTTCGAACAAGAACGAATCGAGCCACTCGGGAAGCGTTACATTGCTAGGGGCATGGTACTCGGGGGGGGGTCTAATTGATTTTTCGAAGATAGTTGCTTCTCTGGGCTTTCTTCGAACCAGTAAAGATCGTTGCCATGTGTGAACGCGGGTTTCGACCGGAAAGACTCAATCGAAGACTTGCTCTCGGCGCAATCTTCGCATACCACGAGAATGTCCATGCCGTCGCTTTTGTCAATCGCCCATTCCGGGAAATCATCCCGGCAAATGAGTGAAAACGGGGCAGAAATTCCGCACGCATTCAGCACTTGCTGGATGAAGCCGGAAAGTGCTGGGCGATTTTTCTCGTCGCCTGTTGGGAAAGTGTCTTTCTCTCGCGTCAGGGTTGTCCCTCCCGTTGCTAAAACCTGTTCCAATTATAGCGAGAATATTGAGCGGTCGGTGACATTTTAGCGAACCGGACGACGACTGATCGCAAGGCAAATAATGCTTGGGTCGCTTTGCTGCTTTGGCTCCTTACTTTCCTCGGGCGATTCGGCCTGAGAGCAATGCGCAGGCGCCTTCGACGAGCTTGATGTTCTGTTCGATTCCCTCATGAATGAAATCGAGTCGCGGTTTTGCGTGCGAGCTTGCGGATAGGATGTCGCATGCCTCGTCGGCAAAACCGCGAAGAGCGCCTGGGTTGAACCAGCTGACGTCGTCTACGCATGCAAGCTGCTCATTTACGTTGTAGGCGAAGGGCCGTGCCAGGAAGGCGCGGTCTCCGGTTGCGACTTCTCGTTCCGTCTTGGCGAACCACAGCGAGTTTCCCGAATCGAAAAGAGGTGCGGGGCGGATCACCATAGTATCGAGGTTCCTTATGAATCCGAAGTTGCGCCAATGTCGATCGGAGTTCGCGAGGATGGTATCGCACACTATCATTTTGGACATGTGTGCTCGAAGTTCTGCCTCGTTCACCCCCAGAAGCGAGGCGTCTCGGCAAAAACGGTCGTATACGCTGTTTCCACGAGAGCTTGATGTCGCCTCTCTAGCCTGATCTGCGGTGATAAACTCTTCGCTTCTCCCAAGGAAATTAGGGCATTTCGCGGCAGCGCCTTGTGCCGTGCCCACGATGTCGTACGGCACGTAATCGCAGGGGTTGAGAAGCCTTCGGTAAAGTGCGGTCGCGACTGCCTCGTTGCAGGGACGTTGATCGTCGGATCTGCAGCCCTTTAATAAGTAACGCGTCCCGTTTGTTCCGATGACCCATTTTTTTGGAAGTTCGCCTTCCGACGTGTTGTCTGGGGAGCTGAGTCCAATTCCCGAAAGCCAGTCGTCCCAATCGTCGATGTTCGAGTCGATGAAGTCGTTGTCGTAGAAATTGACTTCGCTCCAAGTTAGGGTTGGCGTGTCGTTTGGCCTTAACCAATAGCAGTCGGAAAGGGAAAGCCCCATGCTCTTTATTGCGAGATTGCTTGGCGTATTGAGCCCCGATTGGGCGAGCTTTGATTCAATCCCTGGGCGCGTTCGGGGAACAGATCGATGAAGCCACCAGCTATTGAGAACTCTTCGTTTCGGATTGCCCCCGCGAGTGAGTACGCCTATGGGCGCGTATGTAGGGTCGATTACCTCGGATACGGAAAGGGGCTCGTCGGCCGCGGAGTCGAAGAGCACAAAGGCAACCTCGTGGCTTGCGTTCATGAGGGTATATTGGGACACGGTCGCATAAGAGGTCTTCGGAGGGCGGCCGGTTTTGCGGGATTCGCTGCGGTATCGTTCGGCTGATTCTCGCGAAATACGGACTCTGCCATTGATGGTGACGGCATCGAGCAGCTTGCCTTTCACGAGCTGGGAAACGCGGCTTTCGGAAATGCCGAGGATTTCAGCAGCCTTTTTTTCAGTAAGTTCGTACTTCACTTTAGTATTTCCTCGTATAAAAAATGAGAAATAATGCAAAATAATTCTAAAGTAAATTTGAACGATATGCAATTGCGAAAAGTTGAGTCTATCGCACTTAGATTACTTGACATGACGTATCGCGTCGTTACAATGCCTTTTAGCACTCAAAGACGGGGACTGCCAAAGCAAAATGCGAAAGCGGTCCTTCGAGAACAGGAAGCGAAACGCCATGAAGAAATTCAAAACAGAGAGCAAGAAACTGCTCGACCTCATGATCAACTCGATCTACACCAATCGCGAGATCTTCCTTCGCGAGCTCATCTCGAACGCGTCCGATGCGGTCGACAAGCTTTATTTCAAGAGCCTGACGGATTCCGACGTGCAGCTTTCCAAGGATGAGCTGACCATTCACGTCGGCTTCGACGAGGATGCCCGAACCATCACCATCTCCGACAACGGCATCGGCATGACGAAAGACGAGCTCGACAAGAACCTCGGCACCATCGCGCACTCCGATTCCCAAGCGTTCAAGACCGACAACGCCGAGCAGCAGGGCGACGACATCGACATCATCGGCCAGTTCGGCGTCGGCTTCTACTCCAGCTTCATGGTTGCCTCCAAGGTGCGCGTCGTATCCCGCGCGTTCGGCAGCGACGAGGCGTGGGCGTGGGAATCCGACGGCGTTGAGGGCTACACCATCACCGAGGCAGAGCGCGCTGAGCACGGCACCGACGTTATCCTCACGCTCAAGGAGAACACCGACGAGGACAACTACGACACCTATCTTTCCGAGTACGGCCTGAAGGACCTGATTAAACGCTACAGCAACTACGTGCGCTACCCCATCCAGATGGAGGTTTCCAAGACGCGCGAGAAGCCGAAGCCCGAAGACGCCGGCGACGACTACAAGCCCGAGTACGAGACCTACACCGAGACCGACACGATCAACTCGATGATTCCCATCTGGAAGCGCAAGAAGTCTGACGTGACCGACGAGGAGTACAACGAGTTCTACAAGACGAACTTCCACGATTTCGCCGACCCTGCGCGCACCGTCTCGCTGCATGCCGAGGGCGCGCTGACCTACGACGCGCTGCTGTTCGTGCCGAGCCGCGCCCCGTATGACCTGTACAGCAAGGATTTCAAGAAGGGTCTCGCGCTTTATAGCTCCAACGTGCTCATCATGGATAAGTGCGAAGACCTTCTGCCCGACTACTTCAACTTCGTCCGCGGTGTCGTCGACTCGCAGGACCTCACGCTCAACATCTCGCGTGAGACGTTGCAGCACAACAGCCAGCTGAAGGCAATCGCCCGCCGCGTCGAGAAGAAGATCAAGTCCGACCTCGAGAACTTCCTCGAAAAGGATCGCGAGGGCTACGAGAAGTTCTTTGAGAACTTCGGCCGCGGCATGAAGTACGGCCTCTACACCTCCTACGGCACGGCGAAAGACGTGCTGGGCGACCTGCTCCTCTTCTACTCGGCAAAGCAGAAGAAGATGATCACGTTCAAGGAATACGTGAAGGCTGCCGCCGATGGCCAGGAGACCATTTACTACGCCACGGGCGACTCCGTCGAGCGCATGGCGCAGCTGCCGATCGTGACGACGGTGCTCGCGAAGGGCTACGACGTGCTGCTGTGCCCCGAGGACGTCGACGAGTTCTGCATGATGGCCATGTCCGATTACGCTGTGCCCGACGCGGCCGACCCCGACTCGCTCACCGCGTGGCCGCTTAAGAATGTGGGCGGCGAGAACCTCGGCCTTGAATCCGACGAGGAGAAGAAGGAAGCCGAGGAGACGGCCGAGTCCAACAAGGACCTGTTCGAGGCCATGAAGAGCGCCCTCGACGGCAAGGTGGAGAAGGTTGCGGTGTCCACGCGCCAGACCGACGCCCCTGCCTTCATCACCACCGAAGGCGGCGTGTCGCTTAAGATGGAGAAGATTCTCGCGGGCGCGCCGAAGAGCGCCGAGGAGGAGGGCGCGGTGAAATCGCATCGCGTGCTCGAAGTGAACGCGAAGCACCCGGTGTTCGAGGTCATGCAGAAGGCACAGGAAGCGGGCGACGACGAGAAAGTGAAGCTGTATTCGGGCATCCTGTACGATCAGGCGCTTCTCGTCGAGGGCATTCCGTTGGACGATCCGGTTGCCTACACTGAGGCGGTTACGAAGTTGATGAAGTAGGCCGCAGGGCGCAGGGCGCAGGGCGCGAACGGGGACTCGGCCACCGAAAGGAGAATCGGGAATCGGTTCAAGAAAACCCTTGCGCTTGCGCGATTGATTCGCTATCATCTATTTTCGCGTCTGAAGCTTGTGCTTCATTCGTTTGCCAACGTGGCTCAGCTGGTAGAGCAACGCACTCGTAATGCGTAGGTCAGCGGTTCGAATCCGCTCGTTGGCTCCAGAAACTTACAGGCCGTCGGCATTAAGCTGGCGGCCTGTTTTGTTGTCGAGCGCGAAGCAGGCGGATATGATGGTCCCTCCTGGTGGTTTTACCTCCCGCTGTCGGACGGGCTTTCTCGTTCGTGTTTTCTTTCGGGGGGAGTGGGGCTGACTCTGCTATTCTCTGTCGGACGGGGCGCTTTAGAAGGCGACAGCGCTCAAGGTGGAGAAAGGCGGGAGCATGAACATCGAGCATCTGCGTGAATTCGAATACCTCGCCGAGAGCCTGAGCTTCCGCGATACTGCGCGCCATTTCTTCGTGAGTCCGTCGGTTATCAGCCGCCATATTTCGGCTATGGAAGACGAGCTCGGCACCAAACTCTTCGTCCGCTCGAAGCAGTCGGTCGCCATCACCGATGCCGGCACCGTTTTCCTCGACCGATCGAAGGCCATCCTTTCCGAATACAACGCCGCTCTTGCCGAGATGTCGCGCCTTGACGAAGGCGGAAAGCCCGTGGTGCGTTTGGGTTACCTTCACAACGCGGCGCGCCCGTTCATCCTGCAATTCACGTCGTATCTGAAGGAACATTACCCGGAAATCGAGATCGAGTTCAAGGGCATGCCGTACAAGATGCTCTATACCGCGCTCGATGACAACAGGGCCGATCTCAACATCATGCTCAACGTGTATTCGCCCCACCAGCAGCGCTATGAGCTCGCGACCATGTATCGCGATCAGTTCTGCGCGGTCGTCCGGGCGAACAGCCGGCTTGCGCGCGATTGCGCCGACGGCATTGAGCTTTCTCGTCTTGTAGGCCTTGACCTGCTCCTTCCAAGCGAGAAGGATTATCCGGGCCTGCAGGAGCGGATGCGGAAGGTGCTCGAAACCGAGCCTTCCCTTCTAATGGAGCGCGCCCGCAGCTTCCGTGACGTCGACTCGATGTACATCCAGGTGGAAACATCTAACAGCGTCGGCATTTCCACAAGCGCGAACTGGGCATACGGTTCGAGCAAGGTAGTGTATCTCCCCATCAAGGGCGTCGATGCCGGCATCGACGTGAACGCCTACATCGGCCGCTCGCTTTCCGGTCGCACGCTCACGGCATGCAAAGAGGCGCTTGCGAGCTGTCAGGCCTATCTTGAGGATTTCTCTGTGCTCGAGAATGCCCGCGTGCAATGGCGGGCACGAGTGAGCGCGCTCTACTAAGCTGGCTGTTGCACAATCGCAAACGGCGTTGTTCCGCATATTGCAACAACGCTTGCAGAATGCGAATCACCAGGTCGGCGGGAAGACGCCTACAATCATCCCAGTGAGAAACATCCGACGGTGTTATCCCCCTCCTTACAAAACCGTCGGTTGCACTCCCTTACCCCCTTTGGCTCGCTGCCCTCCTCAATCCTGTCGGCGAGCCCCTTTAAGGAGCCGTTATCCCCAATGCGGCTCCTTTTTCTTTGGTTTCTCCGCGCACTTGGGTGCCGTCGCGCAAAGCCGTTGTACCCTTTTATCGGTACCATTTGATTGCGGGCATATCGCCCGAGAGGTTCGCCGCGTTTGCGAGGAGTGTCCATGTCCATTAGATTTGCCGCAGCTCAAGCCGTAAGCTCCATTTCGACGTGGGGTTTGAAACACGTGTTCCGCAGGCCGGCGGCAAACTTCCCAGGGAAGATCGCGCTCTATGTGGACCCGCGTTTGCTCGCGAATCTGCGGGGGAAGCTCACTCGCGGTTCAATCATGGTGGTGGGCACCAACGGGAAGACGACGGTGACCAATCTGCTTGCCGACGTCCTCGAGGGCTCGGGTGCCCGCGTGGTGTGCAATCGGACGGGCGCGAATCTCGATTCCGGCGTATCGACGGCGCTTCTTCATGCGAAAGAGGCCGATTGGGGCGTCTTCGAGTCCGACGAGCTGTGGTTGAAGAAGATGACGCCGCAGCTCAAGCCGACCTACGTGCTTCTTTTGAACCTGTTCCGCGACCAGCTCGATCGTTGCGGCGAAATCGATCGCATCCAGGATAGCATTGTCGAGGCGCTCGCCGCATCGCCTGAGACCATCCTCGTTTTCAACGCCGACGACCCCCTGTGCACAACCATTGCCAAGCGCGCCTCCGAGCTGCCTGGGCGCGAACGGACGCGCCAGATCGCGTTCGGGGTGAGCGAGAGCATGGGCCTTGCGCAGAACACGGTCTCCGACGCCACGATGTGCCAGCTGTGCTCGTCGATGTTCGAGTACGACTTCCGCCAATACGGTCAGCTGGGAGCTTGGCATTGCCCGACGTGCGGCTTCTCCCGCCCTTCGCTTGATTTCGCGGCGCAAAATGTGGAACTTGGCGAGCGCGAGCTTTCCTTCGATATCGCCCGCCCGCAGCCGAACGCGGGCGAGTCCGCGCCCGCAAGGCCGATCCGCGCGGCGTTCAGCGGTGCCTACATGGTGTACAACCTGCTTGCGGTGGGCGTCGCAGCCGACCTTGTGGGCTGCGGAAACGACGCGATTCAGGCCGCCATCGAGTCCTTTGATCCGAAGAACGGTCGTCTGCAGCGTTATTCTGTCGAGGGGCGAAGCATCCTGCTCAACCTCGCGAAGAACCCCACGGGCTTCAACCAGAACCTCAAGATCATCGAGAAGGACGCTTCTCCTAAGGCGGTCGCTTTCTTCATCAACGACAAAGAGGCTGATGGCCGCGACATCTCGTGGCTGTGGGACATCGACTTCGAGGAACTTTCGCGCCAGGAGGGCTGTGTCGTGTTCGCCGGGGGTATCCGCGGCAACGACATGCAGGTGCGCTTGAAGTATGCGGGCATTCCCTCCAAAGTGGTGAAGAACACGCAGGAATTCCTCGATGAGCTGGCGAAACTTCCTCATGAGATGAATGCCTACGCCATCGCGAACTATACGGCGCTGCCGAGCGTGAAGTCTGCTCTCGATGCTGCGGAAAGCGAGGCTGGTGACCCTACGAACTGCGAGGCTGGCGACCCTGCGCGGGAGACTCCGTGCTCAAACAGTCCTCGCTTCGCTGCGGAACTGCGCGCGGAGCCCCCCGCACAGGGTCGGTCTGGGGTTGACGGGGCGGAGTCTCCTGCGCAGGCTCAGGAGCGGACTCCCATCGTGATTGCCCACATGTTTCCCGACCTGCTGAATCTCTACGGCGACGGCGGTAACGTGCGCATCTTGAGCGAGCGTCTTGCATGGCGCGGGATTCCCGTCCAAGTGAAGCGCGTCGAGCATGGTGAGTCCGTCGACCTCGGCGACGTCGACCTCGTGTTTCTCGGCGGTGGCCCCGATCGTGAGCAGAAACTCGCGTCGGCGGAGCTCATGCGCATGAAAGACGAGCTCGCCGCCTATGTGAAAGAGGACGGGCCGGTGCTCGCCATTTGCGGCGGCTATCAGATTCTCGGCAAGACCTGGCTGCTCGGCGACGAGGAAGTCCCCGGGCTCGATATCGTCGGCATCGAGACGCGCCGCCCTGGCACGTCTGCCGATCGCCTTATCGACAACATCGTTCTTTCTTCGCCTTTGGCGACGCATCCGGTGGTGGGATACGAGAACCACGCGGGCCGAACGTACCTCGCGGAAGGGGTGAAGCCTTTCGGCGCGGTGGTTTCCTCGGTCGGGCACGGCAACAACGACGCAGACAAGGCCGATGGCGCGCTTTATCGTAAGGTTCTTGGCACCTATCTCCATGGTCCGCTGCTTTCGAAGAACCCGGAAATCGCCGACTGGCTTTTGGCCGCCGCATGCGAGCGCCATGCTCGGCGAACGGGTGAGAGCGCGCCTGCGCTTGCTCGCCTCGACGACGCCGAGGAGCTGGCGGCAAACGCATTCATGGTGGATAAGGCCAGGGCGAAGTAGGCTTTCGTCTTGCTCGTTCTACCTGCAAAGTAGGGAAGGGGAGCCGAAAATTGTAGGTTTTCAGTGGGCGTCCTGCGGCTATTTGCCAGAATTGGGGCATCCTCGCTTGTCAATAATTAAGGCAGTCGGCAAAATCTATTTAACATGAGAAGAAATAAGAAAAAATCCCCCAATGCCGTCGGGAAGCACGGTCAACACACGATGGGCGCCCAAGCGTCCGCGAGCTTCGACCGGGAGTCCCCGACGCCCCACGCCTCCCATGCGGCGGCGTCTTTTAGTGACGGCGAAACCCCTGGCCCTGCGCAGAATCCCTACTCGCGTCGCGTGACGCAGGCGGAATACACCAAGAAGCGCAAGAGCAAGAAACGCAAGAAGATCGTGCTTGCAGTGTGCATCGCCCTTCTGGTGGTGGTGCTCGGAGGAGTTGGCGCCGCATTCGCCTACATCAACACTATCAACGCCAACCTCAACGAGGGCGTCGACGACGATCTTCGCGATGCACTCGTCGACACGAAGTACGCCGGCGACCCGTTCTACATGCTGCTCATGGGCACCGACGGCTCGGAAGAGCGCTCGGAGTCTGCCGAGTACGCGGGCGATCAGTTCCGCTCCGACAGCATGATCCTTGCGCGCATCGACCCGCAGAGCAAGCAGGTCACCATGGTGTCGCTTCACCGCGATACGCTCATCGACATGGGCACGAACGGCAAGCAGAAGCTCAATGCGGCACACTCGATCGGCGGCGCGGCCTACACGATCGAGGTCGTTTCGAAGTTCGCGGGCGTTCCCATCTCGCATTATGCGGAAATCGACTTCGACGGCTTCAAGGAAGCGGTTGACGCGCTCGGCGGTGTGGAAGTCGACGTCCCGATGGAAATCAACGACGAGGATGCGGGCGGTCACCTCGACGCCGGCCTGCAGACTCTCAATGGCGACCAGGCGCTCATCCTGTGTCGCGCGCGCCATGCCTACGACGCCTACGGCGATGGCGACCGCTATCGCGCTGCCAACCAGCGCCTCGTGCTTTCCGCTGTCGCGAAGAAGATCCTCTCCTCCGACCCGATTACCATGGCGAACACGATCCAGGCGCTCTCCAAGTACATCACGACCGACTTCAACGTGACCGATATCGTCTCGCTCGCGTCGAGCATGAAGGGGCTCAACACCGACACCGGCATCTACTCGGCGATGGAGCCCACCACCTCGAAGCTCGTTAACGGTACCTGGTACGAATACGTGAACGAAAAAGAGTGGCAAACCATGATGCAGCGCGTCGACCAGGGCCTTCCTCCGACTACCGAGGACGAGATCGACGAAAAGAACGGCACGGTGCTCGCCAGCACGGGCGACAAGGCGGGTGCAACCTCTAACACGTCTTCTACCACGACCGCAACCAGGTCGGGCAAGGTGGCCGTGAAGAACGGCGCGAACATCGACGGGGCCGCCGCAACTGCCGCGACGAAGATCGAGAAACTCGGCTACACCACCGAGACCGGCAACGCGAGCTCCTCGTTCTCGACGACAGTCGTCGTGTACGGCAATGACAGCCAGAAGGAAGCGGCTGAGGAAATCGTGAAGCAGATCGGCAACGGTGTGGCGACCAAGAACGACGGGCGCTACACGTTCTCGACCGATTTCCTCGTGGTCATCGGCTCGGACTGGAAATAGCATCTGCGCGCCTGTGTGCGCAGGGAGAATGGATGGAACACGCGCGGCAGCCGCATTGCGGGCCGCGCGTTTTTTATGGGAAGGAGCGTGGATGAAGTTCACGGTCATCGCGGTGGGGAAGCTCAAGGAGCGCTTTTGGACAGAGGCGTGCGCGGAGTACCTCAAGCGCTTGCAGCCGTATGCGAAGACGGAGGTGCGCGAAATTGCCGACGTGGATCCGCGACGTGCGGGAGGCGTCGAGGGTGCGCGCGACAAAGAGGGCGCGGCGATTTGCGCGGAGCTCGACAAGCTGGGCCCGGACGTTCATGTGGCGCTTCTAGCGATCGATGGCAAGGAACGTTCGAGCGTGGGTATCTCGCAGCGGATCGATTCGCTCGCGCTTGCGGGGAAGAGCAGTTTCGCGTTTATCGTCGGCGGGTCGGATGGTGTGAGCGCGGAGGTGCGCGCTCGTGCCGATGAGCTGCTGTCATTCGGCCCGATCACCCTGCCCCACAACCTGGCGCGCGTCGTGCTCTTGGAGCAGCTCTACCGCGCGCAGAAGATCTCGCACGGCGAGCCCTACCACAAGTAGACGGCTGGCCGCGGGAAGGCGGCCAGCCGTCTGTCGAACTCAGGTTCCGTGCTCTGCGTGAGCTGTCCGCTTATGCAAGCAGCCCCTTGCCCGCACCGGAAGCAACCGCCGATCGTGCAACCAGATACGTCGACACCAGGTAGATGGCGTACACCGCAATCACCAGTGCAACACCAACGGCAAGCGTGCTGGCAACCGCCGAAGCGCCCCAAATCGACAGCAAGTTCTCGTACAGAACGCTGATCGCGCAGGCCGAATGGCACCCTGCAACCAGAAGCGGCGCCCCGAAGTAAATGCCAACTTGCGTGCGCAGGCTTCGCAGAACCATGCCTCTGTCGCACCCCAGCTGAGCGAGTAAACGATAGCGCGGAATGCTGTCCGCTACCTCGGAGAGCTGCTGGACGGAAAGAACCGCCGCCGTGGTCATGAGGAAGATGAACCCGATGTAGAGCGCCAGGTAAACTAACAGCAGCGTAAGCCCCATGCTGTCGGCGACAACGCTTTCGCTCGTGTCGTAATAGGACACCGGCCATGCGCCGGGATCGTAAGTCCAGCCCTTTTCGGCAAGCTCTTCACTCGGCGGTGCCGCCTTCCCGTATTCAGCCATCATGTCTTTCATGGCCTGCTCTTGCGAATCACTTGCCAGGTTGACGTTCAGCTCGCTCAAGTACGGCAGATCGCCAGCGGCGAACCTGTCGGCTGCCAACTCATCGGGAACCACCAGCACAGCGAGGAGGCAACTCATGCTGCTTACCTGGAGCGACTGCGAAACAACCTGCCCTGATGCGGTCAGCTCATGTCCATCGACGGTAATGGTCCGCCCTTTCTGGCCGAGGGCCTGCGCGTACTTGGCCGACTTGTCAACCGTGTTGTCGACCAAGTATTCGTCTGCAGCAAGCTCGATCGGCTTTTCGCCTGCAAGTTGCCGTGCAGCGTTGAACTGCGACAACGACACGTACTGCACGCCTTCGTCGGCCATGTTGGAGCTCTCATCGGAGCCGATTTGGTCAAGCGTGAAGCCGCACGCATCGGCAAGCTGCTTGTTTGTCAAATCGTTTGCAAGCCATGTGTCCACCTGAGCCGAGTTGGTCACGCGCTCGTCCCAATCAGGGATGAGCGATTTGAGATACGCAGCGGTGGAGCCGCCGTTCTCTTGCCAAAGGCGGCAAATCTCGTTGCGCTGGGCTTTGGTTTCCTCAATCGCTGCAGCCTTCTCATCTTCCCCGCCATACTGCCCGGCGGGCACCGCTTCCATGTCGGAGGTGTCAAGCGCCATCAGGCTCGCGAGGATAGATACGTCGAACTGGGTATTCTCTTCCAGTTGATCGGAGAGCACCGACGCCAAGCTGAAGCCTGTCGAGAACACGACGATACTGAAGAACAGAAGGACGCTCACGGCCCACAGCGACACGAACGCAGTGTTCACCTTCGTCGCGATCTGGCGCATGGTGAACATGGCGAGACCCTTGAAGTACACGCCCCGCAAACGCTGGATCAGCAGGATGAAGAACCCCGACGCCGACCAGAATAGGCCCAGCGTGCCGACGAGCATCAACAGGGTTGCGATGCGGAAGTGCTCGCCGAAGTAGACCAGTCCGTCGATGTTGAGCTCGGCGTACGCCTTTGCCAAGATGAGGCACGACAGCACGAACACAATCAGACAGATGAGGGGGTTGCGCACGGGCATGCGTTCATTGCGGGAGTTGGCCGAAAGCAGTGTGGCAAGCTTGCAGCGCGAAATCTGCACGGCATTGAACAAGGCGACCACGACGAAGATGAGCGCGAAACAACCCAGGGTCAGCTCGGCGGATCGGGCGCTGAACAGCAGGTGGTAGTCGCTGATTGCCACGCCGATAAGGCCCGCCGTGGCGAAGGCGATTGCCTGTGAGATTAGAAAGCCCAGCCCCAGGCCCACCACCAGCGCAAGAACGCCGACGATCAGTGTTTCCATCAGCACCACCGAGGAAACCTGTCGTGGGCTCATGCCAAGCAAAAGATAGGTGCCGAACTCTTTCTTGCGAGCCCGAACCACGAATCGGTTGGCGTAGAGGACCAAAAAGCCCAAAACGACGGCGACAACCACGCTGAAATAGGTCATGACCTGAGACAGGATGTCGAAAACGCTCGCGCCCGACGCGAGGAACATGTTTTCGGCGCCTTCCTGGGCCTCGAACAGCACACGGGAGTCCCCGATGGCGTTGAAGGCGTAAAACACCGCCACGCCCAAGGTCAGGGTGACGAAGTACACAGCGTAGTCGCGCACGCTGCGGCGCACGTTGCGTAAGGCGAGTTTCATCAACATGATGACCGCCGCCTAGTTGCCGAGCGCGGTGACGTGCGAGGCTACGAAACCGACCGCGGATGATGCGCCCTGCTTGCCGGAGAGGAACGCTTGGACCTCGAGGATGCGCTGGTAGAAGTCGGTTCTGCTGCTATCGCCGCGGCGCAGCTCGTTGAACAGCTTGCCGTCTTTAATGAACAAGATGCGATCGGCATACGATGCTGCAACCGCGTCGTGTGTGACCATCATGATGGTGGCGTGCAGCTTCTCGTTCAGAACCTCAAGGGTTTCAAGAAGAACGGCGGCGTTGCGCGAGTCAAGCGCGCCGGTGGGCTCGTCGGCAAGGACCAACTTCGGATCGGCAACGATGGCGCGGGCTGCAGCCACGCGCTGACGCTGGCCGCCCGACATCTGTCGCGGGTACTTCTGCAGAACGTCCGTCACGCCCAAAAGAGTGGCGGTGCGCTCGACCTTCGTTCGGACGGCGTCGGCCTTCTCTCCCTTGATGGTGAGGGCCAAAGCGATGTTCTCGAAACCGGTCAGGGTATCGAGCAGATTGGCGTCCTGGAAGATGAAGCCCAGATCGTCGCGGCGAAACTTGGAGAGCTGGCGGCTGCGTAGCTGCGTGATGTCGCGGCCGTTCAAGATAATGCTTCCGCTGGTCACGGTATCGATAGTGGAGATGCAGTTCAAAAGCGTGCTCTTGCCCGAGCCAGACGGGCCCATCACGCCGACGAACTCGCCTTCGCAGATATCGAACGACACGTCGTCAAGCGCACGTGTGACGGCCTCGCGCGAGCCGTACACCTTCAAAACGTCGCGCACGGAGAGCAAAACCTTGCGGCTGTTGGACTGATTCGCATTCGCGATGCCTGCTGGAGGGGTTGCGGTAACCACAGACATGGGGATTCCTTTCTCTTCGATTCGGTACATCCCCATGATGCGACGAGCGCGAAAACGGAGCCATCGAAGGGTCTTACCGCAATCTTACGGTTTTGTAAGGTTGGCAGCCAAGTCCATGCGCGTGCGGTCGAGCGGGAAGGTGAGCGCGATGGTCGTACCCGCCCCCTCTTCCGAGGAAACGCGCAGGCCAAGGCCCATTCTCTCACAGGCGACAGCGGCAAGGTAGAGCCCCATGCCCGTCGCTTTGTGGTGCGTGCGACCCTGGCTTCCCGTGAATCCGCGGTCGAACACGCGCGGCACGTCGGCAGCGGGAATGCCGTCGCCATCGTCGCTAATCGAAAGCTCGATGCACCCGTCTTTCGTCCCTGCGTCCTTCACCGCGCCTTCGAAGAGAACGGTCTTCGCGCCGTACTTCGCCGAGTTCTCCAGAACCTGCCCGATGATGAAGTCGACCCATTTCGCGTCGGCGAACACCTCGAGCGCCTCGTCGATCGCGAAATCAAGCGAGACTCCCGCGCCGATCAGCGTGCGAGACCTCTGACGGCACGCCTTGCGCGAGAGTGCCGCAAGGTTTAACTCCTCGATGGAGAAATCCTCGCTCAGTGTTGCCGAGCGCGCGTAGTATAACGCCTGCTCGACGCGCGACTCGATGCGATCGAGGTCACCGCGCACCTCATCGATCCCGGGCCCGTGAAGGCTCGATAGCGCCAACTGCGCCGACGCGATGGGCGTCTTCGCCTCGTGCACCCAAAGCTCGATGTAGTTACGGTAATCCTTCATGTCGCGGGAGCGGACGGCGAGCTCGTCCGAGGCGGCCTTGCCCTGCACGGCGAGCGCGCGATAGGCGATGGACCCCTCCAGAGTGCGCGGCTTGTCCAGAATCGACGAGAGGTAGCGCGCGTTGTCGGGCGAATCGCAGAACAGGTTCAGCTGCTGGTAGAACTCGCGATCGCGCGAGAACCCGACAGCAAGTACAATGCAGGCGAACAGGGCCTCGCAGATGGAAACAAGCGCGATTGAGGAAGCGTTCGAGCTGGTCACAACCATGATGCCCGCAACAACGAGCATGAGGGCGACCATGCCGAGCAAAAACCCGGCGCGTGAGCGAAGATACGCCCCGAACGAGTACGCGCGATCGGGGCGGTCTTCGGCGGGGAACGACGTAGACGCGGGATCGTAGGGCGAACCAGAGGCCGCGTGGTCGGGCTTTTCCCGATTCGAGCTGCTCATCGAACCACATACCCCAGGCCGCGGCGGGTGGTGATGAAGTCGTCGGGCACACCTGCAGACTCCAGGCTGCGGCGCAGGCGATTCACGTTCACCGTGAGCGTGTTGTCGTCGACGAACGCGTCGGTCTGCCACAGTTCGTCCATCAGCTCGCTGCGCGAGATGATGGATCCCGCGTTCTCCATAAGGATGCGTAAAATCAGAAGCTCGTTGCGCGAGAGCTCCACGCGCTTGCCGCGATACGAAACCACGGCCCGCACGCTGTCGAGGGAAACGCCGCCATGATCGATTTGCCCGCGCGCCGAATCGGCAGACCCGCTGCGGGCGAGAGCGCGGTCGATGCGGGCAAGCAGCGCAGCGGGGCGATACGGCTTGACCACGTAGTCGTCGGCGCCAACGCTCATGCTCATGACCTCGTCAAACTCGCTGTCCGAAGAAGTCAGCACGATGATGGGGACGTTGCTTTCCTGGCGAATCGCTCGGCAGATTTCGTGGCCGTACGCGCCGGGAAGCGAAAGGTCGAGCAGGATGCAGTCGGGGGCGGCAGTCAAAGCCTCGGCCGCGGCGTTCGTAAACGACTCGCAGCAAAGGCACTCGTGGCCCTTGAGCTGCAACATGCGCACAAGATTTTCCCGCAGCGAGACATCGTCTTCGACAATAAGCAAACGCGCCATCGGTCCCCTTTCGCGTCAATCGGATGAGCCGATGATAACGCAACGGGAAACTATCTGGCATTTTGTTATCGTATTGTAGCGGCGTCTTCGCGCCTTTAAAGTGACCAGCATCGTGGGTGCTGCCAGAGCCGCCGCTCCGTTAAATGCGCAGGCCGACGTGTAGAACATGCGTGTTTGGCCGTTTGCTGCGGATCTTGGGAAGTGTGGGGCGGCAAGATAGAAAGTCAAGTGTGCCGCCCCGCAGTTGGAAGGTAATGAACGGGAAGGTGGGCGAGCGCTTGCATAAGGAGGACACAGACGCTCGCCTGGTGTGTTTCAGACCTCTTCAAGTATAGGACGTATGCCAATAAATGACAAGCGCCAATCTGCGGTATTTCATACATGTCGCACTGCGCGCTCGCGCTATACTGGTGCGATTGCGGGCAGTGTGCCCGCCTCGACTACGGGCGGCATGCCCGCGCGTCGCTTCTCGCTTGGAAAGGTGAATCGATGAGACTGATCTCGTGGAACGTGAACGGCCTGCGCGCCGTTATGAAGAAGGGGTTCGAGGACATCGTGGCCGAGTTCGATGCCGACGTCTTTGCCCTGCAGGAGACGAAGCTCCAGGCGGGGCAGGCGACGCTCGATCTCCCCCAATACCTGGAGTTCTGGAGTTATGCCGAGCGAAAGGGCTACTCGGGGACAGCGGTCTTCACCAAGCGCGCGCCTCTTCAGGTGCTCCACGGGTTGGGTTCGGAATACCTCGACACCGAGGGGCGCATCGTCGCGCTCGAGTTCCCCGAGTTCTGGTTCGTCGACGTGTACACGCCGAACGCGCAAAACGAGCTCGCCCGCATCGGGCATCGCATGGAATGGGACGACGCGTTCCGCGACTTTTGCAAGGGGCTTGAAGAGGGCGTGCTTCCCGGGGACGTTCCCGTCGAGCGCGCCGACGCTGACGGGTTGGTCGTTCTCGGCCCCGACGCCCCCAAGGACACCCCGCGCCACTCGCTCGGGGCGGGGCACATGCCCAAAGAAGTGCTTCCCCTGACGCAGGCGGGGGAGACTGCCGCGCCGAAGCCTGTCATCATGTGCGGCGACTTCAATGTGGCCCACAACGAGATAGACTTGAAGAACCCTGGCCCCAACAGGGGCAATGCGGGTTTCTCCGACGAGGAGCGTGGCAAATTCTCCGACTTGCTCGCCGCAGGCTTCACCGACACGTTCCGCACCCTTCATCCCGATACGACGGGTGCGTACTCGTGGTGGAGCTATCGTTTCAACGCGCGCAAGAACAACGCGGGGTGGCGCATCGATTACTTTTTGGTGAGCGACGGAATCGCCGACAAGGTGGAGGACGCGAGCATTTACAATGAAGTATTCGGAAGCGACCATTGCCCGGTGGGCATAGACATAGCACTGGAGGATTAACGGCCTATGGATACTCGGAAAATCGAAGAAGGAGTTCGCCTCATTCTCGAGGGCGTCGGCGAGGACCCCGATCGCGAAGGGCTTCGCGAAACGCCTGCCCGCGTGGCGCGCATGTACGAAGAGGTGTTCGCGGGGCTCGCGCAAGATCCCGCCGTCCACTTCGAGAAGACCTTCGACGAGCACTGCAACGAGATGGTCCTCGTGCGCGACATCTCCTTCTACTCGATGTGCGAGCATCATCTGGTGCCCTTCTTCGGCAAGGCGCATATCGGCTACATCCCCGCTGCGGACGGCCGCGTGTGCGGGCTCTCGAAGCTCGCGCGCCTCGTGGAGGTGTTCGCGAAGCGTCCCCAGGTGCAGGAGCGCCTGACCGGGCAGATTGCCGACACCCTGGTGGAGCAGCTCCACCCGCAGGGCGTCATCGTGGTACTCGAGGCCGAGCACATGTGCATGAGCATGCGCGGCGTGAAGAAGCCGGGCAGCCGCACGGTCACGAGCGCAGTGCGCGGCGTGTTCGCGGGATCGACGCCCGCTTCGCGCGCTTCCCGCAGCGAGGCCATGTCGCTTATCCTTCGCGACGCTCGCTAGGCGCAGCGCACGTCGTCGCCGGCGGGCGAATCGGGTAGTATGGGAACCACAAGAAACGGATGAAAGGTGCAACCATGAAGTGCGTTATCTCTGTTCTGGGCAAGGATCGCAGCGGCATCGTCGCGGCGGTGGCGGTGGTGCTTGCGGAATGCGGCGCGAACATCGACGACATCAGCCAGACCATCTTGAACGACATCTTCTCGATGACGATGCTCACTACGCTCGATACGGAAAAGGCCGACTTCGACACCGTGCAGGACAAGCTCAAGGCGGTAGGGGAAGATCTCGGCGTGCAGATCATCATCCAGCGCGAAGACGTCTTCCAGTACATGTACAAGATTTAGAAAATGACATCTGAGCTGGGGTTCGCTTAGCTTCTACCCGCATCACGCCACATTGCGGCCATATCGCCCGTCGGGAAGATTGATTCTCGACGGGCCTTCTTTTTGCCCGATTCTATTCGTCATTCACTATAATGGAACATGAGCGATAAACGTCGCAAGCTTGTGCTGCGGCACGTGAACAGGAGGAACTATGAGAGATCATTCCCAGCATATCCAGCTCTCTCGTGAGCAGGCGGTTTCGTCGATGCTTGAGGCCATGGATGCGGCACCTGCAGGTTTCGGGTGGGCGAACATCGCCGCGGGCGAGGATTTGCACAGCAGCGAGGTTGCTCGCAAATGCTGCGAGCAGGTGGCGCTCGCCGATTCGGTGGGGCGTGTGCTCGCCTATGACGTGGTCTCTCGGTGCGACATGCCCTCCGCGCTCACGTGCGCGATGGACTCGATCGCCCTGCACTGGTCCGATTTCGAGAACCTCGCGGAAGGCGAGCTTCCCGACACGAGCGCATGGGTCCGCGGGGTGGATTGGCAGTTCGCGAACACGGGCGTCGCAATGCCCGAAGGGTTCGACACCGCCATCGTCATCGAGCACGTGCAGGTGTCGGAAGACCAGCAGCACGTGACCATCGACGCCGCTCCCTCAAAGCAGGGTGCGGGCACGCGTCCTGCGGGTTCGACCATGAAGCGCGGCGATGTCCTTGCGACTGCCGGCACGGTTGTGACGCCTGACGTTGCGGCGCGCATGGGCACGGGCGACAATGCCGTGGTTCCCGTGGTTCGCAAGCCTCGCGTGGCCTTCATCCCCACGGGCAACGAGCTCGTTCCCGCAGGTATCCCCCTCGATCCGACGCGCGTCGATCAGTTTGCCGCCCGCGGCCGCAACTTCGAGACGAACAGCATCCTCGTGCGCGCGAAGGTGGAAGCGTGGGGCGGGCAGTTCGTTCCCTTCGACATCGTGTGCGACGAGCGCCCCGAAATTGAGGCCGCCATCAAGCGCGCATGCGAGGTTGCCGACATCGTCGTTCTGAACGCGGGTTCCTCGAAGGGCTCGGACGACTGGTCGTGCGAGGTCATGGAGGAGATGGGGCACATGATCTGCCATCAGACGAACCACGGCCCCGGGCATCACAGCTCCTACGCCGTCGTTGACAACGTGCCCATCGTGGGCATCTCCGGTCCTTCGGGCGGTGCGTCGTTCACCCTTGATTTCTACCTGCGTCCGCTTATGCGCAAGTATTTGGGGCTCGATCCTATCGTGCCGAAGACGGCTGCCCGCTTGACCGAGGCGTTCCCGGCTCCGAAGCACGGCCCGGGTGCGAAGAACGGCAAGCCTGCAGGCGAGGAGCGCCCGCGCGAGCATCCCGACCATGCGCCGGGGGAGCCGGAATTCTTCGGCATCCGCCCTCTCCGTGTGGAGCCGAGTGCCGACGGCGTGCTCGAGGCGACGCCTATCGACGGTCGCCCCGGGTCGAAGACAGCATGGGGAGCGAACGCCTTCACCATGATGGGCATGGGCCCCGGCATCGAGCCTCCCGCGGCAGGCGACATAATCGAGGTGGAGTTTCTCTAGCGAAGCTCCTCGGCGACGCTTTCCCGCGTGGTGCTATACTTTCTTGCAGTGATTGGCAGTTTGCAACGGCAACCCGGCGCCCGAAGGGTGCGGGGAGAAAGGAGCGCGTTATGTCTATGAACAAAGTGCTCGCTGCGGTGGATGCAACTGATGGCGGTCGCAAGGCGTTGGAGCTTGCGATTAGCGTGACCGAGAACAACCCCGATGCTGTCATCGACTTGGTGTACGTGGTGCCGATTCCCTTGCTCGACGATTCCCAGATGACGAGCTTCCGCTCCATCTTGGAAATGATGATGAACGATGGGAAATCGCTGCTCGAGAGGCTGGTCGGCGCTCACGAGGATGCGGCCGATCGCCTGAACCCGCTGCTCATCACGGGAACGAACCCCGCTACCGAGATTGTAAAGCTGATCGATCAAGGCGACTACGACCTCGTCGTCATCGGCAACCGCGGGCTTTCGGGCATGAAGGAGTACATGGGCAGCGTCAGTCACAAGGTGCTGCACGGCTCGTCGGTGCCGGTGCTCATCGCCAAGTAAGCCAGACTTCGAAACAAGGAGCGTTCTGTGAGCGAATCGAAAAGCGAGCAGTGCGGCAGGGAAAAGGAGCGCGTGCGTAAAAACGCGCTCCTTTTGTTCAGCAAGCCGCCGATTCCGGGTTTGGTGAAAACCCGCCTGACCGTGCTGAAAGACGGTGTGTTCCAGCCCGAGGTCGCCTCGGGGCTCTACCACTGCATGCTCTTCGATGTGGTGGAAATCTGCTGCGCGGCGATGGCGGATTTGGAGCGCGAAAGCGCCGAGCGGGCGCAGGAGGCGCTTGCCGCAGGCGAGGAAGTGGTGCGCGACGAGTACGAGATGATCATCTCGACGACGCCCGCAAAGAACGTCGAGGTGATGCGCAAGCTGTTTTCTGATGCGGGACAATGGCCGCGCGAACTGGTGTTTCTCTGCGATGAGGGTGCCAGCTTCGACGAGCATTACAACCAGGCGTTCGAGAAGACGTGGGCGCGCGGTGCTGATTGCATCCTCTCGATGGGCGCCGATATGCCCGCTCTCACCAAGGCCGACGTGCGCGCAGGGTTCAACGCGCTCCACAAGCTCGACGGAGTTGCGGGCGGTGGCATCGTGCTCGCTCCCGACCAGGAGATGGGCGTGTCGGTGATCGGTTGGACGCGCGAGACCGACTTCGACCACTCGGGCGTGTTCTACAACCAAGAGGGCCTCACGGTGCTTCCCGCCTATATCGACAAGGCGCGAAAGCAGGGGCTCCCTGCGCTTTATCTGCCGCCTATTCCCGACGTGGACACGATGGCAGACCTCATGCATAACATCACGCTCGTCGAGGCGCTCAACTACTGCGCGCAATACGACGACGTCACGCCGCCGTGGCGCACGGCCCAGGCGCTCAAGGAGATGGGATGGGACGAAGTGCGCGTTCCCCCCAACGACCTGCACGATCCGCGAGAGGAAATCGATAAGTAAGGGAATTGGGCGGGCGAAGATTTGTCTCCCGCCTCGCTTAGAAGTGTCGAGAAGTTTTCCATCTCCCGTCTCGCCTTGAAGTCAGCGAGCGAGGCTCTGGCGAGTGCAGATGGCGTGAAAAGAGTTCAAAGCGTACTTCGGTACGCGAGAAATCTTTGGAACGCCAGCTGTGCCGTCAGAGCCTCGTGCAGCGTCGGCCCATTCCGGCGGTCGTCAGACCGCTGGAACCACAAGCTCCCAGAAGGCAACCGCGCTTGCGGCGGCGACATTCAAGGAATCTACCTGGTGGTACATGGGGATCTTCACCGTGTAATCGCAGCGGGCGATGGTGCTCTCGGCCAGGCCGTCGCCTTCCGTGCCCAGTACGAGTGCAATCTTCTCGCATTCCTTCAGCTTCTCGTCGCGCAAGCTCACCGAGTTGTCGGAAAGCGCGAGCGCTGCCGTGGTGAAGCCGAGCTCGTGGAGCAAGGGGATGCCGGTTTGTGCCCAATCGTGGGCGTCTTCCCCGATGCGCGCCCAGGGAATTTGAAACACGGTGCCCATCGAAACGCGCACCGCGCGGCGGTAGAGCGGGTCGTAGCATGCCGGCGTGATCAGCACAGCGTCGACCCCGAGTGCTGCTGCCGAGCGGAAGATCGCCCCGACGTTGGTGTGGTTCGTGATGTCTTCTAAGACCGCGATGACGCGCGCTCCCTCGCATGCCTCGGCGACGCTTTTCGGACGCGGTCGGCGAAAGGCCCCCAAGGCGCCGCGCGTCAGCTCGAATCCGCAGAGTTTCTGCAGCTCATCGTGGGGAGCGACAAACACGGGGATGGTGGGGTCGATCTGTTCGATGCGCTCGACGATGCTCGCCATGGAGGGCAGCCATTTCTCCTGCATGAGCAGCGACAACGGCTGCATTCCCCCTTCGAGGGCGCGCTCGATCACTTTGCCCGACTCGGCGATGAAGATGCCCTTCTCGGGTTCGAGCTTGTTGCGCAGCTGCGCTTCGGTGAGCCGCGCATAGGCGTCGAGGCGCTCATCTTCAAGCGTGTCGATTCTCACAATCATGATGGCCTAAATCCCCTTTGGAGCGCGCATTGCGGGAAGCTTGCTTGCATCGGTCGAAGTGCGCGTTGCGGGCGGCGCGGTCGTGCCCGTCGGCGCCGACGTGCGGGAACCGAGCGTGCGGGGATGGTGACCCGATGTGGGGGCGTTGCAAGGGGCGGCGGCACCCGTTGCTCGGTCGGTTTGATCTGCCGCCTGGCCGGTTGCGTAGTACTCCGCTTCGATCGCGCGCGCCGTGTCGCCTGCGACGTCCTGCACCTGGGAGAGCCCCTGCTCGAGGAATTCCGCCACGCTCATGATGTGCGCGCCGATATAGGCCATATCCTCGATGTTCGCGCGCTGCACCTCGGGCGTACGCGAGGAGGTGGCGTCTTCCAAGACGACGACGTTGTAGTTCAGGGAAAGTGCGTCGTAGCAGGTCGAGCGCACGCAGTTCGGAGTCGTGGTGCCCGCGAGCACCACGGTGCTTATGCCCTCGCGCGAGAGCACGTCGTCGAGCTGCGTGTCGAAGAACGCTGAGAAGCGCGGCTTTACCATCACGCGGTCGCCGTCCGCGGGCGTCAGCATGTCAGGCCAGTTGAGCGAGCTCTCGTCCTCGCTTGCGGGGGAAAGCGGGCGCCCCCCGTCGCGCCATTGCCGATAGCGCACGGGTTCCACGTTCGCACCGTCGGCGCTGTAGATGCGGCGGATATGGAAGATGCTCATTCCGATCGAGCGCGCGAAATCGAGAGCGTGGGCGCAGGAGGGCACCGTGTCCGCAGCACCCGCAACGCACAGGGCGCTCGTTGGGTCGATGAAGCCGTTTTGCATGTCTATCAGCAGGAATGCTGCACGTGTTGGTTCTATCATAGAGTCGCTTTCCTCATGGTCGGTCTTCGTAGTATAGCGCCTCGCGCTCGGGCTTGGGCCGGCGCGGACGCGTGCGGGTTCTTGGGCGGTTTAGCGATTCGTCAACGGAATCGGTGACGGTATGGGATTGCGTCGGGAATGCGGGTATACTCGTATTCTCAAAGAAGGAAAAGGGGAACAGTGTCATACGAAGACAATGCCGCCGAATCGGACGCCCAGGCACCCGACGGCGCGCTCGACCGATACGGAAATCCGGCCGATCATCCATCGTTCAACCAGTTCGTCGCCACAATTTCGGCCCTCAGGGCTCCGGATGGCTGTCCATGGGATCGCGAGCAGACGCACGTATCAATCTCCCACAACATGATAGAGGAAGCCTACGAGGCCGTTTGCGCGATCGAGGAAGAGGACGTCGCCCACCTGCGTGAAGAGCTTGGCGACGTGCTTTTGCAAGTGGTGCTCCAAAGCCAGATCGCCGCCGATGCGGGGGAGTTCACAATCGACGACGTGTGCGCCGACGTGAACGCCAAGATGGTGCGCCGCCATCCGCATGTGTTCGGCAGCGTCGAGGCCTCCAACGCGAGCGAGGTGCTCGATGTGTGGGATCAGGTGAAACTTGCGGAGCGGCAGGCGACAGGCGTCGTCGACGGCTCGGGTGCGAGCGAACCCGAGGGCCTGCTCGACGGCGTGCCGCGCACCTTCCCCGCGCTCATGGAGGCTCAGAAGATTTCCCGCAAGGCTGCTGCCGTAGGCTTCGAATGGGACTCCATCGAGGACGTGTGGGACAAGGTCGCCGAGGAGAAAGCCGAGCTCATCGAGGCGTACGCCGCTGCCCCGCATGCCGCAAACGGCAAGATTGACACCTCGGTGGCGGGTGAGTTCGGCCTTGGCGAAGAGGAGGCGGCTCGTCGTGCCGAGGCGGCGGAAATGGAGTTCGGCGATGTGCTTTTCGCTCTGGTCAATGTGGGCAGGCGCATGGGGATCGATGCCGAAAGCGCCCTTCGCGCCTCGAACGCGAAGTTCCGCGCCCGCTGGGCAGCGATGGAGGAAATAGCCTCCGAACAGGGGAAACGTATGCAAGATTTCTCGACCTCGGAGCAAAACGAGCTCTGGGGCGAAGTGAAGGGGAGATAAGATGACGAGCGCCGCGCAGCTTTTGAGCGAGCAGGACCATAGGGACACGTGGTCGCTTACAATCGGCAAGGACATGTCGGATGAGGATATCGAGTTCGTGCGCGAGGCGGGAGCGAAGCTTCGCGAGCTGAGCCAGCGTTACCGCGCCGCGCTGCGCGAGATGGTCGTCCGCTTCGAGATTCTTGACCAGGACCTGAACCTGCGCAAAGACCGCACGCCCATCCATCATGTCGAGTCGCGCGTGAAGACCCCCGAGAGCATCATCGAGAAGATTGGCCGCTACGGCAAGGAGCGCACGCTCGAGAACATCGAGAAGTACATCATGGACATCGCGGGCATCCGCGTGATCTGCTCCTATATCAGCGACGTGTACAACCTGTTCGACCTGCTGCAACGCCAGGACGACCTGGAAATCGTCACGGTCAAAGACTATATCGCTAACCCCAAGCCCAACGGGTATCGCAGCTTGCATGTGATCGTCCGCATTCCCGTGTACTTCCTCGATTCCAAGCAGATGGTGCCGGTCGAGATTCAGCTGCGCACCGTCGCCATGGACTTCTGGGCAAGTCTCGAGCACGACCTGAAGTACAAGGCGAAGCGCGAGATCGAGGGCATCGATTCCTACGGTGAGCTGAAGGATTGCAGCCGCATTATCGAAGACGTCGAAGCGCGCATGCAGATTCTCGCGCGAGCGCTCGACTCCGAATAGCAGGGGCATTTCTCCGCGCGGTCGCCGCGTTCTCGCGGTTTTTCTTGACTTGAAGCAAGCTTGAGGTTTTATCATGGGTGCATTCCAGAGAGAGGAGCACCCATGAACTCAGACTTCGCGCGCGTGTCGAAGCTCGGCTTCGGCTGCATGCGCCTGCCGCAGACCGACCCGAAGGATCCCACCGCAATCGACATCGAGCACGTCAAGCAGATGGTCGATACCTACTTGGCCGGCGGCGGGAACTACTTCGACACCGCGTTCGTCTACCACAACGGCGCATCCGAGAAGGCTCTCGGGGAAGCGCTCGTCGCGCGCCACCCGCGCGAGTCCTACACCATCGCCACGAAATGCCTCGCCTGGGCGTGCCCCGACGAGAAGACGGCGAAGTCGAATCTGCCCACGTCGCTTGAGCGGCTGGGAACCGACTACATCGATTTCTACCTGCTCCACAACGTGGGCGGAAAGCGCACGAAGGTCTTCGACGATTGGGGGATGTGGGACTTCGCGCAGAAGGCCAAGCAGGACGGCCTGATTCGCCACGTCGGCTTCTCCATGCACGACGGCCCCGAGACGCTCGATCGCGTACTTACCGACCATCCCGAGATGGAGTTCGTGCAGCTGCAGGTGAACTACCTCGATTGGGAAAGCCCGGTCGCGCAATCGCGCCGCTGCATGGAAGTGGCTGCCGAGCACGATGTCCCCGTCATCATCATGGAACCAGCCCGCGGAGGGATGCTCGTCAACCTGGCCGATCGCGTTGCGGCGCCGCTGGTTGCCTGCAGCCCCGAGAAAAGCCTCGCGTCCTGGGCATATCGCTTCTGCTACAACCTGCCGGGCGTGCTCACGGTGCTCTCTGGCATGTCGACGATCGACCAGGTTCGCCAAAACATCGCTGATTTCAAGGCGAACGAGCCGTTTTCCCCGGCGGAAACCGAGGCGCTTGCCCAGACGCGCGAAATCCTCGAGTCGATTGCAGCGATTCCTTGCACGAACTGCCGCTATTGCGTGAAGGGGTGCCCGCAGGAAGTCGCCATCCCCGAGATCATGGGGCTTTTGAACCTCGAGGCGCAGGTCGAGAACAACAAGTTCGTGAGCGACTTGTACAGCTGGCAGGCGAAGCCCGGCCGCGCTTCCGACTGCATCGAGTGCGGCCTGTGCGAGTCGATGTGCCCGCAGCAGATCGGTATTATCGAGAATCTGAAGACCGCCGTCGAGCACTTCGAGTAAGGTCGAGCGGACTTTGGGTGCGGCTGGGCCCATGCCCTCTCCGGCGGTCAGCAGCGGCGCCGCACCCCGATTATTCACGCCTGTAACGAAGATGTAACAGCATCTGGCCTTTTCTTGTTCGACAAAGCCTTTGCAAGCCTTTATAGTGAACGAGATATCTCATCTTGCTTTTAATATGGAAAGGGGAAGGAAGATGAAAATGAAGAAGCTGGGTGTGGTGCTCGCCGCTGGCGTGCTCGCCGCTTCGCTTGCCCTGTTCGGATGCTCCTCGAACAGCACCGCGGGCAACGACACCAAGAAGGACGATTCCGCCAAGGCCGATACGAGCTACACGCTTGTCAATGACGGCACGCTCACGATGGGCACCTCCGCCGACTATCCTCCGTTCGAGAACCTCGAGAACGGTGAGGCTGTCGGCTTCGATGTCGATCTGTGCAAGGCTGTTGCCGACGAGCTCGGCCTCAAGTTCGAAGTCGTCAACAACCAGTTCGACACGCTGCTCACCGGCCTTGCCGCTGGTGGCAAGTTCGACGTCGTGCTCGCTGGCATGACCGTCGAGCCCGAGCGTGAGGAACTCGCCGACTTCACCGACACCTACTACGTCGATGACCAGGCCGTTGCCGTTATGAAGGACGGCGCGATTACCAAGGACAACGCCAAGGAAGAGCTGAACAAGGCCGGCGTCATCATCGCCGTGCAGTCCGGTACCACCGGTGAGACCTACTGCCGCGAGAACTTCCCGAACGCGACCATCCAGCCCTATGGCAACTCCACCGATAGCTTCGCCGCTATGCAGGCTGGTCAGGCGACTGCCGTGTGCACCAACGCCGCCGTCGTGAAAAAGATGCTCTCCGAGGCCTACAGCGACGCCCAGGTCGTCATCGAGGTTGCGACCGGCGAAGAGTACGCCGTTGCCGTGAACAAGGACAACCCGGAGCTCACCAAGGCCATCAACGAGGCCATCAAGAAGCTTCAGGACGATGGCACCGTCGAGAAGCTCGCTGCCAAGTGGCTCGGGTAAACGTCTCTGCCGTGCGCTGAGCACTCGTAACGGGCGAGAGCTCGCGTGCCGATAGCGTTCGAGAATCGCCATTGACGCCCTATCCTGTCCGAGAGCGGCTCGCCGAGAAGCGAGCAAGCTCGAAGACGGGATAGGGCTTTTCTTTTCCGGAGTCTCTTGCTGGCCTCCTCGATTTTGATTTGCTGTGCGCTTGTCAAGCGGGTTGGGAGGGAGCAGGGGATTCTTCTTGGAGGCACCTCCAGGTCGAGACGGTGTCGGCATCGCCATTCAGAGCGCGCTGGGCCATTCCGGCGAATAATCGGCTCTTGGCTCCTTTTGCGTCGCGGAGTTTTGATACTCCCAAAAGTGAAACTGGATTTGAGTTTTAGGAGCATTTCTTGAAGGGCAACAGATTGAAAAGCCGCGACAGATACCTCGAAGAGGCGATGCTCTTTCGCGACACCGACCTCATCAAGGTGATCACGGGCGTTTTCGGAGCTATCGAGCCTCCAAAGGCGGTCCGCCGGGCCTTTTGGGACAAAAACAAAAGCTCAAAGCTCTGAGTTTGAAATGGGTTTTTGAAACCGTCCCGGCTTTTGTCCCTGAAGCCGATGAAACACGACGCCGTGTCATTCGACGGCACCTGGCTCGAGGCGGTGCCGAAAACTGAGTGCAACTGGAATGACGGGACGGCAATGCCGGAGCCATCGAGTGGGAGTAGCCGAAAAGCTATTTTATAGCGTCGATTTTCCGTCCGCTGAGTACCGCAGAGTGTCGCAGCCTACGGGAGAAATGCAAAGCCCCCAGCAAATTGAGGGAATGAATTGAACGAGATACCCCCGGTTTCAAGTGGAAATTGGGGGTATTTTTGCACTTTTGACCTGCTGTATTTGAATGGCACGCTGAGACAGATTGTCCCAGCGGTTATGGAAACGCCTCAATGTTTCGATAGCGTAGGATGCTTAGCGCCAATGCTAAAATGCGAGCTTCGCCCGGCGCTAACTGTTCCTGACGTACATCGCATCACCACCCGCGCTGTGTTTATGCTGCTCTTACGTGCAGGCAGGCTTGACCGACAGGCTCACGCGTAGTTGGCGAGCTTGAAAAATGGTATTACCTGGAGCTATTCGAGCCTGTCCGTCCTAATGGACATGGTGTTTGTAAGCATGCATTTAGAATGTCATTTGTAAGATTCCGTTTAGCAACCAAACAGCAGTGGGAGGGATTCTAAGGAGCTCAGTTGGGACATATTGTCCCAGAGTTCCTCCATATAGCTGAATGTTCCTAAGGCGGTTATTAAAGGTGGGATAATTGAAGAGATGCGTAAAGCGCATCGCTAAGAGAAAGACCGCACATGAGTAATTTTGAAATCATCCCGGTATCGAGCGCCGACATACTCGACATAAGCACGGCAGCCTCCGATGAATTCTCGATTCTTGGCTCCTTCGAAGCTCTGGAATTCGAATTCGACGAAGCGGTAGACAAGGCGAGTAGGCTGGACTATGCAGTCGCTGCAGGAAGTGGTTTGCTGACCGGGCTGCTCAGCGTGTTTCTCGGTAAGCCTCTGTCTGTCGAAGAAGCGGCGAAGATCGGCGGCAAGGAAGCTGACAAGATTGTCGTAGACGCAGCGAGGGCCTTCGGCTGCGACCTTCCAAGCGATAAGGCCATATTCGACAAGGACGGCAGATGCAGCACCGAAGTCCTGGCCAAGGCCATTAAGTTCCTGGAAGAGAAGTTCCCCATTCCTCAGGACAAGCTCACTCCCGAGTTCGGGGGTGGCCTCCAGCACCATCTTCGAGATTTTTCGCATCACCCCACCATTCTCGGCCTCTTCTTTTCCATCCTCGGCCAATTTACAGGTATGGGCTACGGCACCGACACAGACGGCAACTTCATCAAGCTGCTGTTCCCCGAAAACGCCCTTGTAGGGAAGAACGTCCCCGAGAAGATCGCCATCGGTACGTTCAATTGGCTGTTCCACCTTGTCAGCGACATAGACGGGTCGAACCAAAAGGCCGGCAAGGGAACCGGCATCCCTGGGCCTATTCTATCCATGCTAAAGGAGCTTTCTTCCACGCCGCTGTTCAAGAACATTAAGGTCAACTACAAGGAAAGCGAGATCTCGTTCTCGAAATGGGTCTCCAAGCTGTTCAATGGCACCTACTTCAAGGATTCGGAAGGAAAGCCTGTCCGCTTCGACTTCAGGACGGAGATGGGCTTGGCCACGCAATTGCTGGAGCAGTCCCTTTTCGTTCTTGCAAACGAAGTCGTCGTCCGCGTTTTCTATACCGTCTCGAGACTTGCTTCGGAGATAAAAACGAATCGCATAGCTTCGTTTGCGGAGCTTGACCGATTGGATCCGAAGGGCTTCCTGCCGATCAACAACAAGGCCCTCACGAGAATGTGCACCGTTTCCAGCGGTACGTTCCTGGCAGTCAATTCCGCTGGCAGCGCTATTAAGGCAGGGATAGCTTCTGAGGGAAACAAGGCCGCATTCGCCAAGGCGTTCTTCCTGAACATCAACTATCCCGGCATCGGAAGATTCGCCGTCGCTTGCTTCTTTGACGCCAAATACATCAAAGAAGACGTCGCAACTGTGTACAAGAAAGCGATGGCCGAACACGAGAGGCAGAAGCAACTAAGGGAACAAGAGCTTCAGAGGCTTTCTGCAAAATATCGATTCTTGACGCTCAACTCCGACCAAACCAGGCTCCTGTGCTCCTTCCAGTCGATGATGGTGGCCTTTGACATCCTGAACACGAAGAAGGAGGATCTGGCGCTGACGAAATCAAAATGGAAGGATGAATGGGAGGCCAGCGTCTGCGAATCCCTGGATGTAACCAGAGATGAATTCTTCATCCGCAGCGGAAGACAGGCATTCGGCTTAATGGAAGAAATCTCCAATGACGTCGAAGACCGTTCGTGGATTGACCTCCTGGTTCTCGAGCTGTCCAGATTCACGCCTTACTACCAACTCGGTCTCGAAGAGAACAAGTCTTATAAGAAGCTCAAGGTCAAGACCGACTACCTTGGCGACGTTTTCTGCAAGGGTCAGAACTATATTGGCAACACCGATGTGAAGGCTATTCAAAAGGCATACACGTATGCGATCGGAACGATAACCGGCAATCGAAAAAGGGTGGCTGCAGCAGCGGTAGCGACGCTTGCGGTCACCGCGGCGACTGCAGGAGGCGCATTATTCTTCGCTCCTGAAATTGCAGTACTTATCGCGGGCGATGCGGTGGTTGGACTTTCAGGTGCAGCGTTAACTAGTGCCAGCCTGGCTTTCGTCGGAGGAGGCTCGCTTGCAGTTGGCGGCATGGGCATGGCTGGCGGAACCGCGATTCTTACGGGAGGCGGCGCACTGCTTGGCCTAGCAGGATCAGGTGTAACCACAGCCGCAACCGTTGCTGTGCAATCGTCTGGGTCTTTTGTTCAGAGCGAATGCTCCAAGCTTCTCGCGTTCTGTTCGGAAATCGCTGTCAAGAAATACGGACGTTACGACATCGTTGTCCTTGCGCAACAAGGAATGCAAAAATGCGCTGAAGAGCTGCGCACCGAAATCGAAGAGCTATCGAATAAGGAGAACAAGCCAGACAAAAAGCTTATCTCCCAAATGAAGAAAAGCTTGAAGTGCATGGAGCGTTGCGAAAAGGCTCTTGAGAAACTGCAGGATTCGTGGAAACTGCTGGATTAGCTCGATTGGGACAAATTGCCCCAATAAGGGCATTTGCAGCTCATAGCCGATTAGCACCAAGCCACTTGCGATTATCCCAAACGAATAATGCCTAAAGCATTCTGAAAACATGCAGTTGAGTGGCATCACGTGTTAGCCACCGTGCTCGACCAATGCGGAAACTGCCAGGTCATAATTGTCGAAAGAGAGATTCTGGACGATGTCGATCTTTCTACTGCGAACCTTATCGAATTCACCAAGAACAGAAGCATCGGGCGCTACGGCTTTCTGCTTGACCAGCTAATTCTATAGCGTTGCGGTGCTTAGCACGAGATTGCCAAATCTAACAAGGGCGTATACGATACGCATCGATTGGCCCGGGATGACCGCTGATTCAAGTTACCGGGCCCAAATTTGTTTTTACAGGAATAGCGTCTTGCCAGGCGTCTTTGCCTGATGGCCATGATCTTCTTTTTTGATTATTAGACATATTTAAGCTACAATTCGTGTCCAATAATCAAAAGGAGGGTTATGAGCAGAAGCGAGGAGATAGCCGAATTCGTAGAAGACTCGGGCGGCATCGCGAGCGCGGCGCAAATCGTGAAAGCGGGCTTTCTGCCGGGCTCGATCTCCTACGCCCTTGAATCGGGCGCTATAGACAAGCTTACCCGGGGCGTGTACTGTCTGCCCGAAGTCTTCGATGACGAGTTCGCAGCGATATCCTACAGGTGGAGCAAATGCGTGCTATCGCACGGAAGCGCGCTGTACCTCGCCGGCCTTTCCGACAGGGTTCCCGCCGCAATCGATGTCACCGTCCCACGCGGCTACAACCCGCGTGGCCTTACCCAAGAATATCCCGATACGAAAATCCACCGTCTCTCTCCCGAGCTCTACGAGCTCGGCATCGTTAAGGCAAAGTCCCCAGGAGGGGGTACTGTGAAAGCCTATTGCGCCGAACGGGCCGTAGCCGATCTCATTTCGCAGAGAGTTTCCGAAGGAGCGGACCCCCAGCTCGTCCGCGACGCGGTCGCGGGTTATTTCAAAAGGAAAGGCGCCGACCTGCCTAAGCTCGCACGGATGTGCAGCGCGCTCGGCGTCGAGAAAGAGTTCAGGATGTATTTGGAGGTGCTCACATGATGAGAAGCGATGCAAGCCTCAAGGGCAAAATTAAGGCCCTGGCCAAGAAAAGCAACCTGAAGCCCCAGGAGCTCCTGCAAATGTACCTGTTCGAGCATCTTTTGGTGCGGCTCGGAAAGAGCGGCTACGCCGAGGCGTTCGTTCTGAAGGGCGGCCTCCTCATCTCCTCGATGACCGGCGTCGCACAGAGGACCACCATGGACATGGACACGACGGTGATAGGCATGGATATGGACGAAGACACGGTGAGCGAGGCCGTCGCCGCCATCTGCGCCGTGGACGTCGCCGACGGCATGGAATACTCCTTCGAGCGGATCGAGCCCATCCGCGAGGGCGACGAGTACGCGAACTGGCGCGCGCATCTGCGCGTGAGGTGCGGCAAGATAGACGCTCCCGTGAAGATCGACATCACGACCGGAGACGAGATAGTGCCCGGGCGCATCGAGTACTGCTACCCGCTCATGTTCGAGGAAGGCTCGGTCAGGGTGCTCTCGTACCCGCTCGAAACCGTGTTGGCCGAAAAGCTCGAGACGGTCGTTTCCCGGGGAATCGCCAACACGCGTGGACGCGACTACTACGACATCCACACTTTGCTCCGTTTGAAGGCGGACGAAATAAATCAGGATTCCCTGCACGAAGCCGTTGTCGCCACCGCCTCCAGGCGCGGTTCGCTCGGCAAGATGGGCGACTACGAGGCCGTGCTCGGCGAGGTCAGAAGATCCGATATGATGCGGGGCATCTGGTCCTCTTACGTCTCGGCATCACCCTATGCGGAAGGCGTCGACTTCGAAGAGGCGGTCGATTCGGCCATCGAGCTCGCAAGGCTTTCGGAGCTTGACGATTTGGACTGATGGAGGCGAGAAGTCCCTCACCGCGCCAATACCAGACGATTGCGCTATAGGCATCTCTCCGACCCTTTGAACCACCCCTCTTCACGCCACCCGCTACGACCCCCTGCGGAAACCCGGGAGTGATTAAAGAGGCGACCCGCGGTTTCGCGAATCATTCGAGTCGTTCCCGAAATCGCGAATAAGGGGCCTGATTCGCTCAAATTGCGCACAAATCAGCCCCTCGGCGGCATGATGCGACACGGATTGGCAACGCTCGGATTCAATTAGTCACTGAGTGGGAATAAGCCGGAATCTCCTTGGACGAGCACGGCTGGTCGGATGTTGACGAGTTGGTGCGAGGCATTTCCAAAACAAGACCTTTACTCACGACATGTTCGAAGAGATTGTAGCAGCGTCAAGCCGAGCGACGGGGTGCGTGGGTCAGACGTGTAGGGCGCTGTCTGGCAAGGAAATCCCGCTGCGAGCAACTACGAACGCTCAAGGGCTCTAAGGGGGGCTCAGGGATAGGTTTTGTAATAGCCTTTGGAGTTATCGGAAATACCAAAACGCAGGTTGTGGACGTGCTAGAATTGCATGGCCTTTATTATGTAATTAACCGCAGGGCTATGAACTGGATGAGGCTCTCTTCGCATTGGCGGAGAGGGCTTTTTAATCGTAGAGGAACGTACATGCACATGCAGAACTTGAAAGCGAATACCGTGCGCACCGCGTTTTGTGCACTGCTCGTCTCGTTCGCGCTCGTGTTCGCCGGTGCGGCGCAGGTTGCCGTCGCCCCGACGAACGCGTATGCGCTCGATACCGCCAAATGCACGGCGAAACCCAACGTCAGCGGGTCGTCGGACGTGCTCGGCGGCGTGGAGACGCGCATCACCTGGGAAGGCCAGGCCAATCCCGATGAGCAGATCGCGGGCGTCACCTTCACCTTGCCCGAGGGCACAACCTGCGAGCCGGGCGATACGCGCGCAACGATGCTCACCGGCGACGACCTGATGACGCGCACGAACCTCGACGTCTCCGCCGACTACAAGGACGGCAAGCTCACCGTGAACTTCTCCGAGCCGGCACAGGCGGGCGGCTACTTCCGCGTGGAAATCTACAAGGTGAAGTTCTCCGAGATGGGCGGCGACATGCAGCTTACGGGTGCATATACGCTTGCGGACGGCACCGAGGTCGCCATGGACACGCTGCCTGCGATAACCGTGAAGTCGCACTCGTTCTTTGAGTCGCTTTCCGATTCGCTCGCCCAGCAGGACTGGGTGAAATCGTGGAACAGCGTGCTTTTCCTGAAGCTGTTCTTGAATCCGTCGGTGTTCGTGTCGAGTCTGCCGGTGGTCTTTTGGGGCTTTTTGATGGCGATCGGCATCGTGGCCTGCGCTTTCCCGCTTGCTATTCCGTTTGGCCTTCTGCTGTCGCTCATGCGCATGTCGAAGCTGCGCGTGCTGCGCGGCATCGCCACCGCCTACGTGAACGTGGTGCGCGGCACGCCGCTGTTCCTGCAGATCTACATCGCCTTCTTCGGCCTGCCGCTTGCGGGCATCCAGATTCCCACGTTCCCGCTCGGCGTGATCGTGCTTGCGATGAACTCGAGCGCGTACCTGTGCGAAATCTTCCGCGCAGGCATTCAGTCGATCAGCAAGGGGCAGTTCGAGGCTGCTCGCTCGCTCGGCATGAACGGCGCGCAGACGATGCTCTTCGTTATCATCCCGCAGACCGTGCGCCGCGTGATTCCAACGATGACGAGCGAGTTCATCCTGCTGTACAAGGACACGTCCATGCTCGCCGCCGTGGGCACGATGGAAATCGTCATGAACGCGAAGACGATTGTCGCGTCGACGGGTTCCATCACGCCGTATGTCGTGGCCGCGTGCTTCTATCTGATCATCACGCTGCCGCTCGCGAAGGTGGTAGGCAACCTTGAGTCACGCCTGGCCAGCAACGACACGGGCAAGGGCGGTAAAAAGAAGCGCAAGAGCAAGAAACATGCGATTGGCACCGGCGATGCTGCGGGTGCGCTCGGTTCGGGCGCGGGCACTGCTGCTGCCGAGGCGCGGGCAACGGGCGACGCTGTGGCGGCCAAGCGGCCTGACGCGGTCGAGGGAACGGGCATCACGCCCGAGCAGATGTCGAGTCTGTAAGGGGTGTGCGCAATGACTGAAACGATGAAGAATCTGACGAATGAAACTGCCGACGGCGCGGGCGAGGGTGTGGCGCACGTGGCGACCAACGGACAGGCGGCGGACGACGGCAAGCCCATCATCCGCATCTGCGATTTGCATAAAAGCTACGATGACCTCGTGGTTTTGCGTGGCGTCGATTTGGAAGTGAAGCGCGGCGAAGTGGTGGTCATCCTGGGGCCTTCGGGTTCCGGCAAATCCACGCTCCTGCGCTGCGTGAACCTGCTTGAGCAGCCCACGGGCGGCCAGGTGTTCTTCGAGGACACCGAGATCACCGCCAAGGGCACCGATATCAACGCTGTGCGCGCGAAGGTCGGCATGGTGTTCCAGAGCTTCAACCTGTTCCCGCATCTCACCGCCAAGGGCAACGTCATGCTCGCGCAGCAGAAGGTGCTCAAGCGCTCCAAAGAGGAAGCGGCCAAGGTCGCGGTTGAGCAGCTCACGAAGGTGGGGCTTGCCGAGCGCGTCGACTACAAGCCGAGCCAGCTTTCCGGCGGTCAGCAGCAGCGCGTGGCCATCGCCCGTGCTCTCGCGATGGACCCGCACGTCATGCTATTCGACGAGGCGACGAGCGCACTCGACCCCGAGCTCGTGCGCGATGTCCTGGGCGTCATGAAGGAACTTGCGCGCGGCGGCATGACGATGATCGTGGTCACGCACGAGATGGGTTTCGCCCGCGACGTGGCCGATCGCGTCATCTTCATGGACGGCGGCGTTATCGTCGAAGAGGGTACGCCCGACGAGGTGTTCGATCACCCCAAGAGCGACCGCACGAAGGATTTCCTGGGTCATATCCGCTAGAGGTTGCAATGCTGCGGCTTGGGCGACGAAAGCTCGCGCAGGCTGCCGTTTTCTTTTTGCGCTTAGAGGCGGACGCGCAAAAGCGAAGCTGCGTATATTAAGGGCGAAGACGGCTTCAAGGGAAGCTCGTCGGGAAGGGCACGCGAGATGAAAACTGAGGCGGAGGCAAGTCGGGCAGAAGCGGGGCGCGGTGCCCTTGCTGCGGTTGGATGTTATCTCCTCTGGGGCTTTTGCCCTCTCTTCTGGGCGTTGCTCGACAATGTGGGTTCCGTCGAGATTATCGGGCAGCGAATTGTCTGGTCGCTCGTTCTCACCGTCGTTGCGTGCAAATTCATCCTGAAGGTCGATTTCGTCGGGCTTTTACGAGACGCCCGCGCACGGCGATTCCTTATTCCCTCGGGGCTTCTCATCATGTTGAACTGGAGCCTCTACATCGTTGCTATGGTGACGAACAATGTGGTGGAGGCGTCGCTTGGCTACTACATCAACCCGCTCGTATCGATTGTCCTGGGGCTCGTGGTGTTCCGCGAGCGTTTGACGCCGTTGCAGATTGCAGCTACGGTACTGTCGGCAGCGGGCGTCATCTACTTCACGGTAAACTACGGCAGTTTTCCCTGGATAGCCCTGGTTCTCGCCTTTACGTTCGGTATTTACGGAGCAGTGAAGAAGCGCGGCGGGTACCCAGCAGTTCCCACCATTGCGGTCGAGGGAATCGTTGCGCTGCCTTTTGCGATCGTGGCTCTCGTTGCAGTGGCTATTGCTGGTCAAAGTGTGTTTTTCTCGCCGGACATGTCGCTTGAGGCATGGCAGACTCGCGTTCTTTTGGTGCTGACCGGTCCGATTACCGCTGTGCCGCTCATCCTGTTCGCAACCGCAGCGAACAAGACCCCGCTCTCACTTATCGGGTTCATCCAATACATCAGCCCGACGATCAGCCTTCTTTCGGGCGTTCTCGTGCTCGGCGAGCCGTTTACCAGCGCGCATGCGGTATGCTTCGCGTGCATCTGGGCTGGTGCAGTGCTCGTCATCGTGGACGCGATTCGCAAGCAGGCTCGCCAGCGGTAGGGGGCGCACAGGTTGAGTCTCGCGCGAATCAAGCTCTGAAGGGTCTGCAGACTGTCGAATCAGAATTGCAAGCTAATGCTCTCACTTTTCCAGGTGGAAGCTTGCCATGCCGTGAGCTTTGCCGGCGGGATTCGCTGCAGTTTAAGTGCATGTACACATTAAGAGGGCGAAAAAGAGGGGCTCCCGTTCGTTGTGAACGGGAGCCCTTCAATTATTGTGCGGCGGAGTGCGCTGAGAGCGGTTTCGTGTCGAGAACGTTCCTTGCAGCCTTGTGACCTTACGAAAGGCCGAGTAGGGTGGCAAGCGAGCTCATGAAGCTCGACATGTTGCGGTAGCACATGAACAGCGTGATCACGACGAACACGACGCCGCAGATGTTCGCGAACGCATGGTTGCGCCACTTGCCGAGAGCCTTGCCATTTGCGACGTACATCACAAAGAACGCCATGATTGGGAGCAGGATAGCGTTCGCCGCTTGCGCGACCAGAATGAGCTGTGTGGGGCTCTTGCCGAGCGTGACAGCCATAACGCAGCCGAGCACGAGCACGATCATCCAGATAACCTTGAACTTGATGTCCTTGAGCGTCTTGCCCCAGCCGAGCACGCCGTTCACCGCGTAAGCAGCGGAAAGCGGTGCCGTGATGGCAGAGGAGAAGCCGGCGGCCAAAAGGCCGACGCCGATCATAAACGTCGCCCAGGAGCCGAGCAGCGGCTCGAGCGCCATAGCCATGTCCTTGCCGTTGGAAACGGTGATGCCGGTGTTGCCGTAGATGTTCGCGGCAGCGCAGATGAGGATGGCCATGGAGATGATGCCGCCAAGGCCGATGGAGAGCACGGTGTCGAAGCGCGCGTCAGCGATCTGCTCGGGGTCCTTGAAGCGTTCGGCAGCGCCAGAGGCATGCAGGAACAGGTTGTACGGCACGATTGTGGTGCCGATGAGGCCGACGGCGGTGAGGATGCCCTTGGAAGCTTCCTGGCCGGCCGGCAGCTGCGGCGTGAACAGGCCGGCGGCAACCGCGCCCCAGTCGACGGGGGAGAACAGGGCGGTTACGAAGAACACGACGCCCATTAACACGACGATGCCCGTGAGAATCTTCTCGACCAGCTTGTAGGAGCCGACCCACATGCAGGCGAAGGCGAGGATGCCGAGCACGATGACGATGGGGATCATCGGCACGTCGAAGACCGCCTGGATGCCCAGGATGCCGCCCGTGATGTTGCCGGTTTCGTAGGCGGTGTTGCCGATGAAGATCGCGATGATAACAATCACGATTGCAATCCACTTAAGCGCCGGATTCGAAATGCGATCGCGGATGTTCTCACCCAGACCCTCTTGGGTGGCGATGCCGATGCGCGAGGCCATCTCCTGGAAGATGATGGTCGCAACGGTGGCGAACAGGAGGCACCACAGCATCGTGTAGCCGTAGCTTGCACCGGAAACCGTGCACGTGGTAACCGTGCCAGGGCCGACGAAGCCAGCTGCTACAAGTGCGCCAGGGCCGATGTTCTTGAACTTTTCCTTGAGCGAACTTGCCATTTTCCACTCCTTTCACTGGAGTCTCGTCCGTTTGTCGCGACCTGCTTTTCGAGGCGTTGACAAGCGGATATGAAGATTACTCGAATCACTTTAGCAGAATGTAGTGTTTGAGAGTTTTTCAGCTTGGTTAACAAGGTGTGCAAGGCGGAAAAACAGCCGATTTCGGCGTGCTGTGGGCTGCTTTGGGAGCGTTAGCGGCGCGTATGCCCCCAGATGGGGCTGCCCCCGCCGTCCGTGCGCCCTTATCTGAAGTCGTACCGCTGCTCAAACCCCACTGCCTGTGCACGCTTATCGCTCGCTTGCCGGGCGCATCTCGATTCCCGCCTCTGTGAGTGCCCGGCGGATGTCGCGGGCGAACTCGAGCGCGTGGGCGTTGTCGCCGTGCACGCAGATCGTGTCTGCGGCGATATCGATCGTTTTTCCCGTGATGCTCTCGATGGAACCCTCTTGGATGACGCGAACGACGCGCGCCACGGCGAATTCCTCATCGGTGATGGTGGCGTTGTCCTGGGTGCGAGAGACGAGCGTGCCCTCGTCAGTGTAGTTGCGGTCGGCGAAGAACTCCTGCGCCACGTGAAGTCCCGCGGCCTTCCCTGCGCGTGCAAGCTCGCCGCCCGCGAGCGCTACCAGGGTGATGTCGGGGTTGAAATCGGCCACGGCCTGGGCGACGGCCTGCGCGAACGGCGCGTCGACGGCCGCGCGGTTGTACAGCTGCCCATGGGGTTTCACGTGCGCGAGCTTTACACCCTCGGCGCGACAGAACGCTGCGAGCGCGCCCACTTGGTAGAGCACATACGCGTATCCCTCGTCGGGGGAGAGCGCCATGTTGCGGCGCCCGAACCCCTGCAAATCGGGGTATCCCGGGTGTGCGCCGACGGCGATTCCCGCTTCTGCGGCGAGCTTCACGGTGCGACGCATGACCACAGGGTCGCCCGCGTGCATGCCGCACGCCACGTTCACGCTTGTCACCAGGGGAATCACCTGCTCGTCGAGTCCTAAGGTGTACCGACCGAAGCTTTCTCCCAAATCGCTGTTCAGGTCTACACGCGCCATGCCGTTCCTTTCCCTTAAGAGATGCGGCCCCGCGGCAAGACGCCTGCGGGGCCGCACGTTTTAGTTGCTTGCCTCGATTATCCTACATGATTCCAGCGTTGATGGAGTTTACGAAAACCTGCGCGGCCTGGCAGCGGGTAAGCTCTCCTTGCGGGTCGAGGGAGTACGTTCCGTCATGGTTGTCGATGCCGTTTATGACGCCCTTGTCAACAGCCCAGATGACGTACGGTACTGCCCAGTCGCTTGTCTGTTCGGTTCCCAGGAGCTTGTCATACTTCTCCCGGCTTGCGTCCGCCAAATTCGAATAACTGCAGCCGAAAACCACCTTGCACATCTGCTCGCGGGTGATCGTGTCGTTGGTCCCGAAGAGGTTCGACCCGTCGTCGTACCCCGTCATGATCCTCCGATCGACGCACCAGTTAATGGCTCTCGTATACCACTCGTTTTGATCGACGTCGGGTTTGTTGCAGCTAGGTGAGATAACGTACGGCGCGTTCTTCTTGTAGATTACCTGGGCAATCATCGCGCGAGTCATGGGCTTGTAGGGGTCGAACATGCCCGTCACGCCGTCGCCGGTCATGGCACCGCACGCCTTCATGGAGTACGCGGCGTCGAAGAACCAGTCGCCGGGGGACACATCGGGATATGCGGTTCTGCCGAGATCCCAGAGGTGTTTGACGGCCTTCTCGGCGTCGACGACTCCCTTGCTGCCGCTTGTTTTCGTGCGGTCGTTTTCCGGATCCTGGATGGGGGTTGCCGTGAGGTATATCGCCCTGCAAGCGTCATCGACCGTGGCGACGGGCTCGGCGGCGAACAGGAGCGCGAAAACGCCCGAGACAATCGGCGCCGCCATCGAGGTGCCGCTGGCCTTGGAGTAGCCCCCCGTGGCGTCGGTTGTGGTAATCAGCAAACCGGGGGCGCTGATGTTTTTCTTCTTGTTGTAGTCGGACCAGTAGCAGTTCGTGTTGTCGGTATTGAGTGCCGTTACCGCTACGCATTCGTCGAAGTCGGCGGGGTATATGTTGTCGGTTCGCGGCTCGCCGTCTTTGCCGTTGCCGCCAGAGCATACCGTGACGATGCCGGCGTTTTTCGCCGAGACGATGGCTTTGCGAAGAGCCTCGTCTTTCAGGCAATAGCCGCTTGAGGAGTAGGTGTTGTAGGAGCCGAAGCTCGTGTTGATCACGCGCAGGTTGGAAACGGTCTTCGATGTTGCCAGGTCAACCACGTATTTGTAGCCGGAAAGAACAGACGCGGTAGTCGCCTCCGGGGCGCCTGTGTCGTTGAAGACCTTCACGGGGAGAATAGTCGCGTTGAATGAGGCGCCCGCCAAGCCGATCCCGTTGTTCGCCCTGGCAGAGATGATTCCCGCAACCATCGTGCCATGCCCGATTCGGTCGCCGTTAGGCACGCTCGCGCTCAGTGGCTTGCTGTTGTACGCATCCCACGCGTAGTCCATAAGCAGGTTGTCTTCCAGATCCGCATGGTCGAAATCCACGCCCGTGTCGAGTGTGGCTACGGTGACGGTGTTGTCCGTATGCACGAGGTTCCACGCCCTTGTGATGCGCGTGGTGTAGAGCCAGTATTGGTTGTAGGGTTCGTTCGGATCGCGGGTGTATACGTAATCGTCGTTCGGCATGCCAAGTGCCTGCGCCGAGATGCCCTCGTCGCCTTCGACCTGCTCGTCGGCGATGCTTGCGGCGTTTTCGTCCAGCGCGCCGGCGGGCAGGTCGTCCACCAGCCTGTACACGAAGTTCGGCTGCACGGAGACGACGCCGGGGACTTCCTGGGCGGCGGCAACGGCCTCCGACGCGCGCATGTTGTCCGCCACATCGGCAACGGCGAGCGTCGATCCGTCCGCGGATTCGATCTGATTGGTGACGGTGAGCCCCGCATCGGCAAGCCCTTGCGCGAGCTCGCTTTCCCCGCCGTCTTCGGAGAGAAGATTGATCTTTGAGTCCTCATCGAGGGTCACGAGAAGGCCTCGGTAGTCCACGCCCTCGACAAGCTCGTCGAAGAGCACAGGATCGTTGGCTTGCGTCGTGCCCTCGCTGATTGCGATCGTGTCTACAGCGCTTTCACCAGCCGATTTGTTGGCATCGGCGGCATCGTCGGCAAAGGCGAGCGCAGGTGCGGGGAAGGCGATTCCCACCGCGAGGATTGCGGCGAGCATCATTTTAGGTAATCGGCGTGGGCAGCGCATGGGGGCCTCCTATCCCTTGAGGTCGACGTTCTTTGTGTCGGTTATCAGCATGCATCCGGGCGCATGCGTGATGGCGAAGGGAGGCTTGGAGTTCATGACCACGGCCTGGGGCGTCACGCCGCAGGCCCAAAAGACGGGCACCTCGCCCTCGTGGATATCGACGGGGTCGCCGAAGTCGGGCTTCGAGATGTCCTCGATGCCGATGACCGACGGGTCGCCGATGTGCAGCGGAGCGCCGTGCACCTTGGGGATGGCGCCCGAGATCTGCACCGCCTTCACCACCTGGTTGTAGGGGATAGGACGCATCGACATGACGGTGTTTCCCGACATGGATCCTGCGGGCGTGCACGCGACGTTGGTCAGGTACATCGACACGTTGCGGCCCTGGGTGTTGTGGCGCATCTCGATGCCAGCCTCGATGAGCTCGCTTTCGAACGAGAACGAGCACCCGATGACGAACGACACCAGGTCATCGCGCCAATACGACGATACGTCCGTGACCTCGTCGACCAGCTTGCCGTACTCGTAGATGCGGTAGCGCGGGAAGTCGGTGGCGATGTCGCAGTCGGTGGCGCAGATGGTGGCCTCGCGCGCGCCGGTCTCGGTCACTTCCAGAAGTGGGCAGGGCTTGGGGTTGCGCTGGGCGAACAGCAGGAAGTCATAAGCCTGCTCTTTCGGTAGCACGATGAGGTTCGCCTGCGCGTACCCGGGGCAAAGCCCGCTTGTGGGCGCGTCGAAGCTGCCCTCGCGGATGAGGTGGCGCGCCTCGGTGGGCGTGGCGGAGAGCATCTTTTCCCAAACCGCGGCGTCTACGCCTTCCGGTTTTACGGGTGCCGGCATTTTGATAGTCATGAGTTCCGCCTTTCCTTCATAGTTCAGGGTAGTGCGCTTCTCTTTGATGCGCACTACCCCGACGTCTCAACAATGCTATGCTATGAAGCCTTGAAGGCCCAAGCCCGTGGTTAAACCTCGCCTGCGAGGAAGCGCTCGATGAAGCTCGTGTTCGCCTCACCTGCGCAGAAGGTCTCGTTCTCCAAGATGGAGTATTGGAAATCGAGGTTCGTCTGCACGCCGACGACGACCATCTCCTCAAGTGCCGTGCGCATCTTGGCGATTGCCTCGGTGCGGTTGCGGCCGAGCACGATGACCTTCGCGATCATCGAGTCGTAATACGGCGTAATCTCGAAGCCGTCGTAGGCGGCCGTGTCCACGCGCACGCCGTTGCCGCCCGGCAGGTGGGTTTGGGAAATCGTGCCAGGCGAAGGCATGAAATTCTTCTCCGGCATCTCAGCGTTGATGCGGCACTCGATGGCGTGCCCGTGCAACTGGATGTCGTCTTGGGAAAACGAGAGCACCTCTCCTGCGGCGACGCGAATCATCTCGCCCACAAGGTCGGTGTGCGTGACCATCTCCGTCACGCAGTGCTCCACCTGGATGCGGGTGTTCATCTCCATGAAGTAGTAGTTGCGGTCGTCGTCGAGGAGGAACTCGATCGTGCCCGCGGAGGTGTAGCCCACGGCGCGCGCGGCCTTCACGGCGTCGTCCATCATGCGGGCGCGCAGCTCCTCATCGAGCGCGGGGGAGGGGCTTTCCTCGATCATCTTCTGGTGGTTGCGCTGCACCGAGCAGTCGCGCTCGCCAAGGGCCACCACATTGCCGTGGTTGTCCGCGATAATCTGCACTTCCACATGGCGCGGATTCTGCACGGCACGCTCAAGGTACATCGTGTTGTCGGCGAAGGCATTCACACTCTCGCGCTGCGCGATGTTGAACATGTCGGCGAAGTCCTCTTCGGATTCCGACACGCGCATGCCCTTGCCGCCACCGCCCGATGATGCCTTGATCATGATGGGCCAGCCGATCTTGCGCGCCTGCTCGAGCGCCTCGCCCACGTCGTGGATGCCCTTCTTCGTGCCGGGGACCACGGGTACGCCTGCGTCCATCATGGTGCGGCGCGCCTGGCTCTTGTTGCCCATACGGTCGATGACCTCGGGAGTCGGGCCGATGAAGGCGATGTCGTTTTCGCGGCACATCTTTGCGAACGTGGAGTTCTCGGAGAGAAAGCCGTAGCCTGGATGGATAGCGTCAGCGCCCGTTCCCTTCGCCGCCGTGATGATGGCGGGGATGTTCAGGTAAGAATCGCGTGCTTGGGCGGGCCCGATGCACACGGCCTCGTCCGCAAGGTACGTATGGAGCGATTGGCGGTCTGCCGTGGAGTACACGGCAACGGTCTTGATTCCCATGGCGCGGCAGGCGCGGATTACGCGCACGGCGATTTCGCCACGGTTTGCGATGAGAACCTTCTCGAACATCGCTGCCCCTTATGCGCTCGCCTGAGTGGCGATGCGGAAGAGCACCTGGTCGTACTCGACCTGCGAGCCGTTCGCCGCGAGCACTTCGGTCACGATGCCGGGCGCGGGCGCGGTGATCTCGTTCATCATCTTCATAGCTTCCACGATGGCGAGCGTCTGGCCGGTGAGCACTTCTTGGCCAACCTTCACAAACGGCTCCTCATCGGGGGAGGGGGAAACGTAGAACGTGCCCACGAGCGGGCTTTTCACCAGCGTGACCGAGCTGTCGTTGCCCGCGACGGGCACGCTTTGGGCGCCAGTGGTCACGTCGCCGTGCTCGCTTCGGGCGTCGAGCAGCCTTCCTACGCGTTCCGCCATGAGGGGAAGCGCGGCTTGCGAGAGCGGGCCGTGGTTGCGCTCGAGCTCGATTTTCACGTTGCCGTCGTCGAATCGCAGCGCCGAGAGGTCGCCCTCTTCCATGAGCGCCATGAGGGCGCGGATGTCGCGGTCCCTCTCCTCGCGCGCGGCAGTCGATTCATCCATGTTGACCTGCTTTTTCTCGTCGTTTGCCTTGCCCATTTTGTTCCTCCTATGCCCGACCGCCGGCTTGTGCGGCGTTATGTCCATCCTCAAATTCTATCCAAAGCTTGTTTCCAGCGCTTTTCTTGGCTTGCGCCTCCAGAATCGGAGTGAGGCGCCGTGCGGTCCTGCGCGGCGAAATCCCTCCGTAGCAGGGGCGCTTTACCACTTTCGCGAGCGAGCGCATTTCCTGCGCCTCCTTGCGGCACGCGGCTTGCGCCTCCTGGACGCTTATCTCCTCGAAGCGAATCGACCGCCCCGGCTTGCATTGTACGAGCTTGGGTATATCGACCGAGGCGACGGTGCCGATTTTGGCGTAGCCGCCCGTGGTTTGGCGGTCGGCGAGCATGATGATCGGGCGCCCATGGTTGGGGATCTGAACAGCGCCGAGCGCGATGCCGTCGGAGATGATGTCCGACCCGTTGACAGTCTCGATTTCGGGACCATCGAGGCGAAATCCCATGCGGTCGCATTTCGCAGTAGTGGTGTACGTTTCTTTGAAGAACGTGTTAACGCCCTGCTCGGTGAACATGCCTTCTTGAGGTCCCGGCACTACGCGCAAGACGATTTCGTCTGACGAGAAACCGTAGAAGCTGTCGTCTTTGAGCGCGTGCGAGCCCAGATTGTCCAGGAAGTCGACGTTCTTGGTGACGAAGGGCAGGTAGTCGCCCGCCGAAAGCGCACGTCCTTCCCAGCCTCCGATACCGCACTTCAAGTTGGTCGATGCGCTGCCCATTACCTTGGGGACCGCGATCGATCCGCCCGCGATGGCGAGGTATCCGTAGACGCCGGTTTTCGGCGCGCCGAACTCGAGCACCGACCCGCGATGCACCATGATTGCGGCGTACATCGGGATGGCGGCGCCATCTACGGTGGGCGAGAAGTTGCCGCCTGTGAGTGCGATGCACGTGTTGGTGGTGAAGCGCAGCGTGGGCCCCGCCAGGCAGAACTCGAGGACGGGCGCGTTCTCGCCGTTGTCGACGAGCAGGTTCGCAATGCGCGCCGCGCGCTTGTCCATCACACCCGAGGGAGAGAAGCCGCTGCCGAGGTATCCCCGACGGCCGAGGTCCTGGATGGTGGTGCAGATGCCGGGCTTGTTAACGGTTACACCCATAGCGCGTCCTCGTCTTCCTCTTTTTGATTGGCTTGCGGGACGGCATCGACCTGCGGGGCGGCGGCGCGCTCGCTCGCATTGCGATCAGGAGCTTCGCAGCCTTCGCTCCATCCCGCGGACGTCGCGCTTGCCTGGTCGTTGTTGACTTCCGCCTGGACAGGGGTTGCCGCTCTTCCCTTGACGATCTCGCATTCGTAGGTTCCTGATTCCACCTGGGTTTCTATCAGGCTGAACTCCTGCGGCGTGATGGGAACGAAGCGCAGGTAGTCGCCTGCGGCGTACAGGATGGGCGACTCGCGGTCGGGGTCGTAGGGGCGCACGGGGGTGCGGCCGATGATGCGCCAGCCGCCGGGCGAGGCGAGCGGGTAGATGCCCGTTTGCGCACCGCCGATTCCCACGGCGCCCGGCTCGATGCGCGTGCGCGGTGTGGCGAGGCGTGGTGTGTGCAGCCGCTCGTCGAGTCCGCCCAGGTAGGCGAAGCCTGGCAGGAAGCCGAGCATGTCGATGAGGTAATCGTGCCCCGAGTGGATGGCGATGACCTCTTCGGCGCTCATCTCTGCGTGCTCGGCAACGTCGCCCAAATCAGGGCCGAAGTCGCCTCCGTAGCAGACGGGAATCTTCACCACGCGGTGGATGCCGCCCGTGGTGGCAACAAGGCCGCGCAGCTTTCCGCGAACTTGGTTGGTGAGCTCGTCGTACCCGACGACGCATGGATCGTAGACCACCATGAGCGAGCAGAACGTGGGGACGAACTCGATTACGCCGTTGATCGGGTCCGCTTCGAGCGTTTGCGCGGCGGCGCGGATGAGGCCGTTCGTTTTTTCCGAGATGACGTTGCCGAACTCGAGGTTGATGGCCGAGTCGCCGGCCACGGTTATGTTGAAACCTGCCATATTCCCTGCTTTTCTCAGCGTTTGGCGCATAGTTCATATTTGTTAACATCAGGCGTTCGGACAATGCGCTACCCTAAACGACGCCCATGCAGGCCATGAGCGCAATTGCCTTGCCCAACGGAAATGTAGGACATTTTCGTCGCAGGCCCGAGAAGTTTCAAAGGATTTTAACATACATGGAGAAAGTGCTTTTCGCAGCAGCGTTCTTTGTTGCCTATACGATACAAGCGGTCACGGGGTTTGCGGGGAACATCTTCGCGATGCCCGTCGGCACGCACGTGATGGGGCTTTCGAGTTCCGTTGCCGTCCTGAACGCCATGGGCTTTTTCGCGTGCGGCATGCTCGCCGTGCTCAACTTCAAGTACATCAACTGGCGCGAGCTCGCCAAGATGACCTGCGGCATGCTTCCCTTCCTGGCGCTTGGCATCTGGCTTGACACGGTGCTGCCCTTGCCGGTGCTCCTGCGCATCTACGGGGCGGTTATCGTGTTCATCGGCATCCGCAACCTGCTGTCCAAAGAACAGCGGTTCCTGCCGAAATGGCTGCTTGCGATTATTGTCGCGGCAGCTGGGCTCATCCAGGGCATGTTCGTGTCGGGTGGGGCGTTCCTCGTTATCTACGCCGTGCAGAAGATGAAGGACAAGCAGCAGTTCCGCGCCACGCTTTCCGCGTTGTGGGCCATCCTGAACTTCCTGTATGCCCTGCTCGCCTTCACGCAGGGGCATTTCACGGGTGACGTGGTGCTCACCGTGGGCATCTGCATCCCCATCGCCATTGTGGCGAACATCCTGGGCCAGGTTATCCAGAAGCGCATCAGCCAGGAGAAGTTCCTCAAGCTCACCTATGTTCTGCTGCTTTTGGTCGGCCTCGTACTGCTCATCACGTCCTAGCGGGGAAAATCTCTATTGCAATAGAGAACTTTGCTCGAAAATGATGAAATCTCTATTGCAATAGAGAACTTTGCTCTGCTCCATTTCTATCCGATTATTTCGCTCGGGAAACTTTTCTGTGATGGACCCCATTTAGTCGTACAATGGCGTTCTAGATTCAAGGCTCTAACGAAAGGGGACTGCCATGTCTGCCATTCACTTGTTCCCGCGCGTGTTCGCATCGCTTGACGGCGGGTCTACGCAGGAAATCGTCGCGCGTCGCGCCGTTGCGATCGCCGCTGCCAATAACGCCGACCTACTGTTCGGCCACGTCGTCGACTCCGTTCCGTTCGAGGCGAACGGCGCCGACTTCGACGCTCTGTGCGAGTCGCGCAAAGAGCAGCTCGAGGCCGATCTCGCTGATATCCTGGAAGAGGCGAGGAAGAACCCCGATATCAAGTCGGTCGATCTTCAGGTGCGCGCCGGCCGCATCACCGACACGCTGACCGAGCAGCTCATCGAGCCCTTCAAGCCCGACCTTGTCATCTGCGGCGAGCGCGGCCTGTCCAATATGCAGTACGCCTTTGTCGGCAGCGTCTCGAAGTATCTCATTCGCACTGTCCGCTGCGACGTTCATGTCGTCAAGGCGTAGTTAGAAAGGCCCTCCATGCTCAACCAACGCGCAACCGAGCTCGGCTCCGCCCCCAACAAGATTCGCGAGCTGTTCGCCTACGGCCTTAAACGCAAGGCCGAGATCGGCGAGGAGAATGTGTTCGACTTCTCCATCGGCAACCCGAGCGTTCCGGCGCCCGACGCCGTCGCCGAGTCCATCGCCGAGCTCATCAAGGAACCGCCTTGCGCACTCCATGGCTACACGCCATCCCCCGGCGCTGCCGGCCCGCGCCAAGCCGTGGCTGACAACATCAGCCGCCGCTTCGGCATCGATGCTACGGCCGACCAGGTTTACCTTACCGCCGGTGCTGCCGCCGGCCTCGCCATCAGCATCTATGCGATTACCAATCCCGGGGACGAGATTATGGTGATCGCCCCGTACTTCCCCGAGTATGCTGTGTGGGCCGAGACCGCCGGTTGCACGACGATCGAGGTTCCGGCGCACGAGCCCGACTTCCAGATGGATATCGATGCCATCGACGCCGCTTTCACGCCGAAGACCGCAGGTATTATCATCAACTCGCCGAACAACCCGGTGGGCGCTGTCTACACGCGCGAGAACCTCGAGGCGCTCGCTGCGCTGCTCTCGCGCAAGGAAGAGGAGTACGGGCATCCGATTTACCTGATCAGCGACGAGCCGTACCGTGAGATTACCTATGGCGCCGAGGTTCCCTACGTGCCTACGCTCTACAAGCGCACCATCGTCTGCTACTCGTATTCTAAATCGCTGTCGCTTCCTGGCGAGCGCATCGGCTACATCTACGTGTCCAACCTCATGGACAACGCGAAGGAAGTCTACACGGCGGTGAGCGGTGCGGGTCGCGCGCTCGGCTTCATCTGCACGGCAGTGCTGTTCCAGCGTGTGATGGAGAAGTGCGTGAATGAACCTTCCGACGTTGAGGCGTATCGCGCGAACCGCGAGCTGCTCACGAAGGGTCTTTCCGAGTTGGGGTACGAATACGTCGAGCCCGATGGGGCATTCTATCTGTGGGTTCGTGCGCTTGAATCCGATGACGAGGCGTTTTGCGAGAAGGCGAAGGCCCATGAGCTTCTGCTTGTGCCCGCAACGTGCTTCAAATCCCATGGCTGGGTGCGCATCAGCTACTGCGTGTCCGCCGATGTCATCAAGCGCTCCATGCCCGCTTTCAAAGCGCTTATGGAGGAATATAAGTAGCTCGTCAAGGTTTTCAATCGAGGGCGGTTCGCGGCGTGCCTGTTCACAGTCGCGAGCCGCCCTTTTTGTTGCCCGGTCGCTCGCCTCGGCGCTCTTTCGTTGCCGCCTTCAGATTGCGAGCTCTTCGGGCCGATTGTCTTAGGTTCTGGGCGCCTCCGAGGGACACAATCCTGGATTGGGCGTCGCGACGCATCCAGGATTGTGTCCCTCGGAGTTTGAAGCCTTAGGATGTGTACTTTTCCATGTAGTCAAGGATTTCCTGGCGTGAGTGCAGGCCAGTTTTCGCGTAGATGCGCTTGATGTGCGCATGAGCGGTTCCCGGGCTGATGAATAGCTCCTCTGCCACGCGCTTTTGCGTCCAGCCGAGCGCGTAAAGCGAAAGTACCTCGACCTCGCGCTCGGAAAGCAGGAACTGCTTGCCGACCTCTTCGGCGTTGTGGCGCATGGTGGCCTGCCGCACGTCTGCCAGGCTCTCATGATGGTCGTCGAGCCCCAGGACCTTCACGACGGGGCTTGTCTGCACGGCTTTCTGCTGGTGGGTTAGCTCCTCTTCGGGGACGGCCTCGAATTTGCGCACGTTCAGGAAGTTGACGAACGCAACCTGGGTCGATATGACGATCATCGTGAACACGGCGGCGAGCATCAGAAGGTCGTTTTGTGACACTGCCGTCACATTGATGAGCGTGATGCGGGCGATTCCTCGGCATCCGAGCCAGACGATCCATCCGGCGATGGCGTAATAGTAGGGGCAACGCCAGCCGTAGCTCATGAACGCGAGGATGATGTACCACGAGAAGCCGACGAGCAACGCATTGAGGTTGGTCGTGAAGATGGCGCCGATATCGAGTGCGTCGGGCCAGGCCGAATAACACAGCAGCGCAATGCAGGCGAGCGCCTCCATGGTGACGAAGATGCCGACAGTCATAACGCGATGGTGCTGCCTGCACGTGAAAACGATGATTGCGACGCAAAATGCGAGGATAAGTACAAGATCGGCGAATCGCGTTGTCGCTCGAAATGCGATTGGCAATCCATCGGGGTACCCGCGCAAAAAGCCGTCGGCACACGCAAGCACGCCGATGCTCACGCAGATGGTGGCGAGGAAGACCTTCGACGTCATGGTGTTCTTGGTGAAATTGAAGAAGTCGTTCTCGCTGGAAATCGTCTTGATGTCACAAGCGAGGGGCTTCGTCCGTGCGAGCAATATGCAAGGGAATTGCAGCAAGACAAGCACGGCAGCATAGAAATAGGAGATGCCGTTCTCCATGAATATCGAGGTAAAGATAAGCAGCTCGCTTACAAACAGCGCTCCAAATGCGTAAATAACTGCGGTTATGGTGGTGCAGTTGCGTGCGCGACGCAGCCAATATGACATGCAGGCAAGTCCGCCTAACGTGCAAAACGTGCTTGCAAGGAAGTGATTCCCGGCGACGTTCATTTCGGGTGGTCCAATTACCAGCGCACCTGTCATGGTGAGGGAAAGCGCCTCGAGAATAATCGAGGCGAAAGCGATTCTTCTGACGACTTGACGCGAAAGGTGACATTTCGTGATGGCGATCAGGAGCCACAGCACTGCCAAAACCGCGAGCGCGACGAGCATGACGCCGTCGGAGTAGATGCCCTCGTCGCTGTGGCGGTAGCTGCCATAGCTACCGACGATGAGCCCCGCACGGCAAAGAGCGAGTCCTAAAATCGACCAAGCGAGCGGCTTATGCTGGGCAATTATGGCTCCGACATTTTCCGATTGTTCGCTTGTAGGGGTGGCTTTTTCGGAAGGGGTCTTTTGGTTTGGGGTGCACGAAGGAGAAGGCGACGATTGGTTCGTCTTTCCGATCATGTTATCCCCTGCTTTCGTGGTAGCCTGTGAACAGGTATTATCGTTTTTTATCCCCAAAGAGGGTATATCCTCTTATCAAAAACAGCCACCATGATAGCATCAATTTGTTTCGATTCGGAGTCTTGACATGATTATCTGCAAATCAAGGTTCTCGGTTGAGTGAGAGGGGAAGCTATGGGGGACGGACGAGACGTATTTCACGAGCCGGCAGAGCGTGCGCTGATTCGCACCGCCGATGTGTATCAAACGAATCTTGACGAGGGGGTTGCGGGCTATTCCGACACGCTGCTGTCGATCGTTGCGAACTTCACCAACTCCGGCAAGCCGGAGGGTTATAACGCGGAATCCATGGTGGGCAAGTCGAAGCGCGGTGAAGTGGCGCTGCGCTTGTTCGCCGTTGTTGGCGAGCCCGAAGATGGCGGCGAGCCGCGTTTTTTGCGCGCTGGGTTCAAGACGCGCGGGTGCCTTGCCATGACCGCCTGTGCAAGCGTCATCTGCACGATGATCGAGGGCAAGACCTTCACAGAGGCGCTTGCCATTGCGCCCGACGACGTGAAGGCTGCCGTTGACGGCGTGCCCTACGACAAGGCGCATACCACGGTGTTCGCGGTAGAAGGCGTGCGTGGTCTGGTTGGCGACTGGTATTACCGCAGCGGCATAACGCTTGCCGAGCTCAACGAGAAGCTGCCGTGCGATACGAGTTCGGTCGCGTGCCTTCTGTGCGAGCATTGCTCGCTGCGCGACACGCGCCTTGACATGATGGTCGATGAGGCGCGCGCGAAGGCGGCGAACGCGTAATGGCTGCCGAGGACACGCAGGCTGCGGTGGCGGCGCCTGAGGAAGATCTCTCACGGGAAAACTTGACGGGGGCCTCCTGCGGAAAGGGTCCCGATGCGGTCTCTGGTTGCCCTGACGCGACTCCTTGCGGGGAAGGTGCGGATACCGAGGCTGGCGAGACTCCTGGGGCCGGCGCGAACGAAGCGGCTGTCGCTTCCGGCATTGCGGGCGCGACGGGCACTGCTGGCGGCGTTTCGGTTGGCGCGCCCGATGCGTCGGGCGCAGGTGAGGCGGCGGGCGAAGGCAGCGACGCCGCCGAAGCGCAACAGGCTGAGCCTACGCCCGAAGAGCGTGAGCTCGCGGAGAACAATGCGCTCGCCGACGTGTTCGACGACGTTCGACGTCAATCCTCTGATAGCCAGCTCGTTGTCCCGAGCAGGTGGGTTGAACTGGGGTTGGTGCCTGGGCATATGACCTCTGACGAGTTCGAGATGCTCGTTTACGAGTATCTCGAGGACTATCGTCGCGACCATAAAGACGAGATTGCAGCGGAAAAGGCGGAGCGTGCGCGTAAAGCGAGCTCCATCCGGTCGGCTACGCGCGCCGTGGGCGTTCCCCCAAAGATTCCCAATCGTCGGCTGAAGCAGATTGAGGAGGACGAGAAGGCGGCTGCGAAGAAGGCTGCGCGCGAAGCGTCCGAGGCAGGTACGGCTACTTCGGCATCTGGAGCCGACGAGACGACGGCTTCCGCAGGCGAATCCGCTGCCCCCGATGCCACGATTGCGCTTGGCGGGGCTGTTGACGCTGTGGCTCCTTCTGGGGTCCTCGCGTCGTCCGAGGTCGCGGCCGAGTCCGCCTCCTCCGTGCGAGCTGAGGCCATGGATGTCTTTGCGCCTCATGCGAGCGAGGCGGCTTCCGCAGCGCCCGCGGAGCCTTCGAAGGATGGTGCAGCCTCCAGCGACGATCCCTTTGCAGACCTCAAGCTTCCCGAGGGCTACAAGCTCGTGGAGCTTGAAGGGGAATATGTGCTGGTGCCCGATGAGGATGCCGCGCCGGTAAAGAAGGAAATCCACTGCGAGCATATCGTCACGCTAGTGGGGCAACACAGCTACTACCTGTACGACTCCGATCTCATGACGAAGAGCTATGCGCACTGGGCCTTTCTGGCGGCCGAGGACAACCCCTTGGCCACATTCGTCGACTGCGTCCGCGAGGACGGACGCGTCTATCCGCGTCCCTTTGCTGCGGAAGACCTGGCCAACCCTCCTTTCCATATGAGCAAAAGCAAGGTTGAGGACACGTGGGCCGAGCTTCAGAAGTCGGGTGAGTACCCCGACATCGAGCGCTGCGAAGCCTCGAACGGCGACGTCTACTTCTTCTCGACGCTTTATATGGATCGCACGTTTGCCGAGTCCCTCGCGGAATACCGGTCGGTGGAGCGCCTCTCGAACGTGTAGCAACCGCATGGCAGCCGGTGGGCTTAAGCTCCTGCGCGCCCACCTCGCTGCCTGCGTCTTCTCGGCGCCGCCTGCGGTTAAAGCTCGCCGCGCTTCTCCAAAGCGTCAACCCCCTTCATGTTGGCAGGAAGCCAATCGACGTTTTCGATGTGCGCAAGGATTTCGCCATCCTTCTCGATGATGGCTGCTACAACGTCGATGGTTTTCATTCGCATGCCTCTCAGGTTCTTGTGCGATTTCATCTTCGATCGTAGCTTGAAGGGGCGGGCAAGCAAAGATCTGTCCGCGATATCCTCGCATTCTGCGCATGGGAATGGCGGCGAGCGGCGGGCGCCTGTTCTTGTTGGGCTCGCGGACGTTCAAGGTGACGGGCACCGGGTGGGGTTGCGGGCGCAGGGCGACGGGTGCCTGACGGGGTGTGGGCGTCCGAGGCGGTGCGCCCCTCACATCTTCCCCCTAATACAACAAGAAGAGCCTCCGAAGAGGCTCTTCTTGCGGGTAGGGCTACCCTCGAGGTCGGATGCGACTCATGGGGAGATTTGCGGCGGCTCGTGGCTTCGCGCCATGCAAGCCGCCGCCTTCGTCGCATCGCTTACGGAAGAAGGTTCAGGTTCTTGAGGTCTTCCTCAACGTCGGACATGCCATAGTACTCGAGGCAGTCGGCCGTCGGGCAGCCAAGTTCGCTGTCCCAACCGAACTTCTCGTAGAGCATCGTGAGGCCCTTCTGGAAGTCTTGCTTCTCCATCTTATCGGTGCCTTCGGTGAAGGGCTGCTTGTCCGGGTCCTTCGTGAACGGCCACTCAGTCATGACATCGTGGATGTTGCGGAAGTCGTTGCAACCCATGTTGCCGTTCTTGTCCTTCATGCCGCGGGCGGTGTTCGCGCGCTGCAGCGTGATGATCTTCGCAGCAGCCTTGTACAGGTCGTCAGTCGTGACGTCCTTGCCGGTGACAGCCTTGAAGAACTTCGCCTCGAGGTCGAGGTCGCCACGGTAGTTGCGGTCCTTCGACGGGCTCTGCGCCATCGGCCATACCCAGTTGCACAGGGTCAGCGAGTCATGCAGCACGTCGGTGACGATGGACCACCAGCAGAAGTTGACCTTGTGGTCGTTGACAGGCGTGTAGTTCTTTGCCTGGTCGAGCGCATCCTCGCCGCCCCACAGCTCGGCTGCGATTTGCTGCTTGAGCTCATGCGGAAGGCCGCACTGCAGCATGTTCTGATGCGAGTGAATCATTGGGTCGCGGTTGAAGATCATGTTCAGCAGGCCGCCGACCTGGCCATAGGACTCAATGGCGTGGTGAACCGGCCAGCCGCGGTAGTTGATGAGGCAGCTTGCCGTGGTGTCGAACCACTCCATGTCGTTCCAGCGCTTGCACCACACGATCGGGCCATGGCCGAGATAGGACATCTCGTTGTCGTTCTTGGCGATGTGCGTGAGCAGCTCGACCATGATGGTCGGGTCATTGTTCTCGAACTTCTTCCAGTCGAACATGTTGTACTCGTCAGCCGGCAGGTTCTTCTCGAAAATGCCTGCAGAGATGCAGTGGGCGATGTCGCGGTAAAGCTGCGCGTAGTTGCACCACAGACCCAAATCGTCCACCGTGCCGCCAACGACCTGGTCCCAAATGAGGCCGTCTTCGGTAGATGCCTTGACGGAGGTGTGCTCGCCCAGGATCTTCGTCATGTAGACGGAGAACGGGAAGTTCGGCACGCAGGTGTTGCCCGTAATCTCGTAGCCGCCGTTAGCCTTGGAGTTCGGGACGCGCATGTCGGAGTAGCAGTGAATCGGGCAGCTGTGACAGCCGTTCATCTTGATGGTGTACTTCTCGGCCTCGGGACCCTCGTCCTTGGTGGTCTTCATGCAGCGATAGCCAACCGTGTTGATCTCGCCCGGCTTCGGCTCGCCGGTCTCGATCGGCTCGCCCTCGGCGTCGGCCCAGTATAGGCCCTTGCGAGCGGTCCAACGGGTGCCCTTGTCGTAGTATTCAGCCCATTCCTGCTGGGTGGAAGGCACGACGTGGTTGTTGTTGGAGCCGATGATTTCACGCAGCATGTAGTCGGACAGGTCGGCCAGAGCCTGCGGATCCTTCACGTTCACGGTGCCGCTGCCCTCGACGACGAGCGCCTTGAGTTTCTTAGAGCCCATGACGGTGCCGAGGCCCGCGCCTGCGGAGTGGTTGCGGGAATTCATCATGCAGGCATAGGGGAGTAGGTTCTCGCCTGCAGGGCCGATGGTCGCGACGCAGGCGCTGACGCCCTCGAGGCGGTTCAAGACCTCGGTCGTAGCGCGGGTGCCAAGGCCCCACACCATCGAGCCGTCCTTGATTTCGACCTTGTCATTCTTGATGTGAAGGTAAACCGGCTTGTCGGACTTGCCTTCGACGATGATGGCATCGTAACCAGCCATCTTGATTTTCGCGCCAAGCATGCCGCCACAGTGCGCGTCGACAACCTGGTAGTCGGTGGTGAAGGTGGAAAGGAAGCAAACCGTGGTGCGGCCAGCCAGCGGCACGCCAGTTGCGGTCAGAGGACCGACGGCGTAAACGATCTTTGCGTCCTCGCTCAGAGGATCGGTGCCCGGGGCGACCTCATCATAGATGATTTTGTTCGCCAGGCCCATGCCGCCGATATAGTCCTCATAGGGTGCGGTCGGCTCGGTGGTGATGGATCCAGTCGTGAGGTTCACGCGCAAGATCTTGCCGGCCCAGCCATATGACTTCGTGTCAGCCATTGTTGCATCTCCAAATCTCTCGCTTATCGTGCGTTGCGTGACACGTCAAGGCGACTTGGGGTTGCAGACGATACAAACTCGTCGGGCGAAGTTTCTCATCTGGGCGCAATACCCCTGTACCCTCTTTGAGGGTAATTGGGCAAAATTGCAGGTAAACGCAGTTTTGCCCCCGAAAGAGGGTACGAGGGGCTTTCTTGGGAGGGCATACTGCTTACCGTTGCGTGACCTATCAAGGCCAAAAAGAAGAGGGGGAGCCACCGGGATGCGTACCTCTATATAAAGGTACGTGAGGAAACCGGGGCCGAAGGAAGAGACTCACCGATATGTGAGGGGGAGTACCAAAAATGTCAGATACCAATATCAACGGCAGCGCCCCTGAAGAGAGCCCGACGAACGCCGTCGAGCAAACTGAAGCTGTGGAAGCAAAGCCGAAGCATGCGATGACCCGTCGCCAGGTGCTTGCAATGGCAGGCTGCGGCGTCGCCGGTCTCGTTGTGGGCGGCGTGCTGGCGTCGTGGGGCGTCACGAGTCAGTCGATCGCATCGGGCCGTATCGACATCCGTCACACTGCAACCAAGATGATCGTCACCGATCGCGCCCGTTGCTCCGGATGCCAGCGCTGCGAAATGATGTGCACCTTGAAGAACGATGGCCGCGTGTGCCAGAACATCGCGCGCGTCCGCGTTTGGGATAACTACAACTGGGGTACCAGCCCCGACACGGGCGAAGGCTCGTTCGGCGACGGCAACCCGGGTGCATGCGAGTTCACCGTCGAGCACTGCAAGCAGTGCGCTGACGCGTGGTGCATGAAGTACTGCCCGGTCCATGCTATCAAGCCCGACGAGAAGACGGGCGCCCGCACGGTCGACCCGAAGCTTTGCATCGGTTGCGGCATGTGCGCGCAGGCTTGCCCCTGGAACATGCCTCGCATCGATACTGAAACGGGCGTTTCCACGAAGTGCATCTCCTGCGGCCGCTGCGCTGAGCAGTGCCCCAACGGTGCCATCCAGTTCATCGATTGGGAAGATATCGCGCAGAAGTGCATCGACATGGGCGTCGTTCGCACGACCACGCTCGTCTCTGCGTAAGCGTCGGCTTCCCGCTGATGCAAGGTAAGTAAGTCAAACGATCGATTCGGAAAGGAGCGAACAGACGATGTTGGACGACGCAGCGGTGTTCTCGATTCTCTCGAAGTGCTTTGCTCCCGTCGATAAGGCGGAATGGGAGAATCTGTCCGCGCGCAAGGTGTGGGCCGAGTTTCTCGATGGCGCACGTTTCATCCTTCAGAACGGCGGAAGTCTCGGGCTTGACAAGAGCCCCGCGGACTACCGTCGCGGCAACCACGCGCCTTTGCAGGATTTCCTGTCGGAGTGCGAGGTCTGCGCGCTGTTCTGCCCTCCTACCTACGAAGAGAAGCGGCAGTTCGCTGCCCGCCACTTCACGGGAGGCTTGCCCGAATCGGCGCTTCCTATCGAGTCGCTTTACGTGAACACTGCCAAGGCAGGCGACCTGCTTTCGCCCGTCGACGGCAAGGGGATGTATCTGGGCACTTCCGCCCGCTACATGTCCGCGCTCGCGGAGCAGCTGGGGTTCGGCATTCCGTCCGAGTTCTCCGATTGCCCCGACCATCTGGCTCTCGAGCTTGACATGGTCGCGGTGCTTCTGAGGAGCGGAATGGTGGACGAGGCGCGAACGTTTCTCTCCGAGAGGTTCAATTGGCTTACCGCGTATCGCAGGCGCCTTATCAATCTGGGAAGCGAGGCGAACTTCTACGTTTGCCTGTGCGACCTGCTCATCGGCATCGTTGCCGAGCAGGCAGAAGATGCGGCGTGAGCGATAGAGCATCAGGGGGAGCGAAGACGATGACGCGAGATGCATATAGAGAGGAATCAGCAATGTCAGAAAACGCTATTACCAGGCGAAGCTTTCTGGCCGGAAGTGCCGGGGTCGCTGCCGTTGCGGCGGGCGCGGGCTTTTTGAGCTTCAACGCTTGGGAGCAGGCGGATGCGCGCGGGACGAGCGATATCGATCATCACACCGCTCACTCGCTGTGCAACTCCTGTTCATCGAAGTGCGGGTTCACGGGATACGTCGTTGACGGCAAGCTTGGCAAGATGATCGGCGATGCGAACCATCCGAACTGCGAAGGCACGCTGTGCGGTCGCGGCTACGGCTTCGCCTCCATCGCCTACAACGAGGATCGCCTGACCGACCCGCTTAAGAAGAACGGCGGCAAGTTCGAGAAGATCACGTGGGACCAGGCCTACAGCGAGATCGCCGAGAAGGTCAAGGCGATCATCGACGAGAAGGGTCCCCAGGCGCTCGCCATGGTGCAGGACCCGCGCCCGAGCGGCTCGTATTACACCAAGCGTTTCATGAACGCACTTGGGAGCCCGAACGTCTACACGCACGGTGCTGCTTGCAACATGTCGAAGAACGCTGGGTTTACCCAGGTCATCGGCACGGGTGACTTCACCTCCGACGTGGCGAACTCCAAGATGACGATGTTCATCGGCCGCAGTTACGCCGACGCGATCAAGCCGAGCCAGCTGCATGCCATGCAGAAGGCGCACGAGAACGGCGCCGAGCTTGTGATCGTCGACCCGCGCTTGAACAACTCCATCGCGTTCGCCGATGAGTGGGTGCCGATTAACCCTGGCACTGACCTGGCCTTTATCCTGGCCATGGCTCATGTTGTCGTGCGCAACAAGCTCTACGATGCGAGCTACATCGCCGAGAACACCGTCGGCTTCGAAGAGTGGGCCGACTACCTGAAGGACTGCACGCCTGCATGGGCAGAGGAGATCACCGGCATCTCGAAGGATACGATTGAGCGCCTGGCGACCGACCTTGCCACGGCAGCTCCGTCAGCATCCATCGAGCCTTCTTGGCGCGGTGCCTACGGCTGCAGCTATGCGAACTCCGGTGAGACTGCTCGCGCGGTGTGCTGCTTCAACACGCTTCTCGGCTGCTGGAACCAGGAAGGCGGTGCCTTCTTCGGGAACTCCGTGAAAGCGGGCAACCTCGACAAGGAGAAGTTCCCGTCTGTTCCCAAGCCGGAAGGCAAGATTGCCGGTGCGGACGAGTACCCGCTGTCCCTTGCGGGCATGGGCGTGAACGTCTATGCAGCCGAGCTTGCCAAGAAGGGCGAGATCAAAGGCATGTTCTTCTACAACTCGAACATGGTTGCGGGCTACTCCAACCCCAAGTACCTTGAGGACTGCCTCTCGAACCTCGAGCTTTCCGTTGCCATCGACATCCAGATGACCGAAACCTGCCAGGCTTGCGATTACGTGCTTCCGGATACGTCGTATCTGGAGCGCTTGGAAGTTCCTGAGTTCATCGGCGGCAAGATCCCCGCAGTTTCCCTGCGCGATCAGGTAATCGAGAAGATTCACCCGAACACCAAGCCGGTCGACGAGATCTTCACCGAGCTCGCCGAGGCATGCGGCGTGGGCAAGTATTTCCAGTTCACGGTTGAAGAGCTCGCGGACGCGCAGCTTCGCACGGTGGGCCTTACGCTCGACGGCTTGAGGGTCGCCGGCACCGCCCGCTTCCCCGAGAAGACTTTCAAGTTCGGCAAGACGCCGACGTGGAAGACCCCCACGGGCAAGATTCAGTTCTCGAGCGAGGCATGCCACGCGGCTGGTTACCCGAGCGTTCCTCAGTGGACCGAGCCCGTCGCGAGCGTTCCCGAGGGCGACAACTACTTCCGCCTGATCGGCGGCAAGCAGGCTGTTCATACGCACACGCAGACCGCGAACGTGCCGGCGCTCATGAACATTTCCAAGCAGTACAACCTCGATCGTGTTTGGATTAACGCAAGCCGCGCTGCGAAGCTCGGTATCGCCGAGGGCGACGAGGTCGAGATTTCCAATGATGAGGCAAAGGGTACGGTGAAAGTGCACGTCACCGAGCGCATTAACCCCGAGGCTCTGTACATGCCGAGCCACTACGGATGCAGCTCCAAGGACGAGAAGACCGCCTACGGGTTCGGCCTGCGTCAGATGGACTTCGTGCCCTTCCGCATTGAGCCTGGCTACGGTGGCATCTGCTCGCAGGAGGCTATCGTGAGTGTCAGGAAGGTGGGTGCATAAACATGGCCCGTTATGGAATGTTGATCGATACCACGAAGTGCATCGGCTGCTACACCTGCCGTCTTGCATGCCAGCGGCAAAATGGCCTTGAGCCGGACGAGGCGTTCGTCCGTTTCGAGGACCGCGAAACTGGCACGTATCCCCAGGTTGGCGTCGAACATGTGCCCCTGCAGTGCATGCATTGCGAAGACGCGCCCTGCACGAAGGTGTGCCCGACCGGCGCTGCCCATATCGGCACCGACGGTATCGTCCAAGTTGATCAGGGCCGCTGCATCGGTTGTCTGTACTGCATGGCAGCGTGCCCGTATCAGGTTCGTGTGCGCAACTCCAAGACCGGCGCAGTCGACAAGTGCCGCTTCTGCCACGTGTCGAACTACGAGAACGGTACCGAGATGTGCACCTGCGTGACGGCTTGCCCGACCCATGCCCGTATCTTCGGCGACTTGGATGACCCGGATTGCGAGCTGGTCAAGGAAATTAATCGCACGCATGCGGCGCCTATCGCCGGGGATCTGACCAAGTCCAAAGTTTTCTATGTGAGGTGATGAGAGATGACCTTCGAACCTATTTGGAGCGGCATCATCGCCTGCTATCTGTTCCTTGGCGGCTTGGGCGGTGGCGCGTTCGCGACGAGTGCGTTTTTGGCATGGCGCCATCCTGAAGCGGTGAATATGCGCAAGATCGGCCATATCATCGCGCCGATCGTCGTTATCATCGGTCTTGTGCTGCTGATGTTCGACGCAAAGGCGGGCCTTTACAACCCGCTGCGCTTCGCACTGTTGCTGACGAACTTCGGGTCCGTGATGACCTGGGGCGTTGTTATCCTGGCGCTGTTCGTGATTGTGGCATTGATCGCCATGATCCTCGACCTTACAAAGCGTCGCGTCCCCTGGGGCATCGAGCTTGCCGGCTCGATCCTGGGCATCTGCGTCGCCATCTACACTGGCTGCCTGCTCGGTGTGTGCAACACGTTCCCGCTGTGGAACAACGCGCTGCTGCCGATTCTGTTCCTTGTCTCGGCAATGTCGACCGGCATGGCATCCGTGCTGCTCGCGGGCGTGTTCAAGCATCCTGAGGAGTTCAACCGCGTGGGCGTGTTCAAGAAGTTCCACTTCTGCTTCCCCTGCATCGAGATGCTGCTGGTGGCTTCGCTCATGTTCATCACGGTGACGAACTCCACAGCGGGCTATGAGTCGGTTATGGCGCTGCTCGCTGGCAAGTATGCGGTTGCGTTCTGGGTGCTGTTCGTGATCGTTGGCCTCGTCGGCCCGACGATCCTCGAGACCTGGATGCTCTTCTTCTCCCCGAAGGAGTTCGAGGAGAGCCGTAAGGCGCACGCGATTTCCGCGATGTCCGACATCGGCGTGCTCATTGGCGGCTTCATGCTTCGTCTGCTCGTGCTGATTGCGGCTCTGCCGATCACCATGGTGACCCCGTTCGTCCTGTAACCTTCCCTTTGTAAGGGGCGCGGTACGCCGCTGCGCCCCTTCCCTTTCAACTTTTCTTGGGGGCGCGGTACGCCGCTGTACCCCTTCCCTTCAACTTTTCGAATCGCGGACTCCTTCCCCTGCGGTTTCGAAAACCATTCCTGCCAAAGGCCGGTCCTGAAATCCATCAGGATCGGCCTTTGTGCGTTGTGAGACGAATCGCTTGCGGGGGAGAGGTGCGCGTGGGCCGGCGGGGCGGGGCGCAAGGCCGGAGGGCCCGATGTCGGGGCGTAACGCGAGGCTCGGGTCTAAGCGTGGCGAAAAACGACGGGAGCAGCGAGCTTTTTTCAATCGACGTTTCGAGCGGTGAGTCTTTTTCTCGGGCGTACATCGGCACGTCGGGGACACGGCTTTGGCTGGCATAGCGCGATCAAAAGCCTCGTACAAATAGCATTTTGAGCCTTGAGCGGTTGTTATTATCTGTATACGATTTTGCTATATTATTCATGAATAACTATTACTATACATCTCACATGGGAAAACAATTAAGCGATGTGTAAAATGTGAATAAAACACTTATCATTATGCAAAAGGGATATAGTAACAGTACAGATAGAAGAGATTATAGTGAAGAAAGAAGGACCCTCCATGACTGAAGCAATGAAGACGCTTGCTCAGCTGAAAAAGGCAAGCAAACTGACCCGCCTCGCATTCCACAAGAACGGCCCGAAGAGCTTCAAGCGCGGCCAGGGTGCGCTGCTCAAGTTCCTGCTTGAGGACGACGGCGCCACCCAGCGCGAACTCGTGAAGAAGCTCGGCGTCGACCGTCGCGAGCTCAAGGGTATCGTGAAGAAGGCCGAGCGCAACGGCTACATCACCATCGAAGAGGCCGAGGGCGAGCGCACGTACGCGGTCAAGCTGACCGATGAGGGCAAAAAGATTGCCGAGAAGCGCGTCGCGGCGAACGAGGAGACTGCCGAGGATATTCTTGGTTGCCTGAGCGACGAGGAAGTCGCCCAGCTCAATGCTATTACCGAAAAGCTTATCGTCTCTATCAAGGAGAAAGGCGTCAACGGCAAGAAGAAGGGCCGCAAAGCTCATCACTGCCACGGCCATCGCCATCATCGCCGCTAATCAAGGACCAGCGCTTCAAGCTGGTTTGCGGTGTTTTTGAAGGGACGCGTTTTTTCGCGTCCCTTTTTTACTTTTGCCGCGACTTTGCATTCAATACCTATAAAATATAAGGGTATTTATCATCGGATGAAGGTGGGCTGGTGCAATGAAAATCTCCACGAAGGGCTTGTATGCGGTGCGCTTTATGCTGAATCTCGCTGAGCATGGGGGAGATAAGCTCGTTTCCTTGAAAGAAGTGTCCGAGGCCGAATCCGTATCGAAGAAGTATCTCGAGCAAATCGTTCCTAACTTGGTGTCCGCGCAGCTGGTGAAGTCGGTGCGTGGTGCCGCTGGCGGATACCGTTTGGCGCGTCCGGCAAGCGATATCACCGTTCTTGATGTGCTCGCCGTTACCGAGGGAACGCTCGCGCCCGTCTCCTGCCTCGCCTGCGAAGACGATTTTGACTGCTCCCAGCCTAATATATGCATTGAAATCGACGTTTGGAGGGGTCTCGACAAACTGATTAAGGATTATCTTTCCGGAATCACCTTGCAGGATATCCTCGATAAAGCCTCCTCTGTTGCTTCTGACTGCTACTCGATTTAACGAAATTGTCACCCAAAAAGTCGACTAATATTGTAGGATTTACTATATTGCAATATAGTCGAGGGGGCGCTTATGTCGAAAGTCGAGCAACGGCCTGTTATCGGGATTGTGCCAACGCAGGTTCCCGACGAAGATATCGTGCGCGTATACGGCCCTGATGGGCTCGTGGAGGCAATCGAAGTGCGCGATCGCACGTTCATGATGGGCGTGCAATGGCATCCCGAGTACTTTGCGGGGGAGCGCTCGATGGGCTGTATCTTCAAGACCCTTTCCATGGAAGCGTCAAAGGCGCGCTCCCGAGAGGAGCGTCTTCGCGAGGAGGGCCTGCATATCGAGAGGCAAGACGCTGGCGGGAGATGGCCGAGCATTCATTTTGCCGATTGCATTTAACGTTCTCTTAACACTTGCATTCAAACGTCTTCCCAGTTGGGAAGACGTTTTTTTGTTTGAAGAAAAAAAGATGGCTAATCATATTGACAAAACCTATAAGCATAGTAGGATAAACGCCATCACATAGGAATCGGCGAAAGGCGAGAATCATGACCATCCACAAAAGCGTATCGGAGCTGATTGGCAACACCCCTCTTGTAGAGCTTACGAACTTCGAGAAGAACCATAATCTCGACGCGACCATCCTCGGCAAGGTCGAGTTGTTCAACCCTGCGGGATCGGTGAAAGATCGCATTGCGAAGGCAATGATCGACGAGGCGGTGAAGGCCGGCAAGGTGAACGACGACACAGTGCTCATCGAGCCCACTTCGGGCAATACGGGTATCGGCCTTGCCGCGATAGCTGCTGCTCGGGGTAACCGCCTCATCATCACGATGCCGGAGACGATGTCAATCGAGCGTCGCAACCTCATGAAGGCCTACGGTGCCGAAGTGGTTCTGACCGACGGTTCGAAGGGCATGAAGGGCGCTATTGCCAAAGCTCAGGAGCTCGCAGGCGAGATTTCCAACTCATTCATCCCGAGTCAGTTCACCAATCCAGCGAATCCGGCAATTCACGAGGCGACGACCGGCCCTGAGATTTGGAAGGACACCGAGGGCAAGGTCGACATTCTTGTCGCGGGCGTTGGCACCGGCGGCACGGTTACCGGCACAGGTCGCTACCTGAAGTCCCAGAATCCTGACGTGAAGGTCGTTGCGGTCGAGCCGGCGGGATCCCCGGTTCTCTCCGAAGGCCATGCGGGTGCTCACAAGATTCAGGGCATCGGCGCGGGCTTTATTCCCGATACGCTTGACACGTCGGTGTATGACGAGGTTGTCGCCGTTGCCGATGAGGATGCGTTCGAAACGGGTCGCGAGCTCGCCGCGAAGGAGGGCCTGCTTGTCGGCATCTCGTCAGGTGCTGCCGTGTGGGCTGCGGGTCAACTAGCGCAGCGTCCCGAGAACAAGGGCAAGACCATCGTGGCCATTCTTCCCGATACCGGTGAGCGCTACCTGTCGACGGCGATGTTCAAGTTCGAGTAAGCGAGTTAGCTTGGGAGCACGGCGCCCGCGTCGCGCAACCTGAGTACTGCCGATTTTTCTTCAAATACCCAAGGCGGCACGACGGCTTTCTTCCCCTCTCTCTGTCTAGGCTGTAGATGCCGCAAAGCGAAGCCCCCTCGATGAATGAACTCGGATCGAGGGGGCTTCGCTACGCACTGACGATGGTGCCGCCGCCGACGACGGTGTCGCCATCGTAAAGGACGAGCGCTTGGCCTGGTGCTGCGGCTCGTTGCGGCTCATCGAACTCCATCACGAGCATGTGGTCCTCGATGCGCGCCCATCCAGGTTGCGCCTTCATACGGTAATGCGTCTTGGCCGTCACGCGCAAAGGCTCATCGATGGAGGCAACAGAAATCAGGTTCACGTCGTTCGCTCGCACGGTTGCGGCGCGCGTTTCGGAGTCGGTTCCCACGACAAGTGTGTTGGTCTCAGCGTCTTTGCGGAAAACGAATAATGGCTCACCTGCGGCAACGCCGATTCCCTTGCGCTGGCCGATGGTGTAGCGGTCGATCCCCCTGTGTTCGCCGAGGACTTTGCCATGCATATCGACGATGGGGCCGGGCCCGAAAGTGTGCCCGCAGCGACGCTCGATGAAGCCCGCGTAGTCGCCGTCGGGCACGAAGCAGATGTCCTGGCTCTCGCTCTTTCCCGCATTGTCGAACCCCGCCTCGCGTGCGAGTTCGCGAACCTCAGGCTTCGTCAGTTCCCCAAGCGGGAAAAGCATATGCTCAAGCGTGTCCTGCGTCAGATGGAAAAGGACATAGCTCTGATCCTTCTTGGGGTCAAGCCCGCATTTCAGCAGATAGCGACCCGTTTTCTCGTCGTAGGCGCGCCTGGCGTAATGCCCAGTCGCCACGTAGTCGAAATCCAGCTGGCGGCGGCGCTTCTGCAGGGCGTCGAACTTTACATAGCGGTTGCAGTCGATGCAGGGGTTGGGCGTTCGGCCGCAGAGGTACTCCTTGCAGAAGCGATCGATCACCTCGCGTCCGAAAAGCCCCTGGTAGTTGAAGACGAAGTAGTCCATCCCCAGGCTGAAGGCAACTTGGCGCGCGTCTTCGATGTCGCGCGAGGAGCAGCAGGTGCTCTCGCCCACAATGCCCGAGTCAGGGTCGCCTCCGCCGATTCCGCATGCCGACCCTTCGAGGTCGTCGTTGCCGAAGAGCTTGCAGGTGGTGCCCGTGGCCTCGTAGCCCTGACGGCACAGCAAGAGGGCGGCGACGGAGCTGTCGACGCCGCCGCTCATTGCGACAAGAACGCGTTTCCTATTCACTGCGCAACGCCTCCACCGGGTCTTTGCGGCTCGCCGCGCTTGAGGGGATAAGCCCCGACAGGAACGTGAGGAACACGCTGATGGCAACCAGGATTACCGCAGCTTGCCAGGGGAGGATGGCGACGTTGGGCACGTCGAACAGCGCATAGACGATCGCGTTTGCGGGGATGCACCCAAGTGCGGTCACCCCGATGCCGATAAGCCCCGCGACCAGGCCGACGATCACCGTTTCCGCATTGAACACGCGTCCGATGTCGCCTTTGCTCGCACCGATTGAGCGCAGGATGCCGATCTCCTTCTTGCGTTCGAGGACACTGATATAGGTGATCACGCCGATCATGATCGAGGACACCACAAGAGAGATGGCCACGAAGGCAACGAGCACGTAGCTGATCATGTTCACGATGGTCGTGACCGAGCTCATGAGCGCGCCGACGATGTCGGTGTAGGAAACCGCCTTGTCGTCTTCGCCTTCCGCCTTCATCTTGTCGTTGTACCCGTCGAGGATGTCGATGACGCTCTGCTTGCTCTCGAAGTCTTTCGGGTAGATGTCGATGCTCGCGGGCTTCGCGTAGTCGGCGTAGCCGAGCTTGTTGAGGTTGCCGTCGAAGGACGTGGTCTCGGAGCTCATGAGCGACATCATGAGCTCGGTGAGCTCTTGTTCGTCCATGTTCATCTGGAACGCATTGGCGAAGGCGCTCTCATCCACGTGCATTGCGGTGGCCATGTTGGTGGAAAGCTGTCCCATGACCTGGGCCATCGCCGCTTGCATCTGCGTTTGCATGGCGCTTACCACCTGATTCATGTAGCTGCTCATGGTGGCTTGCAGGTAGGCCTGAATCTTCTGCGCGAACTCGGCTTGCATCTCGCTCGTGTCGATGATGCCTGGCAGCGCGTCGCCCACGAGCTTCTGTGCTCGTTCGGTTGCGAAGTACTCGTTGAAGCTGGGAGCCGGCTTGCCCTGTTGAACCTGCTCGCTGTAGTAGGAGAAGTAGTCCTTCTCGACCGTTGCCATGAGCGCCGCCGCCGCTTCCTTGTTGATGGTCGGCTTGCCGCTGACCTGGAACTCCGCGGGATCCATCTCGGGCGCGGCGGGAAGGTCGCTTGCGGCGCCCGACAGATCGAGCGAGCTCATGTCGACCGAGAGCGCGTCGGGGTCGATTTGAAACGCCGCCTGCAGCTTGTTTCCGTCGATGGTGAACAGGGAGCTCATGTCGAAGCTCGAGTCCTCGGCGTCCGCTTCTTCCACGAACGACTTGCCGGTGAAGACGTTCATCGTGCTGTCCGCCAGCTGGTCTTTGACGATCTGCGAATCTGCCGCCTCGTCGATGATGTGATTCACCATGTCGCTTGTGTAATAGAAGCCGGTTTGCAGCGAGGCGATCTTCGCGCCCGCCTTGGGCTTCACGATGCCGCAGATGTGCACGTCTTCGCCCGAGTTCACCAGGTCGCGCATATAGTCGGCGTCGTCGCTTTTGTTCTTCCACACGTGGTAGTCGGAATCGTATTGGTAGTAGTCGGTGGCGGCGACCAGCTTGAACGTCACGCCCATGAGCTGGTCGTACGTGAGCGTCATGTAGTCGTCGGGCGCGGTGACCTCTTCCTCGTTTGCGAACGCGCGCACCATGTCATCGAGCTCGCTGTGGTCGCGCAGCCCCATGGTGTAGAGCATGAAGTCGCTCACCTTGCCATTAGGGGTGAGCACCAGCACGATGTCGTTGTAGTTTTGCGGCCATGTGCCCGCCACGACGTCGTATTGGTCCTGGTAAAGATCGGGATCGCTCGGCATTTCGTAGAAGATGTTGGTGGACATCATCGAGGACATGATGCCGTTGGTGGAAGTGGCCGATCCGAGGCCGATGGAAGAAAACGATTTGTCGGGATTGACCTGCCGTGCGCCATCTTCGGTGTCGGAGCTGAACAGCTGCGGGGTGATATTGTAGCCGTATTCGATGGAATTCACGTACTGGTTAATGCCCGAATCGCCGTTGTCCAGGTACTCTTTCAGGCTGGCAAGGTCGTTGCTGCCGATGCTGCCGAACATGCCGGTTACCATCTTCGACTCGCTGACGGTGCCGCCTGTCGCATCGCCGCTCGAGCTGCTTTCGGTTTCCCCGCCGCCGTTCGAGCCTCCGTCGCTTGAGGAACCCGAGGAACCACCTTGCCCGCCCATGCTCATGCCCATGGTCATGAGGCTCGTCATGTCGAATCCCTGGTCCTCGATGGAAAGCGGGTACTCGGAGAGCGTTTCCTCCTCGACATTGGCGATATAGCTGTTCACACCGTTCGCGAGCGAGAGGATCGCAGCGATGCCGATGATGCCGATCGAGCCCGCGAAGGCGGTCATGAGGGTGCGGCCTTTCTTCGTGAGCAGGTTGTTCCAGGAAAGGGACAGCGCTGTGAGGAAACTCATCGATGTGCGGCGAACCTGCTTCTTGCTCGCGCACATGTCCTCGGGTGCGGGGTCGAAGGGGTTGGAGTCGCTGCGGATGACGCCGTCCGCCAAGTTGACGATGCGCGTTGCGTATTGTTCGGCAAGCTCGGGGTTGTGCGTGACCATGATGACGAGTCGATCGTTCGCGATTTCGGTCAAGAGGTCCATAATCTGCACGCTCGTTTTGGAATCGAGCGCACCGGTGGGCTCGTCGGCCAGGAGAATCTCCGGGTCGTTGATGAGTGCTCGGGCGATTGCGACGCGCTGCATCTGCCCGCCTGAGAGCTGGCTTGGCTTCTTATCCACATGGTCGCTAAGGCCCACCTTGCGCAACGCGCCGAGCGCACGGGTGCGGCGTTCTGCGCGAGAGACGCCCGACAAGGTGAGCGCCAGTTCCACGTTCGCCAGGATGGTTTGGTGGGGGATGAGATTGTAGGCTTGGAAGACGAACCCGATGCGGTTGTTGCGGAAGGTGTCCCAGTCGCGATCCTTGTATTCCTTGGTCGAGATGCCGTCGATGACGAGGTCGCCCGTGTCGTAGTGGTCGAGCCCGCCGATGATGTTGAGCAGCGTCGTCTTCCCCGAACCCGACGGCCCGAGAATCGCCACGAACTCGCTGTCGCGGAAGGAGATGGACACGTCGTCGAGCGCGGTTTGGGTGAAGCTGCCGGTGGTATAGGCTTTGCGAATATTGCGAAGCTGGAGCATCTACGTCGCCTTTCGATACTGGTTGAACTGCTTTATTGTACGTACCCGTCTTGCGCGCGAGTGGTCTGTTGCCGAATCGACATGAAAGGACTTGCAAAAACTAATGAGACGAAATACTATTAATGGGTTAATTTCCTAAACGGTGCCGACCGGCATCGGGAAAGAGAGGGCGGTTATGGAGAAGAAGGTTTACGAGCTTCTGAACGACCAAATCAACAAGGAGTTTTACTCGGCGTATCTCTATCTTTCTTTTGCCGACTACTATGAGGAAGAGGGGCTTTCCGGCTTCGCGAACTGGTATGAGATCCAGGCACAGGAAGAGCGGGACCATGCGCTCATCTTGCGTAACTACCTGCACGAGAACGGCTGCAAGGTGAAACTCGGCGCAATCGCCCAGCCCGACCTGAAGTTTACGAGCCATCTTGGGCCGCTTGAGGCGGCGCTTGAGCATGAGAAGTACATCACGTCGACCATCAACGACATCTACGACGCCGCCATGGAGGCGAAAGATTGGCGCACGATGAAGTTCCTCGACTGGTTCATCTCGGAGCAGCAGGAAGAGGAAGACAACGCCGACACCATGGTCACGCGCATGAAGCTCTTCGGTAGCGACGCGAAGGCACTCTACGACCTCGACCAGGAGAATGCGGCGCGCGTTTACGTCGTTCCCTCGCCGCTCGCGAACGCGTAGCGCGAAAGGTCCTGCGAGTTGGGGCTGCTTGGAGTGCGCGTGGACGGCGCCTCGTGCGGGCGCCTTCGGAATCGGAGGGGCCGTGCGCAGTAGGGAAACCCCTGCACGCGGGATGTCCCTGGGAGGCGACTCCCATTCCCATCCCGATAAAGCGAAGAGCCCGCATGGATGTGCGGGCTCTTCGCGTTTTGCCTGATGGTTCGCGACCCCAACTCGTGGTTACTGGTTGTTCTGCGTGGGGTCTTGGGGCGGCTGCTGCTCGTTGAGGGGCTGGCTTTGCGCGTCTTGCTGCTGCGCGAAAGGCTGCTGCGGCGCGCCTTGCGCGCACGGCTGCTCGTAGGGTTGGCCGTAGGGCTGCTGCGGTGTACCCTGCGCGTACGGGTTCTGCCCGGGCTGGACATAGGGCTGCTGGTAGTAACCGGGCTGCGGCGCCTGGTATGCGCCCTGGTTGGCGTAGGGCTGCGCACCCGCATAGCCCATTTGCTGCTGCGTGAAGGTCTCGGGCGGCAGCTTCTTCATCTTGTTCACGTATACCGCCACGATGATGAACAGCACGAGCGTTATGACGCTGCAGGTGAGCACCGAGACGACGATGCCCGCGATCGTCCAACCGAACAGCTTCGAGAACTTGGTCGGATCGGCGCAGCTCTTGATGCCGATGACGCCCGCGATAAGCTGCACGACGACGCATAGCAGGCCTATTACCAGCAGGAATGCGGAAATCCCAACGGTGGCGTTCAGCATCGCGAGGATGCTGCCGCTGTCCATGCCCCCCAAATAGATGTAGTCGTCGTCGAAGTAGTTGCCGGAGCTGTAGGCGGTGCCGTTGAGTTCGTTTTGGATTTCGGCGATAACGGTGGGGTCGTTTACTGCAACGCCGAAAATCGCGATGAGCGCAAACCCGGCGATGACGCCGAGGATGCCCAGTGCGGCAAGCACGACGATGGCGATGCTCAGACCGCGTACGGTTTTGGAATCGGAGTTCATTGTCTTCTCCTTTAGGGGGATTGTCGGACGGGTTCAGTATACTATGGGCAAATCGCGAGAGGTCTTTCGCGGAGGTCAAATTACTGTGACAGTTCTAAAACGGAAAGGTAACGCCGCACATCGCAAGCCGTTTTTTGCAGCGTGCGCATTGGGAAAGGATTGTTTCCATGCTTGATTTCGAGTTCATGTCCCCGACGCAGTTCGTCTTCGGCCGGGGCGTCGAGGAGAAGGTGGGCGGCAAGCTCGCCGAGCGCGGCGCAAAGAAGGTGCTTGTGCACTTCGGCGGGCAGAGCGCGGTGCGAAGTGGGCTCATCGACCGCGTCTGTGCGTCGCTCGACGCGGCGGGCGTCGAGTGTGTGAAGCTCGGCGGCGTGCGCCCGAACCCCGAGATTGAGCTCGTGCGGGAGGGCGTGGCCCTGTGCAAGAAGGAGGGTGTCGACTGGGTGCTCGCCGTTGGCGGCGGGTCGGTCATCGACTCGGCGAAGGCGATCGCGAACGGCGCCTGCATCGAGGAGGACGTGTGGGAGCTCTTCACTACGAAGCGCCCCAATGCGAACGTGCTCCCCATCGCCGTGGTCCTCACCATCCCCGCGGCGGGCAGCGAGGCGTCGAAGAACACCGTGATCAGCAACGACGCGCTCGGCATGAAGACGGGGTACGGCAATGAGCACCAGCGCCCGAAGCTTGCGTTCATGAACCCCGAGCTCACCTTCACGCTGCCCCCGTACCAGACGGCCGCGGGCATCACCGACATGTTCTGCCACCTGCTCGAGCGCTTCTTCGATGATGTGGGCGCGGTTCCCGTGACCGACAACCTGGCGCTCTCGCTCATGAGGACCGTGCGCGCTGAGGCGCCGCGCGTGCTCGCGGACCCTGAGGACTACGAGGCGCGTGCGAACATCATGTGGGCAGGGATGCTCTGCCACCAGGGGCTCGCGGGCGTCGGGCGCCACGAGGACTGGGCGACGCACGGTCTTGAGCACGAGCTGTCGGCCTTCGACACCTCCATCACCCACGGTGCTGGGCTCGCGTGCCTGTTCCCCGCATGGATGGAGCACGTGCACGCCGAGAACCCCGCGCGTCTGGCCTACTATGGGCGCGAGGTGTTCGGGCTCGCCCCCACGGGTGACGTGCGCGCCGATGCGCTTTCGGCTGCCGACGAGACGCGCCAGTTCTTCGCGTCGCTCGGCATGCCGACGACTCTGACCGAGCTCGGCATCGGCGAGGATGAGATTGACAAGGCCATCGAGAAGATGATTCCCACGCTGAAGAAGAACAAAGGCGAGGTGTTCGGCAGCTTCAAGAAGCTCACGATGGAAGACGCCGAGGAGATCTACCGCTCGGCGGTGTAGCGGGCGCAGTGGCGCGCTACTTGTCCCCGATGAGGGAGTTCACCAAAGACGACACGATGCTGATGACGATGGACGCGACAAACGCGCTCCCGAAGGTCGCGATGTGCAGGCCCATGCTGAACAGGCCATCGGTGAGCCATGACGCGATGTAGAGGAGCAACGTGTTCACGATAAGATAGAAGATGCCGAATGTGAGGAACGTGAGCGGCAAGCTCAGCATCTGCAGGATGGGCTTCAGGCCGATGTTCACAAGCGAGAGCACGAGTGCGAACACGGCAATGATGATCCACGCGTTGTCGCCTCCGACGATGTCGATGCCGGGGACGATCCAGGCGGCGGCCGCCACGGCAACGGCGGTGGCGAGCCAGCGGGCGATGAAGTTCATGAGAGGCCTTTCTCGTTGATACGCCTGACGGCGCGATGTTTTCGGTCCATTGTACGACACGTCCGCCTTCGCGCCCGTGCGGGCCGCTCTTTTGAAACTGTCTTGTAGCGAATGCGTTACTTGGAGCTGTGCCCGAGGGGATTTTTGCTCGGTTGCGTTCGGTATGCGCGGGTTTTCTGAGAGATGGACGCCGTCACGGCGTTCTTGTGACACAATGAGTGGCATGGCTAATCATGAGAAAAGGCGTCAAGAAGACGCGAAGAAAAAAGCAAAATCGAATACGCGCGCGAAATCGGGCGCAGGCTCGAAGAACGTGGGGCGCTCTCGCGCCGCTCGACGCGTGGGGGCGAGCGATTCGCCTTGCCCGGTCGACGCTCGCTGCGGCGGGTGCAAGAACCTGTGCGTCCCTTACACCAAGCAGCTCATCGACAAACAGCTGCGCATCGAGCGCCTGTTCGCGCCGCTCGCGCCCGACGGGACGATATCCCTCATCAAGGGCATGAAGGACCCTTACCACTATCGCAACAAGGTGATTTCCCCCTTCGCGCCGGGTAAGAAGCTGCCCCCGCGCGGGCAGGATCGCAAGGCGATCGATCCCCACAATCGCAAGACGGCGGATGTCCGCGGCGCGAAAGGCGGCAAGGGAAAGCGCTCCCAGGCTCGCTACGAGATCCTCACCGGCATGTACGCCGCGGGGTCGCACGAGCTGGTGCCTACGGACAAATGCCTGATCGAGAATGAAACGGCGAAGAAAGTCGTTCTTGCGGTGCGCGATATCATGCGCAAGCACGACGTTGCCCCCTATCGCGAGGACACGGGCACGGGGTTCATGCGCCATGTCGTGGTGCGCGTCGGCCACACCTCGGGCGAGGTGCTCGTCACGCTCGTCACGAACAGCGATGATTTCCCCTCGTCGAAGTCGTTCTGCCGCGAGCTCATCCGCCTCTGCCCTGCGGTGACCACGGTCGTACAGAACGTGAACGAGCGTCAGACGAACGTCATCTTAGGCGACAAGGAACGCGTGCTCTACGGACCCGGGTTTATCCTCGACGAGCTGTGCGGGCTTTCCTTCCGCATATCATCCAAGTCGTTTTACCAGGTGAACGCGACGCAGACGGAAGTGCTCTACCGCGCGGCGATGGATCTTGCGGGCTTCGACGGCACCCAGGTCGCAATCGATGCGTACTGCGGCACGGGAACGATCGGCCTTGTGGCGGCGAAGTCGGGCGCGGCGCGCGTGATTGGCGTCGACTCGGTGGAGTCGGCGATTCGCGATGCGCGGACGAACGCCCGCCACAACGGCGTCGAGAACGCGGAGTTCGTCGCCGGCGACGCTACTGACTTCATGTGCGAGCTTGCGAAGGAGGGCGTGCTCGGTGCGGAATCGCCGGAAGAAGGCGCCCAGGCGGGCGGGCTTGTCGTGCTTATGGACCCGCCGCGCGCGGGCTCGACGGAGGAGTTTTTGCGCGCAGCGGCGGCACTCGCCCCGGAGCGGATTGTCTACATCTCCTGCAACCCCGAGACGCAAGCACGTGACGTGGAGTTTCTCGACTCGATAGGCTATGCGGTCGTGGCGGTGCAGCCGGTCGACATGTTCCCGCACACCGACCACATCGAGTGCATCGTGGCGCTCGAGCCGGTGGATTCTCTTTCGCCCGATCGTTGGGGCAAAGAAGGCGGGGAAGAGGAAGCCCCAGACGCGGAAGCCGACGAGGTCCCCGAGGGTGATTGCGACGGGAGCGCCGCCGACGAGGCCCCCAACGGGGAAGCCCACGACGTGGAGGTTCCCGCCGCCGATTCTGTCGATCCTGCAATCGATGAGGAGGTCGAATAGCCATGGACGTGATCGAACGCATGCGGGCTGCCATCGCGGCGCATGGGATGGCCGACGCCGACACCCCGGTGCTCCTCATGGTGTCGGGCGGGTCGGACTCAACGGCGCTCGCCTACGCCGCCTGCGAGCTTGCCCAGGCAGGCGAGCTCGGGATGCTCGCGATGCTGCACGTGAATCACCACCTGCGCGGCGAGGACGCCGACGCCGACGCCGCCTTCGTGTCCCAGTTGGCCGACGCTTTGGCAATTCCCCTGTTCATGTGCGATATCGATGTGGCAGGAGAAGTCGCCCGCACGGGCGGTAACGTGGAAGCGGTCGCGCGCAGCGAGCGCTATCTTGCAGCGAACGAGGCGCTCGAGAGCCTGTGCCGCCATGCGGGCGCGCCGCTTTCCAGCGGCCGCATCTTCACGGCGCATACCGCTGACGACCGCGTTGAGAGCTTCTATATGCGCTCGATCGTGGGCACGGGCCCTGGCGGCTTTCGCGCGATGCGCTACGAGAACGGCCCCATCGCGCGTCCGCTTCTTGACGTTGGGCGCGAAGACCTGCGCGATTACCTGCGCAAACGCGAGCAATCCGGCGAGATATGCGCATGCGATGCGCAGGGGAACCTCTGGCGAGAGGACGCCACCAACGCGCACACGGACCACTTCCGCGCCTTCGTCCGCCACGAGATCGTGCCGCGCGCGAAGGAGCGCAACCCCCAACTGCTTGAGACGCTCGGCCGCACGATGGACCTTATCGCCGACGAGGACGATTTCATGGAAGGCCTCGCTCGAGAGGCCGCAGGCAAGCACCTCACCTGGGTTTGCCAGGCGGAGGGTCGCGACCCCGATTGGCAGGAGGGTTTCAAACTGTCCCCGTCGTTCGGGCAGGTGGCGCTTCCCGTCGCCCGCCGTGCGATTGCGGGAGCGCTCCAGCGCGTGCTCGGCGCCGACGCGCGGGTGGAGACGGCGGCCGTTGCGGGCGTGCTCGATGCGTTCGGGGAGGAACGCCCGAAAAGCGGCTATGTGACAAATATCCAGGGCGACCTGGCCGTGAGCGCGAACAAGCGCGGCGTGCTGGTGGAACCCATGAGCGCCTTTCGCGCAAGGAGGAAGAAATAGATGAGTGATAACGCTAACAACCAGGAGAAACCCGCCGAAAAGCCCTTCCGCGTCGTGCTCGCCTCGGCAAGCCCTCGCCGTCGGGAGCTACTTGAGCAGGCGGGCGTTACCTTCACCGTGCACGCTTCCGAGGTCGACGAGTCGCTCGAGCCCGACCTTCTGGCCGATCCGCCCGAGGCATGCAAGAAGCTCGCCGAGCGCAAGGCGGGCGCGGTCGTGCAGGAAATCCTGGCAGACCCCGCCTTTGAAGGCATGCTCATCGTGATCGGCTCGGACACGATGGTCGTGAAAGACGGCGACATCTTCGGCAAGCCGAAAAGCGCTTCCGACGCCACGCACATGCTGCGCCGCCTGTCGGGCGCGACCCACGAGGTGATCACGGCGGTGTCGGTATGGATGGTGTCCGCCGAGGCGGTCGATCCGGCGCTTGCGGCCGATGACGACTCGGGCAACATCTCGCTCGGCTTCCGCACCTTCTGCGACACCTCGCGCGTCACGTTCCACGAGCTCACCGACGAGCGCATCCGCGAGTACCTGGCGTGCGGCGAGTCTTACGACAAGGCAGGCGCCTACGCGGTACAGGGCGAGGGCGCCAAGCTCGTCAAGCACATCGACGGCTATAAGAGCACGGTGATCGGCCTTCCCGTCGAGCGGCTCGTGAAGGAGTTTCCCGACCTGATTTAGTTGTGTGTCGTTACCGTATCGTCGCTTTTGCGGACTGACGTTGCGTTACACTTATCGGGTTACAGAAGAGAGGGCAGGCGCGCCTGCCGTGTCGAATCGAAGGACTGCACGTGCATAAGGACGTTAGCGAGATTCTATTCACCGAAGAGCAGATTCACGATCGTGTCGCCGAAATCGGCGCTGCCATCACGGAAGACTTCAGGGAAAAAGCCGGCGACGACGGAATCATCCTCATCTCGGTGCTGCGCGGTGCGGCTATCTTCATGGCCGACCTCGCTCGCGAGATCAAGATTCCCTGCGAGATGGACTACATGGCCATCTCCTCTTACGGCAACGGCGTGAAGAGCTCGGGCGTCGTGCGCATCCTGAAGGATCTCTCCTCGCATATCGAGGGACGTCACGTGGTCATCGCCGAGGACATCCTCGACTCCGGCCTCACGCTGACGTACCTGCTGAAGAACTTGGCCTCGCGCAACCCCGCGTCGCTTACCGTGGCCACGCTCCTTCGCAAGAAGACGAAGGTGCAGGCGGACGTCGATTGCGCGTACGTCGGCTTCGAATGCCCCGACCAGTTCATCGTGGGCTACGGCCTCGATTACGCGGAGCGATACCGCAACCTACCCTACATCGGCGTGCTTAAACCGGAAGTTTACGAATAGCATCGAAGCGGCGCCGCAAAAGGCGCCGTTTCGCGATAAACGCAACAGAAAAGGCTCACTCTACATGACGCAACAGAAGAAACCATCGTCTCCTCAGCAACCGAATCCTCGGGTGACCATCATCTCGGTCATACTGTTCCTCGTCGTGGCGTTTTTCGTCGGGCAGCAGTTCATGGTCATGTCGAATGCGAGCTCGACGCCTACCGACTCCCTCATCACCTCGGAGTTCACCCAGGCGGTCGAGCAGGATCGCGTGACGAAGGTCGTGTACTCCGCAGGTGATTACAAGGTCACGGGCACGTATTACCCAGCCGTCACGGCAGGCTCGAACGCGGCCGACGCGTTCAACAAGGCTTTCGACGCGATGAACGCCCGCATGGCCACGAAGAAGACCCCTGCAAGTGGCGTTCCCGCAGGCGTGGGCACGACTTCCATCGAGTCGTCCGTGCTCGGCTCCGAGCGCGGCTACACCTCGACGTTTGTGGGGCAAGACGCGCTCGCTGCGCTCTTGAAGGACCATCCGGAAGTGTCTTACCAGGTCACACTGCCTTCTGAATGGCTCGGCATCCTGAGTACCCTGCTTCCCATCTTGCTTATCGGCGCGCTTCTGTTCTTCTTCTTCAACCAGATGCAGAAGGCGAACAACTCGCAGATGAGCTTTGGCAAGGCGAAGACGAAGAAGAACGCCGAGGAGCGCCCCGACGTGAAGTTCTCCGACGTCGCCGGCGTCGATGAGGCCGTCGAGGAGATGCAGGAAATCAAGGACTTCCTGTCGAACCCCGCGAAGTACCAGTCCATGGGCGCGAAGGTGCCGCGCGGTTGCCTGCTTGTCGGCCCTCCGGGCACGGGCAAGACGCTGCTCGCGCGCGCCGTTGCGGGCGAAGCGGGTGTGCCCTTCTTCAGCATTTCCGGCTCCGACTTCGTCGAGATGTTCGTCGGCGTGGGCGCCTCCCGCGTGCGCGACCTGTTCCAGCAGGCGAAGGACGCGGCCCCTTCCATCATCTTCATTGACGAGATCGATGCTGTTGGTCGCCAGCGCGGCGCCGGCTTGGGCGGCGGTCATGACGAGCGCGAGCAGACGCTCAACCAGCTGCTCGTCGAGATGGACGGCTTCGAGTCGAACGAGTCCGTCATCCTGATCGCGGCGACCAACCGCGCCGACATTTTGGACCCAGCGCTCCTTCGCCCCGGTCGCTTCGACCGCCAGATCGTGGTCGACGCCCCCGACGTGCGCGGCCGCGAGCGCATCCTGCAGGTCCACGCGAAGGACAAGCCGATCGGCTCCGACGTCGACCTGAAGAGAATTGCCCAGCTCACGCCTGGTTTCACGGGTGCTGATCTGATGAACCTCATGAACGAGAGCGCGCTTCTGACCGCGCGCCGCGGCAAGAAGATCATCACGATGCGCGAAGTGAACGAGTCGATGGAGCGCGTCATCGCCGGCCCCGAGCGCAAGGGCCGCGTGATGGATGAGGTCACCAAGCACACCATCGCCTACCACGAGAGCGGCCATGCCCTCGTGGGTCACCTGCTTCCGCATGCCGACCCGGTGCACAAGATTTCGATCATCTCCCGTGGTCGCGCGCTCGGCTACACCCTGTCCATCCCTAAGGAGGACAAGGTGCTGAACACTGTGGGCGAGATGCTCGACGAGCTGGCGGTCTTCATGGGCGGCCGTGTGGCGGAGGAAATCTTCTGCGACGACGTAACCACGGGCGCGAGCAACGACCTCGAGCGTGCGACGAAGATGGCGCGCGCGATGGTGACGCAGTACGGCATGTCTGCAGCGCTCGGCACGCAGGTGTTTGGCCAGCCCAACCACGAGGTATTCCTCGGTCGTGACTACGGCAACACGCAGGATTACTCCGAGGAGACGGCGCGCCGCATCGACGACGAGGTTGCACGCATCATGAAGGGGGCGCACGACCGCGCCTACGAGATCCTGAGCTCGCATCGTGATCAGATGGACCTCATGGCGAGCGTACTTCTCGAGCGCGAGACGATCGATGGTGCCGCATGCCAAGCGCTTCTCGACAACCGCTGGAGCGAGTATCTCGAGCACGAGGACGAGATCATCGCGAAGAAGGATCGCGAAGAGGCCGAGGCCCGCGCGCGTGACGCCAAGCTTGCCGACCCGAATTGGAATGCTGACGCGATGGGCGGCAGCGATGTGGACGGTCCCGACGGTGCGCCGACCAACGTGGAGGCGAAACATACCGACGCGTTCACGCCCCATGGGATCTTGAACGACCTTGAGGCTGGTTTCCGCGACATCGCTCATGGCGACCATGCCGACAATGGCAAAGACGACAAGGATAGCAAACACTAAGGAGCGCATACGTGAATTGGCAATGTGCCTCGTATAGCTTCGACGTCAAGATGCCCATCGTGATGGGCATCTTGAATGTCACGCCCGATTCGTTCTCCGACGGGGGAGAACACAACACGCACGACGCTGCGATTGCGCACGCGAAGAGCATGATTGAGCAGGGTGCGAAGGTCATCGACGTGGGCGGCGAGTCCACGCGTCCCGGCTCCGCCGAGGTGTCGGTCGCAGAAGAACTCTCGCGCACGGTCGAGGTTGTCCGCGAGCTCGCCCAGGCAGGCATCTGCGTGAGCATCGACACGCGCCACGCCGAGGTTGCGCGCGCCTGTGTGGAGGCGGGCGCCGCCATCATCAACGACGTGTCGGGTTTTCGCGACCCCGCGATGGTTGAGGTCGCGCGTTCTTGCGATGCGGGCCTCGTCGTCATGCACATGAAGGGCGAGCCGCGCACCATGCAAGACGATCCCGTCTATGACGATGTCGTCGTTGAAGTGCGCGATTACCTGGAAAAACGCGCGGCAGAACTGGAAGCCGCGGGCGTTGCGCACGACCGCATCTGCCTCGACCCGGGCCCTGGGTTCGGCAAGACCGCCTCGCAGACGATGGAACTCATTCGCAACTTCCACGAGATCGCGCGTCTGGGCTACCCTTCGATGGTCGCGGTCTCGCGCAAGAGCTACATCGGCAAGGCCTACGGAATTGAGGACCCTCACGATCGCGATCGCGCGTCGGCGGCCGAGGCGCTCATGGCGTGCGAGCTGGGCGCAGGTGTAGTGCGCGCCCATAACGTGGAGGAAACCTTGAAGGCGCTGAAGGATTTGCGCCCGTATTGCTACCTGGGCCTGGGTTGCAACGTGGCACTCGTGGCGGAGCCTGGCGAGGAGCGCGAGGGCAAGATCGCCCAGATTGAGCACGCGATCGGCCAGCTGTGCATGATTCCCGACTCGCAGATCGTCGACGTGTCGAGCTACTACGAAAGCGAGCCTGCGTACTATCTCGATCAGGAGCCGTTCGTGAACGCCGTCGTGCTCATGCGCACGGGCGTGGCGCCGAAGGAGCTGCTGGAGTATCTGCACGCGATCGAGAACAGCCTGGGCCGCGTGCGCGAAATCGAGAACGGCCCGCGTACGTGCGATGTCGACATCTTGGACTACCAGCTCTACGTGGTGGACAACGACGTGCTCACGCTGCCGCATCCGCGCATCTGCGAGCGCGACTTCGTGGTGAAACCCCTGCTCGAGATTTCCCCTAACCACGTTCTCGCCGATGGCACGCCCGTCGCGAGCGTTCCCGAAGACCAACGCGTCGGCCATGCCGTGAAGCTCTAAGCGCCGCTCGTCAGGATTTCCCAGCCAAAACCCCGCTATCGCACACTGAACTGCACCCCAAAACTTGGACGGCTCAAATAAAGACTACACTGCAAGGGACTGCCTTCGGAACTCCTCCGGGGTCAGTCCCTTCAGCTTAACCTGGCGCCTCATCGTGTTCCAGTGGACCACATAGGCATCGAGGTCGGATTTGAAGGACTCGAAGTCGGCCCACGACCTTCCCCGGAAGAACTCGTCCTTGATGTGGCCGAAGACCTGCTCCGTGGCGCCGTTGTCGATGCAGTTGCCCTTGCGCGACATGCTCTGCGTTATCTTCGCCTCCCTCAGGCGGCCCGTCCATGCCTCGTGCTGGTACTGCCAGCCCATGTCGCTGTGCAGAACGGGGGTCTCGCCTTCGGGCATCTTCGCCAGAAGCCGGTCGAGCAGGGACATCTGCTGTGCCATGTCCGGGCTCCTCGACGTGCTCCACGCGACGATCTCCTTGCTGCCGAAGTCGTAGATCGGCGCGAAGTAGGCCTTCCCCCAGGACTGCTTGAACTCGGTGACATCGGTGCCCATCTTCTCCCACGGCCCGCTGGCTCCGAAGTCCCTGCCGATGACGTTTTCGAAGGTCTCGCCGACGACGCCCTTGTAGGAGTTGTAGCGGTGATAGTCGGTCTCTCGCCGTATGCCGCACCTTATCCCCATCTCGCGCATCATCTTGAGAACGGTCTTGTCGGCGATGACCGCGCCCTTCTCCGCCCTCAGGCACATGGCGATCTGCCGGTGCCCGCAGCCGTTGGCCGTCCGAGAGAAGATCTCGGCGACGTCCTCCCGCAGCTCTGGCCGGGTCGGCCTCTTCGGATGCGACAGCGCGTAGTAGTAGGTCGACCTGGGCAAACCGGCGCATTTCAGCAGGTCATCGAGACGATGCAGCCCCGAGAGCGACGCTACCACCGAGGCCTTGACCCGGTTCGGAGCGTCTCCTCCGCCCTCAGGGCGCCCAATTTTTTTAGGTACGCGTTCTCGGCCTCGAGCTTACGGACCCTGTCCTCCAGCTCCTGTTCGCGGCTTCTGGGTGTCGACGGCTTGCCGCCCGAGCCCTTCGGCCGGCCCTTGGGCTTTGCCCTCAACGCCTCCGCGCCGCCCTCGCGGTATGCGGCGCACCAGTTCTGGAGAGGCGTCCTCGAGGCGATCCCGTACGCCGCCATGGCATCGGAAATGGCCACGCCGTGGTCGACGACGGCCCTTGCTGCGTCGCATTTCTGCTCGAAAGTGTACCTTGCCTGCCTCGACCCCATGGACAACAACCCCTTCAAGCCCATAGCCCGATACGTGAAAAGCCATTCTCTCACAGTATCCTTTGGAATCCCAAGCTTTCGTGCAGCGGGCCTATAGCCCAGGCCGCTCTCGAAGAGCGCCGCCGCCTCTCTTCTCGTGCCCTCGTTGTACCTTCTTCTCAGGTCGACAGACATAAAAAGCCTCCCATTTCTCGTGTCCAAGAAATGGGAGGCAGTTCACTTGGAGCTTCCAGCGGGGCTGGCGGGGATACCGTTGCTAGTCCCCGATCATCTCGGATAGCGTGCGCCAACCGAGCTCGGCGCACTTCACGCGGGCGGGCATGCGGGAGATGCTCTCGAGCTCGGCCGCTTCGTCGAGATCTTCTCGCTCGTCCTCGGTAAGCTCTTCGCCCTTCACCATCTTTAGGAACAGCCCGCACAAACGACGTGCCTCCTCGACGGTCTCGCCCGTTACGAGGTCGGCCATCATGTCGGCGGATGCCTGCGAGACAGCGCATCCGTGGCCCGTGAAAGCGGCCTCCTCGATCACGCCGTTCTCCACGCGTAGCTTCAAGACCAGCTCATCGCCGCAGCTGGGGTTCACGCCCTCGTGCTCGTCGGTGGCGTTTTCCAGGTCGTATTTGTAATCCGGGTGCGCATTGTGTTCCATAAGCGCCGCGGTGTAGATATTACCCATTGAAAGTACTCCAAACGTTCTTCAGGCCGGCGATCAGCTTGTCCACGTCGCCCTTGTCGTTGTAGAAGGCCAGGCTCGCGCGGCAGCATGCCAGATTTTCCACGCCAAGCCAGGTGAGCAGGGGCTGCGCGCAGTGATGGCCTGCGCGGATGGCCACCTGATCCATATCGAGGATGCTCGCCACGTCGTGCGGGTGAATCCCGCGTACGTTGAAGCTGATGACCCCATGGTGATCTTCGGGGCGCGGGCTGCCGATGATGTCGATGTAGGGCAGCTGCTCCATCTCTTCCATGCAATATTTCACGAGCGCCTTTTCGCGGGCGCTGATCACATCGAGTCCGACCGACTCCACGTACGCGATCGCCGCGGCCGTGGCGTAGATTCCCGCCGCGTCCTGCGTGCCAGCCTCGAACTTCTCGGGGACAGGCGCCCAGGTGGCGTCCTGCTCGGTGACGGAGTCGATCATCTCGCCGCCGGTCAGGAAAGGCGGCATGGCGCGCAGCAGCTCGTCTTTGCCCCACAGCACGCCCATACCGAAGGGTCCGAAGATCTTGTGCGCGGAAAGCGCGAAGAAGTCGGCGCCGATCTCTTCCACGTTCACGGGAATGTGCGGTGCGGACTGCGCGCCGTCGACGACGAAGTAACCACCCTGCTCGTGGACGCGACGTCCCAGCTCAACGACGGGATTTTCCACGCCAAGCACATTGGAGACATGCACGACGGAGAGAATCTTCGTCTTCGGCCCGATTTTCTTGTCCATCTCTTCCGGCTGGATGATGCCGTCCTCGTCGGGATAGAGGTAGACGAGCTTCGCGCCTGCATCGCGGCACGCCTGCTGCCAGGGGATGAGGTTGGAATGGTGCTCCATGATGGTGATGCACACTTCATCGCCCGGCTCAAGCACGGTGGGGGCGAAGGCCTTCGCAACGATGTTGAGCGACTCGGATGCGTTGCGCGTGAGCACGATGTCGTGCCAGTCGGGCGCGCCGATGAACTTGGCGACGCGATGGCGTGCCACCTCGATCGCCTCGGTGGCCTCGACCGACAGGCGGTATAGGCCGCGAAGCGCGTTCGCGTTCATCTCCTCGTAGAAACGGCGCTGAGCATCGAGCACAGTCTTGGGTCGCTGCGCGGTGGCGGCGCTGTCGAGAAACGCCAGGTCGGGGTGATTCGCCAGAAGCGGGAAGTCGCGCTTGTAGGGGTTCTCCGCGATGTTGGCGGCGCAAACGATGTCGCTCGCCGTGGCAGAGGTTGCGGCAGCGTGCGCGGCGTCGGCAATCGCGCACGCGGTGGTGTCGCTTGCGGCCTGTTCGGCGGCGCGTGCGATAAGGGAATCGGTTTGGCTCATGTTACATCGCCTCTTCGTCTGCGCCCACGAGCTCGAAGGGCACGTTCAGTTCTGCGGCAAGGCGCGCAACCGAGGCGCGCACCTGGGCGTCCGGCGCGTTGATGGCCGCTTCCTCAAGGGTTGCGTTCGCGAACAGCCGCTCGGCAGCTTCCTGGGAAATGCCGCGTGTCATCAGGTAGTTCATCTGCTCGGGACGAACGTGGCCGATCGTGGCCCCGTGGTTGCCCGCTACATCGTCCTCGTCGCACAGGATGGTAGGGATGGTCTTGTTGACCACTTTCTCGTCGGCAAGGAGCACCGTCTCGCGCTCGGTGCCTTCCGCGCCCTTGCAGCCGTGCACCAAATCGATCGTGCCGCGCAGCACCTTGCGGGACCTGTCGGCCAAAACGCCGTTGGCATCGAGGTTGCAGGTGGTCTTCTTGCCGCGATGGCGCACGATGTAGTTGAAGTCGCGGCGCTCATCGCCGTGCCCCAGGTAGCGCGTGCGGATGGTGGCGTCTGCACGGTCTCCGCGCAGGTCGCACGCAAGGCCGGTGTAGGATTGTCCAGCGCCGAGCACGCGGTGGTCGACCTGGATGCGCGCATCCTCGCAGGCGATGTACCCCTCGCCGTCGAGGGCGAGCCAACTCTGCCCGAGCGTGTGGATGGTCGCCACGTTCACCCGTGCGTTCTTGCCGGCGAACACGCGGGCGTACAGACCGATGACGCCCGCACCGGCGTCGGGGGAGTCAAACGCGACGTTGAGCGTGATGGTGGAGTTCTCCGCCGCCACGATATCGACGCAGGCCACGTTCGCCTTGCCGTCGATGCCGTTGACGCGGATGGTGGCGTGTTCCGTGGCGCCCGCTTTGGTGGCGAGCACGGTGCGACCCTCGCGAGCCCCGCCGACCTCTTCCAGATAGGCTGCGGCTTCATCGCCTAGGGCGCACTCGAAGGTGCCGGCGATGCTTTGCGCCATCTCCTCTTCCACGGCGCGCTTCTCGAACACGGAGAGCGCGGGGATGTCCAGGTCGTGAGGGTCTACGTCGGGGCGGACTGCCTGCAGGATGGTGCGCGCATCGGGCGCGGCCTTCGCGTTCGCGGCGTCGAGCTCGGCCTGGGCGGCTGCCACAGCCGCGTCGAAGGCATCCTGCGGGCCGAGGAGCGCCTCGTCGGCCTCGACTACGACGGAGCGCGCGGCTTCGAGCCCCTCGGGCACGTCGACGGTTGTCTCGTTCATATGCAGCTGATGCCACGTCGCTGCGGGCATCGCGTTCACGTGATTCAAAGTGAGGGCGCCCATTATCCAATCGCCCCTTCCATTTCAAGCTTAATGAGGTTGTTCATTTCCACGGCGTATTCGAGGGGCAGCTCCTTCGAGACCGGGTCGGCGAAGCCGTTCACGATCATCGTGCGCGCCTCTTCTTCGGGAATGCCGCGGCTCATCAGGTAGAACACCTTGTCGTCGCCGATGCGGCCGATGGTCGCCTCGTGTCCCACGTCGACGTGCTTGCAGCGGATGTCCATCGCGGGGATGGTGTCGGAGCGGCTGTGGTCGTCCAGCATAAGCGATTGGCACGACACGCTCGCGACCGAGTTCTCCGCGGCGGGGGTTGCCACGACCGAGCTGCGGAACGTCGACACGCCGCCGCCCTTCGAGATCGACTTCGTCTCGATGGCCGCCGTTGTCTCAGGCGCCGCCAGGACGACCTTGCAGCCGGTGTCGAGGTTTTGGCCGGTGCCTGCGAAGGTGATGCCGGTGAAGGTGCAGCGCGACTTGCGCCCCTTCAGGATCGACATCGGGTACAGATAGCCCACGTGGCTGCCGAAGGAGCCGGAAACCCACTCGATCTGGCCGCCCTCGTCGCACACCGCGCGCTTGGTGTTCAGGTTGTACATGTTCTTCGACCAGTTCTCGATGGTCGAATAGCGCAGCTTGGCGTTCTTGCCCACGAACAGCTCGACCGCGCCCGCGTGCAGGTTTGCCACGTTGTACTTAGGTGCCGAACATCCTTCGATGAAGTGCAGGTCGGCGCCGTCTTCCACGATGATGAGCGTGTGCTCGAATTGGCCCGCGCCCTTCGCGTTCAGGCGGAAGTAGCTTTGCAGCGGGAAGTCGAGCTTGGTGTCTTTCGGGACGTACACGAAGCTGCCGCCCGACCACACCGCGCCGTGGAGCGCCGCGAACTTATGGTCGGTCGGGGGGATGAGAGTCATGAATTTGTCGTGGATGAGCTCCTCCCACTTCGGGTCGTGCAGCGCCTCCTCGATGCCCGAGTACACGATGCCCATGCGCGACGCGGTGTCCTGCATGTTGTGATACACGAGCTCGGAGTCGTACTGCGCGCCGACGCCGGCCAGGTAGCTGCGCTCGGCCTCGGGGATGCCCAGGCGGTCGAAGGTGTTCTTCACGTCGTCGGGCAGGGAGTCCCAATCGCTTTTCTGGTCGGTGTTGGGCTTGACGTAGGTCACGATGTGGTCCATGTCCAGCCCGGCGATGGAGGGGCCCCAATCAGGGGTTCTGCTCTCGTGGTAGATCTCGAGCGACTTCAAGCGGTGCTCGAGCATCCAAGAGGGCTCGTCCTTTTTCGCGGAAATCTCGCGCACGATTTCGGGAGTGAGGCCGGCGTCGAGCTTCTCGGCCGCCTCCTCGCCGTATGAGAAGTCGTAGAGGCTGCGGTCGATGTCCGCGACCTCGGTGCGTTGCTTTGCCATGGTTGGGCCCCCTTACGCGTCGGCTTCGGGGGTTGCGGCCTGTTCGAAGCGCTCGAAGCCGTGCGCGTCGATGTCGGCGATGAGCGCGGCTTCGTCCTCGTGCACCAGATGCCCCTTTACCATGACGTGCACGCGATCGACGTCGACGTGCTCCAAGATGCGGGTGTTGTGCGTGATGATGATGAGCGTGCCGTCGCAGGTCTTGCGGTACTCCTGGATGCCGCGGGACACGACGCCGAGCGCGTCGACGTCGAGGCCGGAGTCGGTCTCGTCCAGGACGGCCAGTTTCGGCTTGAGAAGCAGAAGCTGCAGCATCTCGAGCTTCTTCTTCTCGCCGCCGGAGAAGCCCACGCCCAGCTCGCGGTCGAGATACGCCGGGTCGAAGTCGAGGCTTTTCGCCAGCTCGCGCACATGCTTGCGGAATTCCTTGCCCTTCATCTTGAAGCCCTCGCGGCCCTCGACGGTAGCGCGCAGGAAGCTCGACAGCGGCACGCCGGGAATCTCGACCGGCGCCTGGAAGCTCAAGAAAAGGCCCGCGCGCGAGCGCTTATCGGGAGAAAGCTCCGTAATATCTTGCCCGTCGAAGGTCACGGTGCCCGAAGTTACGCTATACTCAGGGTCGCCCATGATTACATGGCCGAGCGTTGATTTGCCGGCGCCGTTCGGGCCCATCATGACGTGCGTCTCGTGCGCACCGATCGCAAGGTCGATGTCGTGGAGGATGGGTTTGTCGCCTACCGAGGCCGACAGCCCCTGCAGTTTCAGCAGCGGGCTCGTTGCAGTGGTTTCCATGAAATATGCCCCTCTCGTCTGTGCATAATCCTATGAATTTTATAGGAATAAAATACCGCGACGCGCTAAAATGTCAAGTAATAGATTCCTTTCGCGCTAGAATAAGTATGCGAAATCGAGTCGGCCGCACCTGGGTTTTCCGAGGGCGAACCGTATCACGAGGGGGAAGTGAGGATAAACGATGCTGGTAACCACGAAGGGGCGCTACGCGATGCGCCTCATGATCCGCATTGCCCAGCAAGGCCCCGACGGGAAGGTTCCCCTGCGCAAAGTGGCCGAAGAGGAAGACATCTCGCTGAAATACCTCGAGCAGGTGGTTCGTCCGCTCATGGCCGCGGGGCTCGTGCGCAGCGTGAGGGGCAAAGGCGGCGGCTACGCGCTTGCCCGCGAGGCGTCCGAAATCCGCGCGGGCGACGTGCTGCGCGCGGCCGAGGGCTCCACGGTGCCCGTGGCGTGCAACGCGCTCGAGGACGACGTGATCGGTTGCCCGCGCAAGGGAGAGTGCACGACGGTGCGCTTCTGGGCGGGGCTTGACCAGGTAATCGAGGAATACGTCGACTCTGCCACGCTCGCCGACTTCCTGGAGTACGCGCCCGAGCCCGGCATGGCCATCGAGGGCTGCTAGCTGGCAGTTTGCGGCTCGACCGGCCAGCGTGGGTGCCGTGTGGGCTGAGAGATAGCGCGGCGGTATGCTTATTCTCGACGCCGCGCAGGGGGATGGCATCGCCCTGCGCGGCAAGTCTCGTGATGCGCGCGTTCCCCAAACCTGGTAAAGTTCGCGCATGGAAGACATTCTGTGCGACATATCGGCGTTTCGCTTTCATCGAACCCCTCCGCAGGTTCTAATGCTGTGCCCTCCTTACCCTGACAGGTCGACCGATAACAATCGTGCAGGCTTCAGGAACCATATACTCACCCATGAGATACTCGGTACCCCCGTCCATCTTTTAGCGACTGATCGCAAACGCCGACTGAACAACGTGAGTACGGTATCACACCTCGTTACAAACGAGTTGCCATTTGGGTGCATACAGCAAACTGACCTCGGTATTTCAACGGCAAGTCCTCTCTATTCACTATTTAATCTTGCCTCGCATGTTGACGAAAACCACCTTGTTATGGCGATGTACGAATTCTGCGGCACGTTTTCAATATTTCGGCCGAGCCCAGTTGTTGAAGCGCTTCTCGACAGCATCAACTCTTCCGAGCTGCTTCCCCGGTCATTCGGGTGGCGGCGAGTCAAAAGCTCTTCGGGGAGAAAGACCGACCTTTGGAGACGCGAACCCCTTATTGAACTGGGCGAATTGGGACAGTTCGCCGACGCCATGAAAAGCGAGCGCGGGGGGCGGCGTTTCGCGCGCGCCGCGAAACGCGTGACCGGGGTTACCGCTTCGCCGTTTGAGGTCCAAGCTTCGATGCTCTTCTCGACGCAAAGATGCAAGGGCGGCGAGGGCTTTTCGGGCTTCGTTAACAACGAGCGAATTCCGCTTTCGACAAGCGCAAGGCGCATCTATGGGAAATCGACGTGCTACGCCGACCTGCTGTTCGACGTTCCCAACGGCGCAAGCCCGCTTATCGTCGAATGCCAGGGAAAAGTGATCCATGACGACTATGATTCGGCGATTTCGGATTCCGACAGGACGACCGCGCTTCAACAAATGGGCTTTACCGTCATGCCGCTTACTTATCGGCAGATATCCGATCGGGCAAACTTTGATACGGTGCGCAGGATGGTTGCAAGGCAAATCGGAGTCGCGTATCGAAGCAAAAACTCCAAAGAGATTCGTTGTGAGATCGACCTGAGGCGCAACATCTTTATCGATTGGACAACTCTCGGGCGCTAAATTGTGCGCTTCTGCTTCATCTGGGCGTTCCTATGCATAAATATGCATGAAGTGCGTACCTTGCTAGCGCGTAAGTTGGTTTGCCGTTTCCAACTATGCGAATAAGCCCAGTTTGTCAGAGCGAAGTCTCTCGGTTTAATGAGGTGGGTGCTTCCAAGGGTACGCACTTCGCGCATATTTGTGCACGCACCCCGAGGCAACGACGTCTCCAGGTCGCTTGTGGCTATGGTGGGAGAGGGGAGGACAACCTTGCAAGGTACTCGTCTGTGTCCTTTGAAAGTTATGCCACACTTGTGGAATTGATTATCTGCACGCTTGCGCAGGGCTGATTCCCCTATACAATGCAGAAAACGTGCTTTCCCTCGGGAGAGCTGCGCCATAACGCCGCCAATCAAACGCAATCTCAACTATAGAAGGAGGGGCGGGCTTGAAAAACGTGCTGCGCGTTCTCAAACGCGATTTCCTTCGCATCCTGAAAGCGCCGGCGTCGATTGTCGTCGTGCTCGCGCTCATCGTCCTGCCTTCCCTTTACACGTGGTTCAATGTCGTCGGCTTCTGGAACCCCTACGGTAACACCGGCAATCTGCGTGTTTGCGTGGTAAATGAGGACGCGGGGTCGTCGAGCGATCTTACGGGTGCGATTAACCTTGGCGACATGGTCGTCGAGCAATTGCACGACAACGACCAGCTCGGGTGGGATTTCGTCGATTACGACACCGCCATGGAGGCGGTGAAGTCGGGGCATGCCTATGCGGCGTTCGTGCTGCCCCGCGACTTCTCAGCCGACCTGCTCACGCTGCTCTCCGGCGACTTCCAGCAGCCTCAGCTTGAGTACTACGTGAACGAGAAGATGAACCCCGTGTCGCCGAAGATTACCGACACAGGCGCGAACACGCTCGACACCACGATCAACTCCACGTTCGTCGCCACCGTCGCGAAAACGGTCACCGACGCGCTCGGCGAGGAAGTTGGCGTCGCGCAGGGCAAGATCGACGATGCGCACACGAACGCTCTCGCCGGGGTCGACAAGGCGCAACAGTCCATCTCCGGTGCCCGCGATTCCGTCCAGGGGCTTCGCGACGCGGCCGACCAGTCGCAAACGAAGGTGGCCGATGCTGCCTCGCTGCTCTCCGATGCGGACGAGGTGCTCGGCGATCTGAGCGGCCAGATGCTCATCGTCCAGTCGCTCATGGGCACCACGCAAACGGACGTCTCGAAGCTGACGTCGGGCCTTATGGGCGCGATGGACTCGGGGTCGATTTTCCTTTCCCAGTCGGCCGCCAAGGTGAACACGGCCATCGGCGGCGCTGCGGCTTTCGTGACCGAGGCGCAGGGGCGCGTCGATGGCGCGATCGCACAAGGCAACGCCATGGTGTCGGCGAGCCAGGCGGTTGTGGCCCAGATGGAGGCGCTCGTTGCCCAGATGGACGACAACGACCCCAACAAAGCGAGCCTCGAGAAGGCGATCGAACGGCTGAAGCAGTCGAATACGAACGCCTCGCGGTCACTCTCCGAGCTCTCCGACATGAGCGCCGATATGGGCCGTGTGGCCGAGTCGGTCTCTTCGGCGTCCGACTCGGTGAACACCGCCGTGCAAACCACCATCTCGAACGCGGACTCCTATCGCGGGACGCTCTCTTCCGACACGTTCCCCGCCATCAACGCGGGTGTGGGGAACTTGAACGTCGCGGTGGGGAACCTGGCTGCGGCGGCATCGGCGCAACGCGTGCTTGTCGACCAGGCGGTCTCGCTCACGGGCCAGCTTTCCGAGACGCTCACGACGGCGAGAAGCGCGCTCGACCAGACCGATGGCGTGCTCGCCGACCTGCAGACGAGCATCGACACGGTGAAGACCGACCTCGTGGCGCTGAAGACTTCAACGGCGATCACCGATTTCTTCGGCGACGGCACGACGATCGACGCCGAGAAGGTGGCGAGCTTCATGCAATCGCCGACCGAGGTGAAGACTGAGTACCTCTTCCCCCTGAACGCTTACGGTTCGGGCATGGCGCCGCTGTTCATCAACATGTCGCTGTGGATCGGTGTGTTCATGCTCATGGTGATTATGCGTATCGAGGTGGACGACGAGGGCATCGAGAACCTCACGGCTGCGCAGCGCTACATCGCGCGCTACCTGTTCTTCGGGGGGATGGTGTCGCTGCAGGCGGTCGTGTGCTGCGTCGGGTGCCTCGCCATCGGCGTGCAATGCGAGTCGGTGGCGCTGTTCCTCCTGACGGCGGTGCTCGCGTCGCTCACATACCTGGCTATCCAGCTTACCCTGTCGACCACCTTGCAGCATATCGGCAAGGGCATCTGCGTCATCTTGATCTTCGTGCAGATCCCGGGCGCGACGGGTTTGTACCCCATCGAGATGACATCGCCGTTCTTCCAGTTCATCTACCCCTTCTTCCCGTTCACCTACGGCATCAACGCCCTGCGCGAGACGATTGCCGGGTTCTACGGCCTCGAGTGGGTGTCGCTTATCGCGCACCTGGGAATCTTCTTCGCGATCTTCCTGGCGATCGGGCTGGCACTGAGGCCGTACTTCTCGAACCTCATCCGCCTGTTCGCGCGCGAGATCGAGCGCTCTGATATCATCAACGGCGAAGAGGTGCACCTGCCCGAGCGCCGTTTCCGCGTCGCCCAGCTCGTGCGCGTACTTTCCGATCGCGAGGATTTCCGCCACCATATCGCCGACCATGCCGCGCGGTTCATCTGCTGGTATCCGCGCCTGAAGCGCGGCGCGCTCATCGTCGGCATCGCGGTGCCGGCGGTCATCGCCGTCGTGTTCGCAGTGACGGCGATGGAGAAGGTCGTCGTCTTGACGCTGTGGCTCGTGTGGCTCGTGCTCGTGCTCACATTCCTGGTGGTGGTCGAGTTTATCCGTGACAATATCGAGCGTCAGGCGTCGCTGAACGCCATGACCGACGACGAGGTCCGCACACTGTTCGCGGCGCGCAAGGTGTTCATGCAGCCTACCATGGTGGGCGCGTCCGCCGGCGGGGCTTCGACGCGGAGCGCTTCGGGAGCGTCTTCGCGGACGAGCGCGCTCGACGAGAAGGACAGCGCCAAGCTCGATGCGCTTATGGCCGAGCTGCTCTCGCGCGGGAGCAAGGAGGTCGTCGGCAGGCATGCTCATGGCAGGACGGATCATGGGGAAGGTGTGGGCGTTGGGAAGTCGGCGGGTGCGAAAGCGGAGAGTCTGAAGGGTGCCGTCGGCGTTGTGAACGCGACGAGCGTGGGTACCGCGGGTGCTGCTGATGCTGCGGGTGCCGCTGATGCCGCGGGTGCCGCGGGCGTTTCTTCCGAAGGCAACGAGAAACCGCAGGTGGCGGGCTCCCAAACTACCAATGACGACATGGCTCCTATGGGCGCGCACGCGATTCCTGGATCGGATGGCGCTTCTCTAGGCGCGCATGCCGCCCCGGATGCCGACAAGGCTTCCACGGGTGCTCATGCCGCCGTTCGCAAGGGGAAGGCAGCGTCGGGGGCACATGCGGCACCAAACGACGCGTTCGAGAGTGCGCCTGCTGCAGGGGATACCCCCGCCGCGGGCGATTCCGCGCCTGGTTGTAAGGCTGTAGCAAGAAGCTCCACGCCTCCTTCCGCGTCTGGATCGAAGTCGGATGAGAATGGGGAGGTGCGATAGATGAGGAATATCTGGCGCATCTTCAAGACCGACATGAAGCACCTGTTCAATAACTCTATTACGGTGATTATCGTGATCGGGCTCGTGTTCTTGCCCTCGATCTTCACGTGGTACAACGTCATCGCGTGCTGGGACGCGTTCGGCAACACCGGCAACCTCACCGTCGCCGTGGCGAACACCGACGAGGGCTACGAGAGCGACCTCGTTCCGCTCGAGATCAACGTCGGCGACAAGGTGGTGAGCGCGCTTCGTGCGAACGACCAGCTCAACTGGACATTCACAACCGAAGAAGACGCGATCGACGGCGCGCAGTCCGGGCGTTACTACGCCGCCGTGGTGATTCCCCAAAGCTTCAGCCGCGACATGATGACGTTCTATTCCGACGAGGTCGAGCATGCGAATATCATCTACTACGCCAATGAGAAGAAGAACGCCATCGCGCCGAAGGTCACCGACCAAGGTGCCGATCAGGTGTCGAACCAGGTGAACCAGGTGTTCTTGGAAACGCTTTCCGATGTGGCGCTCTCCATCGTCTCGTCGCTTTCGAAGTATTCCCAAGACGCCGATCTCTCTGGCGCGGTGGGAACGCTTGCCGACCATGTGGACGGCATGGCGGGGCAGATGACGGGTGCGGCGTCGGTGTTGGGGATGTATTCCCAGCTCATCGACTCGTCGCAGTCGCTTATCTCCCAGTCGGGCACGCTGCTCGGGCAGACACGCGACGAGGCGGCGAAGGTCGGCGACATCGCGAAGGACGGCGGTGCGGGCGTCTCCGACATCGCGAGCGCGCTCTCGACGTCGGCCGATTCCCTTTCGCAGGCCATTTCCGCATCCGCCGAGAGCTACAAGGGCATTAGCGCCCAGATCAGCGATGTGTACGACAACGCGGGCGATCTGACGGGCGACACTTCGCAGCATCTGCGCAACCAGGCGGCAGTCGTGGAGACCGAGATTGGGGACTTGAACTCGATCATCAGCGCGCTTGAGGGAATCCAGGGGAGCATCGATGGGCAGTACTCCCCCTTAGTCGAGAGCATGATCTCCCAGCTGGAGCAATCGGTGTCGCTCCTCCAACAGCTTTCGGACTCGCTGTATCAGGCGGCTGACAACATCCAGTCGGGCTACGACGATGCCGTGGCGCAACGAGCTGAGATCCAGGAGCTTGCGGACAAGGCCGCGGCCAGCCTCAACGATGTGAAAACGGAATACAACGACAACGTCAAGCCGGGTTTGGACGAGCTTTCCGCGTCGGTGTCGAGCATGGTTTCCACGCTTCAGAGCAGCGCCGCGAAGCTTGATGCCGCGGGCGGCGAGATAAGCGGCGACGCGGATTCCGTCGCGTCCAAGCTCTCCGGTGCGAAGGCGAAGCTCGCCGATGCGCAAAACGAGCTCACCTCGACGGCGGGTGAGCTCACGACGCTGAGCGGCAACCTGCGTTCGGCTCTCGCAAGCGGCAACGTCGAGAAGCTGCGTGAGGTCATCGGTTCGAACCCCGCGGTGCTTGCCTCTGCCGTGACGACACCTGTAGCGCTCGATCGCCATGCGGTGTTCCCGGCCGACAACTTCGGCTCGCAGATGGCGCCGCTCTATACGACGCTTGCGCTGTGGATCGGCTCGCTGCTTATGATGGTGGCGATCAAGCCGGCGGTTTCGAAGCGAGGGCTTGCCGAGCTTGACAACCCCAAGCCGCGCGAGCTCTACTTTGGGCGCTACTGCGTGGTGGCGGTGCTGTCGCTTTTGCAGACCACCTGCGTGGGCCTTGGCAACATGCTGTTCTTGGGAGTGCAGGTGAGCCATCCGCTGTTGTTCATGTTGTGTTTCTGGGTGTCGGGTTTGGTGTATTCCTTGTTCATCTACACGTTGGTGCTTGCGTTCGCGAATCTGGGCAAGGCGATTGCCGTCCTATTCCTCATCTTGCAGGTGACGGCGGGCGGCGGTGCGTATCCGCTGCAGGTGCTGCCCGAGTTCTTCCAAATCGCAAGCCCGTTCATGCCGGCGACGCATACCATCAACGCCATGCGCGCGGCCATGATGGGCATCTACAACGGCGATTTCTTTACCGAGATGGGCATGCTGCTCCTGTTCGTGTTGCCGTCGCTTCTTCTGGGTCTTGTGCTGCGCAAGCCCCTCGAGGGCTTCATGAGCTGGTTCGTGGAGAAGGTCGAAGAGTCGAAGATGATTGCGTAAGCGTTTGGGCTGCGGGACTCGGGGGCTGTCGTGACTGTCCGAAGCTCGCTGTGGGCTGCAGCCGAGCGAGCTCTTCCTCGACTGCAGCCTGTCGGGTCTTGACCCCCTGATATCGATGCGGGCCGAGCTGACCTCTCCTGAGGAACACCCGCAACTGGGCGAACCTGTTCAGCTCGTCCGCAGCCAGTCGGGTTGTTGCCCTCGCTAGCCGAGTTCTATGCTGTCCGCGCCGTCAATGCGCAGGTCAGCGGCGTAGAACGCCTGAAGTGCGCGGGTCGCGAGCGTCACATCGCGCACGCCGATAGTCTCGAAGCTCGAGTGCATGGCGAGTTGCGGCAGCCCGACATCGACGCCGTGCATGCTCACCTGGGTGTTCGACAAATTCCCCAATGTGGAGCCGCCTGGTGAGTTGCTCCTGTTCGCGAAGGCCTGGTAGGGGATTTCCGCGTTGTCGCAGATTGCGCAGAAAGCGGCGCGGCTGAAGGCGTCGGTGCAGTATTTCTGGTTCGCCGCTTCTTTTACCACGATGCCTCGGTTTAGGTACACGCGGTTGCCCTCGTCGAAGCGCTCGGGGTGGTTGGGGTTTACGGCGTGTGCGTTGTCGCAGCTCACGAGCATCGATTTCGCGATGGCGCAACGCAGATCCTCACAGGAGTGGCCCAGTGCCGCGTTCAGGCGCGAAAGCGTGTCGGCGAGAAGCGTCGACATGGCACCCTGCTTGGTGTTCGAGCCGACCTCCTCGTTGTCGAAGCATGCGAAGACTGAGATGCTACGATTGTTTTCGGCGGCGAGGAACGCTTCGAGCGCGGTGTATGCGCAGGCCAGGTCGTCGAATTTCGGGGAGGAGGCGAACTCGCCCGCAGCGCCCCAGATGCACGGCTGCTGGCGGTTGACGAGGAACAGGTCGCGCGCGACGATGTCGCTCTTGGAGATCCCCAGCTCATCGGCGATTATCGCGTCGAAGGTGGATTTGCCAAGCGCGCCTGCGGAGAAGAGCGGGCAGAGGTCGACCTGGCGATTCGGCGAGAACTGCTGGTTGATGTCGCGCTGGATATGCGGCGGCATGCTGGGGATGAGCGCAAGCGGCTCGGCAGATTCGTACAGGAGGCTTTCCACGCGATTGCCGTTTTTCACCATCACGCGGCCCGCAATTCCGAGGGGCCTATCGAACCACGTGTAATCGACGGCGCCGCCGTACACCTCCACATTGAGTCGCTGCGATTCGCCCGGCCCTGTGAGCTCGGCGTTTGACTTGACTTTGAAGGTGGGCGAGTCACCATGCGATGCGGTGATCTGGAAGTGGTAGTTGTCGAGCGAGGTTCCCACCTTGAAGGCGATGACGCTCGAGTTGTTGCGCGTCGTGTAGTATGTGCCGCCTTGCTCTATGTTCCACGGCTGGGTCTCGGGAAGGTAGGTGAACCCCGCTGTGGTCAGGCGTTTTCCGATTGTCGAAGCAGTGTGGAACATGCTTGGGCATTCCCCGATGAAGTCGAGGAGCTCTTGTGCTGTGCGGGCGTCCTGCGGCGTTGGTTTTATGCCGCCTGCGCGGACATCCTGCGGCGCCGCTTTGGTGCTGCTTTGGCTCTCTTGCGTCATTTCGACCGTCCCTTCGAATCGCCTGCCCCAGTCTAACACGACCCGACCCGACTAGACTTTAGCCTCTGGATTCGACGCGTCGGCATTGCCTCCGGCAAGATTTCGCGGGCGCCCAGGTCACCTGCTTCTCTTTGTGGCGCCTTGCTCGGCGCGCTTTGCTGATGAGATGGCCACCCCTGTACCCCTCTTCACGCTTGTGAACAGGGGCTTTGCTTCGCGAGCAACGCTTTTTGCGGCACCGCTCGCGACATGGGCGGCTGCGGTAGCTCCTCGCGCGAAGCCTTTTGCGACCTCGGGAGCGCTCGTCGCTGCCATCTCGGCCGCTTCCCGGGCTATAGCTCCCGTTTTGAGGGCGGCGTCCTTCGCCTTCTCGCCCGCTTTGCCCGCTGTTCGTTTTGCTGTGTTTGCGGCGAGGTCTGCCGCCTTGGAGGCCGCCTCGTCGAGGCGCTCTTCCAAAGGGGTTGCCGTGCGGCCTGTGTAGTTTCTATTTCCCCTGCTCACAAGTGCTGCCCCGCCGACGATTGCCGCAACACCCGGCCCAGGGAGCACGAGCATGGGAATTCCCGCTGCCGTAAGTGCACTTCCTGCCGCGACCTGCGCTATGCCTTTCGCTTTCTTTGCGAACGTTGCCTCGCCTTCCATAGGAAGGACTTCGGGAATCACAACCTGGCTTTCTGTAGGCGTTGCGTCTGTTGCTGCGTTCTCGGGCATTTCGGCTCCTTCACTCGGCTTTGCGCTAAGGGTAGCGGTACGGAGTGCGAGATCGTTCATTTGAAACGAATCCGTTGCCGAGTGTCGCCACGCATCGTGGAAGTCGACCTTTGCCCAGGTCGTATGCTTGTGTGAAATCGCCAGCCCGCGGTTCGACTCTTCATGTGCATGCGCTATACTGCTTGCCACATATATGGACAGTTCGAAAACCTCCTGTCGGTAAACAAAACTAGGGAGCGTCGGGCGCTGCTGGCCGGTTGAGCTGGGGTCGTCTGGCGCGTTGTATGGGAACGAACGGCTTGTGCTGGGTGCTCGTGCATGTAAGGCGTCGGGCGCGGGTCGCGCTGATTGCGCTTGCGGCGTGTGCCGCTCGCGAGGCATGCGCGGCGTTCGGGGGCTCGGCTCACCTGCAGCGATTGACGCCCTGCGGGTCGCATGCGCAGCTCACGGCGCTCGATAATTCGCGCGCCCATCGCTCGCCGTTCCTACACCTAGGTTTCCCCGCGGTGGTTTTCACTTATGTGAAAGGGACGCCGATGTACGGGCTTAAAACCGAGAGCAGCTTCGATGCCGCTCATTTCCTCACCGACTATCACGGCAAATGCGAGAATCTCCACGGCCACCGCTGGCGTGTGGTTGCCTATTTGGAACAGGAGGAGCTCCAGACGCAGGGCACGCACAAGGATATGGTGATCGACTTCGCCGATTTCAAGGGCGCTCTGCGCGACCTGACCGAAGCCTTCGACCACTCGTTTGTGGTGGAAGAGGGCTCGCTTGCCCCCGACACGCTCGTGTGCCTCGAGCGCGAGGGCTTCTCGCTCTCGATGGTTCCCTTCCGTACGACGGCGGAAAACTTCGCCCGCTATTTTTACGGGAAATTGGCGGATGCGGGGTTCCCCGTTTCGCAGGTCGACGTGTACGAGACCCCCAACAACTGCGCGATCTACCGTGGCTAGCGATCGGGATATTGTGGGCTCGCAGACGCAGGCAGCAGGCGAGGTGAACGCGGGCTCGCAGGCAGCAGGCGTGTCGGGGCGCGATGCAGCACATGGGTCGGCTGCGCTCGCGTCCCTCGAAGCGAGCGCGGATTGCACGCTTCCCGTTGCCGAGCGCTTCGTCAGCGTGAATGGGGAAGGGCGCGCCGCGGGCAAACTCGCCGCCTTCATCCGCTTCACGGGGTGCAACCTGGCGTGTTCGTACTGCGACACTATGTGGGCAAACGCGCCTGCTGCCGCGGAATGCGCCGAGCGCGTATCGGTCGCGGACCTCGTCGCGTGGGCGCGCGAGACGCGAGTAGAGTGCATCACCCTCACGGGCGGCGAGCCCGCGCTGCAGCCTGAGCTTCCCCGCCTCGTGCGCGCGCTGCTTGCCGAGCCCGGCCCCCTCGGGCGCGGGCTTCGGGTGGAAATCGAGACGAATGGTGCCGCTGACCTGTGCGAACTCGCAAGTTTGCGCGAGGAGTGCGCGTCGCTTCCTGGCAGCCTCACGTTCACGGTCGATTGGAAGCTCCCCGCAAGCGGTATGGAAGATCGCATGCTGCGCGAGAACTTCACGCTGCTCGATGCACGCGACACCGTGAAGTTCGTCTGCGGCGGGGAAGGCGACCTGGTCCGCATGCTGGAAGTGTCGCGCGAGCTGGGTCTTCCCAATCGCGTGCCGGTGTATTTGAGCCCCGTGTTCGGACGCCTCGACCCTGCGCGCATCGTAGATTTCATGCAAGACAACAACCTCACCTGGGCCACCGCGCAGCTGCAGCTGCACAAGATTATCTGGCCGGGTGTCGAGAAGGGAGTGTAGCCTCGTGGCCACTATCGAAGAGAAGGCGCTCGTTTTGTGCTCGGGCGGCGTGGATTCGACCACGCTGCTCGCCATGGCGGTTTCGCGTTACGGCGCCAAGAATGTGTACGCGCTTTCCATTTCCTATGGTCAGCGCCATAACAAGGAAATAGAGAGCGCGAAGGCGGTTGCCGCGCATTACGGTGTGGAGCAGCGCTTCTTGGACTTGGGGGCCATCTTCGCCGACAGCGATTGCAGCCTGCTCTCGCATTCCTCGCAAGACATCCCCGAGGAAAGCTACGCCGATCAGCTTGCCGAAAGCGATGGCAAGCCGGTGAGCACCTATGTTCCCTTCCGCAACGGGCTCTTCCTCTCGGCGGCAGCGTCGATGGCGCTCTCGCTCGGGTGCGGCGCGATCTACTACGGCGCGCATCACGACGACTGGGCGGGCAACGCCTATCCCGATTGCTCGCGTGAGTTCGTCGACGCGATGAACAGCGCGATTGTGGAAGGAACGGGCGGCGAGCTGCATCTTTGCGCGCCGTTTGTGGAAATGTCGAAGGCCGATATCGTCGCGCGCGGCATCGAGCTGGGCGTTCCCTACGAGCTCACTTGGAGCTGCTACGAGGGCGGCGACTACCCTTGCGGTGCGTGCGGGACGTGCATCGACCGCAACCGCGCGTTCGAGGCGAACGGGATGCGCGACCCGCTGCTCGACAGGCTCGACGCTGAGCGGGCGGCAGCAAACGCGGAAGGGGAGGAATAGCATGGCGAACATGACGGGCGCGATGGACGCGATGAACGCGGCGAACGAGAAACCGCAGCGCGAGGGGACCGACGACCTGTCACTTTTGGGCAACCAGGGAGTGCGCTACCCGCAGACCTACGACCCGAGCGTCCTCGAGACCTTCGAGAACAAGCACCCGGGCAATGACTACTTCGTGAAGTTCAACTGCCCCGAGTTTACCAGCCTGTGCCCGATCACCGGGCAGCCCGACTTCGCCACGATCTACATCGCTTATGTGCCGGGCGAGCGCATGGTCGAGAGCAAGAGCCTGAAGCTGTACCTGTTCAGCTTCCGCAACCACGGGGACTTTCATGAGGACTGCGTGAACGTCATCATGAAGGACCTCATCAAGCTGATGGATCCGAAGTATATCGAGGTCTGGGGCAAGTTCTTGCCGCGCGGAGGCATCTCGATCGACCCGTATTGCAACTACGGGAAGCCAGGCACGCGTTGGGAAGACGTAGCCTGGGAGCGCCTGTCTCACCACGACCTTTACCCCGAGAAGGTGGACAACCGCTAAAGGGGCACATCGGTAGGGGGCACGAGCGGGCGATGCGCACGGCCTGCGGCGACTCGCGACCCGACCTGCGGGCTGGCTTGCTGCCACGACCGCGCCCCGCGACGTCGCTTCGCCCTCTGTACAACACGAGCACGAGGGGCCGCCTGCAGCTCGAAGCTGCAGGCGGCCCCTCGTTTATTAGGGTCCAAACTGTCGTGCGACTACTTCACCGCGTCAAAGCCCTGCTCAAGGTCGGCTAAGATGTCCTTGATGTTCTCGGTGCCGACGGACAGGCGAATCGTCGTGGGGGAGATGCCCGCGGCCTCAAGCTCCTTGTCGGTCAGCTGCGAGTGCGTGGTCGACGCCGGGTGGATGACGAGGCTTTTCACGTCTGCCACGTTCGCGAGCAGGCTGAACAGCTTCAGGCTCTCGGTGAACTTGCAGGCGGTCTCGGCTGTGCCCTTGATCTCGAACGTGAAGATGGAAGCGGCCCCGTTGGGGTAGTACTCGTTGTAGAGCTCCTTCGCGCGGCCGGTCGAAAGCGATGGGTGGTTCACGCGCTCGACCTGCGGGTGGCTGTTCAGGAAGTCGACGACCTTAAGCGCGTTCTCGACGTGGCGCTCGACGCGCAGAGAGAGCGTTTCCAAGCCTTGGAGCAGGATAAACGCGTTGAAGGGGGACAGCGTTGCGCCCTGGTCGCGCAGGAGCGTGGCGCGCGCCTTGGTGATATAGGCTGCCTCACCTGCGGCTTCGGTGAACACGACGCCGTGGTAGCTCGGGTTCGGCTTCGCGACGCCGGGGAACTTGTCGGCGTTGCCAGCCCAATCGAACTTGCCCGCATCGATGATCACGCCGCCCATCGCCGTGCCATGTCCGCCGATGAATTTCGTGGCGGACGCGACCACCACGTCGGCGCCGTGCTCAATCGGGCGCAGCAGGTAGGGCGTCGAGAAGGTGTCGTCAACGACGAGCGGAAGATTGTGCTTGTGCGCGATGGCGGCCCAGCCCTCGATGTCGAGTACGTCGGAATTCGGGTTGCCGAGCGTCTCCGCGTAGAGGAGCTTGGTGTTGTCCTGGATGGCGGCTTCGACGGCGTCGAGGTCGGCAGGGTTCACGAACGTGGTGGAAAGTCCCTGTTCGGAAAGGGTGTGCTCGAACAGATTGAGCGTGCCTCCGTAAAGGTTGGTGGAGGAGACGATATGGTCGCCAACCGTGGCGATGTTCTGCACCGCGATGGTGATGGCGGCCGAGCCGGTGGCGACACCAAGCGCTCCGACGCCGCCCTCGAGTGCGGCGATGCGCTCCTCGAAAACGGAAACGGTGGGGTTGGTCAGGCGGGAATAGATGTTGCCCGGCTCAGTGAGTCCGAAGCGCCCGGCTGCGGTCGCGGCGTCTTTGAACACGAAGGAGGACGTCAGGTAGATCGGCACGGCGCGTGCATCGGTCGCAGGGTCGGGGTTTTCCTGTCCGGCGTGAATCTGCAGGGTCTCGAACGAGTAAGCGTTCTCTTTTTCAGACATGTCGTTATCTCCTAAAACGATTGCAATTGAATTCGCTAATTCATATAGCGGTGGTAGTTATACGTGGTAACGCCCACTTGGTCAATAGGCTTTCGGGGAAAATCGAAATATTTTCTACTGACCTGCTAAAACGTCGATAACCGTTTATCTATTGCATCGATAAGCGGCGGGGAAGGCGAATCCGCGGCTGATTGCCGAAAAACTGGCTTTCTCATCTTTGGGATTGGCATCAAACTGTTAAACAACGCTTTCACCTGCGTAAATTATTGTTTACAGAACTCGTTTCGCCAATTGTGGAGCTTGCGTGAAGGAAAGGATGGCGTTACTATGGATACCGTTTAGATTGAGCTTGACCGACAGACGCATTCGCGTCGCGTTTGAAAGAGGGGCCATCATGAATTTGAGCTTCATTCCCGACAATCCGGGGATTATCGCCGGCATCGTTGCCGTCATTGTCATCATCATCGTCGCGTTCATCGCGAAGGGCTTCATCGACGAGCTCAAGAAGAAGTAGCCGCATCGCGTTGGCGAGCGGTCTGGCAGGGCATCGACGGCATTGGCGTTCGAGCCGCAAGCCGCAATTGCGCCTGCGCGCAGGGGAGATGAGTGAGCCGCCGATTGTCGGTCGCATCGCGCCTGTGAGGCGGGCTGGCCGTCGGCCGCACCGCGTTGCCCCGAACCCGTTCGGCGCGCGGCGACCGAGGCGCTCCTTCTTCCTGGGGCGCGCTTGCCGATGAAATTTGCGTATACGAGCACCTGTGGCGCCCCCGCTCGGGGGCGTCGCTTATTATAGTGAGGTTTCAGCGAAAGCACGGATTGCGGGGCTCGGGCTCCGCAGTGGGGAATCCACGGGAAGGCGAGTATGTCCACGAATCGTCGAGGGCGAGGGGAAGCGCAGTTCAACGGGCGCGCGCATATGCGTGCGACCGCTCCTGCACGCGCGGTTGCCCCTGCGCGGAAGCGGCGCTTCGGCCTTTGGACCGCGATCCTCATCGTGGCCATCGCGGTATTCCTTGCGGCCGTCTTCGCCTTGGGAAGCATCCTGCTCACTTATCACGAGGGCCAGAAATCCTACGACGATGTGGCCGATAAGGCGTTTCTCTCTGACTCTGCGCTCTCCGACGCGTCCAGCGTATCGCTTGCCGACCTCACCGTCGATTGGGATGCCCTTCTCGCGATCAACCCCGATACGGTCGGGTGGATCTTCATCCCGGGCACGAACGTGAATTACCCCATCGTCCGCGCGCCCGAGTCGAATCCCGACAAGTACCTCACCATCGATTTCCAGGGCAATTCGGGCGGATGGTGGCTGCCTACCTACGGCACGCCGTACTTGCTCGCGTCGAATGCCGCCGACTTCTCGGACAAGAACAATATCGTGCAGGGCCATCACCTGCAGAATGGGGAAATGTTCGCCGCGATCGCCGATTTTGCCGACGCCGAGCAGTTCAACGAGCATCGCACGGTGTACTTGCTCACCCCGAAGGGCTCGTGGCGCTTGCAGTCGGTGTCGCTTGTCCACTGCAGCGGGTCGGAGTCCATCGTGCAGACGAAGTTCGAAAGCGACGCCGCCTTCACTTCTTACGTTGCCGACAAGATTAGCCGCAGCATCGTCGAGTGCGACCCGGCGGCGCCCGATGCGTCGGCCATTTCCCGCTTCTTCATGTTTTCCACCTGCGATAGCAACACAGATGCGCGCTACGTGCTGTGCTGTGCGCCGGTTGAATATGCCGCCGTCAATTCTTCTGGTACGGTGCCTGAAGGCTCGGCCGCGAATAATACGAACAATGCGAACAACGCAAATGGCGGCAGCGGCGGGACGAATATGGTTGACCCCGCTACTGCCGCGACAATAGACGATGCAGCAAAGGAGATCGTTTCATGAGCACTTCGATACTGCCGGGCGAACGCCCCGACCGCCTCGAAGAGGAATGTGCCGTGTTCGGCGTCTTCGCTCCTGGTGAGGACGTCGCGCGTATGACGTGCTTCGGCCTGCAGGCGCTTCAGCACCGCGGGCAGGAAAGCGCGGGAATCGCTGTGGGGGATGGCGAGACCATTATGGCTTCCAAGGACTTGGGCCTGGTCACACAGGTGTTTGACGAAGCGAGCCTCGCTGCGCTCACCGGCTTTGTGGCAGTCGGCCATGCCCGCTACTCCACTTCCGGCGCCGCGGCGTCGTGGGAGGCCGCCCAGCCCCATATCTCGGCAATCGACGAGACGCTCATCGCCCTCGCGCACAACGGCACGCTCGTGAACACAAATAGCCTGCGCGCCCGCCTGATCGATGACGGCATCCAGCTTCGCTCGGGAACCGACTCCGAGGTGGCGGCGAAGGCGATCGGCGACATTACCAAGAAGACTCATCACCTGCGCGAGGGCATCCGCTTCGCCATGGAGCACCTGAAGGGCGCCTACGCCATGGTGCTCGCAAGCCCCGACTGCCTCTACGCCTTCCGCGACCCGAACGGCATCCGCCCGCTGTGTATGGGCAAGCTTCCCGACGATCGCGGCTGGGTCGTTTCCTCCGAGACCTGCGGACTCGATATCGTGGGCGCGGAATACGTGCGCGACGTGAACCCGGGCGAGATCGTACGTTTCAGCAAAGACGGCGTCACCTCCGAGCAGGGCGTGCCCGCCGGCCGCCGCGCGAGCTGCATCTTCGAGTACGTGTACTTTGCCCGCCCTGACTCGGTGATGGACGGTCAGTCGGTCTACCAGGCCAGGCGCAACATGGGCCGCATCTTGGCGCGCGAGGCTCCGGCCGACGCTGATCTGGTGCTCGGCGTGCCCGACTCGGGAATCCCCTCGGCCATGGGCTTTGCCTTCGAAAGCGGCATCCCCTACGCCGACGGCATCGTGAAGAACCGCTACGTGGGCCGCACGTTCATCCAGCCGACGCAGGCCATGCGCCAGCTGGGCATTCGCCTGAAGCTGAACCCGCTGCCGAGCGTCATCTCGGGCAAGCGCCTCGTCGTGATCGATGACTCCATCGTGCGCGGCAACACCTCCAAGAAGCTCATCGAGATGCTGCGCCAGGCGGGAGCCACCGAGGTCCACATGCGCATCGTGAGCCCTGAGGTGCTCTGGCCGTGCTTCTACGGCATCGACACCGACACGCGCGACCAGCTCATCGCTGCGAACATGACCAACGAGGAGATGTGCGAGTGGATGGGCGCCGACTCGCTCGCGTTCATCAGCCTGCCCGGCCTGCGCGAGTCGCTTCCCGACGTGCGCGAACCTAGCTTCTGCGAGGCGTGCTTCTCGGGCGACTACCCTGTGGAGATTCCGCCCTCCACGGCCAAGAAGAGCTTCATGACCAAGGCGGATTTCGCCGCAGAGTACGCGCGCGAGAGTGAGAAAGCTGAGAAAACCCAGGTCACCCTGTAGTTGCTTGCAGGATGGGAACTTTACGAGAAGGAGCGAAAAGTGAGCGAGGAAATCACCTACGCGGCGGCGGGCGTTGACACGGCCGAGGGCGCGCGAGCGGTCGACGCGATCAAGGAAACCGTGCATTCAACCTACCGCCCCGAGGTCGTGGGCGACATCGGCGGCTTCGGCGGCCTGTTCTCCATCGCGGCGGCAAAGGGGATGGAAGACCCGCTGCTCGTGTCGGGCACCGATGGCGTGGGCACCAAGCTCAAGGTGGCCCAGCTTGTCGGCAAGCATGGCACGGTGGGCATCGACCTTGTCGCCATGTGCGTGAACGACATTCTCGCCTGCGGCGCCGAGCCGCTGTTCTTCTTGGACTACATCGCGATCGGCAAGCTGCGCCGCGAGCATGTGGCGGAAGTCGTGGCGGGCATCGGCGAGGGCTGCCGCCAGGCGGGCTGTGCACTCATCGGCGGCGAGATGGCTGAGCACCCCGGTGTTATGGACCCTGACGATTACGACCTGTCCGGCTTCACGGTGGGCGTGGTCGATCGTCCGAAGATGCTCGATCCCGAAAGCGTGCGCGAGGGCGATGTGCTCATCGGACTTGCGTCGTCGGGCTTGCACTCCAATGGCTACTCGCTCGCGCGCAAGGTGTGCGTGGAGGGGAAGAGCACCGAGGAGCTTTTGGCCCCCGTTGACGCGCTCGACGGCAAGTCGGTGGGCGAGGCGCTGCTCACCCCAACGCGCATCTACGTGAAACAGGTGCTCTCTGTGCTCGCCGAGTGCCCCAAGGCTGTGCGCGCGCTTGCGCACATTACGGGCGGCGGTATCACCGAGAACCTCAACCGCGCGCTGAATTCGCAGGTGAACGCCCAGGTTGATCTAGGTACGTGGCCCGTTCCCGCCATCGCGAAATACGTGTGCGAGGCAGCCGACCTCTCTGAGGGCCAGGCGCTCAAGACCTTCAACATGGGTGTCGGCATGGTCTTGATCGTCGACCCCGATCGCGCTGATGAGGTCGAGGCCGCCCTGGCCAAGGCCGGCGAGACCACTTATCGCGTCGGGCGCATCGTCGCCGGCACGGGCGAAGTGGAGTACACGGGTGAGGGAAACCTGTACGGCTACGAAGGGTAACTCTCTTGCTTGCCTGCTGACGGGAGACAGGCCCGCTGCGGGGCGAGCCGAAGCGCTGCACGTGCCCATGTTTGGCACGCGCAGCGGCGCTCGCGGCACGTGCTCCCAGCTATCCAGATCTCACCCGTGATGCTTTTCGTCAAACCTAGTGTGTGGGTGGGCCTCGCCACGCAGACGTCGCTGCTCTCCACCACGATCACGATGCTCGCCGCGCTGCTCGGTGCGCTCCTCGGCGCAGGAATCTCCCAGGGCGCTGGCAAGCTCGTGAACGTGGCCATGCCGTTCGCGGTGACGTGGCTGCTCGCGAACTTGCAGCCGAGCGTCATCTACTTCGCGATCGTCGGCATTGCGCTTGTCGCCGCGATCGTCGTTATCGCGGTCGGGCCCGAGACGCGCGCGAAGCGCTTGGGCTAGACGCCGTCACTGCGCTACAATAAGCGGCTGGCGCGCATGGGGCGCGTCGGGAAAGATAGGGAACAAAGTAGTATGCCAGAGCAGAGCACGCCCGCCGCATCCGCGACAACGCCCTCGCGCGAGCATTTCGCATCGCGTTTGGGATTCATCCTCATCAGCGCCGGGTGCGCGATCGGACTGGGGAACGTGTGGCGCTTCCCCTACATCACAGGGCAGTACGGCGGCGCGGCATTCTTCCTCATCTACCTGGTGTTCCTTGTGATTTTAGGGTTGCCTGTCATGGTGATGGAGTTTGCGGTCGGGCGCGCGTCGCAGAAGTCGGCGGCGCAGGCATTCGACAGGCTGCAGCCTTCGGGCACGTGGCACTGGTTCTCCTGGTGGGGCTACATTGGCTGCACGGTGCTCATGATGTTTTACACCACCGTGTGCGGCTGGATGCTCTCCTATGTGCCGAAGATGGCGTCGGGCGTGTTCAACGGGGCGGATGCGCAGATGACAGTGGCCGTGTTCTCTGACATGCTCGCCGACCCTGTGGGGCTTATCGCGCGGATGGTGGTGGCGGTCGTGGTCGGTGCGGTTGTGTGCGGCATGGGCCTGCAGAAGGGCGTCGAGCGCATCACCAAGTGGATGATGGCGACGCTGTTCGTGGTTATGCTCGTGCTGTGCGTGCGAGCGGTGACGCTGCCGGGCGCGGGGGAGGGCATCGCATTTTACCTCGTGCCCGACTTCTCGCGCCTGTTCGCAGGTGCAACGGCGGCGGAGCAGTGGGCGACGTTCAGCGACGCGGTGTTCGCCGCTATGGGACAGGCGCTCTTCTCGCTTTCGCTCGGCATGGCCTCGATGGAAATCTTCGGGTCCTACATCGGGCGCGAGCGCAGTCTTGCCGGTGAGGCCGTCTCGGTAACCGCGCTCAACACCGTTGTCGCCGTCCTGGCGGGCCTTATCATCTTTCCTGCATGCTTTGCCTACGGTGTAAGTCCTGATCAGGGGCCGTCTCTTGTGTTCGTGACACTGCCTGTGGTGTTTGGGCAGATGCCTTTGGGCAACGTGTGGGGCGCGCTGTTCTTCGTGTTCATGAGCTTCGCCGCGCTTTCGACGGTGATTGCCGTGTTCGAGAACCTCATCAGCTGGTCGATCGACAAGTGGGGCATCACCCGTTGCCGTGCTGCCGCGATCACGGGCGTTCTCGTGCTTGTGCTGTCGCTGCCGTGCGCGCTCGGGTTCAACGTTCTTTCGGGCGTGACCGTCCCGGCGGTCGGTGACATCCAATCGATTGAAGACTTCATCGTGTCGAACAACCTGCTTCCCTTAGGCGCGCTGTTCTTTGTGCTGTTTTGCACGACGCGTAGGGGCTGGGGCTGGGATGGCTTTCTCGCCGAGGCCAACGCGGGCAAGGGCGTGCGCTTCCCGTCGTGCGCTCGCCTGTGGCTGAAGTACGGGATTCCGGTGCTGATCCTCGTCATCTTCGTTTTGGGGTACGCCCCGAAGATCGCGGCATGGCTGGGGCTTGCAGGATAGTTTTTGGGGTCGTGCGAATTTCGCAGGAAGATGCCTGCCGGGGTATAGCACTGCGCTCACGTTGTCGTCATCGATGCTAATCAGTTGACGCTTGCGCTTCTGCGGCGGAATCGGCGCGCCTTTTGCGTATACTGTTTGTTGCTGTGTCGCCGGGCCATTCCTTCGATGGCTCGGCTCGTCTTGCGGAAAGGGCGGTTACGTGACCGACAAACTTAAGATTGGCGTGCTGCTTTCAGGCAGCGGAACGAACTTGCAGGCGATTATCGATGCGGCCGCCAAGGGCTTGCCCGTCGATATCGCGCTCGTCGTGTCGTCGCGCCCCGACGCGTACGGCATCGAGCGTGCTCATGCGGCAGGAATCCCCACGCTCGTGATGAACCGCGAGAAATACGCCGACGTGCTCGCCGCCGATGCGCAGATCGTCGAGGCACTTCGGGGGGCGGGCGCGGAATACGTGGTCATGGCGGGCTACATGCGCAAGGTGACCTCCGTCATGCTCGACGCGTTCCCCAATCGCGTGCTCAACCTGCACCCGGCGCTCCTGCCGTCGTTTAAGGGCGCGCACGCCATCGCCGACGCGTTTAACGCAGGCGTGAAGGTGACGGGCGTCACGGTGCATTTCGCGAACGCCGATTACGATAAGGGTCCTATCGTTGCGCAGCGCGCGGTCGTGGTGGCCGAAAACGATACGCTCGACACGCTCGAGACGAAGATCCACGACGTGGAACACGTGCTCTATCCCGAGGTCCTCGGGCTGATCGCCGAAGGACGCGTCGCCGTCGATCCCTCCACGAACAAGGTTCGCATCAACTGATGGCAACTACGACGCCGGCCCTCTGCGCCGGCGTTGTCAAGTGCGGCGCCACCTCGCGGCGGCGTCGGGAACGCGATGCCGGCCCCAACACCGGCGTCGATGGCGCGACGCTTAAGGCCCCTTAGCGCCGGCGTCGGGAAACGGTTTGAAGAAAGGACAGCTCCATGAACAAGGCCGTGCTGCAATCCATCATCGACGACTTGAAGGCGGGTCGGACCCCGCAGCTCTCGTCGGAGGATTTCCCCTGCTTTTCCGCTGAGGCGCTCGCGGGGAACAACCACGTTGCCCCCGAATATCTCGACGTCATTGCGAAGAGCCTGACTGAGGCCGATATTCCCACGTTCGAGCGCGCCATCCGCGCCGTCGACGAGGGCGACTTGGCGTGGCTTGGCTTCAAGGTGATTTACGACGCCGCCGAGGCGCAGAGAAACACCGACAACGAGGTGACCAAGAAGTACGGCGACCAAGGTTCCGCCGACGGCGAGCCGCTCGTCTTCTTCTGCAACGACGCGAAGGAAATCGTCTCCTCGCGCACGCCGAGCCCGCGCGATACGTTCCAGATGAAAGACGTCACGCGCGGCCCCTCGATGCACAACGAGCAGTTCGAGGGCCTGACCTGGCGCTCCGTCGCGCTGTTCGACCAGGTGCACGTGTGGCTTCTGGGCGCCTCCGACGTCGCGAGCGAGCTTTCCGCGCTCGCGACCCACGTCGGCTTCAAAGTGACGGTCGTCGACTACGACCCTGCCTACATCTCCGAGGAGCGCTTCCCCGACGCCGCACGTATCGAGCTTCCGGGCGACAACTTCGACGGCCTCGACGAGTACCGCGCCGTTCCTGCCGATTACGTCTGCGTGCTCACGCGTGGGCACATGTTCGATCCCGAGTCGTGCGTGTGGGCGGTTCGCCACAACGTGCATTACGTGGGCATGATGGGCTGCAAGGGGAAGAACAACACGGTGCACGACCTCGTGACTTCGCGCGGCGTCACCGAAGAGCAGTGGGAATCCATCAAGCGCCCCATCGGTTTGAAGTTCGGCGCGAAGACGCCCGCCGAATTGGCGATCGCTATCGTCGCCGAGCTCATCGACGTGCGCTACAAGGAGCGCTACAGTGATGAGGCCCGCGAAAGGCACGAGCAGTCGCTTGGCCGATAGCGACTCGTCCTCCTGTTTTGCGCGAGGTGTGCGCTGGGCGTGAGGCCGCGCACCCTTAAAGAAGTTCCAACTCTTGAGAGGAGAACATACATGGCTGATCCCAAGATCAAACGCGTCCTCATGTCGGTGACCGACAAGACGGGCGTCGTCGATTTCGCGCGTGCGCTGCATGACGAGTTCGGCGCGGAAATCATCTCGACGGGCGGTACCGCGAAGGTCATCGCCGAGGCGGGCGTTCCGGTGACCCCCATCGACGAGGTGACGCATTTCCCCGAGATGATGGACGGCCGCGTGAAGACCCTGCACCCGATGGTGCACGGCGGGCTTCTGGCGAAGCGCGACAACCCCCAGCACATGGCCGAAGCTGCCGAGCACGGCATCCAGATGATCGACATGGTCGTCGTGAACCTGTACGCCTTCGAGAAGACGGTGGAATCCGGCGCCGATTTCGGCACTTGCATCGAGAACATCGACATCGGCGGCCCGTCGATGCTGCGCAGCGCTGCGAAGAACTTCGAGAGCGTGGCCGTGGTCACCGATCCCGAAAGCTACGACGACATTCTCGCCGAGATGCGCGAGAACGATGGTGCCACGAAACGTTCGACCCGCGCCCGCCTGGCCTTGAACGTGTTCGAGACCACGAGCTCCTATGACGGCGCCATCGCCGACTGGATGTTCGAGCAGCTCGCCGAGGAGGACGACTCCCTCGAAGCAGAGGGCGAAGGCGAGTTCCCCGACTACTACGACCTGTACATGGTCAAGCAGCAGGGGCTGCGCTACGGCGAGAACCCGCATCAGGAAGCAGCGTTCTACCGCTTGCCCGACTTCGAGAGCGAGCACAGCCTCGTGAACGCCGAGCAACTCAACGGCAAGGAGCTCTCCTACAACAACATCCTCGACACCGACGCCTGCTGGTCGCTCGTGCGCGAGTTCGACGAGCCCGCCGTGGTCATCTTAAAGCACCAGAACCCGTGCGGATCGGCCACTGCCACAAGTGTGGTTGCTGCCTTCGACAAGGCCTTCGCATGCGACCCGAAGAGCGCTTACGGTGGAATCATTGCGGCAAACCGCGAGGTCACGAAAGACATGGTCGATCACATTAACGAGAACCATTTGTTCGTGGAGGTGCTCATCGCGCCCTCGTTCGCGCCTGACGCGCTCGAGCTTCTGCAGAAGAAGAAGAACCTGCGCGTGCTCGCCACCGGCGGCGTCGACGCGCCTTCCGCGCTCGAGTTCCGCTCGGTCGACGGCGGCATCCTCGTGCAGGACGTCGACCGCGTCGCCGAGGACCCGGCCACCTTCACAGTGCCCACCGACCGCAAGCCGACCGACGAGGAGATGCACGAGCTGCTCTTCGCGTGGAAGGTGTGCAAGGGCGTGAAGAGCAACGCCATCCTCGTGTCGCGCGACCATGCGGGCATCGGCATGGGCCCCGGCCAGCCGAACCGCGTCGATTCCGCGCTCATCGCCTGCAAGCGCGCCCATGAGGCGTGCGAGCGCATGGGCGTGCCCGCGGAGGGCTTGGTGTGTGCGTCCGACGCGTTCTTCCCCTTCCGCGACAACGTGGACACGCTGTCCGAGTGGGGCGTGACCGCCATCATCCAGCCGGGCGGCTCTATCCGCGACGAGGAATGCATCCAGGCCGCCAACGAGCATGGCATCGCTATGGTCTTCACCGGGCATCGCCACTTCCGCCACTAGGGACAGGGACGAACCTCAACTGTGAAGTTCAGCATCAGAAATCTGCTGGTCGGCCTCGTGCTCATCATCGTATTGGCGGTGGTGTTCTTGCGGGGCGACCAGCTGGCCGAGCTTGTCGAGACCATGCAGCGCGGTTCGACGATCCCGCTCGTCGCTGCCATTCTCACCCAGCTGTGCAAGTACGTCTCGCAGAGCTTTGCGTACTCGTCGTGCTTCCGCGCGGTGGGGGAGCATATGGCCCCGCGCGCCACGCTGCCGCTCGTGTTCGGCACCTTTTTCATGAACACGATTGCGCCATCGCTTAATCTGGCGGGCACCACGCTCGTGGTCGACGACGCGCGTCGCCGCGGAATCTCGCCTGGTAAGGCGACGTCGGCAGCGCTGCTCATGCAGATTACGATCGACGGCGCCTTCTGCACCATCATGATCCTGGCGTTTTTAATCCTGCTGGTCACGGTGGGTCTTTCCCCCGTGTGGTTCCTTTTGGGCATGGTAGTGATGTTGCTCGTGGGCTGCATGATCGGCGTGCTCGTCCTGGGTCGCAAGCGCCCGGCGCTCATGCTGAAGATCCTGCGTCCCATCGAGCGGCTGGTGAATCGGGTTCGCGGCGTGTTTAAGAAGCCGCCTCTAAAACCCTGGGTCGAGAACATCGCCTCCACGTTTTCCGAAGCGGCGGGCTTGATAGGCCACAGCCCGAAGCCCACGCTCAAGGCCTACGGGTGCTCGCTTATCGCGTCGACGTGCGAGCTGAGCTGCTTCGCGCTCGTGGGCGTGTCGTTCGGCGTGACGAGCCCCGAGGCTCTCATCTGCGGTTACGTGGTGGCGACGCTGTTCGCCATGATTTCGATTACGCCGCAAGGCGTCGGCGTCGTGGAGGCTGCGGTGGTTGTGGCGTTCACGATGTTCGGCGAGACGGCCGCAGCGGGCACGGCAATCGGCCTGGTGTATCGCGGCATCGTGTTCTGGATGCCGTTCTTGATCGGCGCCATCCTCATTCAGCGCACGAAGACCTTCCAGGGCGAGGGCAAGAAGGCCATGGAGGGCACCGAGAAGAACCGCCTGGAAGGCGCTGACAAGATGGCGAAGGAAATCGACGCAATGGTGCAGGCGGGCACGGGTGCCATTCCCCCCGTGCCCGAGCGCGAAGAGCCCCGCAAGCGCCGCAACGGCGCCGATCGCCCTTCGCGGGGGAGGTAGTCAGCGCATAGCGGGCCAACTTATCAAGGAGTCTAAGGAGAGCCTTTCTGTGGATTTTAACAAACTGCTGGGTATCACTTTTCCCGAGGCGAGCGCCACGTTCGTGCGGGCGGAGCTTCCCATCACCGATGCCATTCGCCAGCCGTATGGCTTTGTGCATGGAGGCGCTACGCTCACGCTGCTCGAAGCGGCGGCGAGTCTCGGTGCCGAGTTCCATACTGATTTATCGCGCGAGCTGCCCTTCGGGGTGAACGTGAATGTCACGCATCGCAAAAGCGGCGTCGACGGCACGTTGCACGGTGAGGCGGCGTTCGATCGCGAGGAGACGAGCTCTAAGGGCTACCGCAAGCTGTTCTGGAACGTCTGCGCGCGCGATGATGGGGGTGACGTCATATCGGAAGGCGTCATCTTGTGCGTGGTCGTGCCGCAGCGCGTGACGATAGACAACCCGCATCTATCGACCGCCCCGGCTCTTTCTCGCTAGGTAAATAAGCTCGCGGGCGGTGCGCTTGCCTAGGTAAATAAGCTCGCGGGCGGTGCACCTGCGAGCAGAACTTGCATCTTCGCCCGCGGCGCGCCGACATCGCGGCGAAGGAGCTTCCCTTTCTCATAAAAAAGGGCTTGCCAAGCGAAGCCGTTATGGTAATATATCGTTTGCTGTCGCAAACAGCACTTCGGGATGTGGCTCAGCTTGGTAGAGCGCTGCGTTCGGGACGCAGAGGCCGCAGGTTCAAATCCTGTCATCCCGACCATCGAATGTGAAACGGTGGTCTCTTCGGAGGCCGCCGTTTTTCTTTTCTGCGGGTTGACTTGCATATGTTAATTCTGTCCATCTACGCCGTTTTTCCCCAGTTGTGATACCCTTTCTGCTCAGCGCAAGCACTGCATTCATGTGCGATTTCGTCGCATACAGGAACGTATTTGGAGGAATGTATGAAGATCTTTGGTATGGGCACTCCGGAATTGCTCATCATCCTTGCGGTCATCCTGCTTATCTTCGGGCCGAAGAATCTCCCGAAGCTCGGCAGCGCTCTCGGCAAGACCGTGAAGAATCTGCGCGACGGCATGGGCGCTGGCAAGAAGGACAAGAAGGAAATCGAAGAGGCTGAAGACGAGGAAGAGGTCGAGGAAGTCGAAGAGGAAGAAGCGCCCGCAAAGAAGACCGTGAAGAAGACGGTCAAGAAGAAGAGCGAGTAACACTCATCCATATCGATGGATTTGCGGCGCGCGCAGCGGTAAAGGCGTGCGCCGCATTCGTATGTTTATTCCCAAGTAATCGGGATTGAACGGGGAAAACGGTGCATCAAGCGATGCGCCGCTTCGTGTTTTTGAAGGGACTGACCATGGCAGACAGCAATTACATCCTGACGCCGGAGGGCCGCCAGAAGCTTGAAGAGGAGCTTCACTACCTCGAGACCGAGAAGCGCGCTGAAGTGGGCGAGCGCATCAAGGTTGCCCGCGAGTTCGGCGACATCTCTGAGAACTCCGAGTACGACGACGCCAAGAACGAGCAGGGCATGATGGAGGCGCGCATCGCCGAAATCGGCCGCATTCTCTCCGAAGCGACTGTCGTCGAGGCACCGAAGCGCTCCTCGAAGGTGACTATCGGCTCCACTGTCACCGTCGACATGGGCGGCCGCGAGCGTGTCTTCACCATCGTGGGCGGCGCTGAGGCCGACGTGGCAGCCGGCAAGATCTCCAATGAGTCTCCTGTTGGCGCGGCGCTTCTCGGCAACAAGAAGGGTGACGAGATCGAGACCACAGGCCCCACTGGCCGCGTCATCAAGATGACGATTCTAAAGATCGAGCACTAGGATTAGCATGGCTGAAGAAACTACCAAGCAAGTAATCGAAGACGACCCGATCGAGGTTCGTAAGGCGAAGCGCGCGGCGCTTATCGAGGCGGGGGAGAATCCCTACGGCCACGCGTTCCATTACACGCATCACCTGACCGACCTCGACGAGAAGTACGCCTCGCTCGAAGACGGCGCCTCCACCGAGGACGAGGTCGATGTGGCGGGCCGTATCATGGCCAAGCGCGTCCAGGGCAAGATCGCGTTTTTCGAGCTGCGCGACGCGACGGGCGACATCCAGCTGTTCTGCCGCATCAACGCACTCGGCGAGGAAGTCTTCGCCTCGATGAAAGACCTCGACGTAGGCGACTGGATCGGCGTTCACGGCACCATGATGCGCACGAAGCGCGGTCAGCTCTCCGTCGCCGTCACGGGCTACGAGCTTCTGTCCAAGTCGCTGCGCCCGCTGCCGGAGAAGTTCCACGGCTTGGCCGACAAGGAGACGCGCTATCGCCAGCGCTATGTCGACCTTGTTATGAATCCCGAGGTCAAGAGCACGTTCGAAAAGCGCTTTAAGATCGTGGCTGCCATCCGCCGCTATATGGAGCAGCAGGGCTTCTACGAGGTGGAGACGCCGTTTCTGCATCCTATTCTGGGCGGCGCGAACGCGAAGCCGTTCGTTACGCACTTCAACGCGCTCGACCGTGACTACTTCCTGCGCATCGCGACCGAGCTGCCCTTGAAGCGCCTGCTCGTGGGCGGTTTCGAGAAGGTTTTCGAAATCGGTCGCCAGTTCCGCAACGAAGGCATGGACCCGTACCATAACCCCGAGTTCACCACGATGGAGGCCTATCAGGCGTTCTCCGACCTCGATGGTATGATGGAGCTCACGCAAGGCTTCATCCAAGCCGCCGCCATGGAGGCTTGCGGTACGCTACAGGTTACCTACCAGGGCACCGAGATCGACCTGTCGGGCGAATGGCGCCGTGCGACTATGATGGAGCTCGCGAGCGAGCATGCGGGCGAGGAAGTGTCCTTTGACCGCACGCGCGAAGAGCTCGTCGCCATCCTGGAGAAAAACGGCGGCCATGCGGAAGATGCGTGGGGCAAGGGCAAGCTTATCAGCGAGATCTTCGAGGCTGTTGCCGAGGAGAAGCTCGTGCAGCCCACCTTCGTGTGCGACCATCCGCTTGAGATTTCCCCGCTTGCGAAGAAGAAGGCTGACAACCCTGAGCTCACCGAGCGATTTGAGCTGTTCATCTGCGGACACGAGTACGCGAACGCCTTCAACGAGCTGAACGACCCCGTTGACCAGGCCGAGCGCTTCCGCGCGCAGGTCGAGGCGAAGGATATGGGCGACGACGAGGCAATGGGCTACGACGCCGACTACATCCGCGCACTCGAGTACGGCATGCCGCCGGCGGGCGGTGTGGGTGTTGGCATCGACCGCTTGACGATGCTGCTCACCGACTCCGCCACCATCCGCGACGTGCTGCTTTTCCCGCATATGAAGGATGAGGCACCTTCGAGCGGTAAGGCTGCTGCGGCGGCTGCTGCGGCGCGCGCTGCGAAGGCGGAGGCTGCTGAGGCAGCGTCCGAGCCCGAGTCGATCGACTTCTCGAAGGTGGTCATCGAGCCGCTGTTCGAGGAACAGGTCGACTTTGACACCTTCAGCAAGTCGGACTTCCGCGCTGTTAAGGTGAAGGAATGCGTCGCCGTGCCTAAGTCCAAGAAGCTGCTGCAGTTCACGCTCGACGACGGCACCGATGCCGACCGCATCATCCTGTCCGGTATCCATGCGTACTACGAGCCCGAAGAGCTCATCGGCAAGACGCTCATTGCGATCGTCAACCTTCCGCCGCGCAAGATGATGGGTGTCGAGTCCTGCGGCATGCTGCTTTCCGCTGTGCACGAGGAGAAGGTCGAAGGCGACGCCACCGAGGAGCGCCTGAACCTGCTCATGGTAAGCGACCGCATCCCCGCAGGTGCGAAGCTGTACTAGGCGTTTACCGACTCGCAAAGTCTTGAAGGGCCGTCTGGACAATGTCCGGGCGGCCTTCTTCGTATCATGGCTAGCCCGTCATGCGGCCATGATGCATCCGAACCGCCTTCGATTTGTTTGGGTCTTGTTGATTTGCTTTGGGCTGCTTTCTGTATTATGTATACGGACTTTCTCTGCATTAGCACTCACTTGACAAGAGTGCTAGTATGAATCGCAAACAAACGACCTTGTGAGAAACGAGGATACATGTCATTCGACAAGTTCACTGACAAGGCGCGCAAGGTGCTCGTGCTGGCGCAGGACGAGGCCCGCGGCCTTCACCAGCCCTATGTAGGCACCGAGCATATCCTGCTCGGGCTGATTCAGGAAAAAGAGGGCCTTGCCGCTCAGGCGCTCGAGCGTCTGAATATCAAATACGACGCGGTGGTGCAGGCCATCCGCCAGGTGGTGACTATCGACGAGAGCGCCGATGTGTCCGGGCACCTTTCCTTCACTCCGCGCGTGAAGCGCGTGCTCGAGAACTCGCTGCGCGAGGCTATGCAGATGGGGCAGTCCTACATCTCGACTGAGCACCTGCTTTTGGGCATCGTGCGCGAGGGCGAGGGAACGGCTCTCGACGTGCTCGGCCGCCTGGGCGTGAAGGGCGATGATATCCGCGGCGCCTTGAACGATCTGGTGGGGCAGAGCCCGGTCTATGCCGGCCGCAGCGCTTTCGATGCGATGGGGCCGTCCCCCGATAGCATGCTCAAGGAGTTCGGCACCGACCTTACTAAGAAGGCATCCGACGGCAAGCTCGACCCAGTCATCGGCCGTGCGGGCGAGATCGAGCGCGTCATGCAGGTGCTCTCGCGCCGCCAGAAGAACAACCCGCTGCTCATCGGCGAGCCCGGTGTCGGCAAAACCGCCGTCGTAGAAGGGCTCGCGCAGCTCATCGTCGCGAACCAGGTCCCCGACCTTCTGCGCAACAAGCGCCTGTTCACGCTTGACGTGTCTGCGCTTGTGGCGGGCAGCAAGTATCGCGGCGAGTTCGAGGACCGCCTGAAGAAGTGCATCAAAGAGGTGCAGGACGCGGGCGACATCATCCTGTTCATCGACGAGATGCACACGCTCATCGGCGCGGGCTCTGCCGAGGGCTCCATCGACGCCGCGGCCATCTTGAAGCCGCCGCTGTCGCGCGGCGAGATTCAGGTCATCGGTGCCACGACCATCGACGAGTACCGCAAGCATCTGGAGAAGGATTCGGCGCTTGAACGCCGCTTCCAACCCATCACCGTCGGCGAGCCCAACGAGGAGCAGGCTATCCGCATCCTGGGCGGCCTGCGCGATCGTTATGAGGCGCACCATCAGGTGCACTTCACCGACGAGGCGCTTCAGGCAGCCGTGGAGATGTCTGACCGCTACATCCAGGACCGCTTCCTTCCCGACAAGGCCATCGACGTGATCGACGAGGCCGGCGCGCGCATGCGCATCCGCAATATGACGCTGCCCAAGGAGCTGCGCGATTTGGACGACAAGCTGCGTGAGGTCCGCTCCAAGAAGGACAAGGCCATCGGCGCGCAAGATTTCGAGACCGCAGCCGAGCTTCGCGACAAGGAAAGCAAGCTCAAGACCGAGCGCGAGCAGGCTGAAAAGAAGTGGGAGGAAGATACCTCCAAACAGGTGTCCCAGGTCACGGTGAAGGACATCGCCGACGTGGTTTCCATGACCACGGGCGTGCCGGTTTCCAACTTGACTGAGGCCGAAACCGAGAAGCTCCTTCGCATGGAAAGCGTGCTGCACGAGCGCGTCATCGGCCAGGACGAGGCCGTGACGGCGCTTTCGAAGGCCATCCGCCGCAGCCGCGCGGGCTTGAAGGACCCGAAGCGCCCAGCGGGCAGCTTCATCTTCTTAGGGCCTTCCGGCGTGGGCAAGACCGAGCTTTCCAAGGCGCTCGCCGAGTTCTTGTTCAACTCCGAGGACGCGCTTTTGAGCTTCGATATGTCCGAGTACATGGAAAAGCATAGCGTGAGCCGTCTGGTGGGCTCGCCCCCGGGCTATGTCGGCTTCGACGAGGGCGGCCAGCTTACGAAGGCTGTGCGCCAGAAGCCGTACTCGGTCGTGCTCTTCGACGAGATTGAGAAGGCGCATCCCGACGTCTTCAATATCCTGCTGCAGATTCTCGAGGAAGGGCGCCTGACCGATGCGCAGGGCCGCACCGTCGACTTCCGCAACACGGTCATCATCATGACGTCGAACGTCGGTGCGCGCGAGATTGCGCAGACGACGCCGCTCGGCTTTTCCGGCAACGACCATGCGGGGCTTTCCGATAAGGAGATTAAAAGCCGCGTGATGGCCGAGATGAAGAAGCTGTTCAGGCCTGAGTTCTTGAACCGCATCGACGAGATTATCGTGTTCAAGTCGCTCACCGACGAGCAGATCGCCCAGATTGTCGAGCTTATGGTGGCCGATTTGCGCGAACGCATGATTGCGCAGAACATGTCGATCAATCTGACGCCCGCGGCGACGAAGCTCATCGCGAAGGAGGGCACCGACACGACGTTCGGCGCCCGTCCGCTGCGCCGCGCGATCCAGCGCTTGCTGGAGGATCCGCTTTCCGAGCAGATTCTGGAAGGCAAGTGGCAGAGCGGTTCCATCGTGGATGTGGACGTGGACGAGTCCGGCGAGAACCTCGAATTCAAGCAGGGGTCGGGCGTCGTTCCCGCGCCGCGCAAGCGCGACAGCATCGCGCGCGATGCCGAGCTTCTGCTCACGAACTACGACTTGGGCCACGCTGGCTTGCCGAGCGCGGGCTCAGGCGGCGGCACGGCATCGGGCGGCGCCGCAGACTAGCGCACGAGTCCCCCAAGCGGGCTGGGCGGCGAATGCTGCGCCGCGAGCGTACGGTGGCAGAGCTGCGCGCAGGCGGGCGGCGAACGCTGCGCCGCGCACGACAAAACCTATCAGGCGGGTACCTATCTCAGGTGCCCGCCTTTTTTCGTTCCGAGAGACTTTTGAGCTTGTGACGTGAGTGCCAGAAGGCGGAAAAGATGGGTGGGCAATTCTTTTCAGCGGCCGCATGGAGCAGACCCCCGTGTTGGTGGTCAATTGGGCGAGTTGTGCGTTGTTGAAAGCGAGGAAGGCGAAGGGACGGCAATTGCCGATCTGTGCAAACGCCGATGACGGTGGACTCGACTCGGGCTGAGGCGGGTAAAAGCGGCTTTTTCCAGTCCTGTAACGTCGCACAACTCGCTCAGTTGACCATGAAGCGGGTGGACTGCTACATCCGAGCGGGGTTACCCACCCGCGCGACCTCCCGCCCGCGCCCACCCCCGCGACCTTCCGCTTGCGCCCCGCGCGCCACGGGCCCCGCACCCCGCGCCACGGGCCCGCAGCCTGCCACCGTTCGCGCCCCGCATCCCGCGTCAGCACCCGCGCGCAGCCCGTAGCCTCTTTCAACTTGTTATGCGGAATGTCTCCGTTCGCTCGCTGCTTGCCGTAAAATAGCACGCAAACGATGCGTCGGATTGCCGGCGGCGCGCTCGCGTTCGCATCTCCGCGACCCGACGAACAAGGGAAGGACTCTCATGCCGAAAACGATCGACCCCATCTACACGCCCTCCGTGCTCGATGTACCGGACGCGATGTTCGATGACCTCGACTTCGATGCGCTCACGAAAACGGTGTGCGGCCTGCAGGGCGTTGTCGACCCCAAGCCGAAGACGGCCGCCATCATCCTGGCGGGCGGTTCGGGCGAGCGTTTCGGTCGCGAAGGCGGCAAGCAGCTCGTCGAAATCGCCGGGAAGCCCATTCTCACCTGGTCGGCAGAGGCGTTCGACGCCGTGGGCGACGTGGGGCTCATCGTCATCGTGTGCCCCGAGGACCGCCAGGAGGAATATCTCAACCGCGCAATCAACCCGTTCCCGTTCGTTACGCCCATCGTGGTCGCGCCCTCGGGCCCTTCGCGTCAGGAGTCGGCGTTCTCCGGCCTCGAGTACGTCACCGACGAGTACGACTACGTCGTCTTGCACGATGGCGCGCGCCCGCTCGTTTCCCCCGAGCTCATCTTGCACACCATCAACACCTGCAAGGGCAACATCGATTGCGATGGCGTCATCGTGGGGCACCCCGCGGTCGATACGTTGAAGATTGTGGAAGACGGCGTCATCATGGGCACGCCCGACCGTCGGGTGTTCTGGGATGCGCAGACTCCGCAGGTCTTCCGCACGGGAATCTATCGCCGTGCGCATGCGAGCGCGCTTTCCGACGGCTTCGTGGGCACCGATGACTCGTCGCTTATCGAGCGCCTCGGTGGCAAGGTCCTCGTGGTGGAAGGCAAGCGCAACAACATCAAGCTCACGGTGCCCGAGGACTATATGATGCTCGCCGCGGCCGTGCGGGCGCTCTACCTGAAACAGCCGGAGGAATAACCGATGGATCCTAGGAACCTCCGGATCGGCCAGGGCTATGATGTCCACCAGCTCGTGGAAGGGCGAAAGCTCATCATGGGCGGTGTGGACATTCCCCATACGCGGGGCCTTCTCGGGCACTCCGACGCCGACGTGCTCGCGCATGCGGTTGCCGACGCGCTTTTGGGCGGCGTTCGCGGAGGGGACATCGGCAAGCTGTTCCCCGACACCGATCCCGCCTACGAAGGCGCTGACTCCATGAAGCTGCTCGCTGCCGTTGCCGATTACGTGCGCGATCTCGGCTACGAGATCCTCGACGTCGACAGCGTCATCGCGGCCCAGGCACCGAAGCTTTCCCCCTACCGCGATCAGATGCGCGAGAACCTGGCGCACGCGATGGGCATCTCCCCTGAAAACGTGGGCGTGAAGGCGACCACGACTGAGCATTTGGGCTTTGAAGGCCGCGAAGAGGGCATTTCGGCTACGGCGGTGGCTCTTCTCGTTCGATGTACGGATTGAGTTTGCTATAATCCTACTTGAACAGAGGGGTTTGCTATGAATATTTTCAAGACGATCGCCGAAGATGTCCGCGCTGTTAAGGAGCGAGATCCTGCTGCGCAAAGCTCGTTCGTTATCTGGCTCACCTACCCGGGCCTCCATGCGCGCTGGTCGCATGTGGTGGAACACTGGCTGTGGAATCATGGCCTAAAGAGCCTCGCGCGCATATCGTCGCAGTTCACTCGCTTCATGACAGGTGTGGAAATTCACCCGGGGGCCCAGATTGGCCGTCGGTTCTTCATCGACCACGCCATGGGCGTCATCATCGGTGAGACCACCATCATCGGCGATGATTGCACGCTCTACCAGGGCGTCACGCTCGGCGGAACCGGCAACGAGATCGGCAAGCGTCATCCGACCCTCGGCAACAACGTCATCGTGGGCGTGGGCGCGGCGGTGCTCGGCAACATCACCGTCGGCGACAACTCCAAGATCGGCGGCGGCGCGGTGGCGGTGAAGGACGTGCCGCCCAACTGCACGGTCGTCGGCATTCCCGGGCGTATCGTCAAGCGCGACGGCAAGCGCGTCACCAGCGAGCAGTCCGCCGCCGCGAAGCGCATGGAGAATCTTCCCGATATCGTGGAAGAGCAGCATCGTTCCAACTGCGCGCGCATCGACTACCTGGAGGCGCAGATCGCCGCGTTGCGCGACGAAGTCTGTCCGCAGTTCAAGAAGGTGCTCGCCGATGTCGAGCCCAAAAACTCGGAGGATTTGGAAGAGGGCTAGGCGCCCGCCAAACGAGCGCTTCCCCAGCTATCACAAGAAAGTATCAGGAACCTTATGATTAAGATTTACGACACCAAGCTGCGCCAAAAAGTCGAGTTCCAGCCGAAGGAGCCCGGCAAGATCAGCATGTACGTCTGCGGCCCGACCGTGTACAACCGCATCCACATCGGCAACGCGCGCACGTTTATCAGCTTCGACGTGATTCGCCGCTACCTCATCTGGCGCGGCTTCGACGTGACGTTTGTACAAAATGTCACCGACGTCGACGACAAGATCATCAAACGCGCAGGTGAAGAGGGTAGAAGTGCGGCAGAAGTGGCCGCTGAGTACACCCAGGCGTTCATCGACGACATGCACGCGGCCGGCGTGCTCGACCCCGACGTGCGCCCGCGCGCCACAGGCGAGATTCCCGACATGATCGCGCTTGTGCAAGAGCTCGTCGACGGTGGTCACGCCTACGAGGTCGAAGGCGATGTGTACTTCAGCGTGCGCTCGTATCCCGCCTACGGTGAGCTTTCGGGTCGCAACATCGACGAGATGGAATCGGGCCACCGCGAGCTTCGCGCCGATGGCCAGGGCCTTGAGGCGCGCAAGCGCGACCCGCTCGATTTCGCGCTCTGGAAGGCGGCCAAGCCCGGCGAGCCTTCGTGGGATTCCCCCTGGGGCAAGGGACGTCCGGGCTGGCACATCGAGTGCTCGGCCATGTCGCGCAAGTACCTGGGGCTTCCCTTTGACATCCATGGCGGCGGCGCTGACCTGGTGTTCCCGCATCACGAGAACGAGCGCGCGCAAAGCGAGGCGGCGTGTGGCTGCACGTTCGCGCGCCATTGGATGCACTCCGGCATGCTCCAGATTGCCAACGAGAAGACCGGCGAGATCGAGAAGATGTCGAAATCGCTCAACAACTTCCTGCTTCTGCACGAGGCGCTCGACATCGTGCGTCCCGAGACGCTGCGCATGCTCATGCTGCAGACGCACTATCGCAGCCCGCTCGTGTTCGGCGACGCCCGCTTGGCCGAGGCCGATGCGGCGCTCACGCGCATCGAGAACACGGTGAAGAACCTCGAGTGGCTGCTCGCGTCCGCGACGGCCGAGGGCGCGTGCGCGCTCGACGCTGCGGCGATCGAGGGGGCAGCGCAGGCGGCGCGCGCGGCCTTCGTCGACGCGATGGACGACGACTTCAACGCACCCGCCGCACTGGGCGCGGTGTTTACCCTGGTTGGTGACGTGAACAGCGCGATTGCAGGCAAGGAGCCCACCGCGGCCGATGTGCCGGCGCTCATTGCCGCGCGCGACTCGATCGCCGAGCTCATGGGCGTGTTCGGCATCGACGTTGCGGCGGCCACTGCCGAGGGCGACGCCTATCCTGACGAGGTCGTCGATCTTGCCGCCGAGCTCGCCGGATACGCGGGCGGTAATGCGACCGAGGCTGTCGAGGCGCTCGTGGCCCTTCGTGCTGAGGCGCGCGCTTCGAAGGATTGGGCCCGCGCCGACGCCGTGCGCGATGGCATGGCGGCGCTCGGCCTCACGATCAAGGACACGCCGCAAGGCCCTCAGGTGGAAATGGCGTAGCGCAGGCGCGCCTCAGACGAGCGGAAGAGTGATCATCTGAATACCCAACGCAATATGGAGCTCCTTGCGCCTGCAGGGGGTATCGAACAGCTGCGCGCTGCCGTACGCTTCGGCGCGGACGCGGTGTACCTGGCCTCCGATCGCTTCGGCATGCGCGCCCGCGCGGCGAACTTTGCGCTCGAAGACATTCCCGCTGCGGTGGAAATCGCCCACGCCGCGGGCGTGAAGGTGCACGTCACCGCAAACATCCTCATGGAGCAAGGTGACCTGGCTGCGCTGCCCGACTATTTCCGCGCACTCGATGCGGCGGGGGTCGACGCCTTCATCATCGGCGACTTGGGGGCGGCCGCCATCGCACGTCGCGTGGCTCCGCGCGTTGCGCTCCACGTGTCAACCCAGGCGTCTGTCGCCAACTCCGAGGCGGCGCGCGTATGGTATAGCCTGGGCGCGAGCCGTGTGGTGTGCGCGCGGGAGATGTCGCTTGACGATATTGCCCGCATGCGCGAGGACATGCCGGCAGACATGGAAATCGAGGCCTTCGCGCACGGTGCCATGTGCATGGCGGTCTCGGGGCGCTGCCTCATCAGCTCCTATCTCACCGGCCGCTCGGGCAACCGCGGGCACTGCACGCAGCCCTGCCGCTGGAGTTACACGCTCGAGGAGGAGAAGCGCCCGGGCGAGCATTTCCCCATCGAGGAGGATGGCCGCGGCACGTTCATCATGAACGCGAAGGATATGAACATGCTTGCGCACCTTGACGCGCTGCGAGCGGCGGGCGTGGACTCCATCAAGATCGAAGGGCGCAACAAGAAGGCGTTTTACGTGGCCAGCGTGGTGAACGCGTATCGGCAGGTGCTCGACGGCGCTCCCGCTGCCGATTTCGCTGCCGAGCTGGAAGCGGTGTCGCATCGCCCGTATGGGACGGGGTTCTTCTTCGGCGAGGCCGGGCAGGCTCCTAACTATGATGGCTACGAGCAGCAGGCGATGCACGTAGCCGACGTCGTCACTGCCGACCTCGAGACCCGCACCATCGTTGCGCGCTGTCGCAATCGCTTTGCGGAAGGGGAGGAGCTCGAGATTCTCAGCCCGCGGGTGCCTATTTCCCGCGTTGTCGTGCGCAATCTCACATGGTTGCCCGATCCCACGGAAAGCGACCCCGATCCCGCGCCGGTTCCCGTACCCGTGGCGAATCGCTCGTGCGGAATCTATCGCTTCTCGGCTGGGGCAGCGGCCGGGAAAGGCGCAGTTGCCGCGACCGCGACTGGGGCTGAGACCGACGCCGGTGCCGGCGCTGCTCTCGAGTCGGGCACCAGCGCTGCAGTCGACGCTGCCGCGATTCTCGCCGATGATGGGGCCGCCGCTGCCGGAGCAGACGCCGGGGCGAGCGATGCCGCCGCAGCTGGTGCCGATGCTGTTCCCGCGGCTCGCGCGGGTGCAGGCATCACCGGCCTCTCCCTTCCCGCTGCGGGGGACTTCCTGCGTGTGCGCCGTTTCCGCCGCTCGGCGCGCTCGGGCGCATAGGACAGCGTGACGCCCGCGATCGGCGCAACCTTCGCGGGCGTCACGTTCCCATTTCGGGACACACGAGCCGCGCCCCCGAGGCGATTCCCGTCGCGCCGCTTCGCCAACTCCCGACTCGTTTTCCCCTGCTGAATAGCTACGCCCGGGGGCGTGATATAGCCACTTTCACGTGGGATTTCGAAAAAGTGCTTGGCGCTCGCTATTTCTTCGCCCTACCCTTAAAAGTCCGCGCGCTTCTTGATATCATGTTTCCAAGGTAAACGCGAAGAAAGGGGTCGCTTATGGGAACCAAGGCGGTCGATGCTCTCGAAATATCCTTTGAGGATATGCCCATGTACCTGCGCGCCAAGCATTCGGTGTACATGGACGTCAACGGAGCGAGCTATTACCTCACCGATGTGAACGATCGGTACTGGCGCGCGCAGGACACCTCCCGAAAAAACGAAAAGGGCCACTACGTCGATTGCAGCGAGCTTGTGCCGACGGTCGGCGAGTTCCTCGACATTCCCTTCGTCGATGGCAAGAGCCTGAAGGAAGTGTTCGACGACGCGACATTCTACGCATCGGAAAAGCCCGAAGACGAATAAAAGGCGAGCGCCATTTCGACAATCAAATAGCAAAACCTTAAGGCGGCTTCGGCCGCCTCTTTAATTGCTACTGTTGTGATACCATGTGACTCGTAACGGTGGTCGCGCCAGGGGGAGCGGCCTTTGGCTTAGACGACGAGAAAGAGAGAAGCCTTATGGCAGAAGAACAAGAGTGCTCGCATTCGTGCGGCAGCTGCGGCGTTGAGGGCTGCGGCGAGCGCACGGCACCTTCCAAGTACACGACCAACGCGGCGAGCAACGTGAAGCACGTGATCGGCGTTGTGTCGGGCAAGGGCGGCGTCGGCAAGTCCCTCGTGACGAGCCTGCTCGCAAGCGAGCTGCGCAAGAAGGGTTTCAACGTCGGCATCCTGGACGCGGACGTCACCGGCCCCTCCATCCCGAAGACGTTCGGCGTGACCGACAAGCTGCATGCTGACGAGACGGGCATCTACCCGGCGCTCACCGACAGCGGCATCAAGGTCATGTCCGTGAACCTCATGCTCCCGAAGGGCGACATGCCCGTCGCATGGCGCGGCCCGGTCGTTTCCGGCATCATCAAGCAGTTCTGGGACGAGACCAACTGGGGCGACGTCGACTACATGCTGATCGACATGCCTCCGGGAACCTCCGATGTGTTCCTCACGGTGTTCCAGATGCTGCCCGTTGATGGTATCGTCACTGTTTCCGCACCTCAGGAGCTTGTTGCCATGATTGTCGGCAAGGCGGTCAACTTGGCGCACGACCTGGATGTCCCCGTTGTGGGCCTGGTCGAGAACATGGCGTACTTCAAGTGTGACGAGTGCGGCAAGGAGCATCATATCTTCGGCGAGCCCCAGGGTGCCGCCGTTGCCGAGAAGTACGGCATCCCCGCAGTGGCTACGCTGCCGATCGACCCGAAGTTCGCAGCCCTGTGCGACGAGGGCAAGGTCGAGGAATACGATGTTGCCGGTGCGCTCGACGACATCATCGCCCATGTGGAGGCTGCAAAGCGCGAAGAGACCGAGGAGAAGGCCGAATAGCGCTCGCGAGAAGATTTGACCCCAGGGGCAGGCTTCTCAAGCGTGTGATTAGACAAGCGTGCGATTAGACAAGCGCCGCCTCGCGGAACGAGGCGGCGCTTTTGTTTTGGAGTAGGGCACGGTGCCCCTGTACAAAAACGACGATATGTTATGCAGAAACTATGTAGAACTCCTCAAAATGAGCGAATTTGAGGAATGACGCGACGTGATTTCGCTTTTGATGCGACACTTTCGGGACAGCTAAGAGGGATAATCAGGCAGCATCACTATTTCTTCACAACTTATCGTCAATTTTATACATGAGTGATCGATGGAGCCGATTGGGGCGCTGGGGGAATATTTTTCAGGCTCGCGCCTCGCGCTGGCGCAATCTTGCAGCAGGCGGCATCATGTCGAGTCGGCGTTCGGCTGTGGGTCTTATCGCTTAATTGCTCGAGGAGATTGCGCTGAAACCCCCATATGTTTTTTGCGGAGGAAGGGGATGGTGGCGTGCGCATGTTCTCGCGTGCGGCTTATCGGGGCATGGCGACCTCTTGCACTCGCCGGCGGCGTTACGACCGCTGTGCGCGGCTTCAGCAAACTCGCTGAAAACTTTTTCAAAAAAGTGCTTGACCGAAATCGCCGTTCTGTTAGTATAGTCGATGCACCTTTTACGGGGAATTAGCTCAGCTGGGAGAGCGCATGGCTGGCAGCCATGAGGTCAGGGGTTCGAACCCCCTATTCTCCACCATGAATTCAATCGCTGGTCGAGCAATCGGCCAGCGATTTTTTTTATTTCCAGGCTGGAGGGCTCGAACCCCGCGAGGTTCGACAGTAGTTTTGATCCCCCTGAGGGCAAACTTTCTCAAACGGGGGTAGCGGGTCGTGTCCGAGATGCACATTGCGGAGGGCAACCCGGTTTTGCTCCACTGCTTTCCTGTCCGCTCGTTTCTGTTGCGTTGCGATTCTGCTTTCCCGCTCGTCGCAATCATGCGCTTTGCGGGATGTGGCGTTTGATCGCTTCTCGGTAGGCTTTCCCGTAGCGCGTGGGCGTGGTGTTTCTGCGGGTGATAATCCCGATGGTCATGGTCTCGTCCACGTCCAGCGGAACCGAGATGATGTTCTCGCCGTTGAGCTCGTGCGATATGACCCCGCTGCACACGGTGTACCCATTCAGCCCCACGGCCAGGTTGAACAGCGTCGCTCGGTCGCGCACGCGGATGTTCTTGCGGCGGTCGAGCGTGCTGAGCAGCTCCTCGCTGAAGTAGAACGAGTTGAAATCTCCCTGCTCGTAGGAAAGGTAGGGGAAGTCGTCGAGGTCGTCGAGCGTTACCGACTCGCGTTCCGCAAGCGGATGCGTGCTCGAGATGAACACATGCGGCTCGGCGGTGAACAAGGGCTCGAACAGAAGGTCTTGGCTTCGCAACATTTTCTCGATGACCTCGTGGTTTCGCTTGGAGAGGTAGATGATCCCCAGCTCGCTTTTCATGCGTGAGACATCCTCGATGATCTCGTGCGTCTGCTCCTCGCGCAGGGTGAAATCGTAGCGGAAGGCGTCGAACTCGCGTATGACGTCGACAAACGCGTTGACGGCGAACGAATAATGTTGGCAGGAGACGGCAAAATGGGGGACTTGCTGCGTCTCTCCCTTGTATTTCTCCTCCAGAAGGTCTGCCTGTTCGAGCACTTGTCGGGCGTATCCCAGAAACGTCTCACCCTCCGATGTTACCACGACGCCTTTGTTCGTGCGCTCGAAGATGGCGACGCCCATCTCGTGCTCCAGATTGTGGATTGCGGCGGTGATGGAAGGCTGCGACACGAACAGGCGCCTCGACGCCTCGGTGATATTGCCCATCTCGGCGACTTTCACGACGTATTTCAGTTGCTGCAGTTTCATGAGCGCTCCTCGCCTGTGGGCCATCGGTGTTCAAGGATAGGGGAAAATAACATCCTTGCAGGCGTTTCGCGCAAAGAACGCAAAAGGGGGAGAGCTTGTCGGCCCTCCCCCTCGGGGGTCACGCGCGGTGTGTGGAAGGTGCGCGGAAGTCGTGCGGCGGCGTGCGATGCATGCGACCTGCGCTCAGCTTGCAACATGCGGCGTGCGGCGGCGCGCAACTCGCGGGCCGTGCGTGCCTTCGGCTTTGCGACCTGCGCGCCGCGGCGTGCGCACGGCCTAAGCTAGTCGCCCCACACTTCCTCGGCGATCTCGCGCACGAGCGCCACCTTCGCCCACTGCTGCTCCTCGGTGAGCTTGTTGCCAATTTCGCAGCTTGCGAAGCCGCACTGCGGGGAGAGGCAGAGGTTTTCGAGCGGCACGTACTTCGCCGCCTCGTGGATGCGCGCGATGACGGCTTGCTTGTCCTCGAGCTCGGCGCGCTTTGTGGTGACAAGCCCGAGCACGACCTTCTTGTCCGCGGGCACGCTCGAAAGCGGTGCGAAGCTGCCGGAGCGCTCGTCGTCGAACTCGAGGAAGAAAGCGTTCACGTGCTCGTTCGCGAGCAGTGCGTCGGCAACGTCGTCATAGCCGCCTTCGCAGGCCCACGTGCTGTGGAAGTTGCCGCGGCAGACATGCGTGTTGATGCAGAGGTCGGCGGGCGCGGCGTCGAGCACGCGGTTGTTCACGCGCAGCAGCGTTTCCTTGATGCGCGCGAGCCCCGCTTGGTCGGTCCCGAAGAAAAGCTCCGCCTTCGGGTCGACAAGGCATCCCCACGAGCAGTCGTCGAACTGCAGGTTGCGGCAGCCCGCGGCGTGAACCTGCTCGATGAATGCCAGGTAGGCGGCGACAATGTCATCTTCTAGGAGAGCGTCGTTTCCGTATGCGGCGTCGGTCGCCTTGCGGTTCATGGGCATGATGAACTGTTCGATGAACTGCGCGGGCGCGGGTATCGTCAGCTTCGCCGTGGTGTTCTCGTCCTCGAAGGACTGTACGAAGCGGAAGTGCTCGACGAAGGGATGCTCGCCTGCGAGCGAAATCTTCCCCGTCAGATAGGTGTCGTCGATTTTGGCGGCCTCGTCGTGGAACGGCAGGCCGTCTTCGGTTGCGGAATGGCCGATGCCCTCGAATGCCCACATGAAGTCAAGATGCCAGGTCGCACGGCGGAATTCGCCGTCGGTGATGAAGCGCAGGCCGGCCTTTTTCTCCTTCGCGATGAGGTCGGTAATGCACTCGTCCTCGACTGCCTTCAAAGCTGCGGCGTCGATTGCGCCTGCGCTGAAATCCTCGCGCGCCTTCTTCAGCTTCGCGGGGCGAAGGAAGCTGCCGACGACGTCGTATCGATTCGGTCCATAGTTCACTGCCATTGTCTGCCTTTCGGTTGGATGCTTGCTCGCATGCGCCTAGGCGCTGCTCGGTTTCGTGCGCTCGCGGCTGCGGCGCCTTGTTTCGTTGTGAAGTATAGTCATACGCTCGGAAATCGAAAAATATTTGATTCGGAGTATTCGCCATAGGAAAAGCCTATCGATAAGGAGTGCGCCTCCTATCTTCCCTTTGGGACGAAACGAAGCGAAACGGGACGACGGCTGTGGAGGGCGCCCGGCGGCGCATTTGTCGGTGCCCATTCATGCGATTATGCAGGTGTCGCCGAACGAGAGGCGGCACCATCACAGCAACGCGGAGCCATGGGGGCGGCTCCTCACCAAACGAAAGGGTCGCATCATGAAGATCGGCGCTCGCAACCAGATCAAGGGCACCTCAAGACCGTCAAGGAAGGCGGCAAGGCCGTCGCCATCATCAAGGCGACCGACGTCATGGTCGCTGTCGACTAGCGATTCTTCCGCCCGCGCGCGTTGCGCGAGGTGACTTGAGAGCCTCACGCCCTTGTGGGTTGGGGCTCTTTTGCTGTTAGGAGACTTTTGCCTGTTCATCTGGGATTCCCATAGCTTATGGTCGCCGTGCCCCGCGACCCGCGTGTTACCGCCTCGTCAAACTCGAACTCTAAAGCTTCGAAGGATTCGAGAATCGAGAGCTCTTCGGAGACGATTGGGTCGATGGCCTCCTTTGCTCTGCTGATTGCAGGGATGATTTGCCCCAGTAAACTAGCTCGGGCCGCCGAAGCCTGCAGTTTCGTTTTGTCCTGGGGGCAAAACGAGTGAGCGCCAGAGCCCAAAAAATGCCAGTCTCCCTTGCCACCCCCTATTCATCAGCTGCGGATTGCCCATAACCGCCTGGGCAATCCGCAGCGTGCGTTAATCATTCGGCGGCTGCATGATCTCTAGGATGATCCCGCCGGGGTCGCGGAGGTGGAAAGCGTGGCTTCGACCGAAGCCGTCCTGGCGAAAATCGAACTCCTCTTGCGGGCATGCGCTCTACACTTCATGCGTTACCACAGGATAGCGCTCTATAGACAAAAAGCAGCATAGAGCGGAATAGACCTGAGACCATCGTTCATTCCAAAGGGCTTAGTCGAAAGCCGGATAAGGCGCACGCCCGGATGGCTCTTTTTAAGTGAGGACAGGCTTCGAGATCGCGTGTTCTCGCCCGCTTTGACCTCAATCGCAGACACGCATCCCTGCCTTTCTACGACAAAGTCGATTTCTGCACGATTGTCGCGAGTCCAACGAGGCTCGCGCGGGCCCGCAGTTTCGCAGTAGCAGCTTCTCTGCGCGGTGCCGCAGGCGCGTTGCGAAGAGGCGAGCTGCGAATTGGTTCTCGCGGGCTTTCCGAAGCACTTGACCATTGCGATCGGCGCGCGCTCGATGGCTAGGGACTTGGAAGACCCGCACCTGGTAGCGTCTCTCTCGAAAGCGTCCTCGCGCATTACTAGATGCAGTCCTATAATAGGTGCCATTGAAAACGAACAGAGAGGAGCATCCCCGTGCTTTTCACCGACATCGATATCCTCGACGAGAATCTTGACTACCAGGCCCATCAATGGGTGGGCGTCAAGGACGGCACGATCGACTATATTGGCGACGCCGCACCTGAAAACGCTGCCGACTACGGCGAGACCTACGACGGTCGCGGCCGTCTGCTCATGCCAGCGCTCTACAACGCGCACACGCACCTGCCGATGACGCTTCTGCGCGGCTACGCGGAGAACGTGCCCCTGCAGGAATGGCTCAACAACCTCGTGTGGCCCTTCGAGGGGAAGATGACGCCCGAAGACAACTACTGGGCGACCAAGCTCGCCCTTGCCGAGATGGCGCGCTACGGCTCGGTCAGCGCGTCGGACATGTACTATGCCACCGACGAGCGCGTTCAGGCGGTGGGCGAGGCCCATATGAAGATGAACGTCTGCGAGAGCGTGCTTTACTTCGAGCCGAAGCCGTTTGCGGAATACCCCATGTGCGAGAAGATGGAGCGCATCGTCAAGCAGTACCACGGCGCGCAGGACGGGCGTATCCGCGTGGACTACAACATCCATGCCGAGTACACATCCAACCCCATTACCTGTACCGATATCGGGAAGGTCGCAAAGGAAGCGGGTCTTCCCATCCATATCCACATCTCCGAGACGAAAAGCGAGCACGAGGAATGCAAGGGTCGCCACGACGGCCTCACGCCCGTGCAGTACTTCGAGAGCATCGGCGTGTTCGACGTGCCGGTTATCGCGGCGCACTGCGTGTGGGTCGACGACAAGGACATCGAGATCCTCGCCAAGCGCGGCGCGACCGTGGCCTTGAACCCTGCCTCCAACATGAAGCTCGCAAGCGGGTTCGCGCCCGTGCAGAAGCTTCTCGACGCGGGTGTGAACGTGGCGCTCGGCACCGATGGCATGGCCTCGAACAACAACCACGACCTGTTCCAGGACATGTATCTTATGGGCACGATCTACAAGGGGCATGAGCTCGATCCCGCGATTATCTCGCCCAAGCAGGTCATCGCCGCTGCCACGCGCGGGGGAGCGCTCGCGCAGGGTCGTGAAGACTGCGGGCTTGTGAAGGTGGGCATGAAGGCTGACCTCACGGTGCTCGACACGACGGGCGCATCGTGGTGCCCCATGACGAACCCCGAGGTCAACATCGTGTTCTCGGGTCATGGTTCCGATGTCGTACTCACCATGTGCGACGGTGAGGTGGTCTATCGCGACGGCGAGTGCCCGGGTATCGATCTCGAGCAGGTGAAGGCCGAGGTCTCCGCTCGCACGAAGCGCATCATCTCCGAGCTCTAAGGCAAACGGTTCACAAAGCGGGAGCGCCCCTCTCATGGGGAGAAAGGCGCGGTGGGGAACAGCCCTAACGCCAACAGGCCCATGGCCATGAGGAACAGCGACCGGATGAGAAGCGGCCGTCTTCCCATGGAATTCAGCCAGAACATGGCAGGCAGGGACCCCACCAGGAAGAACAGGCTCAAGACGCTCTCGCCCAAGATCGCGCTCTTCCCGACGCCCGGGCCGAAGGTGGTCATGATCTGCGGGCCGAACGTGTAGATGGCGTACATGGGAACGACCTGGCACAACGTGAGGATTCCCAAAAAACGATGCGTGCGGCGTATCCCTTCGAGAACATCTCCGCAAAGCCGGTCTTGTGCTTGGGCTCCTCTTCCTTGTCCTCGAGGATGACATCGGCGCCGTACACGCGGAACACCACGCGGCGCGCCTCCTCGTGGCGCCCCTTGCTTTTCGGCCACAGGGGCGACTCGGGGACTTTGCACCTGCCGATCAGCAGGAAGACGCAGGGTACGATGGCGGAGCCGAGCATGAGCCTCCATCCGCCATCGACGTCGCACAAAGCGAAGCCGACGACTGCAGCCACGGTAGCGCCCAAATACCACGCCGCCGAGACCATGCCCATGGATATCGCGCGGTGGTGCTTGTGGGTGAACTCGGTGATGAGCGAGGTTGCGATGGGGTAGTCGGCGCCCACGAAGACGCCGATGAAGAAGCGGTATATCACGAGCAGAAGCGGCGTCGTCGCGGATGTCGTCGAACACGCCGATGTCAGCGGATTTCTTTTCGAGTGCGTCGATTTCGGGACAGCTCCCTTGGTTGCCATATGGGTTTCCCTTGGCTCGTGTCGGACAGTAGGCAATGCGTTCCGTTTTGCCTTAAGAAGGCGTAAAAGGGCAAAAGCCCGCAAGACGCATTTTTAGTCTTATTTTGAGAAAATGGCGACGTTTACGAGCAAGGCCGTGCGAGTTTTTCAGATTATGGCGTTTGCGGGGTATTTCCCATCGAGACGCTAGGTTGAATGTGTGGGCGCCTAAGCCTAGGCTTGGAGTCGAACCAAAGGTGCGGGACGTCGGGTGGCTCGTTCCGCTATTCTGTCCCGCTTCGACCGGCGGGATGGCCGAATCAACGGGTTGCGGCCAGCGCGTCGCAACGGCAAATGGAAAGGATCCTCATGAACGTGTTCATTCCCGATGGTCGCATCGACCAGTTCATTCTCGAAGACATGCCCTATATCGATCTTACGACCGAAGTCCTTGGCATCGGCGAGGAACCGGGGGAAATCGAGTACTTCACGCGCGAAGACTGCGTGCTTGCCGGTGTGGAGGAGGCCGCCCGCGTGCTCGGAAAGACGGGCGCGCGCGTCATCTGGTCGCGTCGTTCGGGGGAGCGCCTCGCTGCGGGGGAGCCGTTCCTTCGCGCGGAGGGCACGGCGGCGGCGCTGCATATGGCGTGGAAGGTGTCGCTCAACCTGTGCGATCACCTGTCGGGCGTAGCGACCAAGACGCGCGCGATCGTGGACGCGGCGCACAGCGCGAACTCTGCATGTGAGGTGCTCACTACGCGCAAGAGCATGCCGGGCGTGAAAGACCTGCTCACAAAGGCGGTTACATGCGGCGGCGCCTTCCCGCACCGTTTGGGCGCGTCCGAGACCGTGCTCGTGTTCGACCATCACATCACCTTCATGGGCGGCTTTGAGGCGTTCTTGGAAGCGCTTCCCGTCCTCCGCGGCCGCTGCGTGGAGAAGAAGCTCTTCGTAGAGGCGGGGCCCGACGAGGCGCGTCGCCTCGCGAAAGCGGGCGTCGACGGCATCCAGCTCGACAAGATGCCGGTGGACGATCTGGCAGCGCTCGTGCCCGAGCTGCGCACAATCGACCCTCATCTCACGCTCATCGCGGCGGGCGGCATCAACCTGCAAAACGCTGCGGCCTATGCCGCGACGGGCGTTGACGGCCTGGCCACCACAGCGCCCTTCACCGCCAAGCCCATCGACATGAGCGTCCGCATGAAGCGAGCAGAATAGTCGCACGACTTCCCCTATGGCTTCACGCGGGGGCGTGTAGCGCGCATTTCCCCGTAAAATGCAAGTGCTTTCCAAAGTGCGGGGCAAATCTTGGGGCAAGCGGATGAAAAAGGGCGAAAGTACGTTACACTGGTTACAACGCAAGCCGAAGTCGGCTTGACCAAGCGGTTCTTTGTGTGTGCAAGACTAAAAGTGGTTGTGCCTCAAAGATGCTCTTTCGGGCGCGGCCACGCAACGAAAGGTTGGTGGTCAAAATGGCAGCTCCTGCCACTGAGCACGTGCGCAATGTCGTCCTGGTGGGTCAAGACGGCGCGGGGAAGACTTCGCTCGCTGAGGCGATGCTCTACGTCTCCGGCAAGACCCCGCGCATGGGTACGACACACGACGGCAAGTCCTATCTCGACTACGACGCCGAGGAAATCAAGCGCAAGTTCACGATCGGTACCTCGATCGCCCCCATCCCGTACAAGGACTACAAAATCAACGTGCTCGACACTTCGGGCCACCCCGACTTCATCTGCGACACGCTGTCCACCATGCAAGCTGCTGAAATGGCGCTTTTCGTGGTCGACGCCGTTGCGGGCCCACAGGTCATGACCACCAAGCTGTGGCGCGAGGCCGAGGGAATGCGCCTTTCACGAGCTGTGTTCATCAACCATATCGACCGCGAGCACGCCGACTTCGACATGGCAATGGCCACGCTCCACGCGCGTTTCGGCTCGCGTTTGGGCCCGGTTACCATCCCCATCGGGCAAGACGCTGACTTCAAGGGCGTCATCGACATCATCCGCATGGAAGCCCGCTACTTCGGCGAGGGCGACGACTCCGAGCGCATCGAGCCCATTCCCGCCGAGTTCGCCGATGCCGCGCAGGCGGCCCGCGACAAGCTGTGCGACCTTGTGGCCGAGGCCGACGACGAGCTTATGATGAAGTATCTCGAAGGCGAGGAGCAGCTCACGCAAGACGAGCTCGAGTCGCTGCTCGACAAGGCCATCGCGCAGGAGCTGTTCATTCCCGTGTTCGTAGGCTCCACCATCATCAAGCAGGGTATTCAGGGGCTTATGGAAGACATCTGCACCTACTTCCCGCACCCAAGGAGCCACGGCCGCTTCCAGATGGCCGACGGCACCTCCATCCCCATCGACGAGACGAACCGCCCCGCGGCCTTCGCCTTCAAGACGCTCTCCGACCCGTTCGTGGGCCGCTTGAGCTTCCTTAAGGTGCTCTCGGGTGTGCTCGAGCCCGGCATGGAGCTCATCAACGCGCGCACGGGCAAAAAGGAGCGCCTGGGCCATCTCTATGTCATGATGGGCAAGGAAGCCACTGACGTGAAGAGCGCGAAGGCGGGCGACATCATTGTTGTGCCGAAGCTTGCCGAGACGCGTACGGGCGACACGATTTCCCTTACCGGCGAGATTGCCGTCGATCCGCTGCCGCTGCCGGTGCCGCAGTATCCGGTCGCGATCGAGGCCGTCAACAAGAAGGAAGAGGACAAGCTCGGGACGTTCCTTGCCCGCGCGGCGGAAAACGACCCGTCGATTCATATCCAGCGCAACGAGGAAACGCATCAGACCGTGCTCACCGCGATGGGCGACACACAGGTTGACATGCTCATTTCCCGCTGCAAGGAGCAGACGGGCGTCGATGTTCGCCTCGTGCCGGTGCGCATCCCGTATCGCGAAACCATCCGCAAGACCGCCGAGGCCGAGGGCCGTCACAAGAAGCAGACGGGCGGTGCCGGGCAGTTCGGCGACTGCTGGTTGCGCATCTCCCCGAACCCGGGGGCGGGCTACGAGTTCGTCGACGAGATCAAGGGCGGCGCTATCCCTGGCGGCCTCATTCCCGCGGTCGACAAGGGCGTGCAGGAGACCATGAAGGAAGGCGTGCTCGCTGGTTACCCGATGGTCGACATCAAGGTCGCCGTGTTCGACGGCAGCTATCATTCCGTCGACTCCAACGAGATGGCGTTCAAGACCGCCGCGCGCATCGGTTTCCGCGCCGCGTGCGACCAGGCCGATCCTGTGCTGCTCGAGCCGATGGCCGACATGGAGATCACGGTGGGCGAGGACTATGCGGGTCCGGTTATGGGCGATATCTCCACGCGCCGCGGCCGCATCGTCGGCACCGACTCCAACGACGAGGGCGAGACGGTGATTATCGTGCGCGTGCCCTACGCTGAGATCGTGAAGTACACGAAGGATTTGCGCTCGATCACGCGCGGCTCGGGTTCGTACAGCATCCAGCTCAACGGCTACGAGCAGGCGCCTGCCGACGTTACGAAGAAGCTCGTGGAGGAATACCAAGCCTCAAGGGCTGCAGGGAATTAAAGACGCTGCCGCGTCCAACAGACGCGAGGCGGCGCTTGCGCAACAAGGGGGTCGACGGCTATCACGCCGCCGGCCCCCTTTGCGTGTGCAGGGAAGCCGCCCGGGTAGGAGGCGCGTCCGCTTTCCCCTTCGTCCGCTTTTCTTTCGCGTTCCCCATTCGCTTATCTGTCCAGTCCCTTTCTCATTCTCTCAGGGCAAATTCGTCCTCTCGCCGCAGGGACGCACGGCCAAGTCAACCCGTCGATTCGACCCTGCGGGTTGAGGTCGATTGCGCGCTTTCGGGTAGTCTATCGTGCGCATGTTCACGCTTTTGAGGGAAAGCGTGTCTGTTTTTGCGCATTCGCGCGATGTGGAGTCAAAAGAATAGTTGAAGGGGATGGTCATGAAACCATACAAGACAGTTATCTACAGCTTCCTGGTGGGCGGCACCTTCGCGCTCATCGCCCAGGCGATCCTCACGTTCTGGCAGACCGTGCTCGTAGGCACACCGATGGCGTTTTTCATGGGCGGCGCTACGCTTATCAGCATGGGCGTGATCGGCTGCATCCTGGGCGGCCTTGCGTGCTATCAGTACGTCGAGGAATGGGCGACGTTCGGCGCGCTGCTCCCGTTCTCCGGCTTTGCTATGGCGGTCGGCATGAAGGCCGTGGGTCCCTGGACGAAGAACAACGAGAAGATGGGCAAGTGCATCTGGAATTGCGTGTGGTTCGTCGTGTGGTTCAACGTGCTGTTCGCCGCTATCTGCATCGCGATTGGCTGGATCTGCGGCACGGTCGGGTTCAATAACAACCTCGGCGTCGCAAAGACCGAGGGCGGCATGCTGTTTGTGTACGCGTTCCTCGTAGGCGGCCTGCTTGCTGCGTTCTTCCAGATTCTGTTCGTGTGCCTGAAGAAGGTCACCAAGAAGGTCACCCCGCTCCACATCCTGATCACGGCATGGATGTTGGGCGCAATCTTCGCGCCCTTCGGAATCTCCGGTGCGCTTGCCAACTTCTCCGGCGAGGGCTTCTCCGTCATGATCACGGTCGGTGGCTACAATATGTTCAACGTGGGCATCGAGCTCGCGGCAGGCAACCTTGCAGGCGCCGGCGTGCACTTGGGGTCGTTCCTGCTTGCGGTCGCTGGCCTTGCCATCACCGCGCTGTTCACCTTCTTCATCTACAACTGGACGTTTGGTCGCAAGCCGCTCGAGCAAGTTCATGCCGAAAAGGCGCTGAACTCGCTTAAGGAGCTCGGCTACGACGCCTCCATGGTGAAGAAGCTCGACAAGGAAGAGCTCGAGGGCTACGACGCCGTGGGCGAAAGCGGTGTGCCTGCAGGTATGAGCGAGTCGGTGAAGGCTTAAGCGACCGCTTTTCATACGACGGCTGTGCGTCGTGCGTATCGCGAACTCGCGTTGCTGGAGTGCGTTTCGCAACGCGTCTTGCTTTGCGTTTCATCTTGGCGGGCTTTCCTCGTATGGGGGAAGCCCGCTTTTTTTCGAAAGCTTGCCCTATACTGGATGGCATTGGTTTTTTAGAGTTCGCGCGCGTCGCATGCGGCGCTGTAAGGAGTGGGAAATGGCAAAGGGAATGAGCAAGAAGGAGCGCAAGCTCCGCGAGGAAATCGCCGAGCTCGAGCAGAAAAAAACGCGCGGCTTCATGCAGACGGCAGGCGGCATCATTATCTTCGTGCTGTTCCTGATCATCCGCCAGGTCTTGGTAGCGAACGGCATGTTCGACCCCGAGACGGTTGCGGCGAGCGTAGTCACTTATGCGATTGCGGTTGTAGCGGCCGGCTTCGTCGGCATCGGCGCCTATCATTATTCCAGGGCGAAGACGAAAATCGGCGATTTGCAATCTCGCATCAAGTAGACGCGCCCGCTTCACGTGAGGGTGGGGCCGTCGGGCAGATGGGCGGGAATGCGCGCCTCGTGGCGCCTTGCTCAAGGTTGCAGTTAGGCACTACATAAAATGAGAAAGCCCCGTGTCCTTCGCAAAAGCGGATGGATGCGGGGCTTTCGGGCTCGCGATGCGTGCGGCGGTTAGTCTGCGACTTCCACCAGGGTGATCTCAAAAGTGAGCGCCTGGCCTGCCAACTCGTGGTTCATGTCGAAACTAACGGAGTCGTCGGTCACTTCCACGACGCGTGCGGGGAAGGGCGCCGAACTGCCCGAGCGCAGGTAGATGGTCTGTCCTATAGGCAGCTGATCGGCATTGGGGACATTCGAGCGCGGCATCTTCTGCACGAGCGCCGGGTTGTGCTCGCCGTATGCCTCGGCGGGTTCGAGGCGAACCGTCTTGGTCTCGCCAACCTCCATGTCGCGCACAGCCTTGTCGAAGCCGGGGATCATCTGGCCTGCCATGCAGGTGAACTCGAGCGGTTCGCCGCGGTCGTAGGACGAATCGAACTGCGTGCCGTCGTCGAGCGTGCCTTTGTAGTGGGTCTTCACCTTTTTGCCTTCATTGCTCATAAAGCACATCTCCTCTCGGTCTGAAAAGCGTTAGCTGTCAGTCTATTCGAAGTCCGTGGCCAAGGCCACCGGCCGCTGCGTCTGATTCCCGAGCCTCGCTATACATCGTGCTATTCCCGATCGGCGAGCGTTGTCCGCGCGGCGACGAGCTTCTCGAGCGGTTCGAGAAATCCTCGCTCGTTGTCGGAAAGCCCAGCTCGTGCGGCGGCTATCACTTCGTCGGCGAACTCGGCGGCCGGCCTGCCGTAGATCTCGCCCGCATAGCCCAGCTCCTGCAGCGAGTTCTTCGCTTGCTCGATATCGTTTGTCGCGATGCCCTCGAAAAGCCTCTCCACGCGCGCCAAGCTCTCCTCGCAGTAAAAGATGCCCTTCACAAGTGCGGCGTACGCGACAACATAGGGCACGGGCATCGCGTCGGCGGGGCGAATCTCGAGGTAAGTCTTTAGCCGCACGTCGGGAAATACCATCGACAGCGCGTGCTCGATCTCGGCGCGGCTCATGGGACGCTCAGCATAAATCTCGCTGAAGCGGCGGGAATCCTCGTGCCAGCCGCCCTGCCCGTCGGGCACGAGAATCGCCGGCGTGTCGTAGACCCAGCGCGCATAATCGCGCAGCGTGAACGAGCCCTCGACAGCGCCCGGCACGATGCCGCAGCGCTCGGGATCGCAGAGCTGCCAAATCTCGGTGCGCACCATGCGGTGAGTGCGCGGCGCACCTTCGAAGATGGGGGAGTTGTCACAGATAAGCGACAGGATCGGCGTGAGCGCGCTCGCGACGCGATACTTGCGCACGCAGTCGTCGGCGCTCGTGTAGTCGATGCTCACCTGCGTCGATGCGCTTCCTCGCATCATGCAGGGCCCGAAGGGGCTCACGGCACCGAGGTAGCGATTCATGTACTCGTAGCGCTGCTTGGGGATAAGCTCCAGACTCGTCGCGCGCGCCGTGGGATGATAGCCCGCCTTCGCGAGCTCCCCGTGCTTCGGCGCGAGCACGTCCTCGAGCTTTTTCTCGAATTGCTCGAAGCACGCCTTCGCGCTGGCCAGTTCATGAAAAGGACCTGCGGAAAGTTCCACCTGAGCGGCAGGTTCGATGGTCACTGCCTCGCCGGGGCGCGCTACGCCCAAAAGGTCGCCCTCAGCGTCGTAGGTTGCTTGCGGGTAGTCGGCGCGCAGCACCTCGAGCACGCTCTGGATGCCGTCTTCGCCCGAGTAGTTCACCGGCGAGCCGTCCTCGCGAACGATGATGTGCTCGAGTTCGATGCCGAGCGCGCCTTCGTCAGCTATGCACCCGCTTTCGATGAACGCCGCGATCGCGTCGACGTTGCGATCGTACATCTCCATACCGTTCGCGGGGGGATTTTGCGCGTCTGATGCCTGGTCACTGGCCTGTTCATTCATGGTTTGGCTCCTTGGCCTAAAAAAGTGGTGCAAACCCCAGCGGGTTTGTATAAAATAATTTCGCCGCACATCGTAGCACGTTGCGGCGACGGAATTGGGCATGTATCGAAAACGAGGACGAATCGTGAACTTGGGCATTCTGAATAGCAAGGCGCTCGCCGCTTCTTTTGCTGTCATGTCCCGACGACGTCCTTTGCGCGACGGCAAAGCCTCGCGCCGTGCCGCTTCGCGCGTTTCTTCTCTGTAACTTTTTCGCGTCCTCTTTGGACGGGAACCCCCTTTCATTACTATTGTCCGTGCGCTTCGCTCTATGCGTATCGCGTGCATCGCCGCAGCTAGCATCGCTGGCGGCCGGGCTCGTTGTTCGCATATCCGCAGGCGCGGGAACCAATTCGATAAGGAATCGACATTATGAAGATTAAAGCCGGTATCGTTGGGGCCGCTGGCTTCGCAGGTGCGGAACTCACGCGCCTTTTGCTGAGGCACCCGAGCTTCGAGCTGTGCGCGATCACTTCAGACGCGCTCGCCGGGCGCGCGCTCGCCGAGGTGTACCCCGCGTTCGCGGGTGCGAGCGACCTCGTCTTCTCCAAGCACGATAAGAGCGTGCTTGCCGACCTCGACGTGGCCTTCCTCGCCGTCCCTCACACGGCGTCCCTCGCGATGACGCCAGAACTCATCGCCGCGGGCACCACGGTCATCGACCTGTCCGCCGACTACCGCCTGAAAGACCCCGCAATCTACGAGAAGTGGTACAAGGTGGCGCACACTTCCACCGACCTTCTCGCAAAGGCTGCCTTCGGCCTGCCCGAGCTCACGGGCGACGAGCTCGCCTCTGCCGCGGCGCGTCGAGCGGCAGGGGAAGCCGTGCTCGTGGCCTGCGCGGGCTGCTATCCTACGGCGACCTCGCTTGCCGCTGCGCCGTTTTTGCGCGCCGGGCTCGTCGAAGAGGGCGCCACTGTCATCGTCGACGCGCTCTCGGGCATCACCGGCGCGGGCAAGAAGGCCACCGAGCGCACGCACTTCTGTTTCGCGAACGAAAGCGTCGAAGCCTACGGGGTGGGAACGCATCGTCACACGCCGGAAATCTCGCAAATCCTGGGGCTCGCCCCCGGCAAGCTCGTGTTCACGCCGCATCTCGTTCCCATGAACCGCGGCCTGCTCTCCACGGTGAAGCTGCCGCTCGCGAAGGGCGCCGCCGCTCCCGATCCCGAAGAGCTCGCCGCCATCCAGCAGCGCTTCTTTGCGGAATCCCCGCTCGTCGAGGCGCTTCCTGCAGGCTCGCTTCCCAAGACCGCATCGGTCGCCGGAACGGCGCGCGCGCAGGTGGGCGTCGCCTATCACGCGGAAGCTCGCATGATTATCGCGATTGGCGCGATCGACAACCTGGGGAAGGGCGCTGCCGGTCAGGCCGTCCAGTGCGCGAACATCATTTTCGGCCTCGATCAGACCGAAGGCCTCACCTCGCTTGCCGTGGGGGTGTAAAACCCGATGGAAGGAATCGACATGACAGCATTCACCCAGATCGAGGGCGGAGGCGTTACGAGTGCCCTTGGCTTCAAGGCCGCCGGCATCCATGCGGGTTTCCGCAAGGAACCTGAGCGTCGCGACCTTGCGCTCGTCGTCGCGGACGAGCCTTGCGCGGCGGCGGGCACGTTCACGAAGAACATCTTCTGCTCCGCGCCCGTCATCATCTCGAGAGAGCATCTCTCCGATGGCGGTACGGGTGCCCCGAGCTATGGTACCGCGCGCGCCGTGGTGGTGAACTCCGGCATCGCGAACGCCGCGACGGGCGTCCCCGGACTCGAACATGCCCGCGAGATGGCGCGCATCACCGCTGACGCCGTGGGTTGCACCGATGAGGAGGTGCTCGTCGCGTCGACTGGCGTCATCGGGCAGCATCTTCCCCTCGACCCCTTCAAGACGGGCGTTCCCCAAGCGCTCGCCGAGGCAAACCGCGAAGGCGGGGCCTCAGCTGCGCGCGCAATCATGACCACCGACACGCACCCAAAGGAATATGCGGTCAGCTTTTTAGGCGACGAACTGGGTTTCGATGGCGTCACCTTCACCGTCGGCGGCATGTCGAAGGGCTCGGGCATGATCATGCCGAACATGGCCACCATGATCGCCATCGTCACGACCGACGCCCCCATCGCCGCGGCTCATCTCTCGCAGATCCTGCGCGACGCCGTGGGTGTGAGCTTCAACAAGATTACCGTCGACTCGGACACCTCGACCAACGACACCTGCGTCACGCTCGCGAGCGGGGCTGCGGCTCCGGGTGCGGCTCCCATCGAGCCGGGAACCCCCGCCTATTGTGCGCTCGCCGCCGCTTATAAGGAAGTGTGCACGAACCTCGCGCGCATGATGGCCGCCGACGGCGAGGGCGCCACGAGGCTTGTGACCGTGCATGTCGCGGGCGCCGCCACCGACGCCGACGCCGACGCTGCCGCGCGCACCATCGCAAACTCGCCGCTTGTGAAGACGGCCATCTACGGCCACGACGCGAACTGGGGACGCATCGCCGCGGCTGCAGGGCGCTCGGGTGCGGCGTTTCGCCAGGAGGACGTGTCCATCGACATCATGGGCATGCCCGTTTGCCGCGGCGGGCTCACCGTCGCCTTCGACGAGGAGGAGGCGCTGCGACGTTTCGAGGCGCCGGAGATCGCGATCGATGTGAACCTCGGCGCCGGCACGTGCGAAACCACCATGTGGACATGCGACTTCTCGCATGATTACGTAACCATCAACGGAGATTACAGGACCTAATTGCCATGAACTACGATAAGGACAGCAGACCGAACGGGGTCGACACCATCACAGGCGAAGTGCTCGCCGAGGCGATGCCGTGGATCAAAAACATCACCGGCAAGACCATCGTCATCAAGTACGGCGGATCTGCCATGGTCGACGAGCAGCTGCGCGCCGAGGTCATGGCCGACATCGTGCTTCTGAAGATCATCGGCGTGAACCCGGTGATCGTGCACGGCGGCGGGCTCGCCATCTCCGAGGCGATGAAGCGCTTCGACATGCCCGTGAAGTTCATCGACGGCCAGCGCGTGACCACCGATGCGGCCATGAAAGTGGTGCGCTCGGTGCTTGCCGGCCAGGTGAACCAGGAGCTTGTCGAGGCGATGAACGAGCATGGCCGGGTCGCGGTGGGCCTGTCGGGTGCCGACGGGGCCACGATCATCGCCGAGCAGGCGAGTGAGCAGCTCGGGCGCGTCGGGCGCGTCGTGCGCATCAACTCGCAGCTTCTCGAAGACCTCGTGTCGGCGAACTACATTCCCGTTCTCGCGTCGGTCGGCATCGGGGAAGAGTCGGGCAGCGGCTTTTTCAACGTGAACGCCGACGTGGTGGCGGGCCATGTGGCAGCGGCCATAGGCGCGCACAAGGTGTTCTTCTTGACCGACGTCGACGGCCTCTACCGCGACTTCGACGACAAGTCGACGCTCATCTCGCGTATCTCGCTTGATGAAGTCTGCGAGATGGTGGACAAAAAGCAGGTTTCGACGGGCATGATTCCGAAGCTGCGATCCTGCATCCGCGCGCTCGACGCGGGCGTGCACCGTGCGCATATCTTAAACGGCACCACACCGCATGCGCTTCTGCTCGAGATGCTCACCGACAAGGGCGTCGGCACCATGATCGTCCCGCCCGACGGGGACGCGGCGTTCGACTCCACGCGCGAGGGCAGCTTCGCGAGCAAACTGGTGTAACGTGGGCGGTCACCTCACCGCCTTTGTGAGAAGGAGAAACAATGAGTCTTGCTGAACAGCAGCAGCTGGAGGAAACCTACGTCATGCACACGTTCGGCCGCAAGCCGGTCGAGCTGGTGGAAGGCGAGGGCATGGTCGTTCGCGACGATGCCGGCAAGGAGTACCTCGACTTCATCGCGGGAATCGGCGCGGTGAGCTTGGGGCATTGCCACCCCGCCGTCGTGGGCGCGATCACCAAGCAGGCCTCCACGCTCATCCACGTGAGCAACTACTATTACATCGAGCATCGCGGGCAGGTGGGCAAGCTGCTCTCCGATGCTCTGAACGAGGACGTGCCCGCCGCCGACCAGGCGCCCTGGCAGACGTTCTTCGCGAACTCGGGCGCCGAGGCGAACGAGTGCGCCATCAAGCTCGCCCGCGCCTACGCGCGCCGTCGCGTTGAGGCCGAAGGCGGCGACGGGGAGGCGGCTCCGCGTGTGATCGTCACGGTGAAGAAGAGCTTCCACGGCCGTACGCTCGCCACGCTCGCCGCGACCGCGCAGCCGGCCAAGCAAGAACTGTTCCAGCCGCTGCCCGACGGCTTCACGCCCACGCCGCAAAACGACATCGCGGCGCTCGAGGCGCTGTTCGAGGCGCAGGGCGACTCCATCTGCGCTGTCATGCTCGAGCCTATCCAGGGCGAATCCGGCGTGCATCCCTGCAGCCCTGAGTTCATGGAAGCGGTTCGCCGTCTCACGGCTGAGCGCCACGCTCTCATGATCTGCGACGAGGTGCAGTGCGGCATCTACCGCACCGGCAAGCCCTTCGGCTTCCAGAACTACGATGTCGTGCCCGATATCGTCTCCATCGCGAAGGGCGTGGCATCGGGCTTCCCCTGCGGCATGTGCGCTGCGCGCGGGGAAGTGGCGGCTGCCTTCAAGCCGGGCGATCACGGCTCCACGTTCGGCGGGTCCAACCTTGCGGTGGCGGCGGCAGAGGCGACGCTGAGCGAGATTCAAAAGGAGAACCTCGCCGCGAACGCGATTGAGGTGGGCGCGTACCTGCGCGAGCAGCTTTCCGCGCTTCCCCAGGTCACCGAGGTGCGCGGCATGGGTCTCATGCTGGCGGCCGACCTCGCAGAGGACGGCAAGGGAGCTCTTGACGTCGTGCTCGACGGGCTTTCCGCAGGGCTTCTGCTCAATGCGACGGGTGCGCACACGCTGCGCTTTCTGCCGCCGCTCGTGTGCAGCAGGGCAGACGTCGATGCGTTAATCGAGAAACTTGGTGGGATTTTATAGTTCGCCAAATGCTCAGGGTGCATTTGGTTTACCGTGGTTAAAACAGTTTTGAGCTGGGAAAGGATACAAAAATGAGCGAACAGAGGGACAGGGTTGTCTTGGCCTACTCCGGTGGCCTTGATACGTCGGTGTGCATCAAGTGGATGCAGGAGGAGCGCGGGCTCGACGTCATTGCCGTCGTTGGCGACGTCGGACAGGAGCACGACGGCCTTGAGAAGATTCACGACAAGGCCCTGCGCACCGGCGCCATCGAGTGCCGCGTGGTCGACATGCGCGAGGAATTCGCCAAGGAATACCTTACTCCTGCGCTTGCCGCGAACGCGCTCTACGAGAACAAGTACCCGCTCGTGTCCGCTCTCTCGCGCCCGCTGATTGCGAAGCATCTCGTCGAGATCGCGCACGAGTTCGGTGCTAAGTACGTGGCGCACGGCTGCACCGGCAAGGGCAATGACCAGGTGCGCTTCGAGGCGTCCATCATGATGCTCGATCCGTCGCTGGAAATCATCGCCCCTGTTCGCGAGTGGGATTTGAAGACCCGTCCGCAGGAGATGGATTGGGCAGCGGCGCACGGGGTGGAAGTTCCCACCACCAAGAAGTCGCCCTACTCGATCGACGACAACCTGTGGGGCCGCGCCATTGAGTGCGGCGTTCTGGAAGACCCCTGGAACGAGCCGCCGGCGGACATCTACACGATGACCACCGATCCCGAGAAGGCTCCCGATACCCCGACTGTCGTGGAGATTTCCTTTAAGGACGGCGTCCCCTGCGCGATCGATGGCAAGGAGATGAGCTACCTCGACATTATTCTCGAGATGAACAAGATCTCCGGCGCGAACGGCTTCGGCCGCCTCGACATGGTGGAGAACCGCCTCGTCGGCGTGAAGAGCCGCGAATGCTACGAGGCTCCAGGCGCGCTCGCCATCATCAAGGCACACAAGGCGCTTGAGGACATCTGCCTCGAGCGCGACGTGCTCCACTACAAGCTCCATGTGGAACACGAGTGGGCCGACCAGGTCTACAACGGCAAATGGTACGCCCCGCTGAAGGCCGGTCTGGATGCGTTCCTCGCAACGACGCAGGTCAACGTCACGGGCACGGTGCGCCTGTCCTTCTACAAGGGCGCCTGCACGGTCACGGGCTCCAAGAGCGATTACTCGCTCTATACCAAGGAGCTCGCCACCTACGACGAGGGCGACACCTTCGACCACAAATCTGCGAAGGGCTTCATCAACATCTACAGCCTCTTCGGAAAGGTCTGGGCAGAGAAGCACCGCGGGTAAAGGGGGTTTCGCCGGTCTTCTGACCAGCGAAACGAGCCGACGCCGCGCGGCGTTCCGGCGGCACAGCTGGCGCTCCAAGGTTTCGTCATGTACCTTAAGTACGATTCCTCAACCTTTCGCGCCATCTGCACTCGCCAGAACGCTGCTCGCTGACTTTGTTTCGACCTGCAAGTTTCAACATCGTGCAGGTCGAACAGGGCCGAAGCGAGCGTTGTCTTCAGAAGCGAACGACCCAAGGGCGCTCACAAAAGGGCGCCCTTCTCATAGACAAAACGTAGAGTGTAATTCCCGACGGCCTTCACAAAGCGAGTTCCGCAGCGAAGCGAGGACTGTCTGAGCGACTGAAGGCCGTCGGGAATTACACTCGGGCGACCTCCATAGATTGAAAGGGCGAACCAAAATGGCACTTTGGTCAGGCAGATTCGAAGAGGGCGTGAGCGAGTTCACGCAGCGCTTCGGCGCATCTCTTCCCGTCGACAAGCAGCTCTACGCGCAGGATATCGCAGGCTCGCGCGCGCACGCGGCGATGCTCGCGCACCAAGGCGTCATCTCGCAGGAGGATGCCGACAAGATCGATGCGGGCCTTGAGCGAATCAAGGGCGAGATCGAGGCGGGAAGTTTCCCGTTCGACATCAACAACGAGGATATCCACATGTCCATCGAGAGCGTGCTCACCTCAGAAATTGGCGATGCGGGCGCGCGCCTTCACACGGGTCGTAGCCGCAACGACCAAGTCTGCACCGATACGCGCCTGTTCGCCAAGAAGCGGGCGCGCGATCTTATGGCCGCGAACGTTGAGCTGCGCGAGGCGCTCGTATCTCAGGCGGAGAAGCACTTCGACGTCATCTTGCCTGGCTATACGCACATGCAGCATGCGCAGCCAGTGCTCTTCTCCCACCATATGCTTGCGTACGTGTGGATGCTCGACCGTGACTTCGACCGCCTGCGCGCGGCATACGACGCCGCGGACGCGAACCCGCTCGGGTCCGCGGCCCTCGCTGGCACCACCTATCCGCTCGACCGCTTCATGACGGCAGAGGCGCTCGGCTTCTCGCGCGTGATTCCCAACTCACTCGATGCCGTCTCCGACCGCGATTTCCTGCTTGACCTTCTGTATGCCTGCAGCGTGTCGTGCATGCACCTGTCGCGCTTGTGCGAGGAGATCATCCTTTGGTCGACGGCGGAGTTCGGCTTCGTCACCCTGTCCGACTCGTTCTCGACGGGCTCCTCGATCATGCCGCAGAAGAAAAACCCCGACTTCGCCGAGCTCATCCGCGGCAAGTCTGGGCGCGTGATCGGCGACTTGGTTGCGCTGCTCGTTACGATGAAGTCACTTCCCCTTGCGTACAACAAGGACCTTCAGGAGGACAAGGAAGGTGCCATCGATGCTGCGAAGACGCTCGAGGATTGCTATCGGTGCGCCACGGGCATGATTGACACCATGGAGATTCACCCCGACGCCATGCTTGAGCAGGCGAAAAAGGGCTATCTCGCCGCGACGGACGTGGCCGACTACCTGGCGAAGAAAGGCCTTCCGTTCCGTCGTGCGCATGAAATCGTGGGCCATCTCGTGCTTTTGTGCGACAAGCGAGGCTGCGGCTTGGAAGACCTCTCGCTCGAGGACTTCAAAGCGGAAAGCGACCTGTTCGAGGAGGACATCACGAAGTGCCTCGACCTTGCGAGCATCGTCGCCGCGCGCACCACGTTCGGCGGCACGGGCAATTCCGCGGTGAAAGAGCAGCTCGACCAGGCGAAAGAGGCGCTCGCCGCCGACGAGGCCGACGCGGCATCGCTCGCGTAGCCCCCTGACGGGGCGCTGTCGCCCTGATCGGCGACGTTATCGCGAAGGCAGGGGTTCGAGAAATCGGCCCCTGCCTTTCTGTATTACGGGGAGGCGCAGGTCATGGGTCAAAGACGCCTCTTGTGCCCATTTGCTGACAAAACGGGGGAGCTTTCGAGGGGAAAGCGAGCCGATGCTACAATACTTTGGACTAACGAGGAGGTGCCCGTGGCGTCACGTGCGATTAAAAGCAGGGCCAACATCAAGAAGAAGCATCCGTCGACGGCGGTGATCGCTGTAACGGCGGTGGTCTTCGCGTTCATCGTCTCGCTTTGTTGGGGTATCTGGTCTGTCGGCTCGTCATGGCTGTCCGATCTCCCCGATTACAAGAGCGCCGACGCGTACAACACCGCGCAGCCGACGGTCGTCTATGCGAACGATGGGCAGACGGTGCTCGCGGAGTTCCAGCTGGAGAACCGCGACCCGGTCGAAATCAACGAGATCAGCGACTACGCGCTCAAGGGTACGGTTGCTACGGAGGACGAGCGCTTCTACTCCCATGGTGCAATCGATCCGTGGGGCATCGGCCGCGCCTTGGTGAACAACCTCATGGGCGGCGACCTTGAGGGCGCATCCACCATCACGCAGCAGTTCGTGCGCAACACAATCCTCTCTTCGGAGATGGACGACATCTCGATCAAGCGCAAGGTTCGCGAGGCGTATATCTCGATCAAGCTCGAGGAGCAGTACTCCAAAGACAATATCCTGCTCATGTACTTGAACACAATCAACTACGGCTCGGGCGCCTATGGCATCGAGGCGGCATCGGAGCGCTACTTCTCGAAGCACGCAAGCGAGCTCACCATCGCCGAAGCGGCGACGCTTGTGGGCATTCCCCAGTCGCCGACGTACAACAACCCGATTAACTATCCCGAGAACTGTATGAAGCGCCGCAATGTGGTGCTCGACCGCATGCTCTCGAACGGCGTCATCACCCAGGAAGAGCACGACGCCGCCCAGGCTGAGCCGCTTGTGCTCAATCCGACCGAGCCGTCGACCACGGGAATCGAGGCGTATCCGTATTTCACGAGCTACGTGCGCGACCAGCTGACCAACGCCAACGGCAAGTACGCGTACTCCAAAGACGAACTTTTCAAGGGCGGGCTGAAGGTCTACACCACGCTTGACGTTTCCATGCAGGAGGCTGCCGAGGCGGCTGCGCGCGAGAAGGAGCAGGCGGCGGGCGACAACTACGAGGTTGCGATGGTGGCGATCGATCCCGACAACGGCTACATCAAGGCGCTTGTCGGCGGCAAGGACTACGACGCCTCGCAGGTCAACATGGCTACCGGGACAGGCGGGTCGGGCAGGCAGGCAGGTTCTTCGTTCAAGACGTTCACCCTGGTGGCAGCTATCGAGCAGGGCATCGACCCCAATACCATGATCGACGCTTCGGCAACTGCGAAGCTCCCCGGATGGGAAGTTGCCAACATCAACCATACCAACTATGGGACGAAGAGCATCGCGGACGCCTTCGCGGTGTCGTCGAACACGGCGTTCGCGCGGCTTATCCTCTCGATTGGCCCGGATAAGGTCGTCGATGTCGCCAAACGCATGGGAATTACCTCGCCGCTCACTGCGACAGGGTCGCTCACGCTCGGTTCCGAATCGGTGACACCGCTTGAGATGGCGAACGCGTACGCGACCATCGCGAACGGCGGCACGCACTACGACCCCGAGTGCGTCGAGCGCATCGTCGACCGCAACGGCTCGATCGTGGTCGATAACTCGGCACCAAAGGGCGAGCGGGCCATTTCTGCAGAAGTTGCCCATGCGGCAACCGAGGTCATGAAGGGCGTCATCACGAAAGGCACCGGCAAGGCTGCGGCGCTTTCGAACGGTCAGGTCTCGGCAGGCAAGACGGGAACGTCGGAGAATTATATGGATAGCTGGTTCTGCGGCATCACCCCGCAGCTTTCCGTTGCCATCTGGTTCGGCGATCGCAGCGATTACAGTCATGCCCAGCGAGTACCGAGTGGCATGTCTGCGGCGAGCACGTTCCCCGACTTCATGAACGTTGTTCTGAAAGGCAAGCCGACCGAGGATTTCCCGAAAGCAGGCGATCCCCAGTACAAGAGCGATTTCAAGGACACCCAATACCACATCGGCGGCTACTACAGTTCAGCCGACGATGAGGACAAGGACAAGAAGTCCGACGAGAGCTCGACGACCGAGAACGGGACTAACGCGGGGAACCACCATGGCACCACGGGCGATGGCGGCAACGGCACGACCGGTGGCACTGGAGGCACCGGCGGCGATTCCGGCGGAGGCACGACGGGTGGAACTGGCGGCGGTGACTCCGGCGGAGGCACGACGGGTGGAACTGGCGGCGGTGACTCCGGCGGAGGCGGCGGTGGTGCTACCGAGCCTGTTCCGATAGAGTAGAGTTTGCACGATTCGTATAATCGCGCGGCGGGTTCTTCCCGTCGTGCATTGATGGGAGAACACATGACCCGACCTTCATTCATCCGCACGCTTGCCGCCGTTTGCGTGAGCGCGATGCTCGCTGTGGCGCTTTCCGGCTGCATGCAGCAGACGGCCAATCAGGGAAACGAGCAGCAATCGGAAAATCGCGAGTACATGACGCAGGTCAACCAGAAGATGGACGACCTCGATTCCCGCCTCTCCGATTTCGTCGATGCCGTTTCGCGCGGTGACGTGGTTACCATGCGCACCCAGGCGGACAATGCGTTCAAGGTGCTTGACGACTTGTCTTCCCTTGAGGCGCCCGAGCCGCTGAAGGACGTTGCAGCCGGTTATGTCGACGGCGCGAACAGCCTGAAGGACGCGCTCAACTCCTATATCCAGCTTTACACGGAGATTGATGGCGCGACCACGACCGATCCTTTCGATTGGTCAACCTATGATTCGCGTTTGCAGGCAATCCAGGACGCCTATAACGCGGGTATCGATAAGTTGAGGGCGGCTGACGAGGCTGCGGCAGGCAAGGACTAGCGCTTCGGCTCTCCCCCGAGTGCCAAGGTGAGCGAGACTGCTCGCTTTGGGAACGCTCGGCAGATTCTTATAATGAATTGGGCACAACGCGAGAGCGGCGGCCTGCGTTCAATGCGGGCCGCCGCTTCGCATTTCTTGCTTATGCCGATTGGGCGCCACCAACCGGGTCATGGGCGAGCGGTTGCGGTGATTGTCCCGAATCGAGCGATGCTGCCGTTCTTGGTCGCCGTGTAGATTCTCAGCCTCTTACGGAGCGGGTTCGCCGCCTTCGCCGCCTGGTTGCCCGCCGTCATCGGGCGGCTCCGCAGGGCCTTCCCCTCCGCCAGGCGGCTCTTCGCCCGAGCCTGCGCCGTCGCCCTCGCCGCCCGCGTTCGGGTCGGGGCCGATCGACACGTAGGCGATGTAGGTCCCGTTCGCGAACTCGATTTTCACTATCGACCCTGCAGCCACGGTGGGGCTGTAGGTTTCCACGATGGTGAGGTTACTTCCCAACGCTGCCTGCACTTCGGCCAAGCTTGCTCCCGAAAGCCGCGCGATGGTGTCCTTCGCGGCGTCTTCACTGTAGGCCGACTGCTTCTTGTTGAAGGCGCTGTCGTAGTTCGGCTCAGCGGCAGTGGGGAAGTCTACCCTCTCGCGACCGTCAAGGGCAAGCGACATGAAGATTCTCCAGGCGTCCTTGCACCAGGGCGCCTCCCACATCTCCCGTTCCTGTGCGGCGCCCGTCCAAACCGCGCAGGAAAGCTGCGGGGTGTAGCCGCAGAACCACAGGTCGCGATGCTCCTGGGACGTGCCCGTCTTGCCTGCGCTCACCTGCCCCGACGGCAGCGCCGACCCGCGGCCGGTTCCCTGGGTGACCACGCCTTGCAGCACGCGGGTCACTTCTCCTGCAACCTCGGGGGAGAGCACCTGCTCGCCCGGTACCTCCGTGTTGTCGATGAGCGTCGTGCCGTCTTGCGCGATCACCTGGGTGATGCAGGTATCGGCGTGGCGGATGCCCCCGGTCGCGAATGCTCCGTAGGCGCTCGCCATGCGCAGCGTGTTCGTCTGAGCGGCGCCGAGCGTGAGCGCGGGGTAGGCTCCGTAGCCGTACTTCGTATCGCCGGCAACGCCGAGGCGCGCCGCCATGTCGAGCAGGCTCTGCGGCGTTACGCCATCGGGGTCGGTGACAAGCCGTGCGAAGCCGGTATTGGCGGAGACCCAGGTCATTCGCTCGATGGAAAGGTATCCGTAGTTTGCCCCCGCGTAGTTGGTGACGGGCTTGCTCCATGCCGCGTTCACGAACCCCGTGGAGCAGTCGATAACCGTTTTCGGGCTGATGCCCTGCTCGATGGCGGCGGCCAGCGTGAACGCCTTGAACGACGAGCCCGCCTGGCGCCCCGTCGCGCTCGTTGCGAGGTTGAACTGGCTGTCCGACCAATCCCTCCCGCCTATCATAGCGAGCACGTACCCGGTGTTCGGGTCGATGCACGTCATCGAAAGGCTCACATCGCTGTCGCCGGTTCTCGCCATATCGTCGTACACTTCCGCTGCCGCTTCCTCCGCGTAGCCCTGAAGCGTCGGGTCGATCGTGGTGTAGATCGTAAGACCGCCGTTGAACACCTCCTCGAACGAGAGCTGGTCGAGGAGCTGCTGGCGTACGTAGCTCGTGAAATACGGGTACTCGTAGATGCCGTCTTCGGCGCGTGTTTCGACGTCTAAGACAAGCTCCTCTTCGACGGCGCTATCGTGTTCCTCCTGCGTGATCGTTCCGTGCGTGAGCATGCGGTCGAGCACGACGTTGCGACGCTTCGTGCAGTTTTCGGGATAGTCCTCGGGATTGTTGTACGTCGGCGACTGAGGGATGCCCACAAGTGTCGCCGCCTCTACAAGCGTAAGGTCGATTGCGCTCTTGGAGAAGTAGTGCTGCGCCGCGGCCTCGATGCCGTAGCATCCCGACCCGTAGTTGATCGTGTTCAGGTACATGAGCAGGATGTCTTCTTTGGAATACGCCTGCTCCATCTCGATGGCGAGCTCGGCTTCGCGAACTTTGCGGCGAAACGAGATATCGTTTGCCTCGCTTGAAAGAAGCGTGTTGCGCACGAGCTGCTGCGTGATGGTGGATGCGCCCTCGAGGCTGCCGCCGTTCAGGTTGTTTACGAGCGCGCGCCCGATGCCGTAGTAGTCCACGCCTTCGTGCTCGTAGAACCGGGTGTCCTCCGTCGCGACGGTTCCTTTGAGGACATAGTCGCCCACCTGGTCTTTTTCGATGGGCTCCTGGTCCTGTAGATAGAACTCCGCTAAAAGGGTGGTGCGATCGTTCGCGTAGATGCGCGTCTTGGCGCTGTAGGCGAAGGCGTTCGGGTCGTGTACGCTGGGCAGCTCGCCGACCCATGCGTCCACGATGCGCCCCACGCCGAAGGCCCCGAAGCCGACAACGAGGACGACCGAAAACGCCGCAACGAGCACTCCCCACGCTGGAGCATGGGTGCGCATTTCGCGGTGTTTTCTCCTTACTCTCATGATTCGTCTATACTACCATGAACCGACCATCTGGTCTTTCAGACGAGGAGACACCTACTTTATGCGGAATATGGAACTATTGGCGCCCGCGGGCAACATGAGTGCCCTTCACGCTGCCGTGCGTGCTGGCGCAGACGCTGTGTATCTCGGGCTCGAGTCGTTCAATGCGCGCCGCGGTGCCGACAACTTCACCATCGCCACGCTCAAGGAAGCGTGCGATTACGCGCATCTGCGGGGCGTGAAGATCTACGTCACGCTCAACATCATCGTGCTGCCGGGCGAGGTGGGCCGCGCGCTCGAATGCGCTCGCCAAGCGTGGCGTGCAGGCGCCGACGCGCTCATCATCCAGGACATTGGTCTCGCGAGCGAGATTGCCCGTGCGCTTCCCGACATCCGTCTGCATGTTTCCACGCAGATGAACACGTGCAACGCCGCCGGTATTCGCGCCGCCGCCCGCATGGGTGCCAAGCGTGTCACGCTTGCCCGCGAGCTTTCCGTGGAGGAAATCGCCCATCTCGCGCAGGTAGGCGCCGAGGCAGGCGTCGAGGTCGAGGCGTTCGGTCATGGCGCGCTGTGCATCTGCTATTCCGGCCAGTGCCTCATGTCCTCCATGATCGGGGGTCGCTCCGCCAACCGCGGCCTGTGCGCGCAGGCGTGCCGCTTGCCCTACGAACTGCACAATGCTGCCCAAAGAAAGCCGCTTTCGGCGCCAGGCGAGCATCTGCTCTCGCCGAAGGACCTCTGCTCGGTCGATCTGCTTTCCGATCTGGCGCGAGCTGGCGTCGCGTCGCTTAAGATCGAGGGCCGCATGAAATCGGCCGATTACGTGTCGGCCGTCGTGTCGGTGTACCGCCGCGTGCTCGATCGGGTGTATGCGCAGGAGGGCTCTGTTTCTCCTGCTCGCCCGACGGAGGACGAGCGCCGCACGCTCGAGGAGGCGTTCTCCCGCGGGTTCACCACGGCGTATCTTGAAGGTCAGCGTGGAAACGACATCATGAGCTATCAGCGCCCGAACAATCGTGGCGCCTTTATCGGCCGCGTGGCCGAAGCGCGCAACGGCATAGCGACCATCTCTGCTGAGCACGAGCTTTCAATCGGTGATGTCCTCGAGTTTTGGACGGGGAAGGGCCATGCCGCCCAAACGGTAGCCGACCTCTCCTTCGACAAGAAGGGCCGCGTGCGGATTGAGCTCGATGCGCGCGTGAAGGGCGTGCGTGCGGGCGACCGTGTGTTCCGCGTGCGCAGCGCGAAGGAAGCCTTCGAGGACGACTCCCTCGAGCCGCGCGTCGAGGTTGAGGGCACGGTTCGCCTGCGCATCGGCGAGCCGCTCGAGGTCTCCTTCTCCTTTACCCGCACGCCTCAGGGCGAGCTTGCCGAGGTTCGCGGTGTGGCGAGCGGGGCCGAGGTCGAACCTGCTCGCACGAAGGCCGTCACCGAAGAGGACGTGCGCGCTCATATCGATCGCCTTGGTTCGACTCCTTATGTTCTTACGCGGCTCGACGTCGAGCTCGACGAGAGGGTTGGCATCGGGTTCTCGCAGCTGCACCGCGTTCGCGCCGAGGCCCTCGACGATTTGACCGAGCGAGCCTTGGCCGCCTACCATGCCCGTCGCCTTCCCCGTACCGAGGATCGCGAAGAGCTTCCCGCCGTCCGTCCGAGCGGCGCCCGCATCGGCGCATGGACGACGAACCCCGTGTGCGCGAGGGCCGCAAAGCGCACGGGCGCTCATATGGTGTACGTTCCAGCGCTGAACTACGGGCGCGGCGAGGCGGTGGTGGCGGGCCAGCTCACGGCCACGGTCGAGCAGGCGGGCTACCCCAAGCAGTGTCTTCTCGCCATGCCCGTCGTTGATCACGACGAGGTCGGGCTCTCGAGAGAGGCGAAGCTTGATTTCGACCCGTGGCGTTACGCAACGTCGGGGCGCCCGGTGTTCGTGGAGAGCCTCGGTGCCATGCAGATGGCCGCCGAGATCGGGGTTCCCTTCGAGGTCGGCCCGCATCTGCCCGTCACGAACAGGCTTGCGCTCGACGAGGTTGCTCGCATGGGTGCCGTTCGCGTGTGGCTCTCTCCCGAGCTCTCTCTCGACCAGATTCGCGAGTTGTCCCGCGATACCCCGGTTGAGCTGGGCATCTTCATCTCGGGCGCGCAAGAGCTCATGATCACCGAGCACTGCCTGCTCATGAGTCAGGGCCCGTGCAACGAGGATTGCGCCGAGTGCCGTCGTCGTCGCAGCCCGCATTACCTTAAGGACCGCAAGGACTTCGACTTCCCTGTCATCACCGATGCGCTCGGTCGCAGCCACCTTTACAACAGCGTTGAGCTGGATTTGGTGGCTTCGCTTCCCGAGCTCATGGCGGCGGGCGTCACGTCGTTTATGGTCGATACGACGCTCATGAACGGCGAGCAGGCGGCGCAGGCTGTCGGTCGAGCGATTCGCGCGCTGCGCATCGCGCAGTCCGACGGAAATTCGGTCGCCAAGATCACAAGCGCTACCACAGGGCATCTGTTCCGCGGCGTTCAGTAGCACGCTGCGACATGGGACGGGGCCTCTGTCTCTTTGGGACGGGGGTCGGGAAACGTATCTCAGTTAGACTACTTATCATTTGAAGGCGCTTCCCATGCGTAACGCTGCGGCCTCGCAGTGCTGGGAAGCTCCTTCCCGGGCGCTATTTCACGCTCGTGAGGCGTCCTTGGTAGCCGCAAAGGACGCGCGCATTGCCCTTGGCGATGGCGAGTCCTTTCTCGAGTGCCGCTCGCGGCAGGTCGTAGTCGTTGTTGTTTTGTGAGATGTGCATGGCAACGACGGCCTCGGGCGTGCGAAGACCCGCGGCGTGCGATTCGATGATGAGCGCGGCGAGCTCCTCGGTTGCCTGCGGGTTCGAGAGGTGGCCGAATTCCGAGGCGATGCGTCGCTTGATGATGTAGGGGTAGTCTCCGCTTTGCAGCATGCGTTCATCGTGGTTGCTCTCGAGTGCCAAAATGCGCACGTCGCGCAAGGCCTCGTGCGCCGCGTTCGTCACGATGCCCGAATCCGTTATGTAACCCAGTGCGTCGCCATCGGGCGCTTCGATGCGAAAGCCAAAGGAAGCGGCGGCATCGTGGCTGGTTGCGAAGGGGAAGGCGCGCAAGCCAGCGGCCTCGATTGCGCGCTGCCCCGAGGAGAGCGGCAAGATGGCGCAATCGCCTGCGACCTTCTGCAGCGCGGAGCTCGCGTCGATGCAGGCCTGGTTTACGTAAACCGTTGGTGCGCAGCCTAATTTCGCGAGGCCGCGCAACACCACGCCCAGCCCCTTGGTGTGGTCCCCATGCTCGTGGGTGATGAGCATAGCGTCGATTCGGGCGGGGTCGAAGCCCGCCTCGTCGCAGCGTTCGAGGAAATCGCGCTTGCAGATTCCACAGTCGATAAGCATGCCCGCGCCTGTTGCGGCGTTTTCAACGATGGCAGCGTTCCCTTTGCTTCCACTTGCGAGCACATGTAACTTCAGCACTGGTTGTTCTCCTGTCGGGCGATGGGCAGGAATAGCCCTCGACCGTGACGATTAGATTCCACTGCGGCATTGTAGCGAAACGCCACTCGCTTCAGCGAAGAGTTTGGGCGAGAAGCCCCCTTTCGGGAAAAGTGCCTGGCAGCCGAGAGCGCTCGTTCGCTTATTGCGCAGCCCCCTCGATAGATTCGGGTCTCATGCGGCCTATGTGCTAGAACCCGACTTTTGCAGCTGACAAGGGCCGTTTCCATCTCTCGACCTGGGGAAACGGCCCTTGTCGTGCGTGACATTTTCTGGCGTGGTACGCCCTAGCTCCTCGGTTTCTTCACATCCGCCATTATCGAGCGGATCTGGGCGCGGGTGAGGACCTGGCGCGACAGGTCGATCCCGACGGCCCCGGCGAGCTCGTCGGTAAGGTCGGTGCGGTGGTCGAAGAGATAGAGGTTCTGCCGCATGTGGTGGCCCACCACCTGGGCGAGGTCGGCGGATATCTCCGAGGCGGAGTGCCTGCGCCCGGTGTCGAGCTGCATGAGCCGCATGACGAGCAGCGCCACGTAGCAGACGAGGAAGTGTGCGCGTATGTGGGACTCGGTGGAGCAGTAGACCGGGCGCGCGCCGAGGTCGCCCTTCATCACCCGGAAGGACTCCTCTATCCTCCAGAGCCCGCGGTAGGCGTCGATGACGTCGCGGTCGTCCATCTCCTGCTCGGAGGTGACGATGCAGTAGTAGCCGTCCATGGCCTCGTCGGCGGCGATCCTCTCCTCGTCGACCACCCAGTTGTGGTCGGCGGCCTCGCCGGTCTCGCGCACGACGGGCACGTCCTTCGCGTAGCGCACGGACGTCTTCGCCGCCGCCGACGACAGGTCGCCGCGGGCCACGGCGGCCCTGGACTTCTCGACGACCTTGGCGCGCTCGCGGCGGCTGCGCTCGAAGTAGTCTCGCGACCAGAAGGCCACCTCCTTCACCGGCACCGTGACCCTGCGCTTCTTCCCGTCCTCGCCCGCGACGTAGACCGCCTTCTCCGAGATGCGGCTCTTGATCTTGAAGGACCCGGAGGCGCTCTCCTCGTAGCCCGCGTCGTCGAGCACCCACGACTTGAGCCCCTTGGTCGCCTTGCGCACGGACTGCGAGAAGATGTAGCCGTTGCCGTCGAGCACGCACGCGGCGATGTTCGCGGAGGTGTTGAGGCCCTTGTCGGCCACGACCACCACCCGCTCGCCCCAGGGCAGGTCGCGCACGCCCGCCTTGGACATGGCCGGCAGCAGCGTGGTCATGTCGTTGCGGTTGCCGGGGAAGAGCTCGTAGCCCAGTGGCAGGCCGTCGGAGTCCAGGAACAGCCCCATCTGCACGATCGGGCTGGGCCTGTGCTCCTTGGAGACGCCGCGCATCCTGAAGCCGTCCTCCTCGTCGCACTCGAAGTAGTAGTTGGTGACGTCGTAGTACAGGCACGACGTGTCGCGCGGCCCGCGCGACTCCTCCAGCGACGCGTTCATCGAGCTCACGAGCGCGTCGGCGTTTTCGTCCAGGTAGGTCAGGCAGCGGTAGACGTCGTCGGCCGTGAAGCCGCACTTGCGGGGGAACCTCCCCCTGGCCTCCCAGGCGGCGCGCTTGGAGGAGGGGTGCGCTATGCGGTCCCACACGAGCAGCTCCAGGATCCGGCAGGGGTCGTAGGAGAAGCCGCGCGAGGTGCGCTTGCGCTCGAAGAACGACCACACGCCCAGGTCGCGGTGGAGGTAGGCGGAGGGCACCGCCGCCCCGAGCTCCACGCGGCCCTCCGATCGCTTGCCGATCATCCTGGCCGCCGAGAACTCCACGGTCACGGGCGCCTGCGCCCTGGCGGCCTCCTCGGTCATGCGCCTGCACTCCTCCTCGAAGTGGGCGACGGGGTCGTCGAACTCCGCCTCGAGGGCGTCGACGTAGCCGAGGCTCCTGACGGTCCTGGCCTTGTTCTTGCCGTCCTCGTCGCGGTAGCCCTGCACGATGGTTAGGTAAGTGCGCCCGTTGGGCTTCTTCGACTTCCTGAGATACACGATCATCCGTCCTGACCTGCGGGAACATATGCGAGTATTATCTCATACCCAGCCAAACAACGGCGTATAAAGTCGTAAAAACTTGACAAAGAAAGAGCCCGCTGACCTGGGCAAGCGGGCGAAAAACGACCTAGCTAGTCTGCAAAAGTCGGGAGCGCTCGTTCGCTTATTGCGCAGCCCCCTCGATAGATTCGGGCCTCATGCGGCCTATGTGCTAGAATCTCATGAGCTAATCCCTTGTATGAAGGACATTTCGATGCTCACACCTGAAGAACAGCTTCACATCATCTCTTCTGGCACGGCGCAGATCGTGCCGGAAAGCGCTCTGCTTGAAAAGCTCAAGCGCGGCAAACCCCTCAACATCAAGCTCGGCGTCGACCCGACTGCTCCTGACATCCATATCGGCCACGCCGTCCCGCTGCGCAAGTTGCGCCAGTTCCAGGACCTTGGCCACGAGGTCACGCTCATCATCGGAGACGGTACGGCGCTCATCGGCGACCCGTCTGGGCGCAACTCGACCCGTCCGCAGCTTTCCCGCGAGCAGATCAAGGTGAACGCGGAAACCTACGTCAACCAGGCATTCAAGATCCTCGACCCCGAGAAGACGACGCTTCGCTACAACTCCGAATGGATCTTGTCGCTGAACATGGAAGAGCTCTTGAAGCTCATGGCGCAGTTCACGGTCGCCCGCATTCTCGAGCGCGACGATTTCCATAACCGCTACACCTCGAACCTGCCAATCAGCCTTCACGAATTCATGTACCCGGTCATGCAGGCTTACGACTCCGTCGTTATCAAGGCTGACGTCGAGCTCGGCGGCACCGATCAGCTCTTCAACCTGCTTGCCGGTCGCGAGCTTATGGAGAAGCTCGGCATGGAGCCGCAGGTGTGCCTGACGCTCCCGCTGCTCGAGGGCACCGACGGTGTGAAGAAGATGTCGAAGAGCTACGGCAACTACATCGGCCTCACCGATGAGCCGTCCGACATGTTCGGCAAGGTCATGTCCATCCCCGACGAGCTTATGGTGAAGTATTACCGTCTTGCATCTACCGAGTCCGTCTCGGCAATCGACGAGATCGAGGCCGGCTTGGCCAACGACGAGCTCCATCCTAATAAGGTAAAGCGCGCCCTCGCCCGCAACATCGTTGCCGCATACTATGACGAGGAACAGGCGAACGCGGCCGAGGAGCAGTTTGACCTCGTGTTCAAGAAGCATGACGTCCCCGACGACATCGCCGAGTACACGCCCGACCTCACTCCCAACGAAGAGGGCCTCGTCTATCTCGCGAAGATCATTCACGACGCCGGCCTTGCGCAAAGCGTTGGGGAAGCGCGCCGCCTTATCGATGGCGGTGGCGTAAAGCTCAACGGCTATGCGGTCGCGCCTAAGGTATACAACGTTGAGCCCGAGAAGCTGAAGGATTGCGTCCTGCAGGTTGGCAAACGAAAGTTCATCAAGCTCGTGTAAAAAAGGTCTTGCGGCGGTAAAGCCGAATAGCTATAATAAAAAACCCGCGTTTGAGGAGAGCGTGGGTTTCTTCTTTCACTCAGCTTGATTGAGAGCAGAAACGGTGGCACTTCAAAACCGCTCAAAACTTTTTGAAAAAAGTTCTTGACGGCAGGCGAGAGGTCGCGTAATATATCTCCTTGCGCCGCGGACGGAAGGAAGCGGCGGGGCGGGGCGCTAGACGCCCCGGGAACCTTGAAAACCGGATACCGAGGAAAACGGATAGGAACGCGTGCGGGGCCCCCGCCGGCGAGGATGCCGGCGGAGATCTCCGACGAGAGACCAATTCCATAGGGGCCCTACCCAGGGCCCCGGACCATCATTCCGATGGCTTTTTCTTTATTTTTGAATCTAGGCGCCCCTCGGGGCGCCCGAACGAAGAGTTTGATCCTGGCTCAGGATGAACGCTGGCGGCGTGCCTAACACATGCAAGTCGAGCGATTCTCTTCGGAGAAGAGCGGCGGACGGGTGAGTAACGCGTGGGTAACCTGCCCTGTACACACGGATAACATACCGAAAGGTATGCTAATACGGGATAACATAAGAAATTCGCATGTTTTTCTTATCAAAGCTCCGGCGGTACAGGATGGACCCGCGTCTGATTAGCTAGTTGGTGAGGTAACGGCTCACCAAGGCGACGATCAGTAGCCGACCTGAGAGGGTGATCGGCCACATTGGAACTGAGACACGGTCCAAACTCCTACGGGAGGCAGCAGTGGGGAATATTGCACAATGGGCGAAAGCCTGATGCAGCAACGCCGCGTGAGCGATGAAGGCCTTCGGGTCGTAAAGCTCTGTCCTCAAGGAAGATAATGACGGTACTTGAGGAGGAAGCCCCGGCTAACTACGTGCCAGCAGCCGCGGTAATACGTAGGGGGCTAGCGTTATCCGGATTTACTGGGCGTAAAGGGTGCGTAGGCGGTCTTTTAAGTCAGGAGTGAAAGGCTACGGCTCAACCGTAGTAAGCTCTTGAAACTGGAGGACTTGAGTGCAGGAGAGGAGAGTGGAATTCCTAGTGTAGCGGTGAAATGCGTAGATATTAGGAGGAACACCAGTGGCGAAGGCGGCTTACTGGACGGTAACTGACGTTGAGGCTCGAAAGCGTGGGGAGCAAACAGGATTAGATACCCTGGTAGTCCACGCCGTAAACGATGAGTACTAGCTGTCGGAGGTTACCCCCTTCGGTGGCGCAGCTAACGCATTAAGTACTCCGCCTGGGGAGTACGCTCGCAAGAGTGAAACTCAAAGGAATTGACGGGGACCCGCACAAGTAGCGGAGCATGTGGTTTAATTCGAAGCAACGCGAAGAACCTTACCTAAGCTTGACATCCTTTTGACCGATGCCTAATCGCATCTTTCCCTTCGGGGACAGAAGTGACAGGTGGTGCATGGTTGTCGTCAGCTCGTGTCGTGAGATGTTGGGTTAAGTCCCGCAACGAGCGCAACCCTTGCCTTTAGTTGCCATCATTAAGTTGGGCACTCTAGAGGGACTGCCAGGGATAACCTGGAGGAAGGTGGGGATGACGTCAAATCATCATGCCCCTTATGCTTAGGGCTACACACGTGCTACAATGGGTGGTACAGAGGGCAGCGAAGTCGTGAGGCCAAGCTAATCCCTTAAAGCCATTCTCAGTTCGGATTGTAGGCTGAAACTCGCCTACATGAAGCTGGAGTTACTAGTAATCGCAGATCAGAATGCTGCGGTGAATGCGTTCCCGGGTCTTGTACACACCGCCCGTCACACCATGGGAGTTGGGGGCGCCCGAAGCCGGCTAGCTAACCTTTTGGAAGCGGTCGTCGAAGGTGAAACCAATAACTGGGGTGAAGTCGTAACAAGGTAGCCGTATCGGAAGGTGCGGCTGGATCACCTCCTTTCTAAGGAGAATTGCCTACTGTTTAATTTTGAGAGTTCTTAAAAAACTTTCAATTGAATATTGACAAAGTTCGACAAAGAAGATATAATATAATTCGTTGTTGAAAAGTAGTCAACGAATGTGGGGGTGTAGCTCAGCTGGGAGAGCACTTGCCTTGCACGCAAGGGGTCAGGAGTTCGATCCTCCTCATCTCCACCATTTAGTACTTTGAAAACTGAATAACATTTAGTGATATGACATTATATATGAACAGAAAAGTTTCAAAAATCATGACAGATAAGTCGTAAAAATCAAAATGGTATTTATCTCAATACCGAACTCTAATAACTGGTCAAGTTATTAAGGGTGCAGGGCGAATGCCTTGGCACTAGGAGCCGATGAAGGACGTGATAAGCTGCGATAAGCTTCGGGGAGTTGCACGTAAACTTTGATCCGAAGATTTCCGAATGAGGAAACTCACTTAGAGTAATGTCTAAGTATCGTATGATGAATACATAGTCATGCGAGGGGAACCCGGAGAACTGAAACATCTAAGTACCCGGAGGAAGAGAAAGAAATTCGATTCCGTAAGTAGCGGCGAGCGAACGCGGAACAGGCCAAACCAGTGAAGTTTTCTTCGCTGGGGTTGCGGACATATCATAACGAAGAGGTATCGTAGAAGAAGAGAGTTGGAAAGCTCCGCCACAGATGGTAACAGCCCAGTATTTTAAACGAGAAGACTTTAGATATGATCCAGAGTACCACGGGACACGTGAAACCCTGTGGGAAGCAGGAGGGACCATCCTCCAAGCCTAAATACTACCTAGTGACCGATAGCGTATAGTACCGTGAGGGAAAGGTGAAAAGAACCCCGGGAGGGGAGTGAAAGAGAACCTG